>Ga0209426_1000052_pt1 | contig 213919 bp, 224 predicted proteins | sample Deesub1362B_J571_FD_187697 | JGI IMG/M metagenome (GOLD analysis project Ga0209426, IMG submission 187697) | Deep oceanic, basalt-hosted subsurface ecosystem from Juan de Fuca Ridge flank, Pacific Ocean, CORK Borehole 1362B_J2.571 (SPAdes)... ...
CCAAACCGGCCGAGTCACCATCTGGGCCACCACCCAAGCCGCCTTCCACTATCGGAGAACTATCGCATCAGCCTTGGGCATGAGGGAGAGCGACATAAGGGTCATCGCTCCCTACATCGGAGGAGGCTTCGGAGGTAAGATGCCGGTGGTTCCCCACGGGCCCATCGCTGTGCTTTTGTCGCGGAAAACCGGCCGGCCGGTGAAGATCGTCCTCACCCGGGAGGAGGTGCTCGGCGGAGGCACCGGCAACCGAAGCCCCGCCATCCTCCAACTCAAACTCGGCACAGACCCCAACGGCCACTTCACAGCCCTAGAGGCCAACGTAACCCTGAACACGGGGGGGTATGCCGTGGAAGGCTCTGGAGTGATTGGAGCCTGCTACTCCTTCATTTTCGGCCTTTACAGGTTTCCCGCCTACAGGTTCGAGGGCAACGTCGTCTACACCAACCGCCCTCCCAGCTACGGCTTCAGAGGCTACGGCAACCCCCAGGCCCAGTGGGCTTTGGAGCAGCTTGTGGACATGGCTGCAGAGGAACTAGGCCTAGACCCCCTGGAGATACGGAGGAGAAACCATGTGAGAATCGGAGACCGCATGGTCTTCGCCCCCAAGGTCACCATTGAAACCTGCGGCTTGGAGGAGTGTATGGACCGGGGGGCTGAGCTCATCGGCTGGAAGCGGAGATACGACCCCGCCTACCGGGGAAAAGGCGCCAAAAGAAAAGGCATAGGCATGGCCGCCATGGCTGGGAACAGTGGATTGGGCGCAGCCGCAGCGTCTGTACCTCCGGAAGTCTCCAATGCATTGCTGGTGTTGAACGACGACGGCACATTCAACCTGCTGATGGCTCTGCATGAAATGGGGCAGGGAATCAAGACGGTGATACTTCAGATGGCCGCGGAGGAGTTAGGCGTACCTCTGGAGGCCATCAAGCTGAGCGCTGAGGTGGACACGGAGTTTCACCCCTTCGACCACGGCTCCTATGCAACCCGCGCCACCTACGTGTGCGGCGCAGCGGTGAGACTTGCGGCCGCTGATGCTCGAAGGCAAATTCTCCAACGGGCAGCGCGAAGGTTAGATGTCAAACCGGAGCGCCTCGAGATGGCTGATGGAAAAATCTACGTTAAAGACGACCCAGAGACGGCGATAACTCTTCAAGACCTAGCTGAATACATCCGGTTCCACGAACAGGAAGACGCAGGGACTATCGTCGGCCGCGGGTCCTATACGGCTAACATCAACTCCCTCCCCTTCGGAGCTCAGTTTGCCGAGGTGGAGGTGGACATGGAAACGGGGGAGGTGCAACTCCTCCGCTTCGCAGCAGTTCACGACATGGGCACGGCTGTCAACCCTCAGATGGTGGAGGGACAGATTGAAGGCGGTGTGACCCAAGGCCTAGGCTACGCCCTCACCGAAGACACCGTGGTTGATCCCCAGACGGGAGCAATTCTCACCACCAGTTTCCTCGACTACAAAATCCCTTCCTCCCTAGATATTCCTCCTCTTCACGTGGTTTTAGTCCAGCCTTCTGATCCCCACGGACCTTTTGGGGCGAAGGGCATAGGGGAGCCGCCTATTGTTCCCACAGCGCCAGCTGTCGCCAACGCTGTGTACAATGCTGTGGGCGTCCGAATTAAGGACCTGCCCATCACTCCTGAGAAGATTCTAAAGGCATTAAGAGAGAAGAAATCAGCGAGGACCTGAAAAGAGCTGAGAGGGGGACGAAGCCACATTAAGCCTTAGGCTTCGCTACGATGAAACTGTGGTCTTTGTCGTAGGGCTCCAAGCTTATCTTCTCCAGTACGGTCATTCCCCAGCCTTCTAAGACTTGAACTTCTTTTCGGAAAACCTCTGAGGGTTCTTTGGTGACGTCGATGCTTCGGGCTTTAACCGCCAGCATGGTTCTGCCTCCTGGTTTAAGAAACATCTCAGCGTTGTCCACCAACACTCTCGCCTGCTCCGGCTGGGCGATGTCACAGTAGATAGCGTCCACCTTCTCCACAGACCATCGATAGGTTTCCGGCTTTCTAGCGTCAGCCATCAGAGGTATCATGTTTTTCCTGTAGGCGCAAACATTGCTGACGAGCTCCCGTATCACTCTCTGAGCAAACTCCACGCAGTAGATTTTACCCTCGGAGCCTATGATGTCCGAAACATGGCTGGCTGTGGTGCCTGTGGCAGCCCCTAAATAGAGAACACGGCTGGAAGGCTGGAAGGGAAAGGTCTTCAACCCCTTCCAAAGGGCGGCGGCCAGCTTGCTTCGGTAGGGGTCCCAAAGCCTGAACTCCAGTCCTCCCACCCTCACCAGCTTCTCTCCGTAAACTCCCCTACCGGGGGTCAGGTTTTGGGTAGCCAGTTTTCGCGTTCCTTCTAAGCCGTAGACCCAGTAGACTCCTTGAAAATTTTCATGGGGCTTTATTCTCAGCGCCGTCGACCTGACCTCCCCTTGCCTTTCTTAGGTTTCTTGGCCTTGGGAGGCTTAACGGGAGGCTTCTTGTATTTCTCCCTAATCTCCTTTACTCTCCGCTCCAGCTCAGCCTTCAACCTAGCTCCCACATCCGACCCTGTTAGAGCGTCCACCCGGCTGGCGATGGCGATCTTCCCAGCCAACGCCCTCGCCATCTTTCCTCGCTGCCATCTCGGCGCTTGATGGACAAGAGGATGCTGGAAAAGGACTCCGTGCTTCGGAGGTCTAGCACCTGTTTTAAGAGACCTGAAAAGAGCTTTTTCCGCCCCTAAAACTTGAAGCTTGCTTGCAGGCATCATGGCCATCTTCTCCAATCCGCCGCTGAGGGCCAGCATCCGGGAGCCTAGGCTGGCGCCCACCAAGGCCTTCAGGTTTGGAGCAACCTCCTCCATGAGGCTTTCAGCTTTTTCCGCAAGTAGTTTTCGGGTTTTCCAAGTTTCGGAGTAAAGCTTGCAGAGGAGTTGGAGGCTTTTCAGGTCTTCTTCTAGAAGAGGGGCTCCCACAGAGTTTTGAGCCAAGGCTTCCAGCTTCTTGGATTTTGACTCGGGAAGGCCGAGTTTAATCAGGTTTTGAGCGTTAAAATTTTCCCTCAGCCCCAAGGTCTCCACCAGTCTGGCGTAGGTTTCATGGGACTCCACCGCCCTGTCCAGCTCTGGAAAATGGAGACCGTACCATTCTCGAAGCCTTCCCGCTAAGATGTTCAGAGCCTTATCCAGCTCGTCCACAGCGTTTATGGCTTGGATAATTATTTTATCCCTCTTCCCCGCCGCCCTCCGGATTTTAACCCTTGTCACCGCTGTAGAAACTTCCCGGAGGACGTCGTAGACTTCCTCCTCCCTCTCCGCATAGCCCACTTGGACAGCTACGTAGGCGAGGTTTGACCGCAAAAATTCTCCGGCGCCAGTAGACTTTTCCACGGCAACCTCTACGCCTAGCTGCTCGCGAAGGCCTGAGGCTAGGTTGCTGTTTTCAACAATGAAACCTTCGCAGCTACCTTTGAGCCTTTGAACCATCCCCCGAACTGCATCATCCACTTTCCCCTCTAAGGAGAGAATGCGCTCTGCCGCCTTTTCAGGGTCTTTAGGAAAAAGGACTTTATCTACAACCTTGCCGGCTTCGTCGAAAGCTAAAACCCCAATCACCGAATCAACTAGGTACACTTTTCCCATAGTCGTAGCCTCAGAAAGTTCCGCTACTCCATCATATAATAAAGGCTCTTATAAAGCTGTCAGGAAAAACTTTGCTCCTTCAGAAAGGAAGCTTGAATAAGCTGGAAAGCGAAAAGTTAAAGGGGTCTCACGTGTGAGGACGCCTCGCGAAGCTCCCTGCCTCACCGTAGAATTAGCCAGCGTTAGACTTAAGAATCCCCTAATGAACGCGGCTGGCATTTTAGGGTTGACCGCCTACTCCCTGAAGAGGTTGGCAGACGCAGGATTAGGAGCTGTGGTAACTAAGTCCTACGGCTTGAAGCCTAGAGCGGGTCATGCCAACCCCACCATCGTCCAAGTGGAAGGCGGGCTTCTGAATTCAATGGGCTTGCCCAACCCAGGAGTCGAAGCCGCTGCCTCGGAATTGAAAGAAGCCGTAGCCATGACAGACACGCCCATCGTCGCCAGCATCTTCGGGTTTAAACCTGAAGATTTTGAAGTGGTAGCCAAACGGCTTGACAGCCTCAAAGTCGCTGCCTTTGAAGTCAACGTTTCATGCCCCCACGTCAAGGAGGTGGGTGTGGAAATAGGGCAGAAAAAAGAAGCCTTAGCCGAAGTTGTGAAGCAAGTGAGGCGTGCCACAAAGAAGCCCATAATCGTCAAGCTAAGCCCTAATGTGGCTCAGATAACCGAGATGGCCAAGGCTGCCCAAGACTCGGGGGCAGAGGCTGTTACCGCCATCAACACTCTCAAAGCCATGGCCATCGACATCGAAACGGGGGCCCCCATTTTGGCAGGTGTTTTCGGCGGCCTTTCAGGGCCGGCTATAAAGCCGATAGCTGTTCGATGTGTTTACGAGCTTTTCAAGGAGATTCAGATTCCCATCATAGGCTGCGGAGGCATCAGCAACTGGGAGGATGCTGTGGAATTTATGATGGCCGGCGCCTCCTTTCTTCAAGTGGGAACAGCTGTCATGTTCAAAGACCTCGCCGTCTTCGGGGAAATCCTCCACGGTCTTCGAGATTACCTGAAAAAGAAAGGACTTCGCAGTGTAGAAGAGTTAGTGGGGCGGGCTCATTAAACGCGAAGGAAGTAGGTCATGAGCAAAAATATTCAGCTCGCTGCAAGGCCTCGAATGGTGAAGGTTCAAGCCGTCAGAGAGGAAACTCCCTCCATTAAATCCATTTTCTTCCGCGACAAACCCTGCTCCCAAGCTGAACCCGGGCAGTTTATCATGGTTTGGATTCCGGGTGTAGACGAAGTTCCCATGAGCCTCTCTAAAATTGGAAAAATAAACGGCGTGGAAATTTCAGGTATAGCCGTCAAAAAAATAGGCGAAGCTACGGAGGCCCTTCACAGATTAGAGAAAGGCAACCTTATCGGGGTTAGGGGACCCTACGGCGTCGGCTTCAAAATGGTGGAAGGCAGGGTTCTGGTGGTTGGCGGAGGAGTGGGCATTGCCCCTCTTCTTCCCTTGGTGGAAACGCTGAAACGGAGGAAAGGCGCTTTAACCGTGGTATTAGGCGCCGCTACCGGAAAGGAGCTTCTCGGTGCAACCGAAGCTTCCAAGGTTCTCCGAAAGGGAAAAGACAAACTTTTCATGGTGACGGAGGATGGAAGCCGGGGAATTAAAGGAATAGCCTCCCAAACGGTCGAACGTCTGTTAGAGGAGGAAGAATTCAGACAAATTTACGCCTGCGGCCCTGAAGCCATGCTTAAGAAAATTTTAGATGCTTCACTTAAGCACAATGTTCCAGCCCAGATGAGCTTGGTCCGCTACATCAAATGCGGTGTCGGCCTATGCGGAACCTGCATGCTGGGTAAACACCGCGTCTGCCGAGAAGGCCCTGTTTTTTCAGGGAAAACCTTGGCTCAGATTAGAGAATTCGGTAAAACTGTTAGGGATTCTTCAGGGCGGCTGACGCCTCTTTGACTCGGTTTTCGCCATTCAAAAAATAAATATAGTAAATTTTTCGAGTATTTTTTATTGTCATATATATAATTAGGGAGAAAAAAATAAAAACCATTGACTATATTTATATTAACGTGTCTAAATTTGTCTCTCGAGAAAATGGATGTAAAAGAGACGGAAGTGCACAGGGCTCTTTCCGTTGAGCCGAGAAGACAGGTTTTAGGTCTTCTCGCCAGCTACGGGCCATTAAGTCTGGAGGACCTTTCGCGAAAAACTGGTTTGAAGACGATAACCCTCCGCCATCATATGAGGATACTGGAAAACACAGGCTTGGTGGAATCCTTTTTGAAGGGACGGGATGGCCCTGGGAGGCCTACGCAGCTTTACACAATTGTGAGCCGATACGTGAACCTCAGTTTTCCTAAACGCCAATATGAAATGCTTACTCAACACTTGCTAGAGTTTCTTCTCAAAAAGAAAGGTGAGAAATATACCGTTTCCATCTTAAGGGAAATCGGGGCAAAACTGGGAGAACAGTTGATGAAGAATCTCAGCTTTCAATATGGAATTCAACGCTGGGATGAAGACAAATTCAGCGAATACGTGCTCCCCGAGATCGCTAAGATGGGCTCATATCCTTCCTTGACCAAGAGGGCTGATGGGAGTTTAGAAATAAGAATATCCAACTGCATTTTTTACGAAGTCGCTAAGGCTAACCCAAAAATCGTGTGCGAAGGGCACAAAGCCTTCTTCCAGACTATAGCCAATTATTTAGGGAAATACGAGGCTGTAAACGAATACTGCATCGCGGAAGGAAATAGACACTGTATAACCATCCTCAAAAACCTTGAAGCCGCGCGCAAAGTTTAATTATGCATCCAAACTTCCAAACATAGGTGAAGCGCCATGCCGACCCACGGATCCCTTACCAAAGCCGGGAAAGTCCGCTCCCAAACGCCTAAAATCCCAGCTAAGGAACGACATTCCCCCATTCCTAGGTTTAGAGTTAAAAGAAACTATGAAAAAAGGGTCCTTTTGAAGAGGGAAGTAGGCCAAAACTGGATGAGGCCTAGGGGAAGAAGGTTTAGGTAATATCTCTTCAGCGAAAAAGTCTCCCTAGGAATAAAGGCTCCCCAGCCTTTTTAAAGCATCCAACTTGTCTTTTCTCCCTAATTCCGCTGCCTCCACAGCCTGTTTAAGATACTCAGCCGCCTTCTCCATGGCCCTCTTCCTAACTGGAAAGGGAACACCGTCCTTTCCGCCGAAGGCAAAGGAAAATCTGAGAGGGTCCTTCCAACTGGGTTTGGCTCCGTAGATGAGCTGGGAAACCAAGGCCAGACCCCTCACCGTCGCGGGGCCTATTCCCTTCACGGCTAAAACTTCTTGGAAGTCCTTAGGCTTAACCTCATAAGCTTCCCGGAGGGCTTGCCAGTTGACTTTTCCAGAATATACCCTGTAAAACTTCGCAGCAGCTACTGAACTAAGCCAGCCTTCTAAGGTCTGCTGGCTTGGGGGCGCAACCACCAAATAGGGCCGGAGGGTCTTGTCCGGATTGTCGACCACTAGGTCTCTGCAGGTTTTCCGGCATTCTCCGCTTTCTTGAGCCGTCATGTCTAAGACTTGCTTGTGAACTTTTTCACCCCATATGCCGCTGTGAGGCTCCTCTACGAAGCTTTTCAAGTTTCGGCTCTGCCAATGATATCTTCGAGCTGTTCTGGTGGCCGGGTTCAATCCCTGCTGAACGACCACCCAACTACCTCCCTCTGCCATGAAGAGGGTGTGATGGTAGATCTGATATCCAGCTTGGATGGCGGCGCTGTCCACCTTAGCTGTCATGCGGCTGGCGTATTTCAGCTCTTCCACCCGGCTGGTGGAGAGCCCCAGCGGCTCGCTGAGTGTTTCAATTTCTTCAAGGGTTTTCTTGGAGGCCTCTCCCTTCCCTCCCGCAGCCTTAATCCCCAAGTCCTCCTCCCTGAAGACGTCTTTCAGCACTCCGCATGTCACCGTGGTGGAGCCGCTACTGTCCCAGTCGAATCCTAAGACATTGGAGCAGGCTTGAAAGAATAAGGGGTCGGACAGTCTGACCAGAAGTTCTTCAACCCCAAGCTCGTCGACCATAACTCTGAAGATGACCTTAGCTAGCCTCACCATCCTTGAAACAAGCCATTGGGGGGCGGTGCCGTAGTGTAGCTTTAGCTCTAGTACTCCGGAACGCCGCAAGGAATCCCACCTAGGCGAGCTGAATTCCTGTCTTCCAGTGTTTTTAGGATAGGTTTAAACTGGAGCAAGTTTGAAAATACCCCTAGGTTGGGTTGAGCCTGATATCAGTCGTGTTTACTATATATATTGGGTTATGGTGTGGGGATACTTTTCGTAGAGAAGCCTCTCCAACTGTCTCCTAAGCTCCGAGTCTAACTTTCTATGGCCTTCGGAAAGAATGCCTAAAGGCTTCTCAGCATGCAAAATTGGGCCTTGCATGACGATGGGGCTGTTCAGCTGGCGGAGGGAAGTAGGCTGGGTGGCGAAAAGGCTTTGAACGACTTTCTGAAGGTTATCCCCGGTCCGGAAGACTTCAGCCAACTGGGCTGTTTGATGGCGGGTTAGAGGCCTGAATCCGTAGGGAAACTCGGCGGAAAGGCCGGGAGGCAGCTTGCGGTCTTCCAGTATTCCATGGACACCGAAACCTACGGTTTCATAGGGGTTGAGGCTTTGCTCTTTGATATGCCAGAATTCAGAGTTGTGGATGACTAAGATGTCATGGTAGCCTTTGACATCCCTTCCAACCAGCATATGCCAGCCTTTAGGGTCCTCCTCGTAGATTCTGGCAATCGTCCTCTTTACCTTGTCGGTTGGCAGAATTCTGCTCATCAAATAAAAGTTTTTCTGGGCGACTTTTAAACCTATTCCGAGGGCTGGAAGGCTCCGGGGGAATCACCCAAGATTTTAAATAGTTCGAGAAGGCAAGAAATGTTTCTAATGAGGGGTTTTGACAAAGAAAACCATCGCCGTCCTCTTGGCGATAAGCTTCCTCTTGCTACCGGCGGCCAACGTTCACTCTGAGGAAATAGCGGCGCCTCTTACCGCAGCTATGGCTTTCTCATCCAGTCAAGTCTACCCCGGAGAGTCCGTGGTCGCTGTTATCGTTTTGGAGAATATAGGCGTAGAAGAGATAAAACAGCTACGGGTAGAACTGGTTCTGAGCAGCGGCTTAACAGCCTCCCACGAGGCTTGGAATATTCCCTCCCTTCCTCCCGGAGGGTTGGAAACGTTGACTTTCGACGTGACAGCGGAAGAAGGCGCTCATGAACGGGGAGAAGTTAAGGCTAGGATCACCTACGATTCTGAGTCGTTTTACTTGGCCAAGGAGTTAGCTGTTAAAAAGGTGCCGCTGAAATTTGAAGTGGATGAACCTCTCCCCAGTAGCATAAAGTTGGGTGAAGTGAAAGAGATCAGCATTCCTTTCCGCCTTAAAAATGTAGGAGAAGAAAAACTAAGCAATGTCGTGGTCTCGGTGGAAGTAGACAGGGCTGCCTTCGAAGTTTTAGGAACCAAAGTTTACGAAACCATGGATAAAGGGGACGAGCATAGGGAAAACCTCAAAATAAGGTCCTTGGAAACTACCGAAGCCAAAGAATACAGCTTAAAGGTAAAAGTGGAGTTCACGGACTCCACGGGAAGACACGTCCTTACCGAAACAGAGAAAATCAACGTGGAAGAGGATAAGGAATGCATCATCGCCACCGCCACCTTCGGCTCCCGGCTTTCCTCGGAGGTTCAATTTCTAAGAAACTTCAGAGACCAGATCGTCTATTCAACCTTCGCCGGAGGAAGGTTTATGGTGCTTTTCGATCGGTTCTACTACTCTTTCAGCCCCCAGGTAGCCGGCTTCATCGCCGACCACGGTGCCGCTCGAACCGTGGCTAAAGGCTTTTTGTATCCGCTACTGGCCATTCTTCACGTTTCAGCCTTGGCCTACAACTTCTTCAACTTCGAAGAAGAATTCGGTATAGTCGTAGCCGGCTTAACCGCCAGCGCCCTCATCGGCTTGGTGTACTTAGCGCCTCCCTTAACCTTATGTTTCACCCTCTGCCGACGCCTAAAGAAGACGTTTACAATCTTCAACCGCTGGTGGCTTAGAGGCCTCTTTTTATTATGGGCGGGCTCAGGTGCTTTAATGGCCGCCAGTTCCCAATTCTTTCTGTCTGAAGTCATGATGGCTTCCTCAGGAGCCTTGGTCATTGCCACGATGAGTCTATCTGCCTGGTTGGCGGCCGGTTGGGCTCTAAACGGATTCCCTCTTAGAAGAGGAAGCCGCTGATCCGTCTGTCTCCCTCTTGCTATGTTTCTTTTCTTCATGTTTTCAGCGATTTTTCGGCTTCCGGTAATACATAAATAGGCGCGAAGGCTTGAAATGAATCGTGGTATCAGGCAGATGAATGTACTGGATGCAATAAAGACTAGGAGAAGCATCAGAAAGTACACGTCGGAAAAAGTCGACCCTTCGCTGCTGGAAAAAGTCCTCGAAGCCGGTAGGCTGGCGCCTTCCGCCCACAACAAACAGCCTTGGCATTTCGTCGTCGCCACGACCCCTCAAGCTGTGGAGAAGGTGAAAAACGCCTATGTGGGAAGAACCGAAATCAACGCCCCAGTCTTCATCGTGGTCTGCGCCGACCCCAAAGAGGCTTGGGTCAGGGAAGTGGATGGGGAGGAGTTCTGGAAAATCGACGCCTCCATCGCTATGCAGAACATGATCCTCGCCGCTACCGAACTGGGGCTTGGAACATGCTGGATAGGGGCCTTCAAAGAAAAGGCCTTGAAAAGGGCTTTGAAGATACCCCGCCGCATTCGCATCGTGGCTATAACCCCTCTGGGCTATCCGGCTGTTAAGAAGGGGGAAGTTGTCGACAGAAAGCCTCTGAGCCAGATTGTTCACTACGAACACTGGTAACTTGTGTGCGGAATCACATGTTCTACTCGCCTTCCGCCAATTTGGACGAGGTTAAAAGTATTTAGAAATGAAGATAAGTCTCCTCTAGGGAGACGGGGAGGGAAGTGGCTTGCTGGTTGTGGTGAAAGGCGGCGGAGATGTGGGCAGTGGTGTAGCCCACAGGCTGGTTAAAGCCGGAATGCATGTGGTCATCACTGAAATTGAAAGACCCACGGTGGTTAGGCGGGCGGTATCGTTCGCTGGAGCCGTGTATGAGGGGGAAGTTGAAGTGGAAGGAGTGAAGGCTAAACGCGCCGAAAACCTCGACCAAGCTCTCATCCTCCTGAATGAAGGTTGGATCCCTGTCGTCGTGGACAGCAGAGCTGAAACCGTAAAGACCATGCGCCCCGACGTGGTCGTGGATGCTCTCATGGCGAAGAAAAACCTAGGGACAAAAATGACGGACGCCCCCATCGTGGTCGGTCTAGGACCCGGCTTCACGGCCGGCCTAGACGTTCACGCTGTGGTGGAAACGAAGAGAGGCCATTACTTGGGAAAAGTCATCTACGAAGGGAAGGCTGAAAAAGACACAGCAACCCCGGGGCCTATAGAAGGCTACACGGTGGAAAGAGTGCTGAGAGCTCCGGCGGACGGGCTGTTTCGTTCCATAAAAAAAATCGGCGACAAAGTAGCTAAGGGGGAGCAGGTTGCCTCCGTGGAAGGGCATCCCATCTTCAGCCAAATTCCCGGAGTGATCAGAGGGCTGCTGCGAGACGGTCTTCAAGTGGTGAAAGGACAGAAAGTTGGCGATGTGGACCCTAGGGGCATTGTTGAGTACTGTTTCACTATTTCCGACAGAGCTAGGGCGATAGGCGGAGGCGTCTTGGAGGCCATCCTCAACCTGCAAAGAAAGGCTCGCAAACAGAGTTAAAAACAGGGTTTAAACTGTGCAAGTAATCCCTGTTCTAGACGTTAAAAAAGGCAAAGCTGTGCAGGCTGTGGCGGGTAGGAGAGAACGTTACCGTCCTCTCAGAAGCTGGCTTTGCTCAGATAGTGATCCACTTCAAGCAGCTCTAAATTTCAAAAACGTATTTGGCTTCAGAGAATTGTATATCGCAGACTTGGAAGCCATTGCCGGGAAGAAGCCGGATCTCCCCCTCATTGGGGAATTGGCTCGCTGCACAGGTCTAAAGCTTCTGGTGGACGTGGGAGTCAGAAAGGTTGCCGACGCATTGGCTGCTGTGAACTCAGGAGCATCGGAAGCGGTCATCGGAACAGAAACCTTACCTGAAATAAAACTTGTGGAAAACTGCGTAAACCGGCTGGGAGCTGAGAAGGTTACTGTCAGCCTTGATATAGTAGGGGGTAAAATCCTCAGCCCTTCGCCCTCCATCCGTTCGTCGAGTCCGTCAAATCTGGCTGAGGCTTTGGAAGCCTTAGGAGTTCCACGCATTATCCTTCTTGATCTCTCCAAAGTTGGAACTGGGAAAGGTGTAAACCTCGAACTCCTCAGAGGTGTTCTAGCTCGAGTTAGCGTGAAGATCTTGGTAGGCGGTGGGGTGAGAAACATCAGCGACCTAAAGCTTCTGAGAGGTTTGGGGGTTGAGGGAGTCTTGGTGGCTTCAGCCTTCCACAGCCATGAGCTCACTCGGGAGGTTCTTGAGGCGGAAGGCCTCCTTCCCTAGGCAGTTGGATTGGCACTCTTAACCAGCCTTCACACGGCTTGGATGAAGCCTAGGATCCCCGTTCTGATGAAGCTTATGGCTATGGCGCCTATGATGAGGCCCATGATTCTGGAGATCACCAAGGACCCTTGGCGGCCTAGATACTTATGAATGTAGGCTCCCGGGCGAAGGATCAACCAAGCTAAGAGAACGTTTAAGACTATAACTGCGAACACCGTCAGAGGCCCGAAGGGAGGGCTCCTCATCAACATCACCACGCTGATGCTTCCCGGTCCTGCCAGCAGAGGTGTAGCCAGGGGGAAGATGGCCACCTCCTCCGGCCTAGCTGACTTGTAATGTTTTTCACCCCTCCCTAGCACGTATTCCACGGCGAAGATGAGCAAGATGAGTCCGCTGACGATTCTGAAGTCGTCGAGGGTTATGTTGAGAAGCTGGAAGAGGTAGATGCCTCCGTAGGCGAAGACCATGAGAATTCCGAAGGCGACGAGGCATGACTTAGCTACAACCCTCCTCCGCTCCCACTCAGCCATCCCCTCGGTGATGGACAGAAATATGGGAATGTTTCCCACAGGGTCGAAGATGGCGAAGAGGGTGATGAAGCCTTGGAGGAAGATCATCCACTCCATCTGGAGGAGGGCGTCTTGGACCATGGTTCAACCCCACAATAATTCACCACCCTAGCCATATAACAGTTTTAAAAGAAGAAGCCATTAGGAAACATAGCAATGGAACGGTTGAGAGGGGCAGATTTGAGCCAATCTGATAAATGCCAGAAAATCATGGAACTGGCCAAGAGAAGAGGCTTTTTCTGGCCTTCCTACGAGCTCTACGGCGGGGAAAGCGGCTTCATCGACTACGGCCCCCTAGGAGCCATCCTCAAACGGAAGATAGAAGAAAAATGGATTAACCAGTTTGTGGTGAAAGAAGGCCTCATGCTCATCGACACGCCGGTCATAGGCCCCAGCGCGGTCTTTGAGGCTTCAGGCCACACCGCCCACTTTACAGATCCCATAGCCTCCTGTAGCCGATGTGGAAGAAAATGGCGGGCAGACCATTTGCTGGAAGACCAGGCGGGGATTTCAGCGGAAGGCCTAGCATTAGTCGAGTTGGACGCTGCCTTGAAAGAGCATGAAGTCCACTGTCCCGAGTGCGGAGGAAACTTGGAGGCTCCTCAGGTTTTCAACGAGCTTTTCAAGACCACCATAGGCCCTTACAGTGAGCACGTAGGCTACGGGCGGCCTGAGACGGCGCAGGGGATCTTCGTCAACTTCAAACGGCTTCACGAACTGGCCAGAAACAGGCTTCCCTTCGGTGTGGCTCAGGTGGGGAAGTGTATGAGAAACGAGATTTCCCCTCGCCAAGGCCCTATTAGGCTTAGAGAGTTAACCATCATGGAGTTGGAGTTTTTCTTCGACCCCGAAAATCCCCACTGCTCCAAGCTTAAGGAGGTGGAAGAAGAGAAACTCAGACTCTTACATGAAGAATTGATCAGGGAAGGAAAAAATGAGCCTGTGGAGCTTTCAGTGAGAGAAGCTTTAGAGCGCAACCACATTAAGGCGGAATGGAACGCCTACTTCATGGTTAAGGCTAAAAGATTCCTCAACGAGTTAGGAATTTCGGACGGTGACCAGTTTTTCAAGGAGAAACTCGTAGGTGAGAGAGCCCACTATTCAGCTCAGACCTACGACCAGGTGGTGAGGCTTTCCCGGTGGGGTTTCGTCGAGGTTTCAGGCCATGCGTGGCGGACAGACTACGACCTCAAGATGCACATGGCCTCCAGCGGCGTAGACCTGAGGGCTTATGTTCAGTTTGAAAAACCCCGTAGAGTTAAAAAATTCACCCTCAAAGCCCATCATAAACAGTTGGCTCAAGTCTTTGGGAAGGATTCGGGCCGCGTAACTAGGCTGCTGGAGTTGACTCCGCCTGAGGAGGTGGCTGAAGCCTTGAAGGCGGATGGGCGCTACTTGCTCAGGGGAAACGGTCAAACGTACACCATCCTCCCCGAGCATGTGACCTTAAAGGAGGAGGAAGTGGAGGAAAAAGGGAGGAGAATTCTGCCCAGTGTAGTAGAGCCCTCCTTCGGCCTTGACAGGCTCACCTACGCAACCTTGGAATATGCGTACAGTGAAAAAAATGACAGAGTCGTCTTGAAGCTTCCCCGGGATGTAGCCCCCATCCAAGTTGCAGTGCTGCCTTTGGTTTCTAAGAACGGTCTTCCTGAAAAAGCTGAACAGATTCACAGCCTTCTAAAAGGTGAAGGATTCGCCGTCGAGTACGATGACGCTGGCAGTATAGGGCGTCGATATGCTCGCATGGATGAAGCAGGAACCCCCATAGCCGTCACCATCGATTACCAAACCTTAGAAGACGGAACCGTGACCGTCCGCGACAGGAACAGCTGGAAACAGGTGAGAGTCTCTGCCACGAAGCTGCCGGCTTTTTTGAGAGAGTTTTTCCAAGGCCGCGACGTATTCGCGGTCTCAAGCTGAACTTATTCTCCCAGGACTTCCACCGTCACCCGGCGGCTTCTCGGCCCATCTAAGTCTAGGAGGAAGATGCTCTGCCAAACCCCTCTCGCTATTTTCGAGTTCCTTAAAGGGAATACTTGGGAGAAGCCTAAGAAGACCGAGGCAAGATGAGCGTGGGCGTTGTCGTCGACAAGGTCATGGCGGTATCCTGCGCCAGGGGAAAAGAAGCCTTCCACCTTGTTTAAGATGTCCTGAATTAAGCCCGCCTCGTTTTCGTTGGCAATGAGAGCGGCTGTAGAGTGGGGAACGTAAACCAGGCATAAGCCGTTCCTCACCCCTGAAGCCTCCGCAGCCTCCTCAACACGTCGGGTGATGTTCACCAGTTCGACTTTTTTGGTGGTTGAAACTGTAAATTCGGTGAAAACCGTTTTCAACGAGGATCCTCTCCTGTATAAACTGGGGCTTCCTCAAAAGTTTAGGTTTCAGTTATTCTTTTAAGCATCTCCCAGCTATAAAATCTTGGATTAGAATAGGTTGGTGCGGAAAGGTGGCTTTACCTCGGGAAGCAGCGGAGCAATTGAGGCGGCGGATTCTGGAAACCTGTCAAGAACACATAAGGAAAGCTTTGGACTCTCTTCGGGAGGTCTGCCTCATGATCGCCGCCTATCAAAGCGGCGATGAAAACCAAGTCTTCCAGCACCACATAAACGTGGTCAGTAACAACGAGAAATCCTCCCAAATTCGGGACACCATCATGAATGAGGTGGCGGACGTGGGAGCCGTCCTCCTCAGCCGGGAGGATTTCATCCGTCTGACTTCCGAGGTTGAAGCCATATCCGACATTTGCATGGGGATATCCTACAGAATTTCAGAGATGACCAAACGAAAATGGAAAGCTGACTTGGAGGTCATGAAGGAGGTGGGAAGCTTAGCTGAAGCTTCCCTAAACTGTTTGGTCAGGCTGCGGGAGACGATCTTAGCCCTCAGCTACGGAACCTCCAAGGTTTTGGAGGCAGCGAGGAACGTGGAAGCAGCGGAGAAGACCGTGGACAACATCCACCGGAAAGTGGATTTGAAGATCATATCCAGCGGCATGAAGGTGAACATGATATTCCTCGTCAGGGAGATCGCCGAGTTTCTGGAAGAAGTGGCAGATGTCTCAGAGAACATAGCTCAAACTTCCAAAATCCTCGCCCTCATAACCTAACCCTCCAGAACCATGCCTGGGAAAAAGATCACAGCTCAGCTGATTGAAAACAGGCTTATCGTTTGGGAGCCCGGCTTAGGAAGCCAGCTTTACAAACTAGGCTACTATGGGAAGCCTTTGGGAATCGCCAAACCCAAAACCTTTGAGTTTCAGGTTCCCCTTCTCCTAGACCTCATGGAGGGCCTCTACCTCCAAGAAAAAGGCCTCATCCAAGTCTTTGAGAATGGGAAACGGATAAATCGAAGAGAACTGGCTAGGATGGCTGGGGAAACTCACAGGGACTTCCAGCTTAAATACATGGTCTACCGTGACCTAAGGGAAAACGGCCTCATCGTTCAGCCCGGCATCAAGTTCGGCTGCGACTTCGCTGTCTACCAGCAGGGTCCCGGCATAGACCACGCGCCTTTCCTGATCCAAGTTAAAAAGCCTCAGGAAGACATCGACGCCGTGGAGATCGTCAGGGCTGGAAGGCTGGCTACCACTGTTAGGAAGCGTTTCATCATTGCCGTCCCCAATCTTAAGACTAAAACCATCCGGTACCTCATGTTCAAATGGTGGAAAGCATAGCGCTGGAAAGACGGAGGGATAACCCGCTAGGGGTTTTCTAGGACTTTAAACTAGAGCTCGAAGATTTCTCCCGGTTTAGGAGCATAGGCTTTGAAGCCTAACTCTTCTTCTACCCACCGGGCTAGGGCTTGGCAGCTTTCATCTTCCCCGTGGACAGTGTAAACCACCGGGTTTCCTTGAAGAGTTTTCAAGAGGGTTTTCAACTCTTTGCTGCCTGAGTGAGAGGAGAAGCTGAATTTTTCAACCTCCGCCTCCACAGGTTTAAGCTTACCGTTAGAGTAAATTTTTCTCTGCTCCAGCAGGACTCTCCCCGGTGTTCCTGGAATCTGATAGCTCACTAAAAAGATGGCGTTCCGCTTTTCTTTAGCCACTTTTTCCACGTAGAAAGCAGCTGCTCCACCTTTAAGCATTCCCGCCGGGGACACGATGACGCAAGGCTGCCGAACGGCTTCCCTCCGCTCCCTCCACTGGGTGATCCATCTAGCCTTCTCCAGAGCCCTGCGGAGAAGAGCATAATCCCTGAAATAGAGGGGATGCTGGAGCATGATTTCGTTGACCTCCAAGGCCATACCGTCCATGAAGACGGAGTACTCGAAACCGTGCGCTTCTAGGACGCAGAGAACCTCCTGAGATCTCCCCACCGAAAAAGCGGGAACCAAGACTGTTCCTCCCGCTTCCACAACCTCCCTGACTCTGCCGACGAAAAGTTTCTCCATTTCCAAACGGTCGGGGTGGTCTTCCACAGCGTAGGTGGATTCTAGGATGATGGCGGAGATTTCCCCGTAGTCTAGGTCGGCTCCCTTCAGAAGCCTAGTCTCCAGAACATTGAGGTCGCTGGTGTAGACTATCTTCTTTCCGTCTACTTCAACCAGAAGCTGGGCGCTCCCGGGAATGTGCCCTGCCTCCAAAAACTTCACCCTAAATTTGCCCACTTGAAACGTTTCCCCATATTCGACGAAGATTCCATTATCAACCATAGCCTCTAACTCTGGATGTTCGTAGGGTAAATAGTAACCAGCCAGTTTTAGGAAGTCGTTTATCAGAATTTTAGAGAGCCTGAGAGTAAGCTCGGTGCTATAAAGAGGAAGCTTGCTGCGGAAGTAAAAAATAGGTATCCCACCACTGTGGTCTAAGTGGGCATGGGTGAGGATTATTCCATCTAAATCTTTGGGAGGAATATGAAGGGGAAAATCCGGATCCCGGTCTACCTGAACTCCGTAATCAAGTAGAACACCAGAATGTTCACTGTTTAAAACGACAGCGGACCTACCTACCTCTCTAACTCCGCCTAGAAATCTTATCTTTATCGATTCCAGTTTTCCCATACACCTACAGCTACGATGATGCCTAAACCTACGGACAGCCGGTTTTAACTTTAAGAAGAGCTGGAAGGATAAAAGGTTTCCATTCTCTACAAAACACAGTAAAAGTCTCCTAATGGGTTGCTGCTGAAAAGAAGCCAGCGATAGGCCGCAGAGAGACTGTTAGGCTTGTTCCCCTTGCTCAGCTACGCATTCTTCACAGACAAAGCTTCCGTTGGCTTCTGTGAGCATGTCAGACCATTGGCCGCAACTGTCACAATATCCGGCTAGAGGTAGTCCGCCTCTTACAGGGGTAATTACGCCAGCTTTCGCTTTTTCTTGGATTATCTCCAACAGCGTCGGTGTAACCTGAATAATTTCTTTACTTGAAACAATGCCCACCATCTTGCCTTTGTCCATGACTAAGAGTCTTCGAACGTTTAGCTTATTCATTATCTTCGCCGCTTCATCGAGGGAATATTCCGGCGGCACGGTGGCTAGGGGAGAGCTCATGATGTCTTTAGCCTTAACCAGAGAGGGCACAGTGTTGTGAACGACAACCCTCCTAACGATGTCTCTTTCCGTAATGATCCCCACAGGGTTCTTATCCTCATCCACCACAACGATGCTACCTATCTCTTGGTCGCACATGATTTTAGCCGCTCTATCGATATGCTCGTCTTCTTCTATGGTATAGACAGGAGTCCGCATCACGTCTTTGATTTTAACGGTAGCGCTTGGACTCGCAGAACTGACTTGGTTTGAATCTTTTGGAAGCCGAGTTTGAGCCATATTGTAAACACCGGTTAGGGTCACGGATCACTTCATCCTCAAAGAGAGGAAATTCAGTAAACTATAAATGTCTTACTACTAAAACAGGCTAAACGCAAAAAAGTGGAAAAGCTATGATAAAACTTTCACCACTGAAATAAAGATATTGAAGACCATGATGGAGCTCCGCGAACTAGATGAACAAGTTAACAGGTTTCTGCGAGGAAATAACGTAAAAAAAAGTCATATCAGTAAGCGATACCTGCACTTCAGGAGAAAAGGGAATGACCATAGGCCTCATTCGAGTAGTTGCCTACGAAGCCTAAGTTCCCAGCTTCCGCCCAATGAAACATCCGACAAGCAGGAGCTTAGTTGTCTCCCTTTTTGGGAGAACTTATAAGCATGCCGTCCCATATATCTGGAAAAGTGGTCCTTTTTGGCTCCTCATCTGATAGTAGGCATTTCAGGGGCAAGCGGAGCCGTCTATGGCATAAAACTGCTGGAAACACTTCGGAAAAACCACAATGTGAAAACGCATCTGGTAGTAACCAAGGCAGCTTGGACTACCATAAAACTGGAGACAGGCCTAAGTAAGGATGATGTGAAGAAACTCGCCAGCTTCTACCATAAAATAGACGACCTGTCCGCCGTCATCTCCAGCGGAAGCTTCAAAACTCAAGGGATGGCGGTGGTACCTTGTAGCATGAAAACCCTAGCCGGGATAGCTCACGGTTACGCAGACAACTTGCTCCTAAGAGCTGCCGATGTTACTCTGAAGGAAAGAAGACCCTTAGTCCTAGTTCCGAGAGAGACCCCCCTGAACATCATCCACCTTGAAAACATGCTGAAAGCAGCCCACGCAGGGGCTGTGATATTACCCCCCGCACCTGGCTTCTACCATAAACCTAAAACAGTCACCGACATGGTAAACTACGTCGTAGGTAGGATTTTAGACTGCTTCCAGATCGAACACGGTCTATACCGAAGGTGGGAAGGCGTTAAGCCGGGGAAACCGTTGAAGTCTCCAAGGCTTTCGTAGTCTTGGCAGAATTTTTATAAAGATACTGCCATTCTAACCTTTCGCTGCCGGAGGCAGAGCTGGGAAGCTGAACCATGCTCAAAGTCCTCTGCATAGCTCACCGAGGAGCCAGCGCCTACGAGCCTGAGAACACTTTAGCCGCTGTGGAGGCGGCTATTGCTTTGAAAGCGGACATGGTGGAGGTGGACCTTCGGCTGAGCAAGGACGGTTTTCCCGTGGTCGTCCATGACAGAACCGTGGACAGAACCACCGACGGCTCAGGTCCTGTCGGAAACCTAACCTTAGACCAGTTGAAAAAGCTGGACGCTGGAGGAGGAGCCCGCATACCCACCCTAGAAGAAGTTGTCTCAGCCGTGAAAGACAAAGCAGGCTTGGTCGTTGAACTGAAGGAGAAAGGCTTAGAGAAAAAAGTCTTAGAATCTTTAAAACCCCTCCGCAGCCGGGTGATGGTTACATCTTTTTTTCACACGGCTTTGAAGAAAGTTAAAGAGCTCGATCCCCAAGTCGAAACGGGGATCATCATCAAAAGCGAACCCCTACAGATCTCCCAGCTTATCCTCCAAGCCAAGGCGAACGCTGTTTTCCCAGACTACAGGTATGTAACAGCGACCATGGTGAAGGAAGCCCACCGCAATGGCTTCGCCATCATACCTTGGACGGTGGATGAAATCGGAGAAGCCCAAAGGCTTGTTCGCATGGGAGTCGACGGCATCGTTACCAACAGGCCCAATCTTTTCTCCGCTGATCCTTCTAAGCTTCACAGAGCCTGGAGAGTCTTTCTTGCAGGGCCTATTCAGGGAATGGAAGCAGACCAAGGCTACAGGGAGACTCTAAAGCGGATTCTGAGGGAGAAATCTTTCGAAGTTGTAGACCCTTGGGAGAGGGAGAAATTCTATTATCCCCAAAGCCAAGAGGGGGTCAAAGGTCTCATCCGAAGAGACCTGATGGACATCGACCGGTGCGAATTTTTTCTAGCCTTTCTTCCCCGACTGTCTATGGGAGTGGCTATGGAGCTTTTCCACGCCAAGAAAAAGGGTAAGGAAACCTTTGTCCTAACCTCCCTGAAGGAGCTGAGCCCATGGGTCGCCGCCCACGCCGACCGGGTCTTTCGAACGTTTGATGAGCTGGAAACCTATCTGGCAGAGTTAAGGTGAACAGCCGCCAGCCTATTTCTGCATGTTTTTGACGAGAGTTTGAAGGCCCTCCGCTATCTTTGCTATTTGTTCTTCCACTCTTCTATCCAGAACCATGAACCTTCGCGGATAAGGAATCTCAATCCCGTTGGCGTCGAACTCCTTCTTGATCTGGTAGAGCAAGTCCCGAGCCATCATGAAGGCGGTAGGCTGGTCTTTGGCTCTGGAAAGCAGCCGGAGGGATATCCCGGATTCAGCGTACTCCATCACCACCACGTTGGGAAGGTTGCCGATGGGCATGCAGTCAGGGTGCTTCTTGGCTACCTCCACCATGATTTTCATCGCCTTGTCGAGGTCGGATTCGTAGCTTATCTGGACGAACACCGGAACTAGCATCGTTGGGTCTCCGATGCTGTAGTTTATGATAACCTCCGACTGGAAGACAGAGTTAGGAACCATCAGCCGCCTGTTATCCCAAGTGCGGAGGATGGTGTGCACCAGTTTGATATCCTCCACGAAGCAAAAATCGTTTTTGAACACCACAGCCTCCCCTATTCTGAAAGGCTGGGAAATAGCCACCAACATCCCAGATATAATGTTGGACAGACTGGACTGGGCGGCTAAACCTATCACAATGGAGGCGAAACCTGCTGCTACAAATATGGAGGCTATGACTCCCCCCGCTGTGGGAAAAGTGCTGAGGGTTACGGCTGCAACGCCTATGAAACTTACAACCATCAGCATCAGCCTCCTCAGGAAAAAATACGTGGTCATCAGCTTGGGCTCCTTGACGACTAGGCCGTGAATATACCTGCTGGTAACGACGTTTAGAACGTAGACCAGCATGAAGACAGCGGCAACTCCGGCGATGAAGTACAAGGCTGAAGACACTGTCCTCGTGCCGATGGCCGGAGTCAAAGGTGAAGCGATGAAAATGTATATCACAGCGATGAGGCTGACAAGGTAGAGGCTGTAGACGATCATCCTGCGGAGAATATTGAGAGAAGCAGTCACCTCAGGCCTCTGTTTGGAGAGCCTTTCGCTTCGCGCGATGAGGAAGCCGTTGAGGACTACACCCACAATCCTGACAGCGAGGATGACGACCAGTATTTCGGCGACAATCGCCAAGTAGCTTGTTTCCACCCACCCGGGGAGCAGTCCGGGAAGTCTTGAGTTAAGGTATCCAGTAGCTGAGATGACGCCTGTGGCGACTATGAGCAGCGATATAGGTCCCTTCACCGTTGCCAAAGCGTACCTCTGCATCCCCCTTCTCCGCCCGAACAGCTTCACAGCGTATTTTTTGGTCAGGAAAAAAAGGCTGGCTGCCATCAAAACCGAGGCAGCTACCATCACCCCGGCGACGGCTAGGTTGATGAACAGAGACAAGTCCTGTTTCCCCCATTCTCCATGTTTCCTGAATTACCATACCAGCCCGGCTATTTAAATCACCAGCTCCAACCGGTTCTCCTCCAGTTTTGAAATAAACTTTTTCTACCGTCAAAACAGGCAATCATACCGGGAAGAACCTCGGAAAACTTGGTGGGAGCAAATGTGCCAACCCAAACCACGCTTCACGGCCCGGCTGAAAAGCCTGTGTTCAGAAGACGGAAACGTCAATCCCCCTTCATCCGTCTTTTCAACAAAGCCCCTGCCGGCATTCTCTGCCCAAATTTTTGGCTTCTAGCCTGGGCGGACGGCTGCCCATACCAGTGCACCTACTGTTTTCTTCAGGGGACGTTTCGCGGGCAGGTGGAGCCGGTGGTCTTCATCAACCTCAACGATCTCTTTCGAGAGTTGGATTCATGGCTTAAAGCGGACGGGGCGCCGAGGCTTCTGAACGCGGGGGAACTCACTGACTCCCTAGCTATCACCACTTATGTTGCTGAGAAACTCGTAGAACGTTTCGGAAAGCAGAGCCGACATAAACTCCTCCTGCTGACCAAATCGGATGGAGTGAACGCTCTCCTGTCGCTGCCTCATCGAGGGCAGACAATCCTCAGCTTTTCTCTAAACCCTCCAACCGTAGCGAAACGCTTTGAGCTGGGAGCCCCCCCTCCTTGGCATCGTTTAGACGCAGCCACGGCAGCGAAAAAGGCTGGCTATCCGGTGCGGATAAGGGTGGACCCCATGATCCCTGTGGAAGGCTGGAGGGAAGCCTACACAGAATTAGCCGACAGAATTAGCAGATTGAGGCCTGAAAGGGTGACCTTGGGCAGCTTGAGGTTCTTCCCCATCGTTCCAGCCCACAGCCGGAGGGATAAATCTGTGTTCAGCTACGGGGGCGAGCGGAGTGGGGACGGTCGAATACGGGTTCCCCGGGATACGCGGATGGAAATGTATCGGCTGATGGTTGAGAGACTTGAAGATGTGCCGGTGGGTCTATGTAAGGAGACTGTGGATGTAGTCAAGGCTCTAGGGTTGCCCAATAAATGCAATTGCGTACTCTGAAGTTGGAGAGGGTTTCCTCAGGTTGCAGGGGACAGACTTACAGATTTTGCTTTAAACTGGACAAAAACCCGGCTTCCGATTTGAAGGCTTAATTCCTCCAAGTAGCCTAAGCCCATTTCGGAGGTCAACTGCACTCCGGCATCCACGGTTATTCTGGCATGGGAATTCATGGTGATGATATCGACGACGGTTCCGGGGAGTATATTGCATCGGCAGCTACACCACCGAGGGTTCTGGATTTTTTCTTCGGGAGAGAGAATGATATTTTGAGGCGCCACTACTGCTAGGACAAGCACACCTTCTCGGGCGGTTTGGTCTTCCGCCAGAATGCTCACTTCGCCTACTCTGACTTGGACGATGCTCCCTGAAACCTTGTAGACGCGGCCTTCGAGAACGTTTAATCCGAGAAATTCGGCGACAAACTTGGAGTTAGGTCTGCTGAGGATTTCTTCCCTGCTCCCCACCTGTTTGACTTCTCCGCTGTTGAGGACGGCGATGGTGTCTCCCAGTACGAAGGCCTCCGTCAAGTCGTGGGTTACGTAGATGGAGGTTATTTCCAGTTGGCGGGGTATTTCCTTGTACATCCTCTTCAATTCCCTTCGAAGCCGCTCCCGGGTCAGCATGTCTAAAGCTGAAAGAGGCTCGTCTAGGAGGAGAAGTTTAGGCTGGATCACTAACGCCCTCGCCAAGGCAACCCTCTGCTTTTCCCCCCCGCTCAAGGTTTTAATACTGCGATCTTTCAGGTTAGAAATGCCTAGTAGGTCCATGATTTCAGCTGTTTTCCTCCTTTTCCCCTCAGAATCCTTGCCTTTCAAACCGAAGGCTACGTTTTCTTCCACGGTTAGGTGAGGAAAGAGGACGTAGTCTTGGGGAACATAGCCTATCTGGCGGCTTTCCGGAGGGAGACGGGTGACGTTTCTTCCCTCAATCCATATTTCTCCTGCTTGAGGCTGCCGGAGACCTGCGATGCACTCCAATAGGAGGGTTTTTCCACTTCCCGTGGGACCTACTACAACGAAGCATCCTCCCTTCTCGACATGGAAATCTATGTTGGAGAGGGAGAAGCTTCCCAAGCTTAGGGATAATCCTTTCACGTCGATCAAAGGACGACACCTCTTCCAGAAATTTTCTGAAAAGCTAAAAGAGTCACAACAGCCAGTCCGATGAGTATGAAAATCACGGCCGCCGCCTTCTCCACGCTGGCTGTGGCGAGGCTGAGGTAGATGGCTATGGGCAGAGTTTCCGTCTTCATCCTCGTTGCTCCCGCCAGCATGACGGTGGCTCCGAACTCGCCCATGGCCCTAGTCCACGCTAGAATGGCTGCGGCTATAATGCCTCCCCTAGCTATGGGCAGAGTTACTTTGAAGAAGGCTTGAAACTTGTTGTAGCCCAAGGTTCTGGCGACGTTTTCATATCGGGGGTCGATGTTGTCGAAGGTGGCCTTCATCAGGCGGATGGCTAAGGCTGTGATGACGGTGAACTGCGCCAGCACGATTCCCGCCACTTGGAAGACGAACACATCCCTGACTCCGACTCCTAGGGGTGTGTTCATGAATATCAGCAGGGCGGCTCCCAAGGCCACGGGCGGCGTGACTATGGGAATGTTCAATATCACGTCTACGAAGTTTTTCCCGAAAAATTCTGTGCGGGAGAGCGTGTAGGCGGCTGGAAGAGCCACCGTCAAGCAGGCGGCGGTTGCAGCTGTGGCGGTAACCATGCTTAGTCGAATTGAAAAGAGAACTTCCCCTGAGAACAGGGCGGAAAACAAGGCCTGAGGGTCCGTATAGAGGGCTAGGGAGGCGATTATCAGGAGTAGGAAGATGAAGAAGGCGAAAAGAAAGCTACCTGTGGTCAGCTTGAACACTTTCTCTCTACCTAAATCCATGATTCTCCCCTTCAGAGAGGCGGCACTTCCGCTGTGGGGGCGTAGGCTTTAGCTTCTTCAAGACTGGTGATGTAGCCGTGGCTTCTGTAGATCTCTTGACCTTGGGGGGAGGTGAGAAATTCTAAGAATTTTTCCGCTGTTCCTTTTTTGTCGGAGAAGCTGGTAACTGCTCCAGAGATGTAGGATAGCTTTCGAAGTTTATGGGGCTCTATGGTTAAGGCGTCGACCTTATCAGGGTGCCAGCTTTCAAAGACCCGCCAGCCGATCATGGCGTCCACCTGTCCCAAGGTGAGGTAGGATACGGCCTCCAAGTAGCTTCCGGCGTAGGTGACCACGTTTCCCTCAACTTCCTCCCAGAGGCCATTGGAGGCGAGAATGTCGACGGCGTACGCTCCGATGGCAACAGCGCCAGGGTCTGCGAGGCCTAAGCGTACTTCTGGTTTAGACAAGTCTTCTAGGGAGCGGATTTGCTGGGGATTTCCTTCCGGGACGAGGATGGCTGGGATGAGGTAGGCCAGTATCCGGACGGTTTCAGGTTCAACTAAACCGGCCTCTACCGCTTGCTGCATGTAGTCGTGGGAGCTGGGGATATAGAGGTCTCCAGATTGAGAGATCTTCATCTGAGAGAGCATGGTCCCGGAGCCGCCGAAGTGGAGTTCTACCTTTATCCCTGTTTCTTTTTCGAAGACTTTGGCAGCTTCTTCTAGAACCGGTGTGCTGACGCTGCCGCTGAACACTACAAGGGTCTCCGGCTGAGTTTCCGCTTGAAAATTTGCTCCTTTGAGGGCGCCGGCTATGGCGAGGGTTAAAACTGCAGCTAGGAGGAGAGTTAGGGTCTTTGTTGAAGCCGTTTCGCCCACCCTTTCTTCTAGGGTGATGATCTGTCAGATTTAACTCATATAGTTTACTGATTAGGATAAGTAAACAAAATAGTTTATAATAGGCCTTTCAAAGTCTCAGGTTCGCCTTACTTCGCGTCTCCTGCGTAACGTTATTAGGGAAATACCGCCATTGATCACCTTAGATAAGGCATGGCCAAGACTCCTCAAGCCCTTCTCACAAGCCGGCAAATCGAAATCCTCCGGCTGAGAAGGCAGGGGTTAACCCAGAAGGAAGTAGCGGAGAGGCTGAACACCACTCGAGAAAACGTCAACATACTGGAAAACAGAGCCTACAGAAACATCAGGCGGGCGACCGCCACCTTGGAGCTGCTGAACAGCCTCCAACTCTCAACCCGGTTCACCATCCCGGCTAAGACCCCTATCTTGGAGATCCCCCGAATGGTGTTGGACAAGGCGGATGAGGCTAAGCTGAGGGTGAAAAGCGACTGCATAGAAATCTTAGAGAGGATTAAATCTAAGGCGCGAAACAAGATCAGACATAAGCACTTGGTTAAGCCGCTAACCATCACCCTTCTGCTGGACGGGGAATACACCGTAGAATAAGGGCGAGGAGTCACCGTAGGCTTGGGGAAGACGAGGCAGATAAAAGAGCGTTTTGAGTAGCTCTAACCGAAGCTCTTACATCTCCACGGTCTTTACTGCTCTGAGGATTTCCTCTGCCACATCTGGGAGGTTGAGTTCCTTTTCAACCCGGGCTACTTCCCCTTTGTCCAAATCCGCCCAGCCTTTCCCTCCTCTCGTGGGCTTGAAACTTAAACCCAGCCTTTCACAGATTTTTTCCACCTCAATCCTTTCTAAGGCTATGAGCGGATGGAAAAGAGGCCGGTCGGAAACCTCTGTGAGGAGGGAAAGCAAGGCAACTGCATCGGAGGGATCAGAGTCTAAGGTTAGACCTAAAACCACCCCCATGCCGCCTCTCTCCGCGGCGAGGCCGCAAGCAATTCGGACCGTCGTCCTTTGCACCAAGGCTTCTTGGAGGTTTTCTTTCAAGTTTTCTCCTAGCAGCCTATGGAGGTTTTGGAGGGGTGCAACATAGGCCTTAAAAATGGGGAGTGGAATATAGGGCCTCAAAGCTTCGACTGGACGTGTTTTTTCCTGTAGGTTTTCCCAATCCGCGGAAGAAGCCGCCAAGACCAAGGGAAGAATATGGACTCCCCGTTTCATCATCAACCATGCGGCCGCTGTGAAGGTGGGAGAGCCGTTTAGAATGGCTACAACTCTTCCCTGGCTTCCAAAAGGCAGACCGCCCAGCCCTCTGTGAACTTCAGTATAAAGGTAAGCGTCCCCCTCCCTCGCCTCCACGTGGAGAGTTAATTCGGGATGCTTCAGGTTCACCTTTAATTTCTTCGTTCCTCCGCAGCGTTTCAGGATGGCAGCCCCTATCTCAACCTCAAGGTCCCGGCTGGTATAGGGGTGCTCTCCCGCCCTCCTAGCCTTCACAGCGAAGCTACGTTTGCCTTTCAACCTTGACTCTGCAAACTCTACAGCGTCTTGAACCAAGGTTTGAAAGTCAGTTGAAGTCTTTAAGGCTGGGGCTGTGTATTCGACCCCGAAAACCTTGGAGGCCACCTGTTCGGCTGCACGCTCGGGCTCCTGAGCTGTCACATAGATTCTCCCTCTTTTTCTTCCTATTCGCTGGAAAGCGACACCTTCCCTCTTCAAGACATACCGAATGTGGCTGAGAAGCATAGTTTCCAATCTCCGTCTCACAGGCTCACTTTTCAGGCCTATTTCCGAGTAGGCAACTAAGACGACGTTAGGATTTTTCCCCAAGGATGAGACCCCTTGAAGCTAAGGAGACCGTATCCAAAAAGGTTAACGGAGACTGGAAATGCTTAAGGCGATAGGCTAATGAGGGCTGGCGGCTAAACTTATCCCATGGACTCCTCGGGCTGGGATGAAGCTTCACCATGACTAAGACTTCGGAGGAAAAGGAGGAATTAAAAAGACTCTTGGAGAGTAAAAAGAAGATCGAAAAGAGAATATCTCGGCATCAAAACGAAATAGAGCACCTGAAAACTGTCTTAGGTTTGCTGGACAAACTTATCTTAGAGCGAAGCTATAAGGTGGCTGCGGAATTACCTCGGAAAGAAACGCCGCCTTCGCCTCCGGAAGCGGCCAAGGAGGTTTTTTCCCTAACGGCCAGAGACGGAACTTTGCTTGCCAACGTCTATCTCGCCGAAAATTTTCTCAAGGCGGTTCCAGAGGAAAACTTGAAACTCAACGTGAACACTCCCCCCTTTCAGCAGTTTTTGGTCAGGAAGGTGCTCAATGGGATGGCGGCGCAAGATAGGGAAGCAGTTTCCGCGGGGAAGATAGACCCCGGAGAGGCTTTAAGCTTCCGTGTCAAGGATGAGGGTGGACTGATAAAAGAAATAACAGTGGAAAACTACCGAGACCAAAAAAGGCTTGCAACCTTGAAGAACGCTCTCCGCTGGACCTTGGAAAAAATGTATGAAAAAACAAAAATCTAAGTCTTCTGCCCACAATCATTATTTTATTAAGACCAAGCCTCTTCCTCTACGAGAGGGGGCGTTCTCCGGTGAGACTCGGACAGATAGGCCGCGGCCTTGTAGGCTTGGGAATTATCACCCTTCTAGTATGGGTCTTGTTAAAATTTCTATGGATTCTCGGAGTGCTCTTGATACTCGCTGGAACGCTAGCTTATGCGGTGGGGCTGGTGAAGAAGCACAGCCGCAGGTAAGGCCTCCCGTCTTTTGCAGGGGGATATGCTGGCGGCAGGGTTCTATTTAAAGGATGGCTGAAAAATAGCTGGGGGGTTTTGTATCTTTTTATCAAAAAATTTTAAATATGCTACGGAAAATATATTTTATCTATGAGAATCTCATGGGCTGAAATTGAGCAGGCCTGCCGGTATCTGTACGAAAGAATTTCCAAAGAGTTTTATCCAAGCCAGATAGTGGGCATAGGCCACGGAGGCTGGGTTCCCTCCGTCATCTTGGCCCAAAAATTCGACTGCAACATTTTCGCCTTCAACGTGAAATCTTACGCGTATGAGAAGAGGGAGAGGAGAAACCTCCGGCTTGTTTCTGTGCCCTCCATGGAAAACTTTCGAAATGAAAAAACCTTGATAGTAGACGACATCTGCGACAGCGGGGCAACTTTAAAATTCATGGTGGAACATCCTCTGCTCAGAAACGTGCCCTTTAAAACCGCTGTGATCTTTAAACGCGCAGGATCCACCTACACGCCTGACTTCTACTGGAAGGAACTCATGACCAAGGAGTGGGTGGAGTTCCCCTGGGACATGGTCCTAGAATGCTACGCACCCGAACGCTGAGGGCTCTGTGCTAAAAGAGAAAGGCTAATTAGCCAGCCGACTGAATTTTTCTTTAGACAACCGGCCCTCGCTAGGCCGGTAAAAGAAGGGGCCGATGAAGAAACCTGACAAGATCGACTTGCCCATGAGAGATCAGAGTTAAGCTGAGGCACCTACATTAACCCTTTCTGAACCTATTCCAGCAGTTTAGGCATGAGTTTACACTTTAATGACTTCTTTCAGATAACCGAGTTTTTCAACACGTCCGGTTAAATTGGGTGATTTCCTAAAAATTCCCTTAGAAATCGAATAAATTACACCCGTGAGTCTATGGTGCGGGGGGAGGGATTTGAACCCTCGAACCCCTTCGGGACAGGATCCTCATTCCTGCGCCTTTGACCATGCTTGGCGACCCCCGCGGCTGCATTCATTACGTAGTATTTTCTCAGTTAAGTTTCTTTCTTCACCGCCGGCTTTTACATCAACTGCTCTTTTAAGTGGGCGTTCATTTATTTCTTGATTTTTCCGTGGATATTGACATAGACACTATAGGTCATCAGTCCCAGCAGGTACATGAGAATGAAGGCTAAGGCTAAGATGACGAAGGGGCTTATGTAGAAGGGCGGGATCTTTTCCCCAGCTGTTTCAGCTAGACTGAGCAGCAGGGTTTTATCTTCGCTGAATAAGGCGGAATAGGTGTCCCCCTTGATGAATTCGATGGCATAGGCTTTTGCTACGGCCCCATTCTCTATTTTTGTGAGAGTGTACATTCGAGCTTCAAAGCCGATGTTGGGAGGGGGCAGTTCCTCCACCTGCCACTCGGCCAACCTGATGGGAAAGCCTAGAACCTTCGTTATGTTCTCCTTTGGGTAGATGGAGATATCTTGCTGAACTACCAAGCGGCTGTCTTCCAGAAAAACTATGCGGTAACCTTGCTTCCACCCCAACTCTAAGCTTTCCGCTGAAATGTCCGAAGGGCTCCTCGGAGACGATATGACGATGTAGCTGCCCAGCGGTAAGTCTGACTCGTCCAGCGCCACCTTATCCAGCGACCTGCCTGCCTGTATGCTCATCGGAAACGCTGCCATGCTTATCGCTGCCATGACCAAGATTATGGCGCATACGGCTGAGCCTAAGATGAGCGGGATCCTGTTTTCTTTCATCATTGTTAGCAAACCGGGTTCGACAGGTTGAGACACAACATATTCTCTGAACAAGCTTATTAATTATATCGCTCCCCCTTCATAGAGCGCACATGTACCTTGGAATCAACGGCCAGTTCAGCGTCATCCTGAAACTGTTTATGCGCCAAAAAGGGGCATCAGCGCTTGAGACAGGCAGACTGAAAGGCTTATTTCTGTGGTGGGCCGGGCAGGACTTGAACCTGCGACCCCCCGCGCCGCCTGGTATTCAATATCTAATGGTGAATTCTGTCAGGCGGGGATCCTAACCGTCTAGACGAATGCCCTAACGTGGCTTTCACCTTTCGCTCAGGTTTCCACGTTTCCGGCCCGTCCGTCAACCGGCCCACGATGGAAGGGATGGAGCTTTTTCAATTTTAGCCTTTCGCTTTAAAGGAAGCCCAAGATGCTGGGACATGTCTTTTGGAGGATAAACTTGTAGCTGCCGGACGTCTGAATTAATTAAGCCAGTAATTTCCCAGCCTCGTTTTTCTCCCGGGGGACCCATTGGACTGAAAACTTTTCAAATCTCTTCACCAGCCGAGATACTTCTTTATGCAGTTTTCTGAGCTGCGGGTCTTTCACTCTGTATTCTCCTGCAAGCTGCCGGACTAACAGTTCACTGTCACTGTAAACCTTTACAGTATTAACCTTCTCAGCTAAAGCTAAGTTAAGCGCCTTGAGTAGTGCCATATATTCAGCTTGGTTGTTGGTTACCGCTCCCACGTCTTCCACCAGTTTAAATCCGTTCATCACGATAGCAATGCGGCCCCTCCGCTTATCTTTAAGCTGATGCCTCTTTACTCCACCGTCTATGAAGATCCGGATCTTTCACCACACCCCAGTCCTCTCTCACAAGAATTATAAAAAGCCGACATAGTATTAGTTATCTCGCTTAAGAGCTTAACGTCAAACGCGTTGGAAACCGCTAAGCGATTCAAAATTTAGCGGTGGTCCCCGTTGCCAATTTTCTAAATGCAGCATATAAAGCATATAAATAAAGAAGAATCGATTTCTTTAACTCATTTTTCTGTTAGCCATCCGCTCGAGGATTTCCGCAGCGGTTTCACCGAGGAATTCTTCTACAGTCTCCCTCCACGCCTTACATCTCTCGCACATTACGGCCTAGCCTTCTCTTTCCTGCTTCAACTGTTTCGCTCTTGTCTCTATAAATTCCGCGATCTTCTCTTGGGTCATCACTAAATCTTCCTGCTGCCTCCGTAATTGCCCCTTAATAGTTTTCAACAGTTCTTGAGGGTTGAGTGGCTTCATTATGTAGGCGTCAGCGCCACGGTTCACTGCCTCCACAGCATTATCCAACGTACTTTACAAAGTTGCGGCATTTTTGGTCGGATTCCCACTGTAGCTCCGTCTGTTTCTGTTTGTTTTTTTTTATCATAATTCTCTGAATCTTCTCCTGAAGCTTCGAATAGGAATTCTTCATATTTAGCACAAAAATTTTATTCAATATTCCCGGGGTTTCTTCTGGATAGCGAAATTGAAAGAAATCCATATAGCCTCTCAAAGATAAAGAACATTCAGGCTTGAGCTGGGTATCCTGATGGATTTAACAGTTCTAATCATGGCTGGGGGAAAAAGCAGCCGAATGGATTCCCCCGAAGAGAAACCCCTTATAAAAATAGCCGGCAGACCTATGATTGAGCATGTCCTCCGCGCTCTCAAAGATGTGAAAGATGTGGGCAGAATTTTTGTCGCCACCAGCCCGCATACGCCGAAAACCGCTGAAGAAATGGCGAAATATCCAATAGAGGTTGTTGAAACTCCCGGAAAAGATTATGTTTCAGACATGCAATTCGCCGTGAGGAAGTTGAAGCTAGGGGCGACCCTCATAGTCTCAGCAGACCTACCTCTCCTGACAGGTCGTCTTCTCGAGGATGTCATTAACCATTTTCACCGCTGCAAAAAACCTGCCTTGGCAGTGATGGTTCCTCAGGAAACGTTTCAGAAACTCGGTTTAAAACCGCCTGAAGGTTTGGAGGTTGAGAGCCGGCGACTGGTCCCCGCTGGAGTAAATGTGATAGAAGGGGGGAGAATAGATGAGGCTGAAATTGAACAGGAAAACCTTATTCTAGACCGGCCTGAGCTGGCGGTCAACGTCAACACTTCCTCAGATGTGAAGATGGCGGAAAAGATTCTTCAAGAAAAACTGAAGCCGAGTTTTAAATCAGTGGGAGGTCAGCCTTTTTCCGCGAAAAACCATCAAGCTTTATGTGCTGGAGATAGTTAGGTGGCGGTGATATGGTTTTAGCTGGGAAGATCTTCAGAGTCAGAGAAAAAGTGGAGCTTGACAGTTTAGCGGCCAAACTTAAAGACTTCAAAAGGGAAGAAGCCTATGTGGAGGAGAATTTTCAGCACAGATTGGTCACCGAAGTTCAACGTTTAAACAAAACCTCTCTAGGCCTTGAGGGAATTCTGTCTTTCGATAAGATCCTTCACATACCTCACCGGGGAGAGCTGGTTCCCGTGCCCAGAACCTTCCTAGCCCCCTTCCTTTTCACGGAGTATGGAGGAAAACTTCTCCTGACCATTCTGGAGAAAAAATGGCGGGCCAACAATTTCGCCAACCTTTTGAGCGAAGCTCTCTTCACCACCGTCGGCTATGTCGTCGAGGTTAAAATTCCGGCGGAAAACCTGAGAAGCTACCATGAGGAAAACCCGGAGGGGACAAAGGTGATTTTCTTCAGCAACGTGGACATCCCCAACGTCAGGAAGCTATCCCTCTATGGGGCCAGCTTAGCCAATGCCTCCCTTTACGGAGAGTTTCTGAGCCACGGTAACATCTGGTATGTCGTGGTCACTTCTAAAAGGTACGGCTACGTGGTGGGGATAACCGGCAATGGCATCGTGACCATCTTCAACAGGGTTGAGCCTAAAGACTTTCTCACCTACACCACCGAGGAAGTCTTCCCCCTCATCGAGATGCCTGAAGAATGAGGAGGCGGGCGGGCCTAGATAGGTTGATATGGGATGAGAGCAATTAATATTTTAAAAATCAGGGCTTCCGGGAGGCCTGAAGGGGCTTGAGGCTGGAGGAAGAAGCAAGGAGGTTAAAATACAACACCGCCAAATTCATCAGGATTCCTCTGATAATCCACGTCGTTTTAAAGAAAGATAACTCTTTCAACCTGCAGGTGGAGCACTTAGAGGTGAAGAGAACCTCTATCCACATTCCACGGGACGCTATCAACCTGAAGCATCAGGAAATCGAAGACTTTATAAAGCAGATGTACCCTGAAGCCCGGGCCTTCGTCATCCAATACGAGAAAAAAGGAGAAGAAGTTGTACCCTTCTGCGCACAGCTGTTCCTCTCTGGACGGCCAAAAGGGCCTCAGGCTTACTGAAGCAAGACCGCCCATGGAGATGTTTTTCATCGAGGCTTAATGGAAACAGCTGCGGGGTCGCCAAGCATGGTCAAAGGCGCAGGAATGAGGATCCTGTCCCGAAGGGGGTTTGGGGGTTCGAATCTCCCGCACTACTAGCTTTGGTCGATTTCTAAAGGATATTTTTCGAGAAATAATTTAACTCTTCTGAGTTGAAAATTTAAATATTGAACAATTGAATAATTATTCAATTATATCAGGTAATATCTATGGCGAAGAACGATGAAGTTTGTGAGATAATCTATGTGGATGAGAAGAAAGTTAAGAAAGTGCAAAAAGAGATGCTTAGTGAAGAGGACACAGAAACTATATCCGGGATTTTCAAAGCTCTTGGCGACCTGACGAGATTAAAGATTCTCTATGCTCTGTCAAAAGAGGAACTTTGCGTCTGCGATCTCTCCAGTCTTCTAGGCATAACCCTATCTGCCATATCTCACCAGTTGAGAATTCTCAGAAATCTAAAGCTTGTCAAATCGAAGCGGCGGGGGAAAATCGTTTACTACTCGTTAGCGAACGATCACGTCCTCAGCCTGTTGCATGTGGGCGTGAAACATGCAGAAGAGTCCTGATGGAGATGGAAGGATAATAAGAAAAAATACTGAAGGGCGAGCGTGAGTTAAGATGGAAGAACACGTCGGTGAAAAGAGTTGTTCTATCTGTGCAGTTGGAATTATTGAGGAAAGAGAGCCTATATGGAAAAAGAGAAGCCTACACATAATACTGGCTTCGTCTGCAACTCTTACAGTCGGATTAATCTTCGAATTCGTTCTGAACATTATTCTTCTTGCCCAGATTCTCTTCGTAGCTGTAGTTATTCTCTCAGGATTTGACATCGCAAAGAATGGTCTCCGCTCGCTGCTGAAAAAGCGTTTGGATATGAACCTGCTCATAATGGTTGCCGCCATAGGAGCGTTTCTCATAGGTCATGGCGAAGAAGGGGCAGCAATAGTTTTTCTGTTTTTCATAGCAGAATTTTTGGAAGAGCACGCTATAGAAAGAACGAGAAGGTCGGTTGGAGCGCTGATGAAGCTAGCTCCAGACATCACTACCGTAAGAAGAAACGGTAAAGAAGTGGAAGTTCATACGCATGACATCAAGGTTAATGAAGTCATTCTTGTGAAACCTGGAAATAAAGTGCCTTTGGATGGCGTTGTAGTGAAAGGTGTTTCCAGCGTGAATCAGGCTCCAATTACAGGAGAATCCATTCCGGTAACAAAGCAGCCGGGAGATGAAGTTTATGCAGGCACAATAAACTGCGAAGGTTTCTTGGAAGTTAAGGTTATGAAGAAATCGGATCAGACGATGCTCTCCAAGATTGCCAAGCTTGTGGAAGAGGCTCAGAAAAGGAAGTCTCCGACTGAGAAGTTTGTGGACAGGTTTGCCAAGTATTATACTCCAAGCGTTCTGTTCTTAGCCCTTCTAGTAGCCACAATACCAACTCTGGTATTCAATCTGCCTTTCAACGATTGGTTTTATAAGGCACTGGTTTTGTTGGTGGTTTCTTGCCCATGCGCATTAGCGATCTCCACACCAGTGTCGATAGTCTCTGGGATAACTAGTGGAGCTAGGAATGGTGTTTTGATAAAGGGTGGCAGGTATGTCGAAGAGATAAATCAGATAGACGTTTTCGCCTTCGATAAGACTGGCACCTTGACAGAAGGAAAGCCTGAGGTAACTGACATCATAGGGTTAGGCAACCCCGACAGAGAAGTGTTAAGCATAGCCGCTTCCTTGGAGGCTATGTCAGAACACCCTATCGCCAAAGCAATAACTTATAAGGCGAGCGTAGAAGGCGTAAAAACAAAAAACGTCACTAACTTCAAGTCAATCGCTGGAAAAGGAGTCTACGGTAAAATCGGAGACCAAACCTACTATCTAGGCAGCGCAAAAATATTTAATGACATGTCCTTGACCATTCCTGAAGAAGCTGGAAAACTTGAAGAAGAAGGCAAAACGGTGATACTCGTTGGAAATAGAAGAGGCATCGTCGGTGTAATAGCTGTCATGGACAAGATTAGAGATGGCACGGTTAGAGCTATATCTAGTATTCGAAAATCTGGAATAAGGACAGTGATGATAACAGGAGATAATAGGAGAACGGCTAAGACAATAGCGGAGAGAATAGGCATCGACGAATTTCATGCAGAGCTGCTGCCGGAAGAAAAGGTGAAGATAATTGAGGACTTGAGAAAAAACAAGGGCAAGGTGGCTATGGTCGGTGATGGTGTGAATGATGCCCCAGCGTTGGCTAGAGCAGACGTGGGCATAGCCATGGGAACCATAGGCAGCGATGTTGCCCTCGAAACGGCTGATGTGGCCTTGATGCAGGACGACCTCTCAAAGCTACCGTATCTGGTAAATTTAAGCAAAAAGACTGTCAAAGTAATGAAGACGAACATCTTCGCTTCAATACTAATAAAAGGATCGTTCGCCGTCCTAGCATTCCCAGGCATTGTAACATTGTGGATGGCTGTTGGCATAGGAGATATGGGGCTTTCACTTGCTGTAGTACTTAACGCAATGGCGCTCTCTATGCTAAAGCCCAAATGATTAAGGTTATCAAACATTAAATGAAAGAGGATGGTCAAGCGTTTAAAAGCGAGAAATGCGTGTACAGTTATTTTAGGTAAAGATAACATTTAATATCAAATGCAGTTATACCTGAAACATTTTTCTAAACTAGCGGTATGGAAGCCGGGGACGCAGGGATTGGACTGGATGGCTCTGATAGTTCCTTTCGGCATCGTTGCCGCTGCTGAGCTGGGGGACAAAACTCAGATCGCAACCATATTGATGGCAGCCAAGTATGCTCTACCTCTCCAAGTGTTCGCAGGAGCTTTTTCAGCCGAACTGTTCATCACCATCATAGGAATCCTTTTGGGAACCAGCTTGCGGAGGGTAGTCCCGCTGCGGGTGGTGAAGAAAGCCTCTGCCGGTGTCTTCATGGTTTTCGGCTTTCTCTTTCTGGTCACTGCTCTAGGGGGGTTCAACGCAGCCTAGGAAGCAGGCAGGCTTCTCCCTAGGGTTAGGAGCCCATGGCAGGAGTCAGCCCTGAGAGAAGCTGGGAGAGGAAGGGCGCTGCCACGTTGGTGAGGACAGTGGGATAAATGCCGAGGACGACCGCCACCACGGCCAAGACTAGGATGGGCGCCGTCATCAACCTAGGCCCTTCTTTCGCCTCCTTCAAAGGTTCAGGGGTTCCGCCGAAGAAGACCCGGCGCACCGTCCAGAGGCCGTAGCCCGCGGTCATGGCGGAGAAAACCACGGCGATGCCCGTCACCCATATACGGGTCAAGTTGGGGGCTGTCACCCCACCGAAGCCTGTTCCTGTGTAGATGGAACCTCCGAAGGTGAAGAACTCCCCCCAGAACCCGATGAGGGGCGGGGCTCCCATGAGAGTTAGAAACCCTAGGAGGGTAGCCGTGGCCGAGTAGGGCATTCTCCCCGCCAGTCCGCCCAGTTCCCGGATGCTCCGGGTGTGGAGGGTGTGGATGAAGATGCCGGCTACCATGAAGAGGATAGCCTTTCCCAAGCCGTGGCTGACGTAGATGAGCACAGCCCCCGTGAGGCCTAGGGCTGAGAGGGAGACGACGCCGAAGAGCAAGTAGCCCATCTGGCTGATGCTGGAGTAGGCCAGAAGCCTTTTGATGTCGTCTTGAGCCAAGGCCATGTAGCCGCCGTAGATCATAGTCACCACCGCCAAGACGACCAAGGCCATGACGAACTGCCCATGCCCTAAAACCATGGGAAAGGCCGTGTAGACGATGCGGATGGCGGCGTAGCCTCCGATACCCACCATGGCCGGAGACAGCAAGGCGCTGATGGGCGTCGGCGCCTCGGCGTGGGCGTCAGGCAGCCACGTGTGGAGGGGGAAGATGGCCATCTTGACGAAGAGGCCGAGGAGTATGGCGGAGACTATAGCCACAGCTGTGCCGACACTGACTCTCTCCATTCCCGCGGCGATGGCGAACACGTCGAAGGTCCCCGCCAAAAACCGGGCGGTCACAATGCCTGCTAGAAGGAACAAGGCTCCTGCCTCGGTGAACATGAAATATTTGAAGGCAATTTTCTCCCGGGCCCCTGTGCCCCAGACTCCTATGAGAGCCCAAGAGGGGATAAGCATCAGCTCGAAGAAGACGAAAAAGGCTGCTAGGTTGGTGACCAACACCGTGCCCATCATCCCAGCAGAGTAGAGAAGGTAGAGAGCGAAGTAGGCGTGGAGGTTGCGCTCATGCTCCATGTAGGAAATAGAGTAGATAGCGATCAAAGCAGCCAACATGGATATGACCAAAGCGAAAGGTGTGCTCAGACCGTCGGCCACCAAGGTGAAATCGCCCAAATAGCGTCCCCAAGGATAGCTGGCCACTAGGCTGCCGCCCCAACTTCGAAGCTGGAAGAGGATGAAGCCCAGAAGCCCTGTGGTGTAGGTTAGTACGGCGAAAGCCAGCCAGCCTGCGTATTTGCCCAGCCTCCCTCCCACGGCAAGGGCTATTGCGGAGAAGGCGATGGGAACCATGACCACTTGTAGTAGCAGCTGATTGGTGTCTATCGTTTCCCTTCACCCCATCACTGTTAAGGCCAAGAGGAGGAAGAACACCACGAAGCCGAGGATGATCCCCTCCACATTGTGGGTGAGAATTCCAGAGTGAGTTTTTCTGAAGCTGTTGGAGAAGCCGGCTGTGGCGTTGGCTAAAACGTAGTTGAACCGGTCGATGACCCCCAGCTCTATTTTCTTCAACGCCCACATGCACCCTCCGATCATCGGGTAGACGATAGCCTTGTAGAAGAAACGGTTAATGTACCACCTGTTCAACACAAACTGCCTCAACACCGCCAGCAAACCGTAGCGTTGAAGAAACACCGAAGGCTCCAGCTTCCGCTTTACATAGAGGAAGTAGGCGGGAAGAGCTCCGGCCAGAAGCATGGCCACTGATATGCCGGCGGTCACCCAAACAGCTAGCTCATGGGGGAACCCATGAACAGCCACAGCCTCCGAATGGCCTCCGCCTGCGGGGAGAAGCTCTCCCAGATATTCGTGGAAGACCCCTTCAAACCATCCTTTGACGAAGGGACCCATGACCCCGAAGGCTAGAGTGCCGATGACCAAGGCCAAGAAAGGAATCCACATGACCTTAGGCGCCTCGTGGACATGGTGGCCGTGGCGTTCTTGCTCCGCGAGGTGGGAGCTCTTAGGGCCGAAGAAGGTTAAACCCAGCATCCTAACGCTGTAGAAGCTGGTCACGGCCACGGTCACCGCTCCTAGGGCGAAGATCCAATACTGCCCCGCCAGCAGAGGGGCCTCCAGAACCATGTCCTTACTCCAGAAGCCGCTGAAGAGAAGGGGCACCCCCATGAGGGAAAAGGCGGCTAGGGACATGCACCAGAAGGTAATGGGCATGTACCGCCTGATGCCTCCCATGTGGGTCATAAACCGGGACTCGCAGGTGTGGATGACGGCCCCCGCGGTGAGAAAGAGGGCTGCCTTAAACATGGCATGACTCATGAGGTGGAAGACTCCGCCCACGTAGCCGACGAGAAACTCCGCAGTGGAGCCGGCTATGCCCAAGGCCAGCATCATGTAGCCCAGCTGGCTGACCGTGGAGTAGGCCAGCACCTTCTTTATCTCGCTGGAAACCATGCCTTGGCTGCCTGCCACAAAGGCGGTGATAGCTCCAACCCAGGCGATGACGTAGAAAAAGGTGATAAGCTCGTTAGCTGCTCCCCCATGCCACACAGCGGTGTAGAACATGGGGAAAACCCGCCCTACCAAGTAGACACCGGCATTGACCATGGTCGCGGCGTGGATGAGAGCGCTGACCGTGGTAGGCCCTGCCATGGCGTCGGGAAGCCACTCCATCAGGGGGAGCTGCGCTGACTTCCCAATAGGGCCTCCGAAGAGGAGGATGGCAGCGGGGATCAGGACGGCTAGGGGCACTCGTAGGATGGCGCCTCCCTGAAGCTCCACGAAGTTGAGGGTGCCGGCGAAGGCTAGGAGGAGGAAGGCTCCGAGGAGGAAGAAGAGGTCGCCCATTCTCGTCGTGATGAAGGCCTTCATGCCGCAGTGGGAGGGCGGGTAGGCTTCAGGGCCTTCCCCAACCCAGCATTTAAGCCAGTCCTCCTTGGAGTCGCGGTGCCAGAACCCTATGAGGGCGTAGCTGCACAGGCCGACGCCCTCCCAGCCGAAGAGAAGCTGGATGATGTTGTCGGACATCACCAGCAGAAGCATGCTGCCGATGAAGAAGTTCATGAAAAACCAGTAGCGAGTCAGGCTGGGGTCGCCGTGCATGTAGCCGAGGGAGTAAACCATGATGAGGAAGCCTATCACCGCGACCACGTTGGCCATGATGATGCTGAGGGGGTCGACGATGACCCCGGCCATCAGCCGGCTTAAAACCGGAGCGCCCTCCATGACCACCCAGAGAACCTGGTTGTGGAAGTACTTCCCTTCCCAAAGGTAGGGGATGAGGCTGAGGGTCATAACCATGGCGAGGAAAGAGAAAACAATCGCACCGTAGTCCCTGACTTTGGAGTGAACCTTGGCCAACAGAGGAGTTAACACAGCTCCCAGCATGGGGAAAATCCAGCTGAGCCAAGCCGGCCAAACGAAGATTTCGGTGATGTACTCCATACCTTCACCCTCCTATCAAAGCATGGGCGGCGCTGTCCGCCAGCTGAATTACAAGGTCAGGCCATATGCCCACCACCACGCAGGCAGCCGCCAGCAGCACGATGGGTAAAACCATGGTTCCCGGGGCTTCCCTAGCGCCCTCCGCCCTCGTCTTGGGCTTCCGAAACATCACCCTCTGCATGACCCAAAGGTAATAGGCTGCTGCGAAGACGCTGTTAACCACCACGGCGATGGTCACCCCCACCATGAAAGGGTCCTTGGCCATGTTGAAGCCTGCGAGGATGATGAACAGCTTACTCCAGAAGCCGCTGAGGGGAGGAACCCCCGCCAAAGTCAGAAGCCCAACGGAGAAAGACGCCCCAGTCCAAGGCATCTTTTTCCCTATCCCCTCCAACTCCGCTAGGTCCCTGGTCTTGGCTTCGTGGATGAAGCAACCGGAGCAGAGGAAGAGGAGGCCCTTTCCCACAGCGTGGTTGAACACGTGGAACAGCGCCCCCATGATGGCTAGGCCTGCCACCACCAAGGCGATTTCAGGGGCTGTGGAATAATAATGGGTGAGGGCGTAGGCTCCGATGCCGGCTCCGGTGAGGATGTAGCCGATGTTGACGATGCTGGAGTAGGCCAGCAGCCTCTTGATGTCCCTCTGCAGCAGAGCCATGATGTTGGCCACGGTCATGGTGAGGATGCCGAAGAGCATCAGCACCGTTCCGAAATCGAAGACCAAAGGTGTAAAGGCCACGAACAAAACTCTGTAGATGGCGTAAACACCTACCTTGATGACTACCCCCGACAGCATGGCGCTGATGGAAGCCGGAGCAGCTGGGTGAGCGTCTGGAAGCCATGTGTGGAAGGGAACCACCGAAGCCGTCACTCCGAAGCCGCAGACGATCATAGTGACCAAAAAGAACATGGTGAGAGTGGAAGGACCTGCTTCCTGAAGACCTTGGGCTAGGGCCTCGAAGTTGAGGGTGCCTGTTATGCCGTAGAGAAAGGACATGGCGTAGAGGAAGAGGAGGGAGCCGAAGGTGCTCATCACCAAGTATTTGAAGCTGGCTTCTATGGGCTCCCACCGGTGCTTCCGGAAGGCTACGAGGACGTAGGCGGAGAGGGACATAGTCTCCCAGAAGATGAAAAGGTTGAAGAAATCACCCGCGAAAGCCACTCCGATCATGCCAGCCACCATGGCCAAGAGCAAAGCGTAGTACTTGTCCAAGCCTGAATCCTTCTCCATGTATCGCAGAGAGTAAACAGCCACCATCAGACCCACCCCCACGTAGACGTAAGCCATGTACACGCTTAGAGAATCCACAAAGTAGGTGACCCCGAAAGGCGGCCCGTAGGCTTCTAGGTGGTAGACAGCGAAGCCTTCCTCTGAAGCCTTGACCAAAAGGTCCAGCTTAAAAACATAGTACAGGGTGGCGGCGAAGGCTCCTATGGAGAAAAGGTCCCTTGCCTTCTCAAACCCGACGGCTTTCCCCAACGCTGTAACAAGCGGCGTTAGAATAGCTGCGAAGAGAAGAGTCAACACAGGCATCAAGACGAGTAAAGACACAGCTTACCACCTCAGCCTCCTCAGTCTTCTGACATCCAAGGTTGCATAATGGCGGTGGGCGTTGATGACCAGCAGCAGGGCTAAGGTAGCTATGGCCGCCGCAATGACGATGGAGACGATGACCACGCTCTGGGCTAAAGCCTCCACGGCCAGGGTGGGAGAAAGCTCCGAGCCCAAAGCCACAAAGTTCAGGTGAACAGCTGAGGTTAGAATTTCCACTCCGATGACGATTTTGATCATGTTCCTTTTCACAGCGATGCAGTAGGCTCCGAGGATGAAAAGGATGGCAGCCGCGGCCAAGTACCAACTCGTTTCTAGGCTCATAGGCTATTCTTCCTCCTCTTCGGAGATTTCTTCCTCCACGCCCTCCACGAAGACCTCCTCCTCCGGACCTGCCTCTTCAGTTCTGAAGAGAGCAGCGGCTCCGACGATGGTGACAAAGACCGTCAGAAACAGGAAGAGGATGTCGAACTCCCGGTAGGTCCAAAGCCAAAGTTGCTCTGGGAGGGGAGAAGGAGGTAGGGTAGGATTGGGGATGATGAAGTAGGAGCCCATAAAACTGGCTATGATGACGGTGAAAGCAAGTAGAACGGCTAATCCCACTATCCTACCTGCAAGCGAGTTCATCTTTTCACAACTTCTTGACGGTGTGGAAGGTTACCAGCAACAGGACGACAACGGCTCCCACGTAGATGAGAACCTGCACAGCCGCCACGTAGGGCGCGCCCAAAAGGAAGAAAGCCACAGCCAAAAGGATGCTCATGAAAAAGAAGGAAGCAATGGCCTTGGGTATGTTTCGGAACTCAACAGCTAGAAAAGCGCAGCCGATTGTGAGGAGGATGACGGCCATTTCAAGAAGAGCCAGCGGTTCCAATCTTACACCACAAAGCCTTCGTTTGAAATGTTTTTTATCTAAAAGGAGATGAAGATATAAATTCTTCGCTCCCTTTTTCGGGAAAATGCAGGCGTATATACAGTTCAAAAGATGTTTACTTTCAAAATTAAAGGATAAACCATAAATGCGACATTAATGTACTATTTTCTCGAGAACAAACAAAGGAAAAGGGAAGAGCAGTGGCAGACCTTCTGGGCCTAGTGGTGTACATTGTCATCATGCTCCTGTTTCCCATAGGCCTAGTGCTGTCCGGAAAGATATTCGGCCCGTCCAATCCCAGTCCCACCAAGAACTTGGCCTTTGAATGTGGACAGGTTCCTCTTGGAGACCCTCGGATAACCTTCAACATTCGATACTATCCTTACGCCATGATCTACGCGGTCTTCGGGGCCATAGCTATCTTTCTCCTCCTCACCGCCCCTGCCATCATCAGGTTGGGAGGCGAGGTTTCAACTTTCATTTCCATCTCTCTCGCTGTGGTGATCCTCGCCTTGGTCAGCGCTGTGACTTCTCTCCGTTCGGCTAGGAGGAGGTTGAGGTGACCCTAAGCCCTGTGGCTAAGGCTAAGGAAACATACACCCTCCTGAAGGATAAAATCCTCAACTGGGGTCGAGCTTGGTCTCTGTGGTCTGTTCACCTTTGCACAGGCTGCTGCAGCCCTGAGCTGATGGCTGTTTCGTGTTCCCGGTTCGACGCGGAAAGGTTCGGCACTCTGCCCTTCCCTTCTTTAAGGCAGTGTGACCTTCTCTTCGTGTTGGGTGTGGTTAGCGAGAAAATGGCGAAAAGGGTTAAATTGATCTACGATCAAATGCCTGACCCGAAATATGTCATAGCCTTAGGGGACTGCGCCATCTCCGGAGGCTTGTGGTGGGACTCCTACTGCGTCGTTCAGGGGATCGATAAGGTGGTCCCTGTGGACGTCTATGTGCCGGGATGCCCCCCAAGGCCGGAAGCCTTCATCCAAGGCATTATGATGTTGCAGAAGAAGATCCAAGGGAAAGAAGTTTGAGCGAGGCTGCTGAAAAAGCTGAAGCCATGGTTACTGAGGATGTTAAATCTAAATTTGGTGATGCTGTTCTCCAAGCTGAAGTCCAGCGGAAAGGCAGAATAAGCATAAAAGTCAATAAAGACCGCCTAGCAGATGTCGCCAGATACCTGAAGGATAGCTACAACTTTGACCATCTGGCCTCTGTTTCCGGAACCGACTACCCTGACCGGAAGGAGTTCGAAGTCGTCTACCATGTCTGGTCCATTCCCCGGAAGATTCTGGCAGCCTTAAGAGTTTCCCTGCCCAGAGAAGACCCTCAACTGGACACGCTTATCCCTGTTTGGGAAGCTGCCAATCTTCATGAGAGGGAAACCCATGAAATGTTGGGGATAAACTTCGCCGGTCACCCCAACCTTTCCGGGCTATTGCTTCCGGAGGACTGGAAGCAGATGCCTCCCCTGAGAAAAGACTTCAAACTACCGTCCAAGCCGAGGTAGGTGTGGCTCTATGCCTGTCATGCGTGTGAAATTCGGTCCTCAGCACCCTATCAGCGGCCACCTTTGCCTTGCCCTTGACGTTGACGGGGATGTTGTGGTCAACATTGAGCCTGACATCGGTTACACGCATCGGGGATTGGAGAAGATAGCTGAAAACCGCAACTACGTTCAAGCGGTTCCCCCATTGGAGAGAGCTAACATCGTTGACTCGGTCCACATGGTTTTAGGCTATGTGGAGGCGGTGGAGGAGCTCATGGGGGTGGAGGTGCCGGAGAGGGCGAAGTTCATCCGGGTCATCATGGCTGAGATGAGCAGAATAGCCAGCCACCTCTACTGGCTTTGTTTGATGGCGGTGGCTGTGGGTTTGGAAACAATGCTCATGTGGCCCATTAACGACAGGGAACTGCTCCTAGACCTCTTCGAGATGTATACGGGGGCGAGGATAACTCACTCTTTCTTCATCCCCGGAGGGGTTCGGCGGGACCTTCCTCAAGGCTTTAAAGAGCAAACCTTCAGAGCGCTGAGCTATCTGGAGCAACGGCTGGGCGATTATGACCGAATGCTTTACCAAAGCTACACTTTCAAAATAAGGACCCAAGGAGTTGGGAAGCTTAAACCTCAAGAAGCCATAAAGCTGGGGTTGGTTGGCCCTTCTATCAGAGGGTCGGGGGTGAAGGTGGATGTGCGAAAAGATGAACCTTATGCTGCGTATGACCAGCTGGAGTTCACCGTGCCCACGGGGAAGGTGGGAGACTCCTACGACAGGTCTGTGGTGAGGCTTAGGGAAATGGAGCAGAGCATCTCCCTCATCCGCCAAGCGCTGGAGAGGCTTCCCAGCGGGCCCATTAAGGCTCCTGCCCCTTCCTCCGCTCCGAAAGGGGAAACTTATAGCAGAGTGGAGTCGGCTCGGGGGGAGTTGGGCTACTATCTGGTGGGGGACGGAACCACCCGGCCTTACCGTTTGAAGATAAGCAGTCCCTCTTTTAGAAACCTCCCTGCCATGGGTTATCTATCTAAAAATGTCCCCTTCGCGGACATACCCGTTATACTGTGGAGTCTAGACCTCTGGCCGTTGGACATGGATAGGTGAAAAAGCTTGGTGGGGTTGGAGTCTCTGACGTTGCAGCTGTGGCAGCTCTGGCAGAGCGGCTACCTGACGGAGCTCTTCATCAAAGTCATCATCTTCCCAGGCTTAGTCCACATATCCCTTGTCGTGCTACTGGCTGTGTGGTTTGAGAGAAAAGTAAACGCGAGAATCCATCTTCGAGTAGGACCCTACCATGTAGGCCCGGTGATGGGCTTTTTCCAGCCTATCGCCGACTTCGTTAAACTGATAGGAAAGGAGCTCATCGTCCCTGAGAAAGCTCATAAGCTCCTTTACAAGACGGCGCCCATCTCCGCTCTAGCTCTTTCCACGTTGAGCTTCGCTTTCATTCCCTTCGGGGTCATCGGCTCGGAGATGAGTTTACCGTTCATTCCCTTCCACCTAAGCCCCGGAGAATACTGGGTTGTCTACTACTCGAACATCAGCCTCCTCATCGTCATCCTGCTCTTCAGCGTGCGCCCTTTCATCATCATAGCAGCCGGCTGGGCATGCCGGAGTAAATACTGCACCGTAGGCGCCCTTCGTACAGCTTTTCAGCTTCTCGCCTATGAAGTTCCCCTTCTAGTGGCCATCGTCGGCGTCGTCATGGTGGCCGGGTCCTTCGACCTTGTGGCCATAATAGAAAGCCAGTCCTCCATTTGGCATGGAGTCTTTCAGCCTCTCGGCCTCGCTGTCTTCTTCGTCGCCATGATGGCGGAAGTGTCCCGGAGACCCTTCGACCTACCCCACGCTGAACAGGAATTGGTCTACGGCTGGGCTACGGAGTATCCCGGCGTCCTCTACGGATGCTTCATGATGGCGGAATACGTTGACCTGTATCTGGGGGCGGTGCTGATGACAGCTCTTTTCTTGGGAGGATGGCTAGGCCCAGCTTTCCTGCCGCCCATCGCGTGGTTTCTGCTGAAGGCTGGGATCATCGTCTGCATCGTCACCCTCCTCCGAGGAGTGTTCCCCCGGGTGAGAATAGACCAGCTTCTGGACGCAGGTTGGACGTATCTGATACCTCTGGCTCTTATCCAGGTGCTGATCATCCTAGGCCTCGCTCATGTGGCACCAGGCCTGCTGGGTTTGGCGTAAAATGGAAAAAGTAAGGTGAAAAGAAAATGTCTTCCATCGTAAAGCCGTTGAAAGTTGTGCTGGAACATTTCCCAAAAAGAACCTTTACGGTCTTTCATCCCTATGAAGCTCTAAAGCTACCGGAAAGGTCTCGTGGCGGCATCCAGCTGGACATGGAAAAGTGCACTGGCTGCGGTGTATGCGCCTACATCTGCCCTAATGTAGCCATAGAACTGGTCACCAGAGGAGAGAAGAGATACCCCAAACTGGATTATGGAAGATGCTGCTTCTGCGCTCTTTGTGTGGACTACTGCCCTAGGAAGGCGCTGAAAACCACACCGGTACATGAGCTGGCGGAGTTCAGCAGAGCGGAGCTGGAATATCCCCCTGAACGCCTCGCTCAACCTCCGCAGATAACCAAACCTAAGCCCGCCCCTCGCCGAAAAATTGTTTCCATAAAAAAGATCGACCAAAGGGGAGTTTCACACCACTAAGCTGGGAAAACGCCCGCGGATACTCGGCTGCACCTTCTCGAGTTAAAGTTGATTTTTCCGTGAAAACTTAAACTATAATAACCTCTCTTTCTCTATGTCGGTAGAAAGGGAAGTTTCAGGTTGAATGCCTAAAGGAGAAGATTTTTCCCATGGGCAGTATTTCCATCATCTGCAAGGTTAACGCCATCCATCCCTCCGCTGCACCTTTCGGAGGGGAGTTCGTCTGCGTGGAGTTCGCGGTGGAGGCTCAGAAGCCTCCCAGCTTCATTCAGATACCTAAGGATATTCCCCAGGAGGTTTCAGCCGTCATGCCCATTCTCACCCAACTGCCGAAGATGCTTCCTCAAGTTAAGCCCTACAACAACAGGCTGGTTCTCTACCTGACTCCTCAAGAATGGGAAAAATTACCCAGAAAATATCAGTATGGGGATGAGGTGGAGATCAAAATTAACCCCGACGGCTCTATTCATGTCTCCCTCATATAAGCAGAAGGGGCTGTTAAGGCTTTTTTACGACATAAAAATATATGGTGTGCTGACCTAAGGTTTCTACCTTTTCAGGCTTCCACCCTACTATTTCGTAGTCGTGGGAGACAACCCTAACCCCGTTTCCCAGCTCCTTCTCCAGTTTAGGTCTGAGGCGCTCGTTGGCGGAAGTTGTCAGAAAGAGGGTCACCACGTCGGCGTCGACTATGGGTGTCTGGTAGAGGTCTCCACGGATCACCGTAATCCGGTCCTCTAAACCGGCTTTCTTTATTTCCTCCATGGAGTTTTTGGCTAGGTCCTCTCTAGCCTCCACTCCGACGGCTTTTTTGGCTTTAAATTCCTGAACGGCTGTTATCAGTATTCTTCCATCCCCAGAGCCTAGGTCGTAGACGACTTCCCCCTCCCGAACTTGAGCTATCTCCAACATTTTCCTGACAACTTCGGGTGGGGAGGAAATAAAGGGAACGTAGGCCAATTCCAAGGGGCCTCCTGTTTTATTATTGATGATAAACCAGACAGGCCTCCGATATTAAGGTTTCTTGTATCCAGAACAACTCCCATCCCTGAGAGGAATAGATATAAGTAACGGAAGCCTTTCTCGTGGTATGGCTGAAAAATTCGGTCAAGTTGTTGTACCTTACTATTGCAAGTTAGCTCTTCTGCTCTGCCAGCAGGCAAGGGAGCTCCTCTACAGCGGCTTAGACCTCCAAAGTGCCTCTAAGCTGTGCAGCTTCATTTCCACCCTTTGCGTGAAAAACGGATGTTCTATTTGTAAGGAAGAGTCTCAGCTCTGCTCCAAAGTGTCGGAAACATGCGTATTGGAAGGCGGCGAAAGGGAAGCTAAAAACCTCTGCGATGTGGCCAGAAGACTATGCCCGAAAGGTTTCAGCATCCATGGGAGTTGAGGACCTATGCCGGCTTGGACTAGAATCTACCTTGTGGAAGACTTGAAGTTGAAGTCCCCCATTCTAGTCCAAGGGCTGCCGGGGCTAGGCCTTGTGGGGAAGCTGGCGGTGAACTACCTCATAGATGAATTGAAGCCTAAACTTTTCGCGGAGCTTTACTCCAGCTATCTGAATCTCCCTGATGGAAGCACAGGCATCCAGATCAAGGAGGACGGAACCTACTACATGCCGAAGATCGAACTCTACGTCCATCGACATCCTAAACATGACATCATCCTGATAACCGGAGACTCTCAGCCTACCCTCCACGGCCAATACGAGGTGGTAGACCACATCCTAGAGCTCGCTCAAAAACAAGGCTGCGAGCGGGTCATAGCGCTAGGCGGCTTTCAGACCCCGGTGGAAAAAGAGATAGGGAAAGTTTACGGGGTTTTCAACGATGCGAAGCTGGGGGAAGACCTGAAAAATCTAGGTGTTCAGATAACCAGAAGCGGCGCCATCACAGGTGCCTGCGGCGTGATCCTGGGGCTGAGCGACCGGAGGAGCATACCTTCCATAGCTCTGCTGGGAGCTACGAGAGGCGACTACCCGGACATGCAGGCGGCTAGGGGAGTTTTAAACGTCCTGTTGAAGATCCTTGACATTTCGATCAGCTTCGAACGGATGGATAAGGAAATCGAGGACATAAAAGTTAAACTGGAAGAGTTGAGGAGGATTCAGGCGGAAACCTATCCTCAGCTTAAAAAAGAACTGGGTAAGCGGCCCTTCTACGTGTAGCCGCTGCCTAGCCTTCCCTCGTTTTTTTTGGCTTAACCACCAGCAGAGGGCCTTCTTTACCGATTATTTCGACTTTCTCCCCAGGCTTGATGGGGACGGCTGACTTAGCCTTCCAGTATTCGCCCTTATACCGGATGAAGCCGACCTTTTCCGGGGTAACTTCCTCCAAGGCCTCTCCTTCCTCCCCTACTATGATTCCCATCGCCGGCTTCATTCTCCTAGCCTTAAGCACCTTGTAGGCGGCGAAGATGAAGAAGACGCCTATGGCTAAGGGAGCGGAGATGAGGGCGGCGTAGAGAAGGTTAAGCCACTCCGGTGAAACAGACCACTGGCTGGGGAAAAGAAGGACAGCCCCCAGTAGCATGCAGGCGAAACCGGAGCCGCCTACGATTCCAAACCCGGGGGTGAAAAGTTCAGCCAGCAGAAGTGCTGCTCCTAAGACCATGAGGATGAGGGCGCCCACGTTTATGCCTGTGATGCCTAGGCCTATCAGGCCGAGGACCAGAAGCACCGCGCCTATAACTTCGCCTCCCGCCCCTGGAGAGGTTAGACCGAAGATGAGAGCGTACATGCCCACGGTGAAGAAAATGAAAGCCAGCATGGGCTCGGAGAGAATTTTGAACACCAGCAACCCTGGGCTGGGGGTCCATCTCACCAATTCAGCGCCGCGGCTTCGGAGGACATACTCGCCTTTAACTGTCTCCACGGAGAAGCCGTCGATTTCAGCCAGCAGGTCTTCCAGCGCAGGGGCTACCACTTCGACGACGCCCATTTCCATCGCCTCTTCGGCGCCTAGGTTGAGGTTTTCGGTGACGAAAAGCCGTGCTGCTGTTTCGTTTCTTCCGTGAGCTCTAGCCCTTTCAGCCATGTAGGCTTCTAGGGCGTTGAGCACCTTGGTGTCATTGATAGGCTGGGAGCCTCCGAAGGGAGAGAAGGCCACAGGCTGGGCTGAGCCTATGATGGTATGGGGCGCCATGGCGGCTATGTGGGTGGAAAGCAGAATGTAGGTCCCCGCCGACCAGGCGGTGGCCCCCGGAGGGTAGACGTAGCCTATGATCGGAACCTCAGCCCGCTCGATGGCTGCGATGATCTTCTGGGTGGCGTCCAGGTTTCCGCCCGGCGTGTCGAGGGTGAGGACCACCGGCTGGTTTCGGGCCTCCGCGTAGGCTAAGGCCTCATTGACCAGTTCAACAGACATGGTGGTGATGGTGCCTTCCAGTCTGACTACGAGGACCTCCGGCTGCTGGGCTGCGGCTGGGGAGAGTAAAGGAGCCGATAGAGTAACGGCTACTAGGACGAGAAGGAGGAAAGAGAACCGATGCACAGAGGTTTACTCACCCGAAGTGGACCTAGTCTTCTTTTCGGCTTTCATGAGCCCTAGCATGGTGGCAAGGTCGGCGCCTCCTCCAATGGCCGCAGGTGTGACGACGACCAAGTTTCGCTCTCGGGCTATGTCGGTGAGGGTTTGAAGCTCTCTCAACCTCATGGCCATAGGTGTCATCTGGTACATTTTAGCCGCGTCTGTCATGCGAGTTGCCGCTTGGTATTCACCCTCAGCAATAATGATCCGGGAGCGCCTTTCTCTCTCCGCTTCCGCCTGCTTGGCTATCGCCCTCTGCATGTCTTCGGGGAGGGAAACGTCTTTGATGGCCACGTTGGACACTTTTATGCCCCAAGGATCCGTGGCTGTGTCGATGATTTCCGTCAGCCGTTTGGAGAGTTCTTCCCTCTTGGTCAACAGCTCATCCAAGTCCACTTGGCCTAGGACATCCCTCAGGGTGGTTTGGGAGAGAAGGTTGGTAGCGAAGATGAAGTTTTCCACGGCCACCACAGCCTTTTGAGGGTCGACTACGCGGTAGTAGACGGCGGCGTCCACGTCCACGGAGACATTGTCCCTAGTGATCACCCGCTGTTTGGGGACGTCGAAGGTCACCACCCTCAAGTCCACCACTCTGAAGACGTCGATGAGGGGGATCCGGAAGAAGATGCCGGGGCCTTTGGCACCTAGAAGTCTTCCAAGCCTGAAGATCACAGCCCGCTGGTATTCCTTCACTATTTTGAGGGAGGAAGCCAGAATTATCAGCACGATGATTATCAGGAAGAAGGCAGGGGCAAAGTTAGCGGCAGCCATTTATATCACCTATACATCTTTCCAAGGTACTCACATCTTCCTAAAATTTAAACCTACCTAATTGGGGATCCCTAGGTTAAACTTCGCAGCGAAAAGGGGAACATCTTGACAGCCTCCAGCCGACCGGTAGTGGGCATCGACCTTGCGGGAGTGGAAACCAGACCCACAGGCTTCTGCACCTTAGACCAAAACCTCAGAGCGAAAACCCTCCTCCTCTGGAAGGATGAAGAAATAGTCAGCCATGTTGCAAAGTTGAAACCCCGCCTCGTCGCCGTGGACGCTCCCCTAGGGCTGCCCAAGGGGAGATGCTGCCTCAGGGACGACTGCCCCTGCCGCTCCGCAGGCCATCTGAGAGAATGCGACCGGGAGCTTCTTCGAATGGGATTGAAGCTTTTCCCTCCCACCTTGGGGGCCATGAGGAAGCTGACTCTCCGAGCTGTGGCCCTCAGAAAAATCCTTGAGCGGGGACGCTTTCAGGTGGTGGAGGCTTTTCCCCACGCCGCCAAAGCCCTCTTGGGGTTTCCTGAAAAAAGGGAGGGAGCTGAAAAGTTGAGGGAGGCCCTCAAAAAATTCGGCGTGAAGGGGGAGCTTCGTAGGAAGCGAAACATAACCATCCACGAGCTGGACGCTGTGGTTTCAGCCTTGGTTGGAAGACTCTGGCTGGAGGGTGAGGCTCAAGCCGTAGGAAAACCGGAAGAAGGCTTGATAATAATTCCGAAGAAGCCCCAGTAGGCTGCGGCCAAAGAGCCGCGGTTTGCAGAAGCCGTGGATCCAAGTTAATGTGCAAGGTTTTTATCAGGCAGCTTTCTTCTTCAACTTCAGGGGCTGTGAAGACTCTAGCCCAACTGAGCTGAAGCCGTGATGTGGATCTTGAGTGCAGAGCCCCTAGTTTTCAGCACTTTTAGGATAAGGTTCTCCGAAGGCTGTGAATGGCCCTCTTCTGGCAGTCTAAAACAGCCTCTTTGAAGGCTTCTGACAGGGTTGGGTGGGGGATCACGGTGCGGGCGACGTCTTCCACGGTAGCCTCCAAGCTGACCGCTGTTATGGCCCCTGAAATCAGCTCCGAAGCATGAGGGCCTAAGATGTGAACGCCTAAAAGCTCCCCGGACTCGGCTTCCGCAACGACCTTAACAAAGCCCTCAGCCGCCTCTAAGGTTACGGCCCTCCCGTTGGCGGCGAAGGGAAACCTACCTACCTCCACGCGGTGCCCTCGCTCCCTCGCTTGCTCTTCCGTGAGGCCTACGGCGGCGACTTCGGGGGAGGTGAACACACACCGGGGAATTGTTTCCCTTCGAAGGATGGAATTGCCCCCCAGCGCATTCTCTGCAGCCACCAGTCCCCCTGCATAGGCTTCATGGGCGAACTGCCCTCCGGCTACGTCTCCCACCGCAAACACTCGGGGAACGTTGGTTTCCATCCTCTGATTTACAGGTATGCCTTTCCTCCCAAAGGATACCCCCGCGTTTTCAAGCCCTAAATTTTCAACGTTGGGAACCCGGCCTGTTGCGAGGAGGACCTTTTCAGCTTCCACCTCCTTCACACCCTCTTTCGACGTTAAAGCCACTTTTTTCCCTTCGGGGGAGCTGGAAATCCGCTTAACCTCCACGCCCACCGAAACCTCAACTCCCCTACGGCGTAGCAGCTGCTCCAAGCGGGAGCCTATTTCACCGTCTTCCGCCGGTAAAAGGCGGGACATCATCTCCACAAGCCTCACCTCCGTTCCCAGCCCTGAAAACAGGGAGGCGAACTCGCATCCCACAGCGCCGCCCCCCATGATAAGCAGACTATGGGGGGCATTTTCTAATGCCAAGGCTTCATCGCTGGTTAGGACATCTTTCCAGTCGGCTCCCGGTATGGGCGGCTTCAGAGGCTTGGAGCCCGTGGCGATGATGATACTTTCAGCCTCCAACTCGAGCATCCCTTCGCCCTTTTCCACCACCCTAACCTTCCGAGGGCTGGTTAAGGCGGCGGAGCCACGGATGAGTTGGACCCCGTTTTTCTCAAGAAGATACTCCACGTAGCCTACCATCCGGTTTACAATTTCCTCTTTGCGTTTCATCAACCCCTTGAAATCCAAAGCTACACCTTGGACGGCCACGCCGAATTTATGGCAGCTTTTGATTTCGGAAAGCAGCTCCACCGACTTCAACAAAGTTTTAGTGGGAATACATCCTACGTTCGTGCATACGCCTCCAACCCTGTCTTTTTCCACAACAGCCACCTTACCTCCCAGCTGAGAGGCCCTGATGGCCGCAGTGTAACCTCCCGGCCCGCCTCCCAAGACCAAAACATCCAACCGGCCTAAACCTGCCACCATGAACGCTCAACCCCTGCTGTTAAAACGAAACTTTTTCTTCAACCTCTGTAAAAAATCCTTCCATCCTGCTGGGCGAGCAGCACATCAACCTTATAGGGCCTTGTTTCCGATGGTTGAAGTTGAGGGGCTGCAGCCTAATGGGGGAGACAGGAACCTACAAGGCTAAGCTTCAACATCTGCTTTTCCCCTTGTTAACCCTCTCCATGGCGATGGCTTTCGCCGCCCTTCTCTCGGCTGCTTATACTTCGCCGCCTCTGAACCCTCTGCCTTTTGAAGGCGGCCTCTCCGCCTCTGCTTACAATGCTCTGTACTACGCAGCCTTGATAGCGGGGATGGGGCTGGTCTTCTACCTTCTCACCAAGGCCGGTATGAGAAAAATTTTGAAGACTCTCATCCTCGGAGTCTACGCCCTCCTAGTTTTCGCTCTTGCCTCCATATATTCTGCTGCAGGCTTCTGGATAGCCGGTTTGAGTCCACCTTTCAGCTCCTACCTTGGGGGGTTAGGCTCGGTGGCAGTTGTTTTTCTGGCCCTCTACGCTGTTTTCGTCAGGGGCGGAGTCTGGAGGTCCATCGTCATGTTTCTGGTGGCCGCAGGTTTAGGGGCTCTCCTAGGCTTTACCATTCCAAGCCTCAGCGTCTACGCCATTCTCATCGCTCTCTCCGTCTACGATGTTTTCGCCGTGTTCAAGGGGCCTCTGGGGAGAATGCCTTGGACGGCGGAGCCAGAGGTTTTCACAGGTCTCATTCTCACCCACGACAATTTGAAAATAGGGCTGGGGGACCTAGCCTTCTACTCTATGCTGGCATCCCACATCTACCTTCTCCAAGGCTTTTACCCCTTCCTAGCGGCTTCCTTGGGGATACTTCTAGGCGTCTATCTTTCCCTCAAACTTTTGGAGCGGAGAAGCATGGTTCCGGGACTGCCTTTAGCCGTCGGCCTAGGGATAATCTTCACCCAGCTCCTCAACTTTCTCCAACCCCTTATTTGAAAATCCATCAGTTTAAGGGACTGGGGGAAAAGCTTCCTGTTCCTAAGTGATATGGACGGACTGCGCTAGGCTACTAGAAAAATATCAGAATATTGATAACATGCTGCACGCATAGTAAATTATAAATATATATTCCAAAATAATATAACTAGCGTGATAAATAATGACCGTACATCAAATCATAGACGTAGTATATATTCTGTACGCGGTAGGCGTAGCGACATTTATGCTTCTCTATGTTCGCAAAATCACGCAGAAAGGAGGGGGGTAAAAAGGTGGAGAAAGCGGAAAAAAGATGGCTGGTCATCTTAGTTGCCGTAGCAGTGGTCTTTAACGCTACAACGCTTTCTCCTCTAGTCCCTTGGCAAAACTGGCTTTTCTGGTCTCCGCCTACTCCAGTGGAAGAATTCCATATAAGGATGAAAAATTACACTTTCCAACTTCCCCCGGATGGGATAACAGTCCAAGTAGGTGAGCCTGTTAGGTTTATCGTGACGTCGGAGGATGTAACCTATGGTTTCGGAGTCTTCAGAGAGGATGGGAGCATCGTCTTCCAGATGCAGGTGCTCCCCGGGTATCGCAATTCGATCCTGTGGGTGTTCGATGAACCCGGCGACTACACCATCCGTTCCACGGAGTACTCCGGCCCATACCATCCCCACATGGTCTTACCGAATGCCATTCGCGTGGTGGAGTGAGGTGGAGGCTTTCCCATGACCTATGAAAGGCTTACTCTGCGTTATGCGATAATCTCAACACTGTTCCTAGGCCTAGCTGGCATTGAAGGTTTGCTGATGAGGGTGCAACTGGTGAACATTCCGTTGTTCGACTTCGAACACTACTACGCCATGCTGACCGTTCACCCGTTTGTGGGAATCTACGGATGGGCTTACTTGGGGGTGATAGGCGCCTTTTACTATCTCGTCCCTAAACTCCTTAACAAACCCCTCTACAGCCTCAAGCTGGCCGACGTGAACCTGTGGACCTTCGTCGCAGGAGTGCTCATCGTTTGGTCTTCCGGGCTTCTCACCAAGTTCGGCTCCCTCTACACCCTCTACTGGCCGCTGCCTGTGGAGAGGTTCCCTCCCAACAGCGTAGTCTTTTTCTCCTCAGGCCTACTGCTCATAGAACTGTCGGTGTTGCTGTTCATCTTCAACATCTTCGCCACCGTTTTCAGCAGAAAAGGGGAGAGTTCGGGGAAAACCTTCAAAAGTCTTCTCTTATCCGCCTTCGGGCTTGAGGGTTTGTCCCAACGGTTCAGCATGGCCCTCAGCAAGTTGGGAGTAAAGTCTTCCAAGCGTATGTTGAACGGAGGCAGCGGCTCCAATCCTCAACCCATGCCTGTGTTTGTTGTGGCGGTGATGCGGGGAAGCGTCGACGCTGTTCTCAACGCGCTGGTTCTAGCTGGGGCAGGAGGCTTGCTGTTGGCTTTCAGCCTGCCGGCGCTTTTAGCCGGTGTGATGCTAAACCCTCTCATCGTCGACCCACTAGTCTACAAGAACGTGTTCTGGTGGGGTTTGGATATGATTGCCGACGGCGATGTTTTGATATGGGTGGCTGGAGCCTTGTATCTTCTCGCTCCTTTACTCACAAACCGGAAACTTTACGCTGAAGATGTGGTGAGGAAGGTTATCCTAGCAGACCTTCTCATCTCCATGGGCGTGTGGAGCCACCATCTGATGTCCGACCTTCCCCAGCCTTCGTTTATGAGGCTGATCTCAGGGCAGTTCATAACTTGGGGTGAGTTCTTCACCATGGGGCTGACGTTTTTCGCCGTCCTGATGACCGTCTGGCTGGCTCGGCCGGTTAAGCTAACTATGCCTCTGAAATTCATGCTGGGGGGTATTTTCGGCTTCATGCTTGGAGGAGGTTCAGGGCTGCTTCAAGCCAACTACGCTTTGAACCTAGTCATGCACAACACCCAGTGGGTTCCCGGATTCCACATTCACCAGATGGTGCTGGTGGGGTTAGGCGGCGTCATCTTCGCTGTCATCTACGCTCTTCTGCCCATGTTGACAGGCACTGAGTTGAAGAGTCAGAAGCTGAGCAACCTTCACTTCTGGCTTTGGATGATCGGAGGCGTAGGTATGGCCTTTTCCATGGGGCTGGCGTGGACGCCGGGTATGCTGAGGAGAACCCTCTACCCTGACACTACCATCTACCTGCCCTATATGAGCTCAGCCATGTTCTTTGGAATACTGCTCGCCATCGGATTCCTAGCCTTCATCATAAACCTCGTCCATACCTACGGGCTGCGAACACTGGTAGGACTCTTCATACCTCAGAGGAAAACCAAACCCTAAACCGGCCGGACATCCCTAAATAGGCGAGCTTTTTTTCATGCCGCTGAAGACTGGAGGAGAATATCTAAAAATCCGGAGAGAGTTAAATCTAAGAGCGAGTAATAGTAGAAATCTGAACGGCGCGGCCGTGGTCTAGCCTGGCCTAGGACAGGGGCCCCCCAAGCCCCTAACCCGGGTTCGAATCCCGGCGGCCGCATTCAGCTACCCCGTTTACGGACTTCGTCTATCCTTTTGATCCATCAGCCTTTGCAGGCTTGCAAAATGCGAGAAGGGGAAAAATGGATTTTGAGTTAATTCTTTGAGCATCTCCTGCCGGTCTTTTTGACTGCAAATACGCATAAAGCGGAAATTTTAACCAGCAACATAAGAAGGTTTATTAGTGCTCCGGGCGGGATTCGAACCCGCGACCTCCGGCTCGAAAGGCCGGAATACTTGACCGGGATTTACCAGCCTGGCGCAGGAAAACCCCGCACCGTTTGAGGGCTGCCTATACTACCGGAGCTCCCTTGTCTGAGCGTGGCTTCGACCTTCTAGGTTTGGAAAGCTAGACGCGGGAAGGGTTTAAAAGACTTTCTTCAGAAAGACCTACTTCTCAGCCACCGGCAGCGGTGGCATTGCTGGCAGTTTCCGCGGCAGGTTTTGAGGTTTGAGTTTTTAAAAACTAGACGGCCGTCTATGAGTTCCACGTTGAAATATCTCTGTAAGCTGCAGTCTTCTTTCAAGTTTCGCATGAATAATTCTACAAAACGGATGGGTGGCGGAGTATTTTAGGGTTCCCTTTATCGTCTTAAATTCAGATAGGGGCCCCATAAAATATTAAAGTGAAAAGGACTAACTCTGCATCATCCTCAACGGTTAAACCTCAGGATGACCCACCATGGGCGGCTGCAATCTGGCGGTTTTGGCTTCAGGCGAAGGAACAAATTTCCAAGCCATAGCCGACCATGTGGCGGCAGGGGTTCTTCGAAACGTGAACCTGAGGGTTCTGGTTTACAACCGCCCTGAGGCGAAGGTGAAGGATAGGGCGGAAAAATGCCAGGTGCCTAGCGAGTTTGTTTCCCACGCAGGTAAGGACAGGGGAGAGTTTGACGAAGAAGTCATAGACACTCTGAACAGGTATGGCGTCGACCTCATTGCCTTAGCCGGCTGGGACAGGATACTTGGAGCGGAGTTCATTGAGAAATACCGGTGGAAGATATTGAACATCCACCCATCCCTACTCCCTTTCGCCGGGGGTAAAGGCATGTACGGCCGAAAAGTCCACAAAGCCGTCTTAGAGTCAGGAGTGAAGGTCACAGGACCCACGGTTCACTACGTTGACATAGCCGTAGACCGAGGGCCGATAATCGACCAGTATCCGGTACACATCGGCGACATCTACGGACTACCCATAGCTTGGGAGGACAAGATCACCCTTCTCGCGGAAAGGGTGCTTCTCTACGAGCATAGGCTGTATTCTAGGGTGATCCAGCTGCAGGCGGATGGAAGAATAAAAATTGAAACCGAAAAAGTGGAGAGGGAAGGCATGACTTGGGAGCTGACCATCGCAGTCCCAGATTACAGCGGAAACTGGCTTAAAGAATGGAATGAGAGGCAGAGAAAGTTTCTAGCCCTTCAAAACGAAAAATAGGAAGGTGCTGAAGCCATCGCAGTCCTAATGCACGCTGAACCGATTTTCAAGAAAATCAAGGAAGAAGTTAGAAGGGAACTGGCAGCCTTCAAAGAAGAGGGAATAACTCCCGGCTTGGCCGCCATCATAGCCACCGATAACCCTCCAGAGCTCCTCACGGCTAAAAAATACGTGGCCCTGAAAGAAGCTGACTGCAGAGAAGTTGGAATCTATTTCGAAGCCCATGAAATATGCGGGTATTCTCCTGAGGACAGGGAAAAAGCTTTGCTAGGCTTGATCGAGAAGCTCAATTTAAGAGACGACATCACCGGCATACTGGTTCAAATGCCTCTCCCAGGGTTTATCAACAGAGAGAGACTTCTTGAAAAAATAAACCCGATGAAGGACGTCGACGGGCTGACCCCCTACAACAAGGGTCGAATGCTGAGCTCCTACAGCTTGGAAGAGGATCTTCTCCCCTGCACGGCGGTGGGCATCGTGCAGCTGCTGGAGTATTACAGAATAAACCCAGCTGGGAAAGACGCTGTGATCGTGGGAAGAAGCGACCTAGTCGGACGGCCTCTGCGCATCCTACTTGAAGACAGGGATGCGACAGTAACATGCCTCCACCGGAAAACCAAAAACAAGTACGAGAAAGTAGCGGAGGGAGACCTCGTCGTTTCAGCCGTAGGGCGGCCTCCTGAACTTTACAGGGAAGACTCCTTCAGGCTTACGGCGGAGCTGATAAAGGACGGCGCTGTCATTGTGGGAGTGGGAGGGAAAAGAGACCCCGCCACCGGCAAGATGTACTTCGACGTGGATGTGGAAAGCGTGTCTGAAAAGGCATCGTACGTCACGCCCAACATCGGAGGCGTAGGCTTGATGACTCGGGCGAGGCTGCTGAAAAACCTGATTAGTGCAACAAGGCGGCTGGCGGAACAAGTGAAGCCCTACTGAATTTCAGTCCTTTCCAAAGGGGGAAGCTTGGTGAAAATCAGGTTCACGAGGATTGTTAGAAAAGCCAAGATTCTGACCGGTTCTAACAGTGTGGAGGAATACCGCCTAGAACACAGAGTCGACCCCCTAACCGGCCGCTTGTCCACCGTCTGCCCGGGAATAAAGGAAAAAAGGGGATTGTTCTTCGGAAAACCGGATTGGACCTTAGTCAAGACCTTGGCAGAAGAAAGCAAGGCCTCTTGCCCCTTCTGCCCCGAGAACCTTCAAAGCGCAACAGCGAGATTCTACAATCTGAAGAAAAAAAGGCTAAGGTTTGGGAAAGCCTGGGCTTTTCCGAACCTCTATCCTCGAGCTGAATTCGAGGCAGTGGCAGTCTTAACTCCCCGCCACTTTCTTGGCCTAAACCAGTTTACCCCTCGGGTTCTCTACGAGGGCTTGAGAGTACTCCTGGAATGCGCTTGGGAAGCTTGGGAATCTAAGCCTCGTTTAAAATACGCCTGCATTGGGGGTAACTATCTTTTTCCAGCCGGAGCCAGCCTTTTACACCCCCATTTTCAGCTTATCATGCGGGATCTTCAGTTTAACTATGTAAAGGAACTTTCCCGCTGCAGTGAAGCCTACCATAGGGAACAGGGGGAAAATTATTGGGAAGCATTGGTGAAGCAGGAGAAGTCCCGGGGAGAAAGGTTCGTTGGCTACGTGAACGGAACCTACTGGTTAACTCCTTTTGCCCCCCAAGGAATGGATGAGGTTCAGGCGGTGGTTTTGGGGAAATCTCACCTCTTAGAGCTTGATGCCTGCATTCTGAAAGGTTTAGCCTCAGGCCTCTCAAAAGTGCTGAAATACTACGACGAAACAGGACTCTCAAGCTTCAATATAGCTCTCTACTCGGAGGCCTTGGGTGTGAAAACAGAGCATTTCACCTGCCTTTTGAGGGTGATTTCAAGACCCAACATGCGGGAGAACTACACCAACTTCGACGGCTGGTACGCCCAGAAGCTGCTGGATGAAACAGTACTCGTGGATTCACCGGAATCTCGAGCGGCAGATCTTCGAAAACTTTTCCCATAACCGGTTTTTACGAAGGGTCTAACCTCGTTCGTTGAAAGAAGGTCGGAGGAGGTGCCTTTACATCCTCATAAGCCCGAGGCTTCGGTTCAGGTCAGTCTCCTCATTCCAGAGGAAAAAATTCGGCAACCCTATTTAAGAATTTAGCCTGAAAGTGCGCCGTGTTTTTTGATCTTGGTGATGTAACCTGCTATCTGGTCTTTGATTTTCTTCGACTCCGACCCAGTGAGTTCGTCTACTATTTTTTTGTTATGTTCAAAATCGGCTGTGAAGAGGTTGGAATACCTTTCCATCAGAGTCTTGGAAATCCTCTTGACTAGCGCTGTCTTAATGCGGCCCAAGCTTCACTCCCAGCACAGCCATAGATGGTTTCGTGAACTTCAATAAATCATTTTGCATGAGGGCTGAAAAACTGTTTTCTCGATTTTTTCGGTAAACTCGCCTTTTTTTGAGGGAGAGTGCTTCTTCAGTTCATTTTTTAAGCTGAAAGTTAACGTTAAGCCGATGCAAAAGTTTATTATGTGATTTAGGCTAAAAATATTATTGGTGCATGGAAAAATGTCCGAAAAAGAGATGTCCCTCGCCCCTCTCCACAGGCTGATAAAAAAGGCTGGCGCCTACAGGGTTAGTGAGTCAGCTGCCGATGAGTTGAGGAGATCCCTAGAGGACTTGGCGGTTAAAATAGCCAAGGAAGCCATGGATTACTGCGCTCACGCGGGAAGAAAAACCGTGAAAAGGGAAGACATCGAGCTGGCCTTGAAGAAACTTCTGAGGGAATAACACCATTTCAGCTCCGATGCTCGCCATCTGAAAGCTGAAGTTGCTGAGAGCTTCACTCTCACACTAATCCTTACTTTCGAAGTCTTTCTTAAACTGAACGTAAGCTGATCCAGCTTTCTATATGGAGTTCTGAAATGGTTTGCAGGGAAGAGAAAAAAATAAGGGCAGCCATTTAATACTTCGAAGAATGTAGCCCGGTGGTGTAGCGGTCAAGCATAGCGGGCTTTGGCTCGCCCTTCCGCGAGAAGAAACCCGCCGACGGGAGTTCGAAAGGCGCTTTCAAGGCAGCCCGAAAGTCTCCCCCGGGCTACCATACCCGCGGTTTTATGTGCGGGCTTTCTCAGCCTTCCATTTTTCCAGTTCTCCGTCGACGGTTGGGATCGTTTCTTCGGGTATTGCGCATCGCATGGGGCCTCCTCGGCAGCCTCCGCTCCAGTAGCAGATTCTGTGGCTTCTGAGGGCTATGATGTCCTTGGCTTTGAGGGGTTCGCAGCCTTGCATTCTCAGTTTGGCGGCTATATCCTCTGTCAAGGCTCCTCCACGAGCAGCGTCCCATCTGCCCTCCCGGTATAGTTGGATTAAAGCTTTCAGAAAACAGTAGACTTTTTCTCCTCTCTCGTCAAGAACTTTCCTCACCATGTCCCGGACAGAGTTCCTTCTGTCACCCAGTTCGAAGCCTCTTTTTTTATCGAAAAAATAATGCTCCCCTACAAACCGGTCGATGTTGATCCAGACAGGCCATCCGACCTTGTTGAGGATTTCAATGAATTTCTCGTCGGAGTTCACTTGGATGATTTTTTCTAAAGCTTCCTCTCTTTCCCTGTCGGTGAAAAACTGGAGTTTAGCCGTTTTATGTTTTTCATCAAACTGGTTAAACCATTCCAGCCCTGCCTGCTTCCCCATGTTGTAGAGGTCTTTGTCGTTGTAGTAAAATCGTTTAATCAACATCCTTCTCTCTGCCAACTTATCTGCGTGTTCACCTGCAAGGCGGGGGGCTTCATCTTCTACGTCCACTATTTCCAGCTTGAACTTTATCGCTCGCCCGGCTAGGGGATGGTTCAAGTCGAGAGTAACACTGTCCTCCCTCACCTCCACGATGGTGGCCATCTGGGTTTTCCCCTCCTCGGTTTTCAGCTGAACAATGACTCCCTCCTTAATCTGCTCAGATGGCCCTTGGAACATTTCCTTGGGAATTTCAACTGTCAGGTTTTCTTCCCGTATACCGTGGGCTTTCTCCGGGGGGATGATGACGGTTTTCTTGACCCCTTTCTCAAGCCCCAACACAGCTTCTTCTAAGCCTAGAAGAACGCGGCCTTCCCCCACTCTAAACTCGATGGGGTCTCTGTGAAGGGTGGAATCGACCACGCGGCCGTCAACTTCGGCGATGTAATGCACCTTCACAAGGCTTCCTTTCTCAACAACCAAAAACTTCAACCTCTCTGAAGATGAAAAGATAGTTCGATATAAATACTCTCCTCCATCGAAAAGGAAAGGGCAACGCGAAACCGAAAGGAAAAATCATAAAGATGGGAAGCCCGTTAACCTATCGTCCGTGAAGGCAGAAACCCATGTTGACGAAGCTGAGAATCCGCGTGGAAGAGCTGCTGTGTACACTAGCCGAAGGGCTTCTGAAAGCCGGCGTCGGCCCCAACACCATGACCGCCCTAGGTTTCATCCTAGCGGTTTCCGCAGGCTATTTTTACGCGTTTTCCCCCCAACCACGGTTTATTTGGCTGGCTGCCTCCCTACTCCTTATCTCAGGACTGTTCGATGCTTTGGACGGGGCGGCGGCTAGGCTCAGCGGCCGGGCTACGAGTTTCGGAAGCTTCTTAGACTCTCTGCTGGACAGATACAGCGACGTAGCTGTCATCTTCGGAATCACTCTCTCTTACAGGGAAGTTTCAGTCCTCGGGGTTTCCGGAATGATATGGGGAATACTGGCTCTCACCGGTTCTCTGTTGGTGAGCTACACCAGAGCGAAGGGGGAAAGCCTAGGCATTTCCATGGGGGGAGTAGGCTTGGCGGAAAGGCCGGAGCGCATCCTCATCATATTTGCTTCCAGCATCTTCCTCCGGCCGGATTTGGGTTTGGCCGCTGTGGCCGTGTTATCCAACCTAACCGTGGCTCATAGGAGCCTTCACATTTACCGCCAATCCAAGCCCAAATAAGCTGGCTTTTAACCTCCGCTTTCGCCTTCAAAGTGACACCTGCGGTTGAAAAGAGCTAGGATGCTTCCAGCTGCTTGAACATCTTCAAATATTCGGTTTTGATGTCTTTCTCCCTCTCCTCGCTTCCTAAGACTTTCACCAAAAGCTCGGAGGGATATTTCTTCAAGTCCTCCATCAGGAAGCGAGGGGAGGTGAGCAGAAAATAGGGCTTGGCAAGTTGAACCAGTTTTTCAGCTTCCCATCCTCCCCTCTGGATGGCCGCCCTGATCTCTTCAACCTCGATGCCTAAGGCTCTGGAGAAATAGTGAGCGGATAGAGACACTGCCTTTTCCAAGGTTTCTTCGAAGGAGATAGGGAGATAGAAGAGAGGCTTCCTCAGCCACCACCTCTTCTCTAGTCTCGGAGTCAGATAGAGGTAGTGCCGGATGGGTGTGCCTGCGAATTTTTCCCTAACCTCTTCGTTGACGCTTAACATTCTTTTACCTATCCCCGCGAGGAGGATGGGCATGGGGAGGGGGCTCAACTTTTCCACCGCCTTTTCCATCGCCTCTCTCCATATCTCTAAGGGCTTCCCCCTCTTTCTTTTGAGGGGATATTTCGAAGATCCGAGAACCAAGGCTATACCGGCATGCCTCTCTCTGCCTTCCACTGTGCGGACGAATTCTTCCAGAAGCCTCTCCGAATCTTCAGCTAGAATTTGCAGAGTGTACACAGCACGGCTTCGCCCTTGTGTTTCGCAGGCTTCCAAAAACCTTTGATACGACCTCAGGGGTAGGCCTTCTTTTTCGGCGTCGAAAACATGGTACTGTGTCAGCTTGGGGGCGCTACCTATGAGGTTGACGATGTCCTCATCGGAGATCTCGCTTCTCTTGTAAGCGAAACCGACTAAGCGGCTGTTTTCCATTTTCCAAAGAGAATTGGGCGGCTTCTCCTTATTTAAATTTCACAGCACGGGTGAATAGGCTTATCGGGTGGGGCGTCTAAACAATTGTTTAGGGGACGTTATCTTGGTTGAGGTAGGCGATATGGCTCCGGACTTCACCCTCATGTCCGACAGCGGCAGGGAGGTTTCCTTAAGGATTACCGGGGAAAGAAAGTGGTCCTCTACTTTTACCCGAAGGACGGAACTCCCGGATGCACCCAAGAAGCTAAGGAGTTCAGGGATTTAGGTGAGAAGTTTGAGGAGGAAGACGTGGTCATCTTGGGAGTGAGCAAAGACAGCGTTGAGTCTCACCGGAAATTTAAGGAGAAAAACCGTCTGCCCTCCCCCTTCTAAGCGACCCGGAGGGGAATGTTCTGGACCTCTACGGGGTTTGGAAGCGGAAAAGTCTTTACGGCAGAAGTTTTCTAGGCGTGGAGAGAACCACCTTTCTCATCGACGAGGAAGGGAAGGTGGTGAAAATCTATCGGCAGGTTAAGGTGAAGGATCATGCGAAAACCTGTCTCCTTGACCTCGCAGGTTGAGCGACGGCTACCCCGTAGGTTTTGCCCGTCCTCCAGCTGGCTTTCCTAGGCTTGACTTCGGTGAAACCCGAATGGGCAGCCGGCTTTTCCGCCGAGTTTTCTCCCATTCCTTGTAGGAGGTAATGTTCAGCCTCCTGATTTCAGCTTCAAAATCCAGCTCCGTGAAGACTCCCCTCCGGTGTAGGGCTTCGTTGGCTTCCCAGAGGGATTTGGAGCCTTGAATCCTCTGAGCTAAGGGGCTTAGGCTGAACAAGGTTTTTGCATCGAGGTAGAAGGTGAGGGTTGAAAGAATCGATACGTGAACCTTCCTCGTTCCCTCCCTTATGCGTGTTAGGCCTCTGAATCCCCTGGCGGCCATGAGGGGAATGTTGCTGGCCTCGGTGAAAACCATCTGCGAAATTTTTTCCATGAGTTTTACATCCTCAGCGGTCATTCCCCAAGCTCCGAGATAACCCCCCGCCCTCGCCACCTCAGAAAGCCGGCTTAAAATCTGTCCTCCGGAGAGTTCCCCGTCGCTTCCAAACCCGAAGACGCCGATGACCGGTGAGCCCCCCAGCTGGGCTAGGGCTGAAAGCATCATGGCGTCGGCTAATGGGGAGCGCAGGCCTTTTTCGCTCCCTTTCGCCAAGACATCTCCTCCGCTGTCGATGCCGAAGACTAAGTTCACGCCCAGCTTCTTCAAAGCCTCTTTCAGGCCCGTACATAGGCCTTCAACTCCCAAGGTCAAGTCCAGGAGGAGAACTTTTTCACCCGTAGCCTCTGCGAACCTAGCTGCTTGGAAGACGACGCCTTTCCTGCTCTTAGTCTTCTTCCCCGCCAAGGCAACGGTTTCGGAAAGAGGGTAAATGTTTTCCATTTCTTTTAGAGGACGAGGCCCCGGCTCAGAGTCCACCACAAACCTTTCCCAAGGGACGGTTCCGAAAAACACCTCCCAACCGGCATGCTTGAGGAGATTGGCTGTAGGGACAGTGGCGAGAATGTCTCCTCCGCCTCCTATTCCCGCCACCAAACACCGCCCACCCTCAGCTTTACCGAGAACTTTCTCCAAGAACATGGGGTGAACCCCCGGAGTCTGTTTTTCGGGGTGGTTGAAGCTGAGCCTAGGCGGCCTTTCAGTCTGGCTCTGGGAAATACACAGCCTTACGGGTGATTTCCAGAGAGCAGGCGTTATGGGTTGAGCAGTGCCGCTGGCATGCTTGAGCGGTTTCCTCATCGGAGTAACCCAACCCGCATAGTTCGCAGGTGTAAACGTCTTTCCCGTCCTTCCTTATCTTTTTAACCAAAGTGCCACCATCCATCGAAAGCCTTAAAGAAGTAAAGTCCGCCTCTTTTTAAAGGTTTAAAACCTTTCCCACCCCAAGATGGGCGGAGGAGAAGGGGAAATAATACCTCGTCTAGCGGCAGTAGGCTTGGCCTTAAGCGCGGCCGGAGCTGCCTTAGATTTCACCTCAGGAACCCTCATGCTTCAAAGGACTTTCATGCCCACAATGCCCGGCATGGGAATGGGGATGAGGATGGCCGCTTTCCCCGCCTACGCTGCTTGGTGGGCTTTTCTGCTGTATGCCCTCGGAAGCCTGCTCATAGTCACGGGAATCCTCGGAGCCACAAGGATGAGTATGGGAAGGATGCATGTCTTCGGAGCTCTGATGGCAACTTACGGGGTTATCATGCTGGCCGTCGGAGCCCTGATGCTCTCGGGAGTTACACCCATGATGCAAGGGGCCGTCTTCTCCGGCTTGGGGATGCTCGCCGTAGGGGCAGGTATGACAGTTAACGGGCTGCTAATGGTCGCCAGCCAAAAGGTCATGAAGCCCAGCACCTAAGCCGCAACAGAAGATGTCGTTCCTCCCCACCGTGCTAAAGGGGATTGGGGGAATTTGGAGTTTAACCATTATGCTGAAAATCCGCAGGCTAATACGCAGGGATGGGAAATGAACCTACGTCTTCTATTAAACATGAAGAAACTCCCCCTTCCAGCCTCCTTCCTCAAAAAGAGAGGTGGAGGGGGTGGGATTTGAACCCACGAGGGCCTACGCCACGGGATCTTGAGTCCCGCCCGTTTAACCTGGCTTCGGTACCCCTCCTTTGAGGCTATGAGGTTGGTAGCTTCAGGACCCTAAAATATCTTCACTCTTTCGGAAGACTTGTAGTTTGGTAAGCGCTAGGTATAATAAACCTAGCTTCCATCCCTCCCTTGAAGGCTTCTACTCAAACGGACGCTTTCAGACTCTTCAAGGGAATAACAATGGATCGAGAGTGGTATCGAAAGAAGGTTAGGGAAAGCCAGGATTTCGGAGACCTCTTCGAAGTAGTCAAGAAATCCGTTCTAGAAGTGCTGGGCCACCAGAGAGCTGGGCTGATGCTTTACCTAGCTGACTTACCGCTTTACGTGGGCGCCTATCATGGAGTGAACTCCAACACCATCGTCGTCAACCGGGCTTTGCTCAGGCTGGTACGCGAGGAGACAGAGTCAGCGGAGGAAATGAACTCCTTCGTCTACGTCCTCCTCCTCCACGAGTACCTCCATTCTTTAGGGTTTGTGGACGAAACTCAGGTCAAAAACCTAGCCAGACGTGTGGCCTTGGAGACCCTCGGAGAGGAGCACCCAGCGGCTAAGGCCTCTCAAGACCCTTACTCCTTGCTGAAGCGCAGGATCCCCTTGGACACCCCCTTTGCCATGGACGCGCCGGAGCTCGTCAAGGATTTTGATAGGCAAGCTCAACGCTACTTCGTCTAGTCACAGGGCCACTCTGATGCGGCCTATTAACTCCAATTCTCGCCCTGTAAACCGGGCTGAGTACGCATAGACTTCCAGTCCGCCCAAGGCGGCCTCCCTCAGGGAAGCTGCAAACCTAGGGTCCGCAGCGGAGTTGGCAGTGAAAACTTCAGCATCCTCCCTCTGCACCACGAAAACTAAGCAAGCCCGATGACCCATTTCCAAGGTTTCCGTTAGCTCTTTAACATGTCTTCGACCCCGCTCCGTGGGGGCGTCTGGAAAGAGGGCAACTCTTTCCCTCACCAGCGTGCAGGATTTCACCTCTACCCAACACTCGCCACCCGAAGAATCGGCGAGGAGGAAATCGAAACGGCTTCCCCTGAACCTGGGTTCAGAGCGGATGATCCGATAGCCCCTGAACTCCTCTAAAAGGCCCCGGCTCAGAGCCTCCGCCACAACTTGGTTAGGCAGCCTAGCGTCCACGGAAACCTTAACCCCTCCGGGGAGAACAACCCCTACAAGGGTGTAACGGGTTTTTCTTCCCTTCGAACAGGCTGCTTCGGCGAGGATGACTCTGCGTCCCGGCTTCAAAAGCTCCTCCAGCCTTCCAGAATTTGGGAGAAAGCAGACTTCCTTCCGGTGGTTTACTTCAAGTTTAACTGCGGCTGAAAACCGGGTAAGCCTTTTGAGGAAAAGGCCCTCCCTCAGCCGGCCTTGGAGAGGGATGGTGCACTTCAAAGTTGGAGCTCCTTAAAGGTGAACCGTGACAGAGGGTGATCAATTTCCTCTTTTCTGCTTTCCATATCAATCCTATGTTCTATCAGACGCTGCCGAGGGTTTCTAGAATCTTGAGGGGGATACATTCATCCTCTTACTTTCGTGAGAGCACGAGGGCAGAGAAAAAGGTTATGCTCGCGACTCCCCCAAGGGTTTGGAGGGATAACTCTCCATGGCTTACCGAAGTTTATTGAGTTGCTTTGTTTTTCTTTAAAAAGGCGTCATTTTGATGTCTAAGGCTGTTTGAAACCAGCGGGGTCCTGTTGACCTGACAATCCGTCCGTTAGAGATGGTGAATTTCCCTTCGAGTCTGCGGGCAACCTTCTCCACTGTTTTAACTACCGGGTCTTCTCCCTTGGCAGCGTGGACAAAGTCATAGTAGTGGATCCAGCCTTCTCCGCCGGGTTTTAGACATTGCACAGCGTAGGGAAGGTACTCGTAGGCTTTGGCTGGGAGGGGCATGAGGACTCTGTCGGCGGTTCCTCGGAGCCTTTGGGCGGCTTCTTTGGCGTCGGCGAGGATGGGCTCCACCACGCTTTCCACTCTGTTCAATCGGATGTTTTCCTCCAGGTATCGAACTGCATCAGGGTTAATGTCGATGGAGTAGACCTTAGCCGGCTTGGCTATCTTGGCTATCACCATACTGAAGCTTCCCACCCCAGCGAACATGTTTACCACAACCTCCCAAGGCTCTACCATCTCCGCTATCCTCCTTCTCTCGAATTGAAGCTTGGGTGAAAAATAGGCTTTGGAAACGTCCACCTTCAGAAGGCAGCCGTGCTCCCTGTGCACGGTTTCGGTTCTATTTTCACCGTAGATAAGCTGGAGCCCCCGGGTTCTGAAGCCGCCTTCCACCGGGCCTATCTGCTTGAAAACGGACTTAACCTGCTTGTTCAACATCGCCACCGCCTCGCCTAAAAGCCTCTCTTGGGCAGCTGAGAGTGCCGGAAGCTTGAGGATAGCAATGTCCCCTATTATCTCCAAGGAGGAATGTAGGTCTAACTTCTCCCCGCCAGGGAAGACCTTCTTCAGGTAGTCTTTGAAGCTTCTTCCCCGCATGTTCAGAGCTCCTTGAAGAAGGTTTATTAGGCCTGTGAACTAAAAATGCTAGTCTTCAGGAGGACCTTCAACCCATGGCCGGAGAAAAAAGTGGGATCCAGTATCAGTGTTTCCGATGTGGAAAGAAGGTGTACTATGAAGAGTTGACAGCCATGCCTGAACTTAAGTGCCCTGAGTGCGGATATAAGATCCTGAAAAAAGTTAGGCCGCCTATCGTAAAACACGTTAAGGCCCGCTAGCCACGTAGCCCTCGGACAGCCTCCTCTAAGCTTTTCTTCAAGCCTTGGAGAGACCCTTCAGCCCAAGCTCTTTTCCTGCCGTTGTTCACCCGGATGCCTGCTTTTTCCTTCAACTGCCGGACATGCGCCCTGTCGAGCAGGCGCGAGTCCCTGTGGAGGATCACCTTTGAGTAATTTTGGGTTTTTACATACTCGACGATGTAGGCTGCTAGATTTCTTTTCATCTCCAGACTGTAGGGTTGAGCAGCTTCAAACTGAGACAGCGGATATACCTCATCCAGTTCTAGGGGGACAATTCCTAGGGCAGGGCTGTAGAAGCAGAAATGCACCGCTTTTCCCCCGGCTGGAATCGCTTCTAGAATTTTTTTGATCTTCCCTGAGGAGGATAGGTGGAAAGGCTTGGAATCAGGCTCAGGTAGGAGGACAAGCAGTTTTGAGGAAGGGGGCTTTTCATAGGACTTCAGCATTTTCCACCTATGCCGGAGGATTTCAGGCCTTCTGAGGCTGTGCTCACCGTAGATGAGGAGGCCTCTGGGCTTGATGGAGGGAGTAAACTTCTCCATCCACTCCGCGTATTTGGCAATTCTCTGGAAAGCTTGGGAGAGGGATGGGTGAGCCTTAGCCCTCAGTTCTAAAAGCTCCCAAAGCCTACCTTCGACGATGCTCTGCTTAACGCGTTGAACTTCAGCCTGGGAGGCGTAGAGGTTGTGGCTTAAAAGAAAACGGTAGACCTGGGCTTTTCCTTCCTGCTTCAGCTTTTCAGGCGTGGTGCTCTTACAAGCGGGACAAGAGCAGGGAAAATATTCCAGCCTCTCAAGCCTGAGGGTGCCGTTTTCTGTAATGTATCGGCCATCTCTGGCGTAGAGGGCGTAGGCAGCGGAGTCGAAAAGGTCGCAGCCTAGAGCCACGGCGAATGAAAACATGAAAGGATGTCCGGCTCCGAAGAGATGGAAGGGTTTTTGGATGGGGAGATTAGCCTTAGCGGCGGCTATCATGTCCACTAAGACGTCGAAGAGGTAGCGCTCCATGACCTCCGTGGGGCTTCCTAGGGCGTAGAGGTCGAAGGGAAGACGGCCTATCTCACGCGCAGACCACGCCACCAGATCCAAATGCTCGCCCCCCTGCACGGGGCCCATCCATAGGGGATCGTCCTCTTCGAAGAACTTCACAGCCTCTTTGGCCCTTTCTAAGGTTGTCAACACCGTGGATTTGGCGTAGGCCCTCCCCGTCCTCCAGCCGGTGGGGATGTCCAAGATGATGGCTATGTCCGGCTTGATCCTCTTCTGGAACTCTATGATCTGTCGAGACGTGACAGCGACTCCTCCGTACCGGAGAACCTGATAACCTCCCGAATCCGTCATCACAACTCCTTCGAAGTCTAGGAAGCGGTGAACTCCTTTCTCCGTAACCTGAGCTTCAAAATGCTTCTTCAGAAGATAGGCGTTAGTCATCAGCCCCCCGTAGCCGAATTCCTCCCGAAGCTGCTTTGGCGCTATGTCTAAAACCCTAGGATTGAGCACTGGAAGAAGGGCAGGGGTCTCCAAGATTCCGCTTCTGGTCTTCAGCCGGCCTATTCTTCCTAGAAGGTCTTTATCCCTAACCTCGAAGCTCAAACACTCAAACCTCCTCAGGAGATTCCCTCACCCAAGAGGTGGGAAGCTGAAATCTCCTTTTCCACTTCCACGGACAAAAAATTTCCAGAACGCCCTAAAAGGAGGGACAACAATGGAGGGCTGGAGGGTTTCCTGGGCTACCTCATCATAGCCTTGGCTATTTCTTCTTTGAGCTCAGCTTCGGTTTTGCCCTCTGTTTCTATGCCCAGTTCTTTGGCGATTTTTATGAGCTTATCCAATTCTTCCTCAGAACTGGTGGAGGGGGATTGAGAAGGAGGGGTGGATGATAATTGTTTTATGCTTTGGAGTTCTTTCTCTATTTCGCTCTTCCCTTTTTGATATTCCCCTGTTGCCCTCCCTAGACTTCTGGCTAACTCCGGAAGTTTCTTCGCTCCAAACAGGAGGACTACCACAACAACTATGAGGATGACCCATTCCATTCCGTGAATTGTTGGAACAAAGCCCAGATGCTCTATTCCGAAATTCAGCATAGTTACTCAGCCCTTTAAGATAATGGCCCGATCCCTATTTTAACCTTATGGTAGGTTGTAAGAAGATAGCCCGCGGCATAGAGAACCAACATGGGCCCTGCGACCAGGAACATTGTGATACCGCTTCCGTCCGGAGTTATCAACGCGCCAAAGATTAGCATACCTACCGCGGCGTAGTTGAAGTTTCTTTTCCAGAAATCCGACTCCACAACTCCCACGGAGGTTAAGCCTACCATGATGATGGGCATCTGGAAGGCTAAACCGAAGGCCAGGAGAAACATCAAAACAAAAGACACGAAGCTGGTGATGGTGAGGAAAGTGGTCAGATTAACGGACAGGGCATACCGAAAAAGAAAGTTCAGAGTGAAGGGTATGACGTAAAAATAGGCAAAAATCGCCCCACCGATGAAAAGCGCAGCGGAGGGGATAGCCATCCTCAAGATCAGTCTTTTTTCATGAGGGTAAAGCCCAGGAGCCACAAACTTGCCCAACTGGTAGACTATCATGGGCATGCCGAGGGCGATTCCCAAGAAAATGGAAACATAGAAAAGAGAAAAGATGGCTTCTCCGGGAGTCGTGACGATAACCCTCACGTATTCGGGAACGAGATCCTCCTGAAGCTTTTGCAGAAACTGGGCGGCTATGTTGTGGAAAGGATCTGGAAACAGGTAGTACACCGTGAAGCCGCCGACGTCGCTGTTTCGGAGGGAAAAGGCGAAACTTCCCGCGGAGATGGCCATCACTGTTATGATGGCGCGTATAACCCTAGCCCTCAGCTCCGCGAAATGCTCCATCAGACTCATTTCTTTGGACATGGATCCACCAAGACGGCGGCTGGGCCATTATATTTAACGGAAAATGCCCCTCAAAAACCTTCCCTTCTAAGAATAAGAATGCCCCTTGAAGAGCTTTCAGTGGAAGATCCCCGGGGAAGGAACCTTATGTCTTGCGGCTTGGCTTAGAGCTTAGTGCGCTGATTATTTCTCGGCAAAAGTAGGGCAAGTCTGCGGGGGACCTTGACGTAATCAGGTTTCCATCCCGCACTACTGGGGTGTCTGAATATCTTGCCCCAGCGTTTACCACATCGTCTTTTATGGCTGCGAAGCAGGTGATATGTCTACCTTGGAGGAGTTTAGCTGAAATCAAAACTTGGGCGCCGTGGCATATGGCTGCTAAGATTTTGCCTTGCCGGTGCGCAGTCTTTACAAGTTTCAAGACTTCCTTATGCCGCCTCAACCTGTCGGGAGACCATCCTCCGGGGATGATGAGACCGTCGAAATCTTCAGCCCGGGATTCTTTCGCCGTCAAGTCAGGCTTTACGGACAGGCCGCGTTTGCCTTTCACTGTTTTCCTGTCCGGGGCTAAAACTTTAACCTCGGCTCCTTCCTCCATCAGTCGGATGTGAGGGTAATGGAGTTCCAAGTCCTCGTAGTCAGGGCCGGCTAAGATTCCGATTCTTTTACCCTTCAGCATCATCTTTACTCCTATATAGAAGGCTGTGGTCTTTTTTATTGATATCGATGAGGGAGAGAGGCTAAATTATACCCATTTCTCGGCCCAATTCCATGAGAAGCTGCTTCTGGCGGCCGGTCAGCTTCGTCGGCACCCGCACCTGGATTCTCACAAACTCGTCTCCCCGCCCGAAACCTCTCAGTTTAGGCATCCCTTTTCCCTTTAACCGGAAAACAGTGCCAGGCTGGGTGCCCGGGGGGATTTTCAGCTTAGCCTTTCCATCTAAGGTGGGAACCTCCATCTCACCGCCCAACGCTGCGAGGACGAAGCTGACGGGAACCTCGCAGTAAAGGTTGGGGCCGTCTCTCTTGAAGATAGGATGAGGCTTCACATGGACTACCACATAGAGGTCTCCTGGGCGGCCTCCTTGAGCGCCTACGTCTCCTCCGCCGCTGATCCTCAAGCTGGTTTCACCTTCTATGCCTGGGGGGATTTTGACGCTTATCTTCCGCGTCCGCTGCACGTTTCCCGTGCCTCGACATTCGCTGCAGGGCGAGTCTATGATCGTTTTCTTCCCGTGGCACCGGTTGCATGTTAGGATTTGCACAAACCGAGCGAAGCCTGAGGTTTGGACATATTGAATCTGGCCCGTTCCATGGCATTCAGGGCATTTCCTCGGCTGGGTGCCAGGCTTAGCGCCGCTTCCTCCACAAACATGGCATGTTTCAATGCGGGGGACTTCGACTTCCGTTCTTAAACCGGAGGCAGCCTGTTCGAGAGTGATGTCTAAATCGTATCGAAGGTCTGCGCCTCTTTGAGGTTCGTATCTCGGGCGGGCTCCGCCGAAGAACAGGTCGAAGATTCTTTCAAAGCCTCCGAAGCCGAAGCCTAGGTCTCGGAAGATTTCGTCAAAGTCAACGCCTCGGAATATGTCCTCCGGAGTATATCTGTCGCCTATTCCAGCATGGCCGAACATGTCATATTGGCGGCGCTTCTCATCGTCGGAAAGGACTGCGTAGGCTTCGGATATTTCCTTGAATTTTTCTTCAGCGTCGGGAGATTTATTCCGGTCTGGGTGGTACTGCATGGCCAGCTTTCGGTAGGCGTTCTTTATTTCCTCCTTGGTAGCATTTCTGGGCACGTTGAGAACTTCGTAGTAGTCCCGCTTACTCATGCCTAGCCGTCCTCCCCACGGCTGGGGGTGGATGAAGCCCGCTTCTAGGAGGATGCAGCGTTCTTCAGTATGCTGTCAACTTTAACTCCGCCACATCCAAGTCGCTAAAATACAGAGAATACAATATTAGCTTTATCCCGTGGAAGCAGGGACGTTGAAAAGCCGGGTTACTTTTTCCCTTCATCAACTACCTCGTAGTCGGCATCCACAACCTTTCCTTCCCCCTGCTGGGAACCTTCCTTGGAGGGGGGAGGCGAACTGCTTCCCCCGCTGGGCGCCTGTTGCTGGGCGGCTTGCTGGTACACGGTGGCTCCTGCAGTTTGCAGCGCTTTGGCCAGTTCGTCGGTTTTAGCCTTAATCTTATCCACTTCCTTGCCTTTCAGAGCCTCTTTCAGTTCTCCAACGGCTTTTTGCACCCTGTCTTTCATGTCTTGGCTGAGTTTGTCTCCCAGTTCTCCTAGGGTTTTTTCCGCCGTGTAGATCATGGAGTCAGCGGCGTTTCGGATTTCAGCTTCCTCCTTTCTTTTCCGGTCTTGTTCTGCAAACTGCTCCGCCTCCTTGATCATCCGCTGCTTTTCCTCCTCGGAAAGTTTTGTAGAGGCTGTGATGGTGATCTTCTGCTCCTTGTTGGTGGCCAAGTCCTTGGCGGAGACGTTAAGGATGCCGTTGGCGTCGATGTCGAAGGTGACCTCTATCTGAGGGACGCCTCTGGGGGCTGGGGGGATGCCAACAAGATTAAACCTACCCAAGGAAATGTTGTCGGAGGCCATAGGCCGCTCTCCCTGCAACACGTGGATGGTTACCGTGGTCTGGAAGTCGGCGGCTGTGGTGAAAATCTGGCTTTTCCTAGTGGGTATGGTGGTGTTCCGCTCGATGATCTTGGTGAAAATACCTCCTAAAGTCTCAACTCCGAGGGAGAGAGGGGTTACATCGAGAAGAAGAATGTCTTTAACCTCCCCCGCGAGGACACCTCCCTGGATGGCGGCTCCGATGGCCACGCATTCCATGGGGTCGATGCCTCGCTCCACCTTCTTGCCCATGAATTTCTCCACGAACATCTGAACTATCGGCATCCTCGTCGGGCCGCCTACGAGAATAATCCTATCAATGTCCTTTGGCTCCAATTTAGCGTCCTCCAAAGCCTGCCTCATGGGTCCCCGGCAACGCTCCACGATGGGAGCGATCAGTTCCTCCAGCTTCGCCCTCGTCAAGGTTATGTTCAAATGTTTGGGGCCGCTGGCGTCAGCGGCGATGAAGGGCAGGCTGATGTCGGAGGTCAGGGTGGTGGAGAGCTCTATTTTGGCTTTCTCCGCAGCCTCCCTCAGCCGCTGCATGGCAACTTTATCCTCTCTCAAGTCGATGCCTGTTTCTTTTTTAAATTCATGGACCAAGTAGTCGACGATGGCGTTGTCCATGTCCGTGCCTCCCAGCTGAGTGTCCCCGCTGGTGGCTTTGACTTCGAAGACGCCTCCGCCGAACTCCATTATGGTGACGTCGAGGGTTCCTCCGCCGAAGTCGAAGACCATGATCTTCTGCTCCTTTTCAGCCTTGTCTATACCGTAAGCTAGGGAGGCAGCCGTCGGCTCGTTGATTATCCTCACCACATCCAACCCGGCGATGATGCCGGCGTCCTTGGTCGCCTGCCTCTGGTTGTCGTTGAAGTAGGCTGGGACGGTGATCACGGCTTTCTCCACTTTTTCCCCGAGAAAAGCTTCCGCGTCTCGTTTGATCTTTTGCAGAATGAAGGCGGAAATCTGCTGAGGAGTGTATTCTTTTCCGAAGATCTTAACTTTATAGTCTGTGCCCATCTTGCGCTTTATGGCGGTGACTGTTCCCTCCGGATTGGAAATAGCCTGCCTTCTAGCCGGCTCACCCACCAACAGCTGACCGTCCTTGGTGAAGGCGACATAGGAGGGGAAAGCCTTCCCCGCGACAGTTAAGCCTTCAGCGCTAGGTATGATGGTGGGTCTTCCGCCTAACATAACCGCTGCCGCTGAGTTGCTTGTCCCCAAGTCTATGCCAATTATTTTAGCCAAAGGGAAAACCTCCTCCAAGTTTAGCTTATTTCTAACCTACCTGAAGCTTTGCTGTGCGCAGGAAGCTTAATTTTTTCATCCCATCGATGGAAACACCGTTTTATAAACTCATCGGCAAACTTCACCAGCGCTACTTGACCTCGATTCTCACCCCTTCCTCTTTTGGCTTCGGCTCCTTCTTCGGCAGCTCGATTTCAAGGATTCCCTTATCCATCTTCGCTTTCGCCTTGTCTGCAAGAACCTCTTCAGGCAGCGTTATCCGCCGGTGGAAAGCCCGGTAGGATCTTTCCCGGTGGAGGTAGGATTTTTCGTGCTCCTCCTTCACCTCGCGGTGCTCAGCTCTGATCTCCAAGGTATCTTTGTTCAACGTTAGGTCAACTTCCTCCTTACTGTATCCAGGAAGCTCAACAGTCACGACCAACCTGTCGCCCTTGTCCACCACATCCACATAAGGCGTCCGAACTGCTGGTTCAGGCAGCCGCGGCATGAAATCCCATGGTCTGAAGGGGAATCTCCACGGTTGAAGTAATCCTTCGAAGCCCATCCTGAAATCTTCAAACAGCCTATCCAATTCGCGGATGAAGTTGGTGGGTCGCCACCATCTAGGGATGATCGTTTCACGTTCTGATTTTTTGAGGTCTATGTCCTTTTCTACCATTTTTATCACCTTTAGTAATTAACCTAAGGTTAGTAACTGGATGATAATATTTAAATATTTCGGTGGAATTTATTGATTTGGGCGAGGATGTCCGTAGGTCAGGAAGACGCAGGTCTCCTGCTGGAGATCTTAGGCAACGAGACTAGGAGGAAGATTATTCAGCTTCTTGCCGACGAGCCGAAATACCTCCTTCAGTTAGCCAAGGAAGCAGATGTCAGTCAGCAGGCGGTGCTTAAGCACCTAGCCTTGTTGGAGAAATACGGCTATGTGACTTCTTACGAGGTTGAGAGCGAACTCGCTGCGCCGCCGAGAAAATACTACGAACTGGCTAGATCGTTCTATCTGTCTATAGGGTTGACTAAGGGTGCCTTCGACTTCATGATCCAGAAGATCCCTTCAGAGGAGGGGGGGGAAGAAGCAGAGTTTCCTAGACGGTTGAAAGAGTTGAGAAGGCAGCTCAGAAAATTTGAAAAAACCTCCGACCTCCCTCAAGCCTTATCGACGGCTGATGTTTTGCTGGATGAAATCAATCGCCAAGCCAAAGAGTTGACTGAGGCCAAGCTCTTCCTCTTGACGTTGAAGCAGAAGATAATGGGACGAGTCCGCGAAATGGTAAGACAGGTGACAGGCACGGTGGTGGAAAGGAGAGTCCTCCGTTCCCTCTTGGGCACCGGAGGCGTCGCCGACATCGAAGCTCTCTCGGAAGAGCTGGACGTTCGCGAAAAAGAAGTTGAAAGAGCGTTGGATTCGCTGCAACGGAAACTGGGTTTTTTGAGGAAAAGACCTAAGGCTTCAAGGAAGCCAGCTTACCGCCGTAGGGAACGAAACCGTTAGAGGGGAAGGAAGTCGTGTTCGCACCTCATCTGCTGGCTTGGAGGCAGGTGAAGAACTGGAGATGTCTGGGCTGCGGGGACTGCTGCAGAAGGTCTGTAGTCATGGTCAGCCGCGGGGAGGCCTCCAAGTTTCTCCAGAAATATCCCTGGTCTCTAGAGAGCCTAGGCGCCAAGAGCATTATCAAACATAACCCTTGGGGGAGATGCGTCTTCCAAGTGGGAAACCTCTGCAGCATCCAGCACGACAAGCCTCTGGCCTGCAGGCTTTGGCCTTTCCACCCTCGGCTTAAGCCGTTGAGGACGGAGGATGCCGGTGAAGCTGAATACTCTCACCAAGGCCAACGCTACTACATCTATGTGGACAGAAGATGCGTCGGCCTAGGGAAGGGGCCGCCCATAACTTTAGCCCTAGCTGAGGTTGTGAGAATGGTGGAGGGAATCCCCACCCAGCCGAAGTACACTACCATTCCCCTCCAGCTGCTTTAAAGCTGAACGCATAGCTTCGCCTACAAATCCCAGCTGAAACGTGTAAAAAGATTATGCCGTATATGACATGAGGTTTTTGGCGGGCGCCTATACCAGCCGCTGAGATGGTGGGATGTTTCCCGCATCTCTTTTCCGAGTTTAGATCTCGGCTGCAGCGAACTCCACGTGGGTGAGCTGCTGGAAGTAAGGTGAACTTCTGCCGAAGGCTCGGGGAATATACTTCCTTATCTTCATCGCCCTTTGGGCTGCTGCATGCACTATTCTCAGCCTTTCCGGGTCAAGCCCTTTCTCCACAGCGTTGGCTTCCAAAGCCTTCAGAACCCTCAGGAGTTCCCGGGAGGCTTTCTGAGGGTAGCGCCCTGCATGCCAGCCTTGGAGGCCGCGGCGGTGGGGAACCTCCTTCTTATGTCGCTTGTAGGGCACAGCCCTCTTCCCTTGGATGACTTCTTCGAGAAACTTCTTGGCGTGCTCCAGCCGCATTTTTCTGATGGAGGCGCATATTTCCCTAGCGGCTTTAGGGGAGATTCTCAAGTCTCTTCCGCTGGCTATAGCCGTCTTGGCCTTGTCCAGTTCTTTAATGGAGTACCCCCAGCTGGGCATCGGCTTTCCAATCCTCGGAATTTGGGGAAATATCAAAGCTTTAAGCTCTAATAAAGTTTCTTGAAAACCCGACTAAAACACTGGAGAGGGCAAACCTTTAGTTTCCCTCCTTCCCCTGAGGAGAAGAGGAGACTGACTGAACTGTGCCCCACATCTTCGACGCAAGCAGAAAAGACCTTTTAGAAGACCCTGAGCGCTGGAAGGGAACCAGCATCAGCACTATGCTCAGAAAGGCGGGGTTAAGAAGGGGAAAAAACATGGTCGATATGGGATGTGGAACAGGTTTTTTCTCTCTACCAGCCTCGGAGATAGTGGGATTCCGAGGCTTAGTCTGCTCTATAGACCTTCAATTGAAGATGCTGGGTTTCTTGAAGTCGAAGCTTAAGACATCGGCCGGTGTCAATGTGGAGCCCGTGCTTTCCAGCATTTTAGACGCTCCCCTCCACACAGCATCCGTGGACCTAGTCCTCTTGGTGGACACGCTCCATGAAGTGGAGCGGAAGAACGCCCTCCTCAAGGAAGCCTGGCGGATCCTGAAGCCCAAGGGCCGAATTGCCGTGGTAGACTGGAAAAAGGCCAGGATGGATATCGGGCCTCCGTGGGAGGAGAGGCTGAGCTTGGACGAGGTACTCCATCTTCTAGCCCAAGCCGGCTTTGGAAAGCCCTCCGCCTTCCAAGCGGGTCATTACCACTACGGGGTTACGGCCGTGAAGCCAGATTCTTCCTCTCCCCAAGGTTAGATGTTTTGGAGGCAGAGGTGGTTCGGCTTCCACCGCTCTTATAGAGCTCAAGCCTGCTGGCTTCCAGCATCTCCACTTTTCTCCCCAAGAACTCAGCGGCAGTGAGGACTTGAACCCCTCGGCGTTCAGCGGCTTCACAGAGGGGAGAAGCCAGCTTCCTGTAATTGAGGTCCCTCATGAAATGGTGTTCCAGCAGAATTGTTTTAACCGGAGTCTTCTCCACGATCTTAGCTAGGTTTTCCATGGAAGTCTCCAAACTGGCTTGGCTGTACCGGTAGCCCAGCATGTAGGTCAGGGGGCCGTCGACGATGAGGAAGCTGGGCTTCTCATCGAGAATGAACCGAGCTTGCTCAGGGAGGGAGGGCCCTTCCACATCGGAGGTGTAGACCAGCTTCTCTCCCCCCACCCCAATGCTGACCTCCACCACATAGCCCAGCTGAGTGTCGGTTCCGTGGGCGACGGCTTTGGAAAACCTCAGGGAAGTCCTGCCGAAAACCTTATGCACTCCGTCGGCGTAGTCTAGGGTCTTGGGGAGGCCTCGGATGGCTTGGAGAAAGCGAGGCGCCCTCTCTGCTCTTTGGCTGTAGTTGATGTTTTCCCGAGGATGCTTCACAAAGACCTTTTTACCTGTGTAAATGGAGGTGGGGATAAGTCCGCCTAGGTCGTGGTGGTCGTAGTGGTAGTGGGTTACGATGAGGATGTCGGAGGCCTCAGCGTGGCTCTGCACAGCCTTGGCACATTCCTTCTGCCTAGCCAGCTCCAAGGGATGCGTAGGAAGCCCGAATCTTCGGGGAGCCAAAGAGACCCCAGGGTCTATGGTGATCTTGACATCCTCCGTCTCCACGTAGGTAGCCATGGACCTGACGCCGAAGCTGTCGAAGGCCAGAGGCTTAATCAACATTGCCCCAAACCTACAGTGCTTTGCCTAAATAGAAGCTTTCTAGCTAAAAAAACTTCTAACAAAAATAAAAAAAGATACTGGAGCGGTAGACCGTGTTAAAATATCGTCGAAATTTACGGCCAAATGCAGACGCTGAATTTTAAGCCAGCATGTTTTCGTGACCTGTTCGCCGGCTTATATCTTGGAAGCAGCGAGCTTCGGCTGGTTTCAGGTCAGCGGTAGACTCCGTATTCTCTCGCAGCCTTCACTAGGGCTTTAAAGTTCTCCGAGGGGGTATCGGGATTGGTGTCGCAGCCCGGCATCACTATGAAACCTCCCCCCTCTGCTGCGTAGTCTATGTTCCTTTTTACCGTTGCTCTAACCTGATCCGGAGTGCCCTCCAGCATGACAGAAATGGGGTCTATGTTGCCGCATACGCAGACCCTGTCGCCGACCATTTTCTTCACCGCTTTAAGCATGATGCTGTAAGGGTCGTCCGGGTCAAGGGCTACGGATTCGCCGACCACTTCCTTCAGGAATTTCAAGCTTAGCGGCCTTGTCTTCACATCTCCATAGTTGGCATGGATAGCGCCTGGAGATCCTTTCGGTATTACATCCGCCGCCATCTGCAGAATTCCCGTTGTGTCTCCGCAGGGATGGTTAATGGGTATCATTCCAGCTTTGGCTATGGCATCGCAGTCTCTTGCTAAATAGGGTTTCACAAATTTTTCATGCTGCTTTGGAGACGTAGCCTCGGTGGACGCTACAGGGTCAAGAAGAGCCACGGCATGTGCACGGCCTTTAAAGGCGGTATGGTATTTGATGGAATAATCGGTTATCTTGTCTAGCAGTGAATGGACTTTTTCAGGTTCCTTCACCATGGCCCTGAACATGGATTCATGTCCCATAAGATTACAGGCTGTGCTGTAGGGCCCTGATACGATGACAGCGACTGCTATATGGTCTCCAACTTTATCCATCAGAATTCCCGCCTCTTCGATAACAGTTCTCATCCTGGGATGCTCCTCTGGAGCCGGGAAGGTTAGGTTGTCCACATCCTCCCATGACTTTATTACCCTGTAACGAGTGTCCACGATGGGCATGTGCTTGCTCCAGTAGTTTTTAGCCCCCATGGCCTTTGCTTCAACGAAGCAGCCGTCGATGCCTGCGACGACGATATCGTCACCGAAATTTTCATTGGCAGCAATCTTTGCCTTCGCCATCTTTTCAGCATCATCGATGGCTGTTTGGGGTCTTTCCCCAATCTCCCAAAGGGCTCTCGTGATGGCTAGGGTGGCTACCGGCACTTGGTCTGGCTGTCCTCTCTGCAACGCTGTGGCAACCCTTTCAAGACTGGTCATTTTAGCCATGATCTTCACCCTCCTCTCTATCCTCCACGCCCCACTAGGCTTCGAGCTGCTTCCACTGCCCCAGGGCCGTCGGCCGCCCACTTGTCACATCCTATCTGCCCCGCCCATTTTTCATTGGTCGACCTTCCTCCGACTAAAATTTTAAAGTCTTTTCGAAGCCCTCTTTTCTCCAGTTCTTCCACCACGTCTTTCACGTGGTCCCTAGTCACACTCATAAGGCAGGAGAGGGCTATGATGTCCGCTTTGACATCGACCGCCTTATCGATTATTTTGCCAGCCGGCATATCAACTCCCATGTCTTCGACGGTAAAGCCTGAGCCCTGCAAAAACAACCTCACGATGTTTTTTCCAATATCGTGGATGTCTCCCTCCACGGTTGCCAGCACAATCTTTCCGATTTCTTCTTCTTTTTTCCCAACTTCTTTTCCTAGATGTTCCAGTATAGGTTTCATCACAGCTTGCAATGTTTCTCCGCAGAGGACGAGTTCTGAAAGGAAATACTCGCCTGTTTCATATTTTTCACCTATAATCTTGGTAGCCGGCAATATCGCCTCCGATATCAAAAACCTTGCAGATGCACCTTCGCTCAGCGCCTTATCCGTCAATTCCACGGCTTTCTCCGTATCGTACTCTACCAATGTCTGTTTCAGATTTTCAATATATTTGATCAATCTTGGCACCATTATTCTACGTGAGGAAATCTTATATAAGTTTTATTTGCATAAATTTTATGAAGCTTTCATCCAACATCTTCGCAAGCCTTTTGAATCATCATCGGACCTTTTTCCAAAACACGGCTTTAGGAAACCCTATGATTTTTAGCTCCATCAAGGAAAAGTTTTTATCCCCTTCCAGCTTTAACCCTTTCCGCTGGAGGTTTACGGCCACAGCTTCCGGGGTAAGACCCGATCCCGTCCGATCTCGGAAGTGAATCCCGGAGGCGCCGCTCAATACTGCTCTCCGAAAGGGGGCGGGAAAGGGCGGTGCCGTGAACCTCCCTTCTTCTGTGAACTTTTTAGAGGAATATCCACCTTACCTTTAGAGTTTACGCGTTTAGATTCCTCCAGGTTCACCCCCTTGTAGGAGGAAAATCTGGGGGATCCGGTTTTCTTCAGCATTATTTATTTAAGCCAATTGATCCACTAGGCTTTGTCAATCGAGAGACTTTTGACGTTTTAACAAGTAAGCTAACAGCACAGCACCCACGGTGATGAACAAACAGAAAATCAAACCCGGCCGGTAGCTGCCTGTAACGTCAAAAGCATACCCCAGTAGGATGGGCCCTAGGATGCCGCCAACTCCGAAGGTGGTGGTCAGTGCCCCCAAGTTCAAACCTATCTTATCCGGTCCAAAGGTTTCTTCCACAAGAGGCGCTACCAAAGCCCAAACACCAGCGGCGCTGAACCCGAATACGACCGCGAACACATACAGCATCCAAACATCGTCCACCCAGAGGAGCCCGACGAAGACAACCGCCTGAGCGGCTAAACATGCAACCAGCATGTTCTCTTTGCCGACTTTGTCGGAAACTGCCCCCACAGCAGGCGAGCCGGCGATGGTGCTACCGCCCATCAGCCCTAAAGCCAAAGCAGCCATGACGCTTGATATCCCAGCGTCCGTAGCAAAGGGGACAAGATGCACAAGCAAAGAAGTGAAGCAGAGACTTCCAAAAAAATAGATCCCGTAGAGTATCAAGAAAGACCTTGTAAAGACAGCTTGCTTTGTAGACAAGCTTACTTGCAAAGGATCCTGCTTCCTCGCTCGGACTTTTAGCCCATCCGAGTTTGCATGGTTTTTCATCAGAAAAGCCGCGAAGGTGATAATTCCGAGGAGTGCGAATCCCAAGGTTACTAAAGCTCCCCGCCATCCGTAGGTTGAAGTTAGGATTGCGGCTATAGGCGCCATGGAGAGAATGCCCAGCCCGTATCCGGAATTGGCAACACCTACGGCTAGCCCCTTCTTTTCTTCAAACCACTTGACCACAGTCGAAATAGGCGGCACCCAAAGGCCGCTGGAGCCGAAGGAGGCTATACCCCAGAAAAGATACAGATGCCAGACAGATTCTACGGAGGAAGACAGAATCAGCCCGAGGCCCACGAGAATACCTCCAAACATGATAACCTTCCTCGACCCGTGTTTGTCGCTTAGATGCCCCATGAGGACGGCTGAAAAACTGTGCGATATGGCATACAGCGAGAAGACAGAAGAGGCCACAGCCCTGCTCCAGCCGAACTCTTCCATCAAAGGTTTGAAGAACACACCGTAAACCTCGAAAACGCTGAAGGTGAAGAGGCACAGCGTCGTGGCCGCAACCACTACCCATCCGTAGAAAAAATTGGCCCTCAAAGAGCGTGAACTCCAAACTTCTGCTGAAGACTCAAAACTGTACAAAGAGGCTTATTATATTTTCGGGAGAATCTTTGAGTATTTCTCCATCCTCATTTTCCTTCCTTCAGGCTGAATGAGCCAAGTCATCCAGCAGAGTTCGATGGGTCTATACCCACAAGTCAGAGCAAGCTCCTCAGCTTTTTTCACAAACTCGAGGTCGTCGTTCACAGGCTCTAAGCCGGCTTTCACCATGATCTCGTTCACCACTCTTTTGACTATTTTATCAGGCATCACCGTGTCCACACCGCCCATCATCCTAAGATACTGAAATGTATTCACACCTACACCTTTGATCCTTCCAACGGGGTCCTCCCTCCATTTTTGGAGGTCGGCGCTTCTAGCCCAAGTCCTGAGGGCTTCCCTATCATCGCCCAGCGCTGAAAGGTGGGAAGCTATGGCCTTGGCCATAGCCCATGAGCGCCTGTTTCGCCACACTGCCTTCAGTTCCTCCACGTTCGCCTCAGATAGATCTTTGAGGTTTTTTATTTTACCACTTTCCACAAACTTCTCGCGGAACTCCTCCACCTTCGGAACAACGGCGGTGAAGTAGTTTAGACCGATGGAGGTGAACGCGGCGTCCACCACCATCAAAACCACGCTTCCACCCCACCTCTCTGTTCTGAGACATCTACTGCAATGCTCCTTTATCCCGGAAACTTTTTGCATGTAACCGTCAACAATTCTCTTCAGCAACATCGGGCACTCCTCGGACGAGAAAACCGTCTACTATGAGGGAGATATTTCTCCATTTTAAGTTGAAAAATTATATTTAAAACCTACAGCCGACAGTTACGAACGCATTTCATGGTGTGGGGGCTCGGGAAGCATTTGGAAGCCAGCTTGATACTTAGCTTATTAGCTTACTCTCCTCCCACCCCATTCCTGCCTGTAATGGCACTCATAGCAGTTTTCACCGAATCTTTCCGCCCATTCCTCATGGCAATTGATACACACATCAACACGGGGTTTTATCTTCTCAAAGCCGCCTTCAGTGTGGCAAAGATCACAGTCGATTTTAGAGTGAGGCGTTTCTGTGTGGAGATACGTGATCACATGACATCGGTCACATTCGGCGAAGTTTAAGTTGCCATATTCATCAGGCAAATGCCCTATAGGTGAACCCCAATCTTCCCGAGGATGGCATTTGTAACAATTGGTGTCCATCATGTATTCTGGAAGATCCTCATGGCAGTGTATGCAAACATCCACGGTAGGCACCTCGATTCCAGGTCCATGCATACCATGGCATTGTCTGCAGGCGATCTCCGAATGAGCCTTAACCTCGTGAAGACTGTTTCGGAGATGACATTCTTCGCAGATGGCTGATATCTGAGGATTGGTAAAGTTTATGAGAACAGGAACCTCGTATATGCCTAGAACATATCTTCCTACCATGATCACCGACTGGGGTCCGCTTTCATGGCACAGATGACACTCGACGAAACTTTGTCCGTGAACTGATATCTCCCAGTCCTGAACAAAAGGCTCCATTATATGACATGCGCTGCAGTAGCGTGGATTTGAGATGATGCCGGTCCCTATCTGGTAAGTTAAAACCGTAAAAGTGAGAAAGCTGAAAACTAGAATCATAACTAGGGCAGTGATCCCTATTTTCGCCACTCGACGCAATTGAACCCCCCGGTTACAATTTCTTCAATACTGTTGTGCAACATCTATCTCCGTCGATAATGCAGTCTTCGAGTTTTACGTCATAGTTTCCAAGGCATCTACTAATGGATCGAAAATAGGCAGCGTGACCTTCGCAGAGGGTCTTGGGGCTGAGCTTCGAGATTTCGTAGAAGATGCAGTTGAAAATTTTTATCACCAAGTCCCCCTCAGGCGTTCTAGTTATCGAAGGATAACAACCCATTTTTTCCAGTTCGCTGAGCACATGAGTGCAGAATTTCTCCTCGTTCCATTGCTGAATTCGATGCTGAAGGCTAAGGTTTCTCATCATGTTCTCCCCCATTTTTTCTCCAATCTCCCGGAGGAGAGTCGCTGCATATTTTTCACCTTTCTTATCAATAAGACTTTCCAGCAATAATTGAGCCAGCAGTTGGTACTGACGCTGGGGGAAACCTAGATTCATATATCTGTTTGCAATTTTATAATACTGTTTGGGTCTGCCTGGGCTGCCTCTTTCCTCCAAAAAGGACTCTACTAAACCTGCGTTTTCCAAGATTCTCATATGGTGGCGGAGGGTTATGGTTTTGAGGTTAGTCTTTCTCGAAAGTTCATCCAAGTCTAAAGGTCCACAAGTTACAAGAAGGTCTAATATAAATCTTCTAGGTTTGATGGAAAGAGCCTTATAGGCTTCTTCGTCTTTCAGGTTTGAATTTGTTGAGAACAAATACTCACAACATATTCTATTGAAGCCTGCTTCTTTTATTTTTTTCTCTTTAATTATATATATGGATAATATAATATTTATTTAAATTACAAATGAAAGAAAAATAATTATTAAGCGGAAATATCAAGTTCACCTCGAGCTTAACTCCCGTGCCTCAGAGGATACGGTAGGTTTAAGTTGTTTTCGAAGATAGCAATAGAATATATCAACACATGAGTTGAGAACAAAATCTTTAGAGACTAAGGGAACAGTGTTTTCCATTGAAAGAACACACACCAGTTGTTATCGAGCACCTCGCCAAGCGCTACGGCTTTAGATATGCGCTCCTAGATGTTACGTTGAGCGTGGGCCGGGGAGAAGTTTTTGGCCTCCTCGGTCCCAACGGCGCAGGCAAAAGCACACTTTTGAAAGTGCTTGCCACACTGGTGTCTCCATCCGGCGGCTCTGTACTAATAGACGGCCTCAGCTTGAAGGATAGGAAGGTGGAACTCCGGAGGAGGATAGGCTACCTAGGCCACGAGCCTCTTCTTTACAGGGACCTAACAGGTGAGGAGAATTTGAAGTTCTACTATAAGTTCTACCATTCTTCGCCTCCAGAGTACGTTCAGGAAAAATTGGATGAGGTATTTGAGCTTTTGAGGATAGGGGGCTGGCGGCATGAACCTGTCAGAAACCTTTCCAGAGGATTTAAGAAGAGGTTCGACTTTGCCAGAGCCATCATTCATGATCCTGAACTTCTGCTTTTCGACGAACCTTTTTCAGGCCTTGACATGGAAAGCCTAGAGGTCGCCCGTGAATTTGTGCGAAGCATGGAAGGGGAAAAGACTATCATCATCTCCACCCATAACATCGAAGAAGCCAAGGAGCTTTGCAACAAGGCAGCACTCCTAGCAAAAGGGCGACTTATCCGCTTGTTGGAGGCCGGCGATATAGACGAGGTAAGCCTCAAAGACGCCTTTAAGGGAGGAGCCGCCCGTTGACAAGCCAAACTCTCCATGAGTTAAAATGCGCCATCTACGTTGCATCCAAGGATCTTCTGGCTGAGTTGAGGAGGAAGTATGAAGTTTTTTCCATGCTCACTTTTGCCCTGATCTCTATCATAATATTCAACTTCGCCTTCGGGATTTTCTCTGCCGCAGTGCACCAAGCGGTTCCCGCCATAATATGGATAATAATTTTGTTCGCAGGAATGTTCGGTTTTTCCACGGTGTTCACGCGGGAAAGCGATCAAGGCACGCTCGACGGCTTGAGAATGCTTCCCATCTCCTCCCAGTCCATATTCTTGGGGAAAGTGGTCTACGGCTTCCTTCTGATGGGAGTCATCGAGGTGATTTTTGTTCCTTTGAGTATGGTGCTTTACAGCTACACCTTCACTTCCAGTTTCCTATTAACAGGATTGGTTTTCGTCCTAGGAACGTTGGACCTCGCTGTTGTGGGAGCTTTGGTCTCGGGTTTGACGATGTATACGGAGTCAAGGGCTCTGCTGATTCCTCTGTTGATGTTTCCGCTGGTGCTGCCGGTAGTTATCCCCCTCGTCATTCTGACCCAGAAACTCATCCTTGGAGTAGAGTTCTATTCTGTGCTGCCTGAGCTGAGGATGGTGGCTCTCACTTTGGCGGCGCTGGCAGCCGCCGCTCTCCTGCTTTTCGACTATGTCCTCCAAGATTGAAGCTGAAAGTTTCCACTGGAGAGACAGTTGGCGAGACGGTTTATTCCCCTTGCTCTTTCAGAGTGTGTAAGACCTTTCTGAGAGATGAAACTTTGCGGTCTAACCATAAGACATACAGGAAGATAACACCCCAGAAGATCATGGACATCGTCAGTAAGGTTTCTAAAAGCCCCATTTTCACACCTCCTTTCCATATTTTACGGCCTCTGTTCTCTCCTCCATCCGAAGCAAGTCTAGGGTGATCCGGAAAAGCAAAACGTAGATCAACGTGACCGCAGCGAGGGCCACCATCAATGTGGCAACCATCGACCCTGTTATGAGTAAGCCCGTTGGTTTTATGACCACGGGGTGAAGCGTAAACCAGAGATGAACCGATAGATAGCTTAATGGCACAGTTATGAAGGCTACGATCCCCAACACAGCCGAAAGCCTCGCCCGCTTCTCCCTGTCTTCCACGGCCAGCCGAAAGGAAAGGTAAGCAACATAGACCAGCCAGAGGATAAGAGTGGTCGTCTCCCGTGGGTCCCAGTGCCAGTAGACCCCCCAAGCTGAACCAGCCCATAGAGACCCAAGTATCAAGGCCAGCCCACAGAAGACAACCCCCAACCTAGCTGAGGCGTCGGCGCAGAGGTCCCAGCCGCTTCGCCCGGTGCGCAGAAACATGAGACTTCCAACAAACGTAACCCCGAAGGCTAGGTAAGAAACCCACGCTGCTGGAACGTGAAGATAGAAAACTCTATAGAGCTCCCCCAACGTAGCCTCTGGAGGTGCGTAAAAATATGTGAGATAAATAGATAAAGCATTGAAGATAAAAACTAGGGGAAGGAATCCGTAGCGCCACAGAGCTTGACGGCGTTCTGAAACCACAACCACTTTTATCCACTCCTCTTCTTCTGAGAATTATCTTCCTTTCCTCTCTTCAGTTTATTCAATTTTTTCTGAGCCTCCGTCTTACGGCTCTCATATCTGCGTATAAGCTGGACGTATACTTCTGGGGAGATAACTCCTAGCCTATAGTCAGACTCCAATCTACGGAGAGTAGCCTCGGAAGCCTGTAGCTCTCCTTCCAGTTGCATGATAGTTGAAACAGCCGATTTTACTCCCCCCTTTTTCCTTAGCATATTCAGATAAAGGGCAGCCACGCCTATAATAGCGATGACTCCCGACATCCAGAGAACAGAGTTGGCGATAAATCGAAGCTGAGATAAACCTGAAACCTTGACGATTATCTGGGAGCCGGCTTCCATCTTAGAGCCTAAAAGTGCTTGGTATACCTTGCCGTTCAACGTAGTTTCACCAGCGTTCTCCAACCCCTCCGCTTCCACTTCCACGCCCGGCTTCTTCTCCACCAGCACGTGGACTAGTTGGGTGGGATAGACTAGCTGTTTGGTGAAGACGCGCTCAGAGCGTTGGAGAGGGAGCTCGTATTCCACCCATAACCTGTACTGACTGCCGGGATAAAGAGGTCCCATGGGGTCGAAGGTTACGGAGTCTTCGGAAGGAAACAGACAACAGTCCATCACGGGAGAGGTGAAGTTGTAGCGATCTGGGGGAACGTTTAGTCGTAGAGTACTGTTGGCGAAGACCAGCTCGCCCACGTTTTGGTAGACGAGAAGCTCGTAGACTCCTAAACGTTTCTCAAGGGGAGTTAGCAGTATGTAGTGGACGAGCACCCCAATGTCTTCGTCGCTGGATGTAACTTCGTAGACTATAAAGTCAGCCTGCACTGGCTCTTGGCCGTCTAACTTCACCATCTGAAAGTAGGGAACACCTTGATAAACAACCTCGATAACGAAAGTTTTGTTTACTGGCAAGGTTTCGAATTTATATTCACCCTCCCTGCCGGTAACCGTATCCGCAACGGTGATGAACTCGTCTCCGCGCAACTCTTTGAGTGAAACCTTTAAACCGGGAAGCGGGCCTGCTGAAGATGTTACTTTCCCGACGATTACGCCGCTTTCCTCAGCGCCTTTTGCAACCTTTATGCCACTAAGACCGACGGCCATGATGGAGACCAGAAAAATAACCACTAACAACTTGCTTAACCTGTTTGATGAGGAAACCGATCCCCAGAGACAAAGAGATGCCACCAAATCGTTTGTGAGACTCATTTTTTCGCAACTCTTTCCCTAAACTTTTGGTATTCTTTCTCAAATATCTCATCGTACTTTGCCATGGCCGTCAGTAATTCCTCACTCTCATATTCTTCTTCCTCCAACTCCACATCGGAAGGTTTTCTATATGCTAAACGGTAAATTATGGCGGTTCCGCCGACAGCAGCTGCGATGGGAAGCACCCACAGCATTAGTTCTAAGCCGCTTTTCTGCGGGGTTGCCAGTATATTTTCCCCGTATATCATTTGAAGCTCGAAGATTATTTCCTCCTTCGTTTTCCCTTGACTTATCATCTGCTCTATCTGAGTACGCACCTTATAGGCGGTTTCACATTCACAGTCCGATAGAAGCATGGTACAGCCGCAGGGACACCATACACTGCGGGAAACCTCCTCCACTGTCGTTTTTACCTCTGAGGCTTGAACCGAGATCGGAAGCAACAGCAACCCGAATATGAAGACAAAGACTGCTATTTTTCTGGCGTTTTTCATCTTCATCGACCATTTCCCTTCAGGTCTTGGTTTTTCAGCACTGCTTTCTCGGAGCTGGTCATAGCAAATACTGTTGAAGCAAGCATCAGAAAAGCCCCGATCCATATGAGGTTCACAAATGGGAGTATTTTGACTTTAAAGGTGGCGTTATCCTCCCACACTTCTAAGGGGATAACGTAGAGATCCTTCAAGCCTACGGTATGGATGTGCACGCGTGTTATATATTGCTCCATTTTTTCATAATATTCTATGGAAGGTGTTGCTTCATGTATCACCCGACCGTCTTTTAAAACTAGAAGAGAAACAGTGAAAACAGCCCGGTCGGCTTTCTCGCTCACTTTAACACCTTCGAAGGATAATGTGTACCCTTCTATGCTGTAGGTCTCTCCCCGACTGAGAGTAAACATACGCGAACTGTCATACACTGAGGAGGCTGTTATACCGACGAGTATGATTACGATGGAAATATGGACAAGGTATCCTCCGTAACGCCTTCGATTTTTCTGGACAGCACGCCAAAGATTTCTCACATAACCGAAACCCTTGGTTTTACCCTCTGCCTTAATTCCCCTCCAAAACTCCAGCCCGTGAGAGGCTACCACGAATACGCATATAAACACCATAAGTAAACCTACAAAATCCCGAATGCCGAGAAGAGGCGAGATAATCAAGCCTACCATGGATGCTACAATCGGCCAAGTGAAACTTCTTTTGAGACTGGCTATGTTTGCCCTCCTCCAAGCTATGGAGGGACATATCCCCATAAGGAAAATGAGGACCAAGCCTAAAGGCACAGTAACCTCATTGTAATATTCGGCTCCTATGGTCACTTGGAAACCTCGGAGGGCTTGGGAAATGAGGGGGAAAGTGGTTCCCACCAATATTACGACGGTTAAGACGACGAATAGGAGGTTGTTGAAGAGAAAGCTGACTTCTTTTGAAAGAGACGCCTCAAAGATATTTCTGCTCCTGTAAACCTCATACTTGCTAACAAACAATCCCAGCGATGCAATTAGAGTGAGAACAATGAAAGTTGAGAAAAAGATCCCAATAGGCGACTCAGCGAAAGAATGAACCGAGGAGAGAATACCGCTTCTCGTCAAGAATGTTGCGTATATCACTAATATGAAGGTGAATGTTATAAGCAGAAAGTTCCATCTTTTCATGCCTCTTCTCTTTTCTTGTATCATAACCGAGTGGAGAAAAGCTGTGCCTACAAGCCAGGGCATCAAGGAAGCGTTTTCCACAGGATCCCAAGCCCAGTAGCCTCCCCAACCCAAAACACGATAAGCCCACCAGCCTCCTAAGACGATGCCTACACTCAAGAAAATCCAAGCAGATAACGCCCATTTCCTAGAACGGTATATCCAGTGCTCATTTCCGGTTGCCAACCCTGCCATAGCATAGGCGAAGGGAATGGTGAAACCTGCATAGCCTATGAGCAAAGTAGGCGGGTGGAAAATCATTCCAGGACTCCGAAGCAGAGGATTAAGGCCTAAGCCATCTACAGGCTTAAAGGAAAGCCTCTGAAAAGGGTTCGCCGCAAACATCAACGTAAATAGGAAAAAGAGCAGAGTTGCTGCTAGCGTGAGGGATTTGTAAATTGCGAATTCATCGTTTTTCTTATCCACAAAAAGGGTTACCGCTGTGAACAGGGAAAGCGCCCAAGCCCACAGAAGAAGTGAACCCTCCTGTCCAGCCCAGAAGGCTGAGAGCGTGTATACCAAAGGCAGAGCTCTATTGGTGTGAGAAGCCACATACATGCTCTGGAAATCGCGAGTTACAAGTAAATAGAATAACCACAAGGCGGCTATGGTGATGAACACGCTGGCTAAGAGCAGAGCTCCCCTTCCAAACCTGATTAAACCCGGATGATTTTTTTTCAGGGATACACTAAACAGAATAATAGCGCAGAAGGTTGACAGGAAAGCCGATATCAGGCTTACGTATCCTATCATCCCTTTGCACATCCATCTACTAGCTTATTCCGAGGCCTCCGGAAGTTCTTCATATTTAGAAGGACACTTAACCAGCACTTTCTCAGCTTGGAGAACTGAATCTTGAAGGGTGCCGATCACCACAACTTCATTACCTTCTTGAAATCCTGAAGGATAAACTCCGAAATAGGTTACCTCGATGGATGAGCGGTTGTCTGCAAGGATAAAAGTAAGAGTAGCTCCTACCCTCTCCACAGAGCCCTCCTTCACTATTCCTGTTACCTGAACCTGCCGCCCGTAATATTCGCTAGGCTTCTCCATCAGTTCAGAAACAGGGGTATAGGGTGTGATAGAACTTGTAAGCTGCTCATAAACTACGTAGCTACCTATTACCGCCAAGATAAGACAAAGCGCCACTATCCTCCGGGTCCTCAAGCTCGATACCCTACTTGTTTTAACATCGATATAATAGATATGAAAGTTCTTTTATAAATATTTAATAATCATATTTATTAAAATTTTTAATAATATTATTTATATATATATGTGCATAGAAAATTTTTTATCTTAATATTTAATAGTTATTAATTAAATTAATTTAAAATCGAAGAAGAACCATGCAACGCAAACTGAAAATCATTCAAATATCTACCGTATTCTTCATTCTTAACATATGCTTTTACCTTCTTTACACCCTAGTCTTACGACCCTTCATGAACGCCCTTCCGATGGTGAGTAGAATCATTGCTTCAAACTTCCCCTTCTCAGCGAATCTTCCCTCAGCCTATTCACTTCAATTCTATGTGATAGCCTTCTACTTTTTCCTCATCACTGTTTTAGTACTGCTTTTCGCAGTGCATGTGCTTCTCGACACCGTGAAGAGGTGGAGGGAAGCCGAAAGTTTTCCCATAGAAACATCGAAAGCCAAGTTTGAGCGATTCTCCCTTAACCAGAGGCTTCAACACATCGTACTGATAGTGACCTTCACCATATGCGCTGTCACAGGCTTCGCTTTGAGATACTTCGACTCTTGGGGGGCCTTTGTGATTTACTTCCTAGGCGGACTTGAAGCGAGGCGGATAGTCCATATAGTCTCTGGCTTCACCATGGGCGGTCTAGCGATATACCACATGATCTATTACGGCCGCACCTTTTTCACCACGCACAAAAGGCGAGTTGAGATCATGTTTACCAAGAAAGATCTATCCAACTTAATAGCCAACATCAAATATCTCCTAAACTTAGCCAAAGAGAAGCCTAAATTTGGGCGATATAATTATATTCAAAAACTCGATTATTGGGGTGTTGTATGGGGCATAGTGATTTTTGGTGCAAGCGGCATAGCCTTACTCTTTTTCAGGTCACCTTTTGGAGTGGGGATAGGGGCTCCTGAGCCTTATCTCCTCGTCGCCCTTCTGTTCCATGAAAGAGAAGCTGTTTTAGCCGTCTTAACTTTGCTGGTGCTCCATTTCTATTACTCCCACCTCAACGCTGATGTTTTCCCCATGGATCGGGTGTGGATTACCGGAAGCGTGCCGGAAGAGATTATGCGCAGCGAGCATCCCTTAGAATTGGAGGGGATAAAAAAAGGTAAGGTAGAGCCGCCTCTTCCCCCTGTACCTTGGCAGTCCATATTTCTTACTTCCCTCATTCTGCTGTTCATCACCGTCATGATACTTTCATATTCGTATGCGCGGGGGTTGATATGAGAAATCTTAAGCATCTGACAGCAGGGCCAAAGATAAATAAGAGAGCGATGGCGGCTTTCTCGATCATTATTATTCTTTCTATCGCTTTTAACACAGCCTTCGCCTCAAAACCTTCTTTCCCCTCCCAATCTACCGCAGCTCCTCCCATGCCGGAAGACCATGAGGGACGTACCGTCTGTAAGGGCTGTCATGAAACGGGTGTAGCTGATGCTCCTCTTCTCCCCCCATCGCCTGATCACACAGTTTTCCCTGATGATTACGTGATGTGCAGTGGATGCCATGAACTAGTTTTGTCGCCTACACCGTCCCCTACCATCGCAGTTACACCTTCACTTCCCCTGCCACCAGAAGAGTGTGGAGTATGCCACGAAGAGTACGAAGGATGGCAGCAGTCTATCCATGCTGAGAAAGGCGTCAACTGTCTTGTTTGCCATTCCGGCGTTGAAACCGTGCCTCACGAGGAAGTCGTAGTAGATCTGGCCGTGTGCAGTCAGTGCCATGGGGGAAGGTTTCAACTGGAAGTCATCAGCATCACTTGTAACTCATGTCACGATCCCCATAGTCAGACTTTGGAGGTTGAAGTCGCTAAGCTATGCAGTCGCTGCCATTCAGAGGAGTACCAGCGATGGAGTGACTCTGCTCACGGTTTGGCGGGAGTGGCCTGCGAGAAATGCCACCGTCATGCAGAGGTGGGGCACGTGCACAGGTTGGTAGAGGTCAGTTCTGTCCTTTGTGGTAGTTGTCATGTCGAGCAGTACCGGCTTGAGATAAAGCACGACATCAACTGTGCTGACTGCCATGAACCTCACAGCCAAGACTTGAGAAAGAAGGTGCCGGAGTTATGCGATAGATGCCATGACGACATATATCGAGATTGGAATATGTCCCCTCACAAAGTAGAAGGAGTCTCATGCGACGTATGTCATCCTCATGCAGAAAGCGGCCATGTTCACAGGTGGATCAACGCCTCCTCTGCCGCTTGCGGACAGTGCCATAAAACCTTTGAAGAATTAAGCGAATCGAAAATGGCTGTGTATGATATCACATGCACCAACTGCCATAACCCCCACTCCCAGGAAATTAGGACCCCCACTGTTTCCACCCTCTGCGGGCGCTGTCACAATCAGACCACAAGTCCAGAATACTATTTCTGGAATGCCAGCGTCCATAAGGCTGTGGGAGCAAGTTGTGAGACATGCCACATGTACTCTGAAGGAGAGCGGTTCAGGCATAACTTTACTCAACCTCTCTTAGAAGAAGCATGTGAGCAGTGTCACGCGATCCTACCTTCGGGAGAGTTACATGCCCTTCAGTACAGGACTGAGTATGAGATCAAGAAGGCTGAGGAGAAAATAAGGGCGGCTGAAGGAGTTATCGCCAAGGCCAAATCTGTCTTCAAAGTAAGTGAAAAAGACCCTCTAATGGTGAAAGCTGAAAGCATGCTGGCTGAGGCTGAACACATACTGGAAATGGTGAAGAATGAGAAAAGTCGAGGGTTCCATGCACCCATACTTACTCACATGCTTATATCCCAAGCCTTTAACTTGGGAGAGCAATCTCAGCGCATAGCTTTGGAGCTGGCGGGGAGTAGGTCTCTCAGTTGGGAGATATCTCTGCTGATTGCTTTAGGCATAATAGCAGTCATGGAGTTAGTAGTGTTCTCTTACAAAATTAGAAAGGCTTCTGGTAAAATTTGATCGAAGATTTTTTTTATATATATAATAATTTATAAATTTAAATTATTGTGCAAAAATTTATATATCTAATAATAGTAATAAAAGAAACGTTAGAAACCCTGCCAAAAAAGGAAGGGGGTATATACGATTAAAAATAGACATCTTATTTATTTAATGGCTATCACCATAACCATCCTAGCCTTCGGTTCCATCGCAGGAGCATTGACGATCCAAGCAAACATACAGGCTTCCCAAGAAACATACGCCGCAGAGATCCCAAGCTACGTCGGTCCAGAGACATGTAAAATATGCCACCCCGCTCAGTATGAAGAATGGAAAGACACAGGCCATGCTAACATGATACTCACCGCACAGCAAGCGCAGGAGGAAGGTTTCCCCCTGCCCGAGGGTATATCTTGGGATGATGTGGCGTACACCTTAGGAGGCATTTGGAAGATACGCTACATAAACACAAGCGGTTACTTTATAACTTGGCATTATGAGAATGGAGTCAAAACACCTGGGAAAAACCAATATAATATCGCCACAGGCGAATGGGTCGACTACCACGCTGGCGAAGTTAAAAAGTATACTTGCGGAAACTGTCACACTACAGGCTATGATGTAGAGGCCGCGTCCCCAGAGGGTATGCCTGGCATCGTAGGCAACTGGCAGTTCCTCGGCATCACCTGTGAGTCTTGCCATGGGCCTGGAGGAGACCACATCACGGGGCCCACGCAGAACAAAATGGTCATCGATGTGAGTGCGGAGGTCTGCGGGCAGTGCCATGTTAGGGGTAAGGACATCACTTACCAGCTTGGAGACCCCGAATCCTTCAGCTACACCCACGGTGAAAAGCCTCATAAACATCACCAGCAGTATCATGACTGGATTCAGAGTGAACACAGCGAATCTTTAGAGCATCTTGTAGCTTTGCCCTACGCACAGGATTACTGTTTGAGCTGTATGAGTGCAGATAAAATCCTGAACACCGATCTCATCACCTTGTTCAAGGCTCCTGAAGTAACCGTCGAAAATGCCGTGAACCCTGTTACCTGCGTCAACTGCCACAATCCCCACTCTTCCGACCTGAGAATAACGAGGCCTGCCGTCAAAGGATACCCCGCCGTGGGAGAGGTTGGGTCGACTGCTGATAAATTAACTGTCTGTACGCAGTGCCACACTGGTGGAGCCACGGTGGAGGAGAAGGATAAGGAGAGATGGCATCATACCACAGGGGAAATATTCACCGCCATAGGTAGCGTACACTATGCTTCCGGTGTTACATGCGTTGACTGCCACATGGCTCTTGACACCAAGACGGCCATTGCCTATGATCTACGCAACCATACCATGACGGTTCAATCCTATGGGACATACGATTATACATGTGGTCAAGCTATAGGCTGCCACAAGGAACAAGGCGCAGAATGGGCTGAACAGCGCATATTAGATGCCCAGACTCTGTTCAGCGAATCGCTGGAGAAGGCAGAGGCAGCCATATCTTCAGCCGAAACTACTATCATCACGGCTAATGAAACCGCAGGAATTGATATGGCCACCCTCAAAGAAGCGGAAGAACTACTGCTGAAAGCTAAAAGTAGGTTTGCCTACGCAGAGGCAGATGGCAGTGAAGGTTTCCATAACCCAACCTACACCCAGATGCTTTTGGCAGCAGCTCTGGACTATGCTGCCAAGGCTGAATTGACCGCGTCTAAAGCTATAGCCGACGCCACCATCGCCACTTTGGCTCCTGCAGAGCAAGTTGAAACCTTGCGGGCTGAGGTTTCCCGCTTGCAAGACGAAATCTCCGACCTCCAAAAACAGAACAATGCCTTAAAGAGCCAAAATGAAGACCTCCGAAAGTTAAACAGCGACCTTGAGAATCAAGTCAGCAGTTTGCAGGCGCAGGTTAGCAGTCTTCAAGACCGTGTGGCCGAGTTAGAAGCAGCGGCCCCGCCGAGGGTAGGAATGCTTTACGTTTACCTCGCCATAGGCGTAGTGGTCGGTATTATCATAGGAGCCGCCGTGATCTTCGCTGTGAAGAGGGGCAAGTAGAAGCGCCCCCCGTCCACATTTTTTGGGATCGGGATTCGTTTAGAAGTGTTTGCCATAAGGGAGGATGGTGTGAGCGGCTTGAGAATCTTTAACTTGAGGGCCACTTACAAGAAGGTTTCCATCCCTCTGCTGGAGAAGCTAACTTTCAAGAGCCCCCCGAAGGCTTTGAGGAGTTTACAGAATGCGGAAAACATCAGGGAATGCCTAATTCTGCAGACATGTAACAGGGTAGAAATCTTCGCAGTAACCTTAACCCAGGAAGACGAAGAGAGAGTGGCAGAGTGGTGGAGGAAAGAAACAGGTTTCAACTCAGAGAAATTTTACAGCCTTATCGAAGTGTCCCGTGACGTGGAAGCTGTGGGCCACCTTTTCCGGCTGGCTTCAGGCCTTGAGTCCATGGTAGTCGGGGAAGCTCAGATCCTCGGCCAGATCAGGAAGGCTTTCGAAGAGGCTAAAGCCTGCGGCACGGTAGGCCCTCTGCTCGAGAAAGTTTTCACCAAGGCGATCAAGACGGGGGGTCGAGTTCGCCTTGAAACAGACATCGGCAAGGGCGCTGCATCGGTGGGTTCGGTGGCCGTAGACTTGGCTGAGGAGGTCCTCGGTGGGCTGGAAGGGAGGAGAATCCTCATCCTAGGAGCTGGGGAAACCGGCACATTGGTGGGGAAAGCTCTTGCAGCCAGACGGCAGGCCGCGGTCTTCGTGGCCAATCGCACATATCCCAGAGCCCTTAGGCTGGCTCGGATGCTGGGCGGCCGAGCTGTGTCCTTCAGTCAGCTGGGGAAATTTCTGGCTGAAGCCGACGTGGTGGTGGTCGCCACCTCAGCGCCCCACCCAGTGTTGAAGTTGAGCGAGGTGGGGAAGGCTTTGGAGGAAAGGGGAGGAAAGCCCATGCTCATCATTGACCTTTCCCAGCCTAGGAACGTGGACGCCGAGGTAGCCCGCCTTAGGGGGGTTCAACTCCACAACATCGACGACCTCCAAAAGCTGAGCCAGCTAAACCTTAAAATGCGCGCCGCAGAGGTGGAAAAGGTTGAAAAAATCGTGGAAAAAGAAGTAGGGCGGCTGGAGTTGATGTTGAAGAGGGAAACCGCGGAACCTGTTATCTCAGCCATGCTGCAGAGGGCCGAGAAGATCAGGAGGAAAGAAGTGGAGAGATTTCTCAGCATGCTGGGCCGGGTGGATGGAACTTTGCGGAAACTCATCGAAGATATGTCCTATGAACTCGTCGAAAGAATCTTCCACCATCCAATCCAAAACCTGAGAAAAGCCGCGGAAAAGGATCAAACCTCCCTAGTTCTGGCAGCCAGAAAGCTGTTTAACATCGAAGCTGAAAGGGAGCCCCAAGATTTTCCTGAGAGCTTGCAATATGGAATACCCATGAAAGAGGCATGCTAATCAGTATTCTGACAGCCTTCGCTTCCGAAAGGCCTGACCTTTTCCCTTAACTTGCTTAGTCACCGCTAATAGGAGCAATAGCTGCCAAAGCGTGAGCTCTCGGATAGGGGTGTTCCCCCTCCCTCACATTGGTTACTCTCGTCTCTTCCAAGGCTTGGCGTCGCCATTGAGCCTTAGCAATCTTCATCGATGCCTTTCGAAGCTGTTGTAATATTATTCTGCTTCCCTGCTTGTTGTGGCATATTTTTCTACCGCTTCCTAAGAGAGGCTAACGTCTACAAGGGTTCAAATTGGAGGCTACAGTAAATTATTACCACTGACTACGGTGGCGGGCCCGGGGGGATTTGAACCCCCGACCTCCGGCTCCGCAGGCCGGCGCCCTAGTCCTGATTTTCCGGGATGACGATGAGTCCCTCTAGACGACGGGCCCTTCTTCAGCGGTGTTAGGGTTCCCGGAGGTCACCGTCAATATTATATCTGTCTCCAATTATACGGTTTACGGTTTCGACTGCTTCCCCTTCGCAGTCTTAGATCGGATGGCGGGGATTAAGTTTGGCGGGAAAAATAGGGCGGCTGGAAGGCCATTGGATTGACCGGGTGGTCAGGGAACTGGAGCTCAGAGGAGATGAGCAGCTGGTCTTCAGCACCGCCAAGACCCCCAGCGGGCCTATCCACGTCGGTGTAGGTCGGGAGCTGGTGTACTGCAGCGCCTTCGAGACCCTGCTGAGGGAGAGAGGCTTCCCCACCGCCTTCTACTTTTTCGTCGACGACTTTGACTCCCTGAAAACCTTCCCCCCGGCTACGCCTAAGGACTTCGCATCACGCAGGGAGTACCTTGGAAGACCCATGTGGGCGGTGCCCTGCCCCTACGGGCACTGCGAAAGCTGGGGGCGCCATTACGCTCAGGAGCTCATCGAAACCTTCCCAACTTTCGGCTTCCACCCCCAGATCGTCTGGTCCCACCGTCTTTACCAGACCCCGGAGATGAAAAACCTCATCCGCAAGGCCTTAGAAAAGGTGGGCGAGTTAAAGGCCATCCTCCGCCGGGTGGTTACACCCACGCTTCAGGGAGAGAAGCTTGAGGCCTTCCAAAAAGAGCTGGAAGACTGGTATCCCTGCTTGGTGGTCTGCGAAGCCTGCGGCCGCCTCATGACCACGAAGGTTCAAGCCTACGACTCCCAAGGTGACCTTCTGACCTACAGCTGCAAGGCCTGCGGCCGGAGGGGGCAGGTAAAGATAGCGGACCACCCGGTTAAACTCCGGTGGAGGATCGACTGGCCTGCCAAGTGGGCCTTGTTCAAGGTAAGCTGCGAACCAGCCGGCAAAGACCACTGCGTGAAGGGCGGAGCCTACGACACGGGGGAGCATATCGTCAGCCGGGTCTTCGGTTGGAAGCCGCCTTACCGCATTCCCTACGAGTGGATACTTTTGGGGGCGAAGGCCATGAAAACCCACAAGGGGATTTCCTTCACCTTCGCAGAATGGTCGGCTTCCGCCCCCCCGGAAGTCTACCGCTTCATGGTCCTCAGAGAAGAACCCCGCAAGCACATCAACTTCTCCCCCGAGCGGCTCCCCCAGCTCATCGACGAATTTGAAAGAGCTGAAAAAATCTACTTCAACCTAGAAAAGGCCTCAACCCCGGAGGAGGAAGCCGCTGTCCGGAGGGTTTACCCCCTCAGCCTGCCTGAGGGGCCCCCCGCCTCTCCTCCCCTCAGACTTCCTTTCAGGTTCGCCATAGTCCTATGCCAGCTGACGCCCCTCCTAGGGGAGGAGGGGGTGAAATCCAAGGTTCGAGAAGTCTTAGAGAAACTGGGGGGAGGAAAAAAAGTGGGAGAGGAGGTGATTTCCTCAGCCCAAGACAGGCTGAAGAAGGCGCAATACTGGGTCGTCCACTACGCTGGGGAAGACCTCCGATTCAACATAGCCGAAACCCTCCCCGCGCAGGTTCGAGAAATGTTAGACAGCCGACAAAGGGAAGGACTGAAGAGGCTGGCTGAAATGCTGGAGGAAAAAGACTGGGATGAGGCGGAACTTCAATACCAAGTCTTCGAGCTGGGGAAAAGCTTGGGGATAGGCCCTAAGATCTTTGAAGCGGTTTATCTGGTTTTCTTGGGGAAAAAATTCGGCCCTAGGCTGGCTCCTTTTCTCCTATCCTTAGATAAGGAGTTCGCCGTCAAAAGGTTGAGGGAGACCTCCTAGAAGCTGGAAGCTGCTGTGAAAAGCCGAAAACGATGTTCAATCGCTGATGGGGAAACCGTTCCACCGGTTTTGGAGCACATCCCGGAAAAACTCATCCAAACTGACTTCCAAGGTTCTTAGACGGCTGGAGAGGGAGGGTATGGGCTTGGCGAAAACCCCGCCTTTACAGGTTTCTATACGAGTTAGTTTAGCCACATGAGCCAAGGTTTCCCGGTCCACCTTCTCCAAGAAAATCCCCAAACCCGGGTAGGGGCAAAGCCCGCAGTCGTAGGTGCAAAACTCGCAGAGGCTGTAGAGGGTAGTCAGAATCTTAAGCCCATTAGCATCCTCCAGCGTCCTGATTTCGCTTTCCTTAGCCTCCAGAGTCTTTTCTATCCTTCTTCCAAATAGGTTTCTTTCAAGCTTCCGAGCAGCCTTGTAGACCTCGCTTCGGGTTTTCGCCCCCGTCAACACCGCCTTTCCATTGGAGAAAAGAAGGGCCACTGTTCGAGGTTCGTCGATGCGGCAGATGAGGCCGGGAAACTGCTCAGGCTCGTAGATGGTGGAAACCAGCTGGTGGGAGACTCTTTCTAGGCTTATGTTTCTCCCGAAGTTCACCAAGGCTACGATGTTCTGAACTTTGACCTCCGGCTTCCCCTCCAGTCTGACGCCTCTGCGCTTCAGCTCCGCGGCCACCTTTCTGACTGTTTTCGGAACCTCCAACTCGGAGCTTAAACCTGTGCAGATCATTTTTCCAGTCCTAAAAACCAGATTGGCTGTCTTAGGGTTTTTTAACCTCATAACAAGCCCTGGAAAATGCTTTTTACGCCGAAAAAGAGTTGGATAAGTCTTAAGAAGATTAGATAGGGCTATTTTTCGGCCAAAATCTACTGAAACGACTATGTTGCAGATTTTAATTTTCACCGTCATCTCAGCCAAAGCCCGGTGTTTCTTAAAAAGACGGGGTTTAGAATCCCTCATTATATATGTTCAAAAAGCCTTAAAACACTATCGTTTTTACATCCGAAATGGCGCTTTTATGCCCAAAAGCCTCAGAGAGTTCCCCAACACCACCTGCACAGCCTTCACCAGCCACATGCGGCTTTTCTTGGCGGTCTTACTTTCAGCCTTCAAAACAGGCAGCTCATCGTAGAAGGCGTTGAAGCTGTCAGCTACTTCGTTAGCATATTCAGCCAAGATTTCAGGTTTAAGGGAGTCCGCAGCCTCCGAGAAAACTTCAGGAAGCCTAGCCAGCTTAACCAGTAGCTGCTTTTCTAGGGGATTATCCAAAAGCAAGCTGTCCCTCGGGGGAGGAGGGGGAAGGGCTCCTGCCTTTCTCAAAATGCTGCAAGCTCGGGCGTGGGCGTATTGAATATAGGGGCCGCTGTTGGCTTCGAGGTTCAGAACCCGGTCCCAGCTGAAGGTGACAACTTTCAGGGGGGAAACGCTGAGCATGGCGTATTTGATAGCCCCTAGACCCACCGCCTTGGCGGTCTCCTTTTTTCTCCTTTCACTCATATCGGGTGAACGTTTTTCCACTTCCTTGTAGGCCATGGCGAAAGCCTCCCTCATAACCTCGTCGAAGGTGACATAGCGGCCTCTCCTCCTCGACATCTTATACCCGGGAAGGGTGACCAACTCGTAGGCGCAGTGAATGAGGGAATCCGCAGCTTTGCTGACCTTCAAGGCTAGGAGGGCAAGCTTGAGTTGAAGCTGAGCCAGCTTCTGGTCGACGCCTATGACGTTGACCGCCCTGTCCGCCCAAGAAAACTTCTTCAAATGGTAGGCGATGTCTCTCGTCGTGTAGAGGGTGGTGCCGTCGCCTCGAACTAAGACCAGCGGAGAAACCTCCGGCAGCCCTTCTTGGGATGTAAGGGTGGCAGCTCCAAGAGTCTCAGCAGCTAAACGTGCGTCGAAGGTTAAGGCGCCTCTCTGAAGTTTCACGTAGGGGGTTTTCTTCAGTTTTTCCAGAACTTCTTTAACTTCGCCGCTCCACACTAGGTTGCTTTCCCAGTCCCAAGCATCAAATTTTATGCCTGCGGTTTTCAGGGTTTTTCTAAAGCCTCTGAGGCAGAGGTTAACTATTCTCCGGATAAGCTTCACAGTCCGCGGGTCTCCGTCCTCGTAGAGTTTGAGAATTTTCTCGATGCTTTTCTCCGGATCAGAGTCAGCGTTTACAGCTTCCAAGAGTCTGTCGAAGACTTCTTTCCGCTGGGATTCCAGCTCCGAGGCTATGGCTACAAGCTCACCCAGCTGTCTCTTCAGTTTTTCAGCCTCCACCCGTTCTTTGACCGCTCCCATCCTTTTTTTCAAACTTGTAATTTCCACAAGAGTGTGAACGGCCGTGTAGAGAAAGCCCAGCCACTCGTCGGGTTTTCCTTCCACCTTCGGTTTTCCCAAGAGCATAAAACCATAGGCCACCGTAGCAACCTGTCTACCCATGTCGTTGACGTAGAAATGCCGCCTCACCACATGGCCTCGCCCTTCCAAAAGCCTAGCCAAAGCGTCTCCCAGGATGGCGTTTCTGGCGGTGCCTATGTGAAGAGGCCCGCTGGGGTTGGCGCTGGTATGTTCCACCAAGATTTTCTCAGAGGAGGCTGCGGTGACAAGCCCATAGGAGCGGCCCAGTTCCTTCACAGCTTCAAACGTTAAACTAGCCAGTTGGGGGATGTCGGCGAAGAAGTTTAGATAACCTCCCACAGCTTCCACTTTGGCAACTAAATTGAAACTCAGCTTACTAAGCTCCACGCGGAGGTTTTCGGCGATGACGGAGGACTTCAGCCCTGTCTTTTGGGAAAGCTCAAAGCATAGGCTGGAGGAAAGCTCCCCGAACTGAGGTGAAGAAGGAATCGTGGTCAAGTATTTTGGAGCTTCAAAGTCGGGGTAAACCTTTCCGAGAACCGCCAAGAGGGCGTTTTCGCATTCCTCTCGAAAGAAGCCGAAAGGATTAGGGTTCACCACGAGTTTTCACCGAATTCTCAGCTGGACGGCCTGCCTCCAGCCTTCTTCCCGTCGGACTTTAAGGCTCTTGGAAATGGATGAGGTGCAGGGACGTATTAAAGTTGTGGACAGCCATCGCTCTATCCGTAGGCTTTGAAACGAGCCTTAAACCTCTCCGGAGGCCGAATTGTCTAACCGGAGGTGTAGCTTTCGGCAATTTCGTAGAAGGCATCCTTAACCTTTTTGAGCTGATCCCAGCTTAGGCTGTAGGTTGAGAGCTTGATGTGCTTGCTCATACCTCTGTGGATGCCTGTGATCCCCCTCCTGTTCAGCTCCTCCGCCAAGAAGAAACCTTTCCTCTTATGACGTTTGGATATCTCCCAGAAAACAGGGGTTTCAAAATGCATCAGATGATGTCGGTGAGGCCTATCCCCAATGAGCATGACGTCATCTAGTTTCTCCATTTCCCCGATAAACCAGCGGACTTTTTCCAGCTCTTCATTCCAATTTCTAACTCGCTCCACTACGTAGGGAAATGAAAGCATGGCGGAAACTAGGGGCACAGCGCCTACGCTACACCCGAAAAGGCTGGGAATCTTCTTCCCAAAAGCCCGGCCGCTCCAGTGGGTCACCATAGTGGAGCTTTCAAACGTTCGTTTAGCCCATTCAAAGTTGGTGACTAGAAAACCCAGAGGGCCTAGGGAGGCCATGGATTTGTGGGCTGAAACCGTCAGGAAGTCGGCTTTCATCTCCTTCATGTTCACCGGCATGACCCCGGCTGTGTACGCGGCGTTGACCATGTAGGGGATGTCATATTCCCTTGCAATCTCCCCCACCTCCTTCACAGGATTCAGGTTACCGTAGTAGGGGTCCGCATGGGTGACCACTATCAACGCGGGAAGCTTCCCCTTCTCCTTTTTAACCCGCTCTATTCTCTCAGCGAAATTTTTCGCCTCCACCCTGTACTCAGGATAGCCTCTGTGAACTGCCTCTTCCAATTCGAAGCCCGCCATCTCAGCGGCTATGACGGTTGTGTAGTGGCAGAGGGGATCGGTGACGATGACTTTGGCATATTCCCTCGACCCGTTTTCCGCTACATAGTCAGCCAAGGTTTTCATGACGGCGAATTGGGCTCCCCGGCAGCCGAAGGTATGCTCAGCCACGTCTCCCCCGAAGAACTCCGCCACATCGGCTTGGAAGTCTTTAACGGGAGGCTTGCCTATGAGGCTGGATCTCCCGTCTAGACAGTCAAAGCAGATGGCGTAGCCGGCTTTAGTCCAGCCTTCTTCCAGAAGCCTCTTCTGAACTTCTTGAGGGAGAATGCCCCCGGTCATGATGGGGTGGATGATAAGATATCCTTTGTGGGAGTTGCTGAGACGCCTATACCTTTGAAGATCTACCGTCGTCCCTTATCCCTCATGTCCTATTTTCTGCAGGTGCCGCCTAACGTCACCTACGATCGACTTGAGAAGTCTCTCCAGGTTCTCCCCAGAGTAAAGGTCCACTCCCAGTTCATCTTCGCTGGCTGTGAGAATGAAGTCTATCCAAGGACCTCGTTGAACCACTTCATACGGTCTGATGGTTTCGGAAAGCCTTTCCACCGCTTCTTTAGCCTTTTCCTCCGAAGCCATTTTCAGGGGGATGCGAATGGTAAGCAGTTTAAATCTGCCCCTCAAATCCTTGTTGAGGTAGACCCTGACGTTGGTGCCATCGAATTTTCCAAGAAAATAATCGGTTCCCTTGGACAGGCCGATTTTTTCAAGTTCTTGAACGAGGTCCTTGGGTAGGTCGCTGGCCCGGCATCCGCAGAGGGGGCCTCCGCTTTTCATAACCTCCGATATGGCTTCAGCTGCCTGCACATATACTTCAGGAGGAGCTCCGAAGATGACTTCGTCCTCTCGAAAATCAGCCAGTAGCCGGGCTCCTTTGCAGAGGAAAGACACATTGGGCTTACGGTCCAAGTAAGGTTTGGCAGTGAAATCGCTGCAAGCCTTCTCCCCTTTAAAGTCCGCGGCTAGGCTTTCGACCCCCGCACCTTTCAGGATACTGGTTAGCTCCATCATTTGTCTCGGAGTCAAAATCGCATGGACGACGTCGGGCTCTTCCTCCATCCGGCTGAGGGGAGCAACCTGTATGCCTTTCGTGTCCGCTGGCTTAACCCTAGGCTCAACCCCGGATAGCTTCGGCTCCCTGAAACCTAGGACGAAATGGGCTGTGGAGCAGGCTTCGTCGTCTTTCCCGTAAAGAAAAACCCTGTTTTCCATGGAAGCCAAGCGGAGCGTCTTACAGTACTCCATGGGTCTCTCAGGTTTGAGAGCCTCAGTTCCATGAGCGTCTTCCTTGAGAAGTTTCACTCCGACGAGGGAGTATTTTAAGCCGAGATAGCTTCTTATCGTTTCATCGATTTCCTTCCAGTTTCTTGGTTTCACCATAAGGTCACTTCCTTTCCCAGCGTTGACTTTCTGAGGAGAATAGTCTCGTAGCGCAGGTTAAGCTTTCCTCCCAATCACATATATGCTTTAAAAATTTTTCATGATGCGGCAGGGGAAAATTAACCCGCTTTCTTAAGAAAGCCAATCCGGCTGGAAACCTAAAAGCTGAGGAGAGAAGACTACCCTCTATCTGAAGCCTTTCCGCAAAGCTTTGGGATGTTTTCGGAGAGGCAAACAAAAACCCTCCGCAACTTCTCTCACCGTATAACGGTGTTATGAATTTAAATATATATAAAGATATTTCCTTACAGGCTGCAACCTACAAACAAGCCCGGAATAGGAGGTGGAGGGAGTTCGTTTTTTAGGACTCTCAACTATCCGCTTTCTTTGAAGCAAGAAGGGGGATGCCAAAAAAATATATAGTGAGAGACTTTTAACTAGCAATAATGGTCGGCCATGGAGTTCTTAACCGCCGCCATCGTCCTCGGTGTTTTCGCCTTTATTGTAAGCTTAGGAGCTATCATCGGCTGGTTTGAAGACCTAGAATCCGACACAGGCTCACAGTCAAATCCCAATTCCCAAGTTCAACTAGCCCCTCAGATGGGAGTGCGTCATCGAATCTACAACAAGGCGATTTCCGGGGAACCCATATCCAACGGGCTGTGGGGAGCGACGGCGGGAACTGTGTTCACCGTGTTATGGTACAGTTTCCAGGTTCACCCCCTCATCGCCTTAGCCGTCGCTTCATCTTTCACCACGTTGGTTCACATTTCTCTAGCGGTTTCCTCTCATCTGGGGAGAACGGCCAGCGTGAACATCTTCAAGCAACCCCTTTACTTGGATGTTGTTACAAGCCATCTTCCCCTCATCGCCTCCCACGGCTTCATCGTCAGCACGGCGCTGGTTGCCTTAGCCTACATTTTCTACAATGTTTTCTTCAGCTTGGAGGGGCTGCTCGGCTACCCTATGCCCATACCCTTCCTCAGCTTTCTGCTGGGAATAATGGCGGGAGCCGTGGGCTCTTCGACAGGGGACATTCACTACGGTGCAGAGAGGCAGTTTCAGCATTTTCCCTTCGGGGAAGGGGTTCCCAGCAAAAACTTCGGGCAGATAACCACCAAGGCGGAGGTAGGCTGGAGAACCAGCATAGATGTGACCTATTTCTGCGCCAAATACGGCGGCCCCATGGCCGGCTTCTGCTACGCGTTGATACTGCTGGTGGATAACCTACGCCTTTTGATAGGAAACTTCACCGTAATCCTGTTAAGCCTCATCACAGGGCTGATAATCTTAGCTGCGCTCATCGGTTTCAACCGGTATTTGGAGGTTTGGGCTCGGAAAAAGTTCGGTCCCTATGCTTGAGAAGGTGTCTTCCCATGATCGATGTAATGTTGCTGGTCCTGTTCATGATAGGGCTTGGAGGAATCCTAGTTTGCGTAGGCGTCTTCCTCATTCCCATAGGCGGCGCCCCAGCGGCCATGTCTACAGCGACAGGCGTTGCCACGGGATGCGAAATGATAACCATGGGCGCTGGTGTAACCGGCCTGTTTTTGGCGGCAGCCTTCTACACCAAAAGTCTCATGTTCGTGATCATCACCGCCGGCGTAAGCTCCGCCCTCATGCTGGCGATCACCATGCTCTTCACCAACCTCATCGTCATCTTCGGCAAAGGAGTTCCCCCTGCCTTCGCCACCAAAGAGCGAGACCCCATAACAGGGGACCCGATAAAACCCTACGTGACCCCGGGAACCGTCGGCCACGGTGTCCCCACCGCCCCCTATCTGGGCGGGGTGCTGGGTAGCTTTCTGGCTGGAGCGGGGGGAGCCTTGGCCTTCACAGCCATGTACCGGTTCAGCAGCGGTGCGACGTTGGCGGAGTTTGTAGGAGTCCTTCCCCAACCTGCCCCCCAAGTGGCAGCCATGGCTCTTTCCGTGATAACGGCGGTGGGTCTATACCTCATCAACGCTAACATAGCAGCTTACAGCATCCGAGGCGTCATCGAGTCTTGGCTGGATCCGAAATTTTCCAAGCTGCCCAGAGTTATCGCCGCCTGCTTCTCAGCTTCGATTCTTTTCGGAGTTCTCATCTTGTTGGTTTCAATAGGGGGTGTTGGATGAAAACATGGGCCATGTGACGAAAGGGGCTCCTAAGAAGCCTACCATAAATCCGAAATACTTAGCCATCATCGGAGTCGCCGTAGGGTTACCCGGTGTCTATCTGGGGAAGTTTTCCCCCCTAATCCCCGCAGCGCTGGCCGTGCCCGCCCTTGTTTGGGCAGCAGACGCCATTCGCCGCATAGCCGGCTACGGGTTAGGCACCGGAGTGCCCTCCATAGGTAATCTGGCCATAGGGATGGGTGTCCTCACAGCGCTGGTGGGGCTGAGATATGAGCCTGCGTTGGGCGTGGCTTTAGCGGCTCTCTGGGGCATTATGTACGGGGTTATCATCGGCAGATTGAAGATTTTGGAGATCCCTGTCTTCACCCGCTGCATAACCGAGCTGTCTGTAGGGGCCTCCGTGGGTTTGATGGCTCTCCTCAGCGCTGCTGCAGGAGGGTATACGGTGGATTTCTTCCAAGGGAGGCTTATGCCCATGATATTCTTGACAGGGTTCGTCGTCGCCGTGTTTTGGGCCACCAGCATGACCATCTTCCACCCCTTCAACGCCTGTCTGGGGCCTGGGGAAAAGCAGACTCGAACCTTAAAGCTAGCCGTTGGTGTGGCGGGAATAGACGTAACTCTCGCCGGGATCTCCGCCCTAGGAGTGGCGGGGTTGAATCCTTCTATCATGACGTTGGAAGCGGCTGTGGGCATTATCTTCCTAGGGGCAGCGGTGTGGATTGGTGGATACTATGCTTTCATAAAGGCGGCCATAAAAGAATCAGCTTCGGTGATGTGGACAGGTTTTCCGGAGGCAAAGAAGTAGAGGGAGAGCTATGGCGGCTGAAATATCTAAAGAATACGACGTGATCTTAGACGCTGAAAACGGCCTCGTGGGAGAAGCTCGGATGGATGTGGTCACTCTTGACATCATGCCCTTGGAAAAAAGTTTGAGGGAACTGGAAAAGTTGGCGGAGGAGCTTCTCTCCAGCCTCAACCCAGCTTCAGAGCCTCTGTTTTCAAGGCCTCTCCGAGGAGGCATATACAGGAGAGCGGGGCTTCTGACCAATATCTTCCTAGGCTTTCTCATCGGCTGCCTGTTCTTCGCCATTATAATATTCACCTACTTGGCGGTTACGAGCCCTGAAGCCTTGAAGGCTGTGGGAGGAGGATAGTTCCATGGGCCAAAAAGAAGGGGGCGAGACCGCGGAGCCCAAGCCTAAGGTGAATAAGGTTCCAGTGTCAGAGTGGCCTGTGGCTCCCGGAGACTATTACGTAGGCAACCCGGAGGGATGCGTGGCTGTGGTAACCCTTGCCTCCGCAGCCTTGATTAAACCCCTCCTCGAAAACCGGAACGTGGCTCTCTGTGGGGAATGTAAAACGGAAAACGTTGGGATTGAGAAGGTTATCTTGAACACCATCTCCAACCCCAATATTCGATTTGTAGTGGTGTGCGGAACCGAGGTTGCAGGCCACGTGACCGGGGGATGCTTCAAGGCCCTGTGGGAATTCGGCGTTGACCCTGAAACCAAAAAGATCATAAAGGCTCCGGGGGCCATTCCCTACATTGAAGCCGTACCTCCTGAAGGCGTGGAGAGGTTCAGAAAACAGGTTCAAATGGCAGCCATGGTGGATGTGGAAGACCTAGGAGTCATCCTAGCGAAAATAGAGGAGCTGGCAGCCCAAGACCCCGGCGCCTTCGGAGAGCCTCCGATGATCATTAAGATAGCGGAGAAGGTGGAGGAAAAAGCCGCTGTGAGAATTCCCCTGATGGTTTCCCTTCCCCCAGCCGTCGACTCTATGAGAAAAGTCGTCGGGGATGTGGAATACAAGGTAAGGCTTCTGACAAGGGAGAGAAGACTGACCATGGGTGTGTACTCCACGAGGCATTTAGGTTTCGCTCTGGGCTTTTTCGCTGCCTTAGGTACCTTGTTTCTGCTCCTCTTAGCTGGATTGGGGTGAGATGGTGGAGAAAGCCAAACGTAGGGCTGTAGAAACCTTGTACACGCCGGAAATGGCTCTCATTGAGGCTCGGATACATGACCTGAAGACAAGGTTGCTTCTCATCGGAAGAGAGAACCGTTTTGCTGCAGGTTTTTACGGAGGCTTGGTTAAAGGATTCATGTGGGGCATGATCATCTCCCTGCTACTGTTCGGAGTTATATTCGCGTATTTCATACCGTGAGGAGATACTGAATGGTCGGTAAACCGGACGGGGAAGAAGTAGTGGTTCCGACGGTAGTTACACCACCGGAGATAAAGGAGTTCCATGATAGACTGGACGCCGTCGATGAGAAGATCGAGTTCGTCCTCGGGGAGGTTGCCTTGAGGAGAGGTCTAACCGCTGGAACGTGGATGGGTTTCCTCTACGGCCTAGCGCTAGGCCTCACCATCATCACCTTCCTAAAATACGTGTTACATTGGATGTAGGTGATATGCATGTTCAGGTTTGAAAGGGAACAAACCATAGTGGAAGTTGGAAAAGTGAAGTTCGGAGGACAGCCAGGCGAGCTGCCCACGCCCTTGGCGGGCACAATTTTCTACAAAGGGCATAAAATCATCACCGACCCGAAAAGCGGAGAATTCGACAGAGCTGCGGCTGAAGCCCTGTTGAAAAAGCAGGAAGAGCTTTCAGAACTCACAGGAGTTCCGCAGGTGGTTCAGGTTTTTGCGGAGGCCCCTGAAGTCATGATCAAGTATCTTGATTTCGTTTCAAACTTCACCGATGCCCCCCTCCTCATAGACTCCACAGACGCCACCACCCGGCTTCAAGGGGCTAAACATGCAGCGGAAGTGGGGCTACAAGATAGGGCGATCTTCAACTCCATCAATGTTTCCATCACCGAACAGGAGATGGCTGTGCTCAGAGAAACCAGCCTGCCTGCTATTGTCTTAGCTTTTAACCCTAAGGATCAGACAACGGTAAAAGGGCGGATGGAAGTGATGACTACTGGAGCGGGTTTAATGGAAAAAGGCCTCCTAGACATTGCGAAAGAACTCACTGAAAAAATCCTTATCGACGTGGCAGCTACGGCTTTAAGCTTAGGGGCAGGGCCTTCTGAGAGGGCAACGTACGTGATGAAGACTAAATTCGGGCTGCCGGTGGGCACAGGCATACACAACGCTGTTTCAGCTTGGACTTGGCTTAAAAAATACAAGAAACAAATCCCTGAAGGAAAAGACGTTTACAGAGTCTGCGATATCTCCAGCTCCGTTGTCCATGTCCTATGCGGAGGAGATTTCATCCTTTACGGGCCTATTGAAAACGCTCCCTACATCTTCCCAACCGTAGCCTTCGCCAACATCATGGTGGCCGAGGCTGTTAAGGAGGGCTTGGGAACGAAGCCGGCTGAGGAGCATCCCGTCAACAAACTCTGCTAAAGCTCTTTCCTCCTTTTTTGTTTACGGTTTTTCAGCTAGATTTATAACCCTTAGGCTGAAATAATAGCTCAGAACTTCTCAGGTGTTTTATATGAGTTGGAGAGTGGCCAGTGAAATAAGGCAGAGGACAGGGCACCGGTTCAACATAGTCATCCAAAGCCTGCCTGAAGACAGCGAAGCGGCCATGACCTTCGAGGAGCTTTTCAGAAGAGTGAAGGCCAAAGAGTTTCTCGGGGATGAAGCCGAACTTGCGGAGAATCTGGATGCTTTAGAAAAAAGAAGAGAAATAGGCGTGAAGACAGGACCCGACCAAGTCAAGAGATATTGGGCAACTCCTAGAGGAAAACTGGAGACTAGAAAAAGAAAAGCCCTCATAAAACTTCACACCCAAGAGCTTACGGAAAATGAAGTGGCTGCCTTAGAAAGAATGGCCTCTAAACCTAAAGCCTAGAAGCGCTAAACGGCTAGGCGAGCTTGAAGGGCCCTGTTCCGTAACTCTCACCGTTTCCGGTTTTTATTAAAATTTATAGAAAGCCAAAGCCTCGGCGGCGTGAAATGAAACCTCATTCAAACGCGGACAGCTTGAAAAAACCGCGGCTGGTGGTGGCGGGGGCTCAGAGCAGCTCAGGGAAGACCACAGTTACCTTAGGCCTCGCGGGGCTTCTCATGAAAAGAGGCTACCTAGTTCAGACCTTCAAAGTAGGCCCTGACTACATCGACCCCAGCTATCACACTGGCATCACCCGGAGGCCGTGCCGAAACCTCGATTCATGGATGGTTCCTCTGCCCCATCTGCTGGAGATATTCGCTCACGGCATGGAAGAAGCTGACATAGCCTTGGTGGAGGGTGTCATGGGCCTTTACGACGGTATCCACGGCGCAGGGGAGGCTGGAAGCACAGCGCAGGTAGCTAAAAGATTGAAGGCGCCTGTGATCCTTGTAGTTGACGCTCACAGCATGGCGAGGTCCGCTGGAGCTTTAGTTTTAGGCTACAAAAGCTTCGACCCCCAGCTCAGCCTCAGGGGGGTGATTCTGAACAGGGTCTCTTCCCTCTCCCACGCTCAATGGTGCAAGGAGGCGATCGAGAAAGCAGCTAAGATCCCCGTCGTAGGCGCTATACCCAAGAGCGGGGAAATAGAAATGCCTGAACGCCATTTGGGGTTGATCCCTGTAAAGGAAAAAGAAAGCCTAGGAGGTTATTTTTCAAAGATAATCTCCCACATGGAGTCCCACGTGGACTTGGCCATGATCTTGGACGTCGCTGCTTCAGCCCCAAAATTGCCTGAAGTGAAGAAGGTGCTTTTTCCGTCTACTTCTCTTCCTAAAAAAGTGAGGGTAGGCGTCGCCTTAGATGAAGCCTTCAATTTCTACTACCAAGAAAATTTGGACTTGTTGAGTCTCCACGGCGCTGAGCTTGTGCCCTTCAGCCCCATCCACCACCGGAAGCTTCCCGAGGTAGACGGCCTATACTTGGGAGGAGGATTCCCGGAAGTGCTTCCCAGAGAACTGGAAGCTAACAAGACCGTGAGAAACGAGATAAGGAAGGCGGCAGAGGACTCCATGCCTGTCTACGCGGAGTGCGGAGGCTTGATGTATCTCACGAGATCCATCACCGATTTCAACGGCCGCACGTATAGGATGGTGGGTATTTTCGACGGCAGGACCCTTATGACCAAGAAGCTCTGCCTAAACTACACTTTAGCCAAAGTGGTGAAAGGCCACCTGCTGGCTGGTCCGGGAGCGAAACTGAAGGGCCATGAGTTTCACTATTCAAAGATCGTGGAAATCCCCCGGGACGCCGTCTTCGCCTACAGCATGGAGAAAGGCTACGGCATCGACGGGAAACATGACGCTTGGAACCTGTATAATACCTACGCCTCCTACATGCATGTCCACTTCGCCCACAGCCTGAAATTGGTCAGAAATTTTATTGCACACTGCCAGAAATACAGCAAACACTGAAGGGAGGACTGAAGGCTTCGGGGTTAAAAATATATAACACGCTGACAGGCCGGGAGGAGGAGTTTAAACCCATAGAAAGCGGAAAGGTGAAAATCTACACCTGCGGCCCCACCGTGTACGACTACGCCCATATCGGGAACTTCAGAACCTTTGTGCTTCAAGACGTTCTAAGGAGGTGGCTGAAATACAAAGGCTACGAGGTCTACCAAGTCATGAACCTAACCGACGTTGACGACAAGACCATCAGAGGCGCCAGAGAAACCGGTCTCTCCTTGAAGGAGTATACCGCCAAGTATACGGAGGCGTTTTTCGAGGACGCGGATAAACTTGGCATTGAAAGAGTTGAAGTCTACCCCAAAGCCACCGAGCACATCCAGGAAATGGTAGAACTGGTCAAGAAGCTCATGGACAAAGGATTCGCCTACCGAGGGGAGGACGGTTCGGTGTATTTTGACATCTCAAAATTTCGGGAATACGGCCAGCTGTCCAAGGTCAAGCTACGCCTTTTGAAGGCGAAAGGCCGAATCAAAGCTGACCAGTACTCTAAGGAGGAGGCAGAAGACTTCGCCCTCTGGAAGGCGTGGGACGAGGAAGATGGGGATGTTTTTTGGGAAACAGAGCTGGGGAAAGGTAGACCTGGATGGCATACCGAATGCGCAGCCTTGTCCATCAAATATCTGGGGGAAACCTTCGACATCCACGCCGGCGGAGTCGACCTCATGTTTCCTCACCACGAAAACGAGATAGCTCAGGCAGAAGCGGCGACTGGTAGAAAATTCGTCAACTACTGGCTTCACTTCAACCACCTGATGGTGGAAGGGAGAAAAATGTCCAAGTCTCTGGGAAACTTCTACACCCTGCGGGACTTACTTCAGAGAGGCTACCACCCTAAGGCCATAAGATACGTTCTGCTTTCAACCCATTACCGTAAGATATTAGACTTCTCCTTGAAGAATCTGGAGAAGGCATCTGATGTCGTCGGAAAACTAGAGGACTTTCTCCATCGACTAAAGGAAGCCAAGGGAAGGAAGGAAGAGGGAGAGAGAGAAGAAGCTGAAAAGCTGATTTCTCAATGCAAAGAAAGCTTTGAAGCAGCCATGGACGACGACTTGAATGTAAGCATTGCTTTAGCCTCGGTGTTCAGACTTGTGAGAGAGGCCAACAGGCTTATCGACGAAAACAAGCTTGGAGAGAAGGAGGCGGAAGACATGGAAGGCTTCTTAAAAAACGTGAACAGAGTCCTCAACCTCGTCGAAGAAAAACCCAGACCGGAAAAGCTTCCCGAAGAACTGGAGAAACTTCTCATCAAAAGGGAAGAAGCCCGGAAGAATAGAGATTGGAAAACCGCCGACGCCCTTAGGGAAGAGCTGGAGAAGAAGGGGTTAAAAATAGAGGACACACCGAAAGGGGTGCGGTGGAAGTGGAAAATCAGTTCTCCAAGGAGTTAAGAAACTTTATTTGAAAGTTCACCGCATCTACTAGCCTAGGGATTGGGTTATGCCTCAACTGGCTGTCTGTAAAGATTGCGGCCATCTTCTCTATAAGGGCGTCGACCTGAAGCCGGCTGAGGAGATCATCCAACTTAACGGTGGAACATGTCCTAAATGCGGACGGAAACTGGAATTCTTCATTGACAACGTGGAGATCTTTCCGGTGGAGGACTTGGAAAAAAGCTAACTCCGAATTCTTTCCAGCAATATCTTTATTTTTTCCTCCCCCACCAGCCACTCTTTTAGGTAGGCACCTTCTCCGGCTGGTTTAACGTTTTCTATGTTCTTCAGCCTCAGGTTTCGGATTCTAACCTCGGTTTTGATGTAGTCTTCCATCTGCTTCAATATGGATAAAGTTTCCGAGCTGGCATACCCTAGGGTGGCGTCCACGTAGTCTTCGATGTTCAACTGCATGTCTTTCCTCATAAGCTGGGCTCTCCGAACTATTTCCCGGGCTGCGGATTCTGCCAGAAGCTCAGGGGTCTTAGCTGTATCCACATACACACGGCCGTGGTCAAAATTCTCCGCAACGATGCTACTCGGGTAGATTTCTTCAACCTTGAAGTCTTCTTTTTGAAGCTTGTAGGTTTCCCCCTCCACGGATACTTCGACTTCCCCCTTCTCTTGGAGCAACTGGAGGGCTGTTCCTTCTCCCATCTTCTCCAAGCCGGCCAACACTTTGGGAAAGGCGGATTTAAACTTCAAACCCAAAGAGGCATGCTGAGGTTGAAGTTTAAGCTTTAGGAAGGGCGGCCGCTCTCCAGGGCGAAGAATGAGTACTTCTTTGGCGTTGGCTTGGTTGAGGAGTATCTCCTTCCTTCTGGTAAAGGCTTCGTGAGCCGCTTGGTCTGAGGGGAGCAACGTGACCGTCCGCACAGGCCATCGGAGTTTTATCCGCCCTTTTTGCCTCGCGGCAAGGACGGCTTTCAAGGCTTCTCTGCAGATTTGAATATCCCTTTCAAGAGTTTCGTCCACCAATTCATTTTTTCTCTCAGGCCAACTGCAGAGGTGAATACTTTCAGGCTTCCCGGGGGATAGAGCTGAGTAAAGTTCCTCAGCCAAGTAGGGGGTGAAAGGGCTCATGAGCTTCAAGGCCTCTAAGAGCACCGTATAGAGGGCTGTGTAGGCGGTCATCTTCTCCACAGCCTCAGCTTCAATCCACGTTCTCCTCCTGATCAACCTGAGGTAGAATCGGCTTACATCCTCGACCAAGAAGTCGAAGACTTCCCTTAAGGCTTTGTGAAGCCTGAAGTTCACGAGGTTCTCGGTGACCTTCCCTGTCATAGATTGGCATCGGGAAAGAAGCCATCTGTCTTCGTCTTTGAGCTGCTTCCAAATTTTTTCCAGAGGCCAATCCTCAGGATTGAACCTGTCCAACTGCATGTAGGTTACTGCAAAGGCGAAAACGTTCCAGACCACGTTTAAGACTCTTTTCACCTGGGAGAGTTCTTCAACGTCAAAAAGTAAGGTGTCCTCGGGGGCAGCCTTACCGAGAAGGTAAAACCGGGTTACGTCAGCCCCGTAGAGGTTTAGGATTTCCTCAGTCCAGATTACGTTGCCTTTAGACTTGGACATTTTCTGGCCGTATTTGTCGAGGACATGGCCTTGGCATAAAACCTTCACGTAGGGGGTTTTATCGTAGAGGGTTACTCCCGTGGCTAGGAGGGAATAAAACCACCCACGGGTCTGGTCCACTGCTTCGGTGATGAAATCATAGGGGTAAAGTCTCTGAAAAAGCTGAGGGTCTTCCAAGGCGTTTATGGATGCGGAATGAGCTACACCGGAATCCAGCCAGCAGTCGAGAACGAAGGGAACGCGGCTCATTTCCTCTCCGCAGCGAGGGCATTTTAACACTACCTCGTCTATCCATGGACGGTGAAGTTCAAGGCGGCTGGGGAGTTTTTTGGCTTCTTTCACCAACTCCTCCCGGGTTCCGATAACTTTCAAGGCTTCGCATTTTCCACACTTCCACACATTGAGAGGGCTTCCCCAAACCCTTGTCCGCGAGATACACCAGTCTTCCGCGTTGCAAAGCCATTCCCCGAATCTGTTTCTCCCAGCCCACTCCGGAAACCATTGGACTGAGCTGTTTTCCCCCAGCATCCTTTCCCTGAGAAGGGAGACTTGAAGAAACCATTGTTTGTCCGCCCGGTAGAGGAGGGGAGTGCCGCATCTCCAGCAAGTGGGGTATTCATGCTCAATTTCTCCAGACCAGACAAGCAGCTCCTTCCTTTTCAGGTCCTCCACTACTGCCTTATTTGCCTCTCGGAAGAATATCCCCCCATATTTACCCGCCTCCCCGGTGAAGAGGCCCTTTTGGTCGACAGGGCAGAACACGGGTATTCCGTATCTTGCGCCAACCTCAAAATCTTCTGGGCCGTGGGCTGGAGCTGTGTGAACGCAGCCTGTTCCCTCTTCCATGGATACATGCTCCCCGCAGATGACGGCGTGGTCGTGAAGGTTGGAATGTCTTCTGTGAGCAGGAGTTTCTTCCATCAGCGGGTGAACATACTTGGCGCCTTCCAGTTTCCGACCGTTGAAAGAGTCAACTTTAACGTAGTCTTCCACTTTAAGCTGCTGGAAGACGCGGCTGCGAAGTTCTTCGGCGAGAATCCAAACTTCCTCCCCTACTTTAACCTTGACGTAGGTGTGATCCGGGTGAACTGACACAGCTTCGTTTCCCACCAGCGTCCAAGGGGTTGTCGTCCAGATTAAAATATACTCCCCGGGTTTATCCTCTAATTGAAACTTGACGATGATGGAAGGGTCTCGTAGGGTGGCGTAGCCCAGACTCACCTCATGGCTGGAGAGAGGTGTCTCGCAGCGGGGACAAGTGGGTACTACCTTGTAGTCTTCTTTAAGCAGTCCTTTTTCGTAGGCTTTCTTAATAAACCACCACACAAACTCAATGTACTTATCTTTCCTCGTCTCGTAGGCATGGTCGTAGTCCAGCCATAAGCCGAGTCTTTCAGAGTTTTTTCTCCAATGTTGAATGTAGAAATCCACCAGCCTACTGCATTCTTCAACAAACCGGCTTAGGCCTATCTTCTCTAAGTCTCCCTTGGATTTTATCCCTAGGTTTTTTTCAGCCTCGATCTCCACAGGCAGACCTTGACAGTCCCATCCGGCTTTCCGCCAGACGTTTTTCCCCCGCATAGCTTCGAAGCGTAAAACAGCGTCCTTCATCGCCCTTCCGCGAGCATGGCCGATGTGCATGAAGCCGTTGGCCGTGGGGGGGCCTTCTAGGAACCTGAAAAGAGGCCCGGTCTCCCTTAGCTTGGAAAGCTTGTCTCGGATGCGGTTTTTAACCCACATTTCGGAGACTTTTCTCTCCACTTCAATAGGATCGTAGGAGGGCTTGAGATTTCTCATGACATTACCACTGAAGGGGTGATCTGTCGCTTTTCCTTCTTAGATGCGTGTTCTAGAGATAGAAATTCAGCCTATAATAGTTTTTTACGCGATCCACGCGGCGAGATTTCAAAAAAATTGGGCCTATAAAACAAATTGAGGCGGCTGCTAAGGTTTAAAGCCTTTAAAGCTATTAAAAAACAGGGTTGTAGGATGACGGCCAGAAAGCCGGTGAAAATGCTTTCGAAAGAAGCGCTCCGTTTCAGCCTTATGGATGAAGCTTCAAAAATCGCTTTCTCCGGATTCTTTCAAGCGGGTCTGCTGGCCCTCATCGCCGGCTTGGCCTTCACCGTGCGCATACTGCCCTTGCAGTGGGGAGCTTACCTCTCAGAGTTTGACCCTTATTGGCATTTTTACGTCAGCCAGCATATCGTGGAAGAGGGGCTAGGGTGGATTTTCAAGCCTGAAGGCTGGCGTGACTTCCAGACGTGGTATCCTTTTGGGAGAGACGTACCCTCCACAACCCCCATGGGGTTGCCCCTAACAGCAGCTGCCTTCTTTTTCCTCTTGAAAGGCTTCGGCCTATCGCTACTGGATGTGGCTATTTTTCTTCCCCCAACTATGGCTGCCGTCACCTGCGTGGCGATTTTCTTCCTAGGGAAGGAGGTGGGAGGCCGGGAGACAGGCTTACTTGCCAGCCTTTTCTTGGCTTTCAACAACGCTTACGCCAGCAGAACGGTCTTAGGGTTTTTCAAACATGAATCCGTAGGTATTCTCGCGATCGTCTCTATATCCCTTTTCTTTCTCAAAGCCTTGGACAGCTCCAAACCCCTCAGTCGGAGTGTTTTCTTCGCCGTGCTGGCGGGACTGGCTTTAGGCTACCTCAACATCTCTTGGGGGGCCTTCTACTACATGATGACGATCCTTCCTCTCTTCCTTTTCGCAGCCATAATCTTTCGGGAATACAGTTCACGCCTGTTCATCGCCTACTACATCACTCTCAGCCTCGGCATCCTCATCGCCCTCCCTTTTCCCAGGCCTGGCTTGGGGGTCATAGCCTCGCTGGGAGGGTTAGCCGCTGTAGCCGGCTTTTTGGAGCTGGTGCTCTACGAAGGCCTGAGGCGGGTTAAGTCTCTCAAGAGCGGTTATTTGCCGACCATCCTCAGCTTGGTCGTGGTGGCTGTGGGAGCGTTGATTCTCAGCCAATTTATGGCAGGGCTTCCGGGAAAGGTTCTCACCGTCTTGGATCCCAGCCTCAGAGTCGCCACCCAGTCAGGGGTCATCATGGAGTCGGTGGCGGAGCATAGGCTTAACACGTGGGCTTCCTTTTACATGCAGTTTGGAAATCTGCTTATTCTCGCTCCCTTGGGCTTTTACTTCGCTTACAGAAGAAAAAGTCCATCAGACCTTTACTTGATCCTATTCGGAGTCACAACTCTCTATGCTGCTGCTTCCCTCATTAGGCTGAACCTCATCCTAGCTCCGGCCTTCAGCCTCCTTTCAGCCTTCGGGGTTGTAAATCTGGCCAAGCCTGCTATTGCCGCCATAAAGAAAGTAGAGCTTAAACCGGTTAAGAAGGTGATATCAGCCGTCAATCCAAAGCTGGGATTGGCTCTGCTTCTGATTCTGCTAGCGACGATGGCTCCTACCTTCTACAGGACCGTTGAAACCTCCGAAGCCCCAGCCACCATAGCTTCCAGCAGCGTTCCAATAAAAGAGTTTCGGGGAGACTGGTTGGAGGCCTTGGAGTGGATACGCGGCAACGTCCCTGAAAACACTCCCATCATCTCCTGGTGGGACTACGGCTACTGGATAGCCTTGGTGGGCAAACACCCCAGCGTGGCGGACAACGCCACCATAAACGTAACTCAGATAGCACACATAGGGCAGATTCTCCTCTCGGAGGAAGCTGTTGCCCTCGACCTGTCAAGAGAGTACTTTGACACCGACTACATACTGATCTTCGTAACAACAGCCCCGATTGGAGCTCTTCAAATCAGCCATTTACCTTGGGGATATGGAGATGAAGGCAAATGGGTCTGGATGGCCCGGATCGCTCAAGGAACCCACCCTGAGATAAGCGTGGAGAACGCTGATAGAAATGGGGACGGTCTACCGGATGAGCACACTCTCTTGGGCAAGGTGATCCTCTACTCCATCGGCCGCATTGCAGAGGAAGATTTTGAAAAATTCGAAGTAGCCTACGTTTCTCCGTCCCATTTCTGGATCGACCAGCCTAAAACAACCACGCAGGTGATAATTCTTAAAGGTAAGGCTTAAGCCGAGCTTTCCGCCGCCTGTTTTTGAGCTATTTTCTTCATAGCTCTTCGATATTTGCCGTACTTATCTTCCACTGAAAACTTAGGGGGAATGGGGGAATATATGGTTCCCCCGCACTTGGGGCATACAGTCTGACTTAAAGTGTAAACTCCGCAGTCACGGCATTTTCTAAGAAGGGACGGTGACAAGGGATAACCCCTTTTCAGCTTGTTCTTTTGAATGTTCCTTGACCACCCTGTCTTCGAATTTCGCTGAGGGCGCATTCTACGACTTCTTGAAGAGTCTTCTCCGCTTCCTTGTAGTTTCTAGCCACCACTTCCACGGCGTAGTTAGGCGCACCCAGAGTGTATATGTCGACATTGACCTTCGCCTTTTTTGCTTTCTTAGACCGGCATCCTAGAAGGACGTTTTTGATCACTTCTACCCCTCTAGCTTCGGGGCAGGCAAGCTGCAATACTCCTTTTATTTTCACCGTGGGTAATTTTATCCTCTGCCGAGCTACTTCCCTCAGAGCAGCAGCCCAATCTTTAGGTATCTTTAGCTTTTCAGCGAAGTCTTCTCCTTTCTCCAGTAGTTCCTCCAGACCGGCGTAGGCGTTTTCAAATTTCTCTTCCAGTTTGGCTGTTACTTCTCGAGAGAAGGATTTTGGGTCCAGCTTTAGGTTTGCCGCGGCGATTTCCAAGATGGATTCGACTTTTTTCCCACGTTTCCATTCTAGAAGCTTGTCCTGTCTTTCTTTACCGCTGACTCTTCTCAGCGACAGGTCTATGTGCCTTTTTTCAGGGTCAACTCTTAAAACTTTCAGAACGACTTTTTCCTTTTCTCTGACGTAATCTCTGACGTTTCTAACCCATCCGGAGGAGACCTCTGAAATGTGAAGCAGCCCGTCCATGCCTTCGTACTCGTCCAGTTTCACGTAGGCGCCATATTGGGTTATCCGGTCGACTGTGGCTATGACCAGTTCTCCTACTTCAGGTAGCTCCTTTTGGCTTATCGAAACACCACCTTCCAACCGGCTCAAACTCCCATAATTGTTGTCTCTTCCAGAAAATACCATGCGCCCGAAACAGGCATTTCCGCTGTTCATCCCAATCTTTCCACGATTTCTCCCTTGAGGACTAGTTTCCCTCCCTTCGGCTCCCCCAAGACCGCTCCGCATACGTTGCAGTTCACCGTGATGGAGGCCTTGTTGAAAGTTATCTGCTCGTTGCCGCAGTCAGGGCATTTCACTTTCACAAAGAGACTTTCAGGCTTAGGTATCAACTCGCCTCTTTTAACCACGAGCATTCCCCTCATGTTACTTCAACTTTCCTCAGCCTTATGCCGCGTTTTTGAAGCGTATAGCCGCACTGCTTGCAGGTCAGTTTCACCACTGCCTTCTTGGTCGTTTTACTCGTTCTTTTGAGTTCGGGAAATTTCTGTCCACCGTAGCCGTGCTTATCTCTTTCATGATGTCTCGCCCCGGCGGAGAGGGCTCTTTCTTTCCCTTTCTTGTAAAGGGAGAGGGAATGAGCAGTGTGTTTTCTACATCGGGGGCAGTAAACGTTCACGCTCTTCGGAAACCTCATGATAGTTCCACCCTTTTAGCTACTCCGTATTTAATTAATCCTTCTGCTATTTCCGGAGGAAGGCAGGCTACATCTTCAACCTCAAAGGGCCCGTAGGCCCTCAGGTCAGCCCCTACCAAAGCTGGGGACTCCTTAAGAAAACGGATAAAAACCCCTCCCCGTCCTTCTTCTGCCCTAGGAGAAATCTCTCCCTTTTCAAGAGTTGCTTTTAACCTAGAAAAAATCTTGGCAGCGTCCTGCAATTCCTCGTAAACGGCTTTTTCTTCTTCACCCAAAGGCGGCTTCAAGGTTTTTTTATCTGAAAGCAGAATCGATTCAGCCATTTTTTTTAGTCGGAGGTGAATTAGGTCTGAGGCTAGGAGGGTTGCTTTATTTTTTTCTTTTATTTTTAAGCGCGCTTTGAGAGACCCTTTGTCTAGGTCTTTGACTTCATCATCAAGCTTTTTCAAATAAGAGCTAAGTTTTGCGTAGAAATCCGAATTCAACGGGCTGAGTTCTTCGGTTTCGCTTTCCTTACGCCATGCCTCGTAGAGGTCTTTAAACATTCAAACCGCCCGGGGGGATTGACATCCATAATGCGCTTATTTTGAAACGCTAACCCCAAAATAAGGATTCTGTTCCGCGGACCTAGGTTTCACGCGCCATTTCTCTGTTGGGGTTAGAAAAGCTTAATTATTTCAGATGAGACCTATTGGCGGTTGAATTGAAGAAACCCAAAGTCGACCGGTCTAAGTGCGAAGGACACGCGGTATGTGTGGGGATAGCCCCTGAGGTTTTTGAACTGGACAGTGAAGGTAAGGCTTACGTAAAGAATCCTGAGGGCGCTGATGAGCAGAGCATCGAGGATGCCATAAACGGCTGCCCTGTGCAGGCCATTTCTTGGGTAGAAGAGTAACACCTTCTAAACCTTCGGAAACCCGTGTTTCCCGCCTTCATAGAAGGCGATGTCTGCCACCCTTCTTCCCATAACCCTAGCCTTTTCTAGGTCCTCCGAGAGAGGGCTGCCCCTCACCTCCAAGGGGTTTCCCACCAATCTAAAGCCTAAGGCATTAAGCCGTTCCACCAGTTTTTTAACTCCTCCCCGAGACCAACCGAAACTTCCGAAGGCCCCTGCAACCCTTCCTGTCAGCTTCTTACTTTCCAGAAGGCGGAGAAAATGGGCGACGGGAGGGAAAAGGCCGTGTTCATAGGTGGGGGTGCCAACGATGAGAGCTGGAGCGTCTAATAGGGCTCCCAGCGTCTTTGCAGGAGCATCCTCAACCAGATTGCAGACTACTGCTTCGCCGCCTGCTTCTTCGACGCCTTCTACCAGAGCTTCCACGAGTTTGAAAGTTGTCCCGTACATGGAGCCAACGGCTATGACCACTTTTCTGGCATAGTCCGGTCTGCTCCAAGATGACCAGAGGCTTATAACCTCCTCTCTGTGAGCGGTGTAGACTGGGCCGTGGCTTGGCGCCAACACCTCGAACTCAAGCCCTAAAGCTTTGAACTTCTCCACAGCCTTCAGCACGTACTCCCTGTACCTGCTGATGACTCCTGCGAAATACTCCCTAGAGGCTTCCTGAATATACCGTTCAACATCTTGAATATCAGCATCTAAAATGGCTTTTTCAGGAAGACGCTTGAAGGATCCGAAAAGGTCGCAGCTGAAAAGGATTTTTTCCTCGGCGAGATACGTGCTCATGGTCTCCGGCCAGTGGAGGAACGGTGTTGGAACGAACCTGAGAGATTTTCCTCCCAGATCGATTTGGGTGCTGTCTCCTCGGACGATGAGAGTTTGGGGCTCGAGATGGTAGAAGGCCTTGAGCATCGAAAAGGCCATGGGCGTGAGTACTACTTTGGCTTTCGGTGCCTTCTGCAAAAGTTTGGGCACAGCTTCCGTGTGGTCTTGCTCCATGTGGTTGAGGATGAGGTACTCTATCTCCGCTGGGTCGATAACTTGCTCTATTTTAGCCAGATGCTCTTCCTCGAACCTTGACCCCACCGAGTCGATTAACGCTATGTTCTTCGAACCTACCACTAAGTAAGAGTTGTAGGAGACACCTTCCGAAACGTCCCAGAGGCCTTCGAAAAGCCTCGTCACAGTGTCATTGACTCCTACCCAGTAGACGCTGGGGGCTATTTTCAACGTTTCAGTAACCAATGCTACATCATCAAAAAGGCATCACTCCTTCCTAAAATTTAATTTTTAGCCCAATTCAAAACTATCCTTATATGGTTAAACAGGTGCAGGGAAACATGGTTGAGTTTAATTTCAGAGCCGGCGGAGCCGCCGGTCAGGGTGTTCAAACCGTCGGATATATTCTGGCGAAAACCTTGGCAAGGGGTGGCCTCTACGTGCACGCTTCTCAAGATTATGAGTCAAGGATCCGGGGAGGCCATAATTTCTTCCATATTCGCGTGTCTGAGAACCCAATCTACGGCACTTCCGAGAAAGTAGATTTGTTGATAGCCCTAGATAGTCGGACCGTCGATCTACATTCAAAAGCTCTCACGGCGAAAGGAGTTGCGGTGTTCGACGGGGAAAAGACGGGAGTGGAGGCAAGGGAACCTTGCTTTTTCGACGTCCCTTTTGAGCATCTGGCCTCAGAGGCTGCTGGTAGAAGCATGTTCAGTAATACGGTGGCCATCGGCGCAGCCCTCAGTCTTGTCCGCTATGATTTCAGCATTTTGCGAGCTGTGTTGACGGAGGCTTTCCAAGCGAAGAGCAGGAAGATCGCGGAGGACAACGTTAGGGCTGCGGAGGCGGGCTACAAGTACGCAGAGGAAAATTTCAAAGGGAGCTTGGAGGTTGAATTGAAACCCACCCAACGTCCTCGAAGGATGCTGATCAACGGGGCTGAATCTGTGGCGTTGGGAGCGTTGGCTGCGGGATGTAAATTCATGAGCGGCTACCCTATGACGCCTTCCACTGGGATACTCCAATACATGCAAAGTAAATCAGCTGTTCTCAAGCTTGTAGTGGAGCAGGCGGAAGATGAGATTGCCGCCCTCAACATGGCAGTGGGCGCTTCCTTCGCAGGAGTTAGAGCCATGACCGCTACCTCCGGGGGAGGCTTCTCCCTGATGGTGGAAGCCTTCGGTTTAGCCGGCATGACTGAAACCCCGGTGGTGGTGGTGCTGGGCCAACGGCCGGGTCCGGCTACAGGTTTTCCTACTAGGACGGAGCAGGGTGAGTTAGAGTTCGTCATCCACGCTGCGCAGGGGGAGTTCGCCCGAGCTGTTCTAGCTCCACGCGACGCTGAAGACGCCTTCTACCTCATGAGCAAGGCTTTCAACATAGCTGAGAGGTACCAGATTCCCGTGGTGGTGCTGACCGACCAGTATCTGGCGGACTCCTATTGGACGGTGGAACGCTTCGACCTTTCTAAGATAACCATCGACAGAGGAGAGCTACTCTCAGAGGAGGAGGCTTCCAAGATTAAAGACTACGCTCGCCATAAGTTGACGGAGTCAGGGATCTCCCCCCGCGCTCTCCCCGGGTACCCAAGGGTGCTGGTGGTGACGGACAGCGACGAGCATACGGAAGACGGCCACATCACCGAGTCCGCCGAAGTCCGTGTTAAAATGGTTGAAAAGAGAGTTTGGAAGACGAGAGGACTAGAAAAGGAGATGACCCCTCTCACCTACGGTTCTGAGAAGGCGGGAACAGTTCTGCTGGGTTGGGGTTCCTCTTACGGTGCGATAAGGGAAGCTGTAGACCGTCTGAACGGTGAAGGGTTTGAGGTTAGGATGCTTCATTTCAACGGCCTCTGGCCTTTCCCAGCGGCTGCCACCATGGAGGCGTTGAAGGGTGCGGAGAGGAGGATCATGGTTGAAAGCAATGCCACAAGCCAGTTGTCAAGAGTCATCAGAGCTGAAACAGGAATTCAGATGACGGGTAAAATTCTCAGATATGACGGCCGGCCTCTCACAGCCAGCTTCATCGTGGAAGCTTTCAAAAGGGAGGTGGCATCCTAGGATGGTAAAGCTTGAAGACTACCGTGGAGGAGAGACCGCTTGGTGTCCGGGATGCGGCAACTTCGGAATACTCACCGCGTTAAAGAAGGCGCTTGTTGACCTTGGCATCGCTCCCTATGAAGTTCTGATAGTTTCAGGCATCGGACAGGCTGGGAAGCTGCCACATTACATGAAGTGTAATACCTTCAACGGTTTACACGGTAGAACCTTGCCAGTGGCCACCGCCGCCAAGCTGGCGAATCATAGGCTGCATGTCTTCGCTGTGGGGGGAGACGGAGACGGGTATGGAGAAGGCGGAAACCATCTCATCCACACCATAAGGAGAAACGTGGGTGTGAAATATCTTGTGCACAACAACCAAATCTACGGGTTGACTAAAGGTCAGGCTTCGCCCACCAGCGACCTGGGATTCGTGACGAAAACCACCCCCCGAGGGGTTGTCGCCCCTCCCCTGAATCCTATAGCACTGGCTTTGGCGTTGGGGGCAAGTTTTGTCGCCAGAAGCTTCTCAGGTGACATCCCTCACCTTGTCCACGTGCTCAAAGAGGCAATCCGGCATCGAGGCTTCGCCTTAGTTGACATTCTCCAACCCTGTGTCACCTTCAACTACCTGAACACCTTCGCTTGGTATAGGAAGAGAATCTACAAACTTGAGGAGGAGAAAACCTACGATTCCGCCGACAGGTTTAGCGCCTTCAAGAAAGCTCAAGAGTGGGGGGACAGGATCCCCGTAGGCGTATTTTACAAGGAAGGAAGACCGACTTTCGAAGAGCAATTCCCAGCCCTCAAGGACGGGCCGCTGGTAAAGCAGAAAATCGAACTCCAGCGGTTAGAGGGGCTCATGGAGGAATTCACATAGCTACCTAAGCCGGCTCGTCCCTGAAAAACTTAGAACAAAGCCTGCGTCCGACGGTTAAACTTCAGATTTAGCCAAGTCTACGCCTTCTTTTCTAAGGATTCCCTGCGCGGCGATGATTCCGGTGGCGGCGGCTATGACGATTCCGCGGGACAGCCCTGCGCCGTCTCCGGCTACGAAAAGATTTTCCACAGGGGTTTCCAGCTCCTTGTTTGTGTAGATTCGATTGGCTGAAAACTTTACTTCCGGAGCGTAGAGGAGGGTGGACGGAGAAGCTACTCCCGGTATCACCTTGTCAAGTTTCTGAAGACCCTCGATGATGTCCCTCACAATCCTGTGGGGCATGGCCATGCCTATGTCCCCAGGGGTCACCGTTTTCAAGGTGGGCTTAACATGGCTCCGTTCGATCCTGTCCCACGTAGACCTCCGACCGTTTTCCAAGTCGCCCAGCCTTTGGATGAGCGGCCTCCCGCCTCCCAGCAGAGTGGTTTGGGCTGCTATGGTGCGGCCGAAGGCGGAGGTATCCTCCAAGGGCTGGGTTAGGTTTACCTTCACCAAAAAGGCGAAGTTGGTATTGGAGGACTGGGAGTTCTCCATGGAATGACCGTTCACTCCTACGACTCCTTCCTCGTCGTAGACCTCCAAACAAACGAAGCCTCGGTGGTTTACGCAGAAAGTCCTGAGGAAATCGTCGTATTGCTCAGTGTAGATGTGAAACTTGGGGTCGCGGCTGATGCTGGTCACAGGCTCCATGATGACCGCCGGAACCTCCACCCTCACCCCTATGTCGATGGGCTCATGGCGGGTGGGAATCTTAAGCCTCTTAGCCTCTTCCGCCAACCAGTTCTGGCCGCTTCGACCCGGTGCAGCTAGTACGTATTTACTTTCAATGACTCCACCCCCAGCCAGCTCCACCAGTCCCTTCTCCAGTTTTAAGGCCCTTTTTCTGAGGAGAAACTGAACTCCCTTCCTCATCAAGTCTTCCATGAAGTTTTGAATAACCTTGGGAGCGTTGTCGGTGCCTATTTCCCTCTGGGGTATGGAGAGGAATTTAACTCCGGCAGCCGCCGCTTTTCTCTCCAATTCCTCCGCCTGTTTCGGGCTTGGGCTGTAGAGCCTGTTGGGGCACCCATAGCGTAAGAAGGTCTTATCCACATGTTCGATTAGGCTCCAGGCTTCTTTCTCACTCTTCACCAAGGGCGCCAGGTCTCCGCCTACGTCGATTCTCAGATTCAGTCTTCCACTGGAAAGGGTTCCTGCGCCTCCAACCCCGCAGAGAACATGGCAAGGAACACAGTTGGCGCACCCCTTGTAAACCTGGTCGGGGCAAACCCTCTTCAGAGGTTCGTCCCCTTCGTCCACCACCAGAACTTTCAGCTTACTTTTTTCAGCGAGCTCCAAGGCTGCGAAGAGGCCGGCAGACCCTGCGCCCACGATGGTGACGTCGGTCTTTAGCTTCAAAGCGTATTTTCCCCTAACATTTAGGGGGAGGAAATTAATATGCTTACCTATCGCATAAATCAATTTAGCCGGGTTTTCAGGCGTATTCCCTTAGGCTCTTTAAAGCTCCGAGGAAAGTTCCGTCTGTGAGGAAAACCTCCGCCTTAGGAACAAGCACTCCTTCAGAGCGCATGATGGGGCCTATCAGCTCCTGGGGGTCGACTGCGTTAACGGCCAAGCCCCCTAATAAGTCGTTGAAGGCAGGCATGACGATAAGCTTGGTACAGTGAGCTTGAACGCCGAACTTATCCCTGAAAACCCTCTCAGGGTTTCCCTTCTCTCCCACTTCTATGTTTCTATGGTGGAGAAAAGATTTAACCAGCTTCCTACGGTTTATGGGCACCTTAATCCACGCAGGCTTCAAGGTTCTGAAGCCGAAAAGTCCTCTAAACTGAACCGCGGGGTGGTTGTGGCCTATCACCCAATACTCAGCCTCAAAGAGTTTTGGGGAAGGCCAAGCATGTCCGTGGAAAAGCCCTATCTTCTGTTTTTCCCTCAGAATGAGACCTCTGCTGGAGACCAGTTCCACTCCTGAGCCTAGGAAAGGCTCTATTCCCACATCATGGTTTCCCACGATGAGCTGAAGCCGAGGAACTTTCCTCTTCACTCCCTCAAGGAACTCAGGAATGTCCCTCCACTCTTGGGGTGAAACCTGAGGGATGCCGTGTTTGAAGTCGCCCAGAATTATGAGGCGGCGGGGTTTAGCTTTCTCAAGAAGCAGAAGGAGGCTGTCCATCAGCTTCCTACTCTGAGAAGGGAGGTTTATCCCCAACCCGGCCAGCTCAAATTCAAATCCCAAGTGAAGGTCGCTGACGATCAGCACCCGCTCACGGCCGCCCACCAAGAGAGCAGGCCAAGGGACATAGGGGCGAATCAAGTTTCACACCAATCGCGGATGCTAAAGTAAAAGCTACAGTCTTAAAGAGACAAAGCCCATTTTAAGCATAGCGGGGATCGGCCACGTCAAAGGACGAAGTAAAAGCTCTTCAGACCCTCTGCGAAGAACTCAAAGCGCAAGGAGGCCTTACCAAGAGGCAGAAACAGCTGCTGGTGAGAACCTTCGGCAAGCGGGGTGAAAACGCCTTGAAAGCCTTAGAGGATGGGGCGGTTAAAAAATACATCTTCGAGCCCAGCGGACGCGTGGTCTGGGTGGTGGTGGGAAAGGAAAGAGACTACCAAGTTCTGCCCTCCGTTAACTATTGCAGCTGTGACGATTTCTATTTCAGGGTTCTAGACGGTGAGACATCTCTGTGCTATCACGTCATCGCCCAGAAGATATCGGAACTCTTAGGCAGGTTTGAAGTCATAGTAGATTCCGATGAGATCTATGAGGCTTTAATGGAGGAATGGAGGCAGATAAAGAAGCATGACTTTCCAAAGGAGGAAAACTCTTAAAGATTTAAAAGAAGATAAAACAAAAACGAGTAGCTGCCTCTAGGCGTGGAGAAGGGCGGTGGTGTTCCCTGTCAACAGAAATCATCCCGGGAGTTCATGCCACAAGGTTTGAGCTACTTTTGCTCAGGAGAAGAGTTAAGCTAGCCCGGCGGGGCCATGACCTTCTCGTCGAAAAGAGGGACGCGCTGCTTCTCCACTTCTTTGACGCCCTGAGGGATATAGCCCCCCTGCGAGGGAAAATGGTGAAACGGCTGGAGGAAGCCTTCAAAAGCTTCCTAAGCGCCCAGCTGGCCTTAGGCTCAGGTAGGCTGCACGGTCTGTCCTACGGTGTTCCAGACCGCTTCGACGTGGTAGAGAGAAGCCGAAACATCATAGGAGTCACGCTTCCCTTCTTTGAGCTGAAAGTCAAGGAAAGGCCTCAGGAACGTTGGTGGTATGATATCCCCGAAACCTCCGCCTCCTTGGATGACGCCCTGAAAGCCATGGAGGAAGCCTTAGGGCTTATGGTCCAGCTGGCTGAAATTGAAACAGCCGTTAAAAGACTGGCGGAAGTCATAACCATGACCAAACGGAGAGTCAACGCCCTGGAGAACATCATCATTCCAAAATTTGAAAACACCATCCGATTCATCCAAATGCACCTAGAAGAACGGGCTAGAGAAGATTTTTTCAGGCTGAAACGCATTAAAAGAATTCATGCTGCTGAAGAAGCTGAGCGTGCAGCCGCCGCCCCTACTGCTTTCTAGAGGTTAAAAGAAGTATCGCCTGAGCTAGGTTGCCTTGGGTTTCCTCCAACGCCCTCCGGGCTTCTTCCAAGCTTACTCCAGCTTGCTGAGCCACCAGCTGAACGTCTTCGTCGGGGACCTGAAAAGCCTTGGCGGACTGGGGCTCGCCGGAGGGAAGTGCCCTTTCTTCTAAGCCTTCACCCACGACTTGGAAGAGTTTCTGACCTTGGACTTCTATGACAGTCACGGAAGGATTTTGAACCGCCAACTCCTTGTCAGCCGTCCTGAAGATGACCTCCTTCACCTCAGGCATGCTTTGGGTGCTCATTCCCATCCTGTCCATCATTCGCTTGAGCTCCCGGGGACTGAACCGCCTCACACTTACTCTCCTCTCACATTAGTTTATAGGCGGAAGGGTAAAAATATTTAAATTCAGAGTGTTGAGGTAGCTTCCATGCCGGAGGATGCCCTTCAAAAGATCAGAAGCATAGCCAACTACCAGTTCAGCCGGGGAGCCGGTAAGGCGCTGTTTCCCGAAGGAGTAACCATAAGACACTCTAAGAGAACAGGGAAAGTCAGGGAGGTCATCTGGAAGGGTAGGCTTCTTGCCTCTTTGAGGGCGACCTCCGGAACCTTCGCTCTCACATTGGAGGGCTTCAAAAGACTACTGGAGGCGTTCAAGCCTCCTAGGTTTAGGGTAACTGTGCAAAACGATGTAGCGGAGTTGATAAGGCAAGGTCGAACCGTCTTCGCCAAGCATGTAAAGGACGCCGACCCAGCTATCAGACCTCAGGATGAAGTTGCTGTGGTCGATGAGGACGGTGAACTCCTCGCCGTGGGTAAGGCCCTTCTCAGCGGAGTTGAGATGGTGGCTTTCCAATGTGGGAAAGCCGTTCGAGTCCGTCGAGGTCGAGGACAGACGGCGTAGGGGCTGGAAGCTTTAAATTTCTCCCAAACCCTTCATGCATAAGGGTAAATGTATCATGCTCTGTGAGGTTTGCGGTCGAACCATTCGCAGCCAGCCGAGAAGGGCCGTCATCGAAGGCGCCTTGTTGCAGGTTTGCGATGACTGCGCCAAGCATGCCTCCTCCACATGGGGGGAAAGAGGGAGACCCAGCCCCAAGACTTTTTCCTCTAAACCGGGAAGAGCTGGAAGGGTCAAGATTGAGGAAGAAGACTACGTGATGGTGGAGGATTACGGCCAGAAGATCAAGAGAGCTAGAGAGGCGCGAGGCTGGTCTCAAGAAGAACTAGCCCGTCGGATTAACGAAAAAGCCTCCTTTATAGGAAAGGTTGAAACCGAGAAAGTGGTCCCAAGCTTGGAGGTTGCGAAAAAGCTGCAGCACATTTTCGGTTTTCCCCTCCTGACTCAAACGGCTTCCCTCCCATCAAGCCCAGCTCCCCTTCAGTCTAAAACCTTGGAACTTACCTTAGGCGATATAGCTGTCTTTGAGAACAGGGGAAAAAAGAGTGGCAGGTCAGAGGCTCATTCTGGTTGAGCGGAGGCTGCACGGGGAGAAAAGCCTTCTTCACGAACTGGAAAGCCTAGCTGAAGCTGCCGGCCATCAAGTTTTAGGCAGGCTGGAACAGGTTAGGGGGCTGGACTCCCGTTTTCAGATAGGCCGTGGGAAGGCTGAAGAGCTGGCTAGAATGGTCAAAGAGCTGGGCGCTGAGAGGGTGGTTTTTGAAAACGAACTGAAACCTGTTCAGGCTTATAATTTGGCCAAGCTGACAGGCGTGGAGGTTGTGAGCAAGTTTCAGCTTATTCTGGAAGTCTTCACCCAGCATGCCTCCACCAGGGAGGCTAATCTCCAAATAGAGCTGGCCCGCCTCCGATATGAGTTGGCTAGAGCTAAGGAAAAAGTCAGACTGGCTAAGAAAGGCGAGCAGCCGGGTTTCCACGGCTTGGGAAAGTACGAGGTTAACGTCTATTACGACGCCATCAGAAGACGGGTTTCCCGCATAGAGGCTGAGCTTAGGAAAATCAGAAAGGAAAGAACCTTCAAAAGACTGCGGAGGGAAGTCTTAGGCTTTCCCACCGTCTCCCTCAGCGGCTACACCGCTGCGGGTAAAAGCACCCTGTTTAATGCTCTGGCCGGGGGAAAAGAGAAAGTCACAGGCAGCCTCTTCACAACCCTGTCCCCGAAGATTTCCTCTGTAAGTTTTAGGGGCAAGAAAGCCATGCTGGTGGACACCGTAGGCTTCATCGACCGCCTGCCTCTGACCCTCATCGAAGCCTTCAAGTCGACGTTGGAGGAAACTGTGTTCTCCAGCCTCATCATCTTGGTGGTAGACTGCAGTGAAAGCGTTGAGGAGGTGAGAAGGAAGCTGAAATGCTGCTTGGATACTCTCCGAGAAATCGGCGCAGCCTCCACACCCATGATCGTGGCCCTTAACAAAGCCGACTTGGTCGGGGAAGCTGAGGCTAGAAACATGGTGGAACATCTCAGGGATTTGGCGCCCAACCCCCTCCTCATAAGCGCCCTCTACGGTTGGAATTTGGAGGAGCTGAAGGAAGCTGTCAGCGATCATCTTAGAAACTTTCTCAAAGCATCTTTCGAGCTTCCTCTGAACTCCGCCTCCCTCTCTCTCATATCCAACATCCGAAGATTCTCCACGGTCCTTAACCAAGACTTTCAGGGGAAAACAATTCTGCTGGAAGTAGAGTCAGCCGATTATTTGATGGACAAGATAAAGGGCCGTGTGGAAAATATCGGAGGCAAGATGCTCGAGGCCGTTAAGGTCTGATTTTAACGATTTTCTTGCCGCGGTGTTGAGGGATTATCCTAAGCTCACCGCCCTCAAATTGTTTCTCCAATTCTTTTCCCTCAAAATACCTGTCCAAGAACACGGCTAGACTGGAGATTTCTGAGTGGGGCTGATTTCCCACGGCAACGTTGAAATCTGAAATTTTCTCTGAGAAAAAGGAAACTGGAACCTTCTGAGATCCTACTATGACCATGATAGGCTTTCCGCGGGCTTTTATTTCGCCGAGAACCTCAGGGGTGAGGTTTCTCCCGTAGACGGTCAGATGGACCACGAGGCCACCCTGGGCTCTCCAGTCTTCCACAGCCTTCTTCCAAGGAGTTCCCATTTCGATGAAGAAGGGGCCTCCCCACCGTTTGACTATTTTATCCACGGACTTTCGAATGTTCTCATCTTGAACGTCGCTTACGATGATTCCTTCAGCGCCTAGGGCTCTCGCTGTCAATGCCACATGGGTTGTAACCCTGTAGTCTCGAGGTCTGTGCCCCCACCGTAAAACCACTATTTTAGGGGGAGGCTGAGTCTGCGGAGGCTCCATCACTTACGGCCTCGCTTGGAGTGTTGTTTTTTGTTTCTGAGAATTAGTTAGAGTTAAATGTTCTAAAAGTCTATCTTTCTATTGATATTCAGACGCGTGTTTAAGTCTTTGCTTGGAAAAGCCTTGGAGCTGACATAGGCTGTGGACGTGTTCGCCTCCATCTCTATTCCCGCCCTTCCGAGCGTGGCATCCTATGAGCGAGTCTAGGCTTTTCGAAGTGATCTTCAAGCTGGGAGGGGAAGAAGCTGTCAAGATAGCTCGGCAGTTGAAGAAGATGGGGCGGGCGACGGAGGACGACATAACCAAGGCGACGGGGGTCAACCTCAACGAGGTTAGGAAGATCCTTTTCAAGCTGCGGAGTTTCTCCCTTGTCTCCTCGGAAAGCGTTCAGGACAAGAACAGTGGGTGGCTGATATACTACTGGATGCTTCAACCTGACCGTCTGGAGAGTCTAATCCGAAGCCAGAAGAAGAGAGTTCTGGAAAAGTTGGAGGAAAAACTCGCCTACGAAAAAAGCCATGACTTTTACCGTTGCGTTAATGGCCCTTGCGGAAAGATTGCCTTCGAAGAGGCTGTGGAGTCCTTTTTCCGTTGCCCCAAATGCGGGGGACCTCTTGAACATTTCGACAACACAGCCGTCCTTGAGGTTCTGGAAAGAGAAATCAGGAAGCTGAAAGAGGAGATGGAACGTGAATAATCTTCCCGGCAGGAAGGAAGCGGAGGCTATTCTGAAAAAGGTGGGATGCTCTGAAGAGGTCATAAACCATGCAAGGGCAGTGACCAAGTTAGCGCTGAAGCTGGCTGAAACGCTTCGCAGTAGGGGGTTGGAGGTGAATTTGAAGCTGGTGGAGGCAGGTGGGCTTCTCCACGACTTGGGAAGATGCAGAACCCACGGTGTGAAACACGGCTTCATAGGAGGGGAGATCTCTCGGACGCTGGGTCTACCTCAGCCTCTCGTGAACATCGTGGAAAGACACGTGGGCGCAGGCATTCCAGCTGAAGAAGCTGCGGAGCTGGGTCTCCCAGCTCGGGACTTCATCCCCCAGACTTGGGAGGAGAAAATCATCGCCTACGCTGACAAGTTGGTGATGAGAAATAAGGTCATAGATTTCGAAGAAGCCTTAAAGGAGCTGTCCCGAAGCCTAGGGGAGAACCATCCCGCCTTGGGGAGGTTTCGAAAACTTCACAGGGAAATCTCTGAAAATTTAAACCAAGCTCTCTCATCTAAAAGAAAGGAAAAGTCTTGAGGCTCCCGGGGGCCGGTGGTCTAGCGGCTATGATATCGCCTTTACGAGGCGATGGTCGCAGGTTCGAATCCTGCCCGGCCCACCATAAAATTAACAGGACAACAGGGTGGGAGCCTGAATTCTGCTCGCTGGGCACGCTTCTGGGCTTCAACCTATTTCAGTACCTCGCCGGTTTTCACATACCAGAGATAAAGATCCAGCTGCCCCACCGGCATACCTACTCTTTCAGCCACTTTTTTCAGCCTCTTTTCCAGTTCTAGGTAGGTTTTCGCTGTTAGGGTTTTAGGCGTACCTTCCGTTAGGCCGTATTGCTCCATAAGTCTCCGAATATGTCTGTCCAAGATTGCCAAGTCTAGGTAGCCTAGGTTTCGGAGGAAGTGGCTTGCTTCCTTGAAGCCTAAGCCTTGAACATTTCTCGCCAGCCACGCCCTAGCCTCAGCTGAGCTGGAAAACCGGGAGAGGATGGCTCCTATGTTCTTGAACCTTCTGGCTTTTATGATGAACTCCGCTCTTTTATTGTAGTATCTGTGGCCTAGCCTCTTCAGCCTCTCAGCCAAATCCCCCTCAGGAAGCCTTAGAAAGTCTTCGCCTAACACCTGCTGTATTTTCATCCCCAGCCTCGCTGAGGAGTTAGCGGTGAGTATGCAGAAGCAGAGCTCAGAAAACTTTTCACCGTCGCCGCATTCCTTCAACCTCTGAAACGTTCTTATCCTCGCATCAACCACGTTTCTGACGGGAAGCTTCTTCAGCCTATCTATCTCAGCCACCAAGTCTTCGACGTTCTGCTTTTTTAAGGCTGAAGAAGCCAAGGCCTGCAGCCGCTCGCGTATGTTCATGGGGTAAGTCTATCTCGGTCCCGGGGGAAGAGGATGCATTCCCTGACGTTTTCTTTTCCCGTGAGAACCATCAGCAGCCTGCCAAGCCCCAACCCCCAGCCAGCATGGGGAGGCATGCCGTAGTCGAAGACTTTCAGGTGGTGTTCAAAGCTTTCAGGGTTTAACCCTTGCTGACGAAGCCGTTCCACCAAGAGGTTTTTATCATGGATCCGAGTGCCGCCTGAGGCCAGCTCAATCCAGCTGTACATGAAGTCGAAGCCTTCGCAGATTTCAGGCTTGTCATCCCTAGGTTTGATGTAGAAAGCCTTAGCCTCGGTAGGCCAGTCTGTGATGAAGTAGTAGGTGTGCGGGTTGAGGTCGCCTAACATCCGGAGGGCTGGAGTAGGCAGGTCTTCACCCCAGGAAACGTGGAAGTCTCTTTCCTTCAAAAGCTCCAACACCTCATCGTAGGTGTACCGGGGGAAGGGAACGCTTGGAATCTGAAGCTGCCTGTTCAACAGCTTCAACTCTTCCCCGCATTTATCCATCACATGCTTGACCACGTAAACCGTAAGCTCTTCGAGGGTTTTCATGACGTCATCCCCGTTGGCGAAGGCTTGCTCGATGTCGACGGAAATGAACTCCGCGGTATGCCTCACCGTCCGAGATTCTTCAGCCCTGAAATAGGCGGCTATTTCGTATACCTTCTCCATGACGGAGGTCAGCTGTTCCTTATAGAGCTGGGGGCTTTGAGCTAGGAAGGCTTCCCTGTCAAAGTAAACCACGGGAAAGAGGGAGGCGCCTCCCTCGGTGGCGGTGGCGATAATCTTCGGAGTCTGAACTTCGATGAAACCTTTTCCATCTAAAAACTCCCTTATAGCCTTGATGACGTGATGGTTTATCTTGAAGACCGCTAAATTTTCCGCCCTGCGAAGGTCGAGAATTCGGGCGTTAAGCCTCACATCCAAGTCAGCGGGAACCCTCCCCGTGGGGTCTAAGGCCAGCGGATGCCTAGCCGAGTTGAGTATCTTCAACTCCTCCGGGATGATCTCCACGCCCTGTTGGGCTTTCTCACTGGCCCTGACGGTTCCCTTCACTCCGACAACGTACTGTTTCCCAAGCCGCTCTATTTTCTCGGATATTTCAGGCTTCACTTCCTTGAGGGGAACGGTGACCTGAACAGTTCCCTCCCTGTCAGTCAGGAGGATAAATTTTATTCCCCCTAAGTTTCTCAGACTCTGAACCCAGCCGAACACCACCACCTTCTGCCCATCCAGTTCGGGGGTTATTTCAGATGAGTAGTGAGTTCGACGCCAGTCTCCCAGTTTATCCACGGACACAGCAGTCCGCCCTGCCTCTCACTTAGCTACAGTTCTCCTCCAATTTATCTTTAGCACTCCCCTAAAAATCGAGCCTCCCTAAAGCTTCCCAGCGGCTGGGGGATAATTTTTAATTGAACGGTGTGGAGGTGAATAAGGGCTTCTCCAGGAGGGTGTTGCCGCCATAGACATGCCGGTTTTGACTGTTGAAGCTGAGACGGTGGGTGAAGCTTGGGAAAAAGCCGTGCTCAGCGTTTGGAAGCAGGGAATAAAGAAAATGACCCAGTATAAGATGGCCAAGAAAGGCAGAATGGTCAACATGCTCAGCAAAGCAGCCACAGCCCTCATAGTCGTGGACATCCCCCTCAAGGAGCCTCGACTTCACGCCGGAGACGCTGTGGGGCAGCAAGCTATCATCGGAGGCTACCTGGACGAAATCATAGAAGGAACCAAGGATTTTTATGTGGAAGAGGGAAAATGGCACTACACCTACCATCAAAGACTGATGAACTACAAGCCGCCTGCGCTTCCGCCTATCGACCAGATGGACAGAATTTTGAAAGGCCTCATGGAAGGAGACCTGTTTTCTAGGAGACTTCAGGCTGTCACATGGCAGGCTTGGGTAGATGGAGAATCAGCCAATCCTCCCTGCCTTCAAAGACTATGGATAACCGTGCCCACAGCAGACTCTGAGAAAAAGCCGGGCAGAAGGTACAGGGTGAACCTTCAAAGTTGCTGGCGTTCTAGAGACCTCTTTGACGCTTGGTCGGCCAACGTCAACGCCTTGATCGAACTCTGCCGGCGTAAAATCGTGGAGCCCCTTAACGAAGCCTTTCAAAACAGGCGCATAAAATTTGAAGTAGGCCGTTATGTGGACTTCTCCAACGACCTACACATTTACGAAAAGGATTTCAAAGAGGTGGAAAAGTTCCTCAAAACCTTGAAGAAAAAGAAGACTCTGGGGGAAAGGCCTGAAAAAAGGAGGAAAGGCGTTTCCTTCGACGTACTCGTTAGGCTGGGAAAAAGATGACCTAACTCGGCCAAGTTAAAACTTGGCCTTCAACCTCCACTCTCAGGCTTATGTTCATGATTTTCTTGGCCAACTCTTTCAGCAGCTCAACATTAGTAGGCAGCTTTCTGGCGTCCCTTTTCGGAATGACCACCTTGGTTTCAATGGAGCCGTCGGGAAGCCAAAGAGTGTTGATAGCTAAAACCGTTGCAGGCGCAAAGAGCTCTTCCAAGAAACGCCTAGGCTCTTCGTTGTAGGGCAAGATCCTCACCCTCTTTTTCCCAGTTCGCTCTGAGAGCTCTTTGAGAAACCTTCCTCCGTAGCTGAGAAGACGGTTTACGTCCTCCTTTTTAACCAGCACTATCAAGGTATTACCTGCTTCCATAGAGCCGTGAAAATACGTGTCCTGAAGAGCTGGATACTTGGCTTCCATGCCTAGGAGGATTTTAGCGACTTTTAAATCTGATTCAGAAATCTCCCCGGATTTCACCTTCTCCTCACATTTAGAGCAGAGTATTCCACTTTTCAGATCCACAGTGCAGATCTTTGAAAGCAAACCTCAGACACATCCCCCGAGGGGACCACGGCAAACCCGGATGAATAATAGTTTTCTCCGACGTATATAAAACTGGGCTTACCGCTGCTCAGATAATCTGAAAAAGGCTTATTTCGCAGATTTTTACAGTTCCAGCTCCTGAAGATCCTGTGCGACAAAAACCTCGCCGCTGAACTCTTTGGCAGCTTGACTTACCATTTCACTCTCCCGACCCCGGTTGAAAGGGAAGAGGTGGAAAAGGGCCAGTTTCTTCGCCTCAGCCAACTCAGCGATTCTCCCAGCCTGCCCGGCTGTGGAATGCTTAGTCATGAGGGCTATGTCCCTTTGCTCGTCGGAGAAGGCTGCATCATGAATTATCAAGTCGCATTTGTAGGCGAATTTTGCCAGAGGCTCATGGAAAGCCGTGTCCCCCGTGTAACATACGCTTCTGCCGTCCAGCTCCACCCGATACGCTAGGTTGGTAGGTTTGTGGTCGGTTTTGCACACTTTAACTTCACCCAAGTCCTCCGTTCCCTTCAGCGGCTTATAGACGAGGGGATAGGCGATGAATTCTTCTGGAGTGTTTGTAAGCTTAAGAAAACCTTCAGTCATCTCTTTGACCCCTATGTGGCCTAGGACCTCTAAGGCTTTCTTTCTGTCCTCCATCTGCATGGCCCATATCAAAGCGACAAGATCGCAGACGTGGTCAGCGTGGAAGTGGGTTATCATCACCTTCTCCAGCTGCCCCAAAGTGAAGCCCATCAGCTTAAAGTTCTTCAGAGAGCCGCTTCCGCAGTCCATCAGAATGTTTCGGTTTAACAAAATACTCGGACAGCTGTTTTCCTTGGTTACGTAAGGGCCTCCGGAGCCTAGAAAGCTTACCTTCAAAAAGGCACCCCGATTTTTCTTAAGTGAAATCCGACACTTATTTATGTGTTTAATGCCTCTTGGGCAGGAAAAAAGGGAGAAGGTGGATTTTTGACTGTTTAACGGCTGAGCATGTCTTCGACTACTTCACCAGAGATATCTCTATGGTGCTTACGTTGGTCGGAACTCCGCCTTCTTCAGCTGTCAGCTGCTCAGTGCCTATTTTCACGTCTCCGATCTTCACGTCGTGGAGAAAACGTCGGCGGACTATTTCAACCACGTCTACAGCTCTGCTTATGGCTCTGCCTCTGGCTTTTATAGAGACTTGGGGCTCTCCTGCTTGGAGGAGAGTTAGCGCAGCCAACACGTAGCTCATCACAGGTTTTTTGCCTACTAGTACATGGTTGCTCTTTGACATTTCCATTTCTCCGTCGCAGCTATCGATGTCTTTCACATTTCAAAGAACAGAATAGGGATAAATACGTTACGGTCGGCGAGCTTTCTACGGTTTATTGCTTATAAACCGGGAAGGCGGGCAGCCTTTGTCGGGAAACCCATAACTTTTTTAATGTAAATCCCGCCAACAGTAATTGAGGGTATTAGGAATTGCCTGAAACAACGGTGCTCACAGGTAAAACCCTGAAAATTCTTCGACTGCTCTTCGAAAGGGCGAAAATCTCATATTCCTACGTGGCGGAGGTGGACCAAAGCAAGCTCGCGGAAGAATTTAAATTGACCAGGCAGGCGTTGAACCTGCATCTGAGAAAGCTAAGGTCTCAGGGGCTGATCCGCACAGGCCGGGGCTTTGTGGAGATAACCAGCCGAGGCCTTACAACCTTAGGTTTGTCCAGCAACATAGCCTTGGTTTTCTTGAAAATATCCCCCCAAAGAAGGAGTGAAGCCTACAAGAAAATTGCATCTCTGCCTGTTTGGCAGGTGTTCAGGGTGGCTGGAGACATGGACTTGGTTTTTGTGGCGGAGGCCAGCCGTCTCGACGAAATTCTCCAATCAATAGCCCAGATTGAGGGAATTGAAAAAACTCACTCTTTCATCACCCTTGAAGCCTTGAAGTAGCAGCCGGGCCCTCCAACCTAGAAAGCCTTAAAGGCAAGGTTTAAGTCGATAATATAGCTTCAACAAACCCGTCTAGATGGTGTACCCATAGGAGGCTGGCAGTTGCCTGTAACAGACTTTTTCAGCCGCACCCTAGCTCAAAGGCACCGTCTCTACTACAAAATCTGCCGCCGCTGCGGAGTAAAAAACTCTCCCGCAGCTTGGAAGTGCCGAAAATGCCGCAGCACCAACCTCAGATGGAAGAAGAGGGAACTGGGAGCCAAACAGTAACCGTGACTTTAGCCTAAGTTTTAGGGCCGGTGGTCTAGTTGGCTATGACGGCGCCCTCACGCGGCGCAGGTCGCAGGTTCGAGTCCTGCCCGGCCCACCATGGAAATTGTTCCCCGGATGTTTCCCTGTTTCGCCTGGGTGTTAGGGGCTATTCTCCCACTATCTGAACTACGAGTTGCCGTGCTCTGCTGTGGATGTCCAGTTCGATGAAGACTATTTGCTGCCACGTCCCTAACGTCAGCTTTCTTTCGACGAAGGGGACAGCTAAGCTCGGGCCTACGAGCGACGCGCGGACGTGAGAATGCCCGTTACCGTCATGCCATCTTTTCTCATGTTCATAGGTGAGGTTTTTCGGTGCAATCCTCTCCAGCATGGCTGGGAAATCCTTCAGCAGCCCTGGTTCGTATTCTATAGTCGTTAGGCCTCCTGTGGAGCCGGGGACGAAGATTGTGGCTACTCCGTTTTCCAGCCTTGAAAGCTTCACAGCTTCAGCGACTTCGTCGGTTATGTTTATGATGTCCAGTTCGCCTTTGCTGCGGAGGTTGATGAGTTTGGTTACCACGGGCATGGCTGCCACCTCTCGAGTAAAGGGGTGGAAGCCTCCTCTTTAATTTTCACCAGGAGAATCTGAAATTATGCCGAAATGGGGTTCGATAATGGAGAATGTTGCAGCCACAGCCGGGGAGCCGTTGATTGAGAGGGGTAAGAAGCCTGTTTGATTCTTGTTTCTCGTCTATTTCCGTATAACTTTCTCGATTTTTCTTTTGATGTCTTCGCAGATCATGATTTCAAGGTCTTTTACGAGGTTTCCTCCTGCTTTGCTTCCTGTTCCCATGTAAAATCCGCATTTGATGCAAACCCAGTGGGCAAAGGTCTTCGCTGCCACCTGCCCGCCCCAGGTTCCGAGCGCTGAAAACGGGATGAGAACTCCGTCGCAGTTGGGGCATGGGGGATAAGAGCCTCTTTCCACGCATTTTCCTCCTTACTTTGTTTAAGGATTTCTGCAGATAAACGTTATATGCAGATCACTGCACTCATCCTTAACTGTTTAACTAAAGCGGTCGACAGTGGTTGACCGGATTCCCCAGTTTGATGCCGGGCAATGCAAAAACATATCTTCCCCTTCGTTGAAGACTAATTCAGCAAGATGGAAAGGTTCGACGAAGACCTTGAAAGATTGACGGCGAAGCTGAATGAAGGGGAGCAAAGCGAAGTTAGCGCGGAGTTGAAGAGAGTTAAAGATAAACTGATAGATCTTCGAGAAAAGAACCTTGTGAAGATAAACCATTCCGTGCTGGAGATGGTCTGCGCTAAACATCTCATCAAGGCGGGATACTGCGTGGAGGTGGAGTACCAGCTTAACGACTGGCTGACATGCGACCTTTACGCTGTCAAGGGGGAGGGACGGCTTATTCTGGAAATCGAAACAGGCTTCACCCCGCCGGAGCATGCTTTGGACCCGTACACTTACAATAAAGCTCGAACGGCCAGTAAAATTGCGCGGTACAGCTCCTACGCCGACAAGTTTGTCCTCGGAACCACTCCGACGAATATTTTACCCATCCCCCCAGTTTTCCTGAAGCCGCCCAAATATCGGAGGGTGAGCGAAGTGAAGGAGGTGAAAACCCTGTGCGACGCTTACTACAGGAATCCCCCTGTCAGCTGCGAGGAGATAAAAAACTCACGCCTCCACGCCATCTACATCATCGACGTGGATAAAGGAACCGTGAGGGAAATCGACCCGGAAATCTACGTGGAAATCGCCTTCAAACTCCCCCTTATGCGGAAGTAGAACCGACGTCAGCTGAGGAATATACTCGATAGTTTTATATCAACTAACCTAGCTAGTTCCTCATGCTTCTGCAAACAATTCCGCGGGCAAGCTAATGAGCGTCGCGGCCGTGGTCTAGCCTGGACTAGGACAGGGGCCCTCCAAGCCCCTAACCCGGGTTCGAATCCCGGCGGCCGCACCACTCTGGAGCTGAATATGTACTTTTTATTGGTCTGCTAGTATCCCTTTACCTGACTTCTAGCTAACTTGTCTTAGGCGTATGGCTAAACCTGAGCTAACATGGATCCAGCGAACTTAAAGCCTAGGCTTCGGATGTCATGGTGGGTGTGGACCCTATGCCCCATCATGGTCCACATAATCGAAGACAGCAAGAAGAACCTGTACTCGTTCTTATAGATGCACGCAAAAGAAGACAGCCTAACCCCTTGAGTATTGTTTCTCTCACTTACCCACCCTCTTGAATTAGACATTTAGCTATGTTTATATCTTGGCTTAGCTATATTTTAAGAGTTAGCTTTAGGGAAATGGGCGAAGGCTAAACTGCGTGCCCCGCTTTTTACCTCGCTACTATTTCTTAATGTTCTAACTTAAATTGAGCGAGGTGAAAAGCATCATGAGTTACCAAAGAGATTTTGGAAGTAGGAGTTTCAGAAAACCGGCGCCTGTTGAAGCTGGGAAAGAGTACGAGGTAACGATAACCGAAACGAGCCGTCGAGGAGACGGCGTAGCTAGGATTCAAGGATTCATAATTTTTGTAGCCAGTGCTAAGCGCGGGGAACAGGTGAAAATCAGAATAACAGATGTGAAAAGTAGGTTTGCACAGGCAGTAATCGCATAGTGATACAGTCAAGGCCTATGCAAACCAGTCTCGTATTTACAATTGGATGCAAGCGGTATGAGCTAAATTCAAAAAGAATACATTCGTAGAAGGTTTCTATCATGAAGATTGCTTATATTTCCACATATCCTCCGACATCCTGCGGGATAGCTGAATATACCAGAAACCTTGCTGAGGCTACCAGTAGGCTTACCGGCGTTAACGTTACCGTACTTTCAGACAATTTTGGGAATTCTGCGGCTCGAATAGACGAGCTGGGAATACTAGTGATCCCGTCGTTTTCTCCAAGTAAGCTGAGCTATGGGAGTCTTCTGAAGGTCGCCAGCGAACATGGACCCTTCGACGTGATTCATGTGCAACATGAATATGGATTGTTCAGGCCCACGGTTAGGACGTTGGAAGCCTTTAAAGGATTAAAAAAGCACTGTAGGAGGCTCACGGTGACAATGCACACGGTCGTCAGCTCCTTCAGGAAGAGGATTGCTGAGCATCAGGAGAGACTCTGCAGGACATCAGATACCGTAATAGTTCACAACACTGCTCAGGAGTATGAGCTCCTGTCTCAAGGGGTAGATCCGGCGAAGGTGCAGAAGATTCCCCATGGAACTTGCATAATAGGTTTTTCAAGGATAGACAAAGGTGAAACCCTTAAAAAGCTGAATCTATCCAGTTTGAACGGCAAGTTTCTCTTCGTTTGCCCAGGTTTCATTAGACGGGATAAAGGCCAAAATACTCTCATAAAGGCGTTTAGCAGGGTTCATGAAAAGCTTCCAAACACGGCCTGCATAATAGCAGGTATTCCTCCGAGAGTAAACGGAGCTGAACTTGTTGCCAACGTAGAGTCAAGTCTAACAGCCGACGGCGTGAACGGAATGATAACTATGAAGAAATATTTGACAAATGATGAGCTTGACCTTATACTTAAAGCGGCGGATGTCGTCGTTTTTCCCTATAAGGATCAGCGGGGAATATGGAGTGTAAGCGGAGCCTTCCATAAAGCTGTGGGATGCTTTAAGCCTGTGATATGTAGCAGGGTTCCAAGACTTGCAGAGTGCTCTATGATGGCGCCGGACATTACGGTGCCTAAAAACGATGTGAACGCTTTAGCTGAAAAAATGATGACAGCCGCAACTCATTATGAAGGATTTCTGAAGAAATGCAGACCGCTGATGGAATTAGCTCTATCAACTTCCTGGCAGAAAATAGCTAAAATGCATTTAAACCTATACCAGCAAGCCCTCACCAAACATGAAAGACTTACGGCTAAGACGATGAAAATTACCTTTTAATAGATGAAGAGGCTTAAACTTCTAAAATTACGAATATTTCATTTAAAGGAATAACCATGAAAATTAAACCTATTCAGCATTAGCACGGTGAATCCTGGCAGCCGCACCAAAAACCATCAGCAGAGATTAGAATGTGCATACTCTAACTTTCATTAGGTTCTAGAGCTTAAGAAACATTTGGCACTTTCAAGGTTCATTGGAAACAGCGGTAAACTTGCCGTATGTTTTAATCAGTCCTCTGTTTCAGTTGCGTGATCCAATAGTTCTTCGTTTATTCTTTGTTACTGGTAACTTTTCTTTCGAATCATCATTCAAGATTCAAATTCAATAAATTCAGAATTGCCTCCTCAACGTCTCCTACCGTTGCGCCCCAAGATACGTAGGTAACGTTCCCTTCACGTTCGTATCCTTTGTCGATAGCGCAGCATCGGCTGATACATTTTTCTCCAACACCTTGCTGGGCGACTATCTTCTTAGGGCAGATATCAATAAGTGTCGGTTGTTCCCTGTATAGAGTGGTGAATGTTCTCAGTGAGAGTTCACATCCGATCAGCGTGATGTTATTTAAACCTAATTTGGATAAGTCTGGTGCCTGGTCAAGATATAAGGTATTTTTTCCACATTTTAAAGTGGGGGTATGGCATGGAAACATTACGTATCTTGTCTTTCTTGCCCGAGCCAGCTTATTCAAATCCACAAGTCTCGGAACAATTTTTATCGGCTTCCTTATCCTGCCAGTGCCTAAGGCCGATTCTGCCAATTTCACAAGTTTCGGAGGCTTGGGGGGTATAACATCGAATATTATTAGTGGCGTAGATGTTTCTTTATGGACAAAGGAGATGTGTTCAAATTTGCCTTTCACTATCACTGTCTCTTTTCCGATTTCTTCTACTATTTTCGCCATTGCACTTGGATTCAAGACGTCCAAGCTTGCATCCTCTACGTATGCTGTGTTGGCTGGCAACGAGATGATTTCTACCTTTTTTATTCCCAGAAATAACTCTCGGCCTTCCACTTTATTTATTCTCGCAACCGCCCAATCTCTGCCATTGTTTAGTATTACATAATTAGTGACAGTATATACTAACTTCCCAAGAGTCTTTTTCGTGATAGCATTTTCGGTCAGAGGAAAGGAAACTCTTTTTACGCTCACTTCACGGCAATGTTGCGGTATCATATTTACACCCGCACTTAGTCTCCCCTGCCGAAAGCTAACATCTTCTCTACAGGATGCCTAGCTCTCTCGATCACGTCCTCAGAGAAGCTCACTCTAGGCTCCAATATTTCTAACGCATTAAGGATGTTCTCCAATTTTATCTTCTTCTGAGTTCTGCAGAAGGCCTTCTCTACAGGGTAAAATTTTTTACCGGGGTTATCTTCCATCATTCGATTGATCAGCTCCAGCTCCGTTCCGACTATGAATTCCTTCTCCAAAGAATTTGCCACATATTTTAGCATCCCGTCGGTCGAAAGTACGACGTGGGCTAGGTCAACTACGTCGGGTGTGCATTCCGGATGTATGAGTATCTTTGCATGTGGATGGGCTTTGGTGAGTTTAAGGATGTCGCTCCTTTGAATCATTTGGTGTACGGTGCAGAAACCGGGCCATGCTATTATTTCTTTGTCTGGAACAAACCTTTTCACGTAGGAGGCAAGATTCTGGTCCGGAACAAAGATCACCTTTTTTGTATTCAGCGATGTCACGATTTTCACAGCATTTGATGAAGTACAGCATACGTCCATTTCACATTTGCATTCTGCTGATGTATTGAGATAACCGACTACTTTAGCGTCCGGATGAATTTCTTTCATAGTTTTTAATTCTTCACGTGTAATCATCGCTGCCATGGGACACTTGGCATTCTCATTAGCGTACAGAACAGTTTTATGCGGAGCTAAAATTTTTGCGGTTTCGACCATGAAATCCGGACCGCAAAAAACAATGATATGTTGTTTAACATTTTTTGCAAGCATTGCCAAGGACAACGTATCACCAACATAATCCGCAACAAACTGAATTTCATGACTCTGATAGTTATGTGCCAAGATAACGGCATCTCTTTCTCTTTTTAATTGGATTATCTTCTCCACCAAATCTAGTAAATTATCTGCGGACGCAAAGCTCAAGTGAGTCCACCTATCCTATTACAAGTTCGGTGAGAACCTATGTTTCTTCAGAGCAAAAGAAGAGAAAACCGGTACTAATGACAACTCGCTCCACTGCGAGAGCTTTTACCTGTTAATGAGGATGGATCAAGTCCCTCTAGTTTCAGCTTCTTCATCACAAACCCTTTAACATCCATTAAGAGAGGGTTTCCATTCCTTTTAGCAATGTCGAAAACAGGTTTCGCCATGTAAACTGGAATTCCAACAGGGGTGTCCACCCTTACGAATGCTTCTCCAGGGTTTCCCCCCTCCACCATTATGGTATTAAGATATGGTACAGAGTGACTGGCATCGCTTCCACCGCATCCTCCGCCTCCAGATCTAAAACCGAGATTTACAAGAATTGACGGATTGCTTAATCTACTCTTCTTTATGAAGGCTAAAGCCCTTTCTGTGAATTGAATATTTACCCCAGAACTATCGGACATACTCACTTTTCATTCACTATATTTTTAGATAGATTACTTAGCTAAAATACATTTGTATTTCCTTTCACCAAAGGAAAAGCTTGGGTAGGTTTGTTAAATGAAATCTTTTGGCATATTTTTTTCTCAGAGAAGCAAATTAACAGTCTAACAATTGAAGAAAGGAACATAATAATTCATACTTCGGCCGGTTCAAGTGAAAGGCTTAAGAGAGAGCTTTCATCGACTACAATTAACTAGAAAGGTACGAAGGAAGAGCCCAGCCTCTAAAATCACATACGCTTCAAAGCTTCGGTAGAGATTATATTCTTCAGAGCTAAAGAGCTTAATCTCATAAGAGAAGAATGAATCAGTAAGGAGCATGTTCTTTGAAGCCATGAAATAAATATCTACACGGTTTACCATCTTAATCTACGAAGTCTTCTCACATCAAGGGTATCATAATGCCTATGTACGTTGATGATCAGGAGTAAAGCTATAGTTGCCACTGCAGCCCCTATAACAATCGATACAATGACTACACTCTGGGCTAAGGCATCGACTGATGCGGATAGAGAAATACTCTGCCCCAAAGCTATGAAGTTTAGATTGACGGCTGACGTGATTATCTCTATTCCTATAACTATTACTATCATGTTCCTTTTTACGGCAATAGTGTAAACGCCTATAATAAAAAGAACAGCTGCTGCGGCAATATACCAAGTTGGATTTACTACCATGAGTCAACCTTCTTCGATAACTCACAATAATAAAGTTCCCATCTGCCCTTACCATTTCTTTACAGTGTGCAAAGTTACAAGAAATAAGACAACAACAGCGCCAGCATTGATCAGGATCTGAAGACCGGCGACCAAAGGAGCGCCCAAAATGAAAAACATCACACCAACGAGAATGTTCATGAAAAAGAAGGCGGCGACATTCTTCGGAAGCCTAGATTCGCAACACAATAGAGCCGCTATGATAGTTAAGCCGATTATCATGAGTTGGAGGATCTCATAAAGAGATATTTCCATTCTTTCCATCTACCGCAAAGACAGACGCAGATACACTTCGTTCTATTTTCACCCTTATAACACCATAAATAAAGAAAACTTTACCCATAGCATTGGGCAGTTCTGTTCGAGGTTTAATGATGCATGCCTACGTACTTCGCCGGGTCCTCGTCGAACTTAGCTTTACAGCCGGCAGCACAGAAGTAGTAGGTTTTACCCATATGCTCCGACTTATATTGTGCTGTTTTCTCATCGACCTCCATCCCGCAAATAGGATCTTTCGCCAAGACATATCACCTCTTCCAACTTGTTCATTTTCGGGAAGATATGATGGAATATCATTTAAAATGATTGTTATTTCTATTCGAATAAAATGAAAGAAACCGTGATGGTATTCTCAATAAACATCGTTCCCGTTTTTTTATGTAAAAAGAAAAATAGACAGTAAATAGTTTAGTGATTCAGGAAAGATATGGTATAAGAGGCGATATATCTCCATTTCCAAAAAATGTCAAGAATATTCTGCTGATATCTCTTGAAAACTTTACTGAATATTTATTTGTTAAAGTGCAATTAAGCTGATGTAATTTTGATGAGAGAAAAAGAATTATTAGTCTATAAGTCGAATAATAGAAAATAGGGAGATAATATGTCTTCCATAGTAATCGACAAAGTTGATACAGGTATAATTCAGGCACTTCAGAAAGACAGCAGAACATCATTGAAAGAGATCTCAAGATTAGTGGGCATCAGTGTACCTACCGCGCGCGCAAGAATTCAGCGACTCGAAGATCTCGGAGTCATAAAAAGATTCACAGTAGCTATAGACCCACAGAAACTGGTAGGAGGTATAACCGTCTTGCTCCATTTAGATGTAAAACTTCCAAACATCAAGGCTGTCGGAGAAAGGCTTTCACAAATGGAGGAAGTTACAGAAACCTACTTAACCACTGGAGAATACGATGTCGTTGCTAAGATCTGTGTACCGGACATGCGTTCTCTCGAAGAGTTCATCGCCCACAAGTTAAGCGAAGTTCCTGGTATAGAACACGCCCACAGTAGCATAATTGTGGAGACTTTAAAAGAGTTATACGGACCGGTTCTACGTCCAGGATTCGGCATCAGGCTTTCCTGTTACTATTGTAAGCGAGAGATAGCTAAAGACCCGGTAAGAAAGACTATAAATGAAAGGGAGTATTATTTCTGCTGCGATACCTGCGCTTCTACCTACCAGCAAAGGTTCATAAAAAGCTGAACCTCTGGTTTCTGTTCTTGATCAGTCTGTATGCCCTGATAACTCCTACCGGGTCTTTCCACAGATAGGCAGAACACCTGCAATATTAGAGAACTTTTCGGCTATCCCGTAATCTGCGATGACCCTTTTGCACGACTCCAAGGTTATGGAAATGGAGGAAACCCTTTTTTAGAGTCAGGTGGTAATCGACTCTCCGGTAGCATATTGTGAAAGCTTTTGGCCATCCAGCATGTTTCCATTGCTTTTTCACTAAAACAACCTTCAAGATATAAGTACTCTAGGTTAAGAAATCAGCTCTAAATTTAGTGAAAAGTAAAACGCTTCTCTCTTCATATTTTGGAAAGAGGAAAAGAAAGGGATATAGAAGGTTGCCAACAGATAACAAGTGGAGGATAATGATGCTTCTAGAGCTTGACAACATTGATATAAACATCCTTAAAATACTTCAGAAAAACAGTAGAATATCTTTGAAAGCTATCTCCAAACTAGTAAAGACCAGTGTACCCACAGTCCGTACAAGAATAGAAAAAATGTTCGAACTAGGAATCATAAAACGATTCACAATAGCCATCGACAGTCAAAAGCTCCCAAGAGGTACTGAAGCGTTCATTAGCCTTCAAGTTAAGTTGCCAGAAGTTAAGGAAGTGGTTGAGGTTCTCTCAAAAATGGATGAAGTTACCGCGATTTACCACACCAGCGGAGAATATAACCTCATAATAAGGGTATGGTTGCAGGATATACGTTCACTTCCAGACTTCATTATCTGCAAGTTAAGCACTATAGAAACTATAAGGAGTTTCCAATGTAGCATACTCGTCGAAAGCTTCAAGGAACATTATGGGCCCGTGCTAAAGCATGAGTTAGGGTTAAAGCTATTATGCTTCTATTGCAGAAAAGATATCACAGATGATCTCGTTACGAAGACCATAAACGGCGCTGAGCAATATTTTTGTTGCGAGACGTGCGCCTCGGCTATACGCTAAGAATGGAGTTATCCTCTGGATCTCTTTTCCCATCGTGGTACTATTATTGCCATCAAAATTTACCTATCCGCCAAAAATTTCTGATAAAATTCGATAAAGAAATAATTCAGCTCCATGTTGTTAGATAAACAATAAAGGACAACCAAATTATACCGACGGTATCCATTTAACTATACACATTAGTGGGAGTGAGTGAAAGAGGGCTGATTAGATACGGAAAAAATTGAACGTAAGAAAACTGTGTTAAAGATAGGTGGAATGACTTGTGCCTCCTGCGCTCAAACCATAGAGAAAGAACTGTCTAAACTTGAGGGTGTAACAGAGGTTGCAGTCAATTTTGCAGCTGAAAAGGCGACAGTCGAGTACGATCCAGAAAAGATAGATCGGACAAGATTGGAGAAAGCTGTTTCCGATGTAGGATACAGGGTAATCAAAGATGAGATTACGCTGAATATTCACGGTATGACTTGCGCTTCCTGCGCCCAAAACATCGAAAAGGCACTGAGCAAAGTTGAGGGGGTATCCAATGCAAGCGTAAACTTTGCGATGGGGAGGGCTGTAGTCCAGTATGACTCGTCTCAGGTAAGTGTAGCTGAACTTAAGAAGGTTGTAAAAGACTTAGGTTATGAAGCGGTGGAGAGAGTTGAGGAGACTGCGGAAGATAGGGAAAGAGCAGCGAGAGAGAAGGAGATAAGAACTCAAAAGCACAACCTTATGATCGCTGTAGCCCTAACTGTTCCCCTTGTGTTATTCAGTTTTCGCGACACCTTCGCTGGCTTCTATGAAAGTATCGGATTGGGTTTTCTTCCCATGTATACTCTACCGGAGAACAAGTACCTCCTTTATCTCATGTTTATTCTGACCACCATCATAATGGCTGGGCCTGGAAGACAGTTCTTCACCGGAACTTACAAGGGATTAAGGCACGGCACCACGGATATGAACTTGCTCATAGCCACAGGAACAGGTGCCGCTTACGTGGTAAGTGTCGTAGCAACTTTCTTTGCGTTAGGCCCGGGGTATAGAGAGGTCTATTACGATACTGCCGGGCTGCTTGTATCGTTCATAGTTCTTGGGAGATACTTGGAGGCAAATGCGAAAGGCAGAACCTCTGAGTCTATCCGAAAACTGATGGGTTTGCGGGCTAAGATAGCGAGAGTGATTAGGGCTGGTGTGGAAAAGGAAATCCCTGCCGAGGATGTGTTGGTTGGAGACCTTGTCATCGTTAGACCGGGTGAAAAAATACCAGTTGATGGAATAGTGAGGGAAGGCCATTCGGCTGTAGATGAGTCCATGATAACTGGTGAAAGCCTCCCCGTTGATAAGAAAGTAGGCGACGAAATTATTGGCGCAACAATCAACAAAACAGGAGTGTTAAAAGTTGAAGCTACAAAAGTAGGAAAGGACACAGCACTATCGCAGATTATCAAATTAGTGGAGGACGCTCAGACCTCAAAGGCTCCAATTCAGAGGATCGCCGACTACGTGGCAGGGCACTTCATAGTCGCCGTGCACGTACTGGCTTTGGCAGCCTTCTTCTTCTGGTTCTTCGTAGGATATCCAACATTCACACCTGGAACTATATTCGAAACAGCGAGTCCTTTCCTCTTCGCGCTCCTCATAGCCATTACAACCCTCGTAATAGCATGTCCATGCGCTGTCGGGTTGGCCACACCCACCGCTATCATGGTGGGAACAGGGAAAGGCGCCGAAAACGGTATCCTCATCAAAGGGGGAGAGGCATTAGAGAATGCTCATAAACTAGACACCATCGTATTCGATAAGACAGGCACTCTGACAAAAGGCGAACCGTCCCTAACAGACATAATCGTTGCCAGGGGATTACTGGCGAATCCGGGTCCGAGTATAAGTCAAATCCCACCGGAAGAAATAGTTGTTCTGGAAAAGTGGAGTGAAGAGAGTGTGTTAAAGTATGCTGCGGTAGCCGAGAAAATGTCTGAACACCCTTTAGGAAAGGCGATCGTGGAGGGCGCGAAGGAAAAAGGAATAGAGGTAGACGACCCTGAGGCCTTCAACGCTATTCCCGGCCACGGTGTGGAAGCGAAATACAATGGCAAACTAATTCTTCTCGGAACACGCAAATTGATGAAAGACAATGGCATAGACATTGAGCACTTGGAGGAAGAAATGAAAACATTGGAAAACGATGGGAAAACAGCGATGATTCTTGCGGTTGATAAAAGACCTGTTGGCCTAGTCGCTGTTGCAGACACCCTCACAGAGTACGCTAAGGAGGCTGTGGATGAACTTCACAAGATGGGCTTAGAGGTGTTGATGATTACAGGAGATAATGAGCGAACAGCAAAAGCAATCGCTAGGCAAGTGGGCATAAACAGAGTTCTCGCAGAAGTGCTTCCTAAAGACAAGGCTAACGAGATTAAAAAGCTTCAAAGCGAGGGCAGGAGAGTCGCCATGGTCGGGGATGGAATCAACGATGCACCCGCTTTGACCCAATCTGACATCGGCATTGCCATAGGAAGTGGAACTGATGTTGCCATGGAGTCCGGCAAGATCGTGCTAATCAAAAACGATGTTAGAGACGTTGTCTCCGCAATCAAACTCAGCAGACAAACTATGAAGAAAATTAAACAGAACCTATTCTGGGCTTTTGTCTACAACGGCACGGGACTACCTGTAGGAGCGGGGGTTCTGTTTCCCTCACTAGGCTTTTTAGTCAGCCCTGCGTTGGCCGCTGCCTTCATGGCTATGAGTTCCGTATCGGTCACTGCAAACTCATTGTTATTCAAAAGATACAAGCTTAAGAAGGTGCATCATCCGGCTGCTTAACCTGACAATTAAGAGGTGATAAAAATGAGTGAAATAAAGAGAAGAGTTCAAGGCATAAACATGTTAGTTTGCGTCTTGGTTTCTGTGGTGATAAGCTGGATATTCTATACCCTAGCTTTGCAGATGCCCGGTAGATTCGCGCAGTACACGAAGATCGACGTACTCGCAGGTGTAGGGTTCGTCTTTATCCTTTCGATGATAATTTCTTTCTCCCTCATACCCGCATTTATGGAGAAACTGTCCGCTACGCTGAAGATAAAATAGGCATTTATACTTTAGTTGGAAGGAAAGAGAATGGTTGAATACGGTTACGGTCACTGGGATGTAGTAATATTAAATATTATGCTTTTCTCCTTATTTCTGCTGTTCATACCCTTCAGAAGGAAGGTTGCATATCCTCAAAAGAGTATCTACCTAGCTTTCATAACCGCACTGTTTGCGGAGATGTACGGTTTCCCTCTAACCATCTACATTCTCACTGCCTATTTCGGCTATAGTAACCCGTTAACACATGAAGCTGGACACCTTTTATACCCTGAGCAGGGAATGATGTCGCCGTTCCATATCTTATCGAACTTCATGATATTAGGTGGAATAATTCTCATAATAGCCGGCTGGAGAAAAATCCATAACGCTGGGGGTAAGCTTGTAACCGAGGGCGTATACCGACACATCCGTCACCCACAATATCTCGGACTGCTCCTACTCGCATCCGGACTGCTTATCCAATGGACCACCCTTCTCACCGCCCTCATGTGGCCGGTACTGATATACCTCTATGTCAGATTGGCGAAGAGGGAGGAAAAAGAAATGGAGGAGAAATTTGGAGAAGCATACTTAGAATACAAACGCGGAGTTCCGATGTTTATTCCCTTCCCCAAAATCCACGTAACAGCGTTCAGTGATCGTTTGAAGGGTGAGTAACTTTGGCGGAGAAACGTGGAAAAATGAGTTTAAAAGTAAAAGCCTTCACGTTAAGCATAGGTTTTATGATAATATATATTATTTGTGTTGCATGGGATTTAGCTTTTCCGGAGTATGCGATGTATCAGGTTTGGGCTCCCTTATTCCCGGGGTTTACATGGCTAAGCTTGTCTAGTTTTCTTCTCGGACTTTTCGAGGCCTTCATATATGGACTGCTTATCGCAGTAATATTTGTTCCCCTCAACAATTTTTTCAACAAAAGATTCGAAGAACCAACCAGACCTCCAAAAATGGAAGAAAAGGTGAAAGTTACCAACTGATGACATTTGGGTGAAGATGCGTGCTTCGAGCTGGCGTTAGAGGGCCTAAAAGTGTTAGTCTATGCTTACAATCACCAGAGCGAGATTAAAGACGCAGATAAGATGGTTAAGAAGCTGTGACTCGCCGAAAACATAACTCTGGAGAGCATCCTTCAGGTCAACTTCATAGACACAGAAGTTTACAGCCTTCTGAGAAGGCTTTATCGGAAAATCCTAGTTAGCAACTCCTTAAGCAGGTTTAACACTTTTCTGATACTTTCATCTTCCATAAGAATTATCATGCTCGTATTGTAGTGGAAGTAACTCTCTTTTTTATTTATAGTCTTTCTCATGGAAGTCTTTTATTCATGAATAACAGGCTGTCTGATCGAAAGACGTTTTTGAGTTGCTACATATTTCACCAGCTAGTTTTTTCTTCTTGTGAAAAAATAGAGCAGATGATTTTTTTGAAAAATCCGTCAACATATCTCTAAATTTCTCCCAAAAGAAACGACAATTCTTATAAAAATCTCAGAACTTCAAAAGCATAATTACGAAGTGATAGGTATTGAAGGAAGCACCAGAAAATGCTTGAGCCTGTACCTATAATGACTGTAGCTATATGTAAATGAGCTTTTCAGGAGCGAGATTACAGATGAAAGAAAAGCAATAGTCTATCGCTATTTGGAAATGGATTATCTTTCAATCATATGAAGGTTGACAGCATCATGATGCTTTCTAAAAGCAAAGCTTGGAGAGAACCAGCAGCGTCTGGTTTTGTGAGCAGCCTCGCGTTACTATTTGCATATTTTGGAATTTTAACTGTTGGCGATTCGTTCAGCCATGCCATTGAAGAATTTGCTGAAGTGTGATACTAAACTTTCCAGTAAGCTTGCGCAAAAAAGTCTGACACCGCTTGAATTTCTTCATCTGTAAAAGTTACACCTATCTCAATAAGTCCCTGTTCATATCATCATTGTGATAGTATGACTTTACATCTATTGATCCGTCTTCAAAGACATCCCTAACAAAACTAATCGCTCTAAAAACATTGATCTTCCCAGAGCCTTTAGGATAAGGGGCGACATCACCAAGGGGAAATACCAAGACTATGACACCCCAGGCGTCAACCCGGGGGAGGTTCTCACCAGAGAAGCCCTATTCCAACCAGCCAGAGTATACATAGCCCCTCAAGAACTGGAAGACCGCCAGCTGAAAGTTCTCAGCCAAGCCCTAAAGGAGACATTGAAACAGGAGCTGCTGGCAGATCGATGAAAAAGTACCCATTCAGGTCTGGAACAGTAAGTCCCGGCGGCCGCACCAAAACCAGCCGCTGATTCGCTGGGTTTTTTCCGCGTTCCCCGTTCTTATTTTTAAATTTCTCCTCCCTGCTTTCATCCTCGCCGAACTACGGGCCGGCTGCCTCTTATGTTATATATGTACATATATGGCCTAGGGTAGTGAGTCTCTCTTTTCCCCGGCCCGGGGAGGACTTCAAGAAGTTTTTGCTTCCAGTTCTTCTAAGATTTTTTCGAGGTCTTTCTTCCAACGGTCCTCAGTGGCCGTCTGGAAGGAGAAGGTGGCGTTAGGCTGGTAGAACCTGTCTAGGGAGAGAGTTTTCAAATGGGAGGCGAAATGTTTTAGGGTTGAAAGAAGCTGGGATTGGAAGAAGTATATTCCTCCAAGAAAGACCACTAGGTCGTGGTTTCCCTCCCCCCTCAGCCCCTGCCAGTTTTCATCCCTCATCCGGTTGACCAAATCCTCTAAGCCCATGCAGGTGAGGGGGACGTCTCCAATTCTTTCCCTGAAAACCCTGAAACATCCGGGGGAAACCACAACAGGAGAACCCGTCAGCTCAGCCAGCCGGTGCACGAACTTCACCACGTCGACGTCTTCCCCCTTTGCTCCGAGCACGTTGCCTCCCACTACTATCAGCGGCCTTTTCGCGTTTCGCAGTAGCTTAGCGGCCATCTCCGGTTTGAGGGTTAAAGCCTGCTCTAAGCCTGGAACCTCAGCCAACTGCCAAGGAGCCGCCAAGTTTACCGCCTCCTTAACACCAGCCTATCGAGAAGGGTGGTTCCCAGCTCCGGAACAGTCTTAGGCTTCCAGCCTTGACTCCTCAAAACTGGCAGCAGCTCATCCTTCTCCAACACCGGCAGGTCGGACTCAGTTCTCACGAATAGGTGAAGGTCCTCAGGCAGGGTTCCGTAGAGTTTTCGGTATAAATCTAGGTAGTTTCTCAGCTTGATGGAGCGGCCTTTGAGGGTGTCGTTGGGCCTCATAACCAGCCGGGCGGCCAGCACGAGGGCTTCCTCCTTCGTCTCAGCCACATACCACAGGTGCTCAGGAGCAGGGCCGGTGTACTCTTTTTCCCCGCTTCTGACGTTGTAGGGCATCCATTTTTCATCCACGTCCGGCCGGCCTAGGTAGGCCCTCCGATGGGCTACACCCTTGGGTCCGAGGATCACGGGGATTCCCAGCCTCGTCGCTCCGGTGGCAATAGCCTCCGCCTTCTGGTTCTGAGTCCCCCAGACAATGGCCACAGCGCCGATGCGGTTTAGGATGTAGTCGGCTATCTCCTCAAAATTGGCCCTAAGCTTCCGACGTGCGAAGATGTTGGCGATTTTGACAGCTGCCCCTAAGATGTGGGCGTTGGAAACGCAGGAGCCGGTGTTGACGATGCCTCCCGCGTCGAAGCTGCCGGGGTATTTCTCGTACAGAGTCCGGCCTTCCTCGTCCTTGTAGCGGGCGATATCCATGGCGGCGCACCCCGAGGTGACAACGATGTACCGTCTTCGGGCGAATTCCTCCGCCATCTGAGCAACCTCAATGTGGCCGCGGGGGTAGTTGGAGCACCCGGCAAAGGCAACCACCCCGGGGATTTCACCCATGACAATAGGCCTGCCCACGTTTCTGATTTCCGTGTCCAGAATCGGCCCCCTTCCAGCCCTGATCTTGTACTTGGATTTTCTGATTTTTTCCATACCAGCCTCTCCGATGAGGGTGAGAACAGGGATCTTCCTCGGGCATACGCTGTCACAGCGTCCACATCCCACGCAGAGGTCGTACACTTCGGACAGCTTGGTGAGGTTGCCCTTGGCCGCCGCCAAGACGGCTTCATCCACGGGAAGGTCGGGAACACAGACCCTCCTGCAAAGGCCGCATCCGGTGCACCGGGAGGCCTCTGCCAAGGCTGCGAGAGGCTTAAGTTCCCTCCTCCTAAGGGGGGCGATTTTGACAGCGGTGCGGACGGCAACCTCAGCAGCCTTGGAAGGGTCCAGTATGAGGACCCCCATGTTTCTGCCTGAAGCCAAGTCCTCCACAACCGCGTCCACCGGGTCCTCTGTCCGGTTGGGCAGGCCGCCGCAGACTTGGTCGATGGTGGCGATGACCCGCGTACCAGCCTTGAAGGCTTCTTCTACAATGTCGACGCGAATACATTCTTGGTCGAGGACTAGAACGTCGGCCATCCCCGTCCTGGCGATGAGCTGCTGTCTTGAAAGGTTTCCGACGATTTTGACCCCCCTGTTAAACCGGGTTAGGTCGTGGGCTGAACAGCAAACACCGCCCACTTCCACCTTATCTGAGAGGCCGGACCTAGCTAGGTATTCCACCGTCTCCACACCTGGCGCGGCGTTGTGGCCGACGAAGATGATGACGGGCTTATTCCGGTCCAGCACTCCTAGGCCTATTTCTACGTAAGGTGTTTCAGCGTCGCCTTTCGGATATCCTAAGCCGGATATTTGAGCTATGTCCGCAACTTCCAAAGCAAGGTTATCCAGCATGCCGGCGTGGAGGGCTTTAGATTCGAAGTCTAGGTAATTCTGCTCCTGCCCTGTGAGGACGGAGGAGAGAAGCTGGGTGATCTGGTCGCCTATGTAGTCCAGCACCCCCTCCAAGTCGCCCAGCGTCTTAGGCTTTACTCCGGTGATAAGCCTCGTCAAGGGAGCCTCAATATCTATCTCCGAACCCAAATCTATGGGGTGGCTTCTCCCCAGCTTCTTGACCAAGTAGTCCACCAGATGTTTGGCGTGGGTTGTGTGGGCTGATGCGCCTACCACGCACTCGAGGAGAATGTGTCTTCCCTGCTGGGTTCGGATGTCGATGCCGCAGGCTCCTTTCCGCCCTTTGGCGAGGTCGCATTTACCGTAGCCGCAGAGGCAGCATCGGTCGCAGAGAGGCGAATAGAAGGGCTGATATTTTTTCAGCAGCTTCCAATCCCACTCCCGGAGGGAGGTTAGGGTGGGGAAGGGCGTCGGCCCTGGGGGTTCCTCCCAGTCCTCAGTAATCTGCCCGACTAGGATTTCCAATCCCTTTATTTTGGCGAGGGCTGAGTTCAGCTCTTTAACCACTATCTTGGAGTTTTTCACCGACCATCACCTACAATTTTTAGGGGGGTATCGAATTCCGCGGGGATTTTCTCATGAGCATTCTCTCCCTTACTTTGCGGCTTCCTTCAATTCTTCCACGAATTTTTGCACGTCCAACCCAAACCTTACGCAGGCTTGTTCTATGGTAGTGGAGCCGGCCATGGTTTTCCTCATCACCGGGTCCTTCAGGGGCGTGAAGCCCTTTTTCACGAAGACATCCAGAAGCTTCGGATATTTCTCCAAAACCTCTAACACCGTCATGTCTTTGCTTATTTCTATTTCCATGCTAAACTTTCACCTCCATCAACCCCTAGACGGCTTCCTAGGGGAACATTTTTTGGGGCAGTAGGTTTGAACATGGCAGTCGACAAGCTTGAAGAGAGGCTCTAAGGTCTCCCTGTTCAGGAAGTAGACCCGTTCCTTCCACCTTCGTTCCGGAAGGACGAAGCGACATCGAACAAGGGCTTGGAGGTTATGGGAGATCATGCTCTGACTCTGCCCCAAAGCCTTCGAGATCTGGGTGACGTTTCTGGGGCCCTCCCTCAAAAGCTCCACCACCGCCAGCCTAGTGGGGTTGGAGAGGGCTGCGAAGAAGAAAGGACATGCCTCGCTGAGGCCGTACTTCATTCAGCTTCCCCGACGGAGAATATTGGTATGAAAAATGTTTCATATCATATTATTTAAACATATCACAACTATCTAAAACTCAGCCTCGTCCAAGACAGCCCCTCACGGGTCAACTCTTTTCCTTCACATGCCTTTCCTCGGACTCCATAAACTTTTCCAGCAGAGAAGCCACGCTGGAATAATAGCCCAAAGAAGATTCTTTGCGAAGTTTACTGCAAAACTTCGGAATCCACCAAGCCAAGTGGTCTTTGAAAAACTTCAACCCAGCCTCCCGGCATACAGCCGCCTGGTCCTTCCACCTCTTATCCAGTGCGTAGACTTCTTTGAGCAGAAGCAACCCCATGAATTCTAGCTCCGTGCAGATGAAGTCAGGCCGCTCTTTCACGGAAAGCTCAACTTTAAAGGCTCGGTAAAACCCTGAAACATCCGCCAGTTCTTTAGCTTTTATGAAGGAATGCTGACAGTAATCCGTCTCGTAGAAAGAACATTTGAGGGGAACCAAGCAGAGCCTGTTGTAGGCTGCTTCCATCTCTGCGACGGAAGACTCATCCATCTGCTCCATGAAAACCTCTAGGGCCCGGCTGAGCTCCTCCGACCCAAGCAACCCAGCGGCCTCCGAAGCCCTCCTGCGGACCTCTTCACCGCAGAGCTCTCGAATTTCACGGCGGGGGTAGGCTAAGGCCTGCGAAATCAACCTGTACAGATAGCTCCGAGCGTAGAGAACCTCTCTCTCCTCTTGCTCGGGCAGGGCGGAGGGTTGACGGCTCTCAGGGTTCGTTGAATCGGTGGATTTTGTATTTTTCATCGTAAAACGGCCTTATGTAGGTTGGTTCTTCCAAGGAAACCCTTATGACCTCGTTTCCCCCGGAATCATAGGCTACAACTTCCTTGGAGGTAGGTTTAAACTTGGAAATTATTCTCTGCGTCGTCCCGAAAAGACGAAGCACGGCGAAGAGGGTTGAGTCTAGGTTGGTCCGTTTCCTTATAGCCGCCTCAACCCCCGGGCCGAACATTTGGGTTAGGAAGTCCCTAGGAACCCAGCGGGGCGGTATATAGTAGACGTTAGGCTCCAGTCCGAACTGCGGATAGAGGGGAAGCGCCACCTTCTCCACATGCACCAGGTAGTCGATGGGGTTGCTGGGGTCAACCTTTTCCGGGGGGTTCAGAAAGCCTTGAAGCCTGATCTTCCCTACGCAAGTGGCAACGCAGCGGGGGATGGTTCCCTCCTCCACCCTCGGATAGCAGGCTATGCATTTTTCACTCCGCCCCGTGTACTCCCTGTATAGAGATTTTTTGTAGGGACAGGCTTCAACGCATTTTTTGAAGCCCCCGCATCGGTTTTGATCTATGAGGACGATGCCGTCTTCCTCCCGCTTGTAGATGGCCTTCCGAGGACAGGAAGCCAAACAGGCGGGGTAGGTGCAGTGGTTGCAGATTCTTTGGAGGTAGAACATCCAGTTTTGATGGACGGGAAGCTCAACGGTGGAAGACCAGCCGGTGGGAGTGTCCTCGTAAATGTTAGGAAACCTCCACTCAGGCTCCGAGGGCATGAAGCCTAAGGCAATAGCACCCTCCGGCCTCGCTTCAAAGATGGTCTTACCGGTGTACACGCCGTTCTCCCAGCTCTGGGTTCCCAGCATCTCCAAGATCCGGTGGTCCCAGAACTGGGGGTAGCCGCCGTAGGGTTTTGTTTCCACGTTGTTCCACCACATGTACTCCTGCCCTTTGTCGAAGGTCCATGTGGACTTGCAGGACATGGTGCACGTCTGGCAGCCGATGCAGCGGTTGATGTCGAAGACTGCGGCGAACTGCTTTTTAGGCCTTTTACCTTCGTAGAGGTATTCCATCTCCCTTCCAATCTGCCAGTTGTAGACTTTAGCCACGGATGAATCCTCCTCGCAGATACTTCTTCATCGCCTCGCTTTCATTACCGGGAGTGAAGCCTGTTTGAGCAGGCTCCCATGTGTCCGCTCCGTCTAGGCTGCCGTTCTCGGCGAAGGAAATCTTCACCAAGGACTCTTTCGGAGCGCCGGTGACGGAGCAGACGTCGACCAGATAGCCTTTGCCTATTTTATGGGTGAAGTAGTCCTTCCGCACTAGGCTGTCGGTCATCTGGGTGGGGTTCAGCCATGCGCGGACAACACTCTGCTGGGAGCCGTATCGGAGGCTGGGAGGATAACCTGTGTCCGTGACAGCCAACCCGTCGGCTTTCGTCTCATGAGCCTCCACAGACCTGTGGGTGGCTCCGTAGATTCCGTGGTAGATGATGGTGAAACCCCGAGGGAGGGAGGGATTGTATCGGGCTCTGATTTTCAGCCGGGAAACCTTGTAGAAGGGGTCCCCTTTGTTCCAGCCTCGGTAGGGACGGTCTCGGGGGTTGCCGTCCACGTAGACGTAGTCGCCGTCTTTGATGCCCCGCTCCTTAGCGTCCTCAGGGTTGATGTCTAGTTCTTCCTCCCCCACCCAAGGGGTGCGCTTGTCCATGCGGTAGGGGTCGCCGAAGTTGCTGGCCCAGATGACGTTCCAGTCCACGGTGCTCCAAGAAGAGTGAACCCTATGCCTAGGCTTGGGGGTTATGCAGATGAGGTCTAAGCCGTCTTTGTCCAGCAGCGGATTCCTCGTCTTAAGCATCTCCTCCGTGGTCAGCTTAACATGCCTGACGGTCATTTCCTCCACATTCAGCGACTCCCAGTCGACTCCGTGGTCTTTCGGCTCGATGGCCCTGAAGCCCTTCGGGGCGACGATGGCGCTGGGCAGGTAGGGGGTTGACTCCATGGGCTCCCGGTGGACTATGAGGTTTTCCCCTTGGTCTAAGAACTCGTCTTCCTCCCGGTAGAACTCCAAGCGGCCTGTCCTGGTGTAGAAGGGTTTACTTTCTTGAACTTGCTCCCATCCGGGAATCCGAGGGTAGGTTCTAAAGAGGGCGAGGAATCCCTTTTCCGCAGAGAGCATTTCGTAGATGTTGTAACCTCGGGTGGTGGTGCCGCAGTCCAGAATTCTTTGGAGGTATACCTCTACTTTCCCTTCTTTCACAAATTTCCAGTGGAGAACAAACCGCTCATCGCCGGTTATTTTGGCGAGGGCGGAGGCCACGCCTGCGTAGACTTCTATATCATGCTTGGTGTCATGAACAGAGTTCATCCCTTTGGGGAACAGTTGGATGAAGGGGTTGGTGCAGGAAGCTGTCATGTCCGGGTAGGATAATTCCGTCCAAGCCTCAACAGGGAACACCACATCCGCATACTCGCAGTTCATGTTCCATTCGAAATCCTGCGCTATGTAGAGCTCCTGCTTTGGCAGAACGTTTTTGATGGTGTCGTAGTGCCATTTGCACACACCCAGCAGGTTAGCGTTGACAGCCCAAACCAGCTTGGTGGGGCTGGGCATGTGCGTCTTGCCTGTCAGGACAACCCTGCCAAACTTCGGGCTGTTTACTATCAGAGGACTGTCTCCGTAGTTCCAGTAGTGGATGGATTCGAATTTTATGTAGGCCTTCTTCTTAACGTCGCGGCCGTCGACGTCGGGGGATAATGTCTGATTGAAGGGGTCCTCCACCACGTAGCAGGGGAGATTCAGGATGGGGGCCTTGTAGTTTCCCGCGTAGCTTCCCACGTTTCCCCCAGGTTTACCGATGTTCCCCGTTAAGCTGGCGACGAGGAAGTAGGCGCGGTTGATGAGATCGTTGTGGAAATACATGTTCATACCCATGCCGCAGAGGAAACCCACCGACCCCGCTGAGGCTATGTCCCGAGCCAACCGGATGAGCATATCCTTGGGGACGTTGGTGATCTTTTCCACGTTCTCCGGTGTGTACTCCTCCGTCAGCTCCTTGTAAAGGCGGAAAATGGTCTTCACGCCGACGGTTTCTCCGCCCTTCACCGTCACCGTGCCTTTCCAGTCTAATTCTAGGTCGTCGACGCTCAGCCCTAAGGCCTGAAGCTGCTGGGCGAGATGCTCCCCCACAGCCGTGCGGCTGACCCCCACAAGCCGGCCGTCTTTGCTTCTCATCACCGCGTAGGTTTTCAGCTCCTCAGGCATTTCTTGGACAGGCTTGCCGTCGGCGTAGACGAAGGTTTCTCCGGGGTCCAAGGAGAGAGGCTTAGGGTGAGGCTCATCCTGCCGGAGTAGTTTCTTGGTGTCCTCCCTGACCAGAAGAGGCATATCGGTGAATTTTTTCACGAAGTCCTCCTTGTAGAGGGCTTCCCGGATTATCACGTGAGCTAGGCCGAGCATGAGGGCTGTGTCGGTGCCGGGGCGGATGCCAATCCAGTAGTCGGCTTTTGTGGCGGTGGGGCTGTATTCGGGAGCTATGACCACTATCTTTTTCTTCTTATCGATGCGGGACTGCCACCAAGAGGCATCGGCCATCTTGTTTTGGATCAGGTTCAACCCTGAGATGACGAGCATGTCAGAGTTCCAGAAGTCGTTGAACTCCTGGTCGAAGGTCTGAACCCCGTGAACCATGGGGTGCCCCGGAGGCAGGTCGGTGTGCCAGGCGTAGTTGTCCCAAGTCCTAGCTCCCACCGATCCCTCAGGGCCTTTACCCCTGAGGTAGTTGTCCAGCAGAGCCAGCATGTTGGCAAACCGGTACATGCCAGCCAGCCTAGTGGCTCCTAAGAAGGCCATTCCACCTCGGAGCTTAAACGTCCTAACTCCCGCCATCTCGCCTGAAGGGTCTAGGGAAGCTTCAATCATCTCCTCCGGGTAACCCTGCCTCCTGAGGAGCTCTGCTCCCGAGGGGCCGCTGTAGGTTTGGGCGATGTTCACCATGGCTTTAGCCACCAATTCAAAGGCTTCATCCCAAGAGACCCTCACCCAGTCGTCGACGCCTCTTCGGAAATATTCCTTCGGAGGCCTGCCATTCTCATCCCGGGGGAAGCCTGCGTTAACCCAGTTCAGCCAGCCCTTTCTGACTAGGGGGTATTTCACTCTAAAAGGGCTGTAAACTCGCTTCATGAAGGTCAGCCCCTTTAGGCAGCCTCTCGGATGCCATGTAGGCGTAGCCTTGTTGCCGTAGATGTCCTGATACTCGGCGACATCGTAGGCTTGCTCGATCCTGACTATCACCCCGTTTCGGACGAAGGCTCTCAGCCGGCAGTTGTGAGTGTCGTTGGGCGCGCAGACGAAGGTGAAGGATGAGTCATACCGGTATTGGTCCCTGTAGAGTTTTTCCCAGTCTCTCTCCGGGTAGGCGGCTAGAGGGTTGTCTACCTTTACTGGTTTTAGGAAGCGGAACATCAAATCCGCGGTGGTGAGTTGGGAGGCGACGTAGAAGCTGCCTACAGCCGCAGCGGTCACAGCCGCCATTTTCATGAAATCTCTTCTACTGGAATTTTTCATGACATTTCACTCTCCATTCTGATGTATTCTGTTTCCTTCGCAGGGAAACCTTGGGTGGTTTTGTCGCTCATATGCTCCTTACTGCAAGCAAACCAGCAGCCTTCTTCAGGAGGCTTGTCCACGTAAAACAGGGCATCTTTTCTGCACCCGGGGTGGAAGCATTTCACCCTAGATCGAGCCGCCCTTTTCCTCCGAGCGATTTCCACCATCTCGTCGGCTATTCGCCTTTTCTCCCCGAACAGGAACATGGTGAAAATCGAATGCTCATCTGGGAGACTGACAACTCGAAGGGAAAGAGGCTCCTTAAACTTCAGAGGCTCTTCCGCAGGTTTTAGGATGAAACTGTATCCTCCGGAACGGTAAAGAGGCTCCGTTTCCCCCCGGGGGATGAGGAAGTCGGGAAACGCGTAGAGGAGGTACTTTTTCTCCTTCAGCATTATTTCTCTCCTGTAGAGCTTGCCCTCCACCACTCCCTTCACCTACTCCACGACAGTTATTTTCCCCACCATGGACTGATGGCCTTCGCTGCAGAAGACACTGCAACGGAAGGTGAAAGTGCCTGTTTCCTCTGGGACAAATTCTATGACTGCCTTATGCCCGGGGGCAATGGGCCCGCTGTCTAACCCTAAATCTGGAACATGAAATCCGTGGGTTACGTCGGCGCTTGTGATGATCAGCTTCGCCGGCACACCTTTCCGGAGGGTTATCTCACTCGGAGACCAGCCGCCGTTTTCCGCCGCCCAGCCTGTAATCCAGACGACTTGAACCTCTTCATCCAATTTTTGGGCATCAAGCCAGAGGTCATAGCCGTAGATCGACGCAGAGGGCACCAGCAAAACGGCTACGAGAAGTGCTAAGGCTGCCCATTCTGTCTGGTTCACCGTTTTTTCACCCCATGAAAAGCCATAGGAAGATCATGCTGACGAAGGTCAGAAATACTACTTGAGGGAGAAAGGCCTTCAACGCTGCCTTGCCTTCTGGAAAGTTCTGCTTGGCGAGGCGGTAGGAGTATTTTATGGAGTAGGCAAGACCCACGGCTAAGACTATGCTTTGCAGGTAGGGAATAACCGCGGGAATCAAGGGGGTCCAAGGAACATAGAGACCGCTGAAAACATTCCAACCCAAACCAACCGGGTCTAGGAGGGCGTTGACTATATAGGACCAGTTGACCAGCAGAAGGGGGATGCTGAAGGCTATCCAAGCCATGAGGGCTAGGGGAATCAGCTCGTAGGAGAAGTCTATGAACAGCTTTTTAAGGGGCACAGACCTGACCCCGGAAGCCAGCTTAGAAGCGCCTGTAAACAGGAAGAAAACGGAGGGTGTGACCGCCAACGATAGGCCCCAAAAGATTCCCACGTAGGGAAGGAACCCTCCGACGCCTGTCAGCGCCCAACCGTAGGGGGGTGCCCAGAAAACATTGGACCAGTCTTTCAACACACCCCAAGGACCTTGCATTACCAGGATGTAGAGCCCAGCCAACGTCAGCATGATGAAAGATTTCCAAGCCTCATCTAAGGCTCTGCCCGTTTTCGCCAGAATATCCCCTCCAAACGAGCGTAGGTTGAGGGCTAGGTTGTTGTAGGGGCAGGTCTTGATGCATTCGAAGCAGAGGCCGCAGTAGTTGTTCCTCTCCAAGCCTCCTGGGTAGATTATCCAAGGACATCCGTAGCCGTTGTCGTTTCCCCTCACGCATTCCTTGGTCATGTGGTTGCGGCAGAGGGTTTTGTCCTTAGGCCTCAGCTCTAAGGCGGAGAACATGGAAAACAACCCCAAGAAGCCGCCCACAGGGCAGATGAACCTACAGAAAACCCTCCTCGAATATATCAACACCAGAAAAACGGGTACTACAAAAAGAATTAGCAACACTATGGCTGTCACAACTGGCCTGGTTACCAAGAGGGCGCTGAAGGTGGCGATGGCTAGGAAGCCTAGGTTCTGAAGCCAGATGTTGTTCAACTTGGAAGGCCAAGGCTTCCTGAGGCTTAGGTACTTGAACGCGCTACGCTTTTTCACCAGCGCCCGTCTTTCCAGCCACTCTCCGAAGGCGGGGAGGGGGCACATGGTGCACCAGATCCGGGAGAGGAGGGGAACCATGAGGACGATGAGGGCGAACCACCAGAGGATCCAGACGAAGACGATGGAGATGTTCCTGTTCCCCACGGGGGAACCGAAGAATCCTGAAAGGATGATAACCCAGAAAACGAAAAGGTTAACCATCATGGCAGCGTACTGGAAGGCTCTGTGCTTCAGCAGCCTGTTGATGATGCCTATTTGGAGAAGGTCAAACTTGCCTCTGTGGAGGATGAGGCTGGAGAAGAAATCTCTAACATGCCACCGAGTTGCCGCCAATCTCAGTCGCCCCTACGCCAAACGTAGGCCGTCGCAGCTAGAACAACCCCCACCAAGCCGAAGGCCGCTCCTAGGAAGGCGATGTTCACTCCGCTGCGCAACACTATGAACTCACCTACCATGAAAGGGTGGAGGGCCCCGCAAGTTTCGCTGCACCTGATCTTGAACTTTCCAGGGGTATCAGCCACAACAGTCACAGTCTGAGTCTCCCCCGGAATTATCCGCACATCCACATCGTAGCCGTCGATGTAGAAACCGTGAGTCACATCCACGGTTTCAAGCACAAAGACCACCGTGTCGCCCTGGTTTACCACCACCCTACCGGGCTCGTAGGCAAACTGGCGGGCGGTGATGTGAACGGTTACTACTTCCCCTCCTGAAGCCGAAGGCGCGTAGAATAAGGCGGCGAAAACGATGAGTAGAGTGAACCATGCTCCGGCGAGAAGCTGGCGTTTCAACAAGGGAACCTCCCGACATAGACTGACTGCAGGTCTTTTTACGGTGGGAGATTTATAACAATTGTGATATAAATAATTTACGATGTATATAGACAGATTTACACCCAATTCATAACAGCAACATCCAACAATCCTTTCGAAAAAAAGCCAAGAATTATATAGCAAAACCATAACAATAGTGATGTTGATCAACCCCAGCCGGTTAAAACGGTGGGAAAAACATGATTCCCGTCTGCGAACTTTCCATGAGATACGTCATCCCTACCATAAGGGCAGCTCTCACGGGAAGACTGAGGGAGAAATACCGTCTGAAGCAGGAGGACATATCTAGGCTACTGCGAATAAGACAATCGGCGGTAAGCCAGTATCTCACTGGAAAAAGAGGCGTTCGGCTGAGGATCCAACGCGACCGGGAGGTCCAAGTCCTCCTAGACAGCATAGCCGGGAGGCTGAAGAGGAGAAATCTCAGTAGCTCTGAGCTGATGAGAGAGCTCTGCCGAGCTTGCACGCTCATCCGTTCGAAAAAAATGGTATGCGGGCTACATAAAAGCCTAGATGAAGATGTCCCACCTGACTGCGCTCTTTGCCTAAGCGGCAAGAGCCTTTGCAACGTGAAAATCTAAAAGGGCGCCATTTTCTCGGGGAAAGGGAGAGAAGATTACTCTGGTTGTTGATAAGCCATCAGGGCTGAGGGTTTGGGATTCTTCGAAAGTGCGGGGGGAGGGATTTGAACCCTCGAACCCCTTCGGGACAGGATCCTGAATCCTGCGCCTTTGACCATGCTTGGCGACCCCCGCGACTGTTTTAGGCGGATCAAAAATGTCTTTGAAGGTATTTAGTCCTATTCCCAGAGGTCTTCGGGGACTCCGGTTTTTTCGTTCCAGACCTTCCTTTCCTTCTCCTCCTTTTCTGCCTCCACCATCAGAAATTTTTTCTCCCCTTTGAGGGGGATGATGAAGTATTCTCGGAGGGTTCCATGTTCGTCCATCAGGCTGAGCTTCTTTTTCCGGTCGGCTGGCTTCAAGGTTTTCGGATCTAAGTATTTGCAGAGGATGTATCTTCCCTTGGAGTCTAGGCTTCGGACCTCCAGCTTCCCCGTTCGGCTTCGGGTTAGAACCGAGGGGGGAAACTCTGACCCAGGTTCCTCAGGCAAAAAAGCCACCTTCTGTCTCTCTAGAAGAGAGGACAGGGGATAAGACTAATAATCTTTCGGGCTGTGGGTGAGTGTTTTTCGGGGAGACCGGAAAAGCCTCTTCACCTTATTTAGGGTTGCTTTCCCCGTTTTCTCCGGGTTTTCAGGGTTCCACAGCTCCACGATCACCTGCCCGCTGTAGCCTATTGCCTTCAAGGCTTGGATGATGGGCTGGAAGTTTATGCTACCCTGCCCCGGAGGCTTGTGGCTGTCCCGAAGGCCGTCGTTGTCGTGGAGGTGAACATGGGCCACCAGTCCTTTCAGGTAGGCTTCAATCTGCTGGGAGATGGTTTCCTCAGGTCTGTCGTCCCCTAGGCTTCGCTGAAAGAGGTAGGCGTGGCCTATGTCCAAGGTTATCTTCATCTCTTCCACCTCCTCCACCAGATGGGCTGCGTTGGGTAGGCTGTGGAAAAAGAAGTAGCGTACGTGAAGGTTCTCCAAGCATAGGGTTACACCTCTATCTCCAGTGTAGCGGCAGCATTTCTTCAGGTCTTCCACAAACCGGGCCTCAGCCCTTTTCATGCTGGCCTCCATCTCCGGGACGGGGAAGTATCCGGGGTGCACCGTCAACACCGAGGAGCCGAGGCCTTCGCATATAGATGCGCATTTCTTCACCAGTTTCAGGGTCAGCCTTCTCAGCTCTTCGTGGCTGCTCCCCATGTTAAGCCCGTAAAAACTGGAATGAACAGAAAGGGCCGGGAAAGAGCTGAGTGTCCTCTTCAGCTGGGGAAGACTGATCTTCCGCAGGCTTTCGGGGTTGAAATGGGGAGTGTCCAGCACAAGCTCCATACACTCAGGCTTGACCTCTGCCAAAAGGCGGAGGGATTCCTCCAGTCTTTCTCTGAGAAACATGTTGGAAGGCAGCCCTATTCGAACGGGCGAAGGCCACGGCTTCCCGCAGCGCCTCTGAGCAGGGATTGACACCGCTAATTCCACACCATGAAGGTTAGTTCTTTTTTCTCCCCCAGAGGATAGGGGTCATCCCAGCTTGACCAGACGAAGGCTTGGACAGTGTAGGTTCCCGGCTTCTCAGGGGTCCATGAGGCTGTGAAGACGCCGGTTTCTCCCGGGGGCAGAAACCCTGCAACCGAGTTGAGGTGCACAACTCTTCCCCGAGCATCTTTAACCTGAACGATGTAGGTTAACGGCAGACCTCCTGGGGCTAGATTCTTCAATTCTAGGGAGAGGACCACCTCGCCGCCCGTCTTTCCGTAGGCTGCCGGAATGCCTTGGGCGGTGGAGGACGTGAAACCTAACGTCTCCGCATGCGGGATTCCCGCTGCTCTGTAAATTTCCTTAAGCTCCCCGAAGCTGGGAGCGTTGACTATGGTAACCGCTGAACCCTCCCGGAAAATTTTAACATAGTCTCCTCCCTCCACCCGCCATAAACCCTCGGACAGTTCTGAGGCTTCCATCAAGCTCAGCATCGTCCGGTAGCCTGCCTGGAACTCTACGGCGTCCTCCTCCGTGTCCCAGAGGAGTTTCCAAACATAGCCGTAGCGGTCGCCTTTCTTGTAGACCGCCATCCAGTCTCCACCCCAACCTTCAGAGTATTTTGAAGAATAGGTTACGCTGCCTCCTTTCTCACCCAGCCTCACCAATCCAACGTTCCAGAACATGACGAAGATAACCGCTTCCCCCAGCTCGTCTTCCCCCAGCAGAACCCACTCCCCATAACCCTCACCCAAGCCGCCTACTGGAAGAGGCTCCTCCCCGGCTGAGAACTTTTCCGGATGGATCACCTGCTCAGTGGAGGAGGGAGGCCTCTCATAGGCCCGGTTAACCGCCTCCCAACCTCCCTCCTCTAGGAGGGCTGCGACGAAGTTTATTCCTTCCCAGTAGGGGAAGATTTGGATGAGGATGAAACCCCAAGGCACCCCCGCGCTTCCTCCTCCACTGGACCCGCCAACGTAGAGGCGGCACTCGCCGTAGAGGCCTTCCTCGCATCTTCTTCCATACTCTGCTTCCACGTATTCCGCATCACCCTCGATGAGGGCGCTGAGGGCTAGGTTGTCGTCGGTGAGGTTGAATTGAAGCTCAAAAATCTCAGGGAAATACTGGTCGACCAGGCCGTGGGTTAGTTCGTGGGCTAACAGCGCCTCCCCAACCTCTGCCCCTGAGTCCACGATGACTATTTCGTCTTTTTCCACATCGTAGAAGCCTAGGACGGCTGAAGTGTAGAAGGAATGGTAGATTTCCCCCGCGTCCGCTGTCTCGTCCAAGATGTAGAGGGCCACCAACTCTTGGTGAGCCAGCTCTAGGTCTTCTCCGGCTGAAAAGTTGCCCAAATACTCTTCAGCCAACTGCGCCCGGTCGATGGTCTTCAAGGGGAGCGCCTGTTTAAACTCAAGTTCTCTGATGTCCTCAACCCGGCTCATAACCTTCTCCACCAACTCCTCCAGCTCAGGCTTTGAAGCCTCTGAGGCAGGGCTGCTTTTCCCAGCAGTAGTCTCAGGGGTGGATGCGGACAGATAGCCGTGAGGCGGGGAAAAAGGAAGCCCTGGGGAGACGAGGAGAAAGGAGATGAATAAAAGGGGGAGGAAAGAAAACCTTCTAACGGTGTCTCCACCGGCCATTTTAAACTTACTCTTTCCTAGGGCCAGCTGGGCTTTCAGGGGCCACTTCGTCGAAGGTAAGCAGCCTCACATGGCTGGGCTTCTTAACCAACTCCGAAATTCGGTCCCCTATGAGGCAGGTTACTCCCTTCTCAGCAGCCACGTCGACCAGTCGCTGGGTTATGATGCCGTCGAAGACCACCGTGGTCACGCCGTCGGTTTGAGGAAGCCTCTCCGCCAGTTCGCTGACGGGCATCTGAGCTACGACCTCCAAGTTTCCGTTGAAAAGACTTGCCTCCAGCGTGCCTTTGAGGTTGTTGATGGCCTCGATGAGCTTCGGGGAAACGGAAACCCGAGCGTGCTTCAATCTAACCTCTGAAGCCGGAACCTTCTCCTTCAAGGCGGCCAAGATATCTCTGCAGGTAAGCTCTTCCACCTCCTTTCCCGGGGGGGCTCTGGCCACGTATTTGACGTGGATGGTTTCCAAAAGCTCGCGGAGGATGAGGTCTCCAGCCCTATCCCCGTCGAGGAAGAGGGTGATTTCCTTTTCGCGGCCGAGCTTGAGGATGGTTTCCGAAACTCTTGCACCCTGAATGGCTACAACGTTCTTTATTCCGCATCTCAGGAGATTGTGGACGTCGGCTCTTCCCTCCACGAGGATGATGGACGGAGACTTGTCGATGTCAGGCCCCGCGGGCAGCTGCTCAGGCCCGTAGGTTGTGATCTCCGAAGGCTTCATGGCTTCGCCTATTTCCTTCATCAGTTCCTCGGTTTCAGGCATGGCTTCAAAGGCCCATTTTTTCAGCAGGTCTTTGGCCCTTTTTATGATCCGCTTCCTTTTGAGCTCCCTGACGTCCTCGATTTTCTCAATCCAAACTTTAGCTTCCCGGGGGCCGATCCTGTCCACGCTTTCAATCACAGCTGCCAAGAGGGAGGTGGAGGCCATGCTGAGGCTGGAGCTCACGGTGATCACGCCGTGGGTTTTGTTGTGCTCGGTCTTCATCTCCACTTCAATCCTTCCAATTCGATTGTTTTTCTGAAGCTCCCGAAGGTCCAGCTCAGGGCCGAAAAGCCCCTCTGTTTGGCCGAATAGAGCTCCTATGACGTCAGGTTTCTCCACAAGGCCGTTGACTTCAAACCTCGCGGTGATGACGTATTTTGCTGTGGGTGCGGCTGACTGACTGGTCATAAACATTCATCTCCTATCCCTATTAGGCTGGTTTTCCACCCGCATCGCGTAGACCAAGGAAAAAGTCTATTTCAGCATTTTTAAGGTCGAGTCGGTTGTCTTCATCGATTTTTCCACATCCGCCGACTTCAAAGCCGCTCTGATGGCGTCGATGTTCTCCGGTATTACGTCGGCCTCTTGGTGGACGGCTTGAAGATAGTGAACTTCGCCGTCGACCACCATTACAGACTCTCTCCAAACGCAGATTTCATAGATGTCCTGCCTAGGCCGGCCTAGGTCTCTGGCGAAATCGAAGAGGTGGGCGGTGGATATGAGACCCTCGTCCTTGCCTACGAGGAGAACGCGGGGAGCCCTTTGAAAGGCTTCGATCACGTCTTCACTTTTGACCGGCTGACGGAGGTCTGCGGAAACAGAGTGAACATGCATGTAGGTGTTGGGCACTTTCAAGGCGACTGTGGTGATGGGCAAGGTGGGCAGAACCGTGTTCACGTCAGGGCCGTGGTGGGAAGGCAGGGTTGTGGGGTCGGGGACGATGGCGTCTATGGGCCCCCTTTTTATGTCCTCAGGGTCAGCGGCTCTCCGTATGAGGGTTGCCCTGGCTTTCTTAACTCCGAAAACACTGTCCAGAGTATGGAGGGTTCTGCAGAGTCCTGTGGTGTTGCAGGATACAACCCTGATGGTGTCAGCTCCGTAGGCTTTGTCGTAGTTGCATTGAGCTACAAAGGAGACAGCGGCCACCCGGGCTTTCTCCCCTCCTTCAAAGACAGCCTTCACCCTCGCCTTCTCGTAGGCAGGCTTGTTTTTCTCGCCAACTCCTCCAGGTGTCGCGTCTACGATGATGTCCACTGTCTTCAGAAGGTCCTCCACCGTGCCTTCCACCTTGAGGCCGGCTTTTTCAAACTCGCCCACCCCCGCCTCACCCGAGGCATAGAGCGGGTAGCCTTTCTTCAAGGCCAGCTGGGCTTTGTAGTCGGGTTTGGTTTTGGCAACGCCGACGAGTTTCATATCCGGCTGGAGGGCTACGGCGTCGGCTACCCTCCGCCCTATGGTTCCGAATCCGTTAACTCCAACTTTTATAACCATGAAACATTCAACCTCCTAAATTCTTACTATATATTTACAGTCGCCCTTTTAATGTTTTCAACGTAGGCAGCCAGACCTTCTACGTCCTTGACATCCCCTGAAAGGAGGCCTTTCAGCTTCAGCCAAAAGGTGAGGTTGGGGGCTTTACCGTGATGTTCAAGGTAGTGGGTCATTTTCCCAGCCAGCTGAGTGCCTCTCCTGTCGAAGTCGGTGAGGATGATGAGCTCCCTTTCCATCTTCAAAAGTTCATGGAACACGTCGTAGAGGGGGATCCTCCGGGTTTTCACGGAGAAGATCTCCCCCTTCACCCCCAAACTTCGGAGGGCATGGACGTCCTTGGAGCCCTCAACCACGATGACGGCTCCCTCCCGGCTTTTATCCACTATTTTCTCCACTAAGACGGCTAATTTTTCGGCTTTTTCCTGAAGGGAGCTGCTTAAAGGCCTTTTTCCACTGTTTTTCCTGTCCAAGAGAACCAACCTAGGCGGACGGGTGGGAGGATAGTCCCTCCCCTTGCTGTTATCTGAAGGCTTTCTCCAACTCCACCATTCTTTGAAGGAGGTCCTCCTTTCCTTTAAAATGTCTTCTGACAGGCTCTAGGATTTTGATGAGGGCTTCTGCAACCCCGTTCTTGAGGTCAAGGGGGTGAATCTTTCCCGCGGCGTAGAGGGCCTCCAGCTGAGGGTAGCCTTCCACGTCCACGGGGCCTCCGAATTTTTCCTTCCTTTCTAGGCGAAGAACCTTCTGCTTGGCAAAGACCACATACCGGGCTATTTCCATGACAGGGTTACCGGCAGCCTGCTTGGGGGGGCAGTAGGCTTCCATGAGCTTGGCCCTTATGTCCTCCGGGGAGTCGTGGATGTAGATGCAGCTTCTGGGGATGCTTTTCGACATCTTGGAGCTGATCTGGAGGTTTAACGCCTCATCCTCATCGTACACGCCGCCCATTCTGCTGGAGGGCCCGGCTAAGCTGGGAAGCAGATGGGTGTGAAGGCACACAGGCTTTTTCAAGTGCAGCTTCTCAGCCACATCCCTCGCCAGCATGTGGGCTTTCCGCTGGTCCAGTCCAGCGCAGGCGCAGTCCACACCTAGCTCGAAGATGTCAGCCACCTGCATGGAAGGATAGATCAAAGAAGCCGCGTCCACGTCCGCAGGGTTCAACGCTCTGCCCATGATGGGAAGACAGCGGATCACCCTAGAAAGAGTGGCTTTCTTGGCTACGCGGAGAACGTTCTCCCAGTAGCGTTCCCTAGCCACCAGCTCTGAAGCCCAGAGGAACCTAACCCGGCTGGGAGTTAGCCCCAAGGCTGCGAATCCTTCTTTCAAGTAGGCGCCGCAGAGGCGGATGTTCTCCATGACCCCTCCGAGTTTGTTGTTGATCCAAGCATGCCAGTCGGCTAGGAAGATGGTGAAGTCGAAGCCGGCCTCCACCATGTCCGCTATCTTCGCCCCGCAGAGGAAGCCTGTGCCCAAATGCATTAATCCGGGCGGGGCTGTCGCAGCCGCCGCTGTCCGGAAGGCTCGAACCCCCAGTAGGCTTTGGGATGCTTTTCAGCCTCCAGCAACTGGCGGAGTTCGCTGCGGGTGACGATTTCCTCGAGGTCCTTTTCCACAAGCATCAGCTTTTCTTCAATATCCACGGATCTCTCTCCCGGGTTCCTCTCATCTCCATACTTCATGAAGAAGCCTAAAAATTAAGTTTATGGAGCCGCCGATAGGGATAGGCTTTAGATGAGGAAAACATTTCCGGTGGAAGTGCCGCGAACGAGAATGATTGGAGAGCGATTGTGGGTAAGGTTAATAGGATCATGAGAAGATTTATGATGAAACACACTGGAGTTGAGAGCTATTGAAAGCTCAAGTCGCAATAGTAGGAGCCGGCATGACCCAGTTCGGTAAATTGAAGGGAGAGATGAGGGAAATCCACGCGGAAGCGGTTAGGCTTACCTTAGAGGATACAAGCATATCAGCCAAGGACATAGACGCCATGTACGTGGGAACATGGACCCCTGACTTGTTTCTAAACCAGCTTTTCCCCGCACCGATGCTGGCGGACTCCTTAGGGCTGAACAACATACCGGTGAGCCGAGTGGAGGATGCATGCGCAACCGGCAGCGTAGCTTTCCGGCAGGCTGCGATGGCAGTGATGTCCGGTCTCCACCGCCTAGTGCTGGTAACCGGGGTTGAAGTCATGACCCAGCGTCCCACCCGGGAATGCGTCAAAACAATAGCCTACGCCTCCGACCGCCTCTGGGAGCAGCCTTTCGGGATAACTTTCCCCAGCAGCTACGCCCTCCTAGCTTCTAGGCATATGCACAAGTACGGCACAACCCCCGAGCAGCTGGCCGCTGTGTCGGTTAAAAACCATCGATACTCTGCGAAGAATCCCAAAGCCCAGTATGGAGAGGTTACCTTAGAGCAGGTTCTCAGCTCCAAGATGGTAAGCTGGCCCCTCCGCCTTCTGGACTGCTGCCCCATCTCCGACGGCGCCGCCGCCTTGGTGATAGCTAGGGCTGAGGAAGCGAAAAAGTATACAGACACGCCGGTGTATGTGCTGGGGAGCGGCCAGGCGAGGGCTTCGCTTTCCCTCCATGACAGGCCCAGCCTTACGTCGATACCCAGCACCAAGCAGGCTGCCGAAACAGCCTACCGCATGGCCGGAGTGGAAGCCGGGGATGTGGATGTGGCGGAAGTTCACGACTGCTTCACCATAGCGGAAATTCTGGCTGTGGAAGATTTGGGGTTCTTCAAGAAGGGCGAAGGGGGAAAGGCTGTGGAAGAAGGCTCAACGGAGATAGGGGGGAAGATACCTGTCAACGTGAGCGGAGGCCTCCTGGGCAAGGGCCACCCCATCGGCGCCACGGGGGTCGCTCAGATGGTGGAAATATTCGAACAGTTGAGGGGGGAAAGCGGAAGCAGACAGGTCCCCGGCGCGGAGATAGGGCTGACCCACAACGTGGGAGGAACAGGGGGGGTGGTGACGGTTCACATCTTCAGCGTCAAGGGAGGCTAGAACCATGGGGGCGGTATCAGAGTTTTGGGATAAGTTGAAAGGGGAGAAAAAACTTTTCGCTTTGAAATGCAGATGCGGGGCCGTGGTGTTCCCTCCTCAGCCCTCCTGCCCCACCTGTAACGGGTGGGAGATGGAATGGGTTGAGCTCAGCGGTAGGGGCGAAATATATGCCTACACGGTTTCAAACATCGCCCCTCCCTCGTTCACAGGCAAGCTTCCCTTCTGCGTGTCCATCATCAAGCTGGAGGAAGGCCCTATGGTGATGTCCATCGTTGAAACGGACCGGCCTGAGATTGGGATGAAAGTCCAGATGGTTCTAGAAGAAAAGAGAAACCTTGACATACCCGACGAAAACTGGAGGGAAAGACCTCTCTACAAATTTAAGCCCATACCCGCAGGCGATTCAGCCTAACCCTCGAATACCCTCTCTCCCCAAGGTTGGATTTCGCTGAAAAATTTAAGCTCCATGCCATTGAAGAATTTAAATAGCCTTTTTTCTTTAATAACTTGTATGGGAGGAAATTTAAAGGAAGAACTGAGAAAAGAGGCTTTTAACCAAGAGTTCAGCTTCTTCGGTGTGCCGAAATTAGAGGAACTGGAGAAAGTGCCCTTCCCCCCTCACAGGGGGCTTTCGAAACCCTCCGAGGTTATGCCTGAAGTAAAGTCCGTCGCGGTACTCGGCTTCCATGCTTGGGATATAGCCATGAACACGGTGGTAGCTTCAGCCATACCACCGGATAAAATTCCCTTCGACATCGTGGAGGGAGCCGTATATTACAACATGTACTACGAGATAGTGGAGGCCAGAGCGTGGAGGGTGTGCAAGTTTCTCTGGGACAGGGGATACAAGGCGATTCCCAGCCAGGGAATCCACCTCAAGGCCGCAGCCGCCCTGGCGGGTTTGGGCTTCATCGGTAAAATGACGCTGGTGCTAACCCCCCAATACGGGCCGCGGCAGCGCTGGGTGGGCATCCTCACGGACGCTGAGCTGGAGCCGGACGAGCCTTGGAGGTTCGTCCCCGGGGGAGAAGGCGACCTGTGCAAGGACTGCGAAATCTGCATAAAAACATGCCCGGTGCAGGCTATAATACCGGGGTATTCTCAGGGAGTCGAGCCGGGAAAGAAGGTGGACATGAACAGGTGCATCATCCCCCAAGAGCTGTTCGACAAACCTTCTCCCGAGGCCAAGGCTTACTTCAAGATACTGAGCCCTCGAGGCCTCTTCGAGTGCACCATATGCCACGACTCCTGCCCTGTGGGGAGGGAGAACAGCATGAAAAAGGCCGCTGAATGGAGGCCGACGCCCTTCACCGAAACCTAAGGAAGTCCCAGCGTTTTCAGAAATGAAACCTACCTGAACTTCCGCGGAAAAGCGAGCATCTTCAGAAGGATGGTGGACCGGCCGGGATTTGAACCCGGGACCTCCGCCTTGCGAAGGCGTCGTTCATGCCAGGCTGAACTACCGGCCCCTTTACGAGTCTTGTAGAAGAGAACTCTAAATTAAGCTTTCATGAAACCCCGAAAAACAGTATGCAAAAGTAGGAGGATAGCACACTAGGCATATTGAAGCGGTGCATCCTCTTCCTCAAAAAACCGCACTATATGCCACATTTGCTACAGCTTTTCAAGCTGCCCCAGCTGAGATTTTAAGCCGCCCCTTCCCCGGTGCAGCGTCAACGCTCTTTTAAGGCATGTTTCGCTGTGAAAACCGGGGGCTTTTGCCCCTTTTTGCCTTTTGCAGAGGTTTCCTGAAAATAGAGGGGAAGTTAGGGTTTTTGGATGTAGCCTATGATGTAGCCTATTCCACCCAGCAGGACGCCTAGCCCGCCTAGGATGATGAAGTATCCTATGGGTTCAACGTATCCGCCGATGAGTTGATGAACCTCCCCGGGGCTTAATCCCCCGCCGCCTACCGCCGTGGGCAGCAAAGCCGTTCCACCTATGTAGCCTGCCACCATGAGCAGCCATGTAGCTCCCGCGGCTCCCACGTTCATGAGGATGAAGTGCAACCAAGCTAGAACGTTCCTGAAACCTGAATAGGTCCTCCGCAGGTGAACTTCGAGATGCTGGTAGAAAAGGGCGGTTACAGCCACAGCGATGACTCCGACTATGATATAGGAAATGTAGCCGACGAAAAACCATGTTCCCGCGCTGCCTGAAGCTATCACCCTCGAGGGGCTGGGAGTCAGAAAAGGCAACACGATCAACATGGTAATGACAAAGGCGATGCCGCCTTGAATTATCGCCGCCCAAATAAACCTGTTCGCCCATTTGCTGGTTAATATCGTTTCCACCATAGTTTTCACCGTTTATCTATAAGGGAAAAGTTATATATAAATTTATCATTAATATTATATTAATTATATTGAAATCTAAAAATAAATATTATTTATACCAATCCAAGCTTCCAACCACAAACTTGATCAAACCCTGAAGAGAAGCCTTCGCCTCCTCACTCATCGCCGTTGCGCGAATCAACCTGACAGCCTCTCGAGCATAACTTCTCGCCGTCTGCTTAGCCTTGTCAAGGGCGCCGCTTCTTCGGATTATTTCTTTTATGCGCATCACATCCCCTTGGTCTAAACTCCCCCCTCGAAGTAAGCTCTTTAAAAGACTTAGCCGCCGGCCTCGGAGCATCTGGTAGGCGTAAACCATGTGCAGCGGCTTCTTTCGAAGCATGATATCTCCTCCGGTAGGACGTCCATACTGGTCTTCCGTGGCGAAGGTGCCTATAATGTCGTCTTGGATGTCGAAGGAGTAGCCCATGCAGGTGCCCGCCTGCTCTAGGATTCGAAGGTCGGAGGACGGGGCGCCGCCTAGGATAGCACCTATGCCCAGAGTCGCTCTGAAAAGGGAAGCCGCCCTCTTTGAAGCCATGACCTTCCATTCCTCTACATCAGGCTCCTTGTGCTCAAAGAGGAGATCCAGTATCTGGCTTTCGTTCACCGCGCAGTAATCTTTGATGAGGAGTTTAACTGCTTCTTGGAGAGTCCTCCTATCGAAGCCTGCGTTGAGCAGGGTTGTCAAAGCTAAGGCTAGGAGGATGTTTCCGGTGAAAACAGCTAAACCCTCTCCAAACCTGTCATTGAACTCTGCAAAAAGCTTGTGGAAAGATTTTCCACCCCTCCTCATCTCATCGCGGTCGATAAGGTCGTCGTGGACGAGGATGGAATGTCTGTAAAACTCCACAGCCACGCAGACTGTGAGGATTTCCTCGTTCACCATACCCTTGTAGCCTTTGTAGGTCAAGAGGGTGCTGTAGGAGGCTATTCTTTTCCCCTTCCGGAGGAGAAACTCCGCTGCGTGGGCGTAGACCCTTCCTATGAAGGAATGGTATTTCTCAGCATCCCAAACCAATTCCCTGAAACAGGCTTCCAGCCGGCTGTCTACGAGGTTCCCGTAGTTGGAAAGCGCCTCCTCAAACCTCATACTCTTCCACCATCCAAGCCCTTTTAGGGGTTGCTTTTCCCTTTACCTTTAAAGTTGATATATCTTCAACTCTTAGGGTTTCAAAAATTGATAGGGGGCTGAAAACTGAAGGCAATGGTTCAGGTCAACCGGGTTATTAGGTTCATTCTTCCCCTATAATTTTTATCTATCAGGTCGGTAACAGTATTTAACAGGAGACCCCTCCTTTGAGCGGAAAATCTTTTGTGGAGAAAGAGCTCTCCGCCCCCTCCGTCTTCAAGGATGAAAGTAAACTCTCCCCCGACTACGTTCCCCCAAGCCTTCTCCATAGGGAGGAGGAGCTCAGAATTTTGGCGAGGACTTTCCGCTCACTGGCAGAAGCTCCGGGAGAAGCCTCCTACCGCCTAATCCTCCGCGGCCCAATTGGCAGCGGTAAAACCGCCTTAGCTAAACGTTTTGGAAGCGACTTCGAAGCCTATGTTAGGAAGAAGAAAATTAACTTCAAATACGTCCATGTGAACTGCAGGGAAGAGGGCAGCTTCTACGGCGTCCTGAAAAACATCATCCGGAGAAATTTTGAAAGAGGCTTTCCAAGCCGAGGCTATTCTTCCCAAGAACTCCTCAGTATCTTCATTGAAATTTTGGACAAAAACAACCTCCACGTTCTCTTAGCCTTAGACGAGCTGGAAGCCCTCATCAGGAAGGAGGGGGGAGACCCCCTTTTCAGCCTAACCCGCCTCTATGAAGGCAGGCCTCCCGGCTCCCCCCAGAGGCTTTCCCTCATCTGCATTTTCCGGGAGCCAGAATGCGAAGAAGCCTTCAAACTGTTGGACGCCAGCACCCTCAGCACGCTGGGCCACAACACCGTGAAACTGGAGGGGTATACCTCCGGCCAGTTGAAGGAGATCCTAGAATACCGAGTCCACGAAGCCTTTCAAGAAAACGCTGTAGAGCCGGAAGCCTTGGAGTTGGCTGCGGACCTAGCGGGAGAAACAGGGGACGCCCGGTTTGCCATTGAACTTCTCTGGCTGGGCGGTAAATTTGCCGATACAGCCAGATCTCCCAGACTGCTTCCCGAACACATCAGGGCGGCCCAAATGAACATTCATCCCTCCCTTCGAAGGGAGGACCTCAAACTGCTGAGCCTCCATGAAAAACTGCTTTTGCTGGCTGTGGCAAGAGCCCTCAGACTCAGCCAAACAGCCTACTTGCCCATAGGCGATGTGGAAAAAGAATACAGTGCAGTGTGCGAGGAATACAGAGAAAAGCCTCGGGCTCACACTCAGACTTGGAAATACGTGAAGACCCTGGGCATGTCAGGGATGATGTCCACCAAAATTTCCGGAAAAGGCCAGCGGGGGAAAACAACTCTCCTCGGCCTCTACGTTTCCTCAGAAAGACTGGAAGAGGAACTTCGCAGAATGCTGGAGTCCAAGAAACATGGGTGAATTTTTCTGCTGGAAAACATCTTAGCTTCCAAGGGAAGACTGAAGATACTGAGGCTACTCCTCCAGTTTAAGGAGATGAACATATCGGAGATCGCCAGAAGAACAGGGCTCTCCTACACCTCAACCAGACGCCACCTACAAATGTTAGAGCAGTCAAGGCTTGTTGAGGAAAAAAACTATGGGCGGATAAGAATTTTCAGCGTGAGAGAAGGAGACGAGAAATGCCAAGCGGTGGCAAGACTTTTCGAAGCCTGGCCTCCTGACAAGCCTAGGAGAAAATGAAGCCTAACTTCCAAATCTTCTCTGACGGTTCTGATAGACGCTTATAGCCCTGTAAAGGTCGAGTTTTCTGAAATTAGGCCAGTAGACGTCGAGGAAGCAAAGCTCACTGTAGGCGCCTTGCCAAAGGAGAAAATTGCTCAACCTTTCCTCTCCCGAGGTGCGGATGATGAGGTCCGGATGGGGGTTGGGGAGAAAATGGGTGTAGAGGTTTTTTTCAAAAATCTCCTCAGTAAGGTCGCTGGGAGAGAGAACACCCTCCTTCACATCGAGGGCTATCCTTTTCACAGCGTCAAGGATTTCCATTCTTCCACCGTAGGCTATGGCTAGGTTGAGATAGTATCTATCATAGTCTTCAGTCGCCTTTTCAAGCCTTCCAATGCTCTCTTGAATTTTCGGCGGAAGCATCTCTCTTCTCCCAAGAACCTTCACCCTAACCTCGTTTTCATGTATACGATCATCTCGGGCGAGACGATTCAGATAGTCGTTTATCAAGCCCATAAGCTCCTCCACCTCCTGCCTAGGCCGACGGAAGTTTTCTGTGGAAAAAATGAAGAGGGTTGTAGTTTTGATCTTGCCGGTTTCCCAGCACCACTCCACGAAGTTTTCAGCCTTCTTCGCTCCTTCTAGGTGGCCGTTGAGAGGCCACATCCTCCTGCTTTGAGCCCATCTCCTGTTACCGTCTAGGATCACAGCCACATGCTCAGGGAACTTTCCGTTTTTTAGTTTATTCCACAAAAACCATTCGTAGATCTCCACGGTGAAACGGTTTGTTACTACTCCCCAAAACAATTTTTGAAAGACGTAGATTATTTTTTCTTTCAGAGACATAGCCAGCGCCCTTGAAAAGAAAGACCTAGAATTAAAAGATAGGTCGATCCTTTAATTCTTTTACTCTCTTTTTGGAAGTTCTCATCCCCGAAACTAACCATTTGGGAAGAGCTGAGTTAGCCTAGGGAGAAGCGTCCTTCTGGTTCAGATTTCCTTTCGACAAGAGAATTTGGAACTCTTCGAAGGTGATTTTTTCTCCTCGCTTCAGCTTTTCCTCTGCCAGCCGCCCTTTATCCTCCCTTGCTTCTAAAGCCTTTTTCAGCCTCTGAGCTGAATAGTTCTCGTTAAGCCGCCTCAGATTGTTTTCCAACTCTTTCCTCTTAGCCAAGACTTCAAGAAGCCTACCGTGGAGTTCGTCTGCTTTCCCTTTGGCTTCTAAGAATTTCTGCTGCGCCTCCGACGCCTTCTCCACGAGTTCATCGACAGCCTTGAGGGCTTTCATCATTTTCTCATGGTGAACTTGGCTTTCTCTTGCTTTTTCGACGAGTTCAGTTCTAATCCGTTTACCTTCACATTTCAGGTCTTCGGCTTTCCTCAATATTTCTTTAAGCCTTTTGACCTTTTCTCCCCTTCGATTATGGACGGCGATCTGAGCTTCTAGCTCCCTGATTTTCTCCACCAGCATCTTTTCTTCTTCATGGCTGAAGGGAGTTGTTTGAATTTTCCATTCCAAATCCTCGAAAACTTTTCTGGCCTTCCTCTCCGAAGTGGGAACCGTTAACCTAAGCTTCTCAGCTTCTTGTTTGATTTCTGCATAAAGCTTCCACTCTTTCGCAGCTTCAGCCCTCAAGCCTTCAAGTTTCTGCTTCAGCTCTTTTACCAACCTGTTAACTTCATCCCTGCAGCCTCTATGACTTTGGGCTTCCCGCCTTAACTCTCCTATCTGCCGCAGAAGCTCTCTCTTCTTCTCCAGCCAACGTTTAGCCTTTTGGTTGAGAGAATCTCTTTCCTCCCGCAGAGAGTTTATCTCTGAAGTGAGTGTGCTGATTTCTTCAACCAAACTTTCAGTATCCGAAGCTGAGGCCTCCGTTAGGCTGTTTAACCACCGACGCCTTCCAGCCTTAAAACCCTATGTCCAAATTTTTCTGATAAAGGTTTCTTTATTCTTTTTCACCGCGGGTTAGGGTTCTTTCTATCGCCGCGACTAGGTTGACGAAATTGGTGAAGTATCGAGCTGAGGAGGCTATCATGGAAAAGTCAAATCGAAGACGGGAGATGGCGGCTAGAAGGTCTCGGGCCAGAAGAGGAACGCTGCCGCCGGCCTGCGATAAAAGAGTGGCCTCCAGCATACCTGGAACTGTTGACCACTGGAGAATGGTCTTGATTGTCTGCTCGGAGAGGAGGTCCATCTTGGTGAGGACGTTTACTTGGGGAAGTGTGAACCTCAGATGCACGGCGACGGAGAGGAAGAGGTTTGAAACATAGTTGAAGGGGTCTGAGCAGAAGGGAGCGTCGAACAGGTACAGTACCATTTTCTGGTCGAGGCTTAGTTCCCTCGCCAAGTAGGGGCCGCTGACCCTGAAGGCGAACAGCTCCATCTGGCCGGGGGTGTCGATGATGGCGTATTCAGGGTTTAAGGCTGCTATTTCCTCACTTAGCCTAGGAGCCTGATCCGCCAAGAGGTCTGCGGCCATTATCAGAGCTCCGTTGGGTCCGAGGCCGTATTTCTCCATAAGCTCCTGGAGGGATATGTACTTTCTAACATCCACTTGAGGGAAATAAGGCAGTCGGAGGGCTCCGGGATCTAGGTTGACGATGACCACTGATTTACTTTCTCTGCCAAGCCACTCTGCCAGGGAGGAGGCGAGAAGGGACTTACCGCACCCCGCAGTGCCTAAGATGAAAATCCCATACACATCCACTACCCTCCACTTGTGAAGGCTGAGGAAACACGGCACAGGAAAGCTGCTGAGACTTCGAAAGGGCAGCCATGAAAACTACATTTCAGAGGAGACCATTCGTATCTCCTCAGCCTTCACTACGCTGGATCTCGCCGCCTGATTTTTTAACCAACTCCGTAACCATCTCTTCAGCCTTGCGAATACGCTCCAAGGCTTCGCCGCCGGTTTTGGCGGAAGTTGAGAAGTGAAGTTCAATGTGGTAATGCCCCTCCTCCCCATAGGGATGAGATTTAATGTAAACTTGCGGGTAAACTCGCATGACTTCGTCTATGATGGGGGAAAGCTCAGGCTCCAGCACTTTCTTAACTATGAGGCTTTCCTCCCTAAACTGGACTTGAGCTTTTTCTGTGATCAATCCAGCTACAGCCTCGTCGAAGATGGCCTTCATTTCGCTGGGCACACCCGGCAGGCAGAGAATGAGAGTGTTTTCCTCCCTGAGCATCACGCCGGGAGCCGTGCCTACGGGGTTGGACAGAGGCTCTGCTCCTTGAGGCAGCCGTGCCATCTTCTCTCTTTCTGATGTCAACTCCCTTTGGAGGGTTAGGCCTTTTTCCAGCAGTTCACGATGCTTTTCTCTGACCATTTCCAAGGCTTGGGAATTCACCTTCAAAGGCCGGGACAGAGCCTCAGCTACGCCTTGGAGGGTTTTGTCGTCGTGGGTAGGCCCTAAGCCGCCTACCATCATCAGCAGCCACGGCTTTCTTCGCAAAGCCTCTCTGATGGAGGAGGCTATTTCTTCCACGTCGTCGGGGACGGTGGTTATCCTACGGAGGCTTCCGCCTAGGGCGGTTACCCGCTTGGCAATCCAGTGAGCGTTGGTGTTTAGAGTCTTTCCGATGAGTAATTCATTACCTACGGTGATCAGCTCAACAGCAGCCTGCACTTAAACCGCCTCATTCCGTTTTTCCAGTGGAGGATGGCCCTCTATCCGAGGTCATTTTTCCTTCTTAGAAAGCCACCATTTTAAGTATTCTCGGCGTTCCTGCCTTTTTTCCTCTTCTTCTCGAGGAGGTATGTTCCTCCTTTTAGCTTCTAGGATTTCGTGGTACTTCAATGTTAGCCCGCAGCTTCGACAGGAGTAGAGTTTCATGTTGAGGTCGTAGGCCATTTCTCCTCCACATTCAGGGCAATACTCCATATTCGCTCACTCAACCAATATTCAAACTCCGTTATTAGGGTTTAAGACCCCCGGCGGCATGCCGTGCTGTTTAAGGGTCGGAACCCCTATTTATTATATGAAAAGAAAACCTAGCCGCCGAAGAGGGAGAAAGGCTGCCGGTGGAAGCAAGGCTTTACCAGAAAATTCGGGAAGACGGCCTTGTAAAGTGCATCGTCTGCGGTCGAAGATGCTACATTGCAGATGGGAAAAGGGGCTTCTGCAGGGTCAGGGAAAATCGGGGGGGAACCCTCTACGTCCTCAACTACGCCAAACTCACTGCCATGAACGTGGACCCCATTGAGAAAAAGCCCCTCTTCAACTTTTGGCCGGGAAGTCTCTCCTTTTCCATCTCCTCCATCTCCTGCTCCCTCACCTGCGAATGGTGTCAGAATTATTCTCTCTCGCAGGTGGAGCCCGGGGAGATACCTGTTCGGGAGGTCTCTCCGGAAGAGGTGGTGGAGATGGCTAAGAGATATGGCTGCAAAACCATAGCTTACACCTACAATGAACCTATCATCTGGTTGGAGTACGTCGTGGACACGGCTAAGGCGGCTAGGAAACAGAATATACTGAATGTTCTAGTGACAAACGGCTACGCCACCGAAGAGTCCATTCGAGAGTTCTCCCCCTATATCGACGCAGCCAACGTGGACATCAAAGCCTTCCATCCTGAATTCTACAGCAAACACTGCCAAGGGAGGCTGGAAGACGTCCTCAACAGCGTCAAGCTGATGGTGAAGGAGGGCTGGCATGTAGAAACCACCTACCTCCTTATCCCCGGGTTAAACGACCGCGTGGATGAAATTAGAAAAATGAGCCGGTGGGTGGTGGAGGAATTGGGCGCTGATACCCCTCTTCATTTCAGCCAATTTTATCCCATGTACAAGATGACTCACCTGCCGCCTACCCCCGTGGGCACCCTCGTCAAGGCTAGAGAAATCGCCTTGAAGGAAGGCCTCCACTACGTTTACGTAGGCAATGTCCCCGGTCATGAGGGGGAAAACACCTACTGCCCCGGCTGCGGCTCAGTCCTAGTTCAACGGTGGGGATTCGACGTGCAGAAATGGAGACTCACGGAAAAGATGACATGTTCCTACTGCGGTACCAGAATAGCCATAAAAGGAAAATTTGAACCCAGAAAGAAAAGGTTCCTCTAGACCACGCACGCGGCGACAATATTCGCAGCGTCTGTGGAGGTCTAGGGGGCTATAAAACCGCTTTACATGCTTCGCTCAATTGCCAAGAAACCGCCGGGGGAGAGACATTTTGCCGCTGGACTTAAACCGAAGTATATAATTCTTTGATGATTAAACAGAGATGTATCCGCCGCGAAGCTGGAGTGGAATGCCTATTGTCCGTGCCTCATGGGGGAAGACTCGTAGACCGAGTGTTGAAGGGGAAGCCGAGGGAAAAAGCCCAAAAGGATGCCGCGCTTATGCCGGCTGTAAGTTTAGATGAAGAAGTGGCAAAGGACGCTCAAAACATTGCTCAAGGAATCTACAGTCCCCTGGAAGGTTTTCTTCTCCAAGAGGACTACGAGCGTGTGCTTCATGAGAGACGACTCTCATTCAAGGACGTTTACTGGACGATTCCCATCGTTCTCGACGTTACGAAAGACAGGGCGGCTCAGCTGAAAGAGGGGGAGGATATAGCTTTAACCTGCAACAATAGAACGGTTGCTGTGCTTCACCTAGAAGAGAAGTACCCTTATGACAAGAAAGAGTTTGCTCGGAGGGTCTTTAAAACCGTTGACCCATCCCACCCGGGAGTAGCTTCCCTCTACAGTAAAAAGGAAATCCTCCTCGGGGGGAAAATTGACCTACTGGAGGAGGTTGAAAGCGCCTATAAAAGATACGCATTGACTCCCAGACAGACTAGGGCCATCTTCAAGGAAAGAGGATGGAAAACAGTAGTCGGTTTTCAGACGCGGAACGTACCTCATCTCAACCACGAATTCCTTCAAAAAACCGCCCTCTCTTTTCTAGATGGACTCTTCATCAATCCCGTCATCGGTAAAAAGAAGAAAGGCGACTTCAGAGACGAGATTATCTTGGAGTCATACAGGGTGCTGATAGACAGATACTATCCCAAAGAGAGCGTGGTCTTGGCCATCCTGCCTTGGGAAATGAGGTACGCCGGCCCTATGGAGGCAATACACCACGCAATAATACGGAAGAATTTCGGCTGCACACATCACATCTTCGGAAGAGACCACGCAGGAGTCGGCAGCTTTTACCGCCCCTATGAGGCTCAAGAAGTTTTCGACCAGTTCCCGGACTTGGGCATCACCCCTATCTTCTTCCGAGAATTCTTCTACTGCAAAAAATGTCAAGGCGTAATGAATGAAAAAATATGCCCCCATGGAGCGCAGGACAGAATTGTCTTCAGCGGAACAAAGGTGAGAAGCATCTTTACCCGCGGAGAAACTCCTCCAAAAGAATTAATGAGGCCTGAGGTTGTTGAGGTCATAAAAAAATACCCGAATCCCTTCGTGGAATAGCTTAAGAATGTTTTATCGTGAGGTATTTGTTATGTTTTGGAAAGGGATCTCAATCTGTGTTGGTACTTTTCCTTATAGGAGGCTCGACAGGTTTTGCAGCAGAAGGAGTGTTCTCGGTCTCCTATTTTATGGGTTTCAGGTTTACCTTTTATCTCTCTGCCGCAGAAATTGCATGTCAACCGTAATCCCAGTCCAGGTCTGAGAATAATCCCCGGTTGCTCTTTGACTATCTTGGCGATTATGTTGCTGGAGACCACTGTAACTCCTTCAAGTTTCGCTATGGTTTTCGCCAAGAAATCTTGGAGAGCTTTCAGGTCTTGGGCGAACACTTTGATGAGAAGGTTGCCTTAGCCCGCTGTCAAGTAGATAGACCTGACCTCCTCGATTTTGTCCAAGACATTGAGGGTTTCTTCAAGCTTGGAGAAGTCAACTTTCAACATGACGTTTGAAACTACTCCCTGCTCTATTTTATCCGTGTCCAGCAGAGGGATTATCTTTTTTATGAGCCCTGAATCAAACATCCTCCGCATGCAACTTTCCACAGTTGGCGTGCTGACCAAGGCTTGCTTGGCTATTTGGCGCAGGGGCTTTCTTCCATCCTCCAGCAGAGCTCGGAGTATGGCTATATCTGTTTCATCCAACTTGATGGACAAGGGGTCTCAACGGGAAACCTCCTCCGCGATTAATTAACGTTTACAATTGAAAAATGAGCGACTCATTCTCTTCGCCTTTTTAAAGGTATACGCTTTAATACCCTCCGGGACCAAGTCTAGATAGGGGAGTAGAAGCGTGAACGGGGAGAAGCCAACCGCAGCCTTCGTTTTATCCCTCGTCGCAGGGGTTTTAATAGCGCTGGGCGGAGCTGTGAGCTCCGTTTTCATGGGAATGATGGGTCTGTACAGCGGCGGCTGGCGTGGGATGATGGGCGGATACGGCATGATGGGTTGGCCTGTTTGGGGCTTCGGTGTAGCCTTCGGCATAACAGGCCTAGTCGTAGGTGTCATCGTGATCATCGGCGCGATAATGCTGGATTCAAGACCTCAGGAACATAGGACATGGGGCGTTATAATACTGGTCTTCTCAATCCTGAGCATCCTAGGCGGAATGGGCGGCTTCGGCCTAGGGTTGATTCTAGGAATAATCGGAGGAGCATTAGCCATAGGCTGGACACCGCCGGCGCAGGCGACAGAACGTGTAAAATAGCCCACTAAAACCTGTGTCCACTGCGGTCGGGCGATTGTTTCAAACGCCAAGTATTGCCCTCAATGCGGAAAAGAGCAGCCTGAATAGAGACGGTGCGGCGACATGTCTTATAACTGGAAGGTAAGCGCGCTGGTAATAGCTACAGCTTTGGCTGTGGCAGTAGTTGCGTTGTTTTTCTATTCTTACACCTACGTTCCCGGCATGAGGCCTCAACCTCTGGCGCCAACTCCGTCCACTGCCATGCCTCCCAGCATGATGGGCGAAGGACCAAGTGTAGGAGAGCCTTCTGCGGCTCAGGAGTTGCTGACGATGGAAGGGGCGCTGGCGGCCTCCCAAGATTACCTCCGAAAAGTAGGCGATCTGGATCTGGCTGTGGCTGAGATAATGGAGTTCAGCAACCATTATTATGTGGATGTTTATGAGCAGAGCACAGGTATTCACGCCTTCGAGCTTATCATAGAAAGGGATGGAGACATCTACCCGGAGCATGGACCGAACATGATGTGGAACACCAAGTACGGTCACCATGGAGGCGGAATGATGGGTGTGGGAGGAATGATGGGGGCTTACTCCATGTCGGCAGAAATGCCCATCGACGAGCGGGAGGCATTGGTCTATGCTCAAAATTATCTGAATACATACATGCCGGGAGCCGTTGCTGTGGAGCCCCATAGATTCTACGGATACTATACGCTTCACGTGGAAATAGACGGCGGCATCGTCGGCATGCTCAGCGTAAACGGCTACAGTGGAGATGTCTGGTATCACAACTGGCATGGGGAATTCATCCGAATCATGGAGCTGCAAGAGCACCATGAACATGAGGATTGAAAACGCCTCCTAGGGGGAGCCTCCATGACGTGGGAGTTCTGGAATAGGTGGGACCTAGTCTTGGCGAATGTGGCATTGTTCTCCCTATTCCTCCTCCTCATGCCCTTCAAAAGGCGAAGCGCATGGGGTTCCCGCGGGGCCTTCATAGGTTTCTTGGTAGCCTTATTCACCGAAATGTACGGCCTACCTTTGACGGTTTACGTCATCGCTCCTTTTCTTCTACCGTTTTCCGGCTCCAGCCAGTGGCTGTGGAGTGGACACCTATTCGGATGGGTGGGCATAGCCGTTGGAACACCCATCCTCATCCTAGGCGGAGCCTTAATCGTGGCCGGATGGAGGGCGGTTCATAGAGCGGTGTCAAGCGATGGGGGACTTGTGACTGATGGAGTCTATCGTTTTGTACGGCATCCTCAATACCTAGGACTGATGCTTCTCACCTTAGGCTGGTTGGTACATTGGCCGACCATCATAGGCGCGGCGATGTGGCCTTTTCTGGTTCTTCTATACTATCGGCTGGCGAGAAGAGAGGAAAAAGATCTGGAAATGAAGTTTGGAGAAAGATTTCACAAATACAGGAATACTGTTCCTATGCTTCTGCCAAAATCGAAGTTTAAATTACTCGTTATAGGGAATAATAAAAAAATGAGGGAATCACATGGCTAAAGACCCGATTTGCGGCATGTATGTGGACGAAAACAAGAAAGAAGTCATCAAACGAGAGGTTAGAGGGCGAACATACTATTTCTGCAGTGAAAACTGTGCCGAGACGTTCATGAGGCCTGAGGTTGAATTGCGAAATCTTAAACGACTCGTAATATTCAGTTGGATCTTAGGAATTTTGACGTTTACCTTCACCTACATAAAGGTCTTGCCGGCTTTACCTAACAATGTTTGGCTCTTTATTTTCGCCACACCGGTTCAATTTGTAGCCGGGTATAGATTCTATCGAGGTACCTGGGACGCTTTGAAGAGTAGAAACGCCAACATGCACACGTTGATAGCCATAGGTACTTCTGCAGCATGGCTCTACAGCACTATCGTTACCTTTTTTCCTAACTTCTTTCCTAGAGCGGAAGTATACTTCGACACGGCCACCTTAATTATTGCGCTGATACTTACGGGAAGACTATTCGAGGATATTGCCAAGGGTAAAGCCTCGGATGCGGTCAGAAAACTGATGGATCTTCAACCAAAATTAGCCCGATTGATAAAAGATGGAAAAGAAATTGAAGTTCCCGTCGAAAAAATTCAGTTGGGCGACATCTTAATCGTCAGGTCTGGAGAGAAAATTCCTACCGATGGTATAGTGATTGAGGGCCACTCCTCTGTTGACGAGAAGATGATCACTGGCGAAAGCATGCCGGTTGGAAAAAAAGTGGGTGACGAAGTTATCGGCGCCACTATCAATAAAGTTGGGATGCTGAAGATAAAGGCAACAAAAGTCGGTGCGGACACAACTCTATCCCAGATAATAAAGTTGGTTGAGGAGGCTCAAATATCACGGGCCCCTATACAACGGCTGGCTGATGTGGTATCGTCCTACTTCGTCCCCATAGTCATCTTGGTAGCAGGTATTGCGTTCTTTGTATGGTATCTGATAGGTTTGCAGAGCTTCCAGTTCTCCCTCACCGTAGCCATAGCTGTCCTCATCATCGCTTGTCCTTGCGCCTTAGGAATAGCGACACCTATGGCCATCATGGTTGGAACGGGAAAAGGGGCTGAAAACGGCATTCTCATCAAAGGAGGAGAATACCTTGAGAAAGCCCACAAGCTTCAAGCCATGGTCTTTGACAAGACGGGAACCTTGACCAAGGGAGAACCCTCCTTAACTGACATCATTCCACTCAGTGGGCTGAATGAAGAGGAAGTATTAAAGCTGGCCGCCATCGCCGAGAAAGGCTCAGAGCATCCTCTAGGAGAAGCCATCATTCGGGGCGCTAAGGATAAAGGAATAGATATCCCTGACCCTGCAAAGTTCGACGTTGTTCCAGGGCATGGAGTGAAAGCGGAATACAATGGTAAAAAAATATTGCTCGGAAATAGGAAGCTCATGAAAGATAACAAGATAGACATAGAAAAACTTGAAGACAAAATTAGCGCACTCGAAGAAGAAGGTAAGACGGCGATGGTGCTTGCTTTGGACGGGAAGGTGATTGGGATAGTTGCTGTGGCAGACACATTGAAGGATTATTCAAAAGAGGCAATAGAAGCCTTGCAGAGCATGGGAATTGATGTCATTATTCTCACCGGAGACAATAAGAGAACCGCAGACGCCATCGCCAGAAAACTTGGGATCAAACGGGTTTTGGCAGAGGTGTTACCGAAGGATAAAGTCAACGAAATTAAACGTCTTCAACAAGAAGGCAGAATTGTAGGGATGGTGGGGGATGGAATAAACGATGCACCTGCATTGGCTCAAGCAGACATAGGCATTGCCATTGGAAGCGGAACCGATGTGGCCAAAGAAACTGGCGGCATTCTGCTGATCAAGGAAGACTTGAGAGACGTTGTAACTGCGATAAAACTGAGCAGAAAAACTGTTAGAAAGATCAAACAGAATCTCTTCTGGGCGTTCGCCTACAACACTGCCTTAATCCCTGTGGCAGCGGGAATACTATACCCTTCCTTCAACATACTACTTCATCCTATTTTTGCGGCTGCAGCTATGGGGCTCAGCTCCTTGACTGTGGTCGGAAACTCGATGCTCCTCAGGAGATTTAAACCTGAAAGGAGGTGATATCTTGGCGAAAGATCCTATATGTGGAATGGATGTGGACGAAGAGAAAATCCAATACAAGTCTGAACATGCGGGAAAAACTTATTATTTTTGCAGCCCAACTTGTAAGTCTGAATTTGACAGAAACCCTGAAAAACACGCAAGATAGGAGAAAACCGAACCGATGGAAGAGAAACACATCCGCAAGATTTTACCTGTAAGGGGTATGCCATGCGCTTCCTGCACCCTGACGATAGAGAAGGAACTGAAGAAACTGGAAGGTGTAAAGGATGCACAGGTGAGCTACTTGATGGAGAAGGTTGCTGTAACCTACGACCCTGAAAAAGTCGGAATCCCTGACATAGAGGGCAGAATCGAAAAGCTTGGCTACAAGCTTGCCTACAAGAAATATAAAAGCTTCTTCAGCAGAATACTCAGAACTTGAGTTTAAAAAACCCTCTGTCGGAGGAGCCTCATTTTCTTTTTTAGAAGAAACGGGAAAGTTTCGACTGGGTTATTTTTTCCAGAATTTCTCGCCTTGTTTCCCATTCCAACCTGACGATTTCCGGAAACTTCTTGTGCTTTCTAAAATATTTTTCCAGAAAACTGATCGTAACCTCATCTGAAGGATACCCCGAACCCATAGGCCCGTACTTTTTACAGTATTCTTCCATGATCATGTCTCTTCTCACCTTTGCAAGTATTGAGGCTGCGCTCACAATGGGGTATTTCTTGTCAGCGAAATTTTCAGCTATAATTTTACCTCGATGTGTTTTCAGAAAATTTTTGAGGACGTTGAGAAAATTTTCAGGAGCAGAAGCAGGCGCATCTATGTACGTGACATCAGGGTTGAACCTTTCCATTATCTCCGCCATTTTCCGAGCTTCAAGCACGTTCAATTTCCCCCGCCTGACCGCCTCGTCTATCTCCCTTGGGTAGACCTCCACCATGTGAAAGCCTTGAATTGTCTTCATTATCTTACTTTTCAACTCGACTCTTTTTTGACGGGTCAATTCCTTGGAGTCCTTCACACCCAATTCTTCGAGACGCCGGATGGATTCCTCCGTGGCTACGACCCCGCAGACTATCATGGGGCCGATGACAGGTCCTCTTCCCGCCTCGTCGACGCCTAGGATCTTTTCCGTAGGTGTATCCCCGCCTGAAACCATGTGAATTGGCTGCTGTGCATTCCACCTTTTCCCAAGTTTGGGGCAAGTGAAAGTAGGTTAAGCTCTAGTTTTCAATGCTTCCAGTCTGGTCTTGTGTTTTTCCAGCGCCTTCATAAACGCATCGGAGGCATCCTTCCCAAGCCAGTTTAGGTAGGCTAGGCTGCAGACAATCAAGTCCGCTATGTCAACTTCGATTTCAGGCGCCTCCCGGCCTTTGTGCATGTACTTCTCAGAAACTTGACCTAACTGCTCGGTGAGAAGTGTTATAAAGAAGGCGGAGGTGTAAGCTTTTTTCTCGTCATATTCCTTCGATATTTCCTGCACAGCTTTCTGCGCTTCCCTTAAATGATGCATAGGAATCCCTCCCTTGAATAGTAAACAATGCCTTTAAAGAAAAAAGTTAGGTTAAGCGCCTAAACCCGAAGCCTGTCTTCGAAGTACAAAGCACGACTCAGACACGGTTTTTCGGCTTAAATTACTCCATGGTTGTAGCGAAGCTTAAATGTGTTAGAGGTTTACATTAAACCAAAATCGTCGGAGTTTGAAACTTGAAACACCATAGAGTTAAGGACCTATCCTTAGCCGAAGACGGCCGGAAGACTGTGGAGTGGGCTGAAAGCAAGATGCCTGTCTTGCTGAAGGTGAGGGAGGACTTTAAAAAACGCAGGCCCCTAGAGGGCTTGAGAATAGGAGCCTGCCTCCACGTCACCAAGGAAACAGCAGTCTTGGTTAGGACTTTGAAGGCAGGAGGGGCCGAGGTGGCCCTCTGCGCCTCAAACCCCCTTTCCACCCAGGACACTGTGGCGGCCGCCTTGGCTGAGGAGGGGGTGAAGGTCTACGCTTGGAGAGGACAATCCAGCGAGGAATATTATCAGTGCATTCAAGATGTCCTGCAACATAGGCCGGAGGTCACTGTGGACGACGGAGCCGACCTCATCACCACCATCCACAGCAAACGCCAAGACCTCTTAGGCGAGATACGGGGAGGCACCGAAGAAACAACCACGGGAGTTGTGAGGCTGAGGGCCATGGCCCGAGACGGCAACCTCCGCTATCCTGTGATAGCCGTCAACGACGCCTACACCAAATATCTTTTCGACAACCGATATGGAACAGGCCAAAGCACCATCGACGGCATCCTCAGAGCTACAAGCATGCTGCTGGCTGGGAAAAACTTCGTGGTGGTCGGCTACGGCTGGTGCGGCCGAGGCATAGCCCTCAGAGCTCGAGGAATGGGAGCTCAGGTCATAATATCCGAAGTAGAACCCTTGAAGGCCTTGGAAGCCTTGATGGATGGTTTCCAAGTTATGCCCCTCTCCAAGGCTGCGGAGATTGGCGACATTTTCGTCACCGCCACGGGGAACATCAACGTCATCCGCGGGGAGCACTTCGCCAAAATGAAAGATGGCACTGTTTTGGCGAATTCAGGGCATTTCAACGTAGAATTGGCCCTCCCTCAACTGGAGGAGATGACTGTCTCCAAGAGGACTATCAGGCCCAACGTGGAGGAGTTCCACCTCAAAAATGGAAGAAAGCTTTACCTCTTAGCCGAGGGCAGACTGGTGAATTTGGCAGCGGCAGAGGGTCATCCTCCCGAAGTGATGATGATGTCCTTCGCCAACCAGGCTTTATGCATAGAATACCTGAAAAACAAAGGCAGAGAATTGAAGCCCCAAGTTTACAAGGTCCCGGAAAACATTGACAGAAGAGTCGCAACCTTGGCTTTGAAAGCCCACGGCATAAAGCTGGATGAACTCACGGAGGAGCAGAGAGATTATCTTCAAAGCTGGGAGTTGGGAACGGTTTAAAAGGAAAACCGTCTGATAATCTATTGTGGGAAAGACACTTGGTTGACGTCACTGAATACGAAAAACAGTTAGACCGCCTCTACGCAAAGCTACCTAAGACCTTGAGTGTAAAGGAAAGGTTCGAGGTTCCTGAACCTCAAACACTCATCTTCGGAAATCGAACTTTCATAAAGAATTTTAAAGCGATAAGCGACAGCCTTAACAGAAGCGAGCAGCATCTTTTAAGGTTTTTAGCCAAAGAACTGGCAACCGCAGGTAGCTTAGAGGGAGGTCAAGGAGTATTCCAAGGGAAGTTTAACTTCACGGTAATAAAGCAGTTGATTGAAAACTACATCAAAGAATACGTTACATGCCCTGTTTGCCGAAGCCCAGATACAAGGCTTGTTAAAGAGGAAAGATTCCGCTTTCTAATCTGCGAAGCATGTGGAGCCAAATCCTCCGTAAGAGGCTAAAGATGGTTGAAAAAACAATCCTCACAACATCAAGTCTACGTGAAGATGGTGAAGGTCAGAAATGATACCGTGGTCGCTGTATGTGACGAGGAATTGTTGGGGAAAAAATTTGAGGATAAAAAGCGAGGTCTAAAACTGGAAGTAAAGGAGACTTTCTACAAAGGCTCAAAGATGGGGCTGGAAAACTGCATAGAGTATGTTAAGGCGGGCTCTATCGTCAATCTTGTCGGCTCGAGAATCGTTAGAAAAGCAGCCGAATGCGGGCTGATAAATCCCATCGCAGTGATAGTGATAGCCGGGGTTCCCCATGCCCAGCTGATAAAGATGTAAAAAAATAAAAGTAAACTAGTGCACGCTGCTTATGAGAAAGGTTATATTTTGCCTGTTTATCAATAGAAAATAGTTTGTTGGTGAAAATTTGAAGAGGAAGGTTCTGAGCGAAGAAGAGCTGAAAGAATTAATCCTTCCGGGAGAAGGCCAAGTTCTAGGCATAGTTGTGAAGATGCTGGGATTTGACAGAGTTGTGGTCAGGTGCACCGATGGGAAAGAAAGGTTCTGCAGAATAAGGGGGAAGATGAAAAGGCGAGTGTGGATCAGGGAAGGTGATGTGGTGCTTGTCTCTCCGTGGGAATTTCAAAGCGACAGTAAAGGCGACATAGAGTGGAGATACACAAAAAATCAAGCTGACTGGTTAAGGAAAAACCATTATTTGAATATGTGATTTGCCAGCCTTTCATTCCCTGCAATTATTAGACGGGGAAAACCGAAAACCTTGCCTAAAAATAAAATCGAAAAAAAACTCTTCATCCGGGAACGATACTACGACAAAGCGCAACGTATGAAGATAAAACGTTCAGAAGAATACGAAGTTCTCGAAGAAGTCTTCGACAAACCTACCCTTATGACAATTTACCACTTGATGAATCAGAAGGTCATAGACAAACTTCATGGGGCTGTGAAAAGCGGGAAAGAGTCTAAAATTTTCTGGGCCATCGCTCCCTCAGGAGCGGAACTTGCGGTGAAAATATATCTCACTGTTTCCGCAGAGTTTAGGAAAGGAATGCTCCCTTACCTTGCAGGCGACCCGCGTTTCAAACGCGTGAAGAGCGGTAAACCTCTTATCTATACTTGGGCTGAAAAAGAATTTAAGAACCTTAAAATCGCCCTCAAAGCAGGCGTTCGAGTTCCCACACCCTACGCTGTGAGAAACAATGTTTTAGTCATGGAATTTATAGGGGAAAAAGGGGTTCCTTCTCCTCTTTTAAAGGATCTACCTCCTCCCAGCCCTCAAGAAAGTTATTTAAAGCTGCTGGAGTACGTAAAACTGTTGTACAGCAAAGGCAACCTAGTTCACGGGGACTTGAGCGAATATAATGTGATGATACACCGCGGAGAACCAGTTCTGTTCGATGTGTCCCAAGCCGTCCTCTTGAGTCATCCTCTCGCCGACCAACTTCTCCGCCGCGACATACGTAATTTAAACCAGTTTTTCAGAAAACTCGGCGTAAAAATTCAGGATGAAGAAAAAATATATGAGTGGGTGGTGGGAAATGGCTCAAGTGCTTAAGGTGCGCATTCCCATCGAACGAGTCGGAGTACTCATAGGCCCTAAGGGGACTGTAAAAGAGCGAATAGAAAAAGCTTGCAACGTAGACTTGATCGTAAACGGCGAGACAGGGGAAGTGGAAATTTCATGCAAGGATACCTCTGGCGATCCGTCCTCCATCCTGAAGGCTCAGAGCATAGTTTCAGCCATAGGCCGCGGTTTTTCTCCGAAAAAGTCTTTCCGCCTCATGGACGAGGAGGTGATGCTGGACATCTTAAACTTAAGGGATATAATTGGCAGGTCTAAGGCGGATATGGCCAGGATAAAAGGAAGACTTATCGGGAAGAAAGGCAAAACTAGAAAGATAATAGAGGAAACTTCAGGCGCTGACGTTTCCATCTACGGTCATACCGTGGCTCTCCTAGGGAGATTGGAGGAATTGGAGGCAGCTAGAGAAGCGGTGCGAATGCTGATTGCGGGAAGCCAGCATGCCACCGTCTATCGTTTCCTAGGCAGAAAGAGGCAGGAGATAAAGAGAGAAAAGTTGAAGCTTTGGGAGGAGTGAAAAGAGACGAGTTCTAGGGAAAATTTCTACGAGATCAGTCCTGCTGATTTCTTCTATCGAAACAAGGACATAGCCGGCTTCAGCAATCCTGCCAGAGCTATATATTCCGCTGTGAGGGAGCTTGTGGAAAACTCCTTAGATGCAGGGGAATTTTACAGGTATCCCCCAGACATCTACCTGAGGATAAGCTCCGAAGACGGAAAAGAAACTGAAGGGGCGACTGTTCATACCATAAGGGTTGAAGATAATGGCTCAGGTGTCCCAGCCCGCCACATCCCCTCGGCCTTCGGTCAGGTTTTCTACGGCTCTAAATATAAGCTCCGCCAGTCTAGGGGAACCTTTGGGCTTGGAGGCACCATGGCCATCCTCTACGGTCAGATAACCACCAGCAAGCCTGTTAAGGTGATTTCCTCCACCGCGGGGAAGTGCATCCATGAATATGATGTACTCATCGACATCCGCCGCAACCGCCCTATGGTTTTGAGGCATAAAACCTACAATAACCCCGACCGATGGCACGGCACTGTCATCGAAATCAAGATGGAAGGGGACTACAGCAGAGCCAGCGCAAAAGTCCTAGAGTACCTCAAGCAGACCGCCATCGTGGTTCCCTATGCCAACCTTTCCTTTGTAGACCCTAAAGGCCGGCTTTACCGGTTTGAGAGAGCTACAAAAGAAATGCCCAAGCCGCCCACGGAGACAAAGCTTCATCCTTACGGCTCGGATGTGGAGACTCTTAAACGAATGGTTTCGACGACTTCCTGCAAGAACATGGTCAGTTTCATGATGGAGCACTTCCACAAGGTGGGGAGGAAAATGGCTTTAAACTTTCTGGAATACGCCAAGATACCTCCCAAAAAGCGGCCTCACAGACTTAAGACTGAAGACCTTGTGAAACTGGCTAAAGCCATGAAAGAGTTCCCGCACTTCCGCGCCCCTTCCGCCGACTGTCTTTCCCCTCTGGGAGAAGACTTGCTCAGAACCGGGATTCAAAAGGAGTTGAAGCCTGAATTTGTGGCGGTTAGGCAGCGTAGTCCCTCCGTCTATTCCGGTTACCCTTTCATCGTGGAGGTGGCAGTAGCCTACGGGGGCGAGATTCCTAAAACGGGGTCTATCCTCCTTTACAGATTCGCCAACAGGATACCTCTCCTCTACGACGAAGCCAGCGATGTGGCTTGGAAGGTGGTGAACGAGGAGGTGAACTGGAAATATTACAACGTAAACCCGGCAGAAGCCCCCTTAGCCGTCTTCGTCCACATATGCTCCACCAAGATACCCTACAGAAGCGTGGGCAAAGAGTTCGTTGCCGAGGTTCCGGAAATCGAGAGGGAGATTCTCAACGGAGTGAGGGAGGCCGCTCGGGAACTCTCCCTCTTTCTATCCCGCAGAAAAAGCGTGGAGCGGGAGAAACGCCGGTTAGACATTTTTGAAAGATTCCTTCCCAAGATCGCACGTTTCTCTTCCGAGTTAGCTGGGAAGGATAAAGTTCCTGAAGTTAAACCTTTGTTGAAGAGTGTGGCTAAGTATGGTGCGGAAGAAGACTGAGTCCATGAAGGATAGGAAAAAACAGGTACTGGAGAGGTTGAAAGAGTTAGGGGAGAACATCTGCGGCCAGATTGAGAAAGGCATTTTCCCCTGGCTGGAGATGCCCAGCCGTTCAACTTCAAACATCCAGTACGATAAAAAAATCCGCCAATATGTGCTGGGAGATAAAACAATAAAGCGGGTCACCCGCAATGTCCGCCACATCCGCCCTTTCACCCAGCTGGTTTGGCTGGGGGACATGGTGAACATGCTCATCCGCCAAGGCAAAACCAGCACCCTGAGGGATATGTTCTACATGTCCCAAGCCTATGAGGTGGATTTCACCGACCAAGCAGAGTCAGACGACATCGTCACAGACTTGGAGAGTCTGATTAAATTCGCCCGAGAGGACTTCAACGTCTTCCCCGAAGAGAGGTCGGCCATCTACGCCAATCTGACCATCGAATACACGGTGCCGAGATATGAGGGAAAACGGCTGAACCTCACCGTTCACCCCGACGGCGTTATCATCGGCCCGGCTTTGGCCAGCGCTGAGTTTATAGACACTGACGCTGAGATGGTTCTCTGCATCGAGAAAGGCGCTATGTTTACGAGATTTCTGGAGGAAGAAGTTCATAAAAAGTTTAAGGCGGTGCTCATCCACACAGCCGGGCAGGCTCCTAGAGCTACAAGGCACATCATCCACAGGCTTAACCGGGAGCTGAATCTCCCCGTCTACATCTTCTGCGACGCCGACCCTTGGGGAATGCACATCGCCCAAGTCATCATCAGCGGCTCAGCCAACGCAGCCCACCTGAGGGAGCTGACCACTCCCGACGCCAAATGGGCTGGAGTCTGGGCTTCCGACATCGTCAAATATCAGCTGCCCTCGGAGAGACTGAAGGAACTGGATTTGAAGAGGCTGAAGGAACTGGAGCGGGACCCCCGCTACAGGGAGGAGTTGTGGCAGAGGGAAATTCAAGTTTTCTACGACATCAAGAAGAAAGCTGAGCAAGAGGCCTTCAGTCGTTATGGTTTGACTAAAATTGTGGAGGACTATCTGCCTAAACGAATGGAAGAGATTAAAAGCTATTAACAAGTTGAAAACCTAGAGTCGCATGGTAGCTTAACAGTTTTTTAGCGGTTGGACGCTGGAGGCGGAATAAGGTTAATATCTTTATGCCGTTATGTTTATAAGAATATTTCGATAAAACTTTTGTCAAACACCGCCAAGCCAGCGTATTATCTCGCTTAAAGGCGATGGAGGAATTCATTAACCCAACTTTAAGTTGATAGACTATGGTCTGGGAGGCTGTGGAGGGCGCTCAAAAGGCTTTAGAGCTCATAATGTCCGGAGACCCCATGGTGATAGAAATCACCCTGAGGTCGGTCTACGTTTCAGGCTTAGCCACTCTTTTAGCTTCTTCATGGAGCTTGCCTCTGGGAGCAGCGATAGCTCTGAAAAATTTTAGAGGAAAACGGCCGGTTAAGGGCTTATTCAACACGCTTTTGGGCATGCCTACGGTGGCTTTAGGGCTTCTTCTCTATCTTGCCCTTTCAAGAAGCGGGCCGTTGGGATTTCTCCAACTCTTGTATACCCCTATGGCGATAGCCTTGGGGCAAGCCATCTTGGTGACTCCCATCATCGTCAGCTTCACCGTCAGCGCCATCGAATCCGTGGACCCTGAAATTCGGGATTTGGCCAGGACTTTGGGGGCTTCGGAACTCCAAGCAGGCTTGGCTGTTCTAGGGGAAGCAGCGGGAGGTGTTGTCTTAGCGGTTACAGCAAGCTTCAACAGGGCCATAGCCGAACTGGGTGTGGCTTTGATGGTGGGAGGCAACATTCGAGGGGCCACCAGAGTTTTGACAACGACCATCGCCCTTGAAACGACCCGTGGGGAGATAGTGTTAGGAATAGCTTTAACCATCATCCTGTTGCTTGTGGTTTTCTCCTTGAGCCTTGCTGTAAACCTAGCTGGGAGGAGGACGACTTGGAGGTTTTGATGGAGCTCAAGGACATCGTTAAAACCTACGGGAGGATAACCGCCCTAGACCACGTGAGCTTGAAAGTTAGAAGAGGAGAGACCCTCGCCCTCCTCGGCTCCAACGGAGCCGGAAAGACGACGATGCTGAAGATCATGGGAGGAATCCTCAAACAGGACAGCGGAAATATCTACTACGGCAGGGAGAAGATCGATGACCGTAACCTGAAGCTTCTCCGAAGAAACAGCACCATGGTTTTCCAGAAAACGGTGCTCTTTAACTCCGATGTATATGGGAACGTAGCCTACGGGCTTGAGCTGAGACGCATCCCTGAAGCAGATTTAGAACATCGAGTCCGGGAAGCCTTGAGCCAAGTGGGACTGGAGGGCTATGAAAAGAGACCTGTGAAAACTCTCTCGGGAGGAGAACAGCAGAGAGTGTCTCTCGCCAGAGCTCTTGCCTTAAAGCCTGAGCTTTTGCTCCTCGACGAGCCTACAGCAAACCTAGACCCTGAGAACGCGGCTGCGGTTGAGAAAATCATAAAGGAGTTCAAAGGCGCCACCACCGTCATCCTAGCTACCCATAATCTTTTTCAGGCGAAAAGACTGTCGGACAGAATTGCATACATGGCAAGGGGAGTTTTGGTTGAAGAAGGTTCTCCGGAAGAAATCTTTCAAAGACCTAGGGATGAAAGGACAGCGAGATTCGTCCGAGGCTTCGCCTTTTGAAAAGTTTTCTGGAAATGCGCTGCTGAGTCTAACGATTACGCTCCTAATCTGTTTATTAGGCTTGATTTTTCGCGGTTCACAGTTTCTCTGACCAGAGCGGCTATCGCCCTGTGGTCTCTAGGATTGAATCCCGCTGTCTCCAGCTTCTTTAAGCTTTCCATCATGCCTTTGAGGTGGGGTTCTGGCAGTTTTTCGAGGAGGAAAAGATTCTCCTTCAGATAGCTTCCAACGTCTCGAAGGCTTATCTGCCTGATTTTTTTCTCCTCACAGAGAACAGCTATGACCACAGGGTTGGTTTCTTTGTTCGCAACGTCTTCCTCCAGCTTTCTGAAGTCATTGGCTGCCATCTGCATCAAAACCGCGGAGCAAAGCCAGAATTCAGAAAGATAGTCTTGGATTTCTTCGCTCTCTCCTCCGCTCTCCATGTAGACAATTCTAGCTATATACGCACCCATCAAGCCGAGTTTTTTCTCTAAAAGTTTAACTGCGCTTTCCCAGCTTGGAAATTTCTCCCTTAACCAGTCGACATCATCTTGCAAAAGGTGGAGGCGGACTGCCTTGTCTTCTTCTTGACCTGCCTCCAGCCGGGTTCTGCCTTCCTGGTATAGGTTTAACGATGAAGAGTGATACTGCCTGAACCTTTCATAGACAAGGCTTTTTAAACGCTGAGAGACCTTTGCTAAAAAATTGTAAGTTCTCCGCCTAGCTTCAAATTCCTCAGCATAAAGCTTATGTTTCAAGCTGAGAACTTCTGGGCGAAACTCGTCGTCCATGGTGTCCAGCACATCCGACTCGAAGGCTGTGAGTCGGAGGGATGCTGCCAACCGAAGGGACGGCTTCCGGAACGCTGCGTCAACGTATCCTCTGTTTCCTTTCCACACCACAAATGATTGGATAGTTGCCGCCTTCGACAGTCTGGTATGATAGTTTAGTAGAAAGCTGAGTTCTTCCGGGAAATTTTTAAAATGTTCCTTCAAAGTCTTTTTCATCATGAAGCTGGCAAGCTGGTCTGAAAAGGAGTAAAGCAAACCCAGATACGCCTTAGGCATCATCGGTGAACAACTTAGCCTCCGCTACCGGCTTAGAATTCATAGATTTCCGGCCCAAAGATCCCTGCGATTATAACTCTCTTTCTGAGGATATGAGGCGTTGGAGGGGGGGCGGTAATTTTACCCTCTGGTGTGAAAACTCTAAATGAAAGAGACCCAAGTTTTTCGTGAACGAAATACATTTCAGCCTCCCTCTTCGACCGAACAAGAGCCCTTTCGCCGGAGCTGTATTTTTTAAGGTACTGGGTTGCCTCGTTGAGCATCATGCTTCTCAGCGCCAAGGCTACTAGGTAGATGAGTTGAGGGTCAGTCCAAGTTCGGCTGGAGGAGCCCTGTTGCACGTAGACAAAGCTGCTGTAGTCGGATTTCGAGGGGGGAAGCATCATGCCTGTGGGACATTGAAGTTTGGTATGCCTCACTGTCACGTTTACATCTGGAAGAAGTTGGAAGAGGGCTTCGTTTTTGACAGCCCAGTCTAGGGAGTAATTGATGAGGAAATGGGCAGTGAAAGTTGAATTGTTTTTCGTTTTCTCCTCCAACTTCTTGAGGTCTTGGGCGAAATGACCTGAAACTCCCTCAGGCTCTATACTGGAGTCTAGGTCTCCTAAAAACCTAAGCCTCACATTGAATTTGGCTGCGTAGTCGTCGTAGATTACGTAAAGCCGTTTGAGGGCGTCGTAGATCTGGGGATAATTCTCCCTCAACCTATGTCTTTCCTCGATCACATTGATGTAACAGGCGGGACTGCCGAGGATTCTGAGAATGTGAAACAATCTTAAGGAGAAAATCCCCCCATCCACATAGGCTTCCGAACCCTCTAGGTCCGTGGAAGTCCTCATGCCGTCGGTCATCTCGTAAATGACCATCTTCCTGACCTTCTCCAAGGGATGCTCTATTCTGAGAGCCTCGCAGGCAGCGAGAAAAGTGTCGAGTACCTCTTCGCCTTCGGGAAGTTTAAACAACCTTATCTACAGCTCCAAGATAGGGTTGCTAAAAGTTTAAGCTAACCTTTTTGTCTTAAGCTTTTCTCCGACTCGAAAACGTGAACGAGGGTCTCAGGGAAATTCGCAGCTATGGGTGTATGGCCACCTTGATGGCCTTGCCTTGAGCCATGGATTTTAAGCCTTCTTCCACCCGGCTGAGCGGCATCTCCTGGGTGATAAATTCCTTTGCTTTGATGGCGCCGGAAGATATCAGACTTAAAGCTTTTTCGACACAGTGAGGTGTATGGTGGAAGACGCCCTTTATTGTAAGCTCCCCGTAGTGAACAGTCCCCGCGTCGAATGGTACAGTGCTTCCAGAAGGGCAGCCTCCGAAGAGGATGATTCGGCCTCCTTTCCCAGTCATCTGCACGGCTTTTCTCCATGTTTCCGGAGAGCCCACGGCTTCGATGACAACTTCCGCTCCTCTTCCGCCCGTAAGTTTTCTCACTTCTTCCACCTGATCCACTTTCGACGCGTCGACTAAGCAGTCGGCTCCCAGTTTACGGGCGTTCTCAAGCCTTAAATTCGACAGGTCTGAAACTATAACCTCCCTCGCACCTTTTATCTTCGCCAGTTGCAGGTGCAGGAGGCCTATGGGCCCCGCCCCTATGATGGCCACCCGCTCGCCTAGGCCGATGTCGGCAAGTTCCACACCGTGGACTACGCAGGCTAAGGGCTCCAGCAAGGCGGCTTCCTCAAAGGAAACATGGCGGGGCACTTCGTACATGTTTTGCTGAACTATTCTGGCTGGGATTTTGATGTACTCCGCGTAGGCTCCTGGAATGGAGAAGCCGATTACATTTTCACTTAGGTTTTCGCAGAGGTTAGGTTTTCCCCTTTTACAGTAGTAGCAAGTGTTGCAGGGGGCTGTGTTGGCAGCGACGACCCTCATCCCCTTCCTGAAGCCTACAACTTCCCCGCCTATCTTGACTATGCGGCCGGAAAATTCATGTCCAATTATCATGGGAGGCTTAGTCAGGGGATGGCCAACCTTGTACATTTTCAGGTCGGTGCCGCAGGTTAAGACGACTTCAACCTTAACTAGAACATCCCGTGGGCCGATTTTAGGTATGTCCACTGTTTCCAGCTTTATGTCGCCTGGCTTATGGTATACCGCTGCTTTCATCCTACCATCCATTTTCATCACTCCACTCGCTGGTGCCGGGTCCTCCTTTAAGGGGTGATGATTATTTTCAGCGATTCTTTTCCTTCAGCAGCCAACTTTAAAGCATCAGCAACCTGGTCCAGCTTAAAAGAGTGGGTTATCAGTCCGCTCAACTCAAGCCGTTTGGTTTCCATCAGCCTTAAAGCCATATTTGTTTCCAGCTCCGTCGTCGAGTAGCTGGGAATGAGGGATATTTCCTGGATGAAAATTTTGCTAACATCATAGGAGAACACGGCTCCCTTCAGGGGAGCTCCGAAAAGAACCACGGTTCCACCTTTCCTCACCGAATCCAAACCCTGCCTGATCGCTTCAATGCTTCCAGTAGCAACTATGACAGCGTCCACGCCTAAGCCGTGGGTGAGATTCTTCACAGCGAGAACAGGGTCTTCGCGCAGAGAGTTGAAGACAGCTTCAGCCCCAAATTTCTCAGCCGCCGCTAACCTAAAATCGACGAGGTCGCTGACGAAAATTCTACCTACTCCTAACAACTTCAGAAGCTTGGCGAAGATCAGCCCTGCAGGTCCGGCGCCGATGATCATCACGTCATCACCGGGTTGAAGACTTAGTTTCTTCGCACCTCTTATGCAACAGCCTACAGGCTCTATGAGGGTGGCTTCTTGGAAAGAGATACCCCGCGGAATTTTAAGGACGGCGCCTCTCTTCACATTGGCGGCGGGGACTTTGAAATACTCTGCAAATCCTCCGGGGTCTAAGTTTGTGCGCGGAAATTCTTCGCACATCGTGTAGTCTCCATGCCTACAATAGTGGCATTTGTAGCAAGGGACATGATGATGAGTGAAAACTCTGTCGCCCACTCTCAGTCCCTCTACCCCTTCACCAACTTCCACAACTTCGCCCACTACTTCATGGCCTAAAACAGGGGGGGTGAGAAAGTAACCAGCAGTTTTCTCCACATCCGTTCCACAGACCCCACAAGCTTTCATCTTCACCAGCACTTCTCCACGCCCTATCTTGGGGATGGGGACATCCTCAACTCTTACGTCGCTGGGACCCCTCAGAAAAGCGGCTTTCATCTTCACCTACCTAATTGATTTAAGATTTCAATCAATTAATGAGGCTTTAAAGCCCGCTGAAAGTTTAAAAACTTTCCATTCCTCTAACGCTGCAAGTTGCACTTTTTCCTCCGTTGCGATCGTAATGTTATTTAGGCATCAGTGTCAAGATCTTTTTTGAAAAATGGCTGATTTTAACCTAAGGGAAGGACCTTCAAGCTTGACTGGGAAAATAGGTTTGCTTATTCTTTTGTCAACGTATTTTGAATATTGAGGTGTTGAAAATCACGGACGTTGTCCTTATCTATCCATACTTCGCCCCTAAGATGGATAGGTCCATTTTTAGAGTTCCTCCCCTCGGTCTGGGCTACATTGCCTCCTACATAAGGCGCAACGGTTTTTCTGTAAAAATCGTAGATTGCACATTTCTGAGCTGGAAAAAAGCTGTTGACTCGGTGAGGCGGCTGAAACCATCCATCATCGGGATTTACTCCATGTTTTCCATGGCGGAGCCTGCGACTCGGTTTGCTCAAGTCCTGAGGGGTGATTGCGCGCTTCTGGTCGCAGGGGGGCCTCTACCAAGCGTGAGGCCGGAGATTTTTTTGGAGAATTTTGACTTAGCAGTCAAAGGGGAAGGGGAGCAAACGTTTCTGGATATCGTGAAATGTTTTACGGAAGGAGGAGACCTTTCACGTATCCCTGGCATTTTCCACAGCAAGAGTGAAGAAATAGCATTCACGGGGAACAGAAAGCCCTTTAAAAACTTGGACACCCTTCCCTTTCCGGCGCGAGACCTCTTTCCCAACAGGGATTACATCCTTTATTGGCGGAAGCGAGGTCACCCTCCTAAAACATCGATAATTACAACCCGGGGTTGCCCTTTCAGCTGCGATTTTTGCAGCAACGCTGTCTTCGGTGTATCCTACCGGGAGAGAACAGCGAAGAATGTAGTCGAAGAAGTGGAAGATGCTTTGAAATTTGGATATGATGGCATATTTTTTGTCGACGATTGTTTTACTCTCAACAGGAAGAGGGTGGTGGAGATTTGCGATGAGATCCTAGCTAGAGACCTCGACTTTGAATGGGAATGCCTCTCTAGGGTTGATAACATAGACCGCGAGCTGGCGGGAAAGATGAAGCGGGCAGGATGCCGCAGGATTTTCTTCGGTATAGAGTCGGGAAATGAGAGAACCCTGAGAATCATGGCGAAACACTTCTCCTTGGAGGAGGCTAGGAGAACCGTGGAGAACGTGGCTTCAGCCGGAATAAAGGCAGGAGCATTCTTCATCATCGGCTACCCTGGGGAGACGGATGAAAGCATCCTAGATACCATCAATTTTTCAACCTCACTCCCTCTGGAATATCTTTCTTTCACACTGCCCTATCCTATTCCCGGCACAGGGTTGTATGAAAAAGTCAAGGATAGAATGACCCTCACAGACTGGGTCAGGCCGAAACTGGGATTGATCGACCATTCGCTGATCTACAAGTCGCATTTCTCCAGCGCTAAACTGAAATTTGCCATCCTAAAAGGCACTGTTCAATTTCAAATCAAGAAGCGGCTGGGTAGGTTCTCATGGCCCGTTGAGAAGCCCTTTAAAAAAATAACCAACTATGTTTTCAAAAAGTTGGTGTAAAATCTTTAAAATAAATGGAAAACCGCAAAATTGTTTTGCATTCTTCATCGCCCTTCCGCAATCCGGCCTTCAACGGCATATCCAGTTTATCTTGGGGTCGCTTTTAACGGCCGGATGGTGCGGATCCACCAAGATGACTTCAAACCATTTGTATTTTCCATCTTTCCAAAGCCAGTAGCTGTTGAGGACTTTGAGGTTGGGGTACTTCTTAGCTACCCTCTCCTCGGCTATCTGCTTCAAGCTTTTGGCTCCCTTGATTTTCAGGACGCCCATTTTCTTGGGTCTTCTCCCTCCCTTAGGCCTCAGCCGCTGGAATCCCCCGCGGCCAACCCGCACTCTGACCACCACGTAGCCTGGTTTAGCGCGGTAGCCTAGGCTTCTAGCTCTATTTAGCCTAGTGGGTGTTTCCACTCTGACTATGGTGGGTCCCCGACGCCAACGGATAGCTCGGTCTCGTATGACTTGTTTGAGACTTGACTTCTCAGGGGATTTCCACATCTCCGCTAGCTGTCTATACACGTTCAGTCCCATTCCTTCCCTTTTCACGGATCTCCGAGATCGGCTAGACAGTTAGTTCTATTGGGAGTTCCCTAAAAACGTTGCTCCCAGCTAGAGGGAAACTGTTAATAGGTTAAAAATTATCTTTTTTAAAAAGAACAAACTCGGCTTGTTAGGAGTTGAAAAAGCAGAAAGGTGACAGCCAACCATGGTTGCCTATGATACAGTCCTTCAAGCTTTGCCTACTGAAGTTAAGGCCAAACACCGGCCTAAATCCTTCGGAAATCTTCTTACAGAGGTTGTGAAAAAGAACTTATGCGATAGCTGCGCAGCCTGCGCTGCTTCCTGCCCTGTGGACGTCATCGCCTTCAAGGGCGACTCGGAGTTTCCTACTTTGGCAGGGAAATGTATCCTCTGCGAATACTGCTACTACAACTGTCCTAGGACAGGGACCTCAAGGCGGGAGCTGGAAGAAGCCGCCTTCGGACGAACTAGGACTTCGGAGGAAGAAGTTGGTGTGCTCTTGGAAGCTCACACTGCCAGAGCTCTAAAAGATGAAATTTTGAAAAGAGCTTCGGATGGAGGCGTGGTCACAGCCATTCTGGCCTACGCTCTCGAGAAAGGGATCATTGACTCCGCCGTGGTTTCAGGTTTGAAGCCGGGAGAGCAGTGGAGGCCTATCCCCCGAGTGGTTGACACCTACGAGGACTTGCTGAAAGCCATGGGAACCCGCTATTCCACTAGTCCTACTCTTTTGGGTCTCCGTTCCGCCGTGGAAGAATGGGACAAGGAGAGAGTAGCCGTGGTGGGTGTTCCCTGTCAAATTAAGGCGATAAGGCGGATGGAAACTTCCCCTTATGGAATTCGAAAGTTGACGGAGAGAACAGTTCTCAAGATAGCCCTCTTCTGCTATGAAAGCCTCTACCATCAAGCCTTGATGACCTACCTTGAAAGTAAAGGTGTAGACCTGAACAGGATCACTAAGTTCTCCATTCGAGAGGGTAAGTTTAGAGTTCGGGCGAACGGGGAGGAAGTCCTCAACGTTCCCATCAAAGAGCTGAAAGACCAATTCCGGCCTAACTGTCTCCAGTGCATTGACTTTACAGGGGAATATTCCGACATCTCCGTGGGCTCGGTAGGCTCTCCAGAAGGTTGGTCCACAGTTCTCATTCGAACGGAGCAGGGGAAGAAAATCTTCCAGGGAGCTGCGGAAGCAGGGTTTATAGAATTCAAACCTGTGGAAAACATGAAGGCGGTGGAAAAGCTAAGCGCTGTTAAAAAGAAGAGAACAGACCCTGCCCACCGAGATTAACCTCGCAGAGGCACAGCCCCTTCAGCTGCGGAACCTACCATTTTAGAGTACCTCAGAAGATAACCCCCTGCCACTTTAGGTTTAGGAGGCTTCCAAGCCTTCAGTCGCCTCTTCAGCTCTCCCGCCTTCAACCTCACCTCGAGTCTTCGGCGGGGTATGTCGATGATGATGAGGTCTCCGTCATGAATTACAGCAATAGGCCCGCCTTGAGCGGCTTCCGGGCTGATGTGGCCTATACAGGGGCCGGTGGTGGCTCCTGAAAATCTGCCGTCGGTGAGAAGAGCCACAGAGCTTTGGAGGCCCATTCCTTTGATGGCGGTGGTGGCTGCCAGCATTTCCCTCATACCCGGCCCGCCTTTTGGGCCCTCGTACCTGATGACCACAGCGGAGCTGGGAGGTATCCGACCGGTTAGAATGGCTGTAAGAGCGTCTTCTTCGCTGTCATAGACTTTAGCTCTTCCTTTCCATCTGAGCATTTCCGCTACCACCGCCGACTGTTTAACCACAGCGCCTTCGGGAGCTAGGTTTCCTTTTAGAATGGCAATGCCGCCCTCCCTGTGCACAGGGCGGTTGAGCGGCCGGATGACGTCTCTCCTCCTTGTTCGGGCTTTCTTCAGGTTTTCTTTCACCGTTCGCCCTGTCACCGTCAGACAGTCTAGGTGAAGGAGAGGCGCCAGTTCCTTCATCACCGCGGGGATACCGCCCGCTTCATGAAGGTCCTTTACGTAGTAGGGCCCCGCGGGGTTAAGGTCGCAGAGGTGAGGAGTCTTCCGGCTCAGCCGGTCGAACGTGTCCAAGGCTAAAGGTAAGCCAGCTTCTCTGGCGACGGCCATGAGATGGAGGACGGTGTTGGTGGAGCCTCCTAGAGCCATGTCCACCATGATGGCGTTTTCCAGCGATTTCCTCGTCACGATCTTTCTGGGAACTATGTCTTTCTGCAAAAGCATCATCACCTGACGGCCTGCTTCTTCAGCTATTCTATACCTTTCAGCCGAAACAGCCAGAGCAGTACCCCCATAGGGCAGAGTTAAACCCAAAGCCTCAGTCAGACATTGCATGGTATTAGCAGTGTACATTCCCGCGCAGGAACCTGGGCCTGGGCAGGCGCAAGCTTCCATCTCCCTGAGAATCTTTTCTGAGATAGCTCCCGCCTTGGCAGCGGAGACACTCTCAAACATTTCAGAGTAACTGAGAGAACGCCCCTCATACCAGCCGGGTAACATGGCCCCCCCGGAGACGAAGATAGCCGGCAGGTTCAGCCTGCACATGGCCATCAGCATACCGGGAACTATCTTGTCGCAGGAAGATATGCAAACCAAGGCGTCGAAGCCGTGAGCGTTGACGGCCAGCTCCAAGGAGTCGGCGATAATTTCTCGGCTGGGAAGAGAGTTTCTCATACCCTCATGCCCCATGGCGATGCCGTCGCAGATGGCTATGGTGTTAAACTCCAGTGGGGTTCCCCCTGCGGCCACCACTCCCTTTTTAACAGCCTCCGCCAAGCCTTTCAAATGCTGATGCCCTGGAACAACTTCCGTCCAAGAATTGGCTATGGCGACCAGAGGCTTTTCGAGGTCTTCATCCATCAGACCTACGGCTTTAAACAAAGCCCGGTGGGCTGCCCGCTCTATTCCTTCTACAACTTTTCGACTTCTAAGCTTCATAGCTGAAAAACCTCCTTATTCTAAGTTAAACTTTTCCGCCGATCTCCACCTAGACAGCCACGAACGCCTTATCGCCACTCAGTTCAGCTTTCATGGTTTTTGGAGGCCTAGGTTTTCGAGTTCTTTCCACACTTTCTGGTAGATGGCCTGCCACTCCGGGGTGGGTTGGAGGGTTTTGAGGTCGGTGCACTGGGGGAAGCTGAGCCCTTTTGGGGGGCGGCGGAGGCGGTCCTCGTAGCGGGGCAGC
>Ga0209426_1000053_pt1 | contig 210057 bp, 204 predicted proteins | sample Deesub1362B_J571_FD_187697 | JGI IMG/M metagenome (GOLD analysis project Ga0209426, IMG submission 187697) | Deep oceanic, basalt-hosted subsurface ecosystem from Juan de Fuca Ridge flank, Pacific Ocean, CORK Borehole 1362B_J2.571 (SPAdes)... ...
CCCTACAACATCACGAACGCCTCGATGGCTCGGGCTACCCCCAGGGGCTCACAGGGGACCGGATAGTCCTGGAAGCCAGGATCCTGGCCGTGGCAGACGTGGTGGAATCGATGTCCTCTCACAGGCCATATAGGGCGGCCATCGGGATCGAAGCGGCCCTGAAGGAAATAGAAAACGGGCGGGGAACCCTCTACGACCCCCAGGTGGTCGACGCTTGTCTGCGCCTCTTTCGCGAGAAGGGCTTTCGCTTCCAGACCCAGTACGACCTGTGAGGCCGAGGACGCTCGCCCGTGGGGCTTCCCGCCATAGGCGAGGGCAAAGTCATAACGCTCGGTTCGCGAACTCTGGCCAACGTGGGTGACGTAGGCTCCGAATCTTACAATCGTTCAAGTCAGCTCGGCCGCCGGTGTGTTCCATTACAAGAAAACCCCCGAATTCCCATATCGGAATGGGTCGTTTAACCTTTGAATGGGCGAAATTCAGGGAATTAAGCTTTCTTGATAAAAAGCCCAACCAAGGCGACACGCTGTTTAGAAAATCACGTCCGCAATTACTTCTATTTCCTCGCGATCCGCCCAGAAGGGTCCTCCTGGATATGGGGCCTGCCAGTCGAGGTTAAGCCAAATGCCTTCTTGGGGATCTTTCAGATACCAAATTTTTTCCGGGTACCAACCATAACGCCAGCCATAACGCAAAACGTAAACGTCAACATGTTGTGGGTCAGGGGTTTCTGTTGTTCGGTAACGTTCGATAATATAATCCAAGGTCCTTTGGACATTTTTGCGTGTCCATCCTAAGAACACAAGCGCGTAAGCGCGTGTGAGGCGCGCCGGGATTTGTCGTATTCCACTCTGATGCGTACAGTTCCCCCAATGGCCTTGATACAAGCGGCTACAAGGACCGCGAAGTCGTCACAATCCCCTCGGAAGTTGTAATAAGCAATCGTATGGCTCGCCGGCGAAAAATCGAAAAAGCCTATAGGGTCATTTACATGAACCCAGCGGATATAAATCGCCTCCCAGATATCGCAGATTTGACCAATGTTATACGGCCCTGCATTTTCACGCGTGATAGCATTAACTGCGAAGCTCCTGACAGCAGGGATGTAATAATCAACCGCCTGGCGGATACGGTCCTCTAAGGAAGCGAACGTTGCAGAGCTTATCAAAAGAAGCGAAATACATAGACAAAAGACCCTATGCGCCATATAGACGTTTCTTATCACACTTAAATTATAGTCAAGGAGCAATAGACTTAGCAACAGAAGCTATAAGCAAGCTATGTGGTCGGATTTTTGCTCGAGTTTTTGAAAGTTGATACGCTCCCCCTGTGGGACAATGTATTCCCAGATGCTCATCCATCTACGAGCGTCCCCTTCGGGCCCGCTCATGGGGACAAGTGAGGCGAGTCCTTGGGGAAGGAGCTCAGGACCTCGAGTCCGCCAGGGCGGACGACGGCGAGGTCCTCGATGCGAATGCCGAACTTCCCCGGGAGATAGATCCCCGGCTCGATCGTCACCACCATCCCCGTCTGGAGCGTGTCCTCAGAGGTATAGGAGAGGCGTGGCGCCTCGTGGACCTGGATTCCTACCCCATGGCCCAATCCGTGTCCGAATTCCTCCCGGTATCCCCCTTTATCTATCGCCTCCCGGGCCAACCTATCGGCATCAACACCGGAAACACCGGCTCTTGTCCCTTGGATCGCCCGTTCGTTCGCCTCCCGGACGAGCTCGTAGACCCGGCGGAACTCGGCCGTCGGCTCCCCGTAGAAAAAGGTCCGCGTGAGATCTGAACAGTACCCCGCTATTCGCACTCCGACGTCGAAGAGGGCCACGTCCCCCTTCCGGAGCTCTCGTGTCCCCGGGTTCGGACGGTAGTGGGGCATGGCAGAGTGCTCGCCGAAGGCGACGATAAGCTCGAACGCGACGTCCTCAGCCCCGTTCTTCCGGTACCACATCTCGAGGTCCAGGGCCATTTCGCGCTCCGTGACCCCGGGTGTGAGCCGTTCCAACGCCCAGGAGAGGCCCTCCTCGGTGAGACGCATGGCGGCACGGATCTTCTCTATCTCCCACTCGTCCTTTGCCGCCCGCATTTCCTCCACCCACCCGTCGACGGGGACGAACTCCACCCCGGAGACGTGCTCCCGGAGTTCTTCCAGGAGCTTCACCGTGGTGGTGCGAGAATTGAACGCCACTTTCCGGTGTCCCCGGGCCCCGAGCTCCGCCGCGAGCCCCGCGAGCCACTTCCCCCGCACCTCCACGAGCGCGAGGTGGGGAAGCTCCGTCCGCACGCGCTCTGAGTAGCGAGGATCGGTGAGAAATAGGGGCTCCCGATCGACGAGGAAAACCCCGAAGGAGCCGGAAAACCCGGTGAGGTAGAAGAGATTCGCGTAATCAGAGCTCTCCAAACTCAAGACGAGGAAGGCATCCAATCCCTCTTCCGCGAGCCGCTCGCACAGCTTTTCCTGTCGCTTTCGAAAGATCTCCATCTCCCCATCACCTAGGCCATTCTACACCGCTTCCAGTCCAGCAGAAAAAGTCACCGTGTGTCCATTGTGTGGGAACGTGCACCTTATCAGGTGGCGGGAGATTGTCCCCCGCCGGTGTATCCGGTAGGCTCATTAAAAGGGGGTGAATTATGCGAATTTTCGTTATCTTTCTTCTGTGGCTTCTCCCGCTCGGGGTCATCGCTCAGGGTTCCCTTCCCAGCGCGGCGGAGATCCTGGCGGAGGCCTACCGTCGGGCACGGGAAACAGCTTTCACCTCCTCCTACGTGGCCTCCCTGATCTCGAAATATGATGGCGAAGAGGTCTTTTCCCTCGGGGGGTCGATCATCTTCTGGTCGGAGTATCCCTGGCTCCGCATCGAGACCGTAGGCCTGGAGGATGTGTTCCTTCCCGTGGAGATTGTGGATCTGAAGGAAAAGGTTATCTACTCCTATGTCCCCGAACGTGGCTGGGCGAAGCACGTCGTCTCAGGGGGTTGGCTTTCCCTCGTGGACCTCGATTTGGACCCCCTCTTCCGGCGGGTAAAGTTCAGCACGGTGGAGGAGGGGACTCTGGAGGGGAACGCGGTATGGGTGTTGAAGGGGTACATTCCCCCGGACACCTTCGGGCTCATGCGGCAGTTCGAGACAACCCTCTGGATCGATAGGGTCTCTTACGTGGGGCGCAAGACGGAGATTTACTTCGAATTTTACTTCCCCGGCCTCGATTTCACCACCACGAACGAACTTGTAATGGAACTCACGAGCTACGAGGAGGTGGACGACGTTCCCGACGAACGCTTCGCCGTCCCGGACGAGGTGCCCGAAGCTCCGGACACGGCGGGCAGGATCTTCCCCTACCCCGCCCCGGAACTCCGCGCTGTGGCTACCTCCGGGGAGGAAATCTCCCTCGCCGACTTCCGCGAACAGGTGGTGGTAGTCTTTTTCTGGGACATGGAAGCCGAGATCGCGGACTTCGGGGTCAACCTCGCCCTGATGGAAGGCCTGAGGTCCCGGGGCGAGGGTAAGGGTCTCGTTGTGATCGGGGTGGTGGAGGGAGACCCGGAGATCGTGGGGGCTTTCCTCGAGGGCTTTGAGGCGGGAATGCCCACGATCACCGACCGAGCATCGTGGGCCGAGGCCCTGGGGGTAGAAGAAGCGACGTTCTGCGTCCTTGTCGACTCAGAAGGTAACGTGTACGCGAAGACGGATCCCTTCTCGGTCCTGCCCCTGGTGCTGGAGCTCGTGGAGGAATGAGGAGCTAAGGGGAACGTAGGCGCCGGAGTCTCGGGTCGAGCCTCGCTCCGAGTCCATCGCCCAGGAGATTGAAGCCGAGGACGGTCACCATCAGGGCGAGTCCCGGGAAGATGGCGGTCCAGGGGGAGTAGATGAAGTATTGTTGGGCCTCCTTCAACATCCTCCCCAGTGAGGGATACGGCGGTTGAGTCCCCAGCCCCAGGTAGCTAAGTGCTGCCTCGGAGAGCAACGCGAATGCGAGGGAGCTCGTCCCCTGTACGAGCAGGGGACCCAGGGCGTTGGGGAGGATGTGGACGAAGATTATTCGCAGGGGTCCCGCGCCGCAGGCCCTGGCTGCCTCCACGAATGCCCGCCCTTTCAATTCCAAAAAACTCGCGCGCGACAGCCGGCCGAAGTATGGCAGGTTGAAGAGCCCGATGGCGAAGATCACGCTCCCCTCGCCCGGGCCAAGGACGGTGACGAGGAGAAGCGCCAGGAGCACGGGAGGAAAGGAGAGGAGGAGGTTTATCAGACTCCCCAAGGCCTCCCCCAATATCCCCCTGAAGAAGCCACTCGTCGCCCCGAGGATCACCCCGAAGAGCCCACCTAATGCGGTTCCCAACACGGCGACGCGCAATCCCACCGGCATGGCGGCGAGGACCCGGGAAAAGAGGTCTCTCCCGAACCAGTCGGCGCCGAAGGGGTGGACGAGCGAGGGCGCGGAGTTGACGGGGGCGACCTCGGGCTGTAGGGGGTCGTAAGGGGTCCAGACCGTCCCCAGGAGCGCGCCCCCCACCGTGGCCGCACATAGCACTGTCCCCAGAACCAGCGATAGATCCCTCATCGGTAATGCACCCGCGGGTCGAGGAGCCCGTAGGAGAGGTCGGCGAGGAAGCTCATGGCGAGGATGCTCCCCGCCGCCACCAATACCACGCCCTGCACCAAGGGAATGTCCCGGGCGAGGACGGAGACGAGGGCGAGCCGTCCAAGCCCGGGCAGGTAGAAGATGTTCTCCACCACGATGGTCCCGGCGAGCAGCCGCCCGAATATGATGCCCCCGGAGGTGACCACGGGGATCAAGGCCGGCCGCAGGGCATGCACCCACACCACTTTCGCTTCAGAAAGTCCCTTCGCCCGGGCGGCGGAGACGTAGGCCTCGCCCAGGGTGGAGAGGAGCGCCCCCCGCACCATCCGCGCGAGATACGCCCCCCGGGGGACCGCGAGGGCGAGGGCCGGGAGGACGAGGTACTTGAGCGCCGAAAGCCCCGCCTCCCAGCCGGGGAACCACCCCGCGGGGAGGGAGCGCAAGCCCACGGAGAAGGCGAGGATCAGGACGAAACCGAGCCAGAACTCGGGGACCGCGAGGCCGGCCTGGGCGAGCCCCATCAGGGTTACGTCCAGGAGCCCCCCCCGCCGTCGGGCGGCGAGGGCCCCCAGGGGGAGCGCGATAAGCAGGGACAGGGAGAAGGCGAGGAGCGCGAGGGGAAAGCTCACCGACAGGGCGTCCCCGAGGAGTTCCCCCACGGGGCGCCGGTAGTGGAGCGAACGGCCGAGGTCCCCACGGAGGACCCCCCCGAGCCAGTCGAGGTAGCGGAGAGGCCAGGGACGGTCGAGGCCCAGCTCCGCCCGGACCTTGGCGTAGAGCACGGGAGAGGCCTCGAGGCCCACCACGAGCCGCGCGGGGTCCCCGGGGAGGACGTTCAGCGAGATGAAGACGACAAACGAGATGGCAAGGAGCGTGAGCGCGAACCAGATCGAACGCCGCAGAAGGTAACTCCCCATCCCTCCGGTAGTGTACCCCTCAATTGGCCCCGTATGTGGCGTCCGCCGTGGCTGGTCCCATTCGCCCCGGCGGTCACCGGCTTTTGCTGCTAAAATTCCGCTATATTTCTCCTCGTTTTCGGGGTGATGGGATGGCCACGGTCTTGAGGTGCATGGAGTGCGGGGCGGAGTACCCGCTCGCGGGGACGCGGTACCGGTGCGACTGCGGGGGGCTCATGGATGTGGTCCACGAGCTCGCCTCTCTCGCGGTCTCGCGCGAGTTATTCGATGGGAGGATGTGGGAGCGGGGGCCGGAGCCGTGGCGGCGGAGCGGTGTCTGGCGCTTTCGGGAGCTCGTCCTCCCGGTGGAAGAGAGCTCCCTCGTCTCCCGCCCCGAGGGGAACACGCCCCTCTACCGGGGCCCCGCGCTCTCCCGGGTGGTGGGGCTCGAAGAGTTCGCGGTGAAGCATGAGGGCGAGAACCCCACCGGCTCATTCAAAGACCGGGGGATGACGGTGGGGGTGACCTGGGCCCGGGCGATCGACGCCAAGGCAGTGGCCTGCGCCTCCACGGGGAACACCGCCGCTTCCATGTCCGCATACGCCGCGCTGGCCGGCCTTATGGCCATTGTCTTCGTCCCGGAGGGCAAAGTCGCCGCAGGTAAACTCGCCCAGGCTTTGGCCTACGGGGCCCTGACCCTAGAGGTGGCGGGGGACTTCGATGCCGCCATGGCGCTCGTGCAGGAGAGCTGCCGCGAGCTGGGGATCTACCTCCTCAACTCTCTGAACCCCTTCCGCATCGAGGGACAGAAGACTATCGTGTTCGAGATCCTCCAGGACCTTGGATGGGAACCCCCGGATTGGATCGTCTTCCCCGCCGGGAACTTGGGGAACACGGCCGCCTTCGGAAAGGCCCTATGGGAACTCCGGGAGCTCGGCCTGATCTCCAGGCTCCCACGCCTCGCGGCGGTGCAGGCCGCCGGGGCCAGTCCCTTCTACCGCAGCTTCCTGAAGGGGTTCTCCCCTCTCGAGCCCGTCCGGGCCGAGACCGTGGCCACGGCGATCCGCATCGGGAACCCCGTGAGCTTCCCCCGGGCGGTGCGCTCCCTACGCTGGACCGAGGGACTGGTGGTCGAAGTCACGGATCAGGAGATCATGGACGTCAAGGCCCAAGTGGACGCCGCCGGGATCGGGTGCGAGCCCGCCTCGGCGGCAGCGGTGGCCGGGACGCGGAAGCTCGTCTCCCAGGGGATCATCAGGAGGGGGGAGCGGGCCGTGGCGGTCCTCACCGGGAACCTCCTCAAGGACCCCGAGGCCACCCTCGCTTACCACATCGGGAAACTCCGGGGAATCGAGCCCCGATTCGCCAACCGTCCCCGACGCATCGAGGCCTCGCTGGCGGCGGTGGCGGAGGTGCTAGAGGAGGTCGTGAGATGATCGTGATGAAATTCGGCGGGAGTTCTATGGGCGACGGGGAGAGGGTCCGGAACGTGGCCGTGATCGTGGGGAGCTTTGCGGAGCGGGAGGGGACGCCGGCGGTGGTGGTCTCGGCGATGCAGGGGGTGACGGACGCCCTCATCCGCGCGGCCGAAACCGCCTCCCGGCGCGACAATGGCACCCTCCACCGCACCATCGCGGAGCTCTACGCCCGCCACGAGGAGGTGGCCGCGGAGGTGGCCCCGGAGCCCGAGCGAGGAAAGCTACTCGCCGAAGTCCATGCCCTCATCCGGGACTTCGAGAACCTCTGTTCCGCCATCGGGGTCCTGGGGGAGCTCACCCCGCGGGGCCTGGACGCAGTGGCCTCGTTTGGGGAACGGCTCTCGGCGCGTTTGCTCGCCGCCGCTCTGCGGCGGGAGGGCTACACAGCGCGGGCGCTGGAGGCCACTTCCCTCATCGTCACCGACTCCCGCCACGGCACCGCCTCGCCCATGTGGGAACACACCCGGAAGCGCACCCGGGCGGAGGTGCTCCCGCTAATCGCGGAGGGGACGATCCCGGTGATCACTGGCTTCATCGGGGCTACCCCCGAAGGGGTGGTCACCACCCTGGGCCGGGGCGGGAGTGACTTCTCCGCCTCTATTGTCGCAAGCAGTCTTGATGCGGATGAGATCTGGATCTGGACCGACGTGGACGGCGTGATGACCGCCGACCCCCGGATCGTCCCCGAGGCGCGCACCCTCCCCGAACTCTCTTACGCCGAGGCCGCCGAACTCTCCTATTTCGGCGCCCGGGTGATCCATCCCAAGACCGTCCTTCCTGCGGTGGAACGGGGGATCCCCATCCGCATCAAGAACACGTTCAACCCCGAGGGCCCTTCCACCCTGATCACCTCCTCCCATAGGGAGGGGGCGTCGACGGTGAAGGCCATCACCGCCATCAAGGCCCTGAGCATGATCACGGTGGAGGGCCGGGGAATGATCGGAGTCCCGGGAATCGCGGCCAAGGTCTTCTCCGCGGTGGCCCACGAGGGGATAAGCGTCCTCATGATCTCCCAGTCCTCCTCGGAGCAGAACATCTGCTTCGCCATCCGGAGCGAAGAGTCGGCCCGGGCCATCGCGGCCTTGAATCAAGCGTTCGCTCCGGAGCTCGCGGCGCGGAACGTGGACCGCATCTGGGCCGAGGAGGGGGTGGCCATCGTGGCCGCAGTAGGCAAGGGGATGCGCCGCACCCCGGGGATCGCGGCCAAGCTCTTCGGGGCCCTGGGAAAGGCGGGGATCAACGTGATCTCAATCGCTCAGGGCTCATCGGAACACAACATCTCCCTGGTGGTCTCGGATGAACAGGTGGAGGACGCGGTGCGGGCCATCCACCGGGAGTTCGACCTGGGGAGGGCGGGGTGATGGACCGGATCCCGGTGGCGGTTCTCGGGGCGACCGGGGTGGTGGGGCAGTGGTTCGTCCGGCTGCTCTCCCGCCACCCGTGGTTTGAGATCATGGCCCTGGCGGCATCGGAGCGCTCCGCGGGGGTGCCCTACGGGGAGGCGGTGCACTGGATATTCCCCGAGGAGATCCCGGAGGCGGTGCGGGGGTTGCCGGTGGTCCTTCCCCGGCCGGGGATCCCGGGAAGGATCGTCTTCTCCGCCCTCCCGGCCGAGGTGGCCGGCCCGGTCGAGGAGGAGTTCGCCCGAGCGGGTTATATCGTCTCTTCCAACGCCCGGAGCCACCGCCACGACCCGGACGTCCCGCTCCTCGTCGCGGAGGTGAACCCCGACCACCTCGCGCTCGTCGAGCGTCAGCGCCGGAACCGGGGCTGGAAAGGGTTCATCGTCACGGGGGGGAACTGCTCTACGGTCCAGCTCGTTTTGGCCCTGGAGCCCCTGCGGCGCCGCTTCGGGGTGAAGGCAGTGGTCGTCGCCACCATGCAGGCCCTATCGGGCGCTGGCTTCACCGGAGTCCCCGGGAACGCCATCCTCGACAATGTCCTCCCCCACATCCCCGGCGAGGAGGAGAAGCTCGCCCGTGAGCCCCGCAAGATCTGGGGACGATTGACCCCGGAGGGGATCGAGGAGGCGGAGGCACGGATCTCGGCCCACTGCCACCGGGTGGCGACCCGGGACGGGCATCTGGAAGCGGTCTCGGTGAAGCTCTCCCGGCGGGCGGAGCTCGGGGAGGTGGTGGAGGCCATGGAGGGGTTCCGTGGGCTGCCCCAGGAGCTTGGGCTCCCCAGCGCCCCCGAGCGGGCCATTGTCGTCCGTCCCGAACCCGACCGACCTCAGCCGCGCCTCGACCGCGAGGCGGGTGGGGGGATGAGCGTCGTGGTGGGAAGGATTCGTCCCTGCCCCGTGCTCGATTGGCGCCTGGAAGTCCTGGGGCACAACACAGTACGAGGCGCTGCTGGCGGAGCGATCCTCAATGCCGAGCTCGTGGTGGCCAAAGGGCTTTTGTGATGGGCTACCGACGCGGCTGTCTCGCGGATCTACTCGGCGACTTCGTCGTCTACCGGGGCCTTAGCCCCCAGGATCCCCGGCTCCCTGGACTCCTCGAGCTCCGGGAGGAACTCGACCTGGGGGAGGGCCTCCCCCGCAAGGGGGGGACGGCGTACGCCCGCGTCGTCGTCCGCCTCCTCCGGGAAGCCCAGCGCCTCCGCGGAGCCGAGCTCTCCCGAGTCGTGTACGTGGGGGATACCCGCCACAACGATGGCCGCACCGTTGCCTCCTTGGGGGAGCTCGTCCCCGTGCGGGGGTTCATCGCCGCGGAGACCGGCGAGGCCCCCATAGCAGAGGTCGAGGGCCCTACGATGTACGCCAATCGCTGGGGCCTCATCGGGCGGTTCCGGGAGTGGCTCGAGAAGGAGGACTTTCCCCTGGAGGCGGGGACTGCGGTGGTGGTGGACCTCGACAAGACCGCCTTCGGGGCCCGGGGGCGGAACTCGGGACCCGTGGATGCGGCCCGGGTCGCTGCCGCCGAACGGGTCGCGGAATCCGTCCTCGGTGAGGGATTCGATCGCGAGAAATTCCGGCGGGCGTACCACGAGCTGAACACCCCCCGCTATCACCCCTTCACCGGCGACAACCAGGACCTCGTGGTGTTCGCGGCCTTGGTGACGGCGAGCGGGGCCTACCCCCTCGCGCGCCTAGGGGAAGAGGTATCTACAGGAAAAACCCAGAGTTTCCAAGAGTTTCTCATCGCCTGCAGGAAGCTTCCCAGAGGACTCGTAGAACTCCACCGGGAAGTCCAAGAGGCCCTCACGCGGGGCGACCCCACTCCGTTCAACGTTTTCCGGCGCCTGGAGTACGAGGAGACCCTCGCCCGAATGGATTTTCTCCCCGACGTGGTCCCCGCCACGGAGGTCCTCGCCGCGGAGATCGTCCTCACGGCTGAGGTATGGGAGTTCGCCGAGGAGGCGAAAGAGCGGGGAGCGCTCCTCTTTGGGCTCACCGACAAACCGGACGAGGCCTCCCTTCCGCCCCCGGGGAGCGGAGCCCCGCCTCTCCACCGGGCCCGGATGAAGGTCCTCGGCCCCCCCTAACTCCCCTCAGATCCGGCGCAGGGCCCGCAGGGCCTCGGCGAGCTCCGTGACGAAGATCCCGATCCCGTAGTCCGAGATCCCGCCGATCCAGATGAGGAGGTCCTTGTGGACCAAGAGGCCGTTCCCAAAAATGGTCAGAGACCGATCCCCGTATTCCTCACGGAGACCCTGAGGGGCGAGGACGTAGTCGGAGACAGCCAGGAGGTTTCCCGCGGCATCCACCAGCGCGAGGCCGTTGCGATAGGAGAGGTCCTCCCGCAGCACACCATGCCAGCCCACAAGGTATTCGCCCTCCCCCACCTTCACAGTGTTGGTGGACCAGCCGATCTTGTACTCCCAGACCTCCGGGGAGAGGACCGGCCGCAGGGACTCCGCCGGGATCGTGTACTCCTCGAGATCCGCCTCGGCCCGCCAACACATGTCGGGGAGCTTTTCGCGTCGGAGCGATCCCCGGGACGAGAGGCGAAGGCGCGCTGATCGGAAGCTGGGCCGGGTGAGGAGAGTGGCCCGCCGTCCGTTTAACTCCACCAGGGCCGAGTCCTTGTTCCCCGGGACGAGCTTCTCCCCCTCGCCGTGGATGCAGAAGAACCCCTTCCGGATCACGTCCAGTGAGGGGCCGAGCTCGGCGTAGCCGAGCACAGCTTTGTAGCGACCGCCGGTAGGTATTTCCTCGACGTCCTCCGGCTTCCCCACGCCTGTGTAGAGCACGCGAAAGCGGTCATCCCCGAACGAGACCCGGGGGTCCTCACAGCCCTTCACCGCCTCCCAGTAGGTCTGAGGCCAGAGGACGATGCGCGCCCGGAGGGGCCGCGCGAAGTCCCCGCCCAAGAGTTCATCGATCCTCAGGGATACCGCGCCGATGCTCGAGGTGTAGGAGTAGTAATCGAACACGAGGCGGGGAAATATGTAGAGGGTTTGTTCCACCAGGACCGCCCCGGGGTTGAAGGCCGCGAGGGGTTTCTTACGGGGGTAGTTCTCCACTTCGAAGTCATCCGGCCCGAGAACTTCGTACCGTTCGAAAATATCCTCCGTTCGGGGGGCCCGCAGCCCACGGAGCTCCCGCAACGCCCGCCACGCTCGCTGCTCCAATTTACGTTCTAGTGTCGACATCGTAGCTCCCACCACAAGTGCAGACTACACCCTTCCGGGCCCAGTCCGCCGTCTGAGGGTCCGCTTCATAAGGAGGAGAGAGATCAGCCAGCTTATCGTAGACTCCGCCCCTTGGTTCCGGTTCACCCCCGTCGGCTGGAGCCCGTCGTAGCAGCCCCCGGTGGTGAAGTCGTAGAGCGGGACGCCGAGGTCATTCCGCCCCAGGAACCAGGCGAAGGCCCGTTCCATCTCCCGCCACCAGACCACGTCGCCGGTGACCACCGCGGCCTCGCGGCAGGCGTCCACCAGGGCGGCGGCGTCCAGGGGTTGCTGGTCGAACTTGGCCCTCTCCCCTTCCCGGGGGTACCAGCCCTGGTTCCCCACGAGGCTCAGATGGTTCCCCTCGGGATCGGTCTGCACCTGGATAAGCCAGGTGAGGGCCTCGATGCCCTTCCTCACGAAATCGTCACGCTCCAGGGTTCTCCCGGCGGCGATCAGGGCGTGGGGGAGCCGGGCGTTGTCGTAGGAGAGGATATCCTCGGGCCACGGCCAGTCGGCCCTCTCCCCCTCGACGAACGCCCTGTACAGCTGCTGCGCCCGCTCCTGCAGGGCTCCCTTGACCTCGGTATCCCCGGGGAACTTCTCTAGGTAATAGGCCCCACCGAGGATGGCGAATGCCAACGCCCTGACTGCGGACAGCCTCTCCCAGGTGGGGAGGGCCTTCTTGAACATCTGGATACTGAGGGTGAGGAGATCCTCGGGGAGTTTCCCGGCCACGGCGTTACCCAGGGCCCAGATGGCGCGTCCCTGGGCGTCCTCGGAGTCCCCCTCGGGGACGAAGGACCGGTCGTAGGTGAGGAGGTTCCGAAACCAACCGTCCTCGTTCTGGGCGTGATGGAGGAAGGAGAAGTAGATATGCATCAAGGGCCAGATCTCCTTGTCGCCGAAGAGGTCCCAATGGAGGAGGGTGACGATCAGCGCCCGGGCGTTGTCGTCAGTGGTATAGCCGAAGCGGCGGTCGGGGATGGTGTACACCGCGTGCTGGAGGACCCCTGTCTCGTCGGTGAGGCGGCGTAGATGCGAGAGATCCACCTCGGGCAGGGTGTGGAGCTTGAACGCCCGGAAGGGCCGCTTCCCTGCCTGGGCATGGAGGACCAGGGCCCGTTCGAACGCTTCGGCATACTGGCCCGCCACTTCACGCCATACCATCTGGCGACCGAATTCGTAGGCGGCCTTCCGCATACGATCGCGCTTCGCCTCGTACCACAGGAGGTCGAAGAGAGCAGCAGCCATCGCCCTCGCGTCCCTGAACGGGACGAGGATCCCTCGGCCATCGGCGAGCATCTCCTCGGCGTACCAGGAGGGGGTGGAGACGATGGCCTTCCCCGTGGCCAGGGCGTAGGTGATCGTCCCCGAGACCGCTTGCTCTCGCACGAGGTATGGAGCGAGGAAGATGTCCGCCGCCACCAGGAATTTGATGAGCTCCTCCAGGGAGACATACCGGTTATGGAACACGACGTTCTCCTCTATCCCCAGTTGCCTCACCCGTTCTTCCAAAGATAGCCGGTAGCTCTCGCCGTAGCGTTTCTTCACCTCTGGGTGGGTCGCCCCGACGACGAAGTAAAGGGCCTGCGGGAATTCCCGGACTACATCGGCCATGGCCTCGATGGCGTATTCAATCCCCTTGTTGGGGGAAAGCAGACCGAAGGTGAGGATCAGTGGCCGCCCCTCGGCCCCGAACTGGTCTTTGTAGTAAGCGGGGTCCAGGAAGGGGACGTCCGGCGCCCCATGGTAGATGGTGACGATCTTCTCCTCCGGGACACCGTAGATCTTTTGGAGCATCTCCGCCGATTTTCTCGTCTGCGCGATGAGTAGGGTGGACCGCGTGGCAATCTCCTGAAGGACCTCCCTCTGGGAATGGCTTGGCCCGTGGAGCACCGTGTGGAGGGTGGTCACCACGGGCTTCCTCACGTGCTCCAGGAGCTCGATGATATGGCTTCCGTCCTCGCCGCCGAAGATCCCGTACTCGTGCTGAAGGGAGACGACGTCGATGGGGGAGAGGTTGATGAACTCCGCGGCGTCTAGGTAGTCCTCCTCGCGGTGGTCACGGACCTCGAACCGGACCTCGGGGGGGGTAATCCAAGGGCATCGGCCCGCGGTGCATAGCGATCACGTGGAGATACCGCTGGGCTTCGTCCGCCAGGACATTCCCATAGAGTCCGTTGATGGCGGTGAGGAGATCTTGGGTGAAGGTGGCGATGCCGCACCGTCGTGGGGGGTAGGTGCCGATAAATGCGATCCGTAAGGGTTTCAGAAACCGCGTGTGCATGGCCCTCAAGGTTCGCCCAAAGGCCGACCTCCCTCAACCCCATCCTCTCTGAGGAAGAGAAGGACGTCGGCGAGATCGGCGTAAGCGACGCACACGACTTTGTCGGCGGCCCCATAGTAAAGGCGGAGCTTCTCCTGTGACACGATGGCCCCGGTGGGGAAGGTCACCCCGGGCACATCGCCGTGAAACTCGTAATCCTCCCGGGGGCCCAGGACCCAGGAAGAGGCGCGACGGATGACCCGCCAGGGCTCGTCCAAGTCCAACAGGGCGAGGCCCACCCGGTAGAGGCTCCCCGAGGCGGTGGCGCGTACCCCATGGTAGACGAGAAGCCATCCCTCATCGGTCTCGATGGGGGGCGGCCCCAGGCCCACGCGGTGGCAGTCCCACCAACCGGGGCGCACCGGGAGCAGGATCCGATGTGCGCCCCAGAACCGGAGATCCGGGGAGAAGGAGATCCAGATGTGGGCCTCGCCGCGGATGATGGGCCGGTGAATGAGGGCATATTTGCCTCCGAAGGTGCGCGGGAAGAGGGAGGCGTCCTTGTCCTCGGGGGGAACCAGGGCCCCGTGGCGCACGAAATCCCGGAAATCACGGGTGGTGATCAGCGAGACTACCGGACCACCCTTGGAAAAAGAGACGTAGGTGATAGCGTACTCCTCCCGGTCCGGGAGCCAGACGATCCTCGAGTCCCCAACGTTCCTCGGCATAGTCTGGATCCGGGAGGAGGGTAGGCAGTGAGGAGATCGTCCAACTTCCGTAGCCGTCGAAGCTCCGGGCAAGGTTGAGGTGGGAGAAGCCGCGGAAGTCCTCTACCCGCACCAGCAGCAACGTCTCTCCTCGATATTCCACTGCCCCGGGGTTAAAGACGGAGTTCGCCGGGTATGGCCACCCTTGGGGAGACAGGATCGGATTGCCCGCGTAACGCCTGAAAAGTTCCGCCATGGCAGTTCTATTTTTGTTTATCGAGGGTCAGTGGCCAAGTTCCTCATAGGTGAAATTTTTTCAGTATCACTTGACGAATGAAAAATTTTTTCCTATATTGAAAGAAGCCGTGCGGGAAATAGGTCAGAGAATCCGTGAGCTCAGGCAACGCCTCGGCTGGACATTGGAAGAATTGGCGTCCAAATGTGGACTGTCCGTGAGTTTTCTCTCCCAAGTGGAGCGGGGTCTCTCTTCCCTCTCCATCTCATCCCTACAGGCGATCTGTAAGGCTCTCGGCGTCCCGGTCACTCACTTCTTCACCCCACCGAGCGGGGATTCCATCGTGCTGAAAAAGGGGAGGCCCCGCACTCGTATACGTATCGAGGACTCGCAGGTTACCTATAGTCTCCTGTCTGGGCCGATGCCGGACCGAACTCTCGAGGCCCTGATCGCCGAATTTCCTCCTCACTATGAACACCCCTTGATCACCCACCAGGGCGAGGAGTTCGGATACATCCTCGAGGGAAAAATCATCCTCCAGATCGAGGACGAGGAGTTTTCCTTGGAGCCCGGGGATAGCTTTCACATCCGCTCCAGCCGCCCCCACACCGTGCGCAACCCCTCCGACCGCCCGGCGAAGGTCCTATGGGTGCTCACTCAGAGGTTGCTGGAAGGAGGCATAGGAAATGGCGAAACGGGTGGCTGTTGATATCGGCGGTACCTTTACCGATTTCGTGGGATTAGACGAGAAGACCGGCGAGATCTTCCTGGAGAAGACCCTGACGACGCCCGGGAACTTCGCCAACGGTGTGATCGAGGCAGTGAAGAAGAGTGGTCTCGCCCCCGGGGAGTTCAGCCAGTTCGTCCACGGGACCACTGTGGTGATAAATGCCTTCACGGAACGCAAGGGGGCCAAGGTCGCCCTGATCACCACCAAAGGCTTCCGGGATGTCCTCGAAATCCAGCGGGCTAACCGCCCCGACATGTATAACCTTTTCTACCACAAACCCAAACCATTCGTCCCCCGCCGCTTTCGGTTCGAGGTCCGGGAACGGGTCAACTATAAAGGTGAGGTGCTCCAGCCTTTGGTGGAAGAGGACGTGATCGAAGCGGTAAAGGTGTGCAAAGAGGCCGGCATCGAGGCCATCGCCGTCTGTTACATTCACTCCTACGCCAATCCAGCCCATGAACAACGTACCAAGGAGATCATTCAGGAACTCTACCCCGAGGCCGCGGTGACCCTCTCCCACGAGATAACCCGGGAATGGCGGGAATACGAGCGTACTAACACAACGGTGTTGAACGCCTACGTACAGCCCATCGCCGCCTGGTACCTCGCGAGCCTCGAGGGGGAACTTTTCCAATTGGGAGTCACTGGGACCAAATACGCCATGCAGTCAAACGGCGGCACCACCACTTTTGCACAGGCCCAACGGGTGCCCATTCACCTCGTGGAATCCGGCCCTGTGGGCGGGGTAATCGGGGCCACGGTGGTGGCCAAGGCCGTGGGGGAGAATTCCATCATCGCCTTCGACATGGGCGGGACCACGGCCAAGGTGAGCCTCATCGATCGAGGCCAGCTCAAGATAAATACCGACTATCATCTCGAGAAGACGGCAACTTGGGCGGGCTATCCCTTGAAGATCCCCGTGGTCGACATCGTTGAGGTGGGAGCAGGGGGCGGCTCCATCGCTTGGATCGATCAAGGCGGGGCATTACATGTGGGTCCCAAGAGCGCGGGAGCGGACCCTGGCCCCGCATGCTACGGTCTCGGTGGGACTGAACCCACTGTCACCGATGCCAATCTCCTCACCGGGAGGCTCAATCCCGACTACTTTCTCGGCGGGGAGATGGCCCTCGATGTGAGGAAAGCCGAGGAAGCCGTCCGCAAAGTGGCGAATCCTTTCGGCCTCTCCCCGGTGGAGGCGGCCCTGGGAATCATCCGCCTCGCCAACGCCAATATGCGCGCTGCCTTGGAACGGGTGAGCATCGAACGGGGACACGATCCTCGGGACTTCACCCTTGTGGCCTACGGGGGCGCTGGCGGGCTGCACGCAGCCACCTTGGCCCGGGAGCTCCGCATGAAGAAGGTGATCGTCCCCCGGGCTCCGGGACAGTTCTCCGCCTGGGGAATGTTGATGACCGATCTCCGCCATGATTTTATCCTCACCCGGGTCTTGCCCTGCACCCCTGAGAGGTCGGAAGAGATCAGAACAGAGTTCGCACGTTTGCAAGAAACAGCACGAGAACAGTTCCAAGAGGAAGGCTTCCCCCTGGAATCGGTCTGGATCGAGCTGTTTCTGGACCTCCGCTACAAGGGGCAGGAACACACGGTACGCACGCCCGTGCCCGAGGAAGCCCTGGCGGATGGCCGCCTGGACCTCGTCATCGGGAAATTCCACGAGCTCCACGAAAAAGCCTACTCCTTCCGGCTCGACGATCCGGTGGAGATCGTGAACTTCCACGTAGTGGGCTGGGGGGAGGTGGAGAAACCCCCGTTCGTGCCCATCGATGGGGAGGGGAGGGACCTGAAGAGGGCGTTCAAGGGCAAGCGGACCGTCCACTTCGACGAGGTGGGAGGGGTGGAGAGCGCCGTCTACGAAAGGGATCGCATCCCGATCGGCGTCCCCATCGAGGGTCCGGCCATCATCGAGGAACCCGCGTGCACCACGGTGGTGTGTCCGGACCAAGTAGTGGAGGTTGATCGTTTCGGGAACTTGGTGATTACGGAGGTGGGGCGGTGAAGCATACCATGGATCCGTTCACGGTAGAAGTGATAAAGAGGGCGTTGATCTCCGCAGCTGAAGAGATGTTCGTCACCCTGGGGCGGACGAGCAAGAGCTCGGTCATCTACGAAGTGCTGGACTACGGGGTAGCCTTGACCGACGCCGAGGGGAAACTCATCGCCCAGGCCAACGGAATTCCTGGCTTCATCGGGGTCCTCACCTACGCGGTGGAGGACGTGCTCAAGAAGTTCGGACCTGAGGGCCTGGAAGAGGGCGACGTCATCATCGTCAACGACCCCTACATGGGCGGAGCCACTCACCAGAACGACGTGGTCCTGGTGATGCCCATCTTCCATTCCGATCACCTCATCATGTTCGCCGCCACTAAGGCCCACTGGAACGACGTGGGCGGAAAAGACCCCGGGAGCTGGACCGCCGACGCCACCGAGATGTACCAGGAGGGGATCATCTTCCCCGCGGTGAAGATCTTCCGCCGGGGAAAGGAAGTGCCGGAGGTGGTGGAGATCCTCGCCCGCAACACTCGTACCCCGGACATGACCCTCTCCGACATGTATGCCCAAGCAGCCTCCATGCGTGTTGCCGCCAAAAGGGTCCAGGAGGTGTGCGACAAATACGGCCTCGACGCGGTCCTCCGGGCGATCGAGATCTATATGGAACAGGGACGGCGTGAGGCCTTGGAAGAACTGAGGCGCCTTCCCAAAGGTGAGTTCTATGCCGAGGACTTCATCGACAACGACGGAATCACCGACGATCCGATCCCCGTGAGGGTAAAGGTGACGATTACCGACGAGGAGTTCATCGTGGACTTCACCGGCTCCGCCCCGACTTGTCGGGGTCCAATAAACTCGCCGCTTTCTGCTACCAGGGGGGCCTGCCGCACCGCCTATAAGGCGGTGGTCGGCCCTCACGCCGACGCCAACGACGGCTTCTTCTCGCCGCTGCGGGTGGTCGTCCCCGAGGATTGCGTGTTCAATCCCACGCCTCCCGCCCCGGTGAGCACTTATTGGGAGTCCACGGGATATGTCTCGGACCTCATCTGGAAAGCACTGGCCGAGGCCATTCCGCACCGGATCACGGCGGGCCATTTCCTAAGCGTCTGCGCCACCAACGTCTCGGGGATACGCGATGACAACGGTGAACGCTTTATCTTCGCCGAGCCCAATGCCGGGGGTTGGGGCGCCGGCAAGGGTAAAGACGGTGAGAGCGGCCTCGTGTGCTCAGGGGATGGCGAAACCTACGTGCTCTCCATCGAGGTGGCCGAGACCCGTTATCCCCTCATCGTGGACCAGTTCGCCTTGAACATCGCCGATGGAGGCCACGGACAATGGCGCGGGGGCTTCGGCCTCATCAAGGATTACCGGATCACCAACTCCAAGGCTTACGTTACCGCCAGCTTCGGGCGTAACCGATTCCCCCCATGGGGTCTTGCGGGAGGACATCCGGGCACCCCCAACGAGGTGGAGATCCGCACCGCGGACGGCGAAGTGGAACGCCGGGGTCGGTTCTCCAACCGGGAACTCAAACGAGGGGACGTCGTCCGGTTCATCACCGGGATGGGAGGGGGTTATGGGGATCCCAAAAAACGGGATCCCCAGAAGGTCTTAGAGGACGTCTTGGATGGCTACCTAACCCGGGAGGTAGCCCGCGAGGTATACGGAGTGGCCATCGTGGGCGATCCCCCGCACGTAGACGAAGAGGAGACCAAAAGATTGAGGGGAGGGTACTAGAGTGGAGGTATGGGAAGCGATCCGTGGCCGGCGCAGTGTGCGCAGCTTCGTGGATCGCCCGGTGGAGCGGTCCCTTTTGGAGAAGCTGGTTGAGGCGGGGACCTGGGCTCCCTCTGGAGGGAACGCACAGACCTGGCATTTTGTAGTGGTGACCGATTCGGAGCAGCTGCGGCGAATAAAGACCGTGAGCCCAGGGCTCCTTGGGAATCCTCCTGCGGTCATCGCCGTCTGTCAGGATCTGGGGGAGGCGGGCCGGAAAGGCGGGGAGCTTGGGGCGAAGTTCTTGGCCCCAGTGGACGCAGCCATGGCGACGCAGAACATCCTCCTGGCCGCCCATGATGCCGGCCTCGGGACCTGTGTGATCGGTTCCTTTCACAAGGGCGCGGTGGCACGGATCCTGGGACTCCCCGAGGGGATGGAACCGGTGCTCTTGGTCTCTGTGGGTTGGCCGGCGGAAGTTCCCAAGCCCCCGCCGCGCAAAAGGGACGTGATCTCGTGGGAGCGTCATGGCAACCGGACCTGAACTCGAGCGGAAGCTATACGAACTTGCGGGGTACATGGTGACCAGCGCCAGGAACCTGCTGGACGAGACCCCCCTTTACGGGCCCTTTCGGTTGATCGACGCTACTAGCCGCCTCATCGCGGTGCTCGAGGAAGAAGGGATTTCCAGTCCACGACTCTCGGCGCTGCGGGAGAAGATAGAGGCCGGGAAGTATACCGTGGCCGACGATCCGGCGGAGTTCGGGAGGTTCCTGGACGACTTGGTCCGGGCGGTGGTCGATTCTCTCCTCGAGGGAGGGGGTGGGAGTCGGGATGAAACTTGTGGCTAAACCAAAAAGTTTTTGGGAGGTGCAATATGCGCAAGGGGATCCTTTTCGTGTTGCCCATGTTGGCGTTGGTGGCCTTAGGCCTCGCTTCATGGGGCGGGGGAGAGCGGGTGCTGCGGATCACCTTTGCTTGGCCCACTTACATCGATCCGGCCGTAGGATCCGACTACTCCAGCTCCTCGGCTTTTGTGAACCTATATGATACTTTGGTTTATCCTGATGTGAACGGAAACCCACAGCCCCATGTGGCCACACATTGGGAGGTCTCCCAGGACGGGACGGTCTGGACCTTCTACCTCCGCGATGACGTCTACTTCCATGACGGAACGCCCCTCACCGCCGCGGACGTGAAGTTCTCCATGGACCGCATCACCACCATTGGAGAAGGTTACGGGTTCCTGTTCGTTGACCGCGTCCAGAAGACCGAGGTAGTGGACGATTACACCGTGCGCTTTTATCTGAAGGAACCCTTCGGCCCCTTCCTCACCACTCTCTATCGCCTCTACATCGTCAACAAGGACCTGGTGGAGGCGAACATCAAGCGACCCGGCCCCTACGGTGAGTGGGGCGACTACGGCAAAGAGTTCCTCCTCACCCACGACGCCGGGAGCGGCCCGTACATGGTGAAGGAATTCCGGGTAGAAGAGGAACTCGTAATGGTAAAGAACCCCAACTACTGGCTCCCCATCCCCGAGGAGGCCCCTGATGTGGTGCGATTCATCGGCACCACTGAACCGGCCACTATCCGTACAATGATGGCGAGGAGGGAACTCGAAATCTCCGACCAGTGGCAACCCCAGGAGGCCTGGAGGGCCCTGGACGCCATCGAGGGGGTCGATATCTCGAGCTTCTTCTCCGGCACCGCCTTCTACCTGATGCTCCACACCCGCAAGCCCCCCACCGACGACGTCCATTTCCGCCGCGCCATGGCCTGGGCTTTCGATTACGAGACCGTAGTCAGGGACATCTTCCCAGGCTGTATCCAGTCCCGTGGGCCAGTTCCCCAGAACTTACCGGGCGCCGATCCCACGGTGTTCCAGTTCCGCCGTGACCTGGACAAGGCCCGGGAGGAGCTCAAGAAGTCCAAGTACTACGACCAGTTGGACCAGATCGTGGTGGAGTACCACTGGATCGCCGAGGTACCGGATGAGGAGAAGGTGGCGTTGCTGTTCATGGCCAACATGGCGGAGATCGGGATCAACGTAAAGGTGGTGAAGGTACCGTGGCTCTCCGTGGTGGAAGAGATGGCCGACATGGAGGCGAGCCCCAACATCGTCTCCGTGTTCGTGGCGCCCCATTACCCTGAGGCGGGCTCGATCCTCGAGTCTCGCTACCACTCCGCCTCGGCCCCCACTTGGGAGCAGAACGAGTGGCTGCTCGATCCCGAAGTGGACCGTATGATCGAGGATGCCCTGGCTACGGTGGACCGCGAGGAGCGCTTCCGCAAGTACGCGGAGATTCAGCACTATATCGTCGACCTCTGTCCCACGATCTTCCTTTTCGATAATGTCGAAAAGCATGCCTATCAGGCAGCTTACATTGATTGGCCCGCCGCGCAGGGCGAAGTGAACCCTATCATGGGCTACAACATGGCTGCCCGCTTCATCAAGGTCTACCCCGAGAGGCGGGAGGCGCTCCTGAAGGGAGGATGATGGGAGTCGGCGGGGAGGGTCCTACCCTCCCCGCTCCCCTCTTACAACCATGGGGATCCTCAAGTTCCTGATAAAACGGCTCGTGTTTTCTGTCTTCGTCCTGTTCGGGCTGTCGATCCTGATCTTCCTCATCTCCCGGGTACTCCCGGGCGACCCCGTCCGCATGGCCCTGGGCCCCAGGGCCCCGGAGTGGGCGGTACAGAACCTCCGGGAACAGATGCACCTCGATAAGCCACTTCCCGTACAGTATTACTACTGGCTCACCGGCGCCCTGCGCGGGGACTTAGGGCAGTCTCTCTTCACCCGGCGGGCCGTGATCGACGACATCAAGGAATTCCTGCCAGCGACCATGGAGCTAGCCCTCTTCGCCGGGGTCATCATGGCCGTCTTCGGCATCCTCTTTGGTGCCATCGCTGGCCGCTACAGTAACACCTGGGTTGACAATGTGGTGCGGGTCTTCTCGTACATCGGCGTCGTCACCCCTTCGTTCGTCTTCGCCATCCTGTTCCTGCTACTTTTCGGGTACCTCCTCGGCTGGTTCCCCACGGCGGGGAGGCTCTCCCCCTGGGTGCCGCGGCCCCCAGTAATAACGGGGATGGTGACCCTTGACGCCCTGATCACCGGGAATTGGGCCGCCCTGGGGGATGCCCTGTGGCACATGGTGCTTCCAGCGGTATCACTGGCGTTGGGGGGAATGGCCCAGGAAGCCAGGATCACCCGCTCCACCATCTCCGACAATTTGAAAAAGGACTACATTTCCTCCGCCAAGGGGTTCGGGGTGCCCGAGCGGCTGGTCATGTTGAAGTACCTGCTCAAGCCCTCCCTCATCCCTACCGTCTCCATCCTGGGTTTGGACTTCGCCGCCCTTTTGGGGAACGCCTTCCTGGTGGAACTCATCTTCAACTGGCCGGGCTTCTCCCGCTACGGGATCAACGCCATGCTCCGCAAAGACCTGAACGCCATCGCCGCGGTGGTCATGGTGCTGGGAGTGGTGTTCGTCACCGTGAACATCATCGTGGACCTGGTGGTGGCGTGGCTCGACCCGCGGATTCGGCTGGGCGCGGAAAGGGGCAAGTGATGTTCAATAGCCCCACGTGGCAGCGACGTCTGGAAAGCTTCAGGCGTGGCTGGTACAAGTTCTCGCGCAATCCTGTCTCGGTGGTCGGCCTCTTCTTCGTGCTCTTGGTCTCGTTCCTCGCCGCCTTTGCCCCCTATATTGCGCCGTATCCAGAACACGCGGGCAGGTTTGTGAACTTCCGGGAAGCCAGTCAACCCCCGAGCCTGAGACATCTCTGCGGCACCGACGTTTTCGGCAGGGACATCCTCTCCCGAATCTTTTTCGGCTTCCGCTATTCGCTCATGATGGGGGTGGTGGTGCTTTCGTTGGTGGTCCCCCCCGGGGTGATCTTGGGACTGATTGCCGGCTACTACAGGGGCACGTGGGTCGAGACCTTGATAATGCGGGTGACCGACATCTTCCTCGCTGTCCCCCCCTTGATCCTCGCCCTTGCCGTTTGCTCTGTGCTCACCCCCAGCGTCTTCAACGCCATGATGGCCATCTCCCTCATGTGGTGGCCCTGGTACACGCGCTTGGTGTATGGCCTTGCGTCTTCTTTGCGCCACGAGTTCTTCGTCCAGGCCGCGGAAGTGACCGGGGCGAGTAAATTTCACATCCTCTTCCGGGAGATCCTGCCGAATTGCGTCTCGAGCATCTTCACCAAGATGAGCCTGGACATGGGGTGGGTGATCCTAATCGGATCGGCGTTGAGCTTCGTGGGTCTTGGGGCACAGCCCCCCACCCCGGACCTAGGCACCATGGTGGCCGATGGAGCCAAATATCTGCCGGACCAATGGTGGATCGCCGTCTTTCCGGCCCTCGCCATCATGATCACGGTTCTGGGCTTCAATCTCCTCGGCGACGGGTTTCGGGACCTCTTTGCCCTCGAGGAGATCTGAGATGGGCGAAGTCCTCCTTGATATCCGAGACCTCTTCGTAGAGTTCAAGGTTTACGAGGGACGTCTCAAGGTCTTAAACGGCGTTTTTCTCACCGTCCACAAAGGGCAGCGAGTAGGGCTTGTGGGGGAGGCCGGCTGCGGCAAGACCACCACGATGAAATGTATCCTCCGCATCCTCCCCTCCCCCCCGGGAAGGATCACCGAGGGACAGGTCCTCTTCCGCGGCGAGGATGTCCTCAAGATGCCGCCCCGAAAGGTCCAGCGGGTCAGGGGGAAGAGGATCTCGATGATCTTTCAGGACCCGACCGCCGCCCTGAATCCGGTCTTCACGATCGGTGATCAACTCATGACCGTCATCCGCTATGGCTCCCAGGATACCCTCTCCCGGAAGGAAGTACGTCGTCGGGCGATAACCGCGCTTAAAGAGGTCCAACTGCCGGACCCCGAACGGATCATGGCCTCATATCCCATCCAGCTTTCGGGGGGGATGCGCCAGCGGGTTTGCATTGCAATGGCACTGGCCACCGAGCCCGAGCTCCTCATCGCCGATGAACCCACTACGAACCTGGACGTAACTATCCAGGACCAAGTCCTACGGTTACTGAACGAGCTGGTGGAGCAGAAGGGAACGTCCGTGATCTTCATTACCCACTCCCTCGGTGTGGTCCGGGAGATGGCGGACTGGGTTTACGTCATGTACGCCGGCAACATCATCGAGGGGGGGCGAAAGGAGGACCTCTTCCGAGATCCCTTCCACCCATATACCCAGGGACTGATGAGGGCTGTGCCCAAGCTCACAGGCGGGGGAATTGCCGAAGGTATCCGGGGGAGGATCCCGGATTACCTCGATCCGCCACCTGGTTGCAGATTCCATCCCCGCTGCGAACGGGCCATGGCCCGCTGCGAACGGGAAAGACCTCCCCTCCTTCCGGCAGAAGAGGGGCACGAAGTGGCCTGTTTCCTGTACCAGGGGTGAGGAGATGAGGGATCCGATTTTAAAAATAAAGGACCTGAAGAAGTATTTCGTGACCTCGCGTGGGACCGTACGCGCGGTGGACGAGATCTCCTTCACCCTCTTTGAAGGGGAAACGCTGGGATTGGTGGGAGAATCGGGCTCGGGAAAGAGCACCACGGCCTACACTGTGATCGGGATTTACGCCCCCACGTCGGGCAAGATCCTCTTCCGTGGCCAGGACATCTCCTCGCCCGTTTCCGCGCGACCGAAATCCCTTAAACGCGCAATCCAGATAGTGTTCCAGGACCCCGGCACCTCCCTTAACCCCCGGCGCACCATTGGCCAGATCCTGGAGCTTCCCCTCCGGGTCCACCGAGTCGGAGATCGGCATGACCGTCGGAAGAAGGTGGTGGAACTTTTGCGGATGGTCGAGCTCCCCGAGGACTACATCTACAAGGCCCCCCACATGTTGGGTGGGGGAGAGCGGCAGATGGTGGCCATCGCCCGGGCCCTCGCCACCGAACCCGATTTGGTGATCCTGGACGAGCCCACCTCTGCCCTGGACGTCTCCATTCAAGCCAAGATCATCAACATGTTGATCCAGTTTCAAAAGGACATGGATCTCTCCTATCTCTTCATCACCCATGACCTCTCCCTCATGCGAAACGTCGCCCACCGGGTGGCCATCATGTACCTGGGCAAGATCTGTGAGCTGGCTTCTGCGGTGGAATTCTTCGAGAACCCCTGTCACCCCTACACGAAGATGCTCCTCTCCTCCATCCCCGTGGTCTCGGAGGAAGAGGAAGATGTTAAGCCCAGGAAAATCGTATCCCGAGGGGAGATCCCCAGCCCAGTGAACCCACCTCCAGGATGTCGGTTCCACACCCGCTGTATGGAACGGAACGGTGTCTGTTCCAAAGCACTTCCGAAGGTCGTCGAGGTGGGGGAGGGACATTTCGTCTGGTGCCATTTGTTTGAGGAAAAGGAGGAAGGATGAAGCTTCTGTGGATAAACCCCGTGGGCACGGACCTCTTCGACCGTCCCATTCAGGAGTTCCTGGAAACAGCCAAAGCCCCGGACACGGAGATAGAGGTGGTTTCTCTGAAACGTGGTCCCATGCACCTGGAGTACCACTACTACGAGGCGCTGATCCTCGCCGATACCCTGCACGAGGTGCGCCGTGCGGAGGTGAAGGGGTACGACGCCGCCGTCATCGGCTGCTTCTATGATCCGGGCCTGCGAGAAGCCCGGGAGATCGTGGAACGGCTGGTGGTAACAGCCCCGGCCGAGTCTGCCATGCATATCGCTGCTACCTTGGGCCATTCCTTCTCCATTATCGTGGGCCGCAAGAAGTGGATCCCCAAGATGTACGAGAACGTGATCAAGTACGGGTTCAAAGACCACCTCGCCTCCTTCAAGTCCGTGGACCTCGGGGTCTACGACTTCCAGAAGGACAAAGAGGAGACCGCACGGCGCCTCAAGGCGGCGGCCAAGGAGGCCGTGGAGGCGGAGAGGGCCGAGGTAATCATCCTGGGCTGCACCATTGAGTTCGGCTTCTACCGGGAGCTTCAGGAGGAGCTGGGGGTTCCGGTAATTGACGCGGTGATCGCGCCCTTGAAGTACGCGGAGTTCCTGGTGGAACTGCGGGACCGCTTCGGCTGGGCGGGGAGCAAGGTATACGGGTATCAGTCGCCGCCCAAGGAGGAGATCCGCTCCTGGAACCTCGAAGAACAGTATGGGATCCCCGGGGTCTGGGGATAGAAAGGACGGAGATGGCGGGAAAGCTCCGACTTGGTTTCGATGTGGGGGGCACCTTCACCGATGGGGTGCTCATGCGGGATCGGGAGGTCTTGGCTAAGGCCAAGGCCCTTACCACTGAGGACGTGACCGGAGGGATCATCAACGCTTTGGACGAGCTCCTCCAGAACTCAGGGGTAGACCCTGCGGAGATCGGGATGGTCTCCTTGGGCACCACCCATACCACCAATGCCATCATCGAGCGGCGGAACCTGAACAAGGTGGGGATATTCCGGCTGGCGGCCCCCGCTACTACGGCCATACCGCCCCTCACCGGTTGGCCCGAGGACCTGAAACGGGCCATCGGGGGCCCGGAGTACGTCCACATCGTCCGTGGCGGCTCTGAGTACGACGGCCGGGACATCGCGCCCCTGGACGAGGGGGCTATCGCCGGGGCCTGCCGCAAGATGAAGGGGAAGGTGGACTCGGTGGCCATTACCGGGGTCTTCTCTCCCATTATCCCCAAGCATGAAGAGCGGGCGGCCGAGATCGTACGCGACATCTTGGGGGACGGAGTCCACATTACCCTCTCTCACCGCATCGCCACCATTTCGCTCCTCGAGCGGGAGAACTCCACCATCCTGAACGCATCTGTGATCACGGTGATGCAACGCGCGGTGGATTCCCTGAAGGAAGCGGTGGCGGAGAGAGGAATAAACGCGCCACTTTTCATCGTTCAGAACGATGGGAGTGTGATGTCGGCCGATTATGCAGTGGATTACCCCATCTTCACCGTGGCCTCGGGACCGGCGGCTAGCGTTCGCGGGGCGGTGTACCTGTCCGGGATCGAGGATGGGGTGGTGGTGGACATCGGCGGGACCTCCACCGATGTGGCCTACATCGTCAAAGGGTTCCCGCGCGAATCCTCCATCACGGTGACGATCGGCGGGGTGAAGACGAACATCCGCTGTCCCGACCTCCTCTCCATCGCCCTTGGCGGGGGGACAATAGTGAAGCACCGAGGGGAGGGGGTCCTCGCTCTGGGCCCCGAGTCTGTAGGTTACAACCTGGTCCGGCTGGGGAAGGCTTTCGGGGGGCCACTGCTCACGGTGCATGACGTGGCGGTGTCCAAGGGAGTCCTCCACAAGAAGCTCGACGTGTTCAAGACGGACTTCGTCACCCACCCGGAGAAGCTAGCGACCGTGCCCCAGAGGTTGGTCGAGAACGCCTGGGCGGCGATCAGGGCGACCCTGGAGGAGGCTATCGACAAGATGAAGACCACCGCCGAGCCGGTGCCGGCGATCTTCATCGGCGGCGGGGCGTTGGTGGTGCCGCGGGAAGGAATCGCCGGGGTCTCCGAAGTCCTGAGCCCTGAGCATTTCGAGGTGGGAGGCGCCGTCGGTACCACCATCGCCGAGATCGGGGCCTATGCCGAGGGTGTCGTGGACCTGGAACTGGAGGACCGAGAAGAGGCCATCTCGCGGGTGATCGAACAGGCGAAGGACAACGCTGTGGCCGCGGGTGCCCTCCGGGAGACGGTGGAAGTGATGGACATCGAGGAGATCCCCTTTACCTATATGCCCGGAAAACGCGAGAAGATCCGGGTGCGGGTGAAGGGGAGGGTTTTCCAATGAAGGGAACGGGGATGGGCTTGAGGGAGATCCTGGCGGAGTGGGGCATAAAAGAGTTCCGGGTAATCGACCGAGCCGCCATCCAGGAGATCACCCTGGGGGCTTCAATCCTCGCCACCGGCGGGGGTGGCGACCCCGAAATCGGGCTCCTTTGGGCCTATAAAGTCCTGGACGAAGGGAAAGAGATCATCATGGTGGACCCCGCGGACATTCCTGATGAGATTCAGGTGGCGAGTCCCGCTTGTCTGGGAGCGGCGTTGGTCCTCACCGAAAAGCCCCCCTCCAGCGAGGTCATAAACTTGGCCATGCGGAGACTGGAGCGGTACTTGGGCCGCCCCATCGAGGCCACCATTCCCATCGAGTGCGGCGGGGTGAACTCGCCGGTGGCTTACGCCGCCGCCGGGGAGTTCGGGGTCCCGGTGCTCGACGTCGACGGCATGAACCGCGCCTTCCCCGAGCTTCAAATGACCTCCTGGGTCACTCACGGGGTCCACGCCTCCCCCACCGTCTCGGTGGACGATCGGGGAAATGTCACCGTAATCGACACCGAGGAGGACGACCTCCTGGCCGAGATCCTGGCCCGCAGAGCAGCAATGGCCTATGGGGGAATCTCTTGGATCGCCACCTACCCCATGACCGGCCGGGAGGTGAAGGAGGCCTCTATCCTCTACTCCCAGAGCATCGCTTGGGCGGTTGGAAAAGCTGTGATGCGCGCCCGGAAAGAACATCTGGACCCCATCGAGGAGCTCTTAAAGAGCCTCGAAGAGGAACGGAGGGTGAGGGGGTTCCGGGTCTTCAAAGGCAAGATCGTTGATATCCGGCGCGAGTTCGGGTCCGAAACCACCAAGGGCTTCACCCTGGGCCGGGTGGTCATGGAGGGGATCGATGAGTACCGCGGATGCACCGCCGAACTAGACTTCCAAAACGAGTGGTTGAACCTGCGCATCGACGGGAAGGTGCGGTGCCTTCCCCCGGACCTCATCGCTATCCTGGACTCCGAGACTGGAGAGCCTATCCGCACAGACATCATGAAGTACGGATACCGGGGGACCATCGTGCTCATCCCCGCGCACGAAAGGATGCGTACAGAGAAGGGAATTGAGCTCTTCGGTCCCCGGCACTTCGGCTACGATCTGGACTACGTGCCGGTAGAAGAGCTGAACGCGTGAGGAGGTGGTGATGAACGCAGAGATCAAGGCCCTGGTCGAGTCCGACCCGCGCTATCGCGACCTGCTGAGGACCGTGGTGGAAAATCCCTACATCGAACGCCATGAGCTCGGAGAAAAACTGGGACTGTCCGATCAAGATCTGGAGGGTCTTCTCTCCATCCTCACCGAGAAGATGGTGGTTCTCGAGCTCGCCAGCCAGGCCGACTCCAGCGTGGAATCGCGCGTCCCCAAAAAAGTTTACCTCGTGAACCCTGACCTGGAGGAGGCCGTGCGCGCGCTCCTCTGAACCATGGACTACGCGGGAAGGCTCAGGGCGCTAGCGGGGAGGATGCGGGAGAAAGACATCGATTTGACGCTCCTGTTTGACCGGGACAACGTCCGCTACTTTACCGGCTTCCGCCTGAACCAGGCGGCGTGCTCTATCCTGGCCGTAGACCGGGAGGGATGTCCCACCTACATCGTCGCCCAGTTGGACTTCGAGCGGGCGAAGAGGGAGTGCTGGATAGAGAGAATCGTCCCCTTCCCCGAGGATGCCCCGAACCGCCTCTCGGCATTGGGTCCCCTCTTCCACGGAGCAGTGAGACGGGTGGGGGTGGAGAAGGCCAGCCTCACCTTGCGACATGCCGAATACCTTCGAGGGTTGGGCAGGACCGGGGTGGAACTGGTGGACATCGAGGGGCTCGTGGCAGATCTGCGCCTCATTAAGACCGAAGAGGAACTCATTTACATCCGCCGGGCGGCGGAGATCGCTTCCCGGGTGATGCGGACAATCCTCCGGGAGATCCGTCCCGGGGCGACCGAAGCGGAGCTTGTGGGCCTGGTGGAGTACCTGCTGCGCAGGGAGGGGGCGGAGGGGGCCTCGTTCGAACCCTTTCTCATGTCCGGGGAGGAAGCAGCCTGGCCCCGACGTGTCGCCTCGGGAAAGTCCCTGCAGCGAGGAGAGCTCGCTCTCCTGGATATGGGAGCGGTATATGAGGGGTACTGTTCGGACATCACCCGGACCTTCCCCGTGGGGGAGCCTACGGAGAAACAACGGCGAATCTTCCGCGTGACCCGGGAGGCACAGGAAGCAGCCCTCGCGAACATCCGCCCCGGGGTGAAGGCTTCAGAGGTTGACCACGCGGCGCGGGAGGTCATCGAAGCCGAGGGTCTGGGGGAGTTCTTCCCTCACCTCACCGGTCACGGAGTGGGGCTTTCCATCCACGAGGACCCGATCCTCGACCGTGGAATGGAGATGGAGCTCCGCGCCGGGATGGTGATGACGGTGGAGCCCGGGGTGTATCTCCCCGGGGTGGGCGCCGCCCGGGTGGAGGACATGGTGGTGGTGACCCAAACGGGGTATGAGATCCTGACGGACGTACCCCGGGATCTCGTGTGAAAGGAGCGAAGGTGGGTGCTAGGGAGATCCTGGGCGAGTGGGGCGTGAAAGAATATCGTCACATTGACAAACAGGCTCTAGGTGAAATCACCCTGGGGGCTTCAATTCTCGCCACCGGTGGGGGCGGTGATCCCGAAATTGGGCTCCTTTGGGCGTACAACGTGGTGGAACAGGGGAAGGAAATCCTACTTGTAGATCCCGAGGAAATGCCGGATGAAGCTCTCGCCACTATTGCCGGGTGCTTGGGAGCGGCGTTGGTTCTCACGGAGAAGCCCCCCAACGGGCAGGAGCTCTTCTGGTGCTACGAGGCCCTCGGGAAGTACATGGGAAAGCCAGTCCAGGCGGTGGTGCCCCCTGAGGCGGGGGGAGTGAACACGCCCGTGCCCATGGCGGTGGCGGGGGCGGTGGGAGTGCCGGTGATCGACGCCGACGGCATGGGCCGCGCCTTCCCCGAGCTCCAGATGACCTCCTTCTATATCCACGGGGTCTCCCCCTCACCTACGGTGGCGGCGGACGAGAAGGGCCACATCACCATCGCCGACACCCGAGACGCCATCATGGCTGAACGGATCATCCGCAATGCAGCCATGGCCTATGGGGGAATCTCCTGGATTGCCGGCTACCCCATGACAGGAAAACAGCTCAAGGAAACGGCGATCCTGCACTCGATCTCCCTCGCCTGGGAACTCGGCCGTCGGGTCCTCTACGCCCGCCGCAAACACCTGGATCCCGTACAGGAGGTGATTTCCCTCGCTAGAGGGTACCGTGCCTTCCAGGGGAAGATCGTAGACATCGACCGCGAGTTCGGGGCCGAGAAAACCAAGGGCTTCTCCATGGGGCGGATCACCATGGAGGGGATCGACGATTTCAAAGGCCACACCGCCACCATCGACTTCCAGAACGAGTGGTTAACCCTGCACGTTGACGGCGAGGTCCGCTGCATGCCCCCGGACCTCATCTGCATCTTAGATCCAGCCACTGGGGAACCGATCCGCACCGACATCGTGAAATACGGGTACCGGGGGGTAGTGGTCCTCATCCCGGCCCACGAGCGGATGCGCACCGAAAGGGGAATTGAGACCTTCGGACCGCGATATTTCGGCTACGGCTACGATTACGTCCCCGTGGAGGAGTTAATGGAGGCAAGCAGGGAATGAGGTTCCGCCGCTTCGTGCAGGTGGTGGATACTCACACCGCCGGCGAGCCCACCCGGGTGGTGCTCTCCGGCCTTCCCCCCATCCCGGGAAGGACGATGGAAGAGCGCCGGCGGTGGCTCGCCCAGCACGCCGATGGTTTCCGCCAGTTCCTCCTCCGGGAGCCCCGGGGTCATGACGAGATGTTCGGGGCCATCGTTACCCCTCCCCTCTCTCCGGAGGCCGATTTCGGGGTCATCTTCCTCGACAACGGTGGGTATTTGGGGATGTGCGGTCATGGGACGATCGGGGCGGTGACCGCTCTGGCCGTCCTGGGTTGGATTCAAAGGGAAGAGGTTGTAGTCGATACTCCTTCCGGCCTAGTACGTTGCCGGATCCATTGGAAAGACAGGACGGTAGAGGCGGTCACCTTCCGCAACATCCCCTCCTTTTACCTCGAAACCCTGGAGTGGGAAGGGGCCCCGTTGCACATCGCCTACGGGGGAAACCTCTTCGCCTTGGTAGAGGCCAAGACGATGGGGTTTCGGTTGGCGCGTGAGACGTTGCCGAAGCTCGTCCAGATGGGAATGGAGATTCGCCGTTGGGTTAATTCCAAGCATGATTTTCGACATCCTGCCACTGGAACCGAACTCGCGGTGGAGCTCGTGGAACTCTACGAGGAGAGTGACCCACCGCGGAACGTGGTGGTGTTCGGGAGGGGCCAAGTGGACCGATCGCCTTGTGGCACCGGGACCTGTGCCAAGATGGCTTTCCTCCACGCTCGGGGCTCCTTGCGGGTGGGAGAGGAATACCGCTACCGGGGCATCCTGGACACTGAATTCGTCGGGAGGATCGTGGCGGAGACGATGGTGGGGGGAAAAGTGGCCATCGTGCCGGAGGTGACGGGTTCCGCCCATGTGGTAGGGTTCGGACAGCTGGTACTTGTGGAGGGAGATCCGTTCCCCACCGGTTTCCGTTTGATTCCCCGGGACCTGAAAAGGGAACTATGAGGCTCGAACGCCATCCCATTTTGGAGTTCGTGCGCGGAAAGCGAATCACCTTTACCTTCGATGGAGAATCCATTGAAGCCTACGAAGGGGAGACAATCGCCGCAGCCCTGCATGCTGCAGGGATTCGGGTGCTCTCCCGCACACGGTCCGGCGCCCCGCGGGGCTTGTTCTGCGCTATCGGAAAGTGCTCCTCGTGCCTTATGACCGTGGATGGGATCCCCAACGTCCGCACCTGCGTGACCCCAATACGGGAGGGGATGGTGGTGGAATCCCAGCGCGGCCCCGGGAAGCTGAACCCCGTTTTTCGCCACCGCCCGCACGAAGCCGTTTGCAAGGAGGCGGAGGTGGTTATCGTGGGGGCCGGGCCTGCAGGCCTCTCCGCGGCGAAGGTTCTCCTCAACCACGGGATCAGGCCCCTGGTCCTGGACGAAAATCCCCATCTCGGTGGCCAGCTCATAAAACAAACCCATAAGTTCTTCGGGTCCCGGGCCGAGCGGGCTGGGACCCGGGGCTTTTCCATCGCCGACGAGCTCGTGGAGGAGATCGAGGGTGAGGCGGAAATCCTGCGGCAGGCGCGGGTCCTAGGGCTTTACTGCGAGGATGGAAGACGTGTCCTCGCTGTAGCCCACGCTGAAAAGCTCTTGCTAGTCGCGGCCAAGGACTTGGTCGTTGCCACTGGAGCCCAGGAGCGGTTCCTACTTTTCCCGGGAAACCACCTTCCCGGGGTTTATGGCGCCGGGGCGGTACAGACCTTGATGAACGTCTACGGGGTGAAACCTGGGGAACGGGCCCTGATGGTGGGGGCGGGGAACGTGGGCTTGATCGTCTCTTACCAGCTTCTCCAGGCGGGGGTGGAGGTGGACGCAGTGGTGGAGGCGATGCCAGAGATCGGGGGTTATCACGTTCACGCCGCCAAGATCCGCCGCCTCGGGGTCCCTATCCTCACCAGCCACACCGTAGTCCGTGCCCTGGGGAAAGAGCGGGTGGAGGGGGCGATGATCGCCCAAATAGACGGGAAGTTCGAGCCGATACCCGGGACAGAGCGGGAGCTCGCGGTGGACCTCATTTGCCTCGCCGTGGGCCTCAACCCTTCTACTAGGCTTCTCGAGCAGGCGGGGGCGCAGATGGGCTATGTCCCGGAGCTCGGGGGACGTGTTCCCTTACACAGTCCGCTCATGGAGACGACGGTCCCGGGGGTGTATGTGGCCGGGGACTGTGCGGGGATCGGCGAGGCTTCCACGGCGATGCTCGAGGGAGAACTCGCGGCCTTCTCGCTCCTTGCGAAAAAAAGATTTGAAGTTAGAGAAAAAATCGCGCTGGTGCAGCGATCACTTGAAAAATTGCGCCGCGGGCCATTCGGGGAGCGTCCTCGGACGGGGAAGGAGAAAGTTTTCACTTTGATGAAGGAGGTCGCCGTTGGCTGAGTTCAGGAGAACGGGGGTTCTTCCCCTCGGCAAGCTGGAGGGGAAGGTTCCGCCGCGGGAGAGGCTCTTGCGAGGTCCTTGTGCGACCATCGAATGCGTGGAGTGGATCCCCTGCAATCCCTGTGAGGAGGTGTGCCCGGTGGGGGCTATCACCGTGGGAGACCCCATAACCAATACGCCCAATCTCGACTTCGAGCGTTGCACAGGGTGTGGTGCCTGTGTGGGGACCTGCCCGGGGTTGGCGATCTTCCTCCTCGACCTCTCAGGTGGGATCGCGCGAGTTACCGTCCCATACGAGCTCCTTCCCGTCCCAGAGACCGGGGAAGTCGTGGAGCTCCTCTCCCGTGCCGGGGAGGTCCTTGGGCAGGGGAAGGTGACACGGACGCGGAGGGTCGGGACCACCTGGATCGTCACTGTGGAACTTCCCGCGGAACAGATATTCGAGGTGCGGGCGGTGAGAGTGTGCAATGGATGAGCCGATCGTTTGCCGGTGTGAAGAGGTGACGGTCTCGGAGGTAAAGCGGGCGATCGTGGAGGGTTATGACACCCTGGAGGAGCTCAAACGCCACCTCCGGGTGGGAATGGGTCCCTGCCAGGGACGGACTTGTCTCCCTCTCCTCGCGTGGATCCTCGCCCAGGAGACGGGGAAGTCCCTGAAAGAGGTGATGGTGGAGGTCTCCGTCAGACCTCCGTTGATCCCCGTTCCCTTCGAGCTCTGGAGGGAGGGATGAAACGAAGCGCTGATGTAGTGATCATAGGGGCCGGCGTTACAGGCGCTGCGCTCGCCTACGAGCTTGCACGAAGGGGGATTCACGACGTGATGATCCTGGAGCGGCGGTTCCCCTGTGCCGGGGCCACTGGACGCTGCGGTGGCGGCATCCGCCAACAGTTCACTACGCCCCATAACATCCGCCTCGCCATGGAGTCGGTGAAGCGGTACGAGGTGCTCTCCGAGGAACTCGGGGTGGATATCGAGTTCATCCAAGGGGGATATCTCATCCTCGCCGAGACCCGAGAGGAGACCGAAGCCCTATGCAAGGCCGTGGCCCTCCAGAACGACCTCGGGTTACCTTCCACCCTCCTCACCCCAGAGGAAGCGAAGAGGGTCTTTCCCCTCCTCGACGAAACCGTCATCGTCGGTGCCACCTATTGCCCCACCGACGGCCACGCCAACCCCTTCCGGGTGGTAAAGGGGTATCTCCACCGGGCCCGGGAACATGGGGTGTCGGTGGAGAAGTTCACCCAGGTCATCGGTCTCGAGGTGAAAGGGGAGCGGATCGTCGAAGTCCGGACGAGCCGGGGGAATATATCCCCGGGGGTGGTGGTGAACGCTGCCGGGGCCTGGTCCCGGGAGGTCGCCCGCATGGCCGGGGTCGAGCTCCCCAACGAGCCTGTTCGTCACGAGATCGCCATCACCGAGCCCGTGAAGTTCTTCATGGAGGTTATGGTGATATCGATTCACAACGGAATCTACTTTTCACAGACCAAAGAAGGACAGATCATCGGGGGGATCGGCGACCCTGAGGAGAGACCGGGATACAACATCACATCGAGCCTGAAGTTCCTGCGCAATTTCGCCCGAGAGCTTTTACGTTACGCGCCCGCCTTGGGACAGCTCTCTGTACTGCGGCAGTGGGCAGGTCTCTACGACGTGACCCCGGATGCTCAACCTGTCCTCGGCCCCACTCCGGGCCTCGAGAACTTCATCCAGGCCAATGGCTACTCCGGCCACGGGTTCATGATCGCACCGGCAGTGGCACGGCACCTCGCCGATCACATCGAAAAGGGCGTTCGCTCCGAGATCTTGGATAAGCTCTCCTTGGAACGTTTCAAAGAAGAAATTCGAGGAGAGGCCTTTGTGGTGGGTTAGGGGGAGAGTATGAGGATCCTGGTAATTGAGCCTGTGGTAAACGGCCATTGGACGGAAGAGGATGAGCTCTACTTCCAGGGGCTGGTGGGACCGGGGACGGAAGTGGAACTCGTCTCTATTGCACGAGGACCACGCTCCATCGAAACCTATTACGATGTGGCCTACGCAGCGCCGGAGATCCTGCGGACAGTTAGGGAGCGGGCGGTGGGGGTGGACGCGATTGTGGTGAACTGCTTCGCCGACCCCGCGGTGGACGCGGCCCGGGAGGCGACGGACAAGGTGGTGGTGGGGCCGGCGGAGGCAGCGATGTCCCTCGCTTTACATCTGGGGCGGAAATTCTCTGTGATATCAGTGCTTGCAAATACCGCCTCTTGGGTGGAGATCCAAGCCCTCAAGTTCGGGGTGGAGCGCCGCCTCGCCTCGGCTATCGGGATCGAGATACCGGTGTTGGAACTCGAGAACTCTCCTGACCGGACCGTGGCGGCCATCGTCGCCGCCGCTCAAGAGGCGATAGCGCGCCATGGGGCCGAAGTGATCATCTTGGGATGTACGGGCATGGCCGCGCTCGCTTCGGCTGTGCGGGAAAGACTGTCGGTGCCGGTGATCGAGCCAGCCGCGGCAGCGGTGAAACTCGCCGAGCTCCTCGTCTCCCTGGGCCTACGTCACCACCGTGGGCGCACCTACCTTCCCCCCTCGCCGGACAAGATCCGCGGCTGCTGAAAGGGGGTGGTAGCCGGGAAGTTACCCCGTTGTACAATGACAGAGGAGGTGAGACGTAGGATGAAGAGGGTTCTTCTTTTGGCGTTGGTGGGGACTATGTTGGCCTGTTCCGGATCGTTGGCAGCGCAACCCCGCGTCGCAGTCTACGCCTACGGCAGCGAAGTCATGATCTTCTGGGACCCAAGCGATACATATTCCAACGAGATCATCGCCATGAACAATATGTACGAGCAACTCATCCGCTACGACCCCTTCACTGACACTTTCCAACCGGTACTTGCGGAAAGTTACGAAAAATCCGCAGACGGCCTCACCTGGACCTTCCGTCTCCGCAAAGGGGTCAAGTTTCACACCGGGAATGAGCTCACAGCCGAAGCCGTCAAGTTCTCCATAGAGCGCACCATCAATCGGGGAATGGGCGCCTCTTACATCTGGAGCCCGGTGAAGGTGATCGAGGTCGTGGACCGTTATACCGTTAAGTTCCACCTCAAATACCCCGCTCCTCTGGACTTGATCGCCTCGGGCGCCTATGCTGCCTTTATCTTCGACCCCGAGTATTCCGATCACGAGTGGTTCGCCGCCGGCCACGACTCCGGCACTGGGCCTTATACCGTGGAAGCGTGGAAGCCTGGCGACTACCTGATCCTCAAAAAGTTCGATGATTATTGGCGCGGCTGGGAGGGCGAGCATTTCGATAAGGTGATCTTCAAGGTGGTGCCGGAACCATCCACCCGTCGGCTGATGCTCGAGGCCGGAACCGCCGACTTCACCAACATGCTCCCCATTACCGAGATCGAGGCACTCAAGGAAAACCCTGAGGTGGAGATCGTGGCCACCCCTTCCTTCCAAAACCTCCTCGCTCTCTTCAACACCCAGAAGCCCCCATTGGACAACCCCTTGGTGCGTCGGGCCTTAGCGTACACCATCCCCTACGCGGACATCATCGAAGGAGTGCGATTCGGCTATGCCCGACAGTCCCGGGGCGTAGTCCCATACGGGTTGTGGGGCTACTCCGAGCGGGTCAAGCAGTACACGTACAGTTTGGAGGCGGCGAAGTTTTTCCTCGCCAGGGCCGGATATCCTGAAGGCGGCTTTAAGCTCCTGCTTACCCATGTCGCCGGCGACGAAGACGAACGGCGTGTGGCTGAGCTCTGGAAGTCGAGCTTGGCACAGCTTGGGATCGAGCTCGAGATCCGGGGCATGCCTTGGGAAGCCCAGGTGGAGCTCGGCCAGGCCCCGGATCCCGCCAAGCGCCAGGATATCTTCCTCTTCTATTGGTGGCCCGATTATCCCCATCCCCACAGCTTCCTACGCGAGATGTTCGGAACCCGGGACGAGATCCTCTTTAACTTCACTTACTACAGCAACCCTCTTTTCGACGAGCTCATCTCCCGGGCGGAGGAACTTGCGGGGGTAGATCGGGCTGAGGCGATAAACCTTTACGTCGAGGCCCAGAACATCCTGATGGAGGAAGTGCCCGGGGTGGCGATCTACGACCTCAAATATGCACGAGCTAAGCGCACCGCTCTCAAGGGTTACGTGGATAATCCCGCCTACCCGCACGTGGTCTTCTGGTACGACTGCTGGAGGGAAAAGTAAATCCAGGGTTATAAAGGGGCCCGGGAGCGAATCCCGGGCCCCTTATCGCTATGGGGATTTACATCTACATAACCCGACGTCTGATGCTCTCGTTGATCGTCCTCTTCGGGGTCTCTGTGCTCACCTTCCTGCTTACACGAGTGGTCCCGTCACGCCCCGAGATCCTGTGGGTGGGGCCTCGGGCCACGGCGGACCAGATCGTCAAGGCCCGTCAGATCTTGGGGCTGGACAAGCCCCTTTATCAACAGTACTGGATGTACATAAGCGCCTTCGTCCGTGGCGATTGGGGAACCTCCATCCGCACCAAACAGCCCGTGCTCTGGGATATCGGCTCGAGACTTCCAGCCTCATTGGAGCTCATCTTCGCGAGCATGTTCCTGGCAGTATTATTCGGACTTCCTTTGGGGGTGCTCTCCGCGGCCAAGGCGGGCACCGTGCTGGACCACCTGGGACGGCTAGTCTCAGTGGCGGGGGTGGCTCTCCCTGCCTTTTGGTTAGGGATGATCTTACAATTACTTTTCGCCAAAGAGTTGAGGCTTTTCCCGTTGGCCGAACGTGCCGATACTCTTACTCTCCTCCTCCACCCGCTCAAGCACATCACCGGCTTTTATCTCATCGATTCGCTCCTCACCGGGAACTTCACGGTTTTCGTCGATTCCCTGAAGCACCTGGTCCTCCCTGCGGTCACCCTGAGCACCTACCCCTTGGGGCTGACGGTGCGCATGACCCGGGCGACGCTCCTCGAGGTCCTGGGTGAGGACTTCATTCGCACCGCGAGGGCTTATGGATTCCGAGAGGTGAGGGTCCTCGGCAAGTACGCCCTAAAGAATGCCTTGGGGCCCGTGATCACCGTGCTCGCCCTCACCTTCGCCTATTCGCTTGCCGCCACATTCCTCGTGGAATCGGTATTCGCCTGGCCAGGGCTCGGTCGCTATGCCTCCGAAGCGATCATGGTGGTTGACTACCCCGCAATCATGGGAATCACAATGCTGGTGGCTTTCACCTATGTGGCGTTGAACCTCCTCGTTGATATCGTATTGGCCATTTTGGATCCAAGGATCAGGCTGGAGTAGATGGTGGCCCTCACCTTTTTGCGCGATCTACGCTACCTCCGCCGTACACCCCTCGCCCTCATGGGGGTTGTAGGGATTTTCTCTTTGGTGATCATCGCCATTTTCGCCCCCTGGATCGCGCCTTTCCCCGAAGACGCAAAAGGGGCTACCCACATCGAAAATAAATTCCTTCCCCCAAGCGCCACGCATATCTTCGGCACCGACGAACTTGGACGGGATATCTTCAGCCGTGTGGTCTTTGGCACACGCATTTCACTTTCTGTCGGGGTTTTCGCCATTGGCCTGTCGCTTTTCATCGGGGTCCCCCTGGGGGTGATAGCGGGGTATCTGGGGGGATGGATCGACGAAACCATAATGAGGATAACCGATACTTTCTTGAGTTTTCCGCCACTTCTTTTGGCGATGGCCATTTCTGTAACCCTCGGTCCCAACCTTCTCAACGCCATGATCGCCATCGCCATCGCCTGGTGGCCGTGGTACACGCGGATCCTGCGCGGGGAAGCTATTTCCGTGCGGGAACGGGCCTTCGTGGAAGCCGCCCGCGCCATGGGGGCGTCGCGCCTCAGGATCCTGGTGAGACACGTGTTTCCGAACTGTTTGGCCCCATTGGTGGTCCAGGCATCCATGGACCTGGGTTCTATTATTCTCACCTCCGCCGCCTTGAGCTTCCTTGGACTCGGGGCTCAACCTCCCACGCCGGAGTGGGGGCTTATGATCAGCAGCAGCCGCTCGTTCTTCCTCACGCACTGGTGGGTAGTGACATTTCCCGGGATCGCGATATTTTTCAGCGTGCTGTCATTCAATCTTTTGGGCGATGGATTGAGGGAATTCCTCGACCCGAAAGTGCGACGAAGACTGGCCCGCTGAAAAAGGAGGGGACAAGATGCGTGAATTGGAAAGGGAAGCACTGGAGGACCTCATCAGGGGATGTGCCATTTTGGGCACTGGAGGCGGAGGTAGCCCACGACGGGGGCTCGAGCTTTTATACGACGATCTAGAAGCGGGGCGTCCATTCCGCGTCATCACCGTGGACGAGGTTCCGGATGAGGCGTGGGTCGCTTCCCCCTACATGTGCGGAAGTGTCTCCCCGGAGGGGGAGAGCTCGTCGGGGGTAGCGGAGTGCCTTCGCGCGTTCGAGGCGTTAGAGGCCTTTTTGGGGGTGCAGTTCCACGCCACGGTGGCCACGGAGATCGGCGGGGGAAATACAGCTGTGGCCTTGTCAGTTGCGGCACGGAAGGGGATCCCCATCTTGGACGCCGACCCAGCTGGGAGGTCCGTGCCAGAGTTAGAACATTCCACTTTCGCCGTTTATGGGGTTCCCATCGCTCCCCTTTCCGTGGCGACTCCTCGCGGAGATTTGATCATTTTGAAGGAGGTGGCGAGCGACGAGCGGGCGGAGGAGCTCGTACGTTCGGTCGCTGTTCTGAGCGGGAATCGAGCAGGGGTGACGGACCATCCACTGAAGGGAAGAGAACTGAAACGAGTCTTAATCCCTGGGACTATCACCAGGGCCTTGACCGTGGGAAGGATCGTGAGAGAAGCCCTCGAAGTCGGTGGAGATCCGACAATGACCTTGGCCGAGAAGGGGGGAGGTTACCCTCTCTTTCAAGGCGAAGTGGTAAAGCACTCCTGGGAGATACGTGAAGGCTTCACAGTAGGGGAGATCCACCTCGAGGGTCAAGGAGATTATCATGGTCATACCTACCGAATCTGGTACAAGAACGAACACATCGTCTCCTGGTTCGATGGTGAGCCTGATGTCATGGCACCAGATCTCATATGCGTATTGGACTTACACACTGGCGAGGCCATCACAAATCCCAATTGCCTGGAAGGGAGGGAAGTGGGGGTGGTAGGCTTTCCAGCCCCCGAGGTATGGCGCTCAGAGAGGGGCCTCGAGCTTCTGGGACCGGGACACTTTGGTCTTCCCTTCCCATATCGTCCACTCGAGGAGAACCCCCGCATTGTATGAAAGAGAAGCTTCCCCTGATCAGAGGAAGTCCTGGAGGCGAGAGAGGCCACCTAGGGCCTTCAAGATTTTGAATCCTAGCGGCCAGAGGTGTGGCGAGCGCCTGAGTTCAGGGATAAGCCGCGAGGGATAGTCCATATCCCCCCGCTCAAGCAGGAACGCGGAAAGCGCCCGGTCCTCGAGGAGCGAAACGAGGAAATCCAGCTCGTTATCCGAGAGCGAGAGGAATCCCCGGCGGGCCCTGAGGCCGAACTCGATTTCCCGTCCGATCCACTCGCGCCATCGCTGTTCGTATTCCCGTGGATTTCCGGCGACGATGAGCCGCCCCAGGAGCGCCGCTGCCCTTCCTCCGTAATAGAGGCCACCGCCCGTAATGGGTTTCACCTGGGCCGCCGCGTCCCCCACGAGGAAGACCCTCTCGATGGAGGTAGGGGTGGGAGGGCCGATGGGGATGAGTCCCCCGGAAGTCGAGAGCACTCTGAGGTTCGGAAATTTTTTCGCGATAAAACTCTGGAATAGGAGGAGGCCATGTCCCTTCTCTGTGGTGGCGAGGCCTACCCGGAGAACCTCTCCCGCGGGAATGGCCCAGGCGAAGAACCCCGGGGCGATGTCGCGGCCGAGAAAAACCTCCACGTGGCCTGGATAGCGGGGCCTCGCGTCGATTTCCGCTTGGTAGGCGACGAGAATTTCCCGTGGCTCGGGGAGCCCCGCCCATCGGGCCACTGAGCTTACCGCTCCGTCAGCCCCTACGAGGATCTCCGGGCGGAACTCCCCCACCGACGTGTGGAGAACTTCCCCATCCCATCCGAAGGCGGAGGCGCCCTCCAGGACCGCTGCCCCTGCAGTCCGGGCACGTTCTCTCAGGTGGGCGTCGAAACGTTGCCGGTCGATCACCACCGCCTTGGCCTCCGGGGCAGTGAGCGCCACTTCATTCCCTTTGGGGCCATGGACTACGCCCCCGTGTATCTCTTCGAGGATCAAATCTTCAGGGACGCCGAGTTCTTCCGCGGCCCGCATGGAGATGAGGCCAGCGCAGCGAAGAGGGGCATTTGGCGCCCGCTCGAAGAGGACGGTCCGCAAGCCCTCTTTGGCGGTCTCCTGCGCCACTATTGCTCCGGCCGGACCTCCCCCTATCACCGCTACATTCACCTTCTCCACGGCACCCATCCTATCCCTGAATTTCCTGCTGGCAAATCGGGAAATTTTTCATCCGCCGCTTTTTCGTTAAACTCCGAGAGAGTTTGGCCTTCTTCTGGGCTTTCCTTTTTGGAAAGGAGGGGAGTTGCTCGTACTCTGGGGGATATTCGGCCTTTCGGCCCTGGCGGTAGTGGTGGCGGGGTACAAACTCGGACAGTACGGGGACGAGATCGCCGAGTCCACAGGGATAGAACGCGCTTGGATTGGGATGTTACTGTTGGCCACTGTGACCTCGCTCCCCGAACTCGCAACCACCATCACTGCGGGGGCCATTGTGGCACCCGAGATCGCACTGGGGAATATCTTCGGGAGCAACCTCTTCAACATGGCCCTCCTCTTTCTCATGGAGGTGATTTCCTTTTGGATCCTGGGGCAACGCGATATCCCCCCGCTCCTTGCAAACGTGGGTTACGGGCAGCTCCTTTATGCCTCGGTGGCCATCTTCCTCACGGCGCTCGCGGTAGCGGGGATTGGCCTCGGGAGCGAGGGGGAGTTTCTGGGGATGGGCCCTGTGAGCTGGGTCATTCTGGCGGTCTACCCCCTGAGCGTGTGGGCCCTCTATCGACCTCGTGAACCCGAGGGAGATCGGCCGGTGGCGAGGCCGAGGGAAGCCCTCGTTCCCTTCTTGAAGTTCGCCGCCGCGGCGGCCGTGGTAGTGGTAGCAGGGGTGTACCTCGCTCGCTCCGGCAAAGAGATCGCGCTCCAGACACGGCTCACCGGGACCTTTATGGGGGCGATTTTCATCGCGGCGAGCACTTCTCTTCCAGAACTCATGTCATGTATCGGGGCCCTCAGGATACGGTCATTCGACCTCCTCGTGGGGAACCTCTTCGGCTCGAACATGTTCAACGTCTTCACCATCCCATTCGCTGACTTGGCCTATAAGGGCTCACTCCTTCCCGTGGGATCCCGGGAACAGATGGTGGTGGCGGCGCTGAGCGTCGTGTTGATGTCCGTGGCAGCTTTCGGCATCGAACGCCGCTCGAAACGGCGGATCCTCGGGATCGGGGCCGAGGCCTGGGGGATCCTCCTCGTCTACCTCGTCGCGGTGTACGTCCTATTCAGGGGAGGCATCGAGTTCTGAGCTTCTCATAAAGATCCAGCCTCCGGAGCGAAATTCCTGCCCGAAGGGCCTATAATCCCGCGGTCGAAGGAGGCAGATTGCGCGAACGAATACTGGAAGGGCCGATCCTCAAGACGATGCTCGTCCTCGCCTGGCCAGTGATGGTCTCCAATGCCCTCCAGGCCCTCTACAATTTGATAGACACCTTCTGGCTGGGGAAGTTGTCCACCCAAGCCCTTTCTGCCCCCACGGTGGCCTGGCCAGTGATCTTCACGTTCATGGCGCTGGGCATCGGCTTCCAAACCGCCGGATCGGCCTTGGTAGCTCAATACACCGGCGCCGGTGACAGAGACTCCGCAGACCGCGCTGGAAGCCAAGTCTTCTCGTTCTTATTCCTGCTCTCGGTCTGCGTTGGACTCCTCGGGTGGGGGCTCGCGCCCCGGATCCTCGTTCTCGTGGGAACGCCGGCTGACATCTATCCCCTGGCCGTTTCGTACTTGCGAATAGTCGCCCTCGGGTTTCCCCTCATGTACGGGGCCTTCGCCTTCACGGGGCTGCTGATGGGGGTGGGGGATACCCGGACCCCAATGTACCTCATGGGAGCTTCAGTGATCGCAAACGCGGTCCTGGACCCCTTCCTCATCTTCGGTTGGGGGCCACTGCCGGAGCTCGGAGTGGCGGGCGCGGCGTACGCCACCGTGGCCTCACGGGGCGTCGCCGCCGCGGTGGGAATATGGCTCTTGTGCACGGGTCGGGTAAAGGTAAGGCTCCGGGCCCGGTGGCTCCTCCCCCGCCCGGACGATGTGAAGAAGATCCTTCGCGTGGGGCTTCCCAACGCGGTGGACCAGACCGCCACCTCGCTCGGGTTCGTGGTATTGATGGGCCTCGTGGCCGGATTCGGCACCACGGTGGTGGCCGCCTACGGGATCGGACAACGCATCATCCACCTCCTGAATGTGGCCATCTGGGGCGCCACCACAGCCCTCCTCACCATGGTGGGTCAGAACTTGGGTGCCGGGCAGTTCGACCGGGCCGAAGAGATCGCTCATCGGGGGATCCGAGGTACCGTAGGGGTGTTGTTATTTTTCGCGGTGGCAGCCTTTTTCACTCGGGAGTACCTCTACCGCGTCTTTATCTCGGATCCCGCGGTCATTGCTGAGGGGAAGCGGTTCCTGGGGATCTTCGGGTTCTCCGTACCCTTCTTCGGACTCTTCGCCGCGGCGAGTGCCGTCTTCCGCGGCGCCGGTCACACCGTTCCCCCCATGATTTTCTCCCTCGTACGCCTTTGGGGTCTGCGGATCCTTTCCTCGTGGGCCCTGGGGTACGGGCTCGGCTTGGGCCCTCTGGGCCTGTGGGTCGGGATGTCACTCAGCAATTATGTAGGGGGGCTCGGGCTCTACCTCTGGCTTCTCCGGGGCACCTGGAAGCGGAAACTGGCCGGCCCCGAGCTTGAAGAGGTTTTGGTCAGCCCCGATTGATCCGTTGTGGGGACGGTAAGCCACTCCTTTCGAGAGGGACGTTTGGGCCACGTGCGCGCCCGGGACCGCGAAAGTCCATGTCGTAACGGACGGGGGAGCAGGGGGTTCTTCGAACGCGTAGGCCAGGATCGTCATTCCTCAGCCCCCGGGCGGAAAAAATTGAATCCTCGTTGTCCCCCGTGCAGTGAAGAAAACGTTTCTGCGCCATGAGCGATGAGGCGTTTTTTGGCCCCGGACATAATTTCCGCTAAGGTCTCGGGACCGGGGATGCGGGAATGGAGTGAAGACAGAACGAGATCACCGTCCTGTGGGAATGGTGAGGCCCGTCTCGGTGCTTATCTATAGACGGCCATCTGCGGGGCATCGAGAGTCCTGAGCCCTGGGGGGACTCCAGCCCCCTGACCCTGGGCGGTCGGGGTGTTTGGGTATGGCTAAAGGAGCGCTCAAGATGGTGCACGTGCGAGTTCTATTCATAGTGATTTTGTGTTCGGCGGTGGGGCTTTCCGCCGTCACGGCCCACCGGACGATCCCCTTGCCCGAAGGGGTCCAGGGGCTGGGGCTCGCTTGGACCCCGGACGGGAAGGCGATCGCCGTGACGTACCTCGACGGGGCCGGCGGCCTCTGGGCCCGGCTCCTCCCATTTCCCGGGGGCGAGCCCCGCTGGGAGGTGAGACTGGCGGAGATGCCCGTAGGGAACCCCGTGCCCCCGATCTCGCGGCTTGCCTTCTCCCGGGACGGCGAGCTGCTGGCGGCGGGTGCTCCTGGCCGCATCCGGATCCTCGCGACCCGAGATGGAGCCCTCATCGAGACGTTACGTCTCGATCCCGATACCGTGCCGCTAGAGCTCGGTTTCATCTCCGGTGAGGGATTGCTCGCCGTACTCGCTTATTCACGGAGATGGCCCGTCCCACCCCTGGCCACGGGGATGAACGCCACCGTGTCTTTTCAGATCTGGAACCGCAAGTGGGAGCTCTCCGAGGAGCCCGTGGTGATCGGGGAAAGGCCGATTACAGCCCTCAGCGGGCGTTTGGACGCCGTCTCCCGGGACGGCCGGGCCTTCGCCAGCGTGAACCTGCATCCCGAGGAGGGGCGTTGGCTCTTCGGCTTCCTGGGGCTGGGACATGGGGGAGGGCGCGTCCGCTACCTGGCGGAGCTCCTCGGCGAGCCCGCCGAACCCAGTGCCCTCGCCCTGAGCCCGGACGGCCGAGAGGCTGTCCTAGGGCTGGTGACCCGCCACCCCGGGAAGGTTCCACTGATCAAGAGAATCGAACTCGCCGCCGGGGAAGTGGTAGAGACCTATCTCCCCCGCGACGTGGGCCGTTGTCACATAATCGGCCTCGATTACAGTCCCAATGGAGAACTCCTCGCCTTTGCCGCCAGGGCCGAGGCCTGTTCCCATCTCGGGCTCATCGACCTCCCGACAAGCACAAGGGAGGTCCTCTGCCAGGAAGAGGAAAAGGCCTCGTGCCCCATATCCTCTCTTTCCTACTCCCCCTCGGGGAATTTCTTGGCCACCCTTGGACCGGGAGAGGTGGTGGTATGGCGAATCGCTCCGCGGGATTGAAGGCGAACGTAACCATGCCTCCTTCAAACCGATGGCCCTTCCTTGCTCCCGCCGTTGTAAGCGCGGGCGGGTTCCGCCCCCGGCTGATGTCCCTATGGGCCGATGGGGTGTGCCGAGGATGGCGCGGTCCACGCCCCGAGTTCGATAGAAGCGATGGTCCCCGCTTGTTTGAAAAACACATTGGACGCCCTATTCACTCCGCATGATGGATGAGGGCGCTGCCGGAGGACCGTCGTGGCCTCGCCTTCCCTCCTGCACATCACCTGCACAAGCCGACCTCCCCGGATATGTAGGAACTATCCGCTTGTAGAGAAAGCTGGGCCCCGCTAGCATGGGCGGTATGCCGGGCAAGTTAGAGGTCATCACGGGATGCATGTTCGCCGGGAAGACGGAGGAGCTCCTCCGGAGGGTGGAACGGGCCCGCATCGCGAAGAAGCGCGTCCTCCTTTTTAAGCCTACCCTGGACACCCGCTATTCCAAGGAGGAGGTCGTGACGCACTACGGCCGCTCCCTACCCTGTCATCGGCTACCGCCCGGGGCCTCGCTGGAGGAGCTCGAGGGTCTCGTCGGAGACGAACTCGCGACGGCGGACGTGGTGGCATTCGACGAGGCCCATTTCTTCGGTGAGGGTTTCTCCGCGTTGTGCGAGGCGCTCGTCGCACGGGGAAAGCGGGTGATCGTGGCCGGGCTCGACCTGAACTTCCGCGGCGAGCCATTCGGCCCCATGCCGGAACTCCTGGCTCTCGCCGACGAGGTGCTGAAGCTCCAGGCGGTATGCGTCGTCTGTGGTAAGCCCGCCACCCGCTCTCAGCGCCTTATCGACGGCAAGCCGGCACGGGAGGGCCCGGAGATCCTCATCGGAGGGCTCGAGTCCTACGAGGCCCGCTGCCGGGATTGTTTTGTGCCCCCGCGCTGATTTTCCGGGAAATAGAGGAGGCACTGATGCGCAGCTCAATCCTGTTCTTGTTGGCTTTTGTAGTTATGGGATTCGTGGCCGCGGCTATCCCGCCCTACCCTCCGCCGGCCATCGAGGCTGCGGTGACCTACGTGGCCGACGGGGACACGATAGAAGTCCTCATCCGCTCGGTACCCGGTCCCGCCCCAGCTGGACTGCGGCCGGGGACCACGGTGCGGGTGCGCTACATCGGGGTCGATGCCCCCGAGGTGACCGAGGCCAACGGGGCGGACGCCACCGAGCTGAACGCGGCCTTGGTCGAGGGGAAGGTGGTGTACTTGGAGCTCGACGAGACCTCGTACGATCCCCACGGTCGGCTCCTCGCCTACGTCTACCTCGACCCCCACGGTTACCTCATGGTGAACCTCATGCTTGTCACAACCGAGATCGTCAAAGCCCGCTACGATCCCGACACACCGCGCTACAACGCCCTCTTCCGCTACTTCGATGCCGTTCCCGCGCCGGTGCTTCCCGGGAAAAGGGTCTGCATCCCCTGGGCCGAGGCCATCGATCATGTCGGAGAGGTGGCCTGTGTGGAGGGGATAGTGGCCAGCGTAGGGACAAGCCGCTATGGCGACGTCTTCATCAATCTGGGAACCCCCTACCCCAAGGAGCCCCGGTTCACTGTCTTCGTCCCCTCGCGGTACGTGGGGCGGTTCGAGGCCCAGTTCGGGGCCCGCTTCTGGCGAGGGCTCGTGGGGAAAGCCATTTCGGCTTATGGAGAGATCGAGCTCTACAAGGGGATCCCGGAGATCGAGCTCTCGGATCCGACCCACCTCACCATCGAGGACTGAAGGAGCCGGCAGCGAACTTCCGTGGAAGCGGGGGGCTGCCGCGTTGAGGAGTGTAAACCCTCCAACGGTCACGTACAGCGCTTAGAGATTGGTGCCCCTCCGTTCAGCTGATGTGAACTGAGCGGGAAGTTGGGAAGGGGCGAGCTCGAGGGACTTCTGCGGGAGATAGTGAGGGGAGTGGTGGCCGAGGACCTCCGAAACCTGTGACGCGTTGTGCGCGACGGGTGGGAGTGAAAAACCCTTCGTCCAAGAGAGGGGTGGACACAAGGACAGTGCCTAGCCCAGGGAGTACCCATGGGCCGGGTAAGCTCTGCGTCCCCCCGCGATCGACAAGATCTGCACATATGTAACGGAGGACAAAGAGTTGAACCTAGATGCTAGAAAGAAACAGGTTCAGATCTCGGAAAAAGGACCCCCTCTCCAAGCCGGGGAAGTCCGATCGGGCGCTTTGACGGAGAATTTCAAGGAGATCTCCGGGACGTACACAATCGAATGGACCCATAAGACCCTAAAAGCCCTGGGGAGGCGACGGACTGCGAAGTCTCGAAACCCTGTGGCCAACTGGGGAGAAGAGGTCTCATGTGCTGCTGGTATTTCTCTCGCATCTTTTGTCGATTGGGCCCCAACGTCACACCACCGACCAACTTAAACCGCTGATGGAAGGGATGAAGCAGCGGGCAAAAGTCGAGGAATATCCTGCTGACCAGGACATTGGAGAAGCTCTCATCCGAGGAGTTGGCACAAGAGGACGATGGGAGGGAGCTAAGGGCTTCGCGAAATATATCCCAGGTAGCTACCCTGCCCATAACCCATTGAGACGCTATGAAAAGCTCCCATGCGAAGAATCCTGTTATCTGGTGAGGAAACTCAGGGAATAGACCACCGAAGCCCGGGCAAAGAATCCACCGCCTTTGAACATCCGACGATCCGAAGTTGCCCACAAACTCTCGCTGTTCCACCGTGATAAGCGGGGTTAAAAAGGAGGAGAGGCCCGTTGCGGGCCCCTCCTCCCGGAGGTGGGAAAGCGGGCTTTCTTTTAGGGGGCGGGGGCAGTCCTTCCAATCTCTTCTCCCCTCACCCGGCGGAGATGAGTCTAATCTCCCACGATGGAAGAGGTCAGGAAGATCTGTGGAATTTTTATGGAGAAAAAGGGGGGCATCGCCCCCCTATACCTTCAAAAAGGAACACCGTTTACGTCAGTCCTCTTCAGCCTCTGCGATGGCGTCGCTCGTCTTTTCCAAATTGAGCTTCGCTTCGTCCAGCGCGGTTTCCAGTTCCTCCAGTGCCCTTCCCAGATCTTCGAGGATCGGTTTTATCTTCTCGATGAGCTCCTTCTTCGTCACGTAAGCCATAAGCCACCTCCTCGAACGCTGATATTGTAATGATAGGTGTTTTTCCGAGGAAGAAGTTTACTTCCATCGCGTGAGGATCTCCTCCCGATGGAAGAGCTTCACCGCGATATAGAAGGTGATGACGTTCAAGGGCAGGAGGATCCCTGCTTCGATCCCTACGAAGAAGAGGTTCACCGCTGTAAGACGGGCCGAATAGACGATCAGAGGGATGAGCGCGGGGAGCACCGCGAGGCTCGAGAACTGGTACGCCGCCCGAGTGTCGGTGGTGCGGGAGGAGACGATCATCGTGACGAACACTGCGAACAGCGCCAGGAGCGGTGCCAACGCGAAGATGGAAAGGAGCCAAGGGAGGGAAAGTACCTCCGCGGAGATCGCGCCAAGAATCACCCAAGTGGCCAGAAGGAAGGCCCCGAAGGCCCCCCAGGAGAGCAAAAGCCCGGGGACGACTGGGGCCAGGGCCTTCCCCAGGAAGAGCTCCCAATCCCGAATTGGGGTCGCGAGTAGCGGCTCGAGCGTCCCCTGTTCCTTCTCCCCCACGATGGAGTAAGCGGCGATGGAGAGAGGAATCACTACGGGGAGCACGAAGAAATAAATCAGGGCGGTATTAAGTAACACCGCCTGCCCCTGAGGCGGGAGCGACCGCCCTTGCCAAACAAGATACGTCGCGAACCCGGTCATGAAGAGGGGAAGAAAGACAATGCTGAAGAGGACCATCTTTATCCGTGCCGCCTCCGCCCATTCCCGCAGGAGGACGGTTTTAATCCTGTGCACTGTCCCCCTCCATGAGTTCGTGGTAGACATCCTCCAGCGATGTCTCCGCCTCTCGCACGGAGATGATCTCGGCCCCGAGTTCTACCAATCTCCGAACGAGGATGGGGTTGACAAACCGGGGATCTTCCACCTCTACCCACAGCTTCCCGTCGGAGTGCTCGGCCGATTTGACCCCGGGAAGCCGCAGTTCTTCCACGATCTCGGGACGGGGGTTCGCAAGCTCGACCACCACCCTGCTCCCGAATAGACGTCTTTTTAGCTCCTCCGGGGTCCCCTCGGCGATGAGCCGCGTCCGCAATAGCACAATCCGGTCACAGAGGCGCTCCGCCTCAGGGAGATTGTGGGTGCAGAGGAGGATGGTCCGACCCTCTCCTTTGAGTTCGGCGATGAACTCCCGCACCGATTTCGCACTCTCAGGGTCAAGCCCTGCAGTGGGCTCGTCCAATAGGAGGATCTTCGGCTCATGAAGGAGTGCACGGGCCAAGGCCAACTTTTGGCGCATGCCCTTGGAGAAGGCGGCCACAGGTTCGTCCCTCCGTGCCCAGAGCCCGAAGAACCGCAAGTATTTTTCGATCCTTCGATCTGGATCGGGGATGCCGTAAAGTTCAGCGAAGAAGCGGAGGTTGTGCTGGGCAGAAAGACGCTTGTAGAGCCCCGGGGTCTCGGTGAGAACGCCCACGATCGCGCGGACGGCGGTGGGATCTTGGTGAACCTCGTATCCGCCCACCCAGGCGCGACCAGCCGTGGGGGCAATGAGACACGATAGCATCCGCACAGTAGTGGTCTTCCCGGCGCCGTTCGGGCCAAGCAAAGCCACGATCTCCCCCTCGCTCACGGCGAAGGACAGATCCTCCACCGCTATCACGTCCCCGAACTTCCGCGTCAGCCCTGCGGTCTCAATCACGGTGGATGGATTTTAGAGATCCGGTCTCCTTTCGGGCAACACCAAATAATCCGGTCCCAAGAACTTCTCTATATGGAGCCTTTCTCCATCGAAGGCACAGATCACGGCGTAGGCCTCTACCCCCTGTTCCAGAGCTTTCCAAAATGTCTCCGCGAACGCGGGGTCAGTAGTCATGTTGGGCCCGAACCGATGGGCATCCGGCCGTTGAACGACGAACAAAATCGCGGCACGGATGCCCTCGCGCACCGCCCCGACGAGCTCCCGAAGGTGGCGCCGCCCCCGATCCGTGGGAGCGTCAGGGAAGAGCGCGACACCGTCCTCCACCAGGGTGACCGACTTCACTTCGAGGAAGAGCTTCCTCTTCCCGCGGACGAGAAGGAAGTCCGAGCGGCCGGCGCCGAGTTTGGGCTCTTTGGCCACGATCTCCCAGCCACGGAAGGGTGGAATCGCCCCCGCCGCCAACGCCCCCGGGACAAAGCGGTTGGGGAGGGTGGAATCGAGAGAGACCAGCATTCCGGAGAGGTCCGCCCCGACCGCGGTCCAACGGGTCTTACGGCTCCCGTTCCCAGCGGGCCGCAGGAGAAGCCTCCGTCCGGGGACGAGGATCTCGCGGAGGCGGCCCGGATTGGGAAGATGAGCAAGCTCCCCCTTCCCATTTACTTCCACCCACACCGCGAACCTGTTCGGCCGCTCGATGAATGTTCCCCATACGGACTTCCAGCTATCCACTCCGTGGGCACTTTACCCTCTCCAGTGTCGATTACAATGTGTGAGGCAATGTCACAGGGAGCTTTTATCGACGAGCAAGTGCAAGTGGAAGTGGGAGAGTACAGTCTGCCGAAGGGCTTTATCTGGCGTGGGGAGAAATTCGAGGTGGCCGAGATCCTCTCGTTTTGGAGGAAACTCGACTTCAAAAAGGCGTGGTGGAGGCGGCGTCACCGAGATTATTACCGCGTGCGGACGGTTGACGGCCGCGTGTTCGAGCTTTACCGTCACCGCGGCCCAGGCCGCCGCTACTGGGTTCTCCTGCGGGAACTCCCGCCCAACTCGACAGGATGAACTGGGCCAGCTGAAAAACTTGAAGAAGGGAGGAGCTCATCCGTATCAGTGCTTGAGAGGAGGGGTATACCGTGAACTGTGCTCGAGGAATCCCTGACGAAGCATTGAAATGATATATAATGGAACATGATCGCGAAGAGTTCTATCTGGCCCTCAAAAGCTCCACTATTTCCTAAAAGACAAGCGGTAACCGCAGGTCCACGAAGGCAGAGCTCAGCTAGGGCGTTTCGAACGGTATAGATCCCGATCAGCTCGCCTGAGAAGTTCTTCGGGGGAAAGCGGGGCTTCCGGCCTCCAGACAGCCATTCCTAAGCTAATGCCAATCTCCAAAGAATCTAGCCCTCGCTCTTCAACCCAACGCGCCACCGCTTCCTTCACCTTCTGTGCCACTTCTAAAGCGCTCCCGTCGACCTCGGGGAAGAGGAGCACGAACTCGTCTCCACCGTAGCGAAAGATCAAATCCGATTCCCGCAAAGTCTTTCGGAAGATATCCGCGACTTCTTTGAGCACCTCGTCCCCAAAGGGGTGCCCGTAACGATCATTAATTCTTTTGAAATTATTTAAATCTGCGACCAAAACAACAAAAGAGTACTCTTCCTCTCGAGCACGGCGGACTTCTTGCTCTAGAATCTCCATCAGGTGTCGCCGGTTGTAAAGGCCCGTGAGTGGGTCACGGATGGCTTGTTCTCTAAGTTGTTCTTCAAGCCTCACCCTCCGAATTTCCTCCCCTACGTGCCCCGCCAAAATCTCCACTAGTCGGACATCGTCCTCCGTAAAAGCCCCCGGCTCGAAGGATGCGGCCTGAAATACCCCGAGATCCCCAATGGGCACTGAGATAACACTTTTCAATCTCGCATCTACAGGTTTGGCGCCGGGGATCTCTCCCAATTCTCCCCAGAAACTCCTCTGCTTTTCGAGGGTCTTCCAGACCAGCCCTTCACCCCGTTTGAAGGGGCGTGCTCGAATCTCCCCCACTGTGACCACAGGGACGATCATGTCACCTTCCACCAAACCGATGTTGCAGATCGAGAACCCAAGAATCCTGTGAGCCCCTTCTACGGCCGTGCGGCAGACCTCCTCGACAGTGCGACATCGTTGGAGGTCCCAGACGGCCCGGTGCAGCGCGGCCAGCTTATCCACGTAGGTCCTGAGCTTCTCCTCCATCTCCACCCTATCGGTGATGTCCAAGATGGAGACCAAGACTCGGGAGTAGTCGTGTTCGTAGCCGGGAAAGACCCGCCAGCGGAGGTGGATGTGGATGGGCTCACCCGCTGCAGTGCGGTTGAGCCCAATTCCCTCGAACTCTTGCTTTCCGTTCCAAATTGCCAGGAGTTCCTCTTCGAGTAACGGCTTTACCTCTGGAGTTATGATCGCCGGCATCCGCTCGAGCAGCTCCCGGAAGTCCCTCACCTTGTAAAGGCGTAACGTGGTGCGGTTCACCTCCACCACACGCAGGAGCCGCACGCATTCCTCCACGAGCTCTGGATGGTCCCGGATGTAGGCCCTGAAGTCTGTCACCCCTTGTTCCTTCAGAGCATCGAGGTGTTGCTTTATGGGAGAGAAGTCCTCCACCCAAAGGGATACAGGGGACTCCTCGAAGAGATAACGGGCTTCCTCGTAGAGTCTGGCGTTCTCGACGGCCACGGCGGCGGCATCCGCCAATGAGGAGAGGACGGGGAGACGATCGTCGAAGGCATGGGGCGCACGGCTGAAGACGGAGAGGATACCCGTGACCCTGTCTTTGTACTTGATCGGCACGCTGGCGAAGGACTTCACCCCCGCCTCTACCACTACCGGATTTGCCGTGACCGTAGTACCGTCAAGATCCTGAATCGCCGGTATAGTGGAACCGTCGGACTTCACCTCTCCTACGAGCACTGGCATCCCCGTGGCAAGGATCTTTCTCGTCAAACCTTTGGTCCTTATCCGGGTGGGCAGTGGTCCGATCCCCATGGGGCGGTCGATTATCCGCTTGAGGTTGCCGTCCTCGTCGAACACCGCGATCACGACGTACTCGGCCCCTACCAGTTCTCCGGTGAGAGTGACAAGCCTCCTCAACACTTCTTCGGTCTCGAGGGCCGAAACCATGGACCGAAGGGCACTATTCAGGGCTTCGAGCTCCTTTATATGGCGCTGCAAGGCCTCTTCAAGTCGCTTACGCTCGGTGATCTCTCGGTTCACGGAAAGAGTGGCCACGTGACCGTGGTATTCGAACCTGACCGCTGCACACTCGGTCCAATAAATCGTCCCATCCTTCCGACGTTTCCTCTCCTCAAAGATCACCCTCTCGCCCCGGGCCAAGCGTTCCTTGAGTTCCTCCACGGGAACGCTGGGTCTCCCCACGGCGAGATCGTGGATGATATTCATTCCAATCAGCTCATCGCGGGAATAGCCCGTTTGTTCAGAGGCAGCGGGGTTGGCGTCGAGGATGGTCCCGTCGAACGAGATAATGAAGACGGCGTCGGCCAACCGCTCGAATAGGAGGCGGAATAGTGCCCCCGTTTGTGAGAGATCCTCCCACTCCCGGGCACGCTCCAAGGCACAAACCACTTCCCCCCAAACCGACTGGAGCCGTTCGAGACTGGAAGGAGAGAGCTGCTCAGGGATGTCAGGACCAGCCAATGCCAGGTAGCTACGAGCGTCACCCCCTCTAATAGGGGCTATAAGGACAGCGACCCCGAGATCCGAGAGGGGGCCCCGTTCCCGCCCCCGAAGGACCTTGGGGCGGTCGAAGGCCGGGAAGACATCGCCAGGTATCACAACGTCTCTCGAATCCCAGCCCGTGGCACCCCAAGGCCTATAATTCCCTGCATCATCCAAGAGAAAGAGCGCTCCAACTTGGGCGCCAGGGATTTGCGAGATGGCGTAGCGGACCACTGCTCTCGCGGTCCCGTCCAAGTCCCGAGAGCGATTCAACTCTTTCAAGAGCTCAAGGAGGTCCTCTCCAGCTTTCATCTCTAAGTTCGATCATGGCGAAAAACTGGTGGGGTTGACAAATCGAGGCCTACCCCTTGAGTGCACTCTCGATAGACCCGATATCCATCGGTCCAGTGAGCATCAAGCACGTTCCCTGTAGGTACACGAACACAGGGGAATTTTCGGAACCATTCTTCCCCACCGGGACATTGAGGAGTGGGCCTCAATGGAGGCCCAGCAATGCTCACCTTGCTCAGCCGACGGGGGTAAGGCCACGATGAAAGAGAGAATCTCGAGAAGTTGAACTTCGACGTCTGCAAGGAGCAGGGGACACGATAGAAAAAACGAGTGCATGGGGAGGTAGAGGCTCATAACTGATTGGGGAGGTGTCCCACCCGGCGCCACTGAAAGGCTCCTCTACATGGCACGCTTAGGGTGCTCGTGGAGACGCGGAAGCTTGGAGTCCAGGATGTGTCCGCCCCCACCTTCCGAAAGCCAGCTTCGTGGGGGTGGCCGCCGCTCCGAAACCCGCTCGATATCGCATTACCCCATTGTCCAAGCTTAAATACCGTTGTATCATCTTTTTCGGTCCCTCAAACCTGGTTGTGATCGCACTGCCGGATCACAACCCCGACCAGGGATCGACCTTGAAGGTGCTGGGCTTCTCCCAACCTAGAGATGGTTTACAGTGCCATACAATTAACTTCCCGCTGCGGCAACGTGAAGTTAGCCGCACTTCAGTAACTTCATGGGGGCAAGAGAGGGGCATTCGGAGACTCAAATTCATACATTTGCTTCCAAAAGAGGAAATCGTTCGTTAACCATAAAGATGATCCGATGGCCAATATCTGACGCGCCCGGTTTACCTCTGTTGTCCTTTTTTCAAGCCAGTTCTTGAACGACGACGGGGTTTGCAAAATCTTCTGAACATCGAGTTGTTTCAGCAACAGGGACAAGTGCCACAGCAATGATGGATTGATCTGAAGGAACGCGCTTCACCCATTCAATACCGAGACCGCGCTCTCTCGTATAATCCTTGAACATAAGAGTCTTCGCCGAAGTTAGTAGAGGCTATGAATTCATCGATCTCCTGAATCTCAAATTGGTTTACATACCCAATAGGTGGTTTCGAGATTTCTTATACCCCATGAACTTGCGAAGAAAAAGACCATTGGGATTTATGGAGCTTCCCGGGAAAATACTTCGGTTATATGCGGTAGTAGATTTCCCTAGATCATTGCCCGTTTCTTCTTTCAGATTACCAAGTGGCCCTTTAACTTCGACGGTTGCGACGGCTTTCCCATTTTGAATAATGTCGCCATTGTGTCCTGATCGTCCATCCATGAGAAGTTTTGTGTTTTTCAAGCATTTCTTTCGAAAACAAATTTCCAAAATCTTGGCCCAATCTTTTCCGTCCCTCGCTCCAGGGCCCGCATTGCTCATTAGGCAGCGCTACTGAGCAACTCGAGCTCCGCTCGCTCCGGGAGAATGGGCTTGCAGGGCGATTTTGCGAGGGCCTCCCCTGGCTCTGTTTCCCCCGGTGGACAAGGATGAATAAATCGAACACCTCCAAACCATCGCCGTTTCGGAATATAGCCCAAGAAGCCATTCCCACGCTAAAGGGTAGTCGGGCGGTGGGGGCGAAGGTATATTTTTGACCGGGGTTAGTGTGTCTAAATACGACAAAAGAGACAGGATTTAAAACCGCTATGGAGAAGATCGTCATCAAGGGCGCGCGGGAGCATAACTTGAAGGATATCGACCTCGAGATCCCGCGGAACCGGCTCGTGGTGATTACCGGGATCTCAGGGTCGGGCAAGTCTTCCCTTGCCTTCGACACCATTTACGCCGAGGGCCAACGCCGCTACGTTGAGTCGCTTTCCGCCTACGCACGCCAGTTCCTCGGCCTCATGGAGAAGCCCAACGTGGACTTCATCGAGGGTCTCTCTCCCGCCATCTCCATCGACCAGAAGGCCCGTTCCCACAACCCCCGCTCCACCGTGGGCACCGTCACCGAGATCTACGACTACCTACGGTTGCTCTTCGCCCGCATCGGGAAGCCGCACTGCCCCAAGTGCGGCCGCCCCATCGAGCGCCAGACTGCCCAGGAGATCGTGGACCAGATCATGGCCCTTCCCGAAGGGACCCGGGTGCAGATCATGGCGCCAGTGGTGCGGGGTCGGAAGGGCGAGTACCGCCAGCTCTTCGAGGAGCTACGGAAGCAGGGGTTCGTGCGCGTACGGGTGGACAGGTCCCTGCGCACCCTCTACGAGGAGATTGAGCTCGACAAGAACAAGAAACACGACATCGAGATCGTGATCGATAGGATCGTCGTCTCCGACAGAAAACGTGGCCGCATCGCGGATTCCGTGGAGACGGCCCTTAAGTGGGGCGAGGGGCTCGTTGTCGTCCAGCTCGTGGACCAGGGCGATGAGCACCTCTACTCCGAGCACTTCGCGTGCCCCGAGTGCGGGGTTTCCATCGCGGAGCTCGAGCCGCGCCTCTTTTCGTTCAACTCCCCCTACGGAGCGTGTCCCGAGTGCGGAGGTTTGGGGGTGCGGATGGTCGTGGACCCCGACCTCGTGATCGATAAGCGCAAGTCCATCCGCGACGGGGGCCTCATCCCATGGGCGAACTCCCGGTCGCGATGGCTGTGGGCCCAGATCGAGGGGGTCTGCCAGGAGTACAAGATCTCCTTGGACGTCCCGTTGGGGAAACTCCCCAAGCGCAAACTCGATATCCTCCTCTGGGGGACCGACGAGGAGATCCCGTTCGTTTACACCACCACATACGGCCGCACCCGCACCTACTGGCGGTACTTCGAGGGGCTCATTCCCTCGCTGGAGCAGGCGTACCGCGAGGCCCAGACCGACGAGGAACGGGAAGAGATTGAGCAGTACATGTCGGCCCTGCCGTGCCCGGCCTGCGACGGGTCTCGCCTGCGTCCCGAGGCCCTAGCGGTGACGGTGGGCGGGAAGAACATCGCCGAGGTCACCGGGATGACGGTCAAGGAAGCCCTGGGCTTCTTCGCTGCCCTGGAGGGGAAGTTTTCCGAGCGGGAGCGAATGATCGCCCACCAGATCCTGAAGGAGATCCGGGCGCGCCTCGAATTCCTGGCCGATGTGGGGCTCGACTATCTCACCCTGGACCGGCCGGCGAACACCCTGGCCGGGGGCGAGGCCCAACGGATCCGCCTCGCCACTCAGATCGGCTCCCAACTCACCGGTGTCCTCTACGTACTCGACGAGCCCTCGGTGGGGCTTCACCCCCGGGACATAAAGCGGTTACTTCGAACTCTGAAGCGCCTCCGGGACCTCGGGAATACAGTGATCGTGGTGGAGCACGACGAGGAGACGATGCGGTCCGCCGACTGGATCATCGACCTCGGGCCCGGAGCCGGGCTCCATGGAGGGTATGTAGTGGCCACTGGCACTCCGGAGGATATCGCCCGCTGCGAGCGGTCGCTTACCGGCCAGTACCTTGCGGGCAAACGCACGATTCCCATCCCCGCGGAGCGGCGGAAGCCGAGAGGCAAATGGCTCATCGTCCGTGGCGCCCGGGAACACAACCTGAAGGGCATTGACGTCAAGTTCCCCCTGGGACTATTCGTGTGTGTCACCGGAGTATCGGGCTCGGGAAAGTCGACATTGGTGGAGGAAATCCTCTACCGCGGGGTGGCCTGGAAGCTTGGCCTACACACCCCCAAACCCGGCGCCCACGACGACATCGAGGGAACGGAGCACATCGACAAAGTGATCGTGATCGATCAGTCCCCCATCGGGAGGACGCCGCGCTCTAACCCCGCTACCTACACCAAGGTCTTCGACGACATCCGCAAGGTCTTCGCCGCCACTCCCGAGGCCAGGATGCGCGGGTACACCCCGGCCCGGTTCTCCTTCAACCTGAAGGGCGGCCGCTGCGAGGCCTGCCAGGGCCAGGGAAAAGTGAAGATCGAGATGCACTTCCTTCCCGACATCTACGTCCCCTGTGATGTCTGCAAGGGGGCCCGCTACAACAAGGAGACCCTCCAAGTCCGCTATAAAGGGAGAAATATCGCCGAGGTCCTGGAAATGACCGTGGAGGAAGCGCTGCACTTCTTTGAGAACATCCCCCCGATCCGCCACAAGCTCCAGACCCTGTACGATGTGGGCCTCGGCTACATAAAGCTCGGCCAGCCCGCCACGGAGCTCTCGGGGGGTGAGGCCCAACGGATAAAGCTCGCCCGAGAGCTCGGCCGGAAGGCGACCGGGAGGACCCTCTACATCCTCGACGAGCCCACCACCGGCCTTCACCCCGAAGACGTGAGGAAGCTCCTCCAGGTCTTGCATCGACTCGTGGACGCGGGGAACACCGTGGTGGTGATCGAGCACAACTTGGACGTGATCAAGACCGCCGATTGGATCATCGACCTCGGTCCCGAAGGGGGAGACGAAGGCGGACAAATCGTGGCCGAGGGGTCCCCCGAAGCCATAGCCGAAGTGGAGGAATCCTATACGGGCCAATTCTTGCGCTGCATCCTCCCCGTCGCTCGGGTTACCCCGGGATGAGGATCAACTTTTCTGGGGGAAGGTAAATCCAGAGCACCTCCCCGGGAGCGGGGATCTTCCCCGGAAGGAGTTGGGTCCGCAGCTCCCACTTCCCCAGGCGCAGGCGACAATCGACGGAGTCCCCGAGATATGCGGCGCGCACCACCTCGGCCTGGAACGCGTTCTCGAGGTCCCCAGAAGGGCCACCCAGAACCTCCACATGTTCTGGCCTCACCGCCAAGGTCACCGCCTGGCCTTCGACGAGGGCATCCCGGGGGACACGGAAGTGCAACCCATCCTCCGTCTCCAAAACCGCCATTTCAGCCTCCACTTCGGTTACCCGGGCTTCGATAAAGCTGCTTAACCCTATGAACCCGGCGACGAACCGGTTGGCGGGACGCTGGTAGATCTCCTCCGGGGTCCCGAGCTGCACCAAGCGCCCCTCGTTTAGGACGGCGATACGGTCGGAGAGGACCAGCGCCTCGGCCTGGTCATGGGTGACGTAGATGGCGGTTATTCCGAGCTGGCGCTGGAGCTCCCTGATCTCGAACCTCATCTCCTCCCGAAGCTTGGCATCCAGATTCGAAAGCGGCTCATCGAGGAGGAGCACCCGGGGACGGAGTGCCAGCGCCCGCGCCAGGGCAACCCGCTGCTGTTGCCCCCCCGAGAGCTGACGGGGATAACGGTCCTCCATCCCCGAGAGCCGCACCATGGAGAGCACCTCCTGTACACGCTCCCGAATCTCCTCCTTGGGGATGCGCCGGAGTTGTAGGCCGAAGGACAAGTTTTGGTAGACGGTCATATGTGGCCAGAGGGCATAGTTCTGAAAGACGAAACCAATATCGCGCTTTTCGGGCGGAAGGTGCGTCACCTCTTCCTCCCCCAGGAAGATGTGGCCCTCGTCCAGAACGACGAAACCCGCAATACACCTCAAGGTGGTGGTCTTCCCGCATCCCGAGGGGCCGAGTAACGTGAGGATCTCCCCCTCGTGTACGGTGAGGTCCAGACAGTCCACCGCGGTCACCTTCCCGTAGCGTTTGGTGACTCTTTCCAGTCGCACTTTGGGCATCTTCCCTCCTCGAGGCTCAGCCGGCGATTCCGCCCATGTATTCGGGCCGGAATACTCTCTGAATGAGAACCATGAAGAGGAGGCTCGGGATGAGGAGGACAATGGCGATCACTGACGCGAACTGCATGTTGTAGCCACTGGAAGAATAAAGGAGCATGGGAAGCGTGGTCACGAACGGGAGACCGATGAAGAAAGTCCCCGTGAACTCTGTCAGGGAAGTGATGAACACGAACACGGTGCTTACAAGAAGCCCCGGTGCCGCCAATGGCAAGAGTACCTTCCAGAATGTGCGCCAACGGGTCGCCCCCACGCTCCGGGCCGCCTCCTCCAGCTCCTGGGGGATCGCTTTGAAGGCCGAAGTTGTGATCCAGACCCCAAAGATCAGGCATACAAGGATGTGGATGAGGATCACGCCTTGCACGGTTCCTGCAAGGCCCCATCGAGTGAAAGTGGGGAGGAGGTTGACGAAGATCGGTTGCTGGGGGAAGGCCTTGGGCATGAGGAATAGGAGCAATATCAGGGCTTTGAGTGGGACTCGGTATCGGGCCAGGGCGTAGCCCGCAGGAATGGCCATCGTCATCACGAGCGCCGTGGCCACCAAGGCCACCAACATACTGGTCCCAAACGCCCCCCAAATGCTCACGGCTGCGATGGCCCAGTCCCGTTGGAGCCCTAAGGCTTGCTTCCAATAGGCGAGGCCAATCTCCTGGGGAAGTACATGGGGCCAGTACCAACGGATGGCGATGGACCAGATGACCAAACTCGAGATGGGCCCGAAGATCACGAAGAACAGGAGACAGAGGAGTGCCCCTTCGAGCACCGCCCGCCGCCACTTAGTACCCATAGACCTCCTCCCGCACCGTGCGGCGCAGATAGTAAACCGCCATCACCCCCACGATGAGGTAGAGGAAGACTCCCAAAGCACTTGCCACCCGGTAATCGCCGAAGTACGTGACCCGGTGGGCGATGTCCACCGTAACGGTGGTGGGATTCCCGGCCACGATCATGTAGGGAAGGGTAAAGGTGCTCACGATGGTGCAGAATGTTAGAACGACGGCGATGGCAATGGTGGGCTTTATCATAGGGAGAAGGATTCGCAGTATTATGTGGCGAGTTCGCGCCCCTACGCTCCGAGCGGCCTCGATGTAGGTATCGTCGATAACTTGAAGGCCGCTCAGAACGATGAACGTGATGAACGGGGTCTCCTTCCAGAGGAAGCCGAAGGTGAGACCTCGGATATTGAAGAGCTGTAAAGGAGAATCGATATCCACGAGCCCCATGTTCGCGAGGAGAACATTCAATAGCCCGTGGGGCGCGAGGAAACTCCGCATCATTTGCGCCACCACCACATACGGGAGGAAGATACCCAGCCGGCTCAAGGAGTTTATGAGCCGCGCCATACGGGAGTCGCTCAAGCGAATATAGGAGGCTAGGGCGAGGCTTAATACCGTAGAGATGAGGGTTCCCAGGATAGCCACTTGAATAGAGAAGAGGATATCACGCCCGTACAAGGACACCGCCTTGTAATAGTTCACCAATGAGAGGCCGCCGGACTCATCTGTGAAGCTGCGAACGATGGAGAGGGCGAAGGGATAGATGTACATTACCAGGATAAAGGCGACAGCGGGCAATAAAAGAAACAAGGGGAGGAACCTTACGGTTCCTCCCCCCAATCCCTTTACTTCAACCGCCGATGACCCACTTCTCATAAGACTCCAGGACCGCTTTGAAGTATGGTGAGAGCGGGAAGGCCAAGCCCTTCACCTGCAGTTCCTCTGGCGTGATATCCCGGTACAGGCGCTCGTAAGCCTCAGGGCTCACGTAATCCTTGACGTAAGTCCCGTCGATGCCGGGATACCAGTTGTACATCTCAACGATGACCTTACCCTGAATCTCGGGGCTAGTCACGAACTCCACGAACTTCTCCGCCCACTCCACGTTCCGAGCCTTGGCTGGAATGACGAAGTACATGGGCTGCCCGGGCATCCCTGGCTCGGGAAGGACGAGACGCATATTGGGATCCATCTTACCGGTGAGCATAAAGGTGTAGAACATGTCGACCCAGACCGGCCCCATCCAGATCTCGCCACGGTTTAAAGCGTCCAGGGTCCCCACGTTACCGGCGGTTATGGTGACGTACTTGTTGAACTCCTTCAATTCCTTGAACACGGGCTCCCAGTTTGCGACCTCTTCCTCCTCGAAGGGCCCGGTAATCGCATATTTTTCATATTTGCCGGTTTTCCAGTAGACCCAAGCGTTGACGAAAGAGACGCCGGACATGCCACCCTTGATCCCGTTGTAGCCGAACTTGTCTGGGTGGGCTTTGACCCACTCCACGAGCTCGTCAAAGCTCCGCGGCGGCTCAGGGACGTACTTCGGGTTGTACGCAATGGCTGTCTGGCTGTGGAACATGGGCATTACATACCCTTCCACCGGGACCCCAAGGGCGTACTTGGCATGGGGCGAGGTCACGTACTTCCAGGTCTCGAGATCCTGAGCATATTTGAGGAGAAGGTCGCCTTCCTCCATGGCCCAGGTGAGGAAGATCTGGTGTACCATGGCAACGTCCACGTCCCATGTCTCCTTACCGGCCAATTTTTCCGCGCGGAGCTTCTCGAAAATTAAGCGGGAGCCGGCATCACCCGGACCAGTATGAATAGTGCGGAGATCCACTTCCGGATACCGCTCGGAGAACATTGGACCGAGGACGTTCTGGGCCAGGGCCAGCATATTGATATCGCCTGCAGTCATGTAGAGAAGGGTAACTTTTGCCTGTAGTACACCGCCCAAGAGGAGAAAAACTAAACCTACAATCCCAAATTTACGCCACATATCTCCCTCCTTTCCAGCGGTCGAAAAGGGTTTTGCAAAAGTTTTCCGTTTATTTCTCACCTCCTCTCCTAACGTTTGCATAAAACATTATATGGTCGTATTCGAAGACCCGGCAAGGGCCGTGGGTTCAGACGATGTTTCGCAGCTTGGGATCGAGGCGATCCCGCAGGGCGTCCCCCAATAAATTGAAGGAGAGGACTGAGAGGGCGAGGAAAACCCCGGGAAAGAGGATGATCCATGGCGCGCGGATGATATAGGTGCGTCCCTCGTTCATCATCCCGCCCCAGCTGGGAATATAAGGCGGGATCCCCACCCCGAGGAAGTTGAGGGCCGCCACCTCCATAATGGAGAACGCGAAGGTAAAGGTGGACTGGACGATAACCGGAGAGAGGAGGTTCACCACAATATGGCGGATGAGGATCCTCCCGGAGGAAGCCCCCAAGGCCCGGGCCGCCTCCACGTAGGTATTCTCCCGCAAGGAGAGGGTGGAACTGTAGACAACACGTACCATCCGCGGGGCCCACACCATCCCCACGGCGATAATCACGTTCACCATTCCCGGCTTCCCCATGATGGCCATGAGCGCGAGAGCGAGGATGATGGCGGGGAAGGCCATGACGGCGTCGATCACCCGCATGAGGACCATCCCCACCCGGTCGTAGTAACCGCTCAGGACCCCTAGCGGCACTCCGAACACCAACGCAAACGCGGAGATGGAGAGGCCCAGGATGAAAGTCACTCGCGTCCCCACAAGGGTCCGGCTGAAGATGTCCCGGCCGAAGTGATCGGTGCCGAAGAGGTGTGCCGTACTCGGGGGCCTGAGGCGGTCGCTGAGGCTCAGGGCGTCGGGGTCATAGGGGACGAAGTAGGTAGCGAAGATGGAGATAACGACGAGGGAGAACAGGATCCCCACGGCGAAGAGGAGCGTCTTACGGCGTAGGATGAGCTCGATGAATCCCACCTCTCCTCCCCTAGCGATAACGGATCCGCGGGTCCAGGAAGGCGTAGGTGAGGTCAGTGACGAAGTTGATCACCACGTACAGGACCGCGACGACCAACATGATCCCCTGGATTACGGGGTAGTCCCGCTTGAGGACGGACTGGACAATGAGGCTCCCCACTCCGGGGAGGGCGAAGACGTTCTCCGTGACCACCGCGCCCGAGATGAGGGAAGCGAAGGTGAAGGAGATCACCGTGGTGATCGGGATCGCGGCGTTGCGCAGGGCGTGTTTGAGTATCACCACCGAATCCCGGAGTCCCTTGGCCCGGGCGGTGGTGATGTAATCGACCCGCAGTACGTCCAGCATGCTGGATCGGGCGGTCCGGGCCACCAAGGCCGCGTTCACGAATCCCAAGGCGAACGCGGGGAGGACGAGGTTCTTCAGATTGGCGATGTTCCCGGTGGCGATCACCGAGGTGTAGCCGGAGCTCGGGAGGAGGTGGAGCTTCCCCGCGAAAAGGACCATCAGCATCAGTCCGAGCCAGAAGCTCGGGATCGAGGCCCCGGCCAGGGCGAGGAGAAGGAGGGAATTGTCTACCCAGCTATTGGGTCGCACCGCGGCGATCACCCCTGCGGGGACCCCCAGGCCGACCACCACCATCAGGGCCATGATCCCGAGGAAGATGCTGGTCTCGGCCCGCTGACCGATGATCCGGAGGACCGGCTGGCGGAAGAAGATGGACTCCCCGAGGTTGCCATGGAAGAAGTTGGCGAAGTACTTGTAGAACTGGACCCAGATCGGTTGGTCGAGCCCCCAGGTCCGCTTCAGGCCTTCGATCTGCTCCGGAGTGGCGTTGGGGCCGAGGAGGACCGAAGAAGGGTCTCCGGGGATGAGCTGCATGAGGACGAAGGTGATGGTGACCACCAGGAGGACGCTCACCACCATCCCCGCGGCCCGACGCACGATGTAGGAGAACATCCGGCGCCCTGCCCTCCGTGTGAAAAAGGGGCCTCCCCATAAAGGGGAAGCCCCTTAAATCTTTTTTATTCTTTCCAGGAGTTCCAGAAGTACGGGGCGGCGCCCATGTTGATGTAGTCCGTCCCGTACCCCTTGAGGTCGGCGCGCTTGAGGTGCAACTGGAACGCGTCGCCGAACTTGATAGTGGGCACTTCGATGTACCAGAGCTCCATGATGGCCTCCCACACCTTGTAGCGTACCTTGAAGTCAGTGATCTGGTTGAGGACCTCGACGAGGATCCGCTTCTGTGGCGTGTCCCACCACCCAGCGTACTTGGGGTTCAACGGCAACACCAGCGATGGGTCGGGAATGGTATAGAAGAAAGTGAACGCCAGTTCCCATTCAGGATTCTCGCGGTTGTTTCTGCGGGCGAAGAAGGTAGCCTTGTCGTAGACCTGAAGGTCCACGTTGAAACCGACCTTCTTCAGTTGATCCGCCACCACCAGGGACTGGTTGTACTGGGCGGTCATATCGCCGGCCACGATAATTCGGAGAGGCTCGCCGTTGTAGCCCGCCTCCTTGAGAAGCCTCTTCGCCTCCTCGGGGTCCGCCTGGTCGTAGGCCTCAGTACCGGCGGTGGTGTACCAGCGGATGCCCGGGGCGAAGTAGCTCCCGTTCAACTTCCAGAACTTCGGATCGCCATAGCCGGCCAACATGAGGGGCTCCATGTCGATGGCAGCGAGGATTGCCTGGCGGATTTTCATCTTTCCGGTGAGGGGGGAGATGGTATTGATCAACGCCACCGGATAGACCGGCGGGTGGTCGACGATGATGGGCACGAGGTTCGGGTCGCCCTCCACGTTCGGGTAGAGGTCGTTGGGGATGTTGACGGCGTAGTCATACGTCCCCGCCTGCACGCCCACGAGGCGGGCATTGTCCTCGGGGACGAAATAGAAGAGGAGCTCATCGAAGTAGGCTACGCGTTTGCCGGCGTAGCCACTCGGAGCACTGTCCCGGGCCGAGTACCCGTCGAAGCGGACGAGTTTGATGTAATCACCGGCCTTCCACTCTATGAACTTGTAGGGGCCGGTGCCGACGTAGTCCTCGGGGGGTATGGGCTCCGCATCCGCGGCCTCCACTACTTCCTTTGGGTAGATCCGGGGCCCGCCATAGATGTTAGCGAGGTAAGTCTCCAGGGGAGCGAAGGGTTGGTCGAGGACCATCACCACGGTGTAATCGTCCACGGCCTCGAGCTTCTGGACGTGGTTCCAGAGGGCTTTGGAGGTCAGGCCGTACTTCCCCCAGCGCTCGAGGGACGCCACCACGTCCTCGGCCACGAGCTCCTTCCCGTTGTGAAAGAGAACCCTCCTGCGCAGGTAAAAGGTCACGGTCTTCCCATCGGCGCTGAGCTCCCAGTCCTCGAGCAGCATCGGGCGAGGGGTGTAGTTCTCGTCGAAGGCGAACAGGCCTTCGAACACGTGCCTGGCGGGAATGCTCGCCGCCACGCCAGTGGTGAGCTGCATATCCAGGGTGCCGGGCTCCGACGCCAACGCCACCCGTAAGACCCCGCCGGACTTCGGTCCGGCCACAGCTGCAACGGCAATTCCTAGAAACAGAACACACAAAAGGCCTAACTTATGCCACATGCACCCTCCTTTTATGAATTTTTAAACAAATAGGACTTGTGGGGTACGAATCACCTCCTTCCCTTTGATAAACGCGCGTCATTATAAGGTCAAAGGAGCTAGGTTGTCAGCCTGCCTAACAACTTGATAGCATTGCCAGCGTCGCGACCTCGGCGAAAACGGCCACAGCCAAGGAGCGTGAGAATGATTGATCTTACCTTTAACGAACGGCAACTCGAGCGCACCGCCCAGCGGGCCCGGGAACGGGGGATCATCATCCCCACCTTCAAACAGATGCGCGACCCGGACAGGTTCGTCCCGGGGAAGATCAAGGAGCGTTTGAAGGGGATCGGCTTGTGGGACCTCCATCCTCTGAACCTCTTCCGCATCACCTGGAAGAACGAGCCCGTGCCCAAAGGGGGCCTCTACAACGGGGTGAACCGTCTCGTCCTCCCTCCGGAACTGACGGGCGTCGACGCCCTGATCATCGGCCTCGTGGGCAAATGGTTCCCCACTGGATCCCACAAGGTGGGAGCCACCTTCGGATGCTTGGTCCCCCGGCTCGTCACGGGCCAGTTCGACCCCACCTTCCACAAGGCCGTCTGGCCCTCCACCGGGAACTTCTGCCGCGGGGGGGCATACGTGGCGAACCTCCTCGCGTGTGAGTCCATCGCCATCCTCCCGGAGGGCATGTCACGGGAACGGTTCGAATGGCTCTCCAAAGTGGCGGGCGAGGTGATCGCCACGCCCGGGACGGAGTCCAACGTCTGGGAGATCTTCCAGAAGTGCAGGGAGCTCGAACGTACCCGCGAGAACGTGATAGTCTTCAACCAGTTCGACGAGTTCGGAAACCACCTCTGGCACTACGCCGTCACCGGTCCGGCCATGGAGGAGGCCTTCGGGGAGGAGGCGAAGGAGAACCGGCGGCTAGCCGGCCTCTTCCTCACCTCCGGCTCTTCCGGAACCCTCGGCTGCGCCGATTATATCAAGGAGAGGTTCCCACACGCGGTGCTCGGGGTAGGCGAGGCGTGGCAGTGCCCCACCCTCCTTCTGAACGGATTCGGCGAGCACCGGATCGAGGGGATCGGGGATAAACACGTCCCCTGGATCCACAACGTCAGGAACACCGACCTAGTAATGGCCATCGACGATGAGTTCTCCATGAGGTTGATCCGCCTCTTCAATGAGCCCGAGGGCCAGGAGTATCTCGTAAAACAAGGTGTCCCCCCGACACTGGTGGAGAGGCTCCCGTGGCTCGGGATCTCCTCGGCGGCCAACCTCGTGGGGGCGATCAAGCTGGCGAAGTATTACGAACTCACCTCCCGGGACGTCGTCCTCACCGTCTTCACTGACTCCATGGAGCTCTACCGCTCACGCCTCCAGGAGATGCGTGAGCTGTTCGGCCCTTACTCCCGCGAACAAGCGGCTATCGATTACCACCAATTCCTCATCGGGATAAATACGGACAAGGTCCAGGAGCTCACCTACTGGGACCGGCGTCGCGTCCACAACCTGAAGTACTACACCTGGGTTGAGCAGATGGGGAAGTCCGTGGAGGAACTCCTCCAACAGTGGTACGACTGGCCCGATTATTGGGCCCGGATCCACAACCAGGTGGACGAGATCGACGAACTCATCGAGGCGTTCAACCGACGGACCGGCTTGCTAGAAGAAATTTGAGACCGGACGTCGAAGCCCGGACACCCATGGGGGCCAGTCGTGGGCCCCCTTTTCGTCGATTTTTTAAGTCAGAACAGAGTCAGCTGGGAGGACCCTTCTTCCCCTTCCAGGGGGATTTTGATCTCGCCGTAGACACCATCGTAGCCGGGGCGGATCTCGAGCTCACGTCGGCGCACCTTGAGGATCGCCTTTCCGATCTTCCCAGGGATCCTCCGCTCGATCTCCTCCTCTGGCAAGTCCAGGAGAATAGAAAACTCGCCCCCAAAATGCTCGACGAGCTTCCTGTACTCGTCGAATACCGCTCTCGTCCCCGTGCCTTTCCCTAAGGCCTGGGCGATGATCTCCTCAAGGGGGACGAGGGATCGGTAGGGGATGGCTCCCTGGGGACAGAAGCCCTCAGGCCTATCGGCCAAGGCCTCCACCCGGTGCAACACCCCGACGGTGAGGGGACGCCCACAGATGGGGCACCGATTGCCCCGTGCCAGCGACTCCGTGGGGGAAAGGACCACGTTGCAGGCGCGATGGCCGTCGTAGTGGTACTTTCCCTCCTCGGGAAAGAACTCCACAGTGAAGCAGAATCTTTCTGCATCTTTCTCCTTTATTGCCCAAACGAGCTCACGGTAATTGAGTTCAGGGAGCTCGAATACACAGGCCTCGCGACCCAGACGCGAGGGGGAGTGGGCGTCGGAGAAGGAGACGAGGGCCACTCGGTCCAGGGCCGAGAGTCGCCAGTTCATGGGGGGATCGGAGGAGAGGCCGGTCTCGATGGCGAAGATTTTTCCGGCGTCGTCCCCGAAAGCCTCCTCCAGGGAATCGAAGCCGGAGTTGGAACCGAAGATGGAGTACCACGGGGTCCAGGCGTGGGCGGGGATCAACGCCGCCCCTGGTGCTGCACCGAGGATCGTGCGGAGGAGCGTCCGCCCCGAAACTCCGAGCGTTGGCCGCCCGTCTGCGGCGAGGTTCCCGAGGCGCGAGAGCTCCAGGTTCACCTTGGCGGCGTCCTCCAAGCTCGGTACCAGTACCAGGAAATGGACACGCCGCTGGCGGCCTCCCTGGCTCCAAATACACGAGATCTCCCCCGTAATGAGAAAATTAGCGCCACCGAACTCGTAGATTCCCTCACCCGCAGGAGAAAGCTTCTCCTTTAGTTCCCGGAACCATTGGGGATGGGTGAAGTCTCCCGTTCCCAGAAGATCGATGCCCTTCCAACGGGCCCACCGGGCCAAATGTTCGAGGTCCATGTCGCGGCTCGTGGCGCGGGAGAAGCGAGAATGAAGATGCAAGTCAGCTATGATCCTCACAAAAAGAATTATAGCCCCGGACGCCCGGGGGGATAAAAGCCTTGCACGCGTCCTTCCGACGGGTTATTGAACCCCAAAAAGGGGGGTGACTCCATGAGGCTCATCGTGGCGGTTTGTGCCATTTTGGGCGCGGTGGTTATCGGGCTTGCGGGGGAGCTCGTAGTGGGAATCTCCGGGGAACCACGAAATCTGGATCCTGCTCTTTACACCGACATTTCCTCGGCGTGGCTCATCCAGAATATCTATGATCCGTTGGTGGAGCTTTCGGTAACGGGCGACCCAGTGCCGGAGTACTCGTTATGTGAGGCGTGGGAGTTCAATCAAGACGTAACCGCTATTACCCTCCACCTGCGGCAGGGAATCAAGTTCCACGATGGAAGCGAATTGACAGCCGATGACGTAGTGTATAACTTCGAGTGGATTCTCCGCCCGGAAAATGGTTCCCCGGTGCGCAAGGCGCTGGGCCCCATAACGGCCGTCGAGGCCCTGGACCGTTACACCGTGAAGGTCACTTTCCAACATCCTTTCCCCGAGGCCCTTCAGTACTGGTCCCGGGCCCTGATCGGTATTGTTCCCGCTGGCTCCCGGACGGGGAAAGAGAGCCCCTTGATACAGAATCCTGTCGGGACTGGTCCCTACGAGTTCGTAGAGTGGAAACGAGGTTCTTATATCGTGCTCGAGCCTTTCCGGGCTTACTGGATTAAGGGGATCCCACCGGGGGAGATCGAACGGGTCAAGTTCCTCTTCTTCGCCGACGAGGCCTCGAAGGTGGCCGCCCTCTTGGCTGGGGCCGTGCACTTGGTGGATTGGGTCTCACCTCGAGACTACCTGGCCTTGCAGGATGCCCCCGGAATAGAGGTCACGCGGATCCCCGGAATCCAACACCAGTATGTGGCCCTGAACTTGGGTTCCCATCCCTTCGGCATCACCAAGGACGAGGTCGGGGACGAACGGGCGATAGAGCGCGCCCTGATGGCGCGGAAATTCATGATGTACGCCATCGATCGGGAGGAGATCCGGGACGAGATCTTCTTCGGCATGGCCACCATCATGTACGGGCCCTGGTACCCAGACTCCGAGTGGTTCTCGCCAAAACTGCGGGGCCGCGTCCTCCACGACCCCGAGCTCGCCCGCCAGTACCTGGAGCGTTACTACGAGCTCGGCGGCGAGAAACCCCTCAGGTTCAGAATTATCGCCACCAACGCCCAGTGGTTCGTGGACGTGGCCACCTTGATCCAGGCCCAGCTAAAAGAATTCGGGGTCGAGGCGGAAGTCGTCCCCTTGGAGAAGAGAACTCTTTTCGCCACCATGAAAACCCTGGACTGGGAGGCGGCAGTGGAGGACTTCGCCCACGGGATCCCCGCGGTATTGCGGTGGCTTCATTACGGGTACTATAAAGTCCCCAACCATAATCATTGGTACCATGCATCCGAAGATCTCCCCCCAGAGTATTTCCCCACCCATCCAGGCCATGCTGAATTCCGCCGGCTGTGGGACCGGGCTGCGGCGGAGCCGGATGTAGAGAAGCGAAAGGAACTCGTATGGACAATGGAGGAAACGTTAGTGGATAACGTGATCCGGATCGATCTCATGATGGTGGACAGCCTCCTCGCCTGGCGTAAGGAGGTCCGCTTCATAGAGAGAAGCGTTCAATTCCTCGGCACCCTACATCTCAAGATCGTGACCGGCTTCGCCACTGATTAGGAGGAAGGGGAGGGTGAGGGGCTATCTCATCAAACGCCTGCTCTTCGGGTCCCTCACTCTCCTTGTCACAAGTTTTCTGATCTTTTCCCTTTTGAGGGTCGTCCCCGGGGGGCCAGTGGAAGCATTAATAGAAGAAGAGTGGGACGACCCAATATTGCGTGCGCAGCTCAGGCGGGAGTTGGGCCTCGACCTCCCCTTTCATCTCCAGTTCGGCCGATGGCTGGGAGAAGTGCTCCATGGGGATCTCGGGGTCTCGATCGTGCTTTACCCGGGAGAGACCATCGGTGCGATCGTTCTCGAACGTTTCGAGGTTACGGCCCAGCTCGCGCTCCTTTCGTTGATGATCGCCCTGGTAGTGGCCTTCCCCGCGGGAATCGTCTCGGCACTTTGGAAGGACAGGCTCCTGGACCACATCTTCCGCGTGGTTGCCTTAGGAGGAGTTTCCACCCCCAACTTCTTCCTCGGAATCGCGTTAATCATCATGGTCGGGGTAGGACTCAGACGAGACTGGGGAGTGGGGGGGTATCTGCCCTTTGGAGAGGACCCGTTGGGATGGTTTCTGCGGCTACTGCTTCCCGCCATCGTGCTGGGCACCGATCACGCTGCGGCCATCTCGCGGATGCTGCGGACCTCCGTATTGGAAGCTTTGGGGAAGAACTTCGTCCTCACTGCGAAGGCAATGGGCTTACCCCGGAGAGAACTGATAACGGGGGATGTACTGAGAAACGCGCTAATTCCAGTGGTTACGGTGGTCGGAAATTCAGCCGGGGCTCTTTTGGATGGGGCGGTGATCACGGAGGTCATCTTTCGGCTTCCCGGACTGGGGAGTCTCCTCGTGCAAGGGGTCTATGCCCGTGACCTCCCTCTGGTCCAAGCCACGGTGTTGGTGGCTGTAGGCATTAGGATCGTGGTCAACCTGATCGTGGATCTAAGCTATGCATTTTTAGATCCCAGAATCCGTTACGGCACAAGCACTTGAACTTCTCCATTTTGCGATCAGGCCCTTGTCCTTTCAAAACTTTCTGTGATAGGATTTTCTATCTTTTAAGGGGGTGATGTCGTGAGGTCTATTGTGAGGTTGTCGGTCCTAGGGTTTGGGTTTCTTCTTCCCTTCTTGGCCCTATCCGGGGAACTCAGGATTGGTATCGCCACGGAACCGTGGGATCTCGACCCCGCCACCTATACCGACACCGGATCGAGTTACATCATCCAAAACGTCTACGACCCCCTCATCGAACTCGGTCCCGATAACGAGCCCACCACTGAGTTCGCCGTGTGCAAGGGCTGGGAGTTCAGCGACGATGCCACGAAGATAACGTTGTACATCCGCGAGGGGATCAAATTCCATGACGGGAGCGATCTCACTGCCCGCGATGTCAAGTACAACTTCGAGTGGATCCTCGACCCGGAGAATGAGTCCCCCATGCGCAAGGTGGTGGGGCCGGTCAAGGAGATAAAGATCATCGACGACTACACCCTCGAGGTCACCTTCGAGAAACCCTTCCCCGAGGTGCTCCAGTACTGGGCCCGGGCCTTCGCGGGGATCGTCCCCGAAGGTGCCCACGGCCAACGGGCGAAGGAGAAGGGGGTCGCCGGGATCTATGCCACCGCGCTCAGCCGTAATCCCATCGGGTCTGGACCATTCAAGTTCGTGGAGTGGGTGAGTGGTTCCCAGATCGTCCTCGAGCCGTTCGAGGAGTACTGGGTCGAGGGCGTTCCTGCCCCGGGAATCGACCAAGTGGTGTTCGAGTTCATCGGCGACCAGGCCGCCATGATGGCCGCCCTCATCGCTGGCCGCATCCACATCGTGGACAAGGTGGCCTACCGCGATTACGACTTCGTCGCCCGTATGCCGGGGATCAAAACGAGGCGCGTACCGGGCGTCCAGGAGCAGTATGTGGCCCTGAACTTGGGTTCCCATCCCTTCGGCATCACCAAGGACGAGGTCGGGGACGAACGGGCGATAGAGCGCGCCCTGATGGCGCGGAAATTCATGATGTACGCCATCGATCGGGAGGAGATCCGGGACGAGATCTTCTTCGGCATGGCCACCATCATGTACGGGCCCTGGTACCCAGACTCCGAGTGGTTCTCGCCAAAACTGCGGGGCCGCGTCCTCCACGACCCCGAGCTCGCCCGCCAGTACCTGGAGCGTTACTACGAGCTCGGCGGCGAGAAACCCCTCAGGTTCAGAATTATCGCCACCAACGCCCAGTGGTTCGTGGACGTGGCCACCTTGATCCAGGCCCAGCTCCGAAAGTACGGCGTCGAGACCGAGGTCATTCCCTTGGACAAAGCCACCTTCTTCGACACCCTTTATGAGACCTTCGACTGGGAAGCCGGCGTGGAGGACTGGGGCTACGGCAACTTCTCAGCGCTGTACTGGCTCTACGCGGGTTACTACCGTAACAACCACAACCATAACCACTGGCACCACGCCGCCCCGGACCTCCGGCCCGATTACCACCCCACCGTGCCCGGCCACGAGGAGTTCACCCGCCTCTACGACATCGCCATCGCCGAGCCAGACGTGCAGAAGCGCAAAGAGCTCGTGTGGAAGATGCAGGAGATGTTGGTGGAGAACGTGGTCCGCATCGACCTCATGATCCTGGACAACATCTACGCCTGGCGCGAGGAGGTTGTGGGATACGGTGACGGCTTGAACTCGACGGGCGACATCAACCTCAGGTTCATCAAAGAGTTCAAGGGCTGAGACGAGGGATCCGTCGCGGGGGCGGCCCACCAGCGCCGCCCCCGCTTTTTTGCTTCCTCGCATAAAGCGGGAAAATCTGTGAGGGCGGCGTCGATGCTTTGTAGTGGGAGAGAGGGTTGATTGTATATCTCCTGAAGCGGCTGATATTGGCGATACCAACGCTCCTCATCGCGAGCTTCCTCATCTTCTCCCTTGTGCACATTGCCCCCGGGGACCCCATTCGAGTAATGCTCGGCCAATACCAGGACCCTGAACTAATCGCGCGCTTGCGCGAGGCCATGGGGCTTGATCTCCCCTTCCACGTCCAGTACCTGCGCTGGTTGGGCAAGGTCCTCCAGGGAGATCTGGGGCTCTCCATCACGGTGAAGCGAGGCGCTTCAGTGGCCGGGCTCATTGCCCAACGGTTCTCAGTGACCGTCGAATTAGCCACCTTCTCCCTCATCATCGCACTCCTCATCGCCATCCCCACCGGTGTCATCTCCGCCCTGCGTCAGAACAGGCTCTCCGACCACATCTCCCGCATCATTGCCCTGGCCGGGGTCTCCATCCCCAACTTCTTCCTGGGAATCCTCCTCATTCTGTTCGTGGGGGTGTACCTACGTCAGCCCTGGGGCGCCGGGGGGTACGTCCCCTTCTCCCGGGGACTCGGCCGGAACTTGGCTCACATGTTCCTCCCGGCGGTGGCCCTGGGCACGGCCTACGCCGCGATCATCATGCGCATGATGCGCTCGGCGATGTTGGACGCTATGTCCCAGGACTTCGTGCGCACCGCTAGGGCGATGGGCATCGCCCCAGGAGACATCGTGCGCCGAGACATCGTGAAGAACGCGTTGATCCCCGTGGTCACCGTGATCGGAAACTCCATCGGCTACCTCCTCGGGGGCTCCATCGTCACCGAGACGGTGTTCCGGCTCCCGGGGGTGGGGAACCTAGTGATCATGGGGGTCTTTCGCCGGGACTTCCCCGTGATCCAGGCGGTGGTCCTCATCATCGTGGTGGTGAGGATCATCATAAACTTGGTGGTGGACTTGACGTACGGGTTTCTGGACCCGCGGATCCGTTACGGAGGGGAGAGGTAGTGGCGTGGGAGATCCAGAGCGGCGAATATGAGCTCGGGGCTCACCGGACGCTGCTCCAGGAGTTCTGGCGCAACTTCCGCCGCAACAAACTCTCCCTCATCGGTGGCTTCATCGTCCTCTTTTACGCGTTCCTCGCGATCTTCGCCCCGCTCCTCGCCCCCTACGACCCCATCGAGCAGTACGACGCGCCCCGCGGGATGCGGAATCCCATGCCCCCCCTCTCCCGCGACGTGGACGGCCGCCTCTTCCTCTTGGGCACGGACAAGTTCGGCCGCGACATCCTCTCCCGGGCGATCTACGGGACCCGGACGCTCCTCCAGGTGGCAGTGGGCTCCATCTCGATCGCCATGCTCCTCGGGGTCACTATGGGGGCCATCGCCGGTTACCGGGCCGGGACCTGGGTGGACGAACTCCTCATGCGGGCTGTGGACATCATGCTCTCCTTCCCCTCCCTAGTCCTCGCCATCGCGTTGGTAGGGGCCTTCGGGATCGGGAAGATCCAGATCGGGCCATTCACCCTCAGCAATATCGTGAAGATCATGCTGGTGATAGCCATCACCTACTCGCCGCGGTTCGCCCGCGTGATGCGGGCCGTGGTCCTCCAGGAGATGGGGAAGGACTACGTGGCCGCGGCCAAGATAAGCGGGGCCTCGAGTGCCCGGATCCTCCTCGCGGAGATCTTCCCCAACACTATCCCCCCCATCATCGTCCAGGCCTCCCTGATGATGGCCACCACCGTCCTCACCACCTCGTCGCTGAGCTTCCTCGGGCTGGGGCTCCAGCCCCCGCGGCCGAGCCTCGGCCTCATGCTCAACGAGGCCCGGGACTACCTCTTCTGGGGTGCGTGGTGGTATGTGATGGTCCCGGGGGGCCTAATTACCCTCGCGATCTTGGGGTTCAACCTTCTAGGGGACGGGCTGCGGGACGCCCTGGACCCCCGTCAGGCGCGGAGGCGCGGATGAGGGAACTCTTGCGCGTGGAGGGCCTCGTAACCAGGTTTTACACCGACGAGGGCGTGGTCAAGGCCGTGGACGGGAGCTGGTTCGCCCTGGAGGCCGACGAGGCCCTGGGGGTGGTGGGGGAGTCGGGCTCGGGGAAGACCGTCACCGCTCTCTCCATCATGCGTCTAATCGAGAACCCGGGGAGGATCGAGTCCGGGAGGATCCTCTTCCGCGGCGAGGACCTCCTAGAAAAGCCCGAACGGGAAATGCGACGGATCCGGGGGAAAGAGATCTCCATGGTCTTCCAGGATTCCCTGAGTTCCCTCAACCCCACCCTCACTATCGGGGCCCAGATCGCCCGGGTACTCAAGTACCATACGCGCCTCACCCGTCGGGCCCGCTGGCAGCGGGCGGTGAAGCTCCTCGAGGCCGTGGGGATCCCAGAGCCGGCAAAACGTGTGTCCCACTACCCACACCAGCTCTCGGGTGGCATGCGACAGCGGGCTCTGATCGCTATGGCCATCTCTTGCAACCCCAAACTGCTCATCCTGGACGAGCCCACCACCGCCCTTGACGTCACCATCGAGGCACAAATCTTCGGGCTCATCGGTGAGTTGAAGGATGAATTCAGAATGGGTGTTTTTCTCATCACCCACGACCTTTCCGTGGTGGCGAGCTTCTGTCAGCAAGTGATCATCATGTACGCGGGGAAGATCGTCGAGGAGGCGGACGTCCAGGAGCTCTATGGAAACCCTCTGCATCCCTACACTCTCGGCCTCCTGCGGTCGATCCCGCCCTTGGAGGAGGAGGCCGAACGACTGGAGTCCATTCCCGGGGAAGTCCCTGACCTCATCAACCTGCCCCCGGGGTGCAACTTCAGCCCACGCTGCGCCCTCACGGACGAACGCTGTTGGCACGAGGAGCCAGAGCTCGCCGAGGTGTCCCCCGGGCACCGAGTGGCCTGTCACAGAGTGGCCGTCCCCGTCGGGGTGGGAGAGATCCATGGCTGAAGAACTGCTCCACGTGCAGGACCTGGTGAAGTACTTCCCCGCGGCCGGGGATTGGTTCGCCCAGATCTTCGATCGCCGGGTGGTCCGCGCCGTAGACGGGATCAGCTTCGAGATCGACCGGGGGACCACATTGGGCCTCGTGGGGGAGTCCGGCTCGGGGAAGACCACCACGGGGAGGATCATCGCCCGCTTGATCGGGCCCTCGCGGGGCGAGGTAGTTTTCGACGGGATCGACCTCCTGGCGCTCCGGGGGCAAGCGCTGAAGGCGATACGGAAGCGGATCCAGATGATCTTTCAGGACCCCGCCTCCTCGCTTAACCCGCGGAAGACCGTGGGCCAGATCGTGGCTGAGCCCCTGCGGGTCCACGGGATGGTCAAAGGAAAGGACCTGGAGAAGAGGCTCGTCCACACCTTGGAGCTCGCGGGGCTCTCGGCCCGGTTCCTGAACCGCTATCCCCACGAGCTATCCGGCGGCCAGCGCCAGCGGGTGGGAATCGCCCGGGCGCTGGCGGTGGGGCCGGAGTTCATCGTGTGCGACGAGCCCGTGACCGCCCTGGACGTCTCCATCCAGGCCCAGATCCTAAACCTCCTCATGGACCTCCAGGACGAGCTCTCCCTCACCTACCTTTTCATCGCCCACGACCTCTCGGTGGTGAAGCATGTCTCCGATCGGGTGGCGGTGATGTACCTGGGGAAGATCGTGGAAATCGGCGAGGTGGACGAGATCTTCACTACGCCGAAGCACCCTTACACTCAGGCCCTCCTCGCGGCCGTCCCCCGCCCGGACCCAATGGCGCCGCCGCGGAAGGTCCTCCACGGGGAAGTCCCGAGCCCGATAAACCCTCCCCCCGGCTGCCGCTTCCACCCCCGTTGCGAGAGATTCCTTGGCGACATTTGCAGGGAAAGGGAACCCGAACTCGTTACCCTCGACGGAGGGACTCAGGTCTCCTGCCACCTCTACTCGGGTGGAGATTGGAAGGGATAGATTCCCTTCCGTTTGACTCACAATCGTCCAGGAGGCCGTTCAGCGGAGTGCGTCCAGGGTGGAGAGAAAAAGCTCCAGGTCGTCGTCAGTGTTGAAGAAGTGGGTGGAGACGCGGATTCCACCGGCGCGCACGTGGATCCTGATCCCCTGGGAGAGGAAATACTCCTCGGCCGCCGCCCGGGCACGCGGATCCCCGAAATCCCACGGTCCCTGCACTAGCACGATCCCCGCCCGCTCCGTTGGGTCCTCCGGGGTCGCCACCTCATAGCCCCTCTCAAAGAGTCCATGAATCAGCCGCCCCGAGAGCCCCAGCACCCGCTCCTCGATCCACTCCGGGCCGAACTCCAGGAAAAGCTCGAGCACGGCGGCGAACCCTGAGAGGAGTGCCGGGTTGAGGCCGACCCCTTCCAACCGCCGGGCCCCCGCGGCGTAACCGGAGAAGTCGCGCACCCAGGGGCCCCCGCCGCAGAGGGCATCCCACAGATCCCTCCGCACCTCCGAGGCGATGTTCGGGAAGCCGAGCGTGGAGGGAGAAAGGCCCTCGGCGAGTTCCCGCCGGACGTAGAGGAACCCCGTGCCCTCGGGGCCACAGAGCCACTTGTATCCCCCGCAGGCGAGGGCGTCCACGCCGAGCTCTCGCGGCCGCACCCGCACCGCGCCCACCGACTGGATCGCGTCCACCACGAGCAATGCCCCGCAGGCGTGAGCGAGCTCCGCGAGGCCGGGGAGGTCGACACGGTAGCCGCTCCCGAATTGCACGTGGCTCACGGCTACCACCCGGGTGCGGCGGTCGATGACCTCGGCGAACGCGTCCAGGGGGAGGCGCCACCCTCGGGAGCCCACTACCCGGACCTCGATCCCGTGGCGGCGGGCCTGGTGGTACCAGGGGATAGCGTTGGCGGGATACTCCTGATCGGTGATCACGGCGTTGTCCCCTCGCTTCCAGGGGAGGGAAGCGGCGACGGCGTTCAGGCCCTCGGTAGTGGAGCGGGTGAGGGCGATCTCGTCCGGCTCGACCCCGAGGAGTGCCGCCACGGCCCGCCGGACCCTCCTCGCGGCGGCCCCGGCCTCCCGCCACGCCCCCGGGTCGAACCCCTCGTAGAGGGCGCGCTGGGTACCCGCGATGGCGTCCAGGGCCCGCCGGGGCATGGGGCCCGTCCCCGCGGAGGCGAGCCAGACCACCTCCTCCAGCAGGGGGAACTCCCGACGGGCGGATCCGCTCATCGTCGGGCGAGGGTCCTTAGCTCGTCGTGGGAGAGGGCGGCGAGCTTTTCGTACCCGATGGAGTAGAGGTGTTTCGGCTTCCCGGGGTCCCCGTGGATCGCCACCACGTCGGCGATGAAGAGCTCGTGGTCCCCGGTCCTCATGCGTTCCACCACGCGGCACTCGTAGCACACGGTGGCCCCCTCGATAAGCGGGGGCTTCACGACCTTGGCGGGGACCGTCTTGAGTCCGGCCTCGGCGAGCTTGTTCCGCCCGCGGCCGGACACGGTACCGCAGTGCCATGCCCCTTTCCACTGGTCCTCGGCGGGGTAGGCCAGCACGAACTCGCCGCAGTGTTCCAGGCACTCGTAGGAATAGCGTTTGGGTCCCACGGCAATGGCGATCATCGGGGGCTCCCACGAGACGTAGGTCCACCACCCCAGGCCGATGGCGTTGGGCTTCCCCTCCCGGTCCACCGTAACCGCGAGCACATAGGGATACGGGGACGCGAGCTTTATCGCTTCCCCCCAGAAAATCTCCTTCAGCATTTTCGCACCTCCTTACCTTCCGATCGGCCTTGCGCCGTGTGTATTCTAGACCACCAACACTGCGGCCCCGCGGAGCCTCCGCTCCTTGAGCCTGAGGAGAGCCTCGTTGGCCGCGTCCAGGGGGAAGGTCTCCACCTCGGTCTGGACGGGGATCTCGGCGGCGTAGGCGAGGAGCTCACGGGCGTCCTCCCGGGTGGCGTTGGCCACCGAGACGATTTCCCGCTCGTGGTAGAGGAGCCCGTAGGGCATCTCCGGGATCGGGGTCATGTGGATCCCGGCGAGGGAGAGGCGTCCCCCCTTGTCCAGGGAACTCAGGGCTTCGGGGACGATCCACCCCGCAGGGGCGTAGATCACCGCCGCGTCCAGGGGATCGGGTGGCCTGTCCTGGGCCTCCCCCACCCAGGCCGCCCCCAATTCCCGTGCCAGGGCCTTGTTCTGGGGGCTGCGGGTGAAAATGTAGACCTCCCAGCCGAGATGTCGGGCGATCTGGATGGCGATGTGTGCCGAGGCCCCGAACCCGTAGAGCCCGAGCCTCCCCGGGTCCTTCCCCCGGATGGCGAGCGCGAGGGCCCGGTATCCCACGATCCCCGCGCAGAGAAGCGGGGCCGTTTTTTCGTCCGGAAACCCCTCGGGGAGGGGGTAGACGAAATCGGCCACCGCCACCGCGTACTCGGCGAACCCCCCGTCCACGTCCCAGCCGGTGAAGCGGGCGTTCCCGCAGAGATTCTCCTGCCCCCGGCGGCAGAAGCGGCACTCCCCGCATGCCCAATGGAGCCACGCCACCCCCACCCGATCCCCCACGGAGATCCCCTCGGCCCCGGGCCCGAGGGCTTCCACCCGACCCACGATCTCGTGTCCGAGGACGATCGGCCTCTTCCGCAGGGGAAGATCCCCCTCCACGATGTGGAGGTCGGTATGGCATACCCCGCAGGAGGAGATCTTAATCAGGACCTCGCCGGGACCGGGCTCCGGTACCGGGATATCCCGGAGTTCCAGGGGCCGCTCCTCAACCAGCGCCTGACTGTCAAGGACTTGTGCCTCCATTCTCCACCACGGACTGATCAGGGGACAGGCCTCTGCTAGACCGAGAGACGCTTCGGGTTCGGGAAAATCAGCGTTTGCGGTGGGCGATGATCTCGTCCACGAGGCCGTACTTCTTCGCTTCCTCCGCGGACATGAAGAAGTCGCGATCGGTGTCCTGCTCGATCTTCTCCTTCGGTTGCCCGGTGTGGTAGGCGAAGATCTCGTTTATCCTGTCGCGGATCTTCATGATCTCCTCGGCGTGGATCTTGAGGTCCACGGCCTGGCCCCGCACTCCGCCCCAAGGCTGGTGGATCATGATGCGGGAGTTGGGGAGGGCGAAGCGCTTCCCCTTTTCGCCTCCGGCGAGGATCAGGGCCGCCGCCGAGGCCGCCATCCCCACGCAGATCGTCTGCACGGGGCATTTCACGTACTGCATGGTGTCGTAGATGGCGAGCGCCGCGTGAACGTCGCCCCCCGGTGAGTTGATGTAGAGATAGATGTCGCGCTCGGGATCCTCGGCCTCGAGGCAGAGGAGCTGAGCGATGATATTGTCGGCGGCCCCCGAATATGGCGCACCGCCCGCACTCAAGATGATCTCCCCGGAGAGGAAGATGATCCGGTCCTTGAACAGGCGAGCGAACGCCCGTTCGTAATAGCGCATCATGCGCTCTTCCTCGTAGGGCCACTGCAGCTTCATACTCCCTCCTTTTCCCCGGTATTTTTGGCATGCTCTAGGATCCAATCCGCCGCCCGCTCGAGGATCAGGCGGGACCTCACGAGGTCCTCCTCCACTTCCAGGGAGCGCGCGAGCTCCTGCACCTCGTCCTCGGAGGGGTAGAGCCCTTTCTGGGAGGCGACGAGGCGCGACACGATCCACCGCCGCATCCGGCGGCGCACCATCTCCTCGACCTCCCCGCGGAGCTCCTCCTTCCCCCCGTGGCGAGCGAGCTCTATCTGGACCTCCTCCTCCAGAAGACTCGGGGGGACCTCGATCCCGAGCTTCTCAGCCAGGATGTCCAGGGCGGCGAGGCGCATCTGGCTTTTGCGCTCCGCCTCCTTCTGTCGTTGAATCTCGGACCGGGCCCTCTCCTTGAGGCCCTCCCAGCTCTCCTCGCCGAAGTGGGCCGCGACCTCGTCCTCGGCGGGGATCGTCACCTTATATACCTGGGTGACCTCGATGGTGAGCTTGCGGCCCTTGTCGTCCTCGAGGACGACGGTGTCACCGACCTTCTTCCCGAGGAGCTCGTGGGCGAGCCCTGCCTTCCCCTCGTCCACCTCGACCTCGTAGAGGTCATCACGGTGACGGAACCGCACCAGGTCCCCCACCTCCGCCGGACCGTCCTTGGGCTCGAGGATTGCCGCCCTTCGCTTGAGGTCCTCCAACGTAGCGGCGAGTTCCTCCTCACCTACCTCTGCCGCAGGGGCCTCGGGGATCTTCAGGTCCAACTCGTCGGGAATCTCCACCTCGGGCCACACCGCGAATTGGACTTGGAAAACGAGGCGTTCGCCCCGCACAAACTCCACTACCTCCACCTTGGGGGATGAGAGGGGCTTGAGGCCATGCTCTTCGATCGCCCGGGATAGCCACTTCTCCACCAGGATTTCCTTGACCTCGTCGTCGAAGAGGTCCTCGCCGTAACGAGAGAGGAGTACCGCCTTGGGGACCTTGCCCGGCCGGAAACCGGGGACGTGGAACTCCGTGGCCATCCTGCGGTAGGCCTCGTCCTCAGTCTGGAGAAGTTCCTCCTTGGTTATGTTCACCGTTACGGTGACCTCGTCGCGTTCACGTTTCACCTCGATCCTTACCTTTTCCGCCATAGCGGGAGATTATACGCCCTCCGCCCACGCCCCCAGCGACTACCAGGAGATGAAGCTCCAGATCCTGATGGCGATATTTCCAAGCCACTCGAGGACCGGGGTGAAGTAGAGGAGGGCGAAGAGGAACACCAACCCGAACATCCCCAGGGACAGGTACTGGCGGCGAAGGTCCGGAGGGAGGAAGTAGGAGAGAACCCTGGACCCGTCCAGGGGAGGTATGGGGAGAAGATTGATCAGGGCCAAGAAGAGCGAGATGATGCCGAGGTAGGTGAGGAAGACCATGGGCCAGTAGAAGAAATCGGGGGGACCGAATGCCCACAGGGCCCGCCCGATTCCCGCGGCCAAAAGGGCCATACCCACATTTGCTCCCGGTCCCGCGAGCGAGACGTACATGATCCCCTTCGCGGGCTCCCGGAAGTACCACGGGTTTATGGGCACCGGCTTCGCCCACCCAAAGACTGGCACGTTCACCCGGGTCACGAAACGCATGAAGATGAGGATCCCCGGCACGAGGATCGAGCCCACGGGGTCAATGTGTCGTAGGGGGTTCAATGTGAGGCGCCGCGAGAGTTTGGCCGTGGGATCGCCCAGCTTCCAAGAAACGTAGCCGTGGGCCACCTCGTGGGGGATTACCGTGCAAATAAGCGCCAATATTGCGAGAATCCCCTCAATTGCTCGGTCCATCTTCCCCTCCCGGTCGCACGACGAGCACCTCCTCCCGCATCACCACGAACGCCCCCGGCGGCCCCCCCTTGGGCTTCCTGAGATGTCGCACCTCGGTGTAGGTCACGGCGACCTTTGTATCATACCGGGCTTTGGAGTACCAGGCCGCGAGTTTCGCCGCCTCTGCGAGGACCTCTGGGGGAACGCCCCTCCCGGCACTTTTCACGATCACGTGGGCCCCGGGGACGCCCCGGGCGTGGAGCCAGAGGTCGTGGGGATGTGCAGCCCGCACGAGCGCCTCGTTCTCCCGGGCCGAACGTCCCACGAGCACCCGGAAATCGCCGATCCGGTACTCCCGCGCCCGCACTCTCTTCTCCTCGGTGCCGGCTCTCGGGCGGGAAGGGCGGACGCCCAGTGCCTCCAGGTCCCCCTCGAGGTAAGGAGCGAGGTAGGGCTTGCGCTCGAGTTCGGCGAGAAACGCCCGGAGCTCCTCTATCTCCTCGCGAAGCTTCTCCGCCCGGGGGGGCAGCTCTTCCAGGGCCCGGCGCAGCTTCTTCGCCCGGGCGTAGAGCCTCTGGGCGTACGCCTGAGGCTGGACCGCGGGGTCGAGTGTCAGCACCACCGGGGTCCCATCGAACCCTTCCACTTCGACCTTCCGGGCGCCGCGGGGGATCTCTCGGAGACGGGTGAGGATCAGATCCGCCTTCCGCTGCAGTTCTTCCCAGCCGTGGGCCTCGTCCAGTGCCTCCCCGACCTTCTTCAGGGCCCGCCGCTTTCGCCGAATGGCATCGCGGATCGCCCGCATGAGCTCCCGGGCCTCGCCGAGGAAGAGCCCCTCCTCCCGCACCCGGTCCAGGGCCTGAAAGTAGTGGGGCAGGATCTCGTCCGGCTTCCCGAGCTCCGGCCGGGGGAAGAAGGAGGCGAGGAGGCCCCGTGGTGCCCGGTAGAGATAGCCCCGGGCCTCCATCCTCAGGAGTTCCTCTACGAAGCGTTGGAGCTCCTCCTCGGTCGGGGGATGGCCGAGCCGGGCTTCCAGAGCCCGCCTGATCCCCGGCCCCACCCCCCCCAGGGATCCCCCGGATTCCTCCCAATCGGCAGGAGAAAACTTCCGCTCGGCGAGGGCCTCGAGGATCTCACCGCTGCGGAAGAGGAGGATATTCCCCCGGCGGGGACGAAAATCGACCACCAGGTCCACGTCCGGGAACCGGAGTCGCAGCAGACGGTCGAAGCCCGCTTGTTCCAGCGAGAGAAGGGGCTTCCCCCGCAGATGCCTGCGCAAAAGTGCCGCAAACGCGGGCGGCCTCTCAGGGGCGGGAGGATGGAGTTCCGTCCGATGGAAGGCCTTCTCCAGAGGATCGATGACGAGCGCCCCCTTGGGGGCGAAGAGACGGAGGAAGACCACTTCCCCCACTTGCTGGACCTTCGTCACCCGGCCCCCCCGTAAGACACCGGCCTCCCGCAGCGCGATCCGAAGCTCTATTCCCTCCATGCCTAGTCGCGGGCCATAGGCAGGATCAGGCAGGTCGGACCGCCCGAGCCCTTGATGAACTCCGAGAGGTCCAACACGTGCACCTCGATCCCCGCCCTCCGGAGGCGATCCGCAACTGCCACATGGGACGCCTCCACGATGACCTCGTCCGGACGCAAACAGATCACGTTGCCGCTCACGAAATCGTCGGTGGGCACCTCGATGAGGTCGAACCCGACGAAGAACCCTACAGGGAAGGCCCCGGTGCAGGCGAGGACTCGGTCGGGCGCCACCATGCTCATCGCGCCGCCAAGGTGAAGATGGGGAGCGGGCACGGGCGCGACCCGAACCTCGTATCCCATGTATTCCAAGAGTCTTTTCATCTGCCGGACACCGTGCTCGTTGGAACGGGACGATATCCCCAAGAAGGCCACCCGGCCCGCGAGGATCACGTCCCCTCCCTCCAGGGAGCCCGGTGGCTCGATGCGTCCCGCCCGGGGCACTGCCATGTCTTCTAGGTGCCGGGACAGCCACGCCTCCTCTCCCCTCCGCGTGGGGAGACCCATACGTAACTCCACGAACCCCCGGGGCGTGACCACCACGGGATCGCGCGTGAATACGGAGTTCGGGTGCCCTGGCAGTTCAGGGATAGAGATTACCTCGGCACCGTAGCGGGCGAGGACCTCGCGCAGATGGGCGTGCTGGGCTTGAGCCCGGGCAAGGTCGGCCGGCTCCGCGATGTTGTGGACGCGGGGATCGTTATAGGTGATGTATTCTCTGCCTGGCGGACACACGATCACACGTCGCAGCATCTCTCCCTCATTCCTCAACGTCATAGGGGTCACCTTTCGATCGGGTGTGAACGGAACGACGACAAGTCCAGCTTGACCCCTTTCATTTGCCATCGATAATATTAACGCCTCACCCGAGCCGGCGTAGCTCAGCTGGCAGAGCGGCGGTTTCGTAAACCGCAGGTCGGAGGTTCGAATCCTCTCGCCGGCTCAATTTTTTATTCCGTCGAGCCTCTTTCAGTCGATTCCACAAGGGGATTTGTGGGATCAATGTCCCCTTGCTGACGCCGGGACGCCGCGGGTATGTTAGCCGGGGGACCACCCAGGATGAGGGGGTAAAGATGATCCATCACGTAAAGAAGAGGGACGGGAGACTTGTACCCTTCGTTCCCGAAAAGATCGCCCGCGCCATCGAGCGGGCACTGCGAGAGACCGGCGAGGGGGTACCCGGCCTCGCCCATGAGCTCGCTGAGAAGGTCGTCCGTACCCTCGAGACACGTTACGTGGGCCTGTTTGCGCCGCCGAGCGTGGAGGAGATCCAGGACGTGGTGGAAGAGGTGTTGATGGCGGCGGGCCTCTTTCACACGGCCCGCGCATACATCGTATATCGTTACCAACACAAACAACTGCGGGAGCTGCAAGACCTTGTGGCCCCCGATGCTGTAGAGGATTACCTCAACGAGTCCGACTGGAGAGTGCGCGAGAACGCGAACATGTCCTTTTCCCTTCAGGGACTCAACGTCTTCCTCACCGAGAAGATCATCTCCCGCTACTGGCTCTCGCGGGTCTATCCCTCACACATCCGCGAGGCCCATGAAAAAGGGGATTTTCACATACACGACCTCGGGACCCTCGGGCCGTACTGTGTTGGCTGGGATTTGAGGGATCTGCTCCTCAAGGGGTTCGGGGGCGTGCGTGGCAAGATCCATTCTAAACCCCCGAAACATTTCCGGACAGCTCTACTCCAGGCGGCGAACTTCCTCTATACCCTGCAGGGGGAGGCCGCCGGTGCCCAAGCCTTCTCCTCCCTGGACACTTACCTTGCTCCCTTCATCGCCCACGATGGTCTCGCCTACGAGGAAGTGAAGCAGGCTCTGCAGGAATTTGTGTATAACCTGAACGTACCCACCCGGGTCGGCTTCCAGACACCGTTCACCAACTGCACCCTGGATATCCGCGTCCCACGATTCATGGAGCGGGAGCCGGTCATCATCGGCGGCAAGTCCCAGAGTGCCTCCTACGGGGAGTTCGCCCGGGAGATGTCGTGGTTCAACCGCGCCTTCGCCGAGATCATGAACGATGGAGACGCCACCGGTCGCCCGTTCACCTTCCCCATCCCCACCTACAATATCACCCCCGACTTCCCCTGGGACGACCCCTCCTTGGAACCGATCTGGGAGATGACGGCCAAGTACGGCATCCCCTACTTCGCCAACTTCGTGAACTCCGACATGAGGCCCGAGGATGTCCGCTCCATGTGCTGTCACCTGCGGTTGGACAATACCGAGCTCCGCAAGCGTGGCGGTGGCCTCTTCGGTGCCAATCCCCTTACCGGTTCTATTGGCGTGGTGACCATCAACCTCCCCCGCATTGGGTACCTCGCCCGCGGTGAGGACGAATTCCTCGCTCGCCTGGAAGAGCTCATGGAGCTCGCGAAGCAGTCGCTTATCATCAAACGGAAGCTCCTCGAGCGCCTCACCGAATCCGGCCTCTACCCCTATTCTCGCTTTTGGCTCGAGGGGGTGAAGCGGGCCACCGGCGAATACTGGACCAACCACTTCTCCACCATCGGGATCATCGGGATGAACGAGGCCTGCCTCAACCTTTTCGGAAGGACCCTTGCCGACCCCGAATGCATCGCATTCGCCGAAAGGGTCCTCGACTTTACGAACCGAAAGCTCATGGAGTTCCAGGAGGAAACTGGCCACCTTTGGAACTTGGAGGCCACCCCGGCCGAAGGGACGAGCCACCGCCTGGCCCTCCTCGATAAGATACAGTTCCCGGATATCATCGTGGCCAACGAGGAAGACGTGCGGCACGGAGCCGCCCCTTATTACACCAACTCCACCCACCTCCCCGTGGAGTTCTCCGAAGACCTTTTTCTCGTCCTCAAGCTGCAGGATCCGCTACAGATACGCTACACCGGCGGGACCGTGCTCCACATCTGGCTCGGAGAACGCGCCCCTACCGGCGAGGCCGTAAAGTCGCTGGTGCGCCAGATCGTCAACCACTTCCAGCTCCCCTACTTCACCATCACCCCCACCTTCTCCGTCTGTCCTTCCCACGGCTACGTCGAGGGCGAGCGCGAACACTGTCCAAGCTGTGGAACTAAAACGGAGGTCTACTCCCGGGTGGTGGGGTACTTGCGGCCAGTGGAGCAATGGAACGCGGGAAAGCGTTCCGAGTTCAAGCGGAGGCTCGTTTTCAGTGTGGGGCGCGTCTCGACGAGAGGATGAAGATCGCCTACTTCCTCGGCCTCTCCCTCATCGACTATCCGGGAAAGGTGGCCGCGGTGGTCTGGACCGTGGGGTGCAACCTCCGGTGTCCCTTCTGCTACAACCCCGAGCTGGTCCTCCCCGATAGGTCCAAATCCCTTGAGCTCCTCGATCCCGAGAGGGTACTTGCAGAGCTCTCCGAGCGGGCGGGCTTTATCCAGGGACTGACGATCACCGGGGGCGAGCCCACATTGCAGGGAGGTTTGCTGGACTTCGTCACCGAGGCGAAGAAGCTCCGGCTCGAGGTAAAGCTAGATACCAACGGGACGAACCCCGGTGTGTTGAGGGAGCTTCTCGAAAAGGCGCTCGTGGATTACGTCGCGTTGGACATAAAAGCCCCGTTCGGGCGCTACGCCGAGTTCACGGGGCTCCCATGGGACAAGGCTGCCGAGGTAGTGGCGGAAGTCAAACGGTCCATGGAGCTCGTGCGGGAGAGGGCTCCAACGTACGAACTCCGCACGACACTTGCCCCCGGCCTTACCCCGGACGACATCCGGGAGATTCGCCGGGAGATCGGCGCGGCTCCTTATTTCCTCCAGCGCTTTATCGTCCCAAAGGGGAAAGGCCTCGTCGGTCTCCTCCCCCCCACTGCCACGGCCCTCGGGGCCAGCGAGATAAAGCTTCTCGCCGCCGAACTCTCCTGTAGCTATCGACTCTGAGCATCCCGCCAAGGGCGACCGACTCCGGACTCAGCCCCATCTTCTGCGCGAAACGGGCCGTTCGGGGCACTTTCCCTTGTCGAAGGCGGTTTGGGAACTGTTGGGGCAAGGATATACTCTCCTTCAGATTGTCATGCGAGGATTTTTGCGTCCATTGAACTGGTTGCGGGAGAGCTTCGTCACCGGGCTCTTGGTGGCCCTACCCATAGGGCTCACCGCTGTCATCATCTGGTTGCTCTACCGCCTCATCTATCGCCTCTTCGGCCCCGAGACCCCATTCGCCCGACTCCTCATCCGGGCCTTCGGCCGCTATATCCCCGGCGTCGAGCTCATCATCACCTTTATCATTGTGATCGGGGTCGGCGCACTGAGTCGCCTGTGGCTGGGGCGGAAGCTTCACAATTGGTTAGAACGGATCCTCCTCTCCGTCCCTGGCCTGCGCAAGGTGTATTGGGCCATGCGCCAATTGGTCCACGCTCTCTTTCAGCGCAACTCTACCAAGCTCCGCCGCGTCGTCCTGTTCGAGTACCCCAAGGAAGGGATGTACATTTTAGGCTTCGTCACCGAAGACGACGTGGGAGAGATAGACCGCATTGTGGGCAAGGAATGCGTCTCCGTCTACGCCCCCACGGCGCCGAACCCCCTCTCCGGCTGGGTCTTCTTCATCCCCAAGGACAAGATCATCGAGCTCGACATGCCCGTGGACGAGGGGTTGAGCCTGATCCTCTCAGGGGGCATAGTGTTCCCCGAGAGCCTCAAGCGAGGTAAGGATGCCGATCTGGAAGGACGAGAAGAAGAATAGACGCGATTACGTGGAAGTCACCCCCTCTCGGGCCGAGGACCTATGGCTAAGGTGTCAATCTTGTGGCGAACTCGTCTTCCGCAAGAAGCTCGCCCAGAATAGCTATATCTGTCCCCACTGTGGCGCTTACTTCTTTCTCTCCGCCGAGGAACGGATCGCGTCGCTCGTTGACGAGGGAAGCGCGGTGGATATAACCGTCCCCCTGGTGACGAACGACCCCTTGAGGTTCGTGGACCGCAAGCCCTACCCCAACCGCGTCAAGGAAGCCCAGCGGGAGACCGGGCTTCTGGATGCAGTAAAGGTGGTGGAGGCACGGATCGAGGGCCACTCCGTGGTGCTCGCAGTGATGGATTTCCGCTTCATCGGGGGGAGCATGGGGAGCGTAGTGGGGGAAGAACTCTGTCTGGCCATGGAACGGGCCGTCGAACGCTCCGTTCCGTTTGTCCTTATCGCCGCTTCCGGAGGCGCCCGGGTTCAGGAGGGCGTGCTCTCTTTGATGCAAATGCCGAAGACGGTGCTCGTGAGGGGTAAGCTCGCCGAGGCGGGTGTTCCCTACATCGCCGTCTTCACTTACCCCACCACCGGCGGAGTGCTTGCCTCCATCGCCTCGCTCGCCGACATAACCCTGGCCGAGCGCGGCACCAAGATCGGCTTCGCCGGCCCCCGCGTGATCGAGCAGACGACGAAAGAAAAGCTCCCCCCGGATTTCCAGACGGAGGACTTCGCCCTGGCCCGAGGGATGGTAGACCGGGTGGTCCGGCGCGAGGAGCTCAGGGCCGAATTGGCGAAGATTCTCTCGCTCTTCGACGGAGGAAGAGATGGTGGATGAGGGGACCCTCAAGGCCCTGGAGGACAAGGTCGCCGAACTAAAACGCCTCATTCAGCAGGACGGCCTCGAGCTCGCCGAGGAACTCTCCCTCCTGGAGCGCAAACTCGAAGAGCTCAGGAGGGAATATTTCGCGAAGCTCTCCGATTGGGACAGGGTGAAGCTCGCCCGCCATGAGCGTCGCCCCACCGGAATCGAGCTCGTGGAGAGGGTCTTCGACGACTTCTACGAACTGCGGGGGGACCGGCTCCTGGGGGACGATCAGGCCCTGCGGGGGGGATTGGCCAAACTCGGGGAGAGGCCCGTGGTGGTCCTCTTCCACCAGAAAGGGAGGACCCTGGAGGAGCAGAAGCGATACCGGTTCGGGATGGCGGGGCCGGCGGGCTACCGCAAGGCGGTGCGCCTGATGCGGCTCGCGGACCGGCTCCGGCTGCCACTCGTGAGCCTGGTGGACACCCCGGGGGCCTATCCGGGAGTGGAGGCGGAATCCCATAACATCGCCGGGACCATCGCCCAGTCCATCGAGACAATGCTCTCCCTGCGGGTGCCCACGGTGGCGGTGATCGCGGGAGAGGGTGGTTCCGGGGGGGCAGTGGCCATCGCCTGTGCGGATCGGGTGTTGATGTTGGAGTACGCGATTTACTCCGTGATCTCCCCCGAAGGCGCTGCGGCGATTCTGTGGAAGGATCAGAAGGCGGCCCCCAAGGCAGCGGAAGTCCTTGGGCTTTCTGCCCCCAAACTCTTCAAGATCGGGGTAATCGACGAGGTGTTGCCAGAGCCGCTGGGGGGAGCTCATACTGACCCCGACGTGGCCGCGGCCACGATACGGGAAGCTTTGGAACGACACCTAGATAAGCTCTCCTCCCTCCCCCTGGACGAGCTCCTCTCCCTGCGGTACAAACGTTATCGGAATGTGGGAAGCTACCGCGAAATCGAAGCCGGATCTTTCCTGCAAGACATGTGACGCGGGCTGTTCCTATATCTTCCAGGGCCTTTCGCCTGAGGAGTGGGAGGAGTTACGTTCCCTCATGCACCCTCTGGAGCTCGGAGCAGGGGAGACCGTATTCCATGAAGGCATGCCCTCCTTCGGCCTTTACATCCTCTGCGAGGGGAAGATCAAGGTGGCGAAACACACCCGTGGCGGCCACTCCCAGATCCTGAAGCTTCTTGGCCCCGGCGAGATCCTGGGGGAGAAGACCCTCTTCGACGGCGAGACTTATACCTGCTACGCCAAGACCCTGGAACCCTCGCGCCTCATGTTCATCCCGCGGGAGGACTTCCTGGGATTCGTGCGTCGCCACTCCGACGTCGCAGTACGCCTGGTGGAAAAGCTCGCCCGGGAACTGAAGGCATTCGGGGATAAGCTCGTTGAAATTGCGTCACGCTCCGCCAAGGAGCGGGTGGCCCGGGTTTTGTTGGAGCTCGCGCGGGCCTTTGGCGAGGCGACGGAGGAAGGCTTGGACATCGGCCTCGAACTCCAGCGGGCCGAGCTCGCCGAGATGGCGAGCATTTCCACTGAGACCGCGATCCGGATATTATCGGAGCTCTCGGACCGGGGTATCATCACTCTCCCTGGCCACCGGATCATCATCAGAAAGCCCGAGTCCTTACGGGCGATGGCCCATCCCTTCCGCACCTTCCTCCGAGAGAACCTGCTCTAGCGGTGGAAAAGGTGCTCCTCGGCATAGGGAACCCCCTGGCCCGTGACGACGGGGTGGGCGTATGGGTAGCAGAACACTTCCGCAGGGCGGGTTGGCTTTCCATCCCCGCGGGACAGGCCCCGGAGAACGTGCTTGGGAAGATTGCGCGCCTTGCCCCGAAGGTTCTCGTCGTGGTGGACGCAGTGGAAATGGGACTTCCCCCGGGGACGATCCGCCGCATCGTCGACCAGGGAGCGAGGGTCCCTTGGGGATCCACCCACTCTCTCCCCCTCTTCGACCTCTTCGCAGAGCTCTCCCGGAGCGTCGGAGAGGTTATCTTCATCGGAGTGCAACCTAAGGACCTGTCGTTGGGAGAGGTACTGTCCCCGGAAGTCGCGGCCGCTGCCCGCCGGGTCCTGAAGGTCCTCGAGCGCGAAGACTTCGCCAACATCCCTGAGTTTCGTCCGGAGGAGAAGTGATGAAGCAGCTTGTCCTTGCAGCAGCGCTCGTCAGCCTCTTGGTCGCACCGCTTTCCGCGGGAGAGCTCTACTTCAAGGTGTGGTTTACGAGCTGTGCTGGCCACTGTGAGCGGGTCTCCGCCGGTCTCCTGCGCTGTGCCCTCCCGCCTGACTTGGAGTTCGTCTTTCACCTCGAGGCGCGGTCATCTCCTGGCGAATGGATCGAGATTGACGCGTTCAGGCTCCCTGGGTGGGCACGCTTCTCGCCGGTACGGGGATTCGGCCGGGCAGTGGCGAACTGCACCTTCGTTCCACCACGCGACGTGCCCACGACGAAGGTGACCTTTCGGGCACGGACACAATCAGGACTTACTACCTCTATCACGTTGGAGCTCTCCGTAACGGAATCACCCGGCACCTGGCCCTCCCCTTCCAAGACCGAATTCCATTCCCCCGTCCCAGACGAGGTCTTCTGGGAGGAGGGCCGCCGTCTGACCTGGGACGACTTTCGGGGGACGCCTCCTTCCGAACCTGGAGGCGAGGCGGCAGAGATCGCCTACGAGATCCGGTACCGCTACGCCTACGAGGTGGTCCCCGCAGGGAACGGGTTTCGCGCCCGGCTCGTCGAGCTCCGGGTGGAGCTCGTGATGTTGCGGGATCGGTCTTGGGCCTATTCCTGGGCGAGGATCCCGGAGGTCCTATGCCACGAACAAGCCCATTTCGACCTCGCCGAAGTTTACCGAAGACTCCTGGCGGACTCGCTGGCGGGCTCCGCAGCTAAAGGGGGGACACCCGAGGAAGCGATCTCGCGTCTGCGGGAGTTGATCACGGAGGTCTTCCGGGAGATAAAGGCCCGGATGGACCGGGCCCAGAGCCTCTACGACGCCGGGACCTCCCACGGGAGGGACGCCGAGGCCCAACGGGAGTGGGAGGGAAATATCGCCCGCTGGCTTCAGGAGCTTTGGTCAGCTCCCTGACCCTTTAGGGCGTCCGCGATCATCTGCTCCAACGGGTCCGGCTCGATATACCCCCCGTAGCGCATGAGCTCTTTCCCTTCCGGGGAGAGGAGTATGAGGAAGGGGACCCCTACTACCCCGTACTTCCTCCTTATGGCCTCGTTCACCGGGGTGCGGAAGGTGAGGTCCACCTTTACCGGCCAGATGCCGGCCTCTTCGAGGAACGCGGCGAAGCCCTCGTCGCTGAAGGTGGTGGCCTCGAGCTTGCGGCAGTAAACGCACCATTCGGCGGTGAAGTAGAGGAGAACGGGACTATCACCCTCGAGGACCTCGGGGGTGTATTCACCCCACGCGATGAGCTCCGAGGCCTCGGCGGGGCCCTGTCCCTCCGGGAGGAGAAAGAGGATCGCCACCGCGATCCCAGCGAGCCCCACGACCCCCCTCACCGTGCGGAATGTGGCCCCCCCACGGCTCCGTTGGAGGAGCCCCAGGTAGACCCCCCCTGTGACGGCGAGCGTGGCTATGATCCAGGAGAGGACTCCGCTGGGGATGAACGGGGCCACGAAATAGAGGGCCAACCCGAGCAACACGAACCCCAGGAGGCGTTCTACCCATATGGTCCAGGTCCCGGTCCTCGGGAGGCGCCCGAGCCGCTGGGAGAAGAGCGCGAGGATGATATACGGCGCTCCGAGACCGAGGGCGAGAGCGAAGAATAGAGCGAAGCCCAGGCCGATATCCTGGGTGATCCCCACGTAGGAGAGGAGAGCCACGGTGGCCGGTCCCACACACGGAGAGGCCACGATGCCGGCGAAGGCGCCCATCAAGAACGCCCCCACCGGGCCGCCGCGTCCCCCTTGTGGGAGCCTCCGAGTGAGGAACGTTGGGGCTCTCAAGTGATAAAGGCCGAAGAAGCTCAGGGCCATGGCCACTATGACCCCGGCGGCGAGCCCCCACACCCAAGGGCGCTGCAGGACCTCCCCGAAGAGCTTCCCCGTGGCCGCCGCTGCCACCCCGAGCCCGGAATAGACCACGGCGAGGCCGAAAAGGTAAGAGAAGGCCATCCCCAGCGTGCGCAGGGTGTTCCCACCCCGGATCCCCCCAAAGTAGGCCACGGTGATGGGCACCATGGGGTAGACGCAGGGAGTGAGGTTCAGCCCGAGGCCCAGGAGGAAAATGCCCAGCAAGGCCAGGAAAAGCCCCCGCTCCCCGATGAGCGCCGCGATGGGGTTCCCCGCGGCGGCCCCTCTTCCGTCTCCGCCTATGCTCACGAGGGGGGGCATCCCCACTGCGGGTTCGACGATGCGTAGCTCGACAGCGAAGGATTTCTCGGCGGGCGGGAGGCACACCTCGCCACTGCAGGCCTGATAGCGCAACGTCCCCTGGAGGAGAGCCCCTTCCAGGGGTGCATCGGCGGAAGCCCGGAGGAGGACCGCTACCACGACTCGGTCAGTATAGAGGGCGAGGGTCCTCCCGGCCCACGGGAGCTCCTCGTAGGCGGGCTCGGGGAAAAGGGGTTCCCCAAGGGCGATGTAATCGGGGGCCTCGAACTCCAGTGAGGTTGGGATCAGGGGTTCTTGCTCCACCCCGGCGGCGTTTATGTGCCAGTCAGGCTCGATGTAGATGACAAGTTGGAATGTCCTCTCGCCGCCCCGGGGGACCTCCACCGACTCGGGGACCTCCACGAAAACGATGGAATCAGGATTTAGCCCCTGAGAGACAGTGGTCAGCCCCAGGGTCAGGAGCAAAAAAACCAGATTGGAAAGACGCCGCGCCTTCGGCTTCACCGCACCGATTTCTTCAGGAAGTCAGGCCCCCGCTCAAGGACCTCCATCACCCCTGTCCCCCGGAACCGGCATCGCCGGGGATGAGGTCACTGCCAATGGAGGCCGGCTCGTTTTGGATGCCACACCCCTTACAGCATACTCCCGCCACCGGGAGTCCGCAGCTCGTGGGATCGATTCCGCGCTCTTGGAGCGCCAGGGAGAGGAAGTAGCTCGGGAAGATAAAGTGGAGCCATTGGTCCACCGCGGCGCGCACCTCATCGGCGAAGAAACCCTTCCTTATGAGCCACTTGGCGAGGCCCTGGGCACTTCGGACGAACTCGCAAGTTTTGCTCCCGGCCTCGGGACTCCCCGGTAGACAACACCGGCTCAGGGAAAGGTCCTCGCAAACAGGGGTCACGAGGCCCCCGAGCGCCTGCTCATAGACCGCGGCTTCTCGCGACGAGAGCTTTACCGAACCGTACCAGGAGGCGAAGCGGCTGATGTTCCAAAGGGAAAGGGGAATTCCGTATGCAGTCTTGGTCCCAGGCCCGGGGATGATCTCCGCATACAGTTCGCTCAGGATCGCCGTGTGGGCCGGATCTCGACACCTGAGCTCGGCCTGTGTCGCGCCTCCCAGTAGGAAAATCACCAAAAGGGAAACCACCGCATTTCTCACCAATGCCCTCCTCCACGTGCTTTTTCTACGCTCATTTTGCTGCACAGTGGTGTAGAAACTCGTTAGCGCATATGGAGATTCTATGGAACTCTTGTGTGCAACTCACGTTATCCTACGAATAAGAATACAACCAATAGGCTCCTGCAACTTATCAAGCTTACGGCCAATAAAAGGGCTGACGCCGGCGATGCATCGCCTCTATATCGCCTGAGGAAGACCATCCCCAATACCACGGGAGGCATGGAGGCCAAGAGGACCAATACATCCCGCCAGATACCGGGAGAGCCCGCTAAAACCGCCACAGAACCGGCGAGTAAGGGCTTAAAGAACAACTTCAAGACGATAACAATTCCCAGGGGATGGAATTTTTTCGCACGTTCGGCATTTCGAACATGAGCCCCACCGAGAGGATGGCGAGGGGTGTCAACGCCGAGGCCTAAACCCCGCCGGCCTGGAATATCGGGTGGCCAGGAACGGGTTTTCCTCGCCAGGCAAGCGAAAATATCCCCACAGGATCCCCAGTATCAGGGCAAAAAAACACGGGCGACTTGAAAAAACTCGAAGACGGGGCGAGCCTCGATCGGGTTCCCAAATGTGCAGAGCCGAAGTACGCCGCCAAAAGAAGACCCAGAACAGAAATAGGATACCCAACGCCGATCTCGAAGATCAACACCGCCTCGGTAAGGGCTTCTGTTTGGTGGGGAAAGACGGAGATCACTATGGAGTAGCCCAAGAAGGTGGAGGAGCCGAAACCGGAACAGAAGATAATCGCCCCCTGTCGAATCTGAGCCGAGAGCTTATCCTCCAGGCCAAAGCGAAGCTAGCGAGCTCGAGACCCAACATCAACAGAGCCGGGGGCGAGCTGCCGCAGGTAGACGGGCTTTCCTGCGAGGGGCACAAAGATCATGGCCGGGAGGCATAAAGCAATGACTACGCTGGAGAGGATAAGGGCGTACTCTTCGGCCAATACCTCACGTCGCCTCAGGACCAGGGCCACCCCGTATAGCATCACGACAACGGAAACTCCTCGGATAAGATCATAAAAAGCGTCCAAAATTGCTCTTGTCCTATCGTCAAGTTATCCTTTTCTGCTTCATCCATGGTTTCCGGAAAGGGAAAGGCCTAACACCTGCCCCTGTGCTCCGACGATCTGTGCGCAGGGGCTAGCGCATAATGTTCTCTCAGGAAAGACCTTTCTGGGGTCAGCGTAAAGATTCAGATGACGATGTTCCCACACTCCTCCTGGCAACCCTCCGGGCAGTGATCCTCGCACTTGGGCTCCCCATGGCAGGGCTCGCACGAGAACAGGAACCAACAACATCCATATGTATAGGTACAACACGCATCGCCCGAGTTATCGCTAGAGCTTTTGCAGCAATAAAGCTTCCCGTCCGCACAATCCTCGATGAGGAGGGCAACGGCGCCGAAATGTGCCGACAGGGACCCATCGTGGCGCTCGTTGAACACGGCATAGGAGTGGTCCGGCTCCTCCAGGATCCTCGCCTTATACCGAAGCGTCGCCGCCTCGGCGTCGTAGACGGGGTCGAAGAGTTCCACCACGCACACGTCCTGTTCCTCGTCCCCCTCCAGGATCTCGATGGCGGCGTTGGGCGGATTTGGGAGGAAAATCCAAAGATTTTTAGGAACAGGTCTGTTGAGATCTGGCCCACCACCCTCGTGGGTTCATGGGAGAAGGCGATGCTCTGGGCGGAAACGCCCTCGAGGATCAGCATGTAACGGTTTTCCTCTCCCACCGGGGAAGGAACGAGCCAGCGCGGGCGTTCTGAACGAACATATAGCGGGCGCGCTCCCCGAAATCCGTCCCTCCTGTAGATGTCTGGCACGCCAATGCCCCAGCACATAGAGGTCCCAGAAGTACCGACCACACTAGGACAAAAACTCCTCTCAAACCTCCCCTCATTTTTTGCATGACACGAATGTGCCTCTTTCCCACCTCCCCATCGAAATGTTGCCGTCGGAAACGGACGCCGGACCTACTCCCGTACCAAAACTTCCTTAAAAACAGCTCGTTATAGCGGAGGGGAAGTCTCCGCAAAATGTCCAAAACTTTTTCTAACATCGTGAAAACAGGCGCTGTGGGCGTTCAAAGGGGAAAGCGGGGGATGAGTTTGGCCAGGAGCCGGCCGAGCTCGGCGGCCTTTCTGCGCCCGATCTCCAGGACTTCCTCGTGGGAAAGGGGATGCTTGGCGATCCCCGCCGCGAGGTTGGTGACACAGGAGACCGCCAGCACCCGCATGCCCGCATGCCGGGCGGCGATCACCTCGGGCACGGTGGACATCCCCACGAGATCCGCTCCCAGGGCACGGAACGCCCTGATCTCCGCCGGGGTTTCGTAGCTCGGACCCATGGTGGCGAGGTACACCCCCTCCCGAAGCTCGATCCCGAGCTCCAAGGCGACCTCGTGCGCTATCCGCCGGAGCTCGGGGTCGTAGGCATGGGTCATGTCCGGAAACCGCGGCCCGAGCTCCTCGGGGTTAGGTCCCCGCAGGGGGTTGAACCCGAGCATGTTGATGTGATCCCGAATGAGGACGAGATCCCCCGGCGCGAGACCCTCAGCGATCCCCCCGGCGGCGTTTGTCAGCACCAGGACCTTCACCCCCAGTAGGGCATATGTCCTCACTGGGAACACGACCTCCTCCGGGGAGTAGCCCTCGTAGTAATGAAGACGACCCCGCTGGACGAGGACTTCCTTTTCCCCCAACACCCCGATGGCGATCTCCCCCTTGTGGCCAGGGGCGGTGGGGGCCGGGAACCCCGGCACCTCAGTGAATCTCACGACCCGTTCGTCCTCAATGGGGAGGACATCCCCAAGGCCGGAGCCCAATACCACCGCGACCTCGGGCTCCCCCAGTTTCCGTAGGAAATCCGCTGCCGCCCGTAACGATTCCATCATCGCTCAAGCCCTCCCGAGATGTAGCGATTGCGCAGACGGGCGAGGCCCGATTTGATCGCTCGGGCACGGGTCTCCGCGATCCCCTTGATGCGCTGGAGCTGACGGCGGTTAGCCCTCTCGATCTGGTCGAGGCTCCCCAGCTCCTCCACCAACCGCTCGATGATGGACGGGGGGAGCCGCGGGATCTTGGAGAGCAACCGGAACCCCCGCGAGGGGACCGGTGACTCGAGCTCATTCTCTCCGTAACCGAGTACCTTCAGGATCACTTCGGGGACGAGTAATTCCTCTGGGTCGAGTGCCAATATATTCTGAATCACCTCATCTACTGGCCGCTCTTGGGTCTTGCGGAAGTCTAACACCACGAGCTTCAAGGTCTCCCGCACGCCCCGCATCAAGCCCCGGAGCTGGTGTTTGAGGAGCTTCGCCTCCTTCCCGAGTTCGAGGAACAGCGCCTGTAGCTCCTCCTCCAAGTGGATCATTTGCACGGCCTTTTGGACCACCATGGCCACGTGGTCCAGGGGGACCTTGCGCTCGAACTCCATGGGTGCGAGCTCCGTCAGGAGCTCGTGGAGCTCGCGGCGGTAGCGGTCCAGGATGAGGAGGGCCTGGGATGCTTGGGAGGATAAGGCGACGGGATCTTTCAGCTCGTAACGCCATGACTTGTAGTAGATGGTGATCCTCTTCCGCTCCTCGGAGATGGCGATCACCGGGCGCTCGATCTGTTTCGCAGTCTGTTCCGCCACCCGGTGGCGGGTCCCGGTCTCGGCTGAGGGGATGGTCGGGTCGGGAACTAGATGAGCGTTGGCATAGAGGATTGCCTTCAGGTTTTCGTCCACCACCACCGCCCGGTCCATCTTGCACAGTTCGGCCAAGGCCTGGGGAGTGAAGGGGGAATTGAGCTCGAATCCGGCAGCGATGATTGGAGCTACCACCTCTCGGTCGGCGATCACCACGAGCCCTCCGGTACCAAGCTGGACTACCCGGTCCAGGGCCTCCCTGAGGGGGGTACCAGGTGCCGTTCGCTCGAGGATCTTTCGGTACTCGTCCCACAGCATCTCAACCGCCCAGATTCAGAGCCTCACAGGCCTCGCTCACCGTCTTGGCTCGCACCAATTCTAAGCATACTTTGCCCTTGATGTCCTGGTCGGGAAGAATCGCGCGCCTGAACCCGAGCTTTTCCACTTCTTTGAGGCGCTCTTGGGCCTTCCGTACCGGACGGATTTCGCCAGAGAGCCCGATCTCCCCGAGGACCACTGTATCGGGAGAAATTGGCTGGTTGTAAAGGCTCGAGAGGACCGCGGCCGCGATCCCTAGGTCCAACGCCGGCTCCCGTACCTCGAAACCGCCGGCCACTGTCAAATACACATCGGACATCCCGATGTGGACTCCGAGATACCGTTCGAGGACGGCGAGGAGGACCAGAACCCGGTTGTAATCGAGCCCGGGAGTGCGCCGCTGGGGCGGGCCGTACTTGGTGGGAGAGACCAAGGCCTGGACCTCGACGAGCATGGTGCGCGTTCCCTCGAGAACCGGAACGATGGCCGAGCCGGGTTTCGCCCCACGGTCCCGCGAGAGGAAGAAAAGGGATGGATTCGCAACTTCTTCCATCCCGCAGTCGCTCATCTTGAAGACCGCCACCTCGTTAGTAGAGCCGAACCGGTTCTTGACGGAGCGCAGGATTCGGAGGTCCGCCTCACGCACGCCCTCGAGGTAGATGGCGACGTCCACGATGTGCTCCACGGTCTTAGGGCCCGCGAACCCCCCACCTTTGGTGATGTGAGAGACGAGGAAGGAAGCTGTGCCGCGGAGCTTGCTCAACCGGGCAATCTCAGCCGCCGCCTCCCGCACCTGCTGGATACCCCCAACCTCGCCCCCGTTCGCCCGGGCGAGGACCGTCTGGAGAGAGTCCACGACCAGGGCCAAAGGGGAGATCTCCTCTACCGCGGCGACAATGCGGGGGAGGGACTGCTCCGCAAAAAGGTAGAGCCTCCCCTCCTCTATCCCCAGTCGTTCCGCACGGAGCTTCACTTGGGGTGCCGACTCCTCTCCGGAGACGTAGAGGACGGAGCCGTGATGCCGGGCGAGGGCGGCGGCGATCTGCAGGAGCAACGTTGACTTCCCCACCCCGGGCTCGCCACCGAAGAGGATCACCGCCCCGGGGATGAGCCCGCCCCCGAGCAACCGGTCCACCTCGGGGAAACCTGTGGATAGGCGCTTGAGGGGCGATGAGGGAACCTGAGGCAGGGGGCGCGGTTCCTCCCCAAGCCAGCTCATGGGCTCTGCCCGCTTGCGAGCACTCCGGGGCTCAGCTTCGGTTACTTCCTCGAGAGTCCCCCAGGAACCGCAGGAGGGACACCGGCCGAACCATTTCAGGGACCGATAACCACACTCGCGGCAGACATAGGCCATTATTTTCTGCGGAAGGCCATCCGTTCGCCGACGGCCTCCACCACAATGGTGGAACCCTCGGGGAACTCCTTCGTGAGAATCCTCTCAGCGATGGGGTCTTCTACCAGGCGTTCGATGGTCCTCCTCATGGGCCGGGCCCCGTACTTGGGGTCGAAACCCCTCTCGATGAGGAGGTCCAGGGCCGAGTCAGCTAGCTCCAATTCGATCCCGTGCTCTTCCCTAAGGCGCTGCTGGAGCCTGCCGATCAGGAGCTTTGCGATATCCCCCACCTGATCGCGCGTCAGGGGCCGGAACACGATGATGTCATCGAGGCGGTTCAGGAACTCCGGCGAGAAGTACTTCTTCACCTCGGACAGCACCCGGGACTTGATGTCCTGATAGGTTTGCTCCACGTCTTGAGAACCAAATCCGAGAGAAGTCTGGTCGGTGATGAGCTTCCCGCCGATGTTGGAGGTCATGATCAACACGGTGTGACGGAAGGAAACCTTGCGCCCCTGAGAATCAGTGAGGATGCCATCATCCATCACTTGGAGGAGGATATTAAACACATCCCGGTGGGCCTTCTCGATTTCGTCGAACAGGACCACGGAGTAGGGCCGCCGCCGCACCGCCTCGGTGAGCTCGCCCGCCTCCTCGTATCCCACGTACCCCGGCGGAGCGCCGATGAGGCGCGACACCGAGAAACGTTCCATGTACTCCGACATGTCGATGCGAATTAGTGCGTCCTCGTCGCCGAAGAGGAACTCCGCCAGGGTCCGCGCGAGCTCGGTCTTCCCCACGCCCGTGGGCCCCAGGAAGAGGAAAGCACCGATGGGTCGGCGAGGATCCTTGATCCCAGCGTAGGCCCGCCGGATCGCCCGGCACACCGCCTTCACCGCCTCCTCCTGATCCACGAGGCGCTCGTGGATCTTCTCCTCCATATTCACCAGGCGGGCGGTGTCCTCCTCCTGGAGGTGATGCATAGGGATCCCGGTCCACAGGGATACCGTCTCGGCGATGTGGTGGCCCTCCACCGTGGGGGTGTCGGTCCTCCCCTCGACTTTCTCCTCGTACTCGCGGAGTTCGTCCATGAGCGCGTTCCGCTGGTCCCGGAGCTTGGCGGCGAGTTCGTAGTTCTGGTGGGCCACCGCTTCCTCCTCCTCCTCCTCGAGGCGCGTGATCTCCTCGATAAGTTCGCGGGCCTCAGGGGGAAGGTCGCTGGCGGAAAGACGTACTCTCGCTGCCGTCTCATCAATCAGGTCGATGGCCTTGTCCGGCAGGAACTGATCGGTGACGTAGCGGTCGGCGAGGCGTGCCGCCTGCCACAGCGCGTCGTCGGTGATCCGTACCCCGTGGTGCTGCTCGTAACGGGAGCGGAGCCCTTTCAGGATTCGCACGGTCTCCTCTACTGAGGGCTCCTCCACGTACACGGTCTTGAACCGCCGCCTAAGCGCCGGGTCCTTCTCCACCGTCTTCCGGTAGTCGTCGGGGGTGGCAGTGCCGATGCACTGGATCGCCCCGGAAGCGAGGGGAGGCTTGAGAATCGCGGAGGCATCGATGGCCCCTTCAGCCCCGCCCGCGCCTACCACGGTGTGGAGTTCGTCGATGAACAGGATGATGTTGTCGGACTCCATCACCCGATTGAGAATGTTCTTCAGCCGCTGTTCGAATTCGCCCCGGTACTTGGTCCCAGCCACGATCCCGGCGATGTCGAGCTCCACGATGGACTTATCTGCCAGGGCCCGGGGGACATCCCCCAGGGCGATCTTCTGAGCCAGTCCCTCCACGATAGCAGTCTTCCCCACCCCGGCTTCACCGATGAGGACGGGATTGTTCTTCTTGCGGCGGCACAAAATTTGGATCAAGCGCTCGAGCTCCCGTTCGCGGCCGATCACCGGGTCGAGGAGCCCAAGCTCCGCCTCCTCCACCAGGTCCCGGCCGAACTCGCCCAGTTCGCCGGGGAGTCGCTGTGAGGAAACGGTTCGAACTCGCATCCCGCCGCCGCGACGGTGGCGGAAGTAAGCCTTGGCCACGCGCAGGTCCACGCCATGAGCTCGCAGGATCTCCGCAGCCGTACCTTCCCCGTCCCGGAGGATCGCGAAGAGCAGGTGCTCCGGCTCGATGAACTCCGATCCCTGCCTCTGGGCCTCCTCAAAGGCCATCTTCATCACCCGCCGGAGCCTCTGGGTCATCTCGAGGCCACCCTGAGGGATGTGGACCTTGCCGCGGCCCTTTTGGCGCTCGATGATTCGGGCCACACGCTCGTAGGTGAGGCCGTGGCTCACGAGGAACCGGTAGACGGAGAGGTGCTCGAGCCGCAGGGCAGCGAGGAGAAGATGTTCGGTGCCGATGTAACGATGGCGCCACTCCTCGGCCTCGCTGTGGGAAGCCGCGAGCCATTTAGCTGCGTCTCGGGAAAACTTTTCGTACATAACGAACTCTTCGGCCAAATTATACCCCTTTCTCGGCGGCCACTCCTCGGGAATAGCGTTTCAACGCCCCGGAGTATCCCCCTCGGAGGAAGGCTCCAGCGACTTCGGCGGCGAAGACAGCCGCGGTGCTTAGTTTTTCCATTTCTTGCTCAGGCGGAACCGAAAGCACGTAATCGGCGAGGTCCACTCCCTCCGGCTTGGGCCCGATCCCGATCTTCAGTCGTGGGACGTCCTCGGTGCCCAAGGCCTCCAGGACCGACCGTACTCCGAGATGTCCCCCGTTGCCCCCGCGCGCCCGTAGGCGCACCTCACCCACCGGAAGGTCTACGTCGTCATGTACTAAGAGGAGAGCTCGGGGTTCCAGAGGATAGAGCGCGAAGAGGCCACGCAGGGCCTCGCCGGAACAGTTCATATAGGTGAGGGGCTTCAGCAGCGCCCCCTCTCCACTCAGGAAAAGCTCCCCCCACGGAAAGAGGATGCGCCTCCAACTCCTCCCCGCCCGAAGGCGGTCCACCACCCAGAAGCCGAGATTATGGCGGGTAAGGGCGTATTCGGGGCCGGGGTTTCCCAGGCCCACTATAGCCCTCAAGACTCCCCTTCCTCCTCTTCCTTCCCTTCCTCAGCGGAGGGCGCGGCCTCAGCGGCCTCGGCCACGGCCTCTTCCTCCTCGGCGACCTCCTCTTCGGTCACGAGGACCTTCGGCGGTAGGATGGTGACAATGGCTTCGTCCTCGGGGAGCAAAGGCCGCAGGCCCTCGGGCAATGGGAGGTCCTTGACGAGGAGGGCCTCGTCGAGGCCGAGTTCCGTGATGTCCACTTCGATGTAGGGGGGAATGGCCTCCAGAGGACCCTCGACGGGGATCTGCTCGTGAATGTGCTCTAGGATTCCACCGGCCTTTACACCGGCGGGGGTCCCCACGAGCCGGATGGGGACGTCCAGAGACATGATCTGCCCCGGTTCGGGGGCATAGAAATCCACGTGCAGGAACCGGTCGGTGATGGGATCCCGCTGTAGTTCTTTGATGAACACAAAATGCCGTTCGCCGTCGCACTCGAGTTCGATCTTGGTTGCGCGGGTGATCCGGGCGATGAGTCGCTCAAGGGCCTTGTACTCCACCGCGATGGGGGTGCTGTCGAGGTGCGGCCCGTAGACTACGGCGGGCACCCAACCCTGACGCCGTAAAGCTTTCGGCTTCTCTCTATCGGAGCGTTTTCGGACTATGAGCCTCATTTTTCTCTCCTCCTCAGCGACCACGCACGAGAAGTTCACTTATGGACAAACCTAAATAGATCCTGATGATCGCTTCCGCCAGATCCTCCGCCACGGAAATAACTTCCACTTTGGGATGATCGACCGCAGCGGCTTGAGGAATGGTATCCGTGACGATCACACGGCTCAAGGGAGAGGTCTCGATGCGCTCCAAGGCATCTCCGGCGAAGATTCCGTGGGTGCAGGCCGCGTAGATCTCCGCGGCACCTTGTTCCTTAAGCCTATACACCGCGCGGAGAAGTGTCCCCCCGGTTGAGAGAATGTCGTCCACAAGGAGTACCTTTTTGCCATCCACGTCGCCGATCACGAGGAGGACATCGAGTTTACCACGCTCGAAGCGGCGCTTGGCCAGAGTGGCAAAGGGCGACTGCAGCCTCTCCGCCACGCGTCGCGCCCGAAAGAGCCCCCCGATGTCCGGCGAAACGACCACGAGGTTATCAACCCAGTCAGGATGACGGGCTTGGATATGTCGGGCGAAGAGATGATCGGTACGTAGATGGTCCACAGGGATGTCGAAGAACCCCTGGATCTGGCTCGCGTGGAGCTCCATGGCCAGGACTCGGGTCGCTCCGGCCCGTTCAACCAAGTTCGCCACTAGCCTGGCCGAGATCGGGACCCGGCCCTCGGTCTTCCGGTCCTGGCGGGCATAACCGAAGTAAGGGACCACGGCGCAGATCCGCTCCGCTGAGGCCCTCTTCAAAGCATCTATCAACAGCAGGAGCTCCATCAGGTGGTCGTTCACCGTCCTCGGCCCCGGTCCCCCGGGAGACAACCCGTCCCGCGGAGGACAGGTGGGCTGAATGACGAAAACACATTGGCCCCGTACTGTCTTCTCCACATGGGCGTAGACCTCGTTGTCGGGGAAGTAGGAAACCCTGGCCTCACACCATACGTCCTCAAATCTCAGCGGATCCATTGCCCTCTCGAGGGAGGTGCTACGGCGTTCCCAGAGGACCTCGTCGAGGAAATCGACATATCTGGTATTGAACTTCTCCACCACGAGCTCCGTCACCTTTTTGGCGAGGCCCGGGTTCGCGTTTCCCGACACGATCTTCAACCCATTCACCTAAGCTCCCCCCTTCTTTTTGGCCCAATCGGGCTTTATCACCTGACGTGAACGGCCGAGGGCCAGGGCATACGGAGGCACGTCCTCGGTGATCACCGATCCGGCTCCCACCACCGCCCCCTCCCCCACGGTGACCGGGGCGACGAGGGCAGTGTTGGAGCCGATAAAGGCTCCCTTCCCGATCACCGTCCGGTGCTTGCGGACCCCGTCGTAGTTACAGGTAATGGTTCCAGCGCCGATGTTCGTTCCCGCCCCCACCTCGGCGTCACCGATATAGGAAAGGTGGCCCGCCCGCGCTTCCTCACCGATCTCAGCGTTCTTAACCTCCACGAAGTTCCCGATCCGAGCCCGGGGGCCGATCCGTGCCCCCGGACGCAGATGGGCGTAAGGGCCGATCCGCGCTCCCTCCCCCACGTATGCTCCCTCCAGGACAGAGAACCAAACTTTGGCACTCCGTCCGACCGTGGTATCGATCAAGTACGCTTGGGGCCCGACCTCACAGGCCTCGGCGACCTCTGTCTTACCGTAAAGGAATACCCCGGGTTGAAGGATGGTGTCTTGGCCCACGGTAACGTCGGGGCCGATGTAGGCCGTCAGGGGATCGACCACCGTGACTCCGGCATCGTGGAGGGCTTGGACAATCCGCTCCCGCAGGACCCATTCCGCCCGGGCGAGGTCCCCCCGGGTGTTCACCCCCAGCAGGTCCTGAGGCTCGGGCCACGAGAGGGCGTGGGTCCTCGGGTAGAGGGCGGCGACGAGGTCGGTAAGGTAATACTCGCCCTGGGCGTTTTCGTTAGAGAGTGCCTTCAGGATTTCCCAGAGCTCGGGCACATTCTCCATGCAGTAGATCCCGGCGTTGACCTCTCGGATCGCGAGGACCTCCGGCGGAGCGTCCTTTGCCTCGATGATAGACTTCGGGATCCCCGACTCGTCCCGGATTACCCGGCCATAGCCTCCCGGGTCTTCGGGGGAGAAGGTGAGGAAGGAGAGGAGCGCCCCGTGGACCGCATGTGCCTCACATAGCCCCTGCAGTGCTTCGAGTCGGAGCAAGGGAACGTCACCCGGGAGGACGAGAAACCTCGGCGCCTTCACCACCGCTTCGGCACAGCGGAGGGCGTGTCCCGTGCCGAGTTGCTCCGACTGCTCTACGAACGTGAGCGCGCGACTCCCGAACGTCTCCTTCACCTCGTCCGCGCCGTGGCCGACGACCAAGATCACCCGGCGCGGGGACAATGCGAATGCGGTACGAAGGACGTACTCGAGGAGGGGGAGGCCGAGAACGGGGTGAAGAACCTTGGGGCGTTGGGACCGCATTTGAGCCCCCTTGCCCGCAGCTAGAATTACCACATCGAGCGAATTTTCCATCCCTCACCGTGAATATATCTCCTTCCACGTCATTCGGCAACATACCGAGAAATACCGATAAATGCTGATAAACGACCGTCCTCGGCCGGAGATTTGCGATGTGCGGAAAACTTCAGTACCACGTTGTTCGGTACCACATGCTCAGAAAGGGGGCATTTGGATGCGTGTACCGATTGTGGCGGCGAACTGGAAGATGAACAAGGTCCAGGCCGAGGCCCGGGCTTACTGCCGAAGGCTCCGGGAACTCGTGCCCGAGGGTTTCCCCGTGGAGCTCGTGGTTTTCCCGCCGTTCACTGCATTGGGGGTCGTACGAGAAGTGCTCGGAGGTTCTCAAATAAAGTGGGGCGCCCAGAACGCCCATCCCGAATCCAAAGGTGCCTTCACGGGCGAGGTATCGCTCCCCATGCTCCTGGAGTATGGAATTTCTTACCTCATCGTAGGCCACTCCGAGCGCCGCAATATCTTCGGGGAGCCGGACGATTTCATCGCGAAGAAACTCCGTTCGGCCCTGGATTCTGGGGTGTGCTCCATCCTCTGTGTGGGGGAGAAGCTTGAGGAACGGCGTGCCGGAAAGGCCCGGGAGGTAGTGGAGCGCCAGCTAGCCGCGCTGGCGGGGGTGTCCGCGGAAGAGCTCGAGCGGGTCGTGATCGCCTACGAGCCCGTTTGGGCCATCGGGACCGGGGTTCCCGCGCGACCGGAGGATGCCCAGGAGATGGCGGCCTCCATACGTCGCTGGCTCGCGGACCGGTTCGGCGACACAGCGGAGAAGGTCCGTATTCAGTACGGCGGCTCCGTCAAGCCCGACAATGCCGGAGAATACCTGAAACTCCCCGACATCGATGGGGCATTGGTAGGCGGGGCCTCACTGGACCCGGACACCTTCTTCGCTATCGCGAGAGAGGTTGCCCGATGAGGTCTTTCGTACTGGCGGGGCTTTCTGCACTTGTTGCGATGTGTACCACCGCTGCAGGACCGTTTCCGGACGCACTCTACCGGTATTTGGAAGGGGCTTCCAGCCACGTCTCGTGGGAAGCCGTGCGGTCATCGGGGCTCGTGCGGGAGATCTCTCTCCGGTCACAGGTCTGGCGCGGGATCCCCTGGGAACACCAGCTCTTCTTGTGCGAACCCCAGGTCCCCCAGACCACTGGCGCCGTCTTCCTGTTCATCGCCGGAGACTACGCCCCTGGCGACGAACTACGGGGATTGGACCTCGCCCAGCGCCTGAAGTTCCCTGTGGCAATCCTCTTTGACGTCCCCAACCAACCCCTCTTCGAGAGGAGAGAGGACGATCTCATCGCTTACACCTTCCGGAAGTACCTCGAAGAGGAAGACCCCGACTGGCCCCTGCTTTTCCCCATGGTCCAGAGTGCCGTGGCCGCTATACGGGCTCTAGAGGCCCTGGGAGAGGAAATCTGGAAGCAATGGCCGGAGAAATTCATCGTGTCGGGCGCTTCGAAGCGGGGTTGGACTACCTACCTCACGGCCGCCGCTTTGCCCGAGAAGGTCCTGGGCATAGTCCCCATGGTCTTCGACGTCCTGAACATTCCGGTGCAGCTCGCGCACCAGCGGGCTTTCTGGGGAGGGCTATCCTACATGCTCGCCCCCTACTTGAAACAGGGCCTGTTTGATGAGGAGGGTGGTCTGCGGTGGCAGGAGCTCCTCCGGCTCGTCGATCCCTATACCTACAGGAACCGATTCAGCATGCCCAAGTTGGTGATCCTGGGGACGAACGATGCCTACTGGCCCATAAACGCCCTCTCGTTCTATTGGGCGGGGCTTCCGGAACCGAAGCACGCTCTTTACATCCCCAACGCTGGCCATTCACTGGACGACGAGGAGAGGTTGATCGGGAGCGTCGTTGCATTCTCCCGGGCCCTCGTGTTCGGGGAGCCCCTCCCCAGAGTTTCCTGGGAAGTGAAGCCGGGCCCTTCCGGCGCCACACTGCGGGCTTTTGCTTCCACGGAGCCGGAGGCGGCGCGCTATTGGATCGCGGTGAGCCCGATCCGAGATTTCCGCGGGGCCCGTTGGGAGGAGCGACCGTTGCCAGGGGGATCGAAGGAGTTCGCGGCGGAGATCCCCCGGCCCGGGGAGGGCTGGTGCGCGTTTTTCGCCGAGTTTGTCTTTTCAGTCGGGGGCGAACGCCTCTTCGTATCGACGCCGGCGTACGTCTACCCCTGACGGACATGGATAAGGTTGACCCCGGGGCCTTTCCCCACTAAAATGAATTTGCGAAAAATTATCATTTACAAAGGAGCTCCCTATGATCAGGATCGGCGAGAAGATTCCGGACCTATCCTTGCAGGTTTATCACGGGGGCGAGATCAAGGAGGTGAAACTCTCGGACTTTCGCGGCAGATGGATCGTCATCGCCTTCTACCCTGCGGACTTCACCTTCGTTTGCCCCACTGAGCTCGAGGAGCTCGCCGACCATTACGATGAGCTCCGGAGGCTTGGGGCGGAGGTGATCTCAGTGAGCACCGACACCGTCTACGTTCATAAGGCCTGGCATGGCACCTCACCTGCCATCAAGAAGATCCGCTTTCACATGGCCGCCGATCCCGCGGGGGTCGCCTGCCGCGCATTCGGCAGTTACATCCACAAGGAGGGAATCCCCTGGAGAGCCACCTTCATCGTGGACCCCGAGGGGATGCTGCGCGCCATGGAGATGCACGACAACTCCATCGGCCGTTCCGTGAAGGAGATCATCCGCAAGCTCCAGGCGGCCAAATACGTGGCAGAACACCCGGGCGAGGTCTGTCCCGCGTCCTGGGAGCCCGGGAGAGAAACCCTCAAGCCGTCCCTAGAATTAGTGGGGGAAATCTGAGGAAGTCCCTTTCGTCCACACGACTATGGCCGAGGTCCCCGCGTGCCGGCCTCGGTTTTCCGTTGGAGGTCACGCGGCGAGCACCTGTTCGCTTCCCCGCAGGACAATGGAGCCCACCGGCACCTCGAGCTCCCGGGCCACGGGGAGGCACTTCGCGACCAAAAGGAAGAAGACCTTCTCCGACTCACCGGCCAACCCCTCGAAGTTCCCCATCCCCTTTGCGAGGACGAGGTCTGCCCTTTTGAACTCCCGACGGAACCCGTCCGAGGCTTCGCCGAGGGTGATCCCGGGGAGGGCCGCCCCGGTCCCGATGACCCGGCAGATCCGGTCGAGGCCCACGTAGCGGGCGTCCTCGAGGGTAGCGTCATTGAGGGCCGGGCCAGACCGCACCGCGAAGACGACCTCCACCCCCATCCGCTGGAGTTCCTCCACAACGAGCCGGTCCCACGCAATCTCCCCGGCGTTGTCCCCAACGTAGAGGATTTTTCGATCGTCGGATAGGGCGTGCGCGAACTCGTCATAATAGAAATAATCCGCGGCCTCCTCCGCCCGCTGCAACACGTCTTCGAGGTCGAAAGAATCGCTCACGCCGAAATCAATCAGGTTCCCGGCCACCGCCACCCGCAGGGCCTCCTCCAAGGGATTCCGTGCTGCTCGTACCCGGGCGCGGAGCTCGTCCAGTCGGGCCAGGGCCTGCTCGTTCGCTAGACGTTTGACCACGGCGAAGGGATCCGTGCTCCCCGTGACCTCCTCCACCACCTGCTGCACCCGGCCCCCCACGAGCAACGGGGGCCATCCCCGCGGGAGCTCCAGCGTCAGGGGGGCGACCCGTTCCACGATCTCCCAACGCCTCCCGTCGGGGAGGCCCAGGATCCGTGCCGCGCGAAGCGACGCGGAGAGGAAGCAAGGAATGCACTCGGGGTGTAGGCGCATCATCTTTTGTTCAACCATTCCCACACCGATAGGGCGAGCTCCACGAACGCGTTCCTGACGTCAGGGAGGGTCGCGCCGGGGACGCCCCTGTCCCCAGCACCGATCACCGCAGGAAAGAGCGGGAGGCGACCGAGGAAATCGACCGCCGCCTCCCGGGCCAGAGCCTCCCCACCACCCTCTCCAAAGAGATCTATCCCCTCACCGCAGTGGGGACAGACGAAGCACGACATGTTCTCCACTACCCCTATCCGCTTGACCCCTACCTTCCGGGCGAAGGAAATGGCCTTCGCGGCGTCCAGGCGTGCGAGCTCCTGGGGGGTGGTGACGATCACCGCCCCGTCGGCCCCGCCCAGGATCTGAGCCACCGAGAGAGGCTCGTCCCCGGTGCCCGGGGGCAAGTCTACCACCAGGAGGTCCAGCTTCCCCCACTCCACCTGGTCGAAGAGCTGCCGGAGGGCCTTCATCTTGAGGGGGCCGCGCCAGATGACCGGGGAATCGCGCCGGGGGAGGAGGAACCCCATGGACACCACTCGCACCTTGTACGGCGTCTCCACCGGCCGGAGCTTCCCCTCACGGACCTCCGGCCGCACGTGTTCCACCCCGAGAAGTTTGGGAACGTCGGGGCCGTGGAGATCGGCGTCGAGGAGTCCTACCGCCAGCGTCTCCGCCAGCGCCACCGCCAGGTTCACCGCCACCGTGCTTTTCCCCACACCCCCCTTCCCCGAGAGGACCATCAATGTCCGGGAGGCATATTTCTTCCGCTCTGTGCGCATGGGAACTTCCTTCTTCTCCGCCATTGCCGTGGAGCTTAACCGACGGCGGATGTCGGCACTAGGGCGTGGGATAAGAGCCCGCGAGGAGGTCCTCGAGCAGTGGCGGGGCAGCGGCTCGCTCCTTGACCAAGGCTTCCATGGGAGGCGCCCTCTCGCCTAGGACGACCGCCCCCACGAGCTTCCCCCTCTTATCCCAGACGAATTTGCGGTAGAGGCCGCGCTCGGGGTCGGCATGGCGGGCCTCGGAGTGGGGGCCGCCCTGGGGCTGGGTGTCCCCCACACAGAGGAGCTCCACCCCGGCCACCTTCAGGCGGACGGCTGGGACGGTGCCCCCGTATCGGGCACTCCCCTCCTCGTACATGTTTACGGCGGCCACCTCGGCCTGCTCCCGGGCCGCAGGAACTACCCCGTAAATCCGGCCCCGCCACTCCGCTGCGTCGCCGCAGGCGAAGACCCCCGGAGTCCCGGTTCTCATGTAATCGTCCACCACGATCCCCCGGGAGACGAGGAGCTCCGCGTCGACGGCGAGCTCGACCCGGGGCCGGATCCCGGCCGAGATGAGCACCATCTCCCCCGGAATCACTTCGCCGCCCTCGAGCCCCACGCCCGCCACCTCTTCCTCCCCCAGAATCTCCTGACACTTAACCCCGGCCCTGACTTCGATTCCCATCTCCCGGAGGATCCGCGCGAGGACCTCGGAGCCCTGCCGGTCGAGTTGCCGGGGTAGGAGCCAGGAGTGGGCCTCGAGCACCGTGACCGCCAATCCGCGCGCGACCAGGGCTCGGGCCGCCTCGAGGCCCAGGAGGCCCCCGCCCACCACCACCGCCCGCCTCGCCCGTCCCAGGTAGGCAACGATCCTCTCCACATCGGCTGCGCGCCGCAGGGCGAAGACCCCCGCTTTCCCCACGATGCCGGCGATCGGGGGGATGAACGGTTCGGCACCGGGGGCGAGGAGCAACTTGTCGTAGAGAAGGCGCTCGCCGCCCTCGAGCTCCACCTTTCCCCGTGCCGGTTGGATCCGCAATACCCTCGTGCCCCTCCGATAGGAAATCCCCTGCTTGTCGTACCAATCTTCGGAGAAGACGACGATCTGGGGAAGTTCCCTCTCCCCCGCGAGGACGGAGATGAGGGCCGGCCGAAGGTAATAGAGGAGGGGCTCTTCCTGGAGGACCGTGATCTCGGCGGAGGGATCTAGGGCCCGCAGTCTACGCGCGACGGTGAGTCCGGCGATCCCCCCGCCGACGACGAGGTACTTCATCCGACTTTCTCGAACAGAGTCTTCGGGGCGCCGCACTCGGGGCAGACCCAGGACTCCGGGAGGTCTTCGAAAGACGTGCCGGGCTCCACCCCTTGTGAGGGGTCACCCTTCTCGGGGTCGTAGATCCAGCCGCACACGGTGCACTCCCACTTCTCCATTTTGCTCCTCCTCGACATGAAAGGTGTCCCTATTTTAGCCTTTGGCGAACTCCCACCAAATCATTATTGGATACGCTTCTTACGACTGGAATTATCCCGTTCACAGTAGTATATTGATTTTGGGCAAAGATGGACGCGTGGGAATTCAAGCGTCAGCCGGAGAAGCCACTTTACAAACAACTCAAGGAGTACATCCGCACTTGGATCGAGAGCAACCGTTTGCAGCCCGGTGATAAGATTCCCACCGAGCGAGAATTATGTCAACTCCTCGGGGTTAGCCGCCTCACCGTGCGTCAGGCCGTGGCTGAACTGGTGGAGGAAGGGATTCTCTACCGCGTCCAAGGGAGTGGAACCTACGTCGCGGAGGCTGAGGCGCTGACGCTCCACGCCCTGGTGCCGGAACGTGAATGGATTCGTTACCTCCTGCAGGCCGAAAGCCGTTACAACGAGCGGAACGAACGTCGCCCAGTCCGCCTTGAGATAGAGGTTGTGGGACGTCCCCGTCTGAGGGACAGGATCATCGGCACTGTTGCCGCCGGTGAGGCCCCCGACATCGTCCTCATCGACCTCGTGTGGATGGCTGAACTTGCCGCGTTGCAGTTTTTCCTTCCCCTGGACGAGCTTGACCCCACCTGGACCGTCTCATACGTCGACGACCTCCTCCCTGGAGTGAAGGGCGGACTTCTTGTGGACGGCCACATCTACGGTGTGCAGGCGGACCTGAGCGTCACGGTACTCTGGTACCGCAAGGATCTCCTGGAGGCAGCGGGGTTGGATCCACCGCGCACCTGGGACGAGCTTGTGGAGGGCGCCGAAGTCCTCCACAGAAAACGACAATCGGCGAAATTCCAAATTGCCTTTTGTGGCGGGGTGCGCGGGGGTGAGACCACCACTTACCAACTCCTCCCCCTCTTCTGGAGCGCGGGGGTGGATCTCGTCAGGACAAGGGCCCCGGGGCTCACAGGGAAAAAGGCGGCGCGGCCGCTTGAGTTCCTTCGTGGGCTTGTGCACGAACATCGCTTGACTCCGCCGGAGGTAATCTCCCTCCCGTGGGACGGGCCGCGGAAGCTTCTCGCCCGTGGGGAGGCGGCATTCGCTTTCGGGGGCACTTACGAGAAGCGGGCGATACAGGCTACCGCTAGATTAGGGGAACGTGAGTTCCGCGAGAGATTCGGCATAGTTCCTGTCCCTACCCCTCTTGGCGGATCTCCAGCCGCGGCCACGGGGGGCATGGTCTTCGCTGTGACCCGCCAAACACGGGACCGGGACGCCTCCTTAGGGATTCTTAAGGAACTTGCTGCCCCAGACCTCATGGAGGCTTTCTGCGTCCGTACTGGAAGGCTTCCGAGTCGCCGCTCCGTGGCGGCCGTGCTTGAGGAGAGAAGTTGGTACCAACGCGAGGAAAGTTCCATCCTCCCCTATGCCAGACCCCGTCCCACAAACCCCCACTACGCGAAGATTTCTTACCTGTTTCGCAAGATGGTGGAGGACGTGCTGGCCGGACGGGCCTCCCCAAAAAAGGCCATCGCTCAAGCCCGTGCCGGGATCGAGGCCATCCTACGCGGCTGAGCTCCCCGTGAGCGAACGGTGCACGTACCGGGCCACCATCCGATGTAAGTAGTGCATGGCGTAGTCGTAACCGCGTAAGGCCACCGTGGTGGTGTACTGCAGGACCCGCGTCAACCACAGCTTGAAAAGGAGCTCACGCCAATCGTCATCACCTGGATCGAAATGGTCAAGGAGCACTGAATAAACCTCGGCCCAGGTGTCCTCGTCCATGAAGGAGAAGCGCGGGTACTCCCGGCAGGCGAGCATCCCTTCCCGGACGGGCCGGGGGAAGAGCTCGAGGAGCTCCGCTTGGCGGTCACTCCACCCTGTCCGCAGGAGCTGGAGGGAACGTTCGAGGTCGTAGCCGACCTTCTCCTTCATCTCCTGGCGCACGGGGCCTGGGTACTCGATGCAGTGCTTCGTCCCTTCGGGAACGGGCTCGTCCTTGAGGGACTGGAGGGCGGAGAAACACTCGATAAGCATCGCTTTCAGATCGGTAAGGGCCCCGTACAGCTTGTGGAGCTTGCCCACATCGATGTAGATCTCGGAGATGGAGAGGCCGTGGGCCACCATGGAAAAAGTGTACAGAGTGTCAATCCCCCAATCGCTCTGGCGGCGAACTCGGGGGTCGGAGAAGAGTTCTTCGGCGGCCCCTCGGGTGAGCAACAGCTCCCCTCCCAGCGGCTGCTCGATCCAGGGGAGGACCGAACGAGGCCATAGAAGCGCGAACCCCGTCCGGGTGATCATCCACGTGATCATGGCGTCAGTCGAGGACCGGGGAAAATAGTGCCGCACCACCTGATATCCCTCGTCGGCGGCCTCCTCGGCCTTGGTGATCCACTCCTCGGAGAAGGAAACGATGTCCGCGTCGTAGAAGTGGATGCGTTCGTGATCGGTCTCCTCAAGAAGGTACTTGAGGGCCGTGTTCATGCCGTCGCCCTTCCCAGGACGGAGCCCCCCGATCCGCTCCTGGACCATCACCTTCACCGGCTTCCCGTAACTTTTGGTGAGCTTCGGGGCTTCGGCAGACGTGGCGTCGAAGCAACGGTCCTCGCTGGCCCCCACGCAGAGCACCTCGGATACCCGGGGATGATCGAGGGCTACCTCGACGTTTCGCAAAAGCACTTCCGGTTCCTCTTCCTTGAAGGGAAATATTACTAAGGCCATGGCTACCTCCCGGCTTTATTCAAACTTAAGGGCTTTACCTGAGGCCACGTCGAATAGGCGGATTTTCTTTTTGGTGAGAACAAGGCCGATGATCTGCCCCGGGACGACGGAGAGGTCGGGGCTCGTGGCCACTTTGAGGACGTCGTTTCCTACTTGAACCGTGAGAAGCTGTTGTGAACCCAAGGGCTCCGACACCACCACCTGGGCCGGCAGGGCACCTTCCTCAGGTGTAGATTTTACCTCGATGTTCTCGGCCCGTATCCCGAGGATCAGGGTCTCTCCCACCATCTCCTTTAGCTGCTCACGCCACTCTTCGTGCACCTCCACCGCGAAATCGCCTACCGCAAGATACACATCCCCGTTAGACCCTTTCACTTCGGCTCGGAGAAAGTTCATTGGAGGAGTGCCGATGAACCCGGCCACGAAGACGGTGGCGGGCCTGTCGTAGACCTCGTTGGGAGTATCAAGCTGCACGATCTCGCCCTCCCGCATCACCGCAATCCGGTCTCCCAGGGAGAGGGCCTCGATCTGATCGTGGGTTACGTAGACGGTGGTGGTTCCCACCTCCCGGTGGAGCTTCTTGAGCTCGGCCCGCATCTGTAGGCGCAACAGGGCGTCCAGGTTGGAGAGGGGTTCGTCCATGAGGAGCACTTCCGGGCGCATGACGAGGGCCCTGGCCACCGCCACTCGCTGCCTTTGCCCCCCGGAAAGCTGTGAGGGATACCGTTTGAGGAGCTCGTCTATCTGCAGGAGTTCCGCCACTTCCTTTACCGCCTTCTTTATCTCCTCTTTGGGGGTATGGCGCATGCGCAGGCCAAAGGCGATGTTTTGGGCCACGGTCATGTGGGGGAAGACGGCGTAGGATTGGAACACCATGGCGATCCCCCGTCTTGAAGGAGGGAGGACGGTGACGTCCCGGCCTCCGATGTAGACCTTCCCCTGGTCCACCCGCTCCAGGCCGGCAATGCAGCGGAGGGTGGTGGTTTTGCCGCATCCGGAGGGTCCCAAAAGGACCAAGAACTCCTTCGGCTCCACCACGAGATCCATGTCCTTTACCGCCACCACCTTCCCGAAGGCCTTTCTGACTTTCTCTAAGCGGATTTCGGCTGCCATGGTTCACCTCTCTGCTGTCGCGCCACCCCACATGTGGAAGAGGTACCGACGAATCAGGAACATGAAGAACAGAGCGGGAAGGATCATGAAAAAGCCACCGGCGAAGCGGAAATAAAGCGGCGAGGCTTGAATCGTGGTCAGGATATGAGCGGGCAGGGTTCGGTTGTGGACGGTGAGGATGGTAGCGGCGAACACCTCGTTCCAGGAGATGACGAAGGTGAACATCGCCGCCGCAGCCAAGCCCGGCAGCGCGAGGGGGAGGGCAACACGGGCGAAGGCCCCGAAGCGGCTGCACCCCAGGGTCATCGCCGCCTCCTCCAGGTCCTTGGGAACCCCCATGAAGATCCCAGTGGTGATGATCACCGCAAACGGGAGGGCCATGGCGGTGTGGATCAGGGCAACCCCGATCAAGGTATCGTAGAGCCCCCATCTTATGAAGGTGACGGCCAATGGGACTGCGAGGAGCGCCGTGGGGAACATCCTGGTGACCAGGATCCCCAGGCGGAACCCTTCCCGTCCCCGGAAATAGAACCGCGCCACTGCGTATCCCGCGGGGGCACCCACCGCCAGGGTGAAGGCTAAGGTGAGGAGCGCTACCCAAACGCTGTTCAAAAGCGAGCTCAGGACCCCGTAAGAATTCAGGAAAAACTGCATCGTGTCCAGGGAGAAGTGGCTCGGGAGGAGTGGCTTGGGCCATTTATAAATCTCATTTCTGGGGGTGAAAGAGGAGATTCCGATGAATAAGATCGGAACGAGTACCCAAAGGGCGAATGTAAGTACCGACATGTACAAAAACGTGCGGCGGAGGATCCGCGGGTAGCTCATGCCCGGATCACCTCCATTCGGGACCTGAGGAACCGGAGGTACCCCCACGTCATCCCGATGGAGATCGCCATGAGAAAGACCGCATAAGCCGAGGCGATGTGGCTGTTGCGATAAAGGAAATGCCAGAAGTACGCCTCCCCGGAAAGGACGGGGATGATATCACCCGCCAGCGCCAACACCACGGCGAAGGTCTGCAGGGCGAAGATCGTGCGGATGATGAGGGCCGACTGAAGCGAGGGCTTGAGCAGGGGGAGGACCACGTACCACACCTTCCTCCAGCCCCGTGCCCCGAGGACCTCCGCCGCCTCCATGTAATCCTTCGATATCATCTGCAATCCCGCCACCAGGATCACCATCACGATGGCCGTGGCCCGCCAGTGCTCCGCGACCACCACCGCAAGGAATGTGAGGCCGATGTTTTGATAGGAGATGTAGTAGATGGGTTTGTCGATGATCCCCAAGGCATAGAGGATGGAGTTCAGAAAGCCGTGCTGGGTGAAGATAGAGAGCCAGATAAGCCCCGCGGCCAGATCGGATATCCCCAGGGGGAGAGCGAAGATGTAGAGGAAGAACCGAGATCCCTTGAACCCCGCGTTCACCAACAGCGCCATTGCCAGTGCGGTTATTACCTGGAGGGGGACGATGGTTACAGTCAAGAGAAACGTGTACTTGAGGGTCTCGATGAAGCGCACATCCCCCACCATCCGCTTGAAGTACTCCAGGGTGAAGACCCCTGTATCCGAACGGAACGCGAGCAGGATCGCGTTGAAGAGGGGCATCAAAAAGAAGACCCCGATAAAGACAAAGGAGGGCAAGAGGAGCCAATAGGGAAGGAAGGTGTCCGTGCCCAGGAGCTGGCGTAATCTCGCGTTCATCGGACGGAGATTAAAAGAAAAAGAGGGGGAGGATATACCCTCCCCCTCTCCCGTTCACGGAGCGGTTCAGCCACCATCCGGGGCAGAATAGGGAACCCCGGCATCGAGGTAGAGCTGGCGCAGGCGGGTGGCCTGGGACCGGAGGAACTTCACGTCCACCGGCTCGCCCTTGATGACGAACTTAAAGAAGGTGTCCTTGTAGATCTTCTTGTACTCGTCGGAGATCCCACCGGGGATGAAGGAAACAATGGCGTCCGGAGATGCGGCCTGGGCTGAGACACCTTTGGCGAGTATCTGGAGCGCTCCGCTGGGCACAGCCCCGGCGGCCTCGACCACTACGGGGAAGAAGCCGACGCCCTGCAGGATCTTCACCTGGACCTCGGGGGTGGTGAGGTACTCGATGAGCTTGGCCGCGGCGTCGAAGTTGGGCGAAGTCTCGGGGATGCCGAGGCCTACGAGCACCGTGATGAAGCCACGTCCCATCGGGCCGGCCGGGGAAGGAATGGCGAGGAAGTCGCCGGGCCGCTCAATCAGGGCCTGCTTTACGCGGGCAGTGTGGTCCCACGCGATCCAAACCTCTTCGGAGAGGAGCGGGGTATCCATGGCGTCCCACGTGGGGGCGGCGGGATTCACGTACTGCCAGAGCCTCTTCATGAACTCCCACATTTTCACCGCGGCCCCGCTGTCGAAGGCGAGTACCTGATAGCCGGTAAAGGAGGGGTAGAGGTATCCATGGATGAACCGGTGGAGCAAGCTCTTCGGCCCCGCCGGGATCCCCAGTTTCTGCATGCCGGTGGCCTCGTAGATATTCTTGGCCCACTGGAGGAGATCCTCGTAAGTCAGGGCCCAGACGTTGGCGCCGACGGGGAGGTAGCTGAAGGCCTTCTTGTTCACGACCATCAAGTAGGTGGCCTGCATGAGCGGGACGTAAGCCTGCTTGCCGCCCATGAAGCCGAGCGTCATGAGGGTATCGCTTATGGTGCCGCCAGGGGAGACTCCGGTTAGATCAGCAAGGGCATCCAGAACGCTCACGAAATCTCCATGCAGGCCACAAAGGACGGCGATCTGTCCCTTGGCTGCCCGATACTCGGCCTCAACGCGGGACACGAACTCCGCGTATTCGGCACCGATAAATTCCACCTCAATTCCGGTGGCCTCGGCGAACGGAGCCAGGATCTCATTGCGCACGAATTCAGCCTCGGCAATAGGAACGAACTGGGTTGACATCCACGTGACTTTCTCCGCAGCGAGCCCCACGAAAAGTCCGAAGAACAACGCTATTGCCAAAATTCCAAACTGTTTCATAATTATACTACCTCCTTTTAAGTTTGGCTAATTTTATAGGGAACTTCCTGCCTTCCGGCTCACCTCCTTAATTCCGCTCAATGGACAAAACCATCTTAGTCCCCGAAGAGGTGATATGTCAAGCAGCATTCGTTTTACCTTTGAATTTGGCCATGCTCATGAAAGTGTTTACCTCTCTCACTTTCGCCACCGGATGTTCGACGGGGTCTCGCTGGAGATGGTGAAGTGGAAGCAGGCCTTGGAGCAGCTTGGACACGAGGTCCTGATCGTCGCCGGAGAGGACCCGACCGGAAAGGCCCAAATCCTCCCCGAGCTCTCCCTCCACTAAGCGGAGGGGATCAGACGGAACGCGTTCTCGAAGCTCTCTGCTTACACGCCCCAAGCGCTGACCCGACTTTGACAAGTTGGGGATCATTTTTCCGATCATCAATCCCTTGAACACGACGTTTTCAACCCCTTCCAACGGGATTTGTCCCGCTGTGGTGTCACACATTGGACACCTATCTACTATTCATGTTCATCCGGGAAAAGCGCCGCACAAACAAGGACGGCACGGTGGTCACCTACCTCCAGCTGGTGGAGAACCGCCGGGTAGAGGGCAAGACCGGTCAGCGAGTGTTGTGCACCCTGGGGAGGACGGACGATCCCACGCTCCCCCGGAGGCTTTCGGCCCTGGTGGAGACGGCGAGTCGGTACGCCGAGGTGGAGCTCCCGTGAGACTTACCTCAAAAATTGGTCTGTCACCCAAAGTTCGCCGAACCTTTGAGCATTGAAATCCCCCTCCACCAGGTCTGGGCCACTTCGGTTCCCGCATCTCGGTTGTGTGGTCCCCTCCCACGGCTTCTGGTCTAGCTATCCCCGAGCTTCTTCAGAAGCTCCCGGCCCTCTCCGCCCCCACCACGCGGAGTACCAGCCGATGAAGACCGCCAATTTCCCTCCCGGGGGCTACCGGATAGCGAGCGATCTTGCGAGCGAACCAGGCCGCGGCTCTTGCCAGGATCTCCTGCTCCAGCCTGAGCTAAGAGTCTTCCGGCGCAGCTCCCGCAGCTCCTCCTTCTTGGAAGTGGTCAACTTGGATCGGTCGTGCCCAGCGTCGCGGTTCGCCTGCCGCATCCAGTCCCGGGACATCTGATCGCGTGGCTCGAACTCCCGGACCAGTTCCCTCCCGCTGGCTCGGCCCGTGCCAGCTCCACGATCTGGCGTTTGAATTACGGCGGATACGGCGATCGGGTCCCCGGCACCGCGAACACCTCCCTTCAACCCCTTAGGTCCCCAATTAAATCGGAGCAACTCCAGTTGAGGAAAGGGGGCACAAGGACCTTTACAAGGCGCGTTTTCAGGGATGGCTATCGCTTTATTTTGTCACCAGCGATTCTGAGGTTTCATATGGCCTTTTCACCTTGAGGAGTGAACTGGGGGAGATCTCATTGACCATACGCGTGAGGTTCAGCGGGCCGATTATCGAGTTCTCGGATCTCAATTTCCTGATCCGCAGCGAAACTATCGCGTTGGGCGGCAGTTCTTGTGTCTTCACGTGGGGCATCGGCTTCGCTTTTCCAAGGCAGCAGGATTTCAGAGTTGCTACCTCGCGTTCGGGGATTTACTGATTCCTTGTAGACTATATGGTGATGTTAGAATCTACGCCGATATGAAAATTACATTCACGCCTGATACAAAAGAGGTGAGTCCAGCGTTGCGGGTCTCGTCTGAATGGACAAAAGGTTGCATCAAGCCTCACATTTCCCTCGGGATGGCTAAAGAAAGGTTCGGTCTCGATGCGATATACTTTTATGGCATTGAAGTGAGATGTGAATTTGTCAATGGAATTTTAGGAAAGTCTGTAACCTCGTTTGACCCGGATAAAGATTCTTCTCTGACGGGCGACGAGTATTTCTTCGAATACTGGCGTTTCGAAGGCCCCATGGTCGGCTGTTATGGGGACACCAGGCGTTGGCAAATCACCCTTTGCTTCAGCCGTGGGAGGGATTTTCTTTTCGGTTTTAGTGAACTAATATCTATTTTTAACTTCTCGCGCTTCCAAGGGTTTACTGTGAACTTCGACGTAAAAACAGGCATCGCTGATCCGATCGACTTGACTGAGACATGGTTGATGCATTTCGGATGGCAAGGAACCTCCTGAATTTCCAATTGTAGAGCATGTTGAGATCCATATGGGCTTCATAAAATTTCTGGGGACGGCCGGCGCGCGGTACGTGGTCGGGAAACAGCTCCGTTATTCCGCGGGCACGTGGATTCAGCTCTCCGGGGTCGACCTCCTTCTGGATCCGGGCCCGGGGACGCTGTTGCGGTGTCGCAGGTCTCGCCCCCCGCTCGCTCCGGAGAAGCTCGACGGGATCATCCTCACCCACAAACACCTCGACCACTCCACTGACGTGAACATCATGCTCGAGGTCATGGCCGAACTGGGACATAAAGGGAGGAAGGGTGTCCTCCTCGCCCCGCGGGAATGTCTCGAAGGCGACGACCCGGTGGTGCTGAAGTACGTACGGAAGTATCCCGAGCGGATCGAAACACTGGAGGAAGGGAGGTCCCGGGATGTCGGCCCAATAAGAGTGATGCCCGTGAAGCACCGCCACGGCGACGCCGAGACCTACGGCGTAATCCTGGATTCCCCCGAGGGAAAGATAGCATTCGTGGTGGACACGCAGTTCTTTCCCGAACTCGTGGAACACTATATCGGATCCGATCTTTTGGTCCTCAACGTCGTGCTCCTGCAGCCTCGGTCCGGAATAGACCACCTTTCCCTTCCCGAGGCGGCGGAGCTCATCCGAACGGTGCGCCCCGGCTTGGCCGTGCTCACCCATTTCGGGATGACCATGATCCGCGCCAGGCCCCAAGAGCTCGCCCATAGGCTCAGCGAAGAGCTTGGCACTGAGGTCATCGCGGCGAACGACGGTCTCACTGTGGAAGCTGAACACTGGAGGCGTTAACAGATCCGAGGGACTGGGTCCCCCAGTGGCATCTCCAGGTATCGCCTTCCGCCCACCTCCGTCTCCAGGATCACCTTGCCCGGGTACTCCTCGACCGCCTCGCCGATGATCCGGGCTTTGTGCCCTAGAGGATCTTCTCTTATGGCCTCCAAAATCGCATGGGCCTTATCGGGCGAGACACCGATCACGGCTCGGCCCTCGCAGGCCAGGGCCAAAGGGCTTATCCCGATGAGCTCCGCAATCCCTTTGACTTCGAGCCGCACCGGGATCTCATGCTCCCGTACAAAGATCCCCACCCCTGCCTTGCGGGCCATTTCGTTCAGGGCGGCCGCGAGCCCGCCGCGGGTGGGATCCTTCATGGCCTTCACGCCGCCCATAGCCAGGGCCTTCTCGACCAAAGGCCATATTGGAGCCACGTCGCTCTCTATCCCACCTTCCACCGGCAGCCCTTCCCGGGCGGCGAGGACCGCCATCCCGTGATCACCAACCGTGCCGGTGACGATGATCCTATCGCCGGGTTCCAGCCCCGCGTCAGGGACGAATTTCTCGGCTATCCCCACCCCAGCGGTGCTCAAAATCAAGCCGTCGAGCTCGCCGTTCCCCATCACCTTCGTATCCCCGGCAACGAGCGCCACCCCGAATTTTTCGAGAACAGAGGAAAAGGAGACGAGGTGACGCTTCAGCTCGTCAATCGGGAAACCTTCCTCCACTACAAGCCCCAAGGTCACTGCGAGTGGCCGGGCCCCCATTACGGCGAGGTCATTTAGAGTCCCACAGGCGGCGAGCTTTCCTATATCTCCTCCCGGAAACACAAGGGGCTTCACCACGTGGGAGTCAGTGGTGACGACCAGGTGCCCTTCCGGGAGGGAGAGGACCGCGCCGTCGTCCAGGGCCTCGAGCCCCAGGGGGCCAACGGACTTCGTCGGGAAGAGTGGAAGGAGCACCTCGGCGATGAACCGTTGCATCAGCTCCCCTCCCGCCCCGTGCAGGCTCGTGACCCGATCCTCACTCAGCGGCTTCCTCATAATCTGGGACGTTCCCCATAGCGGTACCAGATCGAGCAGGCGCCCTCAACCCCCACCATGCATGGTCCCACGGGGGAGAGGGGCGTGCACGCCGTCCCGAAGAGGGGACAATCGGTGGGGACTGCCTTGGCCATGATCACTTCCGGACAGCGGCACCCAGGCGGCTCCTCTTCCCCCGCTTCGGCCTCGATGCCGAACCTATTGCGCGCATCGAAACGAGCTAACTCGTCGCGGATTCCGAGTCCAGACGCGGGAATTACACCGATTCCTCGCCATGCCGCATCAACCACCTGAAACGCCCTCTCCATGAGCTCCTTGGCCCTAATGTTCCCCCCAGGACGTACAGCTCGAGGGTAGGCATTTTCCACTGCGGCGCGCCCCGCCCGGAGCTGCCGTAGGATCAAGGCAAGCGCGTAAAGGATGTCCAGGGGCTCGAAGCCCCCGACCACCACTGGTACCCGAAACTGCTCCACGAGGTCCCGGTAGGCATCGGATCCGATGATGGTGGAAACATGTCCCGGGGCGAGGAACCCGTCCACCTCGGTATTCTCGCTGAGCAGGGCCTCTAGGGCCGGGGGGATCAGTTTGTGGGAGCAGAGCACCGAAAAGTTCTCCGGGGGGGTCTCAAGCAGGACGGCCGCCGTCCCCGGGGCTGTGGTCTCAAAGCCTACGGCGAAGAAAACCACTTCTTTCTCAGGACTCTCCCGGGCGATTCGCACCGCGTCAGCCGCCGAGAGGACGACCCGGATGTCGGCGCCCTGGGCCCGAGCCTCTTCCAGGGTGAGCTCGGTTCCGGGCACTCGGAGCATGTCCCCGAAGGTGCAGAGGACCACCTCCTCCTCCAGGGCGAGCATCACCGCCAGGTTGATATCGACGGTAGAGGTGACGCACACCGGACATCCTGGCCCCTCGTAGACCTTGACCCCCTCGGGGAGAAGGGAACGAAGACCATATTCGGCAATCGCTGCTTCGTGGGTACCGCAGACGTGGACGATCTTCACCGATTTACTTGGGGCAAGTCGCAAAAGGGCCCGGGCGAGCTGTTCGGCACGCGCGGGATCGCGCAGCCGAAACAGGTTAGACTCCTTCTTCATCGGCGGAGAGGAGTTCGTCGAAGAGCTTGAGTGTCTCCTCTGCATCTGCGGGATCGAGACGGCGGATGGCGAAACCCGTGTGTACCAAGATGTAATCCCCGGGCTTCACTTTCTCCCCGAGGAGGTCCAACCGTGCCCGCGACTGCACCCCCCCGAGGTCCACCGTGGCCTCGTTTCCCATCACAGCCACCACCTTTACTGGCACAGCCAGACACATGGCGCCCGATTGTAATGGGCGTCGAACCACCCCACAATTGCCCAACTCGAGGAGGTTCGAGGTGAACTGGGAAGGGATCCTACAGACATTGTGGGAGTATCTACCGAGGATGGCCGGAGCATGCGTTATCTTCCTGGTAGGGGCGTTGGCCATCCACGGGGTACTTCGTCCCGTGGGGAGGCGGCTTCTGCGTCGAGTGAAGTGGAAACCGGCGATCCTCTCCCTCACCCTCTCCGTGGTCACCACCGTGGCCTGGATTTTGGTGGTGTCGGGGATCTTCGCTGTTCTCAAACTCACCGTGATCGCCGCTACCCTCTCGGGATCTTTGGCCCTCGTGGCCTTAGCCGTGGCCCAGGGGGCCAAGAACACTACTGCCGACATCGTGGCGGGACTCTTTCTGGCCGTGGATGAAGATCTGGACATCGGTTACCGGGTCACGGCCGGCGGAGTAGAAGGGGTGGTGGAAAAGATAGACCTGCGCAAGATCCGCATCCGAGACGACCAGGGAAGGCTCCATGTAGTCCCCAACCGGGCCGTAGAGGGAGCCGCCTGGATTGTTCACCGCAAACTTGATCAATGAAGTCTAAGTTCAGCGGTAGCGGACCCTATACCAGAGGAGCGCGAGGTACTCCCGGATGGCGTGGGCCGCATGCCTGAGGTTTGTCGACTGTGGAATGTAATCGTAGGGGATGTATGTCCCGCGGTACTCGTGGCCACAGGGGGCCGGCACCGGGGACATCCCCAACCGTCGGAAGACCTCCATAGCCCGCGGCATGTGGAAGGCCGAGGTCACGAGGATGAAGTTCCTCTCCCCAAAGAGTTTTTTGACTGCAATCGCGTTCTCGTAAGTATTCCGCGAAGCAGATTCCCACATGATCATCTCCCGTGGTACTCCCAACGCCATGGCGGCCTGGGCCACCAACGGGGCCTCCGCCGGCCGCCCTGGAACACCCACCCCTCCCACGAACACCAATCTCACATCTTCCCCGAGAAGCTTCCAAATGCGGATCCCCTCGACGAGGCGGGCGAGCGAAGCTTCGGAGAGGTCGCTCGTCACCGGACGCCTTGGCCCCCAACCCTCACCACCTGTGAGCACCACTATCGCTATGACCTCATCGCTTGGAGGGACGAGGAGTGCGGGATAGGCCTCTTCCAGCGGACGGAGGAGGAGGTCAGCACCGGGGGTGATTCCCAGGAAATAAAGGACGCTGCCAATGATCCCGATTAGAAGCGCGAGGCCCCGTCTCCGTGCTCGAACGGCCCACCCACAGGCTAAGACGAGCATGATGACCACGATTGCCAAGGGATCGGAGAGCCAGTCGAGGAACTCGTTCAACTGGAACCCCCTCCGAGCTGGACGAGCTCCTTCTCCCGAGATGAGACCCGGAGGAAGGGGAAAAGGAAAAGCGTCCCACCTGCCACGAACATCAAAGCGGGTCCCACTCCCAGGGCATCGGCGAGATGTCCCACCCCCGGGGCGAGGACAGCGAGGACAACGGTCTTGAGCTGGGACTCCACCGAGAGGCCAGAGGCCATCACCTGCTGCGGGATGACGTCGCTAAGGTATCCCACCATCATGGGCCGCCGCAGGTTCTGAAGGAGGTAGAGCCCCACGAAGGCAACGATGGCAAGGCCGTAGATCCCAATCCATGTCCCCACTCCAGCGAGTAGCAAGAGTCCAAGTCCGAGGAGGTATGCCATGTTCACTGCGAAAGGAAGTGACCGCAGCATCCCCTGGATCCTTCCAGCATTCTGGGAGGCGAAGGAAGTTCCAATGTGCAAGAGGAAGTAAACGATCCCTACAAGAAGTGCCGTGCGTTTATCACCGGTGAGGGCGAGGAAGAGTGGCAGGGCGAGGGCCTGGGACTCTAGAATCGGCTGAAGGTAATCCTTTGTAGCCTTGAAAACCCCATCGAAGGTCGCCGACTGGAGCAACCCCTTCAGAGTGTAGGAACTTTTGAACATGGACACGAACTCTCTCCCGGTGATGGCGAGCCGAGCCTTCAACCTCCGGGTCCAACCTCCCGTTCCCGAGAGCCCCGCCACCTTGCCATCGAGCTCCTTGGGATAGGTGAGGAAGAGACAGAGGCCGAGAAGGTAAGGCACGGTGGAGGCGAGGAAGACGACGCGATAGGATCCGGAGTAGAAGACGAGCCCCGCCGCGATCAGGGCCGCCAAGGCTGAGCCTAGCTGAGACCCTGCCCGAGTGTGACCGTAGTAATGGACCTTCAAGTGCTCGATCCCTTTGAGGCGAAGATATTCAAGGATCATCGCCTTATGTGTTCCACTGCGGAAGGTCTCGCCGAAGGCGAAGAGGATCATGGCCAGCACGTACGTCCAGAAGCCGAGCGCGGCGTAGAAGAGGAGGAAAGAGAAGATGTAGCTCGTGAAGGAGGCGAGCATGGCCTTCCTCCTCCCGAAGGCATCGGCCACTACCCCGGTGGGTATTTCCAGGAGGTTTGTAGCGATCCCGCGGACGGAGAAGAGGGCGCCGATCTCGAAGAAGGAGAGGCCCATCTCGCGGAAGAAGAGGACGATGAAAGGGTCGAAAAAACGCAGGTTCTTCAAGAACCCGTAGAGGCGGAACTTATAGTACATCCTATCCTTGGGGAACGTGGCGATACCCATGGTAGTATATATTGCGCCATAGAGGCGGAACGACCAAAAGCCTGCGAAACCATCCAGGAACGGAGCATTATGGGAACGGTCATTGCCGGACACCCCCGCGTCTGGACACGATCGTTTCCACAGAAATTTTTCTGAAACGCGATGTTGATTTTTTCGTTGTAGTCGGCTAAGATGTTGTTGTAGGCCGCAGTTAGTATGTGACCCCGCAGCTTTTGGGTTATTCCCTTTGGCATAGCGGAAGGTACATGTGAGCGGTCGAACCAGAAGAGGAAGGAGGGAATGACCCATGGCTACTGGTAGAGTTAAGTGGTTCAATGATGCCAAAGGTTACGGCTTCATCGAGCAGGAAAACGGGCCCGACGTGTTCGTTCACTTCTCGGCGATCAGCGCGTCCGGATTCCGGTCCTTGCGCGAAGGCCAGACGGTGGAGTTCGAGGTCGTCGAGGGTCCCAAAGGCCCCCAGGCCCAGAGCGTAACGCCGAAGTAGAAACCTGTATTTTCAGGATGAGTAAAAGGGCCCCTACGGGGGCCCTTTTATTTCACCTCCTCACCCGTACACTTGTCGCTGACGCCGGTGGAAAGGAGCTTTCATGAGGCCCACCCTCGTGTGTGCAGTGCTCTTAGTAGCGGCGGGCGTTGGGGTGGGGGCTCCTCTCTCCGAGGTCCTGGCCTTCGTTCCCTCGGGGGCCTCCAGGGTGACCGTGGAGGCCCCCGATTGGAGCCTGATCAAAGAGGGCATCGCCCCCGGGGAAGGGATCGAGGCCCTGGCCCGGGCCACGCTCCAGTGGCTCCCGGTCCCCCCGGGTTCGCCCTGGACCGGGTCCTCACGCACAAGGAGGACTGAGGTTGGGACGCGACGGATCTCGATTGGGAGGTCGGCATCGACTCCATGCCGCTCGTGTATGTCCTCAAGCTCATGGCCCCCGGGATCCTTGACGTGGTGGAGGAGAGTTTTTTCCTCCCGGGGCTTCGACGGCGTCCAGACGAAAAGCTTCGTGTTCTATACCTGTGCGCCCGATGTCGCGGGCCCCAGGCCCCTTACCGCCGATATCGCCCTTTGGAATACCGCCCTCGTTGAGAGGGGCTACATCGTCGCTCCTACCTCGCCGACGGCGGTGCTCACGGTCCTCGCGGCATGGTACGGGCTCCTCCCTTCCGTGGCCGAAGATCCGGGGGCGACGGCGTTCGGTTCCCATTTCCGCGAATCCCCTGGGGCAAGCCTCATGTTCGGACAAGAGGTCTGCCCCACGTTCCGCGCGCCGAAGCCCCTCGGGGAAACGGGTGGACTCCATCCCTACCTCGCCTTCGGGGTGGGATACCGTTACGCCGGGGAAAGCCCGGAGGGGGTAATCGCGTTCCATTACCCCGCGCCCGAGCCCGCATGGGCGGACCTCCCGGGAAGGCTGCACCTGGCGACCGAAGGCCTCAGCGTCAGAGCGGGGAGCCCTTATGTGTCCGTGGCCTTCGAGGTCCTCCGGGGGTTGGACAGAGGTGCCGGACCTCCTCCTCGCGCTGCGTCCTCTCGACGGTCAGCCGGGGCGTCTGTTGCGGCTCTTTTATTTCCGGGACATGGGCTTAGCCGCTTGTCCCTGAACGGTGGAAGTGGAAATGGGCACGTTTTCCATGGTGGCATACGACCCACGATCCGGGGAGCTCGGGGTGGCGGTGCAGTCGAAGTTCATCGCGGTGGGTGCGGTGGTCCCATGGGCCCGTGCCGGGGTGGGGGCGATCGCTACCCAGTCATACGCTAACACGAGCTACGGTCCTGAAGGACTGAGGCTCTTAGGCGAGGGCTTCTCACCGGATGAGCTCGTGGAACATCTCGTCGCCACGGACCCCGAGAAGGAATTACGTCAGGTGGGGGTGGTAGACGCCCACGGGCGGGCCGCGGCCTTCACCGGGCGGAAGTGCCTCCCATGGGCGGGCCATCTGGTGGGGGAGAACTTCGCCTGCCAAGGGAACATCCTCGCTTCCGAGCGTGTGGTGAGCGCCATGGCCGAGGCTTTCACGAGGACCCGGGGAGCGCTGGCGGAACGACTGCTCGCGGCCCTTGCCGCAGGCCAAGCCGCCGGGGGCGACCGACGCGGCCAGCAGTCGGCCGCCCTTCTCGTGGTCAAGGAGAAGGGTGGATACGGCGGATTCAATGACCGCTACATCGACCTGCGGGTAGACGATCATCCCCGACCCATCGAGGAGCTGCGACGCCTTTACGAACTCCACCTGCTCTACTTCGCCCCACCTGAACCCGAAGACCTTGTCCCATTGGACCGAGAGCTCCGGCGCAGGCTGCAGGAATTGCTGACGCACCTCGGGTACTACCGAGGCCCGGCCAACGGTGAACAGTCTCCGGAGTTCGACGAGGCTCTCTTCCGTTTTTGCAGCACTGAGAACCTGGAGGAACATTTACGGGAGGACGGTAAACTCGACCTCCGCATCCTCCGTCACATGGAAACACTCGTAAAGAAGAGAATTTAAATGGCGCCAAATTGGGCATTTTACTCTCTGGGATCTGGGAGGAGGCGAGGGTGAGCCTCGGTTCTCAGCCACTCGGGGAACGAGGGACTCGCGGACCTCGTTTCGCCTGAGAAAATGCCCCGCGGCACTTGGTCGCGATAATCGACCGCCCCGTCCCGAAGGCCTCGCTGAAGAAGATCCGGTATCGGCAACACGCCGGTGGGTCGGGCTCGAAGGCGATGGCACCGATGTAAGTCGTGTGTTCATAGGTCACTATCCCCTCGGACCGTCTATTCCCTGTTCGAAGGATGTGAAGGACGAGGGAAGACTTCCGGGCGTTGACATTCGTGAAGTTAGTTTTTTCAGGAATTTAGGAGAGGAGGGGGAGTAGAGGAGCTGACCGCCGGGGTGCGTATATGGCGGAGATATCCCTTGTCGCTGGAATCGCTCTGTGGACAGAGGCGTCCCTCTGCGAAGCGCATAGATGGACCGGGAGACGGGTGTAATGTGTATGTGCTTCAGCGGGATCGTTTTTTGTTCCCAAAAGAGGAAGCCTGGTGATTTCGGGGAGGGCGCTTCTCCATAGGGGGCCCCTCCTGAACCGGAAACCGAGGGAAATCGTCGCGCCCTTCTGAAATCGCTCGGGCTCTGGTGCCCATGGAGGCGGGGAGGCTCTCAAGAAAGCTCTTCTACTTCCTCCTTTCCTTTCTCCAACTCCTCGACCTGTTCGGCATCATGTCCCAACAGGAGGGCCAGGAATTCACCCACGTGGGTCTTCTCCTCCCGGGCGATGTCAAGGAGCACTTTCTTCACCCTCTCATCCGACGCCACCGTGGCGAGCTGCTCATACAAGCTGATGGCGTCGAGTTCGGCGATGAGGCCGAGCCGCAGGATCACACGTTCCTTAGTACGCTCATCGAGCTGAGAGAGCTCCGCAGGGTTCTTCGAAAGCACACTGCCTCCTTTCCTACTTCTGGAAGAAAAGGTAGAGGACCCACGCAAAGAAGAGGACTACCGCCACGGTCTCCAGAGGGTTCAACATCGGGAGCCATCTACCCCGCTCCAGCCGCTCCATGGGGGAAGCACATCCCTTCGTGATACAACGTTGCACCTCTTCCTCTATGAGGAGCTCGTTTGCACTTCCCGGACCCGAGACCGCAAGGTCCCCGACGAACACCACGGGTACCTCCACCTCTTCAAGGACGTATGCGTCGGCGAGCTTCATCATAAGCCGCCAGTTCCTCGGCGATAAGCCCACTTCGTACGAAATCACCCTAAGTTCAGGGTAACGCTCCGATAGTTCTGCGAGAAAGGTCTTCATGGGGGCGCATTGGGAACATCCCGCGATGTGGAAGAAGAGGAGCTCTACTTCAGCTGCAGCTGCCACGAACCCGATAAAGAGGAACCCGACCGCTATCCATTTCCTCATGATATTTAAGGTTAACCTTTTTCTCGTCTGTGGAACAAATTGAATCTTTTAAATGTTCCGGCATCAGGATCCAAAATCGATGATTTCCTCCAAAATCTCCCGTGCCTCGATGAGATCTTTGGCCTCGCGAAATCGCGCGCCCTCGGGGAAGAAAGAGCGGGCCCGTTCACTCGGGGAGATGAGGACCACCTCGCGGATGCCGGCCTGTAGGGCAGCAACAAGATCGTGATGTGAATCGCCCACGAGTACGGCCTCCTCCGGCTTAGCTCCCATGTGTTCAAGTGGGCGAAGGAGGGCTTCCGGTTCGGGTTTCAAGGCCCCATCCTCGCGGGTAAAGACGGCATCGAACGCGAGCCTCGTCTCACGGAGTACCGTCTCGGCGCTACGGCGGGAATTGTTGGTAACGAGTACACATTTGATGCCATGGTGCCGCAGGAACTCGAGGAGTTCCGCCGCACCGGTCACCGGCCTCCCCAATCTGACCCCCTCCTCTTCGAAGTGACGGAGGATCGCCTCCTTCTCCGCCCTTTCTTCCGAGGGGAGCTGTGCCAGGTGGTGGGCAATGGGGTAACCGTCGTCAGGAACGCCGATCCTTCGACGTGCCTCGCCCCAGTCTATGGGTGCGCTCCAAATGGTCCCGTCCATATCGAAGAGGGCGACCTTTATCACCATATCCCCTTTATTTTCACTGATAACAACGGGCAATTACGAGATCGGCATCTCGTAGATGCGCCAGGTCTTATAGCGGCGACCGCCCATGGCCTCAGCGGCTTTAATGATGAGGTCATTCTCTTCGAGGATCATGGAGGCCTCACATTCCCGGTATCCTCTCTCCCACGCGATGTGCATTGTCTCGTGGTAGAGGACGGCGTCCACGCCCAGCCGCCGGAACCGGGGGCGGATCCCGAAGAACATCAACCGCAGTTTTCGGATGCGGCGGCGGGCGAGGAGCAGCCGTGCGGCTCTCATGAGATCAGCATCCAGGGGCCAGTGCCACCGGGGGCGGAGCGGAACATTCGGGTCCGGGATGAAGCCGATGACCGCGGCTGGCTCCTCCCCCACATAAGCGAAGCGCACGAGCTCGGGATCCACGATAACCCGGAGGCTCTTGGCCATGGCATCCGCTTCAGCCTCGGACAGGGGAAGGAACCCCCAGTTCGCCGCCCAGGCCTCATTGTAAATCTCGACGATGAGGTCCACCTCCTCCCGCAGGCGTTTCAAGGAGGCAGGTCGGGTCTCGATTTCTCGGCGAGACCTCACCGCACGGGCGAGGCGCTCGAGTCGGGGGCTCTCCGGACTCTCGGGGGAAAACCAGTAGGCGTGGTAGTCCTTGACCTTGCTCAGGCCGTAACGTTCAAGGAGTTTCCCGTAGTAGGGGGGATTATGGGTGAGCTCCACCGTGGGCGGGGCCTCGAAGCCTTCTATGAGCACGGCCTGATACGGCTCATGGGTGGCGTTGGAGTAGCCGCCCGGGCCCCGCATCCTCTCCATCCCCCTCACCTCGAGCCACTCCCGCGCCCGGTCGAGGAGCGCCTTGGCCACAGAGAAATCGTCCACGCACTCGAAGAACCCGAAGAACCCGATCCGCTCGCCGTAGTGATCGTTGAAGCGGCGGTTCACCGCTGCCGAGACCCGGCCGAGCAGTTTCCTCCCCGCGCGGGCGAGGAAGTGGATCACCTCAGCGTGGCGGTGGTAGGGGTGCCGTGGGGTGAGGAGCCCCACGAGCCCGAGGAGCCTGTTCCCGAGGAGATCCCCCTTCAGAGGAGGGACGGCGTTCGGATCCCCGCGTTGTATGACCCACTGCACCGCCACGAAGTCCCGCAGGCGTCTGTCACCGAGGAGGATCTCCTCGACCCTGAACCTCACGCTCCGCTCCCCTCGTCCTGGGCCGGGGGGAGGCCGAGGAGCTTCCCAATGGCGGCGGCCGCCTTTCGTGCGCTATCCGGGGCTGCCAGTTCCCGGGCCCTCGCGACCCGATGGGCAAGTTCGCCCGGGTTTGAGAGCCAATGGACGAGGACCTCCGCCGCCGTACGCGGGTCCCCGGCGAAGACCCCTGCTCCACAGCGCTCCACCCAACGGGCGTTCTCTACCTCCTGGTAAGGAACCGCGTCGTAAATCACGAGAGGTAGCCCCATAGTGAGGCCCTCGGCAATGGACAGAGGGCCGGCCTTGGTGACGAGCACATCAGCTGCGGCCATCAAGAGCTCGAGTTCCTTCACGAACCCGAAGATGTAGGCCCGGTTCCGCCACTGCTTCCCCTCGAGGTCCCGGCGGAGACGATCGTTGCGTCCACAGATGACCAAAAACTGCGCTCCCCGGAGCGCCCGGTCGGCGGCCAAGACGACCTTTCCCAATTTCCCCATCCCCTCGCCGCCCCCCAGGAAGAGGACCACCGGCGACTCGAGGTCTAATCCGAGGCGTGCCCGGGCACCTTCCCGCGTGAGCCTCAATCGAACGAAGCGTGGGTGCACGAGGAGACCGATCTCCGAGAGCCTCTCCGGGGAAATACCAAGGGAAAGCGCCCTATTCCTCACCTCCGGGCTTGCGGTGAGGACGAGGTCCACCCCTGGGTGGAACCACCCCGCGTGGGGGCGGGCGAAGTCGGTGACCACGGCCACGAGGGGGACCTCTAGGCGGAGTCGCTCTCTTCCCGCGGCCGCAGGGCGGACGAGCAACGCATGGATCGCCACCAGAAGATCTAGCTTGAGGGGAAGCATCCGTTCCAAGAACTTCCTCCCCGCCCGGCCCTGGAAGCCGTCCAACGTGAACGGGAGTCGGTACAAGATATCGGTGGCGACGAACGCGAGGCCGTAGCTTCGCGCGCTCAGAGCGACCCAGCGGGCGTAGATCTCCGGGGCCCGACACAAGGGAAAGCCGAAGTATTCCCGGAAGACGTCGACGAAAAGGGGCTCGAACTTCCCCGGGTAAATTTCCTCGAGCCCCGCAGCAACTGCCTCTGCGGCGGCCCAGTGCCCACCGCCGGTAGCGGAGATGAGGAACCCGACCCTAAACATATCGTTCACGGAAAAAACTTACCTTCACGTCTTTCGTGACATAAAGGAACGTAAACAACGGGCTCGATTGGAAACTCAGCGGAAGATCGTCTCCTCGGGCTTAGGCCCGACGCCCACGATCCTCACCGGAATTCCCAAGGCGTCCTCAATATAGCGGATATAGGCCCGCGCCTCCTCGGGGAGTTCCTCCTCGGTACGGGCCCCCCGGATCTCCTCCCTCCAGCCAGGGAGGCGCTCGTAGATCGGCCGCGCCGTGGAGACCTCCGAGAGCAAGGCCGGGAACTCTTCTCGCCGCTCGCTACCGATGCGGTACGCGGTGCACACCAGAATCTCCGGGAGCCCCGAGAGGACATCCAACTTAGTCACCGCGAGCTCGGTGAAGCCGTTCACGCGCTGGGCGTAACGCAGGGCCACGAGGTCAAGCCAGCCGCACCGGCGGGGACGTCCTGTAGTAGCCCCGTACTCTCCGCCCCGCTCCCTCAGGAGCTCCCCGAGCCTCCCCACATCCTCGCTGGGAAATGGACCCTCGCCCACGCGGGTAGTGTAGGCCTTCAGGACCCCGATCACCCGCTCCACCCGGGCCGTCGGCACCCCGACGCCCCAGGGGATCCCGTGAACCGTGGTGTGGGATGAGGTGACGTAAGGATAGGTGCCGAAGTCGATGTCGAGCAACGTCCCCTGGGCTCCCTCGAAGAGCACGGTCCTTCCCGCGTCCAGTGCCTGAACCACAGTTCCCTGAGAATCCCCGATCTGTTCTTTGAACACGGCGTAGAACTCGAAGAGCTCCTGGGCCACACGCTCAGGGTCCATGGGGGGGCGTACGGGGTTCCGGTGAGCGGCCTCCATGTGGGCGAGACGGTCGCGGACGATATCTTGGTCTGCGAGATCTGCAAACCGGATCCCGAGGCGCAGGGCCCTGTCGGCGTAGGCGGGGCCGATCCCCCGGCGGGTAGTGCCGATGGCCTTGGCGATCCCACTCCCGAGCTCCATCTCCTTGTGGTAAGGGAGGATCACGTGGGCCCGTTCGGAGATGAGGAACTGGGGAATCGGACGCCCCTGGCGCTCGATCTCCTGGAGCTCCTCCCGCAGGACCCAGGGGTCGATCACCATCCCGTGGGCCAAAATTCCGAGGCACCCCTCCCGCAGCGCCCCCGCGGGAAGATGGTGGAGGTGGATCTCGCCGAAGGAGTCGACCACGGTGTGGCCGGCGTTCGGCCCCCCATTGAACCGGACGACGAGGTCCGCCCGCTCCGAGAGGAGGTGCGAGAGCTTTCCCTTGCCCTCGTCGCCCCATTGCGCCCCGATGATCGCTATTCCCGACATTTCCCCACCCCACGAAAATCATCCAACACCGAAAGCACAATCTCAAGGATCTTTTCTAGATCGATCGGCCGCCCCAACGCCTCCCGTAGGGAGACGGCCGTGTCCGCGAGCTCCTCCGGCAGGGGGTTGTTCACATTTATCCCGATCCCGAGAATCACCAAGCCCTCCTCATCTCCTTGGGTGCTCGTCTCGATGAGCACCCCACCGAGCTTTTTTCCGCAGAGCTGGAGGTCATTCGGGGGATCGACAACAATGGGCAGGTCGAGTCCCTCTCCGAGGGCCCGCGCCACGGCGCCGGCCACCTGGACGTGGGCCGGCGCCGGTGGGGGAAAGACCGCGGAGAGCCAAAGCCCCCCGGGAGGGGAGCACCACATCGTTCCCCGTCTCCCCCGCCCCCGCCGTTGCCTCTCCGCCACCACCACTACCCCCGCCTCGCCCTGCTCTCGGGCGACGTCTTGGGTGGAGTCGACCTCGGTAAGGCGAATCAGTCTCCATCGTGACGCGTGACGCGTGACGGGTTTCGAGTTGGTTTTGGATAATGGATCTAGAGGGGGCGGCTTCAGCGGATCACCCATCACGATTGATGCGGCGGAGGTAGATCTTCCCGGCTTTGCCGTGGATCTTCGTCGCGAGGCGCTCCCGCTCGTCTCGGCGTCGGTCGCCCACGTCCGCCGCGAACTCGACGGTGTACTCAGCGTCGGGGAAGCCACCCTCCCTCAGGGAGGCCGCGAGAACTTCCTCTCTGATGCGGTCAGGAAAGCGCCGGAAGATCTCGGTGATCTCGCCCTCGTAACCGATATCGATCCGATCGGTAACTTCGAACCCCGCTTCCTTGCGGGCGAGCTGGATCCGGTGGATGAGCTCCCGCAGGTCCCCCTCCGCCCGGAGCTCCTCGTCGAGGACCGTGTCCAGGGCCACGACGGCCCCGGCCTCCTCGAGGAGCACGTACTCGGAGGTGGTCTCCCACGAGACCTTCACGTCGGCTGGGGTGAGCTCTACCTCCCGTCCATCCACCACCAAGGTGGCCTTCCCCTCTTGCAGCTTCGCCCAGAGGGCGGCATGATCTGCCTCCTGGAGGGCCGTGGCGACCCGCGGGGCGAATGCCCCGAGGCGCGGCCCCAGCGAGGCGAAGTTGGGGGAGAGGACCGGCCGCCGCAGATCCTCCAAGCTATCTTTGAGCACCACCTCCTTCACATTGAGCTCCGCCTTTACCAGCTCCCAGAGCTCGGGGGGGATCTCCTCATCGCCGGGAGCCTTCAGCACGTAGAGCGTCCTCAGGGGCTGGCGGACCTTCACCTTGGCCAGGTTCCGCGCCGCGAGGCCAAGGTTCGCCACCGCCCGGGCCCGTTCCATCCATCGCTCTAAGGCCTCGTCTCGCTCCCCCAGCTCGGGCCAGGGGGAGAGGTGTACCGACTCGGGGTCACCGTCGGCCTTAAGTGACTGCCACATAGCCTCGGCCAGGAAAGGGGTGAAGGGGGCGATGAGCTTGGAGAGCGTCTTGAGGGCCGCGTAGAGGGCGTGGTAGGCTGAACGCTTGTCATCGGTCCACTTCCCGCCCCAGAACCTGGGCCGCGAGAGGCGGATATACCAGTTGGAGAGTTCGTCCACGTAGCGCTCCAAGGCCCGGCAGGCCTCCACCACTTTGTAGGCATCGAGGTATCGGGTAACCTCCGCCACCACGGCGGCGGTGCGGGAGGCAAGCCAACGGTCGAGGGACGGGCGGTCTTTCGGGACGGGCATGTCCGGGGAGAACCCGTCGATTCCAGCGTAAAGGGCGAAGAAATCGTGGGAATTTTTCACCGTCTCCAGAAACCCGGCCCGGGCCTTTCGCACCCCTTCGAGGGAGATCCGGCGCACTGTCCAAGGAGCTGATTCGGACGCCAAATACCAGCGGATGGCGTCGGCTCCGTACTGGTCGGCCACGGGGAGGGGATCGATCACGTTCCCCCGGGACTTGCTCATCTTCTGTCCCCGCTCGTCAAGGCCGAGTCCGGTCACCAGGACCCTCTTGTAAGGGGTCTTCCCGTGAAGGAGGACCCCGGTGACGAGGAGCGTATAGAACCATCCCCGAGTCTGGTCGAGTCCTTCGCAGATGAAGTCCGCGGGGTAGTTTTCCCGGAAAAGATCTTCGTTCTCGAAGGGATAATGCCATTGGGCGGTGTGCATAGAGCCCGAGTCGAACCAGGTGTCGAGGACGTGGGGGACCCGTTTCATCTCGTCCCCGCAGTTGCACTTTAGGGCCACCCCGTCCACGTACGGCCGGTGGAGTTCCACCGTCCGGGCGAGGTCGGGGTCGATGGCCCGCGCCACGAGCTCCTCTCGGGAGCCGATGACGAGGAGTTCCCCGCAGGACTTGCACTCCCATACGGGGAGTGGAGTTCCCCAGAAACGGTCCCGGGAGAGGGCCCAGTCACGCATGGAATTCAGGAAGTCACCGAACCGGCCCTGGCCCACGTGCTCAGGATGCCACTCTACTGTCTCGTTCTCGGCGATGATCTCATCCTTCCTCACCGTGGTGGCGATGAACCACGACTCGAGCGCATAGTAAAGGAGTGGAGTGTCGCAGCGCCAACAGAAGGGGTACTCGTGCTCTACCGTGCCGGCGCGGAAGAGGCGACCCTTCCTCCGAAGGTCTTCCAGGATCACGGTGTCGGCCTCCTTGACGAAACGGCCCCGGGCCAGGGGGAAGATCCCGGTGAACTTCCCGAAGAGGTCCACTGGCTGGACGAACGGGAGTCTTTCCTTTTTTCCGAGCTCGTAGTCCTCCTCGCCGAAGGCCGGGGCGATGTGGACGACGCCCGTCCCCTCCTCCATGGAGACGAAGTCGGCGCCCACGACGCGATACGCGTTATCCTCTCCGGCAACGAGGGGGTAGAGGGGCTCATACTCCTGCCCCACGAGCTCCTCCCCGGTGAACTCTCTCACGACCCGAGCGTCCTCCTCCAGCACTGCCTGAAGCCTGGGCTTCGCCAGGATCAAGCGCTCCCCACGGTATTCCACTTCCGCGTAGGTCGCGGCGGGATCCACCGCCAGGGACACATTGGCAGGCAGGGTCCAGGGTGTGGTGGTCCAGACGAGAATCTTCACGTCGGGGGCATCCTTCAGGGGCATGAGGACGGTGATCGAGGGGTCCTCCGTGGTGCGATAACCTTGGGCCACTTCGTGGGAGGAGAGGGGGGTGCCGCAGCGGGGGCAGTAGGGGAGGACTTTGTGGCCGCGGTAGAGGAGGCCCTGCTCGTGGATCCGCTTTATTGCCCACCACAGGGTTTCGATGTAGTCGTCGGTCATAGTGACGTAGGGATGCTCGAGGTCGATCCAGAAGCCCATGCGCCGGATCATTTCCTCCCATTTGCCGATGTAAAAACGTACGGACTCCTTGCACTTCTCCACGAATTGCTCCACGCCGTAGGAGATGATCTCGGGTTTACTCTTAATGCCGAGTTCCTTCTCCACCTCGATCTCCACCGGCAACCCGTGGCAGTCCCATCCTGCCTTCCGGGGGACGTGGTGACCGCGCATCGTCTTGTAGCGGGGGAAGATGTCCTTGTAGAGCCGGGCGAGGAGGTGGGCGAAGTGGGGGACGCCGTTCGCCGTGGGCGGCCCCTCGTAGAATACGAATCGGGGTTTCCCCCCGTTCTGCGCGACGCTCCGCTCGAAGACTCTCTTCTCCTTCCAGAAACGGAGTATCGCCCCCTCTCGTTCCTTGGGGTCTTTCTCTATCCTCACCGGCTGAAAGGGCATCGCTTCTCCTCCTTTTTGACACATATACCGACAGGAATTGCCCGAACTGGTTAAAAATACCGGAGAGCCTCTTCTCGGCCTAGTTCCCTGCCCCCTGGCGGGGCAGGATAATGAGGGGTCCGCGTATGAATCGGCCCATCTGGACCTCCTCAGCGATTATAGGAGAGAGGATGCAAACCAACAAGCGTCGGGCATCCTGGGCAGTAAACCGGGGTTCTCATCGCAACAATCGGGAGACGAACTTTTCCTCGCCCAGGAGCCCTCGGGGCTGCAAGATGAGGATGGCGATGAGGATCACCCCCACGAGAACGATTCGGAGGGCGCTGGCCTGCACATCGGTGAAGGGGAGGTAGCCGGTGAGGAAGTCGGTGGCGGCCCATAGGCCCCAGATGAGGAAGGCCCCCAGGATCGCCCCCTTATTGTTCCCCGAGCCGCCGGCCACGAGCATCACCCACACGATGAAGGTGCCGTAGAAGGGTTCGAACTTCTCCACGCTTAGGAACCGGGCGTAGTGGGCATAGAGGCTTCCGGCCATCCCCATGAGGGCCGCACCCAGCACGAACGACTGCAGCTTGAACGCGGCCACATTCTTCCCCTGGGCGGCGGCCGCCACCTCGTCTTCCCGGATCGCCCGCAGGACTCGGCCCCACGGGGAGCGCAAGATCCGCTCGAGGAGCCAGTAGAGGACGGAGAGGGTGAGGAGGACCAACGCGAGGTAGAACCAGTTGTACCCCCCCTCGAGCAGCCGCCGGGTCCAGTCGGGGAGCCCGGGATGAGAGGAGAGTAAACCGGCGATCCCCTTCTGGATTGAGGGGAAGAGGGGGGAGGGGATGTTCTTTATCCCCCAGACGCCATTGGTGAGCCAGGCCTCGTTCTTGATGATGAGCCGGAGAACCTCGGCGATCCCGATGGTGGCAATGGCTAGGTAGTCTTCACGGAGCCTGATAGTGATCCATCCGATGAACAGGGCCAGGGCGGACGAGACCAGGGCGCTCCCCAAGAGCCCGACGGGGAATGGGAGCATCCATCCCCCGAAGACCCGCCAGTCAAGGCTCCCCGGCGGCGGGCCCGAGAGCAGGGCCGAGGTGTACGCTCCGATGGCGTAAAAGCCTGCGATCCCGATGTTGAAGAGGCCTGTGTACCCCCACTGGATATTGAGGCCGAGGGTGAGGACCGCGTAGATCCCCGCGGTAATGGAGAAGAAGACGAAGTAGTTCAGGACCCCGACCAAGGTCTCCATTAGCGCCTCCCGAAGAGTCCCTGCGGTCGCAGGATCAACATCAGGACGAGGATCCCGAACGCAATGGCTGGCTTATAGGCGGTGGAGACGAAGGCCGTGGAGACTTCCTCCGCCATCCCGATAAGCATCCCCCCGGCCATGGCTCCGTAGGGGCTCCCGATCCCCCCGAGTATCACTGCCGCGAAGAGGGGGAGAAGGGCCTGCCAGCCGAGCTCCGGGGTGATGAGCTTGTTCTCTATCCCCGAGAGGATCCCTCCTGCCGCGGCCAACGCCGCCCCGATTCCCCAGGTCCAGGCGATGATCCGCTCGGTGTTGATCCCCGTCACCTGGGCTAGCTCGGGGTTATCGGCCATCGCGCGCATCGCCTTCCCCACCTTGGTGTAGGTGAGGAAGAGATGGAGAAATAGCACCAACAAGGCCGCGAGGCCGATGATGAAGAGCTGGTCAGCCTTGAGCCTCACCCCGAGGATGTAGATCGCCCGTTGGATCTTGCGGGAGTAGTAGTAGGGATCCGCACCGGCGGAGAAAAGGATGACGTTCCGCAGTACGAACGCCACCCCCACCGAGGCCATGAGGCGCATCACTGGCCTTGCTCGCCGTAACTTCCGATACACGATCCGGTCGATTAGTATCGCCAGGAGCGCCGTGCCCACGAGGGCGAGGAGGAAGGCGGGTACCATCGCCGGGCCGAAGGAGAGCTTCCCGAAGCGGCCCCCCAGGATTCCCAGGGACCGGAAGAGGAACAGGAACCCACAGGCGATATACGCGCCCGTGGTCATCAGGTCACCGTGGGCGAAGTTGGCGAACCTAAGGATGCTGTACGTGAGCGAGAGTCCGATGGCGCCGAGGGTGATCACGCTCCCGGAGACAAGACCGTAGGCCACGAGCTGGGGCAACCTCTCCCACATCCGTCAACCTCCAAGGAAGAGTTTTCCGATCTCCTCGTTCTCCAGCATCTCTTTCCCCGTCCCGTGAAACCGATTCCGCCCGTCCACTAGGACGTAGCCCCGGTCGGAGATGGCAAGGGAGTGCTTCGCGTTCTGTTCCACCACGAGGATCGCCACCCCGGAATCCCGGATCGTCTGAATGCTTCGGAAGACCACGGCAACGAGGTTCGGCGCCAAGGCAGCTGTGGGTTCGTCCAAGAGGAGAATCGCGGGGTCGAGCATTAGTGCCCTTCCCATGGCCACCATTTGCCGCTCGCCCCCCGACATCTTCCCGACTCGCTGCCGACGCCGCTTCCGGAGCACGGGGAAAAGCCCGTAGACACGCTCCAGCCGGCCCTTGATATCTCCCCGCAGGGTGAAGGCCCCCATCTCCAGGTTCTCCTGTACGGTAAGGGAGGGGAAGATGTTGTCCACTTGGGGGACGTAGCACATGCCGAGCCGCACGAGCTTGTGGGGAGGAAGGCCGGTCACCCCCCGGCCATCGAGGAACACCTCCCCCTCACGAGGCCGCAGGAGGCCGAAGATGGTCTTGAGGAGGGTGGACTTTCCCGCGCCGTTCGGGCCGATGATGGTGACAATTTCCTCCCTCCCCACCTCGATGGAGACCCCGTGGAGGACCTCCATATCTCCATAGCCGGAGTAGATATCCCGTGCCTCAAGCAACGGCATACTGTCCGCCGAGATAGGCTTCGATTACTTGAGGGTCCTCCCGCACCTCGGCGGGGCTGCCCATAGTCAGGACCTTCCCCTCGCTCATCACGATGACGGGGTTACAGAGGTTCATTACCAAGTCCATGTCGTGCTCGATGAGGAATACTGTGATCCCCCACTCGGTGACGAGCTCCCTGATTCGCTGGGCGAGCTTTTTCATAAGGGTGGGGTTGACGCCGGCGCCGGGTTCGTCCAAGAGGACCATCACCGGATCGGCCATCAAGGCCCGGGCCAGCTCCAGCAGTTTTTTCTGCCCTCCGGAGAGGCTCTTGGCGGGCTCGTTCTGGAGGTGGCGGAGGCCCATAAATTCCAGAACCCCTTCTGCTTTGTCACGTATTTCCCCTTCTTGACGGCGTACGAGGAGCGGGCGGAAAAGGGGATTCCAGACCCTCTCCCCAACTTGGAACCTGGGAACTACCATGAGGTTCTCGAGGACCGTCATCTCACCGAAGATCCGTGGAATCTGGAAGGTTCGGTAGAGGCCGAGGTGATAGAGACGATAAGGGGGCCAGCCGGTGATGTCGCGCTCCTGGAAGAGTACCTTCCCCCTGTCGGGCCTATAGAAACCACTGATCAGGTGGAACAAAGTTGTCTTCCCCGCCCCGTTAGGTCCGATGAGCCCAGTGATGGACCCTTCCTCCACCTGAAGGGAGCAATCCCTCACCGCCCAAAGCCCGCCGAACCGTTTGCTCACCCGCTTGACCTCTAGCATCGTCCGCCCCAATAAAAACAAAAATGCGGCACAGTGTGCCGCTTATCACAACCCATTGGCAGAAGCCAATGGGCCTTTCAGCCCATAAACCAGTGAAGCCCCTGTAGTACCACCTCCCCCTTCGTCATCGTATAAACGCCCCCTGGAGTCAACATTTTCCAGTATATACAGCCTCCCTCGAAGCACGTCAAGAGAATGTAAATAGGCCAGGACATGGGGACCGGCTCCCGCTTGCACCGGGACTGTGCCCAATCTCTTCGCTCCGATTGCGTAGGACGCACGGTTCACACCGGGAGGCGGCGATTCCCCCAACGTGCAACGTGCAGGCACTCTCCTGGCCGTTTGTATTCAGTGGACGAAATGTCCAACCCCATAGAGACCGACCTCAATCTACCATCCGAGCGGTGTTGATGAGAACCTCTGGGTGCCTCTCTCTCGGAGGGTACCGGGGGACGCTTGTCCCCCGAAGCCGCTTCAGTTGTGAGATCCGATCTGATGAAGGATTTCCTGTGATTTTCATTGAGGAGCTCGAGCTCGTCCAGGATCCCCCTATCTCCTTGCGGAAGGCGTGTTTGTACCTGGGCCGCCATGCCCCGATTAGCTCCACGATGCTCTACCCAGTCAAACGGATCTCCACAAGCTAAACGGCCATTCTTGGGAGGAGCGTTTCCTCTCTTCGGTAACACTTTCAATGAGGAACATCGCCCTCTTGACGTAGACGCAGGAGGTATCATATATAGGATATGTGCCCTGGTGATTCAATATGCGAACTAAAGTGGTTGTAGTGAGAAAGGAGGTGATGGAGCGGAACCTGCACTGGACGGGGTACTGGTTCCTTATGATGTAGGGCACTGCTCCCTTATTCTATGTGGAGCAGTGCCAAAGCGGAGCACAAAAAGCTCCGTTTTTTTATTTGAAAGGAGGGTGGGATGAAAAAAATCTGTATCACGTTAATCTTCGGGCTCTTTGCCATTTTTGCGGTTTTCGGGGCGGAACCTATCAAAATCGGCGGCCTTTTCCCCCTCACCGGTCCCCTTTCCCCTTACGGAAAAGAGATCGTCAACGGGGCGAAGCTCGCCGTACAACAGATAAATGCCCTCGGAGGGGTGCTAGGGCGCCCGTTGGAGCTCGTCGTCCGTGATACCGCCACTTCCCCAGACGTGGGCCGGGACGCCGCGGCGAAGCTCATCGAGATCGACGGCGTCGTGGCCATTGTGGGGGCCCTGGCGAGTGGGGTGACGCTGGCCGTCTCCAGCGTCACGATCCCCGCCCAGATCCCTCTCATCTCCCCGTCCTCCACCTCCCCGGCGATAACAGAGCTCACGGACAATGACTTCGTCTTCAGGACTTGCCCCTCCGACGCTCTGCAGGGCGTGGTGGAGGCACAGCTGGCCCGCAACCTAGGCTACAAGAAAGTCGCCGTCATCTTCGTGAACAACGCCTACGGCCGGGGCCTCGCCGAGGTGTTCAAGGCGAACTTCGAGGACGAGGAGCACCTCGTCACCGCGATGATCCCCTACGAAGAGAACAAGCCCTCCTACCGGGGCGAGGTGGAGCAAGCATTGGCCGGGGATCCCGACGCCATCAACCTAATCGGTTACCCCATCGACGGGAACAAGATCATCATCGAGGCCCTGGAGCAGGGTTACGAAGGCGAGTTCCTGTTCCCGGACGGGATGAAGGGTGAGGGTGTGACCCCCGGGCCGGCCTGCCCGGCGGAGGGGCCGTGTGACGAGCAGTACCTCGACGGGAGCTTCGGGACCGCCCCGGGTGCCCTGGTGGTGGCGGCCAGGGCTGCCTTCGAGGCAGACTACGAGGCTGTGTTCGGGCCGAGCGGCATCCCCTTCCGTGCTGAGGCCTACGACGCCGTGGTGCTGATCGCCCTGGCCATCGCCGCCGCGGGCGAGGCCTCCGGGCCGGCGATCCAGGCGAAGCTGCGGGAGGTCGCCAACCCGCCTGGGGTCGAGGTCACCTACGGCGAGCTTGGCAAGGCGTTCGCGCTCCTGGCCGAGGGCAAGGACATCAACTACCAGGGCGTCTCCGGGCCGATCACTTGGAACCAGTACGGTGACGTCGCCGAGGGCGCCATCGAGATCTGGGCCGTCAAGGACTGTCAGATCCGCTCGGTCTGGGTAGTAGAGGTTAGGTAAAGGTAGGGCACTCCCTCCTTTGTCCAAGGAAAGGGGCTGCGTGCGCGGCCCCTTTCTTTTTTGCCAATGTTCTAATCCCGTTTTTTGAAGGAGTGGCGCGATGAAGCCTGGCCTTCCGCGGGCATGCGCTTCACACACAGTTGTACCCAATGCTATCCTCGATCTGGTGGCGGGACCGTGATACCGTGATCGAAGCCATCAGCGGGTGATCTCGAGCTCTACCCTGTTCTCATGGGAAAATCTGCCCCCCCACCGAACATGCTCCGATGAACGCCCCGGCCTTCCCTTCGAACTCCGCGGGGAGCCCGAGGATCATTACTTCACCGGAAATTCTTGAGGCGCGCCGGCGAATTCACCGCTTCGGCACGGGCCTCGCCCTCGATCCCCGGGTAGAGACCGTTTCGCTGCGCAAAGCGGGCGGAATAGATTCCCGCACAGAAGGGGTGAGTCGCTATGAATAATTCCGGCGGCATGGGTCCCATATCGCCTCTCCCTTATCGGCCGGGAGGTCCACCACCAACCGATGTCTCCACACCTCGATTTCGAAAGAGACCCCCTCCCGATAACTTACGTTTGCCTCCATCGCCGGTCGATCTCCCTCTCCACCATACCGCTTCCGCGGAACCACTCCACCGCCCGCCTCAGGGCTTCTTTGGCCGGAGTCTGGGGGAACCCGAGCTCTTCCACCGCCTTTCGGGGGTCGTAGAACATGTAGTGGCGCGCCATGCGCACCGTGTCGGGCGTCATCCGCGGGACGCCCCCGAATGCTTTGCAGAACCAGGCGTTGAGGTACGCGAGGGGGAGCGCCACCGCGTAGGGGATTCGGAGCCGCGGCGCGGGGAGCCCCGTGATCTCGGCGAGGATTCCCAGGAGTGCCTTCATCGAGACGTTTTCTCCCCCCAAGATGTAGGGCTCGCCGGGTCTTCCCTTCTCCAATACGAGGAGGTGTCCCAGGGCCACGTCCTCGGCCGCCACCACGTTCATCCCCGTGTCCATGTAGGCGGGGACCTTGCGGCGCAGGAAATCCAAAATCAGCTGCCCTGTAGGGGTGGGCTTTACGTCGTAAGGGCCCACGGGATAGCTCGGGTTGACGATGAAGACGGGGAGCTTCTTTTTATGCGCGAACTCGAGCGCTACCCGCTGAGCGAGGAACTTGCTTCTCTTGTAGTCGCTCACAATGTGCTCCGGGTCCACCGGGGTCTCCTCGGTGGCAGGTCTTTCCCTGCTCCCCAGGCCCAGCGCTGCTACCGAGCTCGTGTACACGACACCCTCGACGCCGAGCTCCAGCGCTGCCCGGAGCACGTTCCGCGTTCCGTCCACGTTCACCTCATAGATGAGTCGTTGGGGCCGCACCCAGAAGGAGTAGAGAGCCCCTACGTGGAAGACGACCTCGCATCCCTCCATTCCCCGTTTGACCGAAGAGAGGTCGCGGATGTCGCCCTCCACCACTTCGATAGGGAGGCCCACGATGTTGCGGCGGTCGGAAGCGGGACGCACAAGGGCACACACGGAGAGACCCCTCTCAAGGAGGGCCCTAACCACGTTAGCCCCAATAAACCCTGTGGCCCCGGTGACGAAGGCTTTCACCGGCACTCCGCCCTAACTCACCACTTCGAGGAGCCGAAGTAACCGTTCATGGGGCCGAAGCGCGAGAAAGGCCAAATGCGAAAGTAGGGTTCCCCGATGAACGCCCTTTCCGGTACGAACCCCCAGTAGCGGGAATCGTAGGAGTTCATGGTGTTGTCGCCGAGGACGAAATAGTGACCCTCGGGGACCTTCGTGGGAATAACGCCGTAACGCATACGAGGATCGCCGGCCCAGTAGGTGTGGTCCGCGACGAAGGGAGGAACCTCCCCGTCCACATAGACCATGCCCCCCTTGATCTCGACGGTTTGGCCCCCCACGGCGATGAGGCGCTTGACATAACGGGCACTGCGGGCCTTATACCGGATCCCGAGGTCGGAGAGGTCGTCGGCGTCTGGCGGCACCGCCACGGAAACCTCCACTCGGCTCGCCAACGGGGGCTCTCCCCGCAACACGGTAAGGGAAAGTTCCTTCCCTCGCGCGGCCTCGATCCTCTCCTTCAGCACCAATAGGTGGGAGATAGGCTCCCCCCCGACGCCGATGGTGGGCTCCCCGGGGTAGACGAGCCAATCCCCGGGCTCTAATCCGGCGACATCCGCGGGACTCCCCTTCGCCACCCGCGTGATCTTCAACGATTCCAAGTGCCAGAAGACAACCACGTCCCCTGGTACGGGATCGCGGAAGTAATAGGAGATGCGGTCGACGAAGAAGCGGTCCCCGGGCTTTATCGTGGGGATCATTGATTCGGAGGGGACGTACATATGGACCGTGACGAAGTTGATAATGAGGAGGGCGATGATCACCGCCTCGACGATGGCCTCGACCCATCCCAAGAGGTAAGCCACCACTGGCCCGGGGTACCACCCGAAGCGCTGTACCAACCGGACTATCGGTGGCGGCTTCTTCTTTTTCCGGCGGCGTCGAATCATTTGATGTGATGAATGTTAGTATAGCGACGCAGGTAGAAGGGGCGTGCCTGGCGCACCTTCTGGGAGCGCTTGACGACCTCGATCTTCTGGACGCTGGGCGAGTAGAGGTAGAAGGTCCGCTCGACCCCAATCCCGGCGGCGATCTTTCGCACCGTTACCGTGGAGCGGGCCCCGGAGCCAGCTCGCTTGAGTACCACCCCTTCGAACACCACAGTCCGTTCCCGGGATCCCTCGCGGATCCGCTCGTGCACCCGGATCACGTCTCCAGGGCGAAATTCAGGGATCTCCTTTTCCGTCGTAAATTTGGCCTCCACTAAGCGGACGAGATCGTCGTAGCCCATCATCCTTCATCTCCTTTCAACCGGTCCAGGATAACCGCCACCGCGGCCCGGACCGAGAGGTGATTGTAGGCACTTTTTTCCCGCACCGGAGGGAGGAGCGCATCGCAGGCCCATAGAAGCTCTTCGGCCATGCCGTTCCCGGTGCCGAAAAGTAACAATACCGGCTTCCTCTCCTCGCGCAAATGCCGCCGCGCCTCCTCCCAGCCGATCTGAGGGTAGGGAAGGCCGGATCGGGCGGAAGTCCCCCAGAGGAGGGGGACCTCGCCCTCCCGCTTCGCCACCTCCGTGAAACACTGCTCCAGGTCGTCGGCCACGGAGATGATTTTCACTGCCTCCCTGCGGGATGGACGCTCCGCGAACCAGAATTCGAGGATTCGCTCGACGATCGCGCGCTGACTCTCCAGGGGATGCACGATGAAATACCGGACCACGTCGTAGGTACGACAGCTCCGGGCGATATCAACGACATCCAATGAGGTGATGGCGGTGGCCACCACCCCGCCCTTCAAGCTTTTCATGGGATAGTGCATCAGCGCCACGTACAGGTTCGCCATAGCTTCAGGGATCCGGCTCGAGGGAAAGGCCAAGGAGGTCGGGGCGGTTCTCCAGAGTCTTGCGCCACGCCTCCCGCTCGCGGAAGTGGGCGATGCGTCGGTGGTCCCCGGAAAGCAGAACCTCAGGCACCCGCATCCCGCGGAAGACCCGAGGACGGGTATATTGGGGATATCCCAAGCGGGGTCCGGCGAAGAAAGAATCGGTAGCGGCCGAACGATACCTCCCCACGACCCCGGGGACCATCCGCGCCACGACTTCCACCACCACCGCGGCGGGGAGCTCGCCACCCGCGAGGACATAATCGCCGATGGAAAGCTCGAGATCCGCCATCTCCGCCACCCGTTCGTCCACTCCCTCGTAACGCCCGCAGAGGAGGGCGAGGGCCCCTTTTTTGGCAAGTTCCCGGGCGAGGCCCTGGTGGAAGGCCTTCCCTTGGGCGGAGAGAAGCACCACATAGGGCCGCCCCCCGATCTCCCGGGTGATCGCGTCCACGGCACGGAAGAAGGGCTCCGGGCGCATTACCATCCCCGCCCCACCCCCGTAAGGACGGTCATCCACGATCCCCCGGGGATCCGGCGCGAACGCCCGGAGGTCGTGAACGTATATCTCGATGAGCCCCTTTTCCACCGCCGACCAGAGGACTCCATAGGCGAAGAAGGGCGTGAGCATATCCGGGTAGATGGTCACGATATCGAACCTCATTGGACTTCCACCACGGCCTTGCGCCCCGCCCGCTCACAGAGCTTTTCCACCACCAGCGAGATCGCCTCGAAGTCTTTCTTCTTCATCCTGCGTCGCACCACCCGACTTGGCCGAAGGATCAAAAGGTCCAACTCCGGGGTCCAGACGTGATTAATTCGGAACTCTCCGGGGGCGATGTGGGAGAGGATGTAGCGGGTGATGTCAACCGGTAGCGTCCTCGGCTCCCTCTGCTGGTCTGGGCTCTGCGGACTTCCCGCCCTCTTCGGAAGCGTCCTTCTTTCCGAAACGTTCTTCATGCCAGAGCTTCATCACGCCGGCCTTTGAGAGGACGCGCTTAGCGGCGTGGGTAGGCCGGGCCCCCTGACGAAGCCACTCCAGCGCCTCCTCCATATCCACCGTGATCTCCCATGGGTCGGTGAGGGGGTTTACGTGGCCGATCTTGGAAATGACCTTTCCGTCACGCTTCTCCGTCGCCTCTACCACCACGATTCGGTAACTCGGCTGCTTCTTCTTCCCGACACGTTGCAGTCTTATCTTCACCGCCACAATTTATCACCTCTCTTGGGATGTTACGACCGTTCATTCACCGGGCCTTGAGACCCAGCGTAGCCCACGTGGCCAAGTTTACTTCAAAGTCCGGGGGGATTCTCCCGCAGGAGCTGCTCCCAACCGGGGGGTAGCTTGCGTTTCTTGCCGAGCTGCTTCATGAGCTTCCGCATCTTCTCAAACTGGGAGAGGAGACGGTTGACGTCTTGGACCGTAGTGCCAGAACCTCGGGCGATCCGGCGTTTTCTGCTAGCGCCGATGATGTGAGGGTTCAGGCGCTCTTCGGGGGTCATGGATTGGATAATGGCTCGGACCTTGACTAGTTCACGCTCGAGCTCGGGGTCGTCGGCGATCCGACCGAAGCCCGGGATTCGGGAAAGGAGCTGGGAAATGGGCCCGGCTCTACGTAGGGCCTCGAGCTCCTCCAAGTAATCCTGCAAAGTAAACTCCCCGGTGCGGACCTTTTGGGAGATTTCCTCCAATTCCTTCCCCGCGACCTCCTCCACTTTCTCGAACAAGCCGGCGACGTCACCCAAGCCCAGGATCCGGTCTGCCATTCGGGTGGGGTGAAAGACCTCGAGGTCCGGGGGGTGCTCACCCACCCCGATGAACAAGACCGGGAGCTCGGTGGCATAGCGCACTGAAAGGGCCGCCCCGCCGCGGGCGTCACCGTCGAGCTTGGTGAGGACGACGCCCGTCGTCCCAAGGGGGAGAAAGGTCTTCGCGATCTCAACCGCCTCCTGCCCCACCAACGCGTCCAGGACCAAAAGCACGTCCCCGGGAGAGAAAATCCCTGCGAGCTCCCGCAGGAAGTCCAGGGCCTCCCCTTGGCCTGGGAGCAGTCCCGGGGTGTCGATCACGATGGTGTCCGCGGGGACTTTGGGAGACTCGCGTACCGCGGCCCTGAGCTCCTCCACGGGGTTCGAGCCGCCGCCCCGGAAGGGGATCTCGATCTTCTCCGCCAGGGTCCCGAGTTGCTCCGCCGCCGCGGGGCGAAAGGGATCGGCGCAGAAGAGAAGAGGGTGGCGGCCACGCTTCCGCAGATGGAGGGCAAGCTTCCCCGCGGTGGTGGTCTTCCCGCCTCCCTTGGGACCGACCAGCATCACCAGGGCCGGCTGTCCCTTGAGCTTCAGGGAGACGGCTTCCCCGCCCATGAGCTCTGCCAACTCGTCGCGCACGATCTTCAGGAGCTGTTGGGCAGGAGTAAGAGCAGAGAGGACCTCCTCGCCCACAGCGCGCCCACGGATCCTCTCGGTGAGTTCTCTCACCACGGGGAAGTAAACGTCGGCGGAGAGGAGGGCACGCCGGATTTCCCGCAACCCTTCCCTTACATCCTCCTCGGAGAGGCGACCCTTCCCCCCGAGTTTTCTAAATACCTGGGTGAGCTTTTCCGTTAGGGACTCGAACACACGGCCAGTCTACTTGGGCGGGAGGATCAGCTCAAGGAGATCGGTGGTGTGGAAGACGCGGGCGAAATCGGGGTGGGAGATCACCTCGAGGAGCAGCTCCACGTTCGTCTTCACCCCCGAGACCTTGAAACGCTTGAGAGCGGAGTACATCCGGAGGCGCGCCTCCTCGCGGTCCTCACCGAAGGTGATGAGCTTCGCGAGGAGCGAGTCGTAATAGGGGAGGACTTCCATCCCCTGGTAGAGATGGGTGTCGAGTCTGACCCCCATTCCCCCGGGAAGGGACTCAATGTAGATTACTCCGGTGGAGGGAAGGAAGTCGTGTTGTGGGTCTTCAGCGTTGATACGGCACTCCATAGCCCAGCCCCAGAATTCGATTTGCTCCTGGCTGTAGCCCAGGGGCTCCCCCTTGGCGATCCGGAGTTGTTCCCGCACCAGGTTCCGGCCCACTCGCACTTCGGAGACGGGATGCTCCACCTGGATCCGGGGGTTGATCTCGATGAAGAAAAACCGGTCCTCCGTCACCAGGAACTCCACCGTCCCCGCCCCCACCAGCCCCACGGCTTCCGCGACCCGGATCGCCGCCTTCCCCAGGGCACGACGCATGTCCTCGGAGAGTTCCGGGGCCGGTGCCTCCTCCACCACCTTCTGGTGCCGCCGCTGTACGGTGCAGTCCCGCGTGCCCCAATGGACAATATGGCCCTGTGAGTCGGCCAGAACTTGGACCTCCACATGCCGGGGGTAGGGGACGTAGGCCTCGAGGTAAACGCGGGGATCGCCGGTGGCGGCCCTGGCCTCTCGCTGGGCCTGCCGGAACGCGGGGAGGAGTTCCTCCGGGGAGCTCACGAGCCTTATTCCCCGGCCACCCCCCCCTGCCACCGCCTTGAGGAGGAGGGGATACCCGATTCCCTCGGCCTCGCGGGAGAGCTCTTCCTCGTTCTCGATGGGTCCAGTGCCGGGGAGGATCGGTACCCCGTTCTCGACCACCCGCTCCCTGGTCGCGACCTTGTCCCCACAGAGCCGCAAGACCTCCGAAGACGGTCCGACGAAGGTGATCCCCATGTCCTCACAGGCCTCGGCGAAATCGGGGTTCTCCGAGAGGAACCCATAGCCGGGGTGAACTGCGTCGCATCCAGTGACCTCACAGGCGGCAAGAATCGCGGGGATGTTCAGATAGCTTCGTTTCGCGGGGCCGGGGCCGATGCAGATCGCCTCGTGGGCGAGGCGCACGTGCAGGGTCTCCCTCTCGGGCTCGGAAAAGACGGCCACCGCTTTGAGGCCTTCCTCGCGACAGGCCTCCAGGATGCGCAGGGCGATCTCCCCGCGGTTGGCAATGAGGACCTTTTCCATCTCACTCCGGAGAAAGCTTGAACAGGGGTTGACCGTACTCCACCGGGCTCCCGTCCTCGACCAAAATTTCCTCGACGACGCCGTCCAAGTCGGACCTGATCTCATTCATCACTTTCATTGACTCGATGATGCACAGCGTCTGCCCCTCCTCGACCCGGTCTCCTACCTCCACGAAGGGAGGGGAGTCAGGGTTGGGTCGGCGCCAAAAGGTCCCCACCAGGGGCGAGCGGATGATATGGTGACTTTCTTCCTCCGGGGGCACGAGCTCCCCTTGGGGGAGAACTCCTGCGGGATGAACCTGGCCCCCGGTGACGATGGGGAACTCCCGCTTCAGGGTGATCCTGCGCTCCCCCTCGACGAGGGTCAATTCGCTCAGCCCTTCCTCTTTGAGCAACGCGCTCAACCTCTTCAATAGCTCGAGGTCGATGTCCACCTTTTCCCTCCTTGGATGTACAACCCATTGTACCCGCCCCCACTTCGTGGGGAGCGATGCACCGGGCCGAGAGGGGCAGAATTGGCCGAAGCGCTACCTGACTGTTCCGAGCATATGATGCCGGTTGAAAAACGAGTATAATTTTTTGGTGGGGTGATGTAAGGGTTGTCTGCGGGATCGCAAGGATTATTGTTATTCCTGCTGCTCCTTCTTTCTGCGTTAGCCTCGGGATCGGAAACGGCCCTCACGGCTCTCCCTGAGCTTAAAATTCGGTATCTTTCCGAGCGCCATCCTCGGAAGGCAAAGGCTTTGAAACACCTCTTGCGGGAGCCCAACGATTTCATCACCGCCCTCCTGATCTTGAACAACTTGGTCAACGTCGGGGCCTCAGCCCTGGCGACGTTGCTCTTTCTGCGCTTGCTCCCCGAGGGCGTCCCGAGTTTCGTCACGGGTCTTGTCTCCACCGCGGTGATGACGGCCTCGTTGTTGCTCATCGGTGAGATCACGCCCAAGAACTGGGCGAAGCACCGGGCCGAGACTTGGACCCTCATCGTCGTCAATCCCGTGTGGAAGCTCACCAGGTCTCTCAGCCCCCTGATACGCGCTTTCCGCACCACCGCCCGCTGGCTCTTGCGCCCTTTCGGAGTGAAACTCGAGGAACGGGAGAGCACCTACGAGGTCGAAGAGGAAGAACTCTGGGAACTCGTCAAGATCTGGCAGGAGAAGGGAGTCCTTCCCTATCACGAGGGGGAGATGATCCGCCGGATCCTGGAGCTCGAGGATACCACCGTGGAAGAGGTCATGGTCCCCCGCACCGAGATGAAGGCCATCGAGGTGAACACCCCGTTCAAAGAGGTCCTCGGGTTCGTGGTAGAAGATGGCCACTCCCGTTACCCGGTGTACGAGAAGATCCGCGACAACATCGTGGGCATCCTTTATGTCAAGGACCTCTTGGCTTTATTTACGAACGGTGAGGAACGGCCTCTGCGGGAGCTCCTCCGCCCCGTTTACTACACTCCAACCACGAAGCCCATAAACGTGCTCCTGCGCGAGTTCCAGCGGGAGCGGGTGCACATGGCGGTTGTAGTGGACGAGTACGGCGGCGTGGCGGGGATCGTGACCCTGGAGGACATCCTCGAGGAGATCGTGGGGGAGATCGAGGACGAGTACGACAAGAAGCGAGCCAAACAGCTCATCAAACGCCTCTCGGAGAACGAAGCTCTGGTGGACGGCGATGCCGAGATAAAACTCGTGAACCGGACCTTGGGTCTCGACCTCCCCGAGGACGAAGGGGTGACGATCTCGGGACTCCTCCTGCACACCCTCGAGGACCTCCCCGATCCCGGGGCCCGGGTGAAAGTAGGGCGGGCCTTGCTCACCGTGGAGGAAGCCACTCAGCGGGAGATCCGATCGGTTAGAATCACCATACTTCCCGAGGAAGAGGAAGAAGAGAAATAAAAACCCGGGAGGGGAGAATGAGATTTTTCTTTGCCTTTCTTCTGTTTTTCGGCTTTGAGGTCGCTGCCGCGGAGATCCACATCGAGGCAAGCTTCAGCCCCAAAGACCATACGATCGTGGGGGTTCAAACGCTGAACTATGAGACGGCGCCGCGGGAGGCATACTTCCTGCTCCTCGCGAACTTGGGGCGGGAACCCAATCCCCATCTCTCGGGAAGGGCGCAGGACGAGACCTATCCCTACGGTTTCGACCCCTCGTGGACGGTGATCGACCGTGTGCTCTGGCGTGCTGAGGGAGGGGAAGAGGAACTTTCCTATGAGCTGCTCCCCTTTCCCGCCGCGATGCAGACCTATTCGCTGGAAGATGGAATCCTGCGGGTGACCCTACCCGAAGAGGCGAGGGGAACCCTGGCGATCCACTTCCGCACACGGTTCCCCGCGACGGCCATGGGTGAACCAGGACGCATCGGGGCGATCTACACCTGGCGTTTCGGCTGGCATCCTCTACCCTATCCAGTTACTCTGGAAACCTGGGAGGAATACGGCTTCAGGCTTCCCTCATACCGGTACTCCCTCGAGCTCTCGCTCCCCACAGGCTGGGTCGCCGCCCTCCCCGGGGACTGGGTCACTCAGGAGGAACGTGGCGAGCGCGTAATCTACAAGGTCGAGTGGGACCGGCCTGTGCGGGCCCTTTCCCTCTATTTTGCGCCCGAAGGGGAACTGGGCTCCTTCACCCTCGAGGCGGCCGGGCTCACGCTGATGGGTTGGTACCTCCCTGGCTTTGAGGATGAAGTCCGGGCCTTGGCAACGCGGGCCCTGGAGATCCTCGCCTGGTATGGGGAGCGCTTCGGGCCGTGTCCCTACGGGCGGATACTCCTCGCCATGCATCCGAACGAACCCGGGACCAGCTTTACCGCCGACGGGATCGTGTTCCTCTCCCGGTGGTATTTCGACCGCATGGACCTTTCCGCCAAGGGGATCCTCTCCCGGGTGACACAGTTCGTGCTGGCGCACGAATTGGCTCATCTATGGTGGGGGATCGGTGTTGGGGTTGACTTCAACGCGGAGAACTGGCTCTCGGAAGCCTTCGCCCAGTACTTCTCTGTCTCCTGGTTTGAGGCCAACTACGGGGTCGAAGGGGGAAACACCTATGTTCCCGAGCTCAAGGGGCTCGGCGAGGAAATGGCCGAGAAGATGTTCGGGTTCGTGAACCTGCGCGAACATCTAGTGGAACTCCCCTACCTGCGGACGACCTTCATGGGGTTCGACGAGGCGGTAGTTAAGCCCTACAAGGATGTGCGCTACCACAACGCCGATTACGTCCGCATTTATGACAAGGGCTATCTCATCGTGCGTGCTCTGGCCCATTATCTAGGTGATGAAGAGTTCCAAAGTGCCCTGAGAGAAGTACATGCCCGCTACGCCGGAGGAGAGCTTACGGTCGAGGATTTCCGCACGGTGTTGGAGGAAGTATCGGGGGTAGACCTTGGCGAATTCTTCTCGGCATGGGTGACCGGCAACGCGTGGGCCGATTATGAGGTGACCTCCTTCAACACCCACCATCAGGACGACGGGGCTTTTGTGACCGAGGTCCGCCTCGGCTTCCAGGGGAGCGGCCCCCTCCCCGTGGAGGTGGTCCTTGCGGGAGAGGGAGAGGGTGAGGAAGAGCGCTTCACTTGGACCCCGGATCCCAATGCACCAATGGAGGTGGTTACCGTGACCACCCCCTTCCGCCCGGCCCGTGTCAGCGTCGATCCCGAACACCGGGTCCCCGACGTCGATCGCCTCAACAACCACTATCCCCGGCGGTTCGTAGTCATCTTTGGGAAGAACGACTTCCCGTTAGACGCCTATTACCTGGAAGTCTTGGATCCCAGCAGCGGGGCAATTCAGGGGGGATACCTCGACCGTTTCGCCTGGGCAATTTATCCCCAAGAGCGGTACATCACGGGATTCGTGCGCTACGGGCGGATAGGGGAGTTCAACGCCTGGGCTCAGGTACGGGACGGCGATGGACTGATCGGGGCCATCGCTTGGACCCAATATCTCTGGACGACACCTGACGTGGGGATTACCGGGGGGTTCTGGCAGCTCTCCGGCACCGCGAGCATCGGGGCGTTCAAGCTCCCCGACACCGAAGTGGTCCCCTTCCTCGACCTCACCTGGTTCGAGGTGACGACCGAGGTCTACTGGGGGAACCTCTCCCTCCTCTACAGCGGCGACGATCACCGCTTCTGGCTCTCGTTAGGGAAAGAGATGCACCTCGCCCCCCGCACTTACCTCCAGCTCTCGGCCGGGTTCGGACGGGCCACCGAGGGTATTCCCGAGCTCCTCACCTTCGGTCTGGAGGAGCTCTTCTCCTTCCAAGGCAGGGGCCACGAGAAACTCATCTTCCAGGGGACCCTGTGGATCCCGCCGTGGGAGGAGAACTACCGCATCGGTGGGCTCTTTCTCCTCAACCGGGTCCTCCCCGGTGGATTCATCAGCGCGGCACAGCTCGACGGGGGGCAATGGGTGGCCGAGGGCGGATTCGTGCTCATGGCACGGCTCGAGGCCCTCGGCGGCTTCCTTCGCTTGAACGTCTTTGCCGGGGTGGTGTACCCGTTGCTCCCTGAACCGGGCGAGGGGAAGCTCTTCTTGGGCATCGCCCGGGGGTTCTGAGGGAGGAGAGATGCGGGTATCGCTCCGTTGGCTCGCGGAATACGTGGACCTTCCCGAGATCGGGACCGCGGAGCTCGTGGAGCGCCTCACCCTGGCCGGCCTGGAGGTGGAGGAGGTGCACGAGCTCGGGCCGGTGGAGGGGGTGGTGCTCGGGCGGATCGTCTCGGTCACCCCCCATCCGAACGCCGATCGCCTTGAGGTCTGCGAAGTAGAGGCAGGGGAGAAGACCTACACCCTCGTCTCCGGGGCACCAAATTTAATTGAGGGGACGTGGGTTCCCTTGGCCCTTCCCGGGGCACGGCTCCCCTCTGGGACCGAAGTGCGGGCGGTGACGTTCCGAGGCATCGTCAGCCAGGGGATGATCCTCTCCGCTCAGGACCTCTCCCTGGAGGAGAAGTCAGCCGGGATTTGGATTCTCCCTGGACCCGAGGGGGACGAAGACCTCGGGGAACTCCTGGAGTTTCCAGACACGGTCCTCTCCCTCAAGATCACCTCCAATCGGCCCGACCTCCTTGGGATCTACGGCATTGCCCGTGAGGTCGCAGCCCTCTTCCGGATGGACCTCCGAGAGCTTGACCTCTCGTTCCCCGAGGGAGGGTCCGCCATCGACTTCCGGGTGACCCTCGAGGACCCTGCGGATTGTCCCCGGTACATCGCCCGGGCGATCTCCGTGGAGGAGGGGATGGTTCCCCTCAGATTCGCGGCCCGCCTATACAAGGCCGGGATGCGCCCCCTCCACCCCATTGTGGATGTGACCAACTACGTGATGCTCGAGCTTGGCCAGCCCCTCCATGCGTTCGACCTCGCGAAGATCCCCAGCAAATGGATACACGTACGCCGGGCCCGCCCGGGGGAGCGGATGCGCACACTGGACGGGGTGGAACGGGACCTCACACCGGAGGTCCTCCTCATTACCGACGGTGCACGCCCCATCGCCCTCGCAGGGATCATGGGCGGGGAGGACACCGAGGTTTCGGAGGAGACACGGGCGGTGCTCCTTGAGGCAGCGAACTTCACACCGGCCCGGATCCGCCGCGGCTCCCGAGCTCTAGGGCTCCACACCGAGGCATCGCTACGGTTCGAACGGAATCTCTCTCCAGAACTCGCCGAGCTTGGCTCCCGCCGCACCTGTCACTTCTACGCGAAATTCCTCGGAGGCATCGTCGCCCAGGGCGTGGCCGAGGCCTTTCCGAATCCTCCGAAGCCGAGGGTGATTCCCCTCCGCAAGATTCGGGTAGCGGAAATTTTAGGCGTGGAGATCCTCAACGGGGAGGTCAGGGAAATCCTCGGGCGGCTTGGAGTCGAGGTCCATGACGAGGGCGAGGCATTTTCCGCGCGGATCCCCCATCACCGGACCGACCTCGAGCGCGAGATCGATCTAATCGAGGAGATCGCCCGGGTCTACGGGTACGAACGGATCCCCCGAGCGGTGCCGGTGGTCCCCTTGCGGCGGGGCGGGAAGGACCCCCGGGAGGAGTTCGTGGATGAGGTGAGGCAAATATGTGCCTCGCTGGGGCTCTTCGAAGTCCTCACCTCAGGGCTCGTCCCAGCGAGCGCCGCCGAGGTAGTGCTCAAAAACCCCATGGCCGCGGGGCAGGAGGGCCTACGGGCCTCGCTCCGCCACGGCCTCCTAGAGGTCGTGCGGGGCAACTTCGCCTCCCAGGCTGATGGGGTAGCCCTGTTCGAAGTGGGCCGGGTTTTTCTCACGCGGGAGGGGAAGGTGGTCGAGGAGGACCGCCTGGGGGTGGTCCTCGCAGGGCGGACGAAAACCCCGCTCGCGGGCAAAGAACACTACTCCCCCGCACATCTGAAGGGCGTGCTCGAAGCAGTCCTCGCTGCGCTCCGGGTGAAGGACATGCGGCTGGGCGGTATCGATGCTCCCTGGCTCCACCCCTACCGCCGAGCCGGAATCTATTTGGTGACATGTGACGCGTCACGCGTGACGGATACCGAAAAAGGGAACCAGTCACCCGTCATGCGTCGCCAGTCACGGAGGTTGATCGGCTGGCTCGGGGAGCTGACGGCGGAGGCGGCGGGTGACGTCCCGGGGTGCCCCCGGGTCCTGATGTTCGAGCTCGCCCTCCCGCCCCTGCGTGAGGCCAGGGCCGCGCCTCGGTTCGCACCCCTCCCCCGGTACCCCGCGTCCAAACGTGACATCTCCCTCCTCGCCCCAGAGAACGTCCCAGAAGGGAAGGTCCGCGAGGGGATCCTCGCGGAGGAACTCGTAGAGTCCGCCTTCCTCTACGACCTCTACCGCGGGGAAGGGGTGCCGGAGGGGTTCCGCTCCCTCACCTACGAGGTTGTCTTCCGCCACCCCGACCACACCCTCTCCTCCGAGGAGGTGGAAGGGGCGGTGGAACGGCTCCTCGCGCGCCTCGCGTCCCTGGGTGTCGAGCTCCGCCGCTAGGCCATGGAACGGGTGGTGATCACCGAGGGACCCGAGGAGACGGTCGCCCTAGGGGTGGAGCTTGCCGCCGGGCTCCGGTCGGGGGATGTGGTGGCCTTGGTGGGAGGTCTCGGGGCGGGGAAGACCACCCTCGTCCAAGGGATCGCTCGGGGTCTCTTCGTGACCGAAAATGTTTCCTCGGCGAGCTTCGTTCTCGCCCGCACCTACCGGGGGAAGATGTCTCTCCACCATCTTGACGCCTATCGCATCGAATCGCTGGAGGAACTGTTCGAGGTGGGACTCGATCGGTACCTCCCCCCGGACGAGGGGGTCACGGTGGTGGAGTGGGCGGATAAGATTTACGATCTCATCCCTCGGGGGGCCCTATGGGTGACGATCGAATTCCTGGACGGGGACCGCCGCAAGTTCACCCTACGGCGCCGCCCCGCGGGCTCACCGCGGTCTTGACCTTACCGCGGCTTCCCTCAACCGTGAGAGCACCCGGGGAAGGTCTACGGGCTCGTAGAACTTCGGGGAGAGGCCGCAAGGCGGGGTGATGAGGTCGCCGGGACGGAAGTCACCGATGTCCGCCGGGGAACGGATTCCCCATGCGATCCGTTTTCCCCGGCGGGGATAGTAGAAGGAGATGTCGTAGCGGGAGGCGTCGAAGCTGATGATGTCCAATAGATCGCACGCGAACAGGAGATCCCACTGCATGTTACCGCAGACGTGCACCCCGCGGACCACGGGGAAATCGGCGAAGATATGTGTCCACAACTCCTCGTAGTCGAAGCCTGCCTGGCCCAGTGCGGGCTCGTCCAGGAAGAGGATCACCTCCTCGGCCCTGAGCCCATCCAAGATCGCCTCCACGTGGCGATATACCCTGATGAGGGCCTCGTCGGGGTCGTAGCCCGAAAGGATCACGGTGGCCGGGCCGATGGCCTGGACCTTGACCACATCGAAGGTATGTTTCTTGAACTCCGAAAGGCACGAGAGCTCCCCCGGCCGCTTGATGTAGGAGAGCATCGCGTCACCGAGAAGGGGAAGCTCGGGGAGGAAGGGGATATCATGGCGGAGGCTGTACGCCACCGCCTCCGCGGGATCCCGCAGGGGGAGGGAGCCTATCTGGGTCACGATCTTCTTTTTCTCCTCATAAAGCTTCATCCGCCTCTCCTCCGAACTTCCTCAGGACCCTGAGATAGGCCCGATTATGCCCGAGCCACGTTCGGAGCACACGCCGCCCCTGAAAAGCGAAGTACGCGTTTTGCAGCTTTAACCCGAGGGCCCATCTAAGCCCCCTCCAATAGGGGTAGAACCTCCTATAGGCCCAGATGGCCAGCTCCTGAAGCTGCCACGGGGACATGTGTTTGGGGCGAAACACCACGTGATGGCCGTCGTAGTGGGACCAGTCCCTGTCGAAGATGCGGCCTTCCCCGTCCAGCCTCCGATAGAGCCGGGTGCCGGGGGCGGGGACCAGGATGAAGAACTGAGCCGTGTCCAGTCCCAGACGGATGGCCGATAGTACCGTGTGCCGGATGGTTTGGGGAGTATCAGCGTCCGCCCCCAGGACGAACATCCCGTGCACCGCGAGCCCCTCCCGGTGGATCCTGTGCACCCCCTCTCGGACTTCCTCCGGGGACTGGCCCTTGTTCCACTCCTCTAGCGCCCTGGGATTGAAGGACTCGATCCCGATGTAAAGTCTGGTACAGCCCGTCTCCCGCATGAGCCGCAGTATTTCCCCCCTCTTGGCCACGGAGATTCTCTCCTGTACCGACCACTTGAATCGGATCCCCGCCCGCCTCATCGCCTCGAGCAAGGCCAGGGTCCTGGGTGGATGGGCGGAGAAGTTATCGTCCACGAAGAACACGTGCCTCCTTGGGAAGGCCTCCTTTATCCTTTTCAGCTCCGCGACCACGCTCTCGGGGCTGCGGTAGCGGGTCTTCCTTCCGAACATCTGGACCACGGAGCAGAACTCGCAATCATAGGGGCATCCCCGGGAAGTCTGGACGGGCACCACGTTTATCCGCTCCACCCCCTGGATCAGGGACAGATTGGGAAAGGGGAGCCGGTCCAGATCCTCCAACCGGGGTCGTCCGGGATTGTGGACGATCTCGCCTTGGTCCCAGTAGGAAAGCCCGGTGATCTCCTTCAGGGCCCGGGCGTCCCCGCCCCGGAGGCGCTCCACCAGCATGGGAAACGCGGACTCCCCCTCGTGGCGCACCACGAAATCGGCCCCGTTCCTCAACGCCTCTTCAGGGAGAAAGGTCACATGGGGCCCGCCCATCACCACCCAAATCCTCCTCCCCGTGGTCCTCGCGATCTCCTTGAGTCTCGCGGCGATGCGATAGGCCCGGGGAGCCAAGTTGGTGAGCACGGAGATCCCTACCAAATCGGCTTTGGCCGCCTCGTTCCAGTTTATCGGAGCCAATTTCTCGCAGAATATCCTCACCACGAGCCCCATCCGCCGCAGGATCTCGCCCAAGATAGGCAACCCTAAAAGAGGCGTGCGGGCATGGGAGAAGAAATTAAGCCCGCCATGAGGCTCGATCAACACCACCCGTTCCAACTTCGGCATCTTCGCTCCTTGAGACACTTTTACCCCGCTCTTTTCGGAGGACAAGGTGACACGGGTTCGGATAGATTCTCCGGGTGGATAAACTAGGATTCGATGACCAAAGGATTGGAAGGGAATTCGTTGAGCGGCGCGATTCTTGCGGGAGGGAGGGGAAGACGGCTCGGCGGCGACAAGGTCGGGCTCGTGGTGGAGGGGACCCCCGTACTGGTGAGACTCCTAGGGCTCCTGGACGAATTCTGTGCCGAGGTGGTGGTGGCGATTGGGGAGAGGCGCCCGCTTCCCTTCCCGGTCGGGGCGAGACTGGTCGAGGACGCATTTCCGGGGAGAGGACCGCTCGCGGGGATCCATGCCGCCCTTACGGCGACCGCCGAGGAGACATGCCTCGTGGTGGCCTGCGATATGCCCCTCCTATCCCGAGCGCTCTTGGCCCGGCTATGCCAGGAGGCCGTGCCGGATAGGGCCGTGGCGTTCCGCATCGGAGGCTACATCGAGCCCTTCCCCGGGCTCTACCCCCGGGCGCTCCTGCCCCGGCTGGAAGAGGCCCTCGCGACGGGAGCACTTGGGGTTCAGGACTTCCTTCGCCGCGTCCCCGCTCGCCTCCTCTCCGAGGAGGCCGCCCGCCAGGCGGATCCGGGACTCCGCTCCTTCACAAACGTGAACGATGCCCGGGGTCTCGCGGGGCTCTCTCTCCTCACGGGGGAGACGGGGTGAGGCGAATAAGGGTGCGCCGGTTCGAGGCCGGGTTCCAAGCCGAGGTCGACGACTGGGTGGCAGAAGAGGGGTTCGTGGTGCTCTCCTTCACCAGGGGAAGGGAGCGCAAGTTCGTCATCACCCCGGAGAAAATCAGGGAGTTCGTGTACGGCCACCTCCTGGGCGAGGGCCTCATAAAGGATCCGGGGGACGTGCGCGCGTACGCGGAGGCTCTCGACCTCCGGCGGGGGCTGCCGGGCGAGGTAATCCGAGTGGAGGTAACCCTGCGCACGCCCCCCGAGATCGGAGATCCGGTGGAGATCGTCTGGGCCCCTTGTGGGGAAACCGTCTCTGCCGAGGGGACCGAGCTCCGTCCCCTGGAGCCCCGGCCCCTCATATCCCCGGAGGCCCTGCTCGAGATCCCGGGGTTGGCCGGTGCGGAGGCGGGAGACTTCCGCCTCACCGGGGCATACCACTACGCCTTCCTCTTCGACCCTGTCCCCAAGCTCCTGGCCGCCGCCAAGGACATCGGCCGCCACAACGCCGTAGACAAAGTCCTCGGCGTGGCGCTCCTCGGGGGCCTCGACCTCGGGACCGCCGTCCTCTACACCACGGGGCGGGTGACCGCGGAGATGGCCCTCAAGGCCCTGCGGGCGAGGGTGCCGCTTGTGGCCTCGCGGGGGGCAGCGCTGCTCGGGGCCGTGACCCTGGCCCGACGTTATCGCTTGGGGCTAGTGGGGTTCCTCAGGGGGCGCCGGTTCAACCTCTACGCCGGGGAGGGGTGGCTCGTCCCCTGAGCCATAGCTTATGGCCAGATCATTCCCACGGCCCTTGACGACTTCACGAACGCAGGGGTATAGTGAATTTCAATCATGTTGCACCGGACTGATTGGCCGTTCCGTGTCCCCGACGCACGCGAAGGTCCCACGAAGGTATACGGTCCTCCACGTGCGTGCCATCGCGGGGGATGTACGTGAGCAGGTTGGCCTTCCTTGCGGGGCTTACGTTCCTCCTCATCGTGGTATTCTCCTTCGTGGTGATCCTCTTCTTCTTCCCCGAATCCACTATCCTGGGGGAGAGCTTTCAGAAGTTTCTCACGGCCTTCAGCGCGTTGAGCTCCATGATCGTGGCCACTTCCCTCCTCTATTTTCAGTACTGGACGATACAACAACGGACCCCCAACCCGGTGATAGCCAACACATCCCTCCGGGCCCCGCGCCCGGACGGGCTCACGGAGGGGGAGGGCCTCTTGCTACGGATTACCGTTGCCAACCCCGGCGACGGTATCATCTATATCCTCTCCGGCCTCCTAACCTTCGAGGATCGCACGCTGGCGGCGGAGCCCGATTCCCTCCTCCCACCTCACTCAACCGCCTCGTTCGAAGTGGAGCTTCCTGCGCGTCCTCTCGACAAGAGAATAGACGAGCTGATGGATGACGACTACCGAGATCTCCGCCTGGAGTTGATCTACATATCGGGGCTGAAGCAGAAGCGGAGGTCTTACGGCGTCGTCGGCCGCCTTGCACTCGCGCAGGACGGGGTGAAGTTCATCCCCTATCTCAAGCTGTTGGGAAAGAAAGCTCGGTCTTCCTGAGCCCAAGGGGCGGTGTTACTTCCCTAGAGGATTTTCTCTCCACGGAAGATGCGGCCGTCGGGGTCGCGACGGAACGAGAAGCCCCGTTTCCCTAACAGCCGGACGATGCGGACGTTCTCGGGCACCACTTCCACCACCAATCGCCTCACCCCGAGGCGCCGGGCGGCCTCCAGTGCCGTATCGGTTAGCAGGCTTCCCAGACCCAGGCCCTGCCAGGGATCCGCCACGAGCACGCAGAACTCGGCCGTCTCCCCATCGGGGAAGAGGCACAGCCTCGCCTCGCCGAGGAGCTTTCCCTCTCGCTCGGCCACCAGGATGAAGTCGCTCCCGGGCTCACATTTGCAGAAATCTCGGGGGCGGGAAAGGATGATATCGGCGGAGCGGAGTTCGAACCGCCTCCAGAGCGTCTCCCGGCTACAGGACCGGATCATCTCGCACCAGGAGGCCATATCACCCTCCGGGCGGAAGCACCTCAGGATGACCTCGCTCCCGTCCCGCAGCACCATCCGCTGCGGCGCGAACACGGACATACAGGCTCTCCGTACAGCCTTCTATTTTCCTACAGGCTCGATCCGAACCGCGCAGACCTTGAACTCGGGGATCTTGCTACGGGGGTCCAGCGTGGGGTTGGTGAGGGCGTTGGCCGCCGCCTCCCCGAAGTGGAAGGGGATGAACACCGTTCCTTCCGGGACCCGAGCGGTCACCACCGCCGTCACCGTGATGGAGCCCCGCCGGGAAGATACCCGGACGCGGTCCCCGTCCCCGATCCCTAGGCGCGCGGCATCCCGGGGGTTCACCTCCACATAGGCCTCAGGAACGAGTTCCTGGAGCCCAGCTACCCTGCCCGTCATGGTGCGGGAGTGGAAGTGCCACCGAACCCGCCCGGTTGTCAGAGTGAGGGGGTATTCGGGGTCGGGGAGCTCCGCCGGGTCCCGGTACTCCACCGGGTGGAACCTCCCTTTGCCCCGCACGAACCGGCCCTCGTGGAGGAAGGGGGTCCCGGGGTGGTCCGGGTCGGTGCAGGGCCACTGGAGCCCCCCTGACTCAAGGCGCCCGTAGGATATACCCCCGTAGATGGGGGCCAGCGAGGCGATCTCGTCCATGATCTCGGCGGGACCTGAGTAGGACATGGGATAGCCCAGCCTCGTCGCAAGCTCGCAGATGATCTCCCAGTCGGGTTTGGCCACCCCGGGGGGAGGGACGGCCCGCCGCACCCGCCGCACCCGCCGCTCGGTGTTGGTAAAGGTCCCATCCTTCTCGGCGAAGCTGGCCGCGGGAAGGATCACGTCGGCGAAGCGAGTGGTCTCGTTGGGAAAGATGTCGATCACCACGAGGAATTCCAGCCTCTCCAGGGCCTCGGCCACATGGGAGATGTCGGGATCGGAGACCATGGGGTTCTCCCCCATGATCACCATAGCCCTCACCTTCCCCTCCAGGGCTGCCTGGAACATCTCCACCACGGTGAGCCCCGGCCGCTCCGGCACCTTCACGCCCCAGGCACGCTCGAACTTCCCCCGTACCTCGGGGTCGGCCAGTTTCTGATATCCCGGGAGCACGTTGGGGAGCGCCGCGAGGTCGCAGGCCCCCTGCACGTTGTTCTGGCCCCGCAGGGGGTTTACCCCGGTGGAACGGCGGCCCACGTTGCCCGTGAGCATCGCCAGGTTCGCGATCGCGAGGACGTTATCGGTCCCGGTGGTGTGTTGGGTGAGCCCCATGGAGTAGAAGATCATCCCCCGTTCCGCCTTACCGAAGGCCCGTGCCGCCTCCACGAGCGCATCGGCCGGGATCCCGGTGATCCCCTCCACGTTCTCCGGGGTATACCTCTCCACGACCTCGGCGAACTCCTCGAAGTTCTCACACCTCTCCCGGACGAAGTCCCTGTCCCAAAGGCCCTCCTTCAGGATCACGTGGCAAAAGCCGTTGATCCAGGCGACGTCGGTGCCCGGCCGCTGGCGCAGGTGGAAGCGCGCGTGTTCAGCGAGCTCGATCAGCCGGGGGTCGACCACGATCAAGGTCGCTCCCCGCCGTACCGCCCGCAGGATCTCCTGTGCGATGACGGGGTGGGCCTCGGTGGTGTTGGAGCCCGTGACGAGGATGCAGTCGGCGTCGACGATCTCGTCGATGGAGTTGGTCATGGCCCCCGACCCGAAGGCCGCCACGAGGCCCGCCACCGTGGGGGCGTGACAGAGCCGGGCGCAGTGGTCCACGTTATTGGTGCCGATGGCGGCCCGCATGAGCTTCTGGAAGAGGTAGTTCTCCTCATTGGTGCATTTGGCAGAGGAGAGGCCAGCGATGGCGTCCGGCCCGTATCTCCCTTTGATGGTGAGGAGCCTCTCCGCCACCAAGTCCAGGGCCTCCTCCCAGCTCGCCTCCCGGAACCCGCTGCCTTCCCGGACGAGGGGCGTCCGGAGCCGGTCCTCCCGGTGGACGAAGGAGAGCCCGAACCTCCCCTTCACACACAGCCTGAACCCCCGATATCCCCCCGAGACCCTGACGATACGGTCGTCCTTTATATGTAGCGTTATCCGGCAACCGCAGCCGCAGAAGGGGCAGACGGTGTCCACTCTCCTCAGTTCCCATTCCCGCCCTCGGAACCGGCGCGCCCGCTCGGTGAGGGCTCCGGTGGGACAGACCGCGAGGCACTGGCCGCAGAGCTCGCAGTTCACCTCGGTGAGGGCGCGGTCCAGGCCGGTGGATATCCGGGTGGAGAAACCCCGGGAGGCGAAGTCCAGGACGCCCCGGCCTTGGACCTCCTCGCAGGCCCTCACGCACCGGCCGCAGAGGATGCACTTTTCCGGTTCGTAGCGGATGAACGGGTTGTCCTCCCGGGCCGGCAGCTCCTGCCGGTCGTAATCCGGGCCGCGGAAGCGGTTCCCCTCAAGCCCGAACTCGTACGCGTAGCGCTGGAGTTCGCAGGTGCCGTTCCGCTCGCACACCAGGCAGTCCAGCGGATGGTCGGACAGGATGAGCTCGAGGTTAAGACGCCTGAGCCGCCGGAGTCGGTCGGTGTCGGTATGGACTTCCATCCCCTCGGCGGCGCGGTGGTAGCAAGCAGTGAGAAGCCTCCCGTCGACCTCTACCAGGCACAGCCGACATATTCCGGCCGGGGAGAGCTCGGGATGGTGGCAGAGGTGGGGGATCTCGATCCCGGCGGCCGCCGCGGCGGCGAGGATCGTGGTCCCCTCTGGGACCTCCACCTCCCTCCCGTCTATTCGTAACTTCACCAGTTTTCCCATACTTTCAACCCGTCACGCGTCACGTGATTTTGATCGCCCCCTTGGGACAGGCGGCCGCACAGGCCCCGCAACGGATACAGATCTCCACCGAGATCCGATGGGGCTTCCCCCGCTCCCCGACGATCGCCCCCTGGGGGCAGGCCTTGGCGCAGAGGCCGCACCCCACGCAGACCTCCGGGTCGATGGTGTACGTGATGAGAGCCCGACAGACTCCGGCCGGACAGCGGCCCTCGAGGTGCGCCTCGTACTCGGTGCGGAAGTAGCGTAGAGTGGTAAGGACGGGATTCGGGGCCGTGCGGCCGAGGCCACACAGCGAGGCCTCCTTCACCCCCCACGCGAGCTCCTCAAGGAGCTCCAGATCCTCCGGCTGCCCCCGTCCCAGGGTGATCCGCCCAAGGATCTCCAGCATCCGCTTCGTTCCTATGCGGCAGGGAGGACATTGGCCGCAGGACTCGGCCTGGGTGAACTCGAGGAAGAACCGGGCGAGTTCTACCATGCAGGTCCCCTCGTCGAGCACCACCATCCCCCCCGATCCCATCATTGCCCCCGCCCCGGTGAGGGACTCGTAGTCTATAGGGAGGTCCAAGAGCTCCTCGGGGAGGCACCCGCCCGATGGCCCCCCGATCTGCACAGCTTTGAAGGCCTTTCCGTCCGGCGGACCGCCCCCGATCCCGAAGATCAGCTCACGGAGCGTGGTTCCCATCGGGACCTCGACCAACCCAGTGTTCCTCACCCGCCCCGTGAGGGAGAAGATCTTCGTGCCCGGAGAGCCCTCGGTCCCCAGGGACCGGAACCAATCTGCCCCCCTCCCGATGATGTGAGGGACATTGGCCCAGGTCTCCACGTTGTTGATCACCGTGGGCCTCCCGAACAGTCCGGACTCCACGGGATAGGGTGGGCGCGGGCGCGGCTGCCCCCGCCTCCCCTCGATTGAGGCGATGAGCGCCGTCTCTTCCCCGCAGACGAACGCTCCGGCCCCCTCGAAGACGTGGAGCCGGAACGAGAAGCCGGTCCCGAGGATGTCGTCTCCCAAGAGGCCGAGCTCCTCAGCCTGGGCGATCGCGACCCGTAGGTGCTTCACCGCCAGGGGGTACTCGGCCCGGACGTAGACGTAGCCCTCGTCCGCCCCCACCGCGTAGGCCCCGATCGACATCCCCTCGATTACCACGTGGGGATTCCCCTCGAGGACGCTGCGGTCCATGTAGGCCCCGGGGTCCCCCTCGTCGGCGTTGCAGACGACGTATTTTTTGGTCCCCGGGACCCGGCGGCAGAGCTCCCACTTCCTCCCGGTGGGGAAGCCGGCGCCCCCCCGGCCCCGGAGCCTGGACCGCGTTACCTCCTCGATCACCTCCTCCGGGGCCATCGTCAGGGCCTTGGCGAGGGCGGAGTATCCGCCGATGGCAATGTAATCTCGTATCGAAGTGGGGTCGATGCGCCCGTTGGCGGCGAGGACGACCCGACGCTGCCCCCGGTAGAAAGGGACCTCCTCTTCCCTGACGATCCGTTGCCCGGAGACGGGGTCCACGTACAGGAACGCCTCCTCCACCGCGTCACGCCTCAGGGAATCCAATAGCCGAGGCACGTCTTCGGGGCGAAGGCCGGGGTAGAAATGGCCCGCAGGCCGCACCACCACGATGGGTCCGTGCTCGCAGAACCCGTGGCAGCCGGTCATCTTGACCCGGAACTCGCGGGAGAGGCCGCGGCGCTCCAGCTCCCGGTGCAGGGCGGCGAGCACATCCTCGGCCCCGAAGGCGCGACAGCCAGTGCCGCCGCAAACGGTGACGGTCACAGGCGGGGAGGATTCCCCCCGGATACGTTCCCGCAGTCCGACGAGGTCCTCGGGGCCCCTAAGCCTCGACATCGCCCGTCCCTTCCTGTAGGGCCCGCACTAGGGTCTCCACGCGGGCCGGGGACATTCGACCCCAGTACGTCCCGTTGACCACCACCACCGGCCCCAGGGCACATGCCCCGAGGCAGCGCACCGTCTCCAGGGAAATTGTCCCGTCCCGGCTAAGGCCATCCTCCCCTACCTGCAACTGCCGGACCAGCTCCTCCAACACCTGGGGGGCGCCCCGCACGTGGCAGGCCGTCCCGAGGCACACCCGCACCGAGTGCTCGCCCTTGGGCCGCAGACTGAACTGGGCGTAGAAGGTGGCGACCCCGTAGACGCGGCTCAGGGGGACCTCCAGGTGCCGTGCCACCTCTTCCAAGGCCTCGGGTGGGAGGTAACCGAACCGCTTCTGGATCTTCTGGAGGATGGGAATCAGGGAGGAAGGAGTTCGCGCACTTCCACGCAAAAGCTCTTTTGTCTCCTCGCGAAGACCTTTCCGCGCCTCCACACTTCTTACCTACCCCAAGGTAGGCCCTACTGTCAAATTGATCCCTGATTGGGAAAAGACCGTGGGGCGAGGGCGTGTTTTTATCCCCGGCTTCTCACGCGCGTGGACCGCGGTGGCGGTGGGGACCCGGGCCGGCGCCCGGGTGGAAGCGGATATAGGGGGTGCGTACGATCACCAAGGCCTTCCCATTGACCAGGGCGTCCGCCACCTTGGACCGGGCCGCGGAGAGCAACCTCTGCACCGTTCCCCGGGAGACCCCCATGCGCTCCCCGGCCGCCTCCTGGTCGAGTCCCAGAAGGTCGCACAGCCGCAGGGCCTCCAACTCGTCCAGGGCGAGCTGGATCACCTGGAGGCGACCCATGGGTACCCCGGCGGGCTTGAATACCTCGTGGGGCGGGGGGCCCCAGCAGCGGCGCGGCTTGGGCGGCCTCGGCATAGACCCAGTATAGCCGTCCGGAACGGATCTTGCCAAGTTTTGTGCTTATGCTTATAATTTTGATGGAGGTGATTCCCATGCGCTGGCGCAACATGTTCTACCTCACCGGTCTCCCGGGCTGGATGAGGTTCGGCTACTCTCCGGGCTGGGGCGGCCTGTCCCCGGGCGCGGTTTACCTCACGCAGACCGGTCAATACGGGGACTTCGCCTCCTGGCTCTCCTCCCAGGGGGCGTGGCCCCGCCCGTGGGCCTGGAGCCCTTGGGGCTGGGCCCCTCCGAGCCGCGAGGAGGAACTTAGCTGGCTCGAGGCCCAGGCCCGGGCCCTGGAAGCCCAGCTCCGGGCGATCAAGGAGAGGCTGGAGGCGCTCTCCAAGGGGGAAGAATGACCCGGATACTCGTGGCGGCCACCGATGCCGGGGGTCCGGGCGACCGGGTCTATCCCAACTTCGGCCGGGCCCCCACCTTCACCGTGGTGGAGGTCGAGGGCACCGAGATACAAAGCGTCACCGTCCTCGACAACCCCCACGCCGCCGCTCCCTCTGGGGCCGGGATCCAGGCGGCCCAGCTGGTGGCGGAGCGGGGGGCCGAGGCCGTGTTCGCAGGCAACTTCGGCCCCAACGCTTCCGGGGTCCTGGCCCAAGCCGGGGTGAAGATCGTCCCGGTCGCGGGCCTCACCGTCCGGGAAGCGGTGGAGCGGTACCTGAAGGGGGAACTGGTCCCCACAGCCGCTCCTCCGACCCCCGGAGGCTTCGGCCCGGGGATGGGCCGGGGTCGGGGAATGGGGCGGGGCGCCTGGGGCTATGGCCCCCCTCCCCCGCCACCCGGGGGCCAGACGGGGATAGACGAGCTTCGGGAGCGCCTGGACCGGCTGGAACGGGAGCTCTCGGAGGTGCGCCGGAAGCTCGGCGAGCTAAAGGGAGGTGAGTGAGGATGCCGTGGAGACGGTACGGACGCGGATGGGGCGCCTGGGGCAGGGGTCGCGGCTGGGGCGGACGGGGCAACCCCTACCCCATCTGCCGCGCATTCCCCTGGCTCCCCCGCGGATGGTGGCGGTTCGGTTACTACGCCCCCTACACCGGGTACACCGCACCGTACTCGTGGTGGCGGCCCCGTTGGTACGGTCCCTACCCGTATCCGTGGACCTGGTGAGGCCATGAGGGTCTGCGTTCCCAGCGCCGGACAGGGGGGACTGGAGGACCTGGTAGGGGAGCACTTCGGCCGCTCCCCCACGTATACCGTCTGCGACACTGAGACCGGGGAGGTAGAGGTCATCCCCAACGAGTCGGAGCACATGGGAGGAAGCGGCCTCCCGGCCGAGCACCTCGCCGCCGCGGGGGTCGATGTGGTCATCTGCTCCGGGATCGGTCGACGCGCCGTGGACCTCCTCTCGCGGTACGGCATCGAGGTGGTGACCGGCGCCTCGGGCACGGTGGGCGAGGCGATCCGCGCCTGGCGGGAAGGACGCCTGGGCGGGGCCGCGCCCTGCGATCACAGCGGGGGCTGTGATCACTGATCCCGTTAAGATCGCCGTCGCCTCCGGAAAGGGGGGCACGGGGAAGACCACCGTGGCGGTGAGCCTCGCCCTCTCCCTCGCCCGCCACGGGGAGGTCCAGTTCCTCGACTGCGATGTGGAGGAACCCAATGCCCACATCTTCCTCTCCCCGACCATCCAGGGGAGCCGTCCCGTGGAGATCCCCGTCCCCGAGGTCGACCTCGACCGGTGCACCCGCTGCGGCGCCTGCGCCAAGGCGTGCCGGTTCGGGGCCCTGGCGGTGATCGGGGGCCGGGTCCTTTTCCATCCCGAGCTCTGCCACGGCTGTGGCCTGTGCGCGATGGTCTGCCCCGTGGGGGCGATCTCCGAGGTCCCCCGGGAGATCGGTCGGCTGGAGTGGGGCCGGGCGGGGACGATCCGCTTTGGGCACGGGATCCTGGCCGTGGGAGAGCCCATGGCTACCCCCATAATCCGGGCCCTCAAGCGGGAGATGACGGAAGGGCTTCCCACCGTCCTCGACGCGCCCCCGGGCACCGCCTGCCCAGTGATCGAGACCCTGAAGGGGGCCGACTTCGCCCTCCTCGTCACCGAGCCCACCCCCTTCGGGCTCCATGACCTGAAGCTCGCCGCGGCGGTGGCCCGGGAACTGGGGCTCCCCATGGGGGCGGTGATCAACCGGGACGGGAGCGGCGACGACTCCGTGGAGCGGTTCCTCGATAAGGAAGGGATCCCCGTCCTCTTGCGCATTCCCATGGACCGGAGGATCGCGGCGGCCTACGCCGAGGGCATCCCTCTGGTAACGGCGTTCCCGGAGTGGGAAGAGGGGTTCCGCGCCCTGATCCGGGGGATTGCCTCCCTGACCGTGGTGGGGAGATGACCGAGCTCGTGGTCATCTCCGGAAAGGGGGGCACGGGGAAGACCACCATGGTGGGGTCCTTCGCCGCCCTGGCCGAGGGGGCGGTGGTGGTCGACTGCGACGTGGACGCCGCGGATCTCCACATCCTCCTGGGGGGCGAGGTAGTGGAAAAACGCCCCTACCGGGGCGCGGAGGCCGCGGTCATTCACCGGGGGAAGTGCATCGCCTGCGGGGCCTGCGCTAAGGCCTGCCGGTTCGACGCCATCCGGGCCGAGGGCGACCGCTACCGCGTGGCCCCCCTCTCGTGTGAGGGCTGTGGGGCGTGCGCCCATGTGTGTCCGGTGGGGGCGATCCGGATGGAGGAACGCCGCTCGGGCTGGATCTATGTATCCCGCACCCCCTATGGGACCCTGGTCCATGGGGAGCTCCTCCCCGGGGAGGAGAACTCGGGGAAGCTGGTCACCCAGGTGAAGATGCGGGCCCGGGGTGCCGCGCGGGCGGAGGGGGCCTCGCTTCTCCTCATCGACGGGAGTCCCGGCATCGGATGCCCGGTGATCGCCTCCCTATCCGGGGCCCACGCGGCCCTGATCGTGACCGAGCCCAGCAGCTCGGCCCTGCACGACCTCCTGCGCGTGGCAGGGGTGGCGCGCCACTTTGGGAGCCGCCTCTTCCTGGTCCTCAATAAGGCCGATCTGAGCCCGCGGCTCGCGCGGGAGATCCGGGAGACGGCGGAACGGGAGGGCATGGCGTACCTCGGGGAGATTCCCTACGATGAGAGGGTGACCGCGGCCCAGTTCGGGGGGAAACCCGTGGTCGTAGACTTCGATGGACCGGCGGCCGTCGCCATCCGGCAAATATGGGAGAAGTTACGAGAGAGACTTCGGGGATGAAGGGAGCATGGGCGGTGGCCAAGGAAGACCTCGCTGAAGCTGTATTGGCGTTTGAACACTTCCTGCGGCAGCGGGGATTCAAGGTCACGCGCACTCGCCTGTGGATCGCGGAACGGGCCCTGGGATTCCCCGGGCATTTCAGCGCCGCGGATTTGTGGGGAACACTCCGAATCCATGGAATCTCGATGGCCACTATCTACCGGACCCTCGATCTACTGGAACAAGCGGACCTTATCCGTCGGTGTACCTTTATGGGAACGGGTGCTCGCTACGAGTCCTGCCTGGGACACAAGCATCACGGTCACTTCCTGTGTCGCCGCTGTGGCACGATAGTGGAGTTCGATGAGGGGGAGGTGAAGGAATTCCTCTGTAAAATCGCGGATGAACATGATTTCCAGCTCCAGCAAACCGTTATTCAGGGATTCGGCCTCTGTGCCGCGTGTCGCCATGCGGAAAGGGAAGGATGGGCATCCCCATAATTGAGGACCTCCTTGCCACTGGGGAGAGGAGGCTCGTCGGGCTAAAGGTGGAACGAGTGGTCATTGGGCTCGCCTATACTGCGGTCCTCCTCTCCGGCGGCCGCCTGGGCCTGGCGGCGACGCCCCGTGAGATATATGGGTGCCGGACCCAACCCATGGCGGGCGAGCTTACAGGAAGGAGCGCTTTGAAACTCGCCCGGGGTCTCCTTTTGACGGATCCTTTGGACTCCGCCCTGGGCCTCGCGGTAGTGAACGCGGTTTTAGGGGAGGGGGCACGGCCCTCACCGGACCCAGTGGAGGCCATGGGGGTGAGAAGGGAAGAGGTGGTAGGGGTGGTGGGCTACATCGGCCCCCTGATCCGGGCCCTTGAGGGGAGGGCGCAGGAGGTGCTCGTCTTCGAGCGGGACCCCTCGCGGCCGGGGGTGCTCCCCGACTGGGCGGTGGAAGCAGAGCTTCCCCGCTGCGACGTGGTTTTCATCACGGGCACGGCCTTCGCCAACAAGACAGTGGGGCGGCTTCTCGAGCTCTCCCGGGGCCGGGCCGCGGTGATCGGTCCCTCGACGCCCCTGTGGGAGGGATTGCTCAATTGGGGGATCGAGTATCTCTTCGGCGCCCGGGCCCGCGACCCCGGGGCGGTGCTGCGGACGGTGGCCGAGGGCGGCGGCACCAGGGCCCTTTTCCGCTACGGCCTGGAGAAGGTGGCCCTGTGGCGGGATTGATCCCCGAGGTGTTCGTCTTCGGGCCCGTTCCCTCCCGGAGACTGGGCCGCTCTTTGGGGATCAACAACATCCCGCCCAAAATCTGTTCCTATTCCTGCGTTTACTGCCAGCTGGGCCGCACGCTCCGGATGCGGGCAGAACCGAGGACCTTCTACCGGCCGGAGGAAATCGTACGGGCGGTGCGATCCCGGGTGGCCGAGCTCCGGGCCCGGGGCGAGCCGGTGGATTACCTCACCTTCGTCCCGGACGGGGAGCCCACTCTGGACGTGAACCTCGCCGAGGAGATCGAGGCCCTGGTGGATCTGGGCGTCCCCGTCGCCGTGATCACCAACGCCTCGCTGGTGCATCGGGAGGACGTACGCGCAGCGCTCCTTTCGGCCGACTGGGTCTCCCTCAAGGTGGACGCGGCCACCGAGGCGGTCTGGAAACACATCAACCGCCCCCACAAGGGCCTCACTTTGGTGGCGATCCGCAGGGGGATGTCGGATTTCGCCCGGGAGTTCCGCGGGACGCTCGTGACCGAGATGATGATGGTCGCGGGGGTCAACGATGCCCCGGGGGAGATCGCAGCCGTGGCCGCGTTCCTCGCGGAGATCGGGCCCGGGGTCGCGTATATTTCCGTTCCCACCCGTCCCCCCGCGGAGCCCTGGGTACGGCCGCCGGCGGAGGAGACGCTCCTCGGGGCCCATCAGACTTTTGTGGAGCTCCTCCCCCAGGCGGAGCTCCTCATCGGCTACGAGGGGGACGCGTTCGCGGCGAGCGGGGACCCCGTGGCGAATATCCTCTCCATCTCCGCGGTCCACCCCCTGCGGGAAGATGCGCTGCGGGAACTACTGGCCCGGGACGGGGCCGACTGGTCGGTGGTGAAACGCCTTCTGGGCGAAGGGAAGCTAATAGAGCTCGTATATCGGGGACACCGGTTCTACCTCCGCCGTCTTCCCGGCCCCCGGGGCCAAGCTTGACGGCCTTATTTAAGCCATCGCTTTGGAAAATACGGACCTCAAAGCCCGTTATGGCGCCGCACGTCCCATTTTCGAATCAGCATCGCCCCAATTGAGGGGCACGATGAACCTATTCGGCGGCGGACGCGGGGAAGGAGCTCCCGCAGCCCAACATAGTGCCCCCGGGCCACGAAGCAACCAACAGCGGGGGTCCGTCCGGGGGAGGCATCGAAAGGCCGGACCGTCGATACGGTGGAAAAAATCCAACCACTATGCCGCCGTCGGGATTCCGGAGTATCGGGTTACAGGTCCCGGGCGCGGGGAGCTTGGGAATGCGTGCTGGAACGTGTTAGCGCGGAACGAATCGGAAGCCCTTCGGTGCCCGGCCTGCGGATGACGGCCGGGATTTTCCGGGAGCCGCTTCCCCCGTAGCCACTTGCCCACGGGCCATCCTCGGGGGCGCGGGATAAGGTCAACCCGGACGCAGTTGCCCGCCATGTCCACGGCGGAGGTCGGATTCGGCGAGGGCACGGAGTCCATGGGCATGAAGGGTCCCGATCAACCAATGGAGCTCACAGCGGAAGAGATGGCTCCGGCAGCGGCAGTCGCTGGAGCCGAATCCGGGGATCCCCTCACAGCCCGCGGCCAGAGCCCCCGCCACCCGGCACTCCACGCGCTCCGGGGTTTCCAACACGAAGATATCCGCCACCCGGATCCCGGGACAGGAGAGGAGATAATCGATATGCCAGCGGAGCCGCTTCCCCTTCCAGAGGTGCCTCGCCACTCGGGCCTCGATCCCCCGCATTGCCGAGCCCACGTAAGCGTACGTCCCGGGCGGAAACCGAACCCGCCCCAGCTTCCCCACCTCCGTTTCCGCCGGCCGCGTCACCTCGATCACCAACACGTAGATCCCGCGCATTTCCCTTCCGTTCCTACACCGGTTACACTTTCGCGACAATGGGACGCGAGAAGATAGTCTATGAACCCATCGGCGTGATCCACACCCCATTCGGGGAGCCAAAGGGGACCCCCATCCAACCCCCGGCGGCCAGGGGGATAGAGGGGCGGGCAGTGGTGTTCCCCGAATATGCCGAGGGCCTCGCGGACCTGGATGGGTTCTCCCACGTGATCCTCATCTACCACTTCCACCGGAGCGGGCCGCTCAGGTTACGAGTGCGTCCGTACCTGGATAGGCGGGAACACGGTGTCTTCGCCACCCGGGCCCCGGCGAGACCGAACCCCATCGGCCTGTCGGTGGTGAGGCTCCTGGGGAGGGTGGGGAACGTGCTCCATATCGCGGACGTCGATATCGTGGACGGAACGCCCCTGTTGGACATAAAGCCGTTCATCCCCCAGTTCGACGTCGCCCACGACGTCCGGATCGGTTGGCTGGAGGAGCATATCGGCCGCCTCTCCGCGGCCCGGGACGACGGCCGCTTCGCCCGTGGGGGCTAGTGTCGGGGAGCCGGGCACATAAAGACGTTGACCGGAACTTAATCCATCACATAATATTGTGCGTATGCACATCACGAGGGGGCCAGCAAAAGCGCGGGGTGATGGAACCGGCCCCTGGTGGGGACGTGGTAGAGGGAAGGGACGCGGCAGGGGCGCGGGACGCGGGAGGAGGATAGGCTCTGGCAGGGGCGCGGGTCGTGGCATGGGCCGTGGTTGGGGCATGAGATTGGGCTGGAGACGCGGCCTGGTGTTCACCGCGCCTCCCCAGGGAGCTCCACAGGCCCCTACGGCCCCAAAGGTGGACCTCGAGAAGTGTGTAGGCTGCGGCGAGTGTGCCCGGACCTGCCCCTTCGGGGCCATCCAGATCCGCGACGGGAAAGCCGTGGTGAACGAGACCCTCTGCCGCGGCTGCGGGGCTTGCGTCTCCGCCTGCCCTACCGGGGCCATCTCTTAGGGGAGCGGTGCGGATCCTGATCCTGTACGACAACGTGGCCCGAGCTCCCCTCCGGGAGGGATGGGGCTTTTCCGCTCTGATCGAGGCGGGGGGCCGGGCGATCCTCTTCGATGCCGGAGCGGACCGGCTCCTCCTCGAGCACAATGTCCGGACCCTGGGCGTCGATCTCTCGCGGCTCACCGACCTCTTTTTTCTCCCACCCCCACTGCGACCACGTGGGAGGGCTCTCTTACGTCCTTGAAAACGCTAAAGGCGTGCGCATTTGGGCGCCGCACGTGATGGAGGGGTACCTCCGCCTCCGGTCCAAGGCTGCCAAGGCGGAGCTCGTCCTCGTTAAAGGCCCGCGGAAGCTCGACGAGGGCCTCTGGTCCACCGGGTCCATGGGCCGCGGGATCAAGGAGCACGGGCTGGTAGTGGCCACCGAAAAAGGACCTTTACTCGTCACCGGGTGCGCCCACCCCGGGATCCACCGAATGGCCAAACGGGCGGCGCGGATAAGCGGCGGCAGGCTCCAGCTCGTCCTGGGCGGCTTCCACTTGGGGAAGCTCGATGCCGAGAAACTCTCTGCGGTGATCGAAGTCCTCGAGTCCGTGACGGATTCCGTGGCACCCGGCCACTGTACTGGGAAGAATTCGACCGAGACCCTGCTCTCCGCCTTCCCCCGAGGCACCCGGCTGGAGGTCGGCCTCTCTTTGACTTTCTAGAGGACCCGGGGCGGTCCAACCCTGGAACGGCCACCCGCCGATATAGGCGTCCTCACCAAGGACTCTTCATGCCCTCGCTCCTCCACGTGGCCCTCGGGCCATCCACGTCCCGCCGTAAGTGTCCCCTGTGAGCAATTGGCTTGGAAAAGCACTCTCGCCGGACCCAGAGCGTCTCATGGAGAGGGGCACGGTCGAATCGCGGATTCCCAAAGTTGCCACCTGAGTTTGATCTCGCTAACCTGATTTTCCGACTCAGAAAGGAGGCGAGGTGAGGGGAAAGCCGCTCGCGGTGGTGTGGTTCCAGGCCGCTGGCTGTACCGGCTGCTCGGTTTCCCTGATGAACGCCGCCTACCCCGATATAAAGGACCTCCTCTTGGACGAGATCGTCCCCGGGAAGAGCATCACGCTCGTGTTTCACGCCACTCTGATGGGTCCCACCGGCCGGCCGGCCCTGGAGGTATTGGACCGCTTCCCCGGGAAGGCAGCCGGGGATTACCTCCTGGTGGTGGAAGGGGCGATCCCCACCCGACATCCCAACTTCGGCCGGGTGGGGGAGAGGCCCATGGCGGAACGGGCGGCGGAGCTCGCCCACGGCGCGGTGGGCGTGGTGGCGGTAGGGACTTGTGCCTCCTATGGGGGCATCCCCGCCGGGGCCCCCAATCCCACCGGGTGTGTGGGAATGGGGGAGCTGTTGCGGCGGGAGGGGGTCGATGTCCCGGTGGTGAACGTCCCTGGCTGTCCCCTCCATCCCCGTTGGTTCGTGGAGACGGTGGCCCACCTCCTCGTACATGGCCCCCCGCGGCCCGAGGACCTCGACGGGGCAGGACGGCTGCGGGCGGTCTACCCGGACCTCGTCCACGACAATTGTCCCCGGAGGGGGGACTTCGACGTGGGCCGCTTCGCCACGGATTTCGGGGCGGAAGGGTGCCTCTACGAGCTCGGCTGTAAGGGCCCGTACACCGACGCCAACTGCCCCTACCACGAGTGGAACGGCGGGGTGAACTGGTGCATCAAGGCCGGCCACCCCTGCATCGGGTGCTGTGAACCGGAGTTCCCGGACTATCCCTCGCCCCTCTTCCGCAAGGCCAGCGCCGAAGAGGCTGCGAGGTCCTACAGGAGTGTGAGATGAGGACGGTGACGATCGACCCGATCACGCGGATCGAGGGACACCTACGGGTGGAGATTCAGGTGGAGGACGGGGTGATAGTGGGCGCCCGCTGCACCGGAGCCCTGTACCGTGGGCTGGAGGAGATCCTGCGTGGACGCCACCCCTTGGACGCCCAACGGATCACCACCCGGATCTGCGGGGTCTGTCCCCTGGCCCACTCCACCGCCGCGTCCCTGTGCCTGGACGACGCCTTGGGGATATCCCCGCCACGGAACGGGGAGCTCCTGCGGGACCTCATCTACGGCGCCAACTTCCTCCACAACCACATCCTCCACTTCTACCACCTGGCCCTCCCAGACTACCTCCCCGCCGGAGCCCTGCCCGGGGCCCTCTCCCCGGGAACGGACGAGGACCGTCGCTTCTCCACGGCCGAGATCGAGAGGCTTGCCGGCCACTACCTCGCCGCCTTGGACGTGCGTCGCCGGGCCCAGGAACTCGTGGCCCTCTTCGGCGGCAAGATGCCTCACGACATGGCTATCGTCCCCGGCGGGGTCACCAATCGACCCGGGCCGGGGGACGTGGCCGCCTTCAGGTTCCGGCTGAAGGAAGTCGTGGACTTCGTCCGCGGGACCTACATCCCGGACCTCCTCCTGTTGGCGAACAGATATCAGGACTACTTCGACCTCGGAAGGGTAGGGAGACTGCTCACCTTCGGGTGCTTCCCCCTTGAGGGGGACCGGCTCTTCCCCGCGGGGGCCGTGCTCGACGGGGGGCCCGAACCCCTCGACCCCGGAGAGATCCGCGAGGGCTTGGCGTGCTCCTGGTACGCTGGGGCTGACCTCCAACCTCCTTGGATGGAAGAGGCGCGGCCCGATCCCGACAAGGCCACGGCCTATTCCTGGATCAAAGCCCCGCGGTACCGCGGGGAGGCTTGTGAAGTGGGCCCGGCGGCCCGCGCCGCGGTGGCCCTGGCGCACGGGCCGCGGGAGTTCCGGGAGATCGCGGGCGAGCTCCTCGCGGAGGCGGAGGCCTCCCCGGAGCGGTTAAGTTCGGTGATGGGGAGGCACCTCGCGCGGGGCATCGAGGCTATGTTCATTGCCCGGGCAATGGAGGCGTGGCTTTCCGAACTCGACCTCTCCGCCCCGGTGGCCGCCGCGTTCACCGTCCCCGACGAGGCCCAGGGGCGGGGACTCATCGACGCCCCCCGCGGGGCCCTGGGCCACTGGGTCGAGATCGCCGACGGTAAGATCGCCCGTTACCAGGTGATCGCGCCCACCACCTGGAACGCGTCCCCTCGGGACGGGGCCGGGAAGCCGGGTCCCATTGAGTGCGCCCTGGAGGGGACGAAGGTGACCGGGGACGGGCTCCTCGAGGCGGGGCGGATCGTGCGTTCCTTCGATCCGTGCCTCGCCTGTGCGATCCAATAGGGGGTCGGGATATGCTGGTGACGGAACTCAAGCCCCGAGAGGAGATCCTGGGATATCTGCGGGACGGGGAGAGGGCATTCCTCGTCTCTTGTGGCGGTTGCGCCGAGGTGTGCGAGACCGGGGACGAAAAAGCAATCCGGGAGCTCGGTCTCGTCCTAGAGGAGGCGGGACACCCGGTGACCGGGACTGCAGTGATCCCGTTCCTCTGCAACAAGGCGTTAGTAGGGATCCGGCTCTCCCGCCTCCGGGACGCGGTCGAGGGCGCGGACGTGTTGCTCGTGGCCTCGTGCGGGGTGGGGGTTCAAGCGGTGGCCGCGGTGGTGCCGAAGCCCGTCTGCCCCGTGGCCAACACCATATCCTACGGCACCTTCCAGGGGATATGGCCCGCGGAGGAGCGGTGCGCCCGATGCGGGGACTGTGTCCTCGCCTATACCGGGGGGATCTGCCCCCTCACCGCCTGTCCCAAGGGGCTCCTGCACGGCCCCTGCGGCGGTTCCTACCGGGGGGAGTGCGAGGTGGAACCCGGTCGTCCCTGCGGCTGGCACAGGATCTATGAGCGGCTCGCCGAGATCGGGCGTCTCGACCTCTTCGCCCAGTATCGGCCGCCCAAGGACCGACGTCGCCAGTACGACGTCCCCCTCTCCCGCCGCCGCAGCACCTTCTGGGCGCTGGAGTACACGGAGGAGGTCTGAATGCGGTTCCGTGATAGGCTCGCCAACGGGGATTTCGTGATCACCTGTGAGGCCGGTCCCCCCAAGGGGGCCGACGTGGGACCGGCCTTAGAGGCGGTGCGCCGGCTGGCGCCCCACGTCCACGCGTTCAATGTCACCGACCTCCAGTCGTCGGTCCTGCGGATGAGCTCGTGGGCCCTGTGCGCCCTGATCGCACGGGAAGGGTACGAGCCAATCCTGCAGCTCACGTGTCGGGACCGGAACCGGCTGGCCCTACAGGCCGACCTCCTCGGGGCCTGGGCCCTGGGGATCGAGAACGTCCTCGCCCTCACCGGGGACTACCCCACCTTGGGGGACCACCCGGACGCCCTACCGGTCTTCGACCTGGACTCGGTCCAGCTCATCGCGGCGGTGGCTGCCCTCAACTCGGGTCGGGACCTCGCCGGGAACGAGCTCGAGGGGGAGACCGATTTCCTCGTGGGCGCGGTGGTGAACGCTACGACCGACCCCCTCGAGCCGCACCTCGCGAAGCTCAGGCTCAAGGTGGAGCTCGGAGCCAGCTTCGTGCAGACCCAAGCGGTCTACGATCCCGAGGCCTTCGTCCGCTTCGCCCGGGCGGCGGAAAGCCTGGGGGTCCCGATCCTCGCGGGGATCATTCCCCTGAAGAGTGCCAAGATGGCGCGGTTCATGGACGAGCACATCGCCGGGATCAAGGTCCCCGAGGAGATCATCCACGAGATGGAGGGGGCTAAGACCCCTGAGGAGCGCCGGAAACGGAGCGTGGAGATCTGCGCCCGGATCATCCGAGCGGTGAAGCCTTATTGTCAGGGGATCCACCTCATGCCCATGGGTTGGGAGGACCTAGTGCCGGAGATCTTGGAGCTCGCGGGAATTTAACACCCGGGACGCGTGACAGGTGATGCGTGACAGATCCCTTACCTGTCACGAGTTGCGCGTCACCCGTCACGGAAGTCAAAGGAGGTAGGAGTGCCGTACGACCCCACTAAGCTTGCCGACTGGCAGATCGCGGCGGAGGCGGAGCGAGGAATGCCCACTCCGGAGGAGTGGGCGGAGAGGTTGGGGCTGCGCAAGGACGAGATCATTCCCTACGGACGGATCGCGAAGTTGGACTACCTCAAGATCTACGAGCGTCTCAAGGACCGCCCCGACGGGAAGTTCATCGAGATCACCGCTATAACGCCGACCCCGCTGGGCGAGGGGAAGACCACTACCACCCTCGGACTCATCGAGGGGCTGGCTAAGCGGGGGGTGAACGTTGGTGGCTGCATCCGTCAGCCCTCGGCCGGACCCACGTTCAACATCAAGGGGACCGCTGCCGGGGGCGGGAACGCCCTTCTCATCCCCATGACCGAGTTCACGTTGGGGCTCACCGGAGACATCGATGCCATCACTAACGCCCATAACCTCGCCATGGTGGCCATCACCGCCCGTCTGCAGCACGAGTTCAACTACACCGACGAGCAGTTGGCCAAGCGGGGCCTCAAGCGCCTGAACATCGACCCGCGGAGAGTTGAGTGGCGGTGGACGATAGACTTCTGCGCCCAAGCTCTGCGGCGAATCATCATCGGCCTCGGCGGCAAGATGGACGGGTTCATGATGGAGTCCGGCTTCCAGATCTCAGTCTCTTCAGAGCTCATGGCCATCCTCTCCATCGTGAAAGACCTCCGGGATCTACGGGAGCGGATCGGGAGGATCACGCTGGCCTACGACAAGCGTGGGAACCCCGTGACCTGTGAGGACCTCGAGGTGGCCGGGGCCATGGCCGCCTGGATGCGGAACACCATCAATCCCACCCTCTGTTGTACGGTGGAGTACCAGCCCGTGCTGGTGCATGCCGGGCCCTTCGCCAACATCGCCATCGGCCAGTCCTCGGTGATCGGCGACCTCCTGGGCTTGAAGCTCTTCGACTACCACGTCACCGAGTCCGGCTTCGGGGCGGACATCGGGTTCGAGAAGTTCTGGAATGTGAAGTGCCGTATAAGCGGCCTCACCCCCAATGTCTCCGTGATCGTTTGCACCATCCGGGCCCTGAAGATGCACGGCGGCGGGCCCAAGGTGGTGCCGGGGAGGCCGCTGGCCAAGGAATACCAGGAGGAGAACTTGGAGCTCGTGGAGAAGGGTCTCCCCAACCTCCTCCACCATCTGGAGACCGTGAAGAAATCCGGGATCAAACCGGTGGTATGTATCAACCGCTTCTACACCGACACCGACGCCGAGGTGGACCTCGTGCGGCGGGCGGTGGAGCGGGCCGGGGCCCGGTGCGCTGTATCCGAACATTGGCTCAAGGGTGGCGAAGGGGCGCTGGAACTCGCGGACGCGGTGCTCGAGGCTTGCGGGGAGCCGGTGGATTTCCGCTACCTCTACCCCCTGGAGATGCCGCTCCGGGAGAGGGTGGAGCTCATCGCCAGGGAGGTGTACGGCGCCGAAGGGGTCTCCTGGTCCCCGGAGGCCGAGGCCAAGGCCAAGCGGTTCGAGGAGGACGAGCGGTTCCGGGACTACTACACCATGATGGTGAAGACCCATCTCTCCCTCTCCCATGATCCCAACTGGAAGGGCGTCCCCAGGGGCTGGGTGCTGCCGATCCGGGACATCCTGGTCTTCACCGGCGCGAAGTTCCTCTGTCCCATGGCGGGGGACATCAAGCTCATGCCCGGGACGGGCTCCGACCCCGCTTATCGGCGCATCGACATCGACCCCGACACCGGTCTGGTCAAGGGCCTGTTCTGAAGGTCCCGGAGGGCAGGCGGAAATAGCGGAGCTGGACGGCACCGGTGAGGGGGTCGCGGGACACCTCGACCTCTACCCCGAAGGCTTCCCGGACCCCCTCCCGGGTCAGCACCTCGGTCGGGGGACCACAGGCTAACAACCTTCCGCCCCCAAGCAACGCCAGACGCGGGAAGGTGGCGGCTAGGTTCAGATCATGGCAGGTCGCCACCACCGTCACCCCCTCCCCGGCCCACTCTCGGAAAAGGAAGAGAAGCTCGAGCTGTGCTTTCAAATCCAAGTGGGCCATGGGCTCGTCGAGGAGGAGGCCCGTCGGTTCCCGCGCCAGGGCCACGGCGATGAATGCCTTCCGCCGCTCTCCCCCGGAGAGAGTGGAGAGGCGCCTTTCCGCGAGCCCGGTGAGCCCCACGAGCTCCAGGGCCCGCTTCACCGCTGCTCGATCACGCTCGGTCAATCTGTCCGGGAACCGGAGGCGCGGGAGCCGCCCCAACTCCACGAGCTCCGCCACCGTGAAGTCAAAGCTCGCCTCTGGGATCTGGGCCACCGCCCCGATCCGCCGGGCCACCTCCCGGGGGCCGAGCTCGGACAAGGGCCTCCCGTCGAGGTAAACCGTGCCCGCGGACGGTTGCAGCGCCCCGGAGATCACCCGGAGGAGGGTGGTCTTCCCAGCACCGTTGGGCCCGATTACCGCGAGGAGCTCTCCTTCCCCGATCTCGAGGTCCACCTCGCGCAAGGCCAGGTCCTTTCCATACCCAGCGCTGACCCGCTCGAGCACGATTCTCATCTGAGCCTCCGGCGTAGGAGCCATAGGAAGAACGGCCCCCCGATGAGGGCGGTGACGATCCCCACCGGGAGCTCGGCCGGGGCGAGGACCACCCGGGCCAGGGCATCGGCCCACACGAGGAGAATCCCCCCGCCCAGGGCAGCAGCGGGAAGCAGCGCCCGGTGATCCGGCCCCACGACGAGGCGGACAAGGTGGGGCACGACGAGCCCCACGAACCCCACCGTGCCCGCGACGAAGACCGACGCCGCGGTCAGGAGGGTTGCCCAGAAGAGAAGGAGGCGTCTGAGCCGCACCGGCTCTACGCCCAGATACCGGGCCCCTTCGTCCCCCAACGCCAGGGCGTTTATCCTCCGTCCCAGGACCCACAGGAAGAGGAGCCCAATACCCACGGTCGGCGAAAGGAGTCCGACCCGGGGCCAGTCAGCTCGGCCCAAGCTTCCCATGGTCCAAAAGATGATCTCCGCCAGCCGTCGGTCGCCGGCGGCGAGGAAGAGCATGAAGCTCGTGAGGGCGGTGAGGAGAGATCCCACGGCCACCCCCGCGAGCACCAACCCGAGCCCAGTGCGCCCTCCTCGCCCCAGTCGATACACGGCCACCACCGCTACAATCGCCCCCAGGAAGGCCCCCAGGGGCACAGGGATGATGTCCCTGATACCCGCGGCTATCACCCCCGCCGCGCCGGCTGCCGCCCCCCCGGCGACCCCGAGGATGTAAGGCGAAGCTAGGGGGTTGTGGAACATCCCCTGCATCACCGCACCCGAGAGGGCGAGGGCCGCTCCCACCAGGAAGGAGAGGATGGCCCGGGGGAGGCGTATATCCCACAGGATTAGCCCCTGCAGGGGAGAGGCCGCGGGATGGAAGAGCGCCCGCAGGGCCTCACCGGGGGGGATCCCCGCCGGCCCGAGGAGCACCGCCCCGAGCACGCTCCCTATCGCCAGGGGGAGGAGGAGCAGGAACGCCTTGAGGCCCACCGGACTACGACCCGCCTCCTCCTCCGAAGGGCCCGGGGTGTAGCAGCTCCGCCAGCCGCCGCAGGGCCGCGGCCACCCGAGTGGAGATGAGGGCTGAGGCCTCGATCCCGTATACCCTCCCCGCCCGTACCGCGCTCACCTCTCGGAGGAGCCGACTCCCGAGCACGTTCTCCACCTGAGCCGGGTCGGTGAGGATCGCCTCGGGATCGCGCAGGACGAGTTCCTCGAGGCTCACCTGAGGGAAACCCTCGAGATCGGAGAATACGTTCTCGCCCCCAGCCCGGAGGAGGAGCTCGTTCTCCGGGGTGCCCCGGCCGGCGGCGTAGGGGGGCGAATCCGGTGCGGAGATGTACAAGAAGGCCACCCGGACCCGGGGGAGGTCGAGGACCCTGGCCTCGGTGAGGACGATTTCCTCCGCGATCCTCCCCACGAGGGCCGCGGCCCGGTCAGCGAGTCCCACCGCAGCGCCCACGGTTCGAATGGCGCCGAATATGTCGGCTATACCCCGGATGTAGCCCCCGGGGCCGCCGGCGGTGAGGACTACGACCCCCAATGCCTCCAACTTGTCCCTGACCTTGCCCCAAGCCCCGAGCACGAGGTCCGGCTTCAGGGCCACAATGGCCTCCACCGAGGGGGAGAAGGAGGGGCCCACCGAAGGGAGGCCCCCTACCTCGGGGGGATTGCTCGGGGATTCGGCTACCCCTACGATCACTCCCCCACCCCCTAGGTCCACCAGGATCTCAGCGTACAGGGGAAGGAGGACCACGACCCTCTCCGGGGGTGCGGGGATCGTGATCTCCCGGCTCCGGTCATCTACTACCACGACCGGGAACGCCCAGGCGGTCCCCCAGAGGAGGCCCAGGAGGAGCGCGATCGTCGCCCTCAACATGGCGCCCCCCTCAGGAAACGAGGCCCGTCTGGATCTCGGCGGCGGTCACAGTGTTCCACATGAGCATCGCCACCGTCATGGGCCCCACGCCCCCGGGGACAGGGGTGATCGCCTCCACCAGCTCCACCAGTGCGTCGAAATCGGTGTCGCCTACCAATCGGAACCCGGATTTCTTCGTGGCATCGGGGATCCGGTTGACGCCAACGTCGATCACCACCGCCCCCTCCCGCACCATGTCGGCGGTGATCGCCCGGGGGGAGCCCATGGCCACCACCAGAATGTCCGCCTGGCGGGTGAAGTGGGCGAGGTCCGGAGTCCGGCTGTGGCAGACGGTCACAGTGGCGTTGGCCCCGGCTTTCTTCTGGATGAGGATGGCGAAGAGGGGTTTCCCGTTGATGTTGCTGCGACCGCAGATTACCACGTGTTTCCCCTCGGGAGAGTGTCCGGACCGGAGGAGAATCTGCTGGACCCCGTGGGGGGTACAGGGGAGGAGATAAGGGTCCCCGATGAGGAGCTTTCCCACGTTCACGGGGTGGAAGCAGTCCACGTCTTTGCGGGGATCGATCGCCTCGATCACCTTGCCGGCGTCGATGTGCTTGGGGAGCGGGAGCTGCACCAGGATCCCGTGGAACCTAGGATCGCGGTTGAGCTCGTCGATCTTCGCCAGCAGCGTCTCCTCGGGGATGTCCTCGGGAAAAACGATGGTCTCGGAGTAGATCCCCACCTTGCCCGCGGTCTTCTCCTTCTGCCTCACGTAGGAAACCGAGGCAGGGTCCTCGCCGACCCGGACCATGGCCAGGCCAGGGGTGAATCCCTTCTCCTGAAGCCGCTCTACCCTCTCCCGCAGTTCCCCACAGACCTGATCCGCCAACTCCCTCCCGGAGATGATCTTCGCCGCCATGACCACCCCTTTCGTTTGTCCCGTAAGCTTTTGAGCATTATAAGTTGAAACGCACATGGAAGAGTGGCGGAAGTCGCTTTGGCCGAAGATCGAGGGGGCCCGCGCGGCGCTTCGAGGCATCTCCGTCGAAGAGCTCGCTCGGCGGAGCGGCGTCCGGGCCGTGGGAGGAAGGCTAGAACTGGAGTTCTTGGGAGCCACGTACACCCTCACCTTCCCCGAACTCACCCTCCTCGGGCCAGAGGGAAAGCCGGCCTCGGAGGAAGAGGAGGCGCTGCTACTCGACTACCTCGTGAACGCCGACGGCACGCGCCCCACCGGCCGTTGGGTGGGGTTCCGGGAACTCCCTCACGGGAACTTCTACTTCCGTGCTTTCCAAGGTTACACGGGGGACGAGCTCGTGCGACGGCTGGACGCAGAAGGGTTCAGGCGGGCAGCGGAGCGTGCCGGGGGAAAGCCAATCCCGCTGGGGGACCTGGGATACGAGTTTCGCACCCTGCCCCTCATCCCCGTGGCAGTGGTATGGTGGAAGGGGGACGAGGAGTTCCCCCCCAAGGCCTCTTTCCTCTTCGACGCTTCCTCTGACCGGTTCCTGCCCACCGAGGGCCTGGCCATCGTGGGAAGGTTGTTATGCCGGAAGCTGGTGAAGCTCGCCGGGGGTTGAAGCTCGCGGTGGCGGGAAAGGGGGGCGTGGGGAAGACCACCCTTGTGGCCCTATTGGCCCGTGCCGCCGCGGCGAGGGGCTATAGGGTCCTCGCAGTGGACGCTGATCCCAATCCCACCCTCGCCCTCACCATGGGCTACACTTCCCCCCTCCCCCCTCTGGCCGCGGACGAGGAATTGATCTCCCAGCGGGTATGGGGGGAGGGGCTGATCAAGCTCAACCCCACGGTGGACGACATCCCGGACCGCTTCGCGGTCGAACACCGGGGGGTCAGAATTCTCGTCCTCGGGGGAATCCGCGGCGGGGGGACGGGCTGCGCTTGCCCCGCGAACTCCTTCCTCCGGGCCCTCCTGCGCCACCTGGTCCTCAGGCCCGGGGAGACGGTGATCGTGGACCTGGAGGCCGGGATCGAGCACTTGGGGCGGGCCACCGCCCAGGGGGTGGACGCCCTACTGGTGGTGGTGGAGCCGGACAAGAGGAGCCTCGAGACCGCGGCTCGAATCCGGGGACTCGCAGGAGAGATCGGGCTCGCCCGGGTCTATGTGGTGGGAAACAAGCTCCGGGGCGAGGGCGACGTGGAGTTCGTCCGGGCGTACCTTCCCTCGGGGCTCTCGTTCATCGCTGCCCTGCCCTTCTCCGAGGAGGTCCACCGGGCCGCCAGGGCTGGTCGCCTTCCTGACATCGAATTCCCTGAAGTGAATAGACTTTTCTCCCGCCTCGAGGAGCTCGTGCTCCATTGAATCAGGCCCCGATTTGTCGAGGCGCTTGGAGTCTTGCTAACATCTTTTAGCATGCCTGAACCTGGAGAGGAGGAGGGAGATGTCGAGGATCATTGCGCGGGCGGCCATCCGTGGAGCCCATGGGTACGTGGAGCGGGCCGAGCGAGAGCTGCGCGAGGCGATCGAAGCCCATGGCCCCGAGAAGACGATCGGTTTTCCCAATACCGCATATTACCTCCCCCTGATCCTGGCCCTCACCGGCATCGAGATTAAGACCCTGGCGGACGCTGAGAGGGCGCTTGGGATAGCCCGATCACTCCTCCCGCCTGTCCCTGAGGACCGCCTCTGGCTCCCGTACCTCGGCCCGGCACTGGACGCGGGGATCTCCACCCTGATCGCCCAGGAGATCATCGAGGCCCTGAAGTACCTTCGGGGCGAAGAGCCGGAGGGGATCTGGCTCGGCTTCACCGACGACGCCACGTTGCGGACCCAGGGGATCAAGCTGGTGGACGGGCGGATGCCGGGGTTCGCCGCCTGTGTGGGGGCCATGCCGTCGGTGGAGGAGGCGGTGGAGCTTGCGAGGGCCCTCCAGGAGCGAAACATCCTCGTCTTCATGGCCTCGAACACCCGGGGCGTCTCCATGGCGGAACAGCTGGCCGAGGCAGGCATCGAGATGAACTGGGACACGTTCCTCGTTCCATACGGCAGGGACACCTCCGCCGCTGTGTACGCCCTCAACTTCGCCGCACGGGCCGCGATGACCTTCGGGGGCATCAAACCCGGGGACCTCGAGGCCGCGCGGAAGATCCTCCTCTATAACAAGGAGCGGGTCCACGCCTTCGTCCTCGCTTTGGGGGCCGACTACGGACCCGAGGAGCACGACGGCCAGCTCCTCACCGACGAGAAGTACGCCACCGCCGCGGGAACCATCAACTTCGGCTTCCCCGTGATCGCCGACGTCCCCATCCCCCAGATCCTCCCCCGGGGGATCTGCACCTACGAACACGTGGTCTCGGGCATCCCCCACGACAAGCTCGTCCCCAAGGCCATCGAGGTCCGGGGGCTTAAGATCAAGGTCTCGGAGATCCCCATCCCCATCCCCTACGGGGCCGGCTTCGAGGGCGAGCGGGTGCGCAAGGAGCAGATGCACGTCCAGTTCGGCGGCAAGTACTCGGACGCCTTCGAGCTCCTCGTGGGCCGGGACATGTCCGAGGTGGAGGACGGCCGGATCACCGTGATCGGCCCGGACATCGACCGGGTCGAGGAGGGCGGGGCGATGCCGCTGGGGGTCATCGTCGAGGTGGCCGGCCGTCGGTTCAAGGAGGACTTTGAGCCGGTGCTGGAGCGACGTATCCACGAATACGTCTCCTGGGCGAACGGGGTATTCCACATGGGCCAGCGCACCAACCCCTGGATCCGCATCTCCAAGGACGCGTTCAAGAAAGGGTTCCGCCTGAAGCATTACGGCGAGATCCTGGTGCACAAGTTCAAGGAGGACTTCGGTGGGATCGTGGACAAGGTTCAGGTCACTATCATCACCGATCCGGACAAAATCGTGGGACCCATCGAGGAGGCCAAGGAGATCTACCGCCGGCGCGACGAACGGATCGCGGGGCTCAGGGACGAGGACGTTGACATCTTTTACTCCTGCGTCCTTTGCCAGTCCTACGCCCCCAACCACGTTTGCGTGGTGACCCCGGAACGGCTCGGACTCTGCGGCGCCTACACGTGGCTCGACTGTGCCGCCTCTCATGAGATGGACCCCCACGGCCCCAACCAGCCCATCAAGAAGGGGGAAACCATCGACCCGGTGTTGGGCCAGTGGCGGGGGGTGAACGAGTACGTGAAGCGGGCTTCCAATGGGAACCTGGAGCGGGTCAACATGTACTCCATCCTCCAGGATCCCCAGACCTCCTGCGGCTGCTTCGAGTGCATCGTGGCGGTCCTGCCCGAGGTCAACGGCGTGATGATTGTGAACCGGGAGTACCTGGGCGACACTCCCGTGGGAATGCCGTTTTCCACTATGGCCGGTCAGATCGGTGGGGGGATCCAGACCCCCGGTTTCCTAGGCGTCGGGAAGCTCTACATCACGAGCGCCAAATTCATCTCGGGCGAGGGAGGCATCCGGAGGGTCGTCTGGATGCCCCGGGAGCTCAAGGAGGAGATCCGGCCGCGGTTGGAGCGGAGGCTTTCCGAGCTCGGCGAGCCTGACCTCATCGATAAGATCGCCACCGAGGAGGACGCGGTGACGGTGGAGGAGCTCGCCGCGTACCTGGAGAGGGTGAAGCACCCGGTCATGGCCATGGAGCCTCTAATCTGAAGGGAGAGGGGATGGCGAGGAAGCTCACTGGCCTCGATATCTACAAGCTTCTCCCCCGCACGAACTGCGGGGACTGCGGGTTCTCGACCTGTATGGCCTTCGCTATGCAGGTGGCGGCCAAGAGAGTGGCGCTGGACAAGTGCCCCCATGTCTCCGAGGAGGCGGCGGCCGCCCTGGGGGAGGCCCAGGCGCCTCCCATGCGCACTGTGACCATCGGTACGGGGGACCGGACGTGGACGGTGGGGGGCGAAACGGTCCTCTTCCGCCACGAGGAGAAGTTCCACCGCCCCTGCGCCGTGGCGGTACGGGTGCCCGATGACCTCCCGGTTGAGGAGCTGGCCGCGCGGGTGCGGGAGATCGGGGAGCTCCGGTTCGTCCGTATCGGCCAGGAGATCGGCGTCAACCTCGTGGCGCTCGAGCATCGAGGGGGAGACCTGCGGCGGGCGGCCGAGGTGGCACGGGAGAACACCGACCTCCCCCTGATGCTCATGTGCGAGGACCCCGATCTCATGGGAAAGGCCGTGGAGCTCTGCGGTGACGGGAGGCCCCTCCTGTACCCGGCCACCCCGGAGAATTACGCGGCCATGGCCGACCTGGCGCGGGAGCACTCCTGTCCCCTGGGCGTGCGGGCGCGGGGCGCCGAGGGACTCGCGGAGCTCACCCCCAAGCTCAGGGAGCGGGGGGTCGAGGACCTCGTCCTCGATCCCGCCCCGGACGGCTTCCTCCCCACGCTGACGGAGCTCATCCGGATCCGACGCCTCGCCCTCAAGAAGGTCTTCCGCCCCTTGGGCTACCCCACCATGGCGTTCGTCGCCGGCGACGACCCCTTCGATCTCGCGGCCCAGGGGGCGGCCTATATCTGTAAGTACGCCTCGGCGGTTGTCCTCCCCCTGGCGCGTCCCGAGTTCGTCCTCCCGCTCCTCACGGTGCGCCAGAACATCTACACTGACCCACAGGTCCCGCTCGCCATCGAGGCCAAGGTCTACGAGGTGGGGAACCCTGGCCCCGACGCCCCCGTCCTCGTCACTACTAACTTCGCCCTCACCTACTTCACTGTGGAGGGGGAGGTGGAGCGGAGCAAGGTCCCGGCTTACATCGCGGTGATCGACACCGGGGGCCTAGGGGTCCTGAACGCCTACGCCGATGATCGCCTCACCGCCGAGGTGATCGTGAAGAGCCTGAGGGAGTACGGGATCATGGACCGGGTGAGCCACAACAAGATCATCATCCCGGGGCTCGTGGCGGTGTTGAAGATGGAGATCCAGGAGGAGTCCGGCTGGGAGGTGATCGTGGGGCCAGAGGATGCAGCGGGCATCCCGGCCTTCCTCAGGAACGAGTGGAAGCCCGACTGAGGTGAGAGTTCTGTACCGCGTGACCTTCCACCCGCAGGGACGGGGGGTTGAGGTTCCAAATGGAACCACGCTCCTCGAGGCAGCGGCCGCCGCGGGCGTCGAGCTCGCCAGCGTGTGCGGCGGAGAAGGGATCTGTGGCCGCTGTCGTCTGATCATCCGCCGGGGCCGGGTGGAGACCGGCCCTACCCTCCTCCTTTCCCCCGAGGAAGTCAAGGAGGGGTACGTGCTCGCCTGTCAGAGCCGGGTGCGGGGCGATGTGGTGGTGGAGGTCCCGCCCGAGTCGCGGGTGGAGCGGGCGGTCAGGGTGGACCTGGACGCCCAGGTGTTCCTGGCCCGGGAGGCCGAGGCCCGTGCCCCGTTCGAACTCGTCCCACTGGCTCGCAAGCTGTTCCTCCGTATCCCCCGTCCCACCTTGGAGGACAACGTGGGCGACCAGGAACGGGTCTTCCGGGAAGTGCGCCGCCGGATCGAGGCCCCCATCCTCCAGGCCGGCCTCAAGGTCCTGCGGGCACTGCCCCGGGTTCTGCGTGAGAACGACTGGAAGGTCACCGTGACGGTGGCCCGGCGGGGCGGGACGGTGGAGCTCCTCCAGGTGGAGCCCGGGGACCGGTCCGGGGAAGCATATGGCGTGGTGCTGGACGTGGGGACCTCCACGGTGGTGGCCCACCTAGTGGACCTCGTAACCGGGCGGACCTTGGACGCCGAGGCCAAGTACAACTCCCAGCGGACCCTGGGGGAGGAGGTGACCAGGCGGATCATTGCCTCCGAGCGCCAGGGAGTGGAGCGGCTTCAGGCCCTCGTGGCGGAAGACATAAACGACCTCATCTCACTGATGGTCGAACGCCAACGGATCAGGCTCTCGGACGTGGTGGCCGTCCTCTGTGCCGGCAACACCGCTATGACCCACTTCCTCCTGGGACTCCCTCCGAAGGCCCTGCGGCGGCACCCCTACGTGGCCGCAGCCCTCGCCCCTCCGCCGGTGCGGGCGGCGGAGGTGGGGATCAAGATCAATCCCCGAGGGCTCCTGTACGTGATGCCGGGGATCGGGGGATGGGTTGGAGGGGACATCACCGCGGGGATCCTCGCCTCGGGGATCCACCGCGTGGAGGAGCCCGTCCTCTTCGTGGACATCGGGACGAACGGTGAGATCGTCCTAGGGTGCAGAGACTGGCTCGTGGCCTGTTCGGCGTCCGCCGGACCGGCGTTCGAGGGGGCAGGGGTGACATGCGGGATGCGGGCAAGCCGCGGGGCTATCATGAGGGTGGCGTTCACTTCCGAAGGGGTCAGGTACGAGGTCGTGGGGGACGGTCCCCCACAGGGGCTCTGCGGCTCAGGGCTCATCGACGCCATCGCGGGAATGTTCCAGGCTGGCTACATCGACCGTTCGGGCCGCCTGCAGCCGGACAGGCCTCGGGTCGTGGAGCGCCGAGGGGAGCTCGCCTTCGTCCTCGTGCCGGGCGAGGAGGGGGGGCGGGAGATCATGATCACCCAGCGGGACATCGAGAACGTGCTGCGGGCCAAGGCGGCGATCTATGCCGGAATCTCCATCCTCCTCCGGGAGATGGGGCTCGCTGTGGAGGACGTCGCTCGGATCTACATCGCCGGGGCCTTCGGAAGTCACCTGGATCCCCGAAACGCGGTGATGCTGGGCCTCGTCCCCGACGTGCCGCCGGGGCGCATAAGGTTCCTGGGCAATACCTCCCTCGCTGGGGCGAAGCTTGCCCTGCTCTCGGGGGATGCCCTGGACGAGGCCCAAGGGATCGCCGAGCGCGTGACCTACTATGATCTCATAAGCTGTCCCTACTATTACGACGAGTTCGTGGCGGCGAAGTTCCTCCCCCACACGGACCTATCCCGCTTTCCGACCATGACCAAGGCCCTGGGGCTGGGGGAGCCGGTATGAGGCCCTTCACCATCGCAGTGGCCGGCAAGGGGGGCACGGGGAAGACGACCTTGGCCGCGCTGATCGTCGACCGCCTCCGACGCGTGGGGCCGGTCTTGGCGGTGGATGCCGACCCCAACTGTAACCTGGGCGAGGTGCTGGGGATCCCGGTGGAGAGGACCCTCGGCCAGTTGCGAGACGAGATCCTCGAGAACCTGAGCGACCTCCCCCCCGGCGTCCCCAAGGACCAAATCCTGGAGCTGGGGTTACATGAGTGCTTGGTGGAGGACGAGGGAGTGGACCTCCTCACCATGGGCCACGGAGAGGGACCGCGGTGCTACTGTATGGTTAACCACGTGTTGCGGAGGGCCATCGAAACCCTACGGGGGAACTACCGCTACGTGGTCCTGGACAACGAGGCCGGTATGGAACATCTTTCCCGCCGCACCACCCAGGACGTGGACGTCCTGCTCGTAGTCGCCGAGCCCAACCCCGTCTCTCTCCGGTCGGCGGCGAGGATTAGGGGAGTGGCCGAGGAACTGAAGCTCCGCGTGTACGGGCAGTATCTGGTACTGAATCGGACCGGGGAGGAAACACTCCAGGGACTGGAGGGGCTGATCCGGGAGGTGGACATCCCGCTCCTCGGCACGGTCCCTTACGACCCCGGGGTGGCCGAGCTGTCAGCGGCGGGCCGCCCCCTGCGGGAGCTTCCCCCGGACTCCCCGGCCCGCCGCGCGGTGGAGGGTATCCTGGAACGACTCGGTTTGGGAAAGGAGGGATGATGCCCATCGAGATCCCCGACGTGCGGGAGAGTTTTTCCCAGGCGATCTATACCGTGACCCTGGGCGCGACCCGGGATGGCGGCGGCACCCGGACGAAGGTGGTTACCGTGGGTGGCGAGAAGGCCCTCCCCTTCCACCACTTCGAGGGAGAGATCCCCCACCCCCCGGTGGTGGCGATGGAGGTGTGGGACGTCCCGCCCGAGGACTGGCCCGACCCCGTGCGGATGCCCTTCGCCGACGTTATGGGTTCCCTGGGGGAGTGGGCACGGAAGTGCGTCGAGGAGCATGGGGCGGACCTCATCTGTCTACGGCTGGTGGGCTGTGACCCCAATGGGGAGGACCGCTCTCCCGAGGAGGCCGCGGCGGCGGTGAAGGAGGTCCTCACGAGCGTGGGGGTCCCCTTGATCGTCTGGGGCTGCGGAAACCCCGAGAAGGACAACGAGGTCTTCCCGGTGGTGGGCGAGGCCGCAGCCGGGGAGAACTGCCTGCTGGGGACGATCACGCAGGACAATTACAAGACCTTGGTAGCCGTGGCCACCGCTTACAAACACAAACTCATCGCCGAGTCCCCCGTGGACATCAACATCGCCAAGCAAGTGAACATCCTGGCGATGGACGCCGGCTACCCCCTGGAGGACCTGGTGATCTATCCCTCCACCGGGGCCCTGGGGTACGGGATCGAGTACGTCTACTCCATCATGGAGCGGGCGCGCCTCGCGGGCCTCGGAGGGGACAAGCTCATGGCCCAACCCATCCTGTGCGACATCGGCCGGGAGGTCTGGGGGGTGAAGGAGGCCCGCGCCCCCCGCGAGGAGCAGCCCGAGTGGGGGGATGCAGAGCTCCGCGGCCCCCTGTGGGAGGCCACCACCGCCTACATGTACCTCCTCGCCGGGGCAGACATCCTCGTGATGCGGCACCCCGAGGCGGTGCGGGCCGCCAAGCGGGCCATCCGGATGCTCATGGGGGAGGAGCAATGATCCTCATCGGAGAGCGGATCAACGCGGGATTCAAGGACATCGCCCGGGCGATCCGGGAGAAGGCGGTGGAGCCCATCCAGGAGTGGGCCCGGAGGCAGGCGGCCGCGGGGGCGGACTACATCGACGTGAACATCGGCGCGGCTTCCAAGGACCCCGCCGACATGGCCTGGCTGATCCAGGTGGTACAGGAGGCGGTCCCCACCCCCATATCGGTGGACAGCAACCGCCCCGAGGTCCTCCGAGCGGGGCTCGAGGCCCTGGACGGACGGCCGGCCCTGGTGAACTCCACGACCGCCGACGACGACAAGATCGCCGAGATCGTCCCCTTGGCGGTGGAATACGGGGCCGGGCTCATCGGGGTGGCCATGGACCAGCGGGGGAGCCCCCAGGACGTGGAGAGGCGGGTGGAGAACGGGGCCAAGATCTTCGTCGCCGCCACCGAGGCCGGGATCCCCCCCGAACGGATTTTCCTTGACCCCGTGCTCATGCCCATCCGCTTCATGCAGGACCAGGCGGTGAAGGTCCTGGAGGCGATCCGGGAGTACATCCTCCTCTCGGACCCTCCGCCCCATATCTCGGTGGGCCTCTCCAACATCTGCTCCAAGACCAAGGAACGGAGCCTGATCACGCGGACCTTCGTGGTGATGGCCATGGCCGCGGGGCTAGACGCGGCCATCTGCAACGTCCTCGACCGGGAACTCATGGCCGCTGTGGCCACGGCCGAGGTGATACTGAACAGGGAGATCTACTCGGACGATTTCCTCAAGGTCTGGGCCCTGAAGCGGTCCAAGGGAGGTGAGTGATGGAACGGAGCATCGACAGGGCGGCGCGGAAGATGTTGGGGGTTGCCCAGGAGCGGGGCCTGGAGACCGCGTGGGATCGGTACGAATCCCAGACGCCCCAATGCCGCTTCGGGGCCACCGGCCTCTGCTGCCGGATCTGCGTGATGGGGCCCTGCCGGATCGTGGAGGGGAAGTCGGCCGCTGGCGTCTGCGGCGCCGGCGTGGACACCATCGCCGCCCGGAACCTGGCCCGGATGATCGCCGCCGGGGCCGCCGCCCACTCCGACCACGGCCGGGACGTGGCTCATACCCTGCTCACGGCGGGCCGGAACGGCGATTACGAGGTCAAGGACCCGGTGAAGCTCCGCCGGGTGGCCTATTCCCTGGGGATCGACGCCGAGAGTAAGGATGACCTCTCCCTCGCCGCCGAAGTGGCGGAGAGGGCCTTGGCCGAGTTCGGGAAACAGGAGGGAGAGCTCCGCTTCGCCGTCCGCGCCCCCGAGCCCCGGGTGGAGCGCTGGCGACGGCTGGGGATTATGCCCCGGGGGATCGACCGGGAGATCGTGGAGATCATGCACCGCACCACCATGGGGGTCGATGCGGACTACCGGAACATCGTCCTCCAGGGGATGCGGTGCGCCCTGGCCGACGGCTGGGGCGGCTCCATGATCGCCACCGAGCTCCAGGACGTCCTCTTCGGGATCCCCTCCCCCCTGCGGGCCAGGGTGAACCTGGGGGTGTTGGATCCGGAGGCGGTGAACGTCGTGGTCCACGGGCATGAGCCCACTCTATCGGAGATGATCGTGCTGGCGGCCCAGGACCCCGAGCTCCAGCGCCTGGCACGGGAGCGGGGCGCCACGGCGATAAACATCGCCGGGATCTGCTGCACCGCCAACGAGATCCTCATGCGCCATGGGATCCCGGTGGCGGGGAACTTCCTCCACCAGGAGCTCGCGGTGATGACAGGCGTCGTGGACGCGATGGTGGTGGACGTGCAGTGCATCATGCCCGCCCTCTCCGATCTCGTGAAGCATTTCCACACCGTGCTCATCACCACCTCCCCCAAGGCGGCGATCCCCGGGGCCGAACACGTGGAGTTCTCCGACGACCGGGCCCTGGAGGTGGCCAAGGAGATCGTCCGCATGGGGATCGAGAACTTTCCGCGCCGTAACGGCGGGGCCCGCGTGCCGGACGAGGCCATGGACCTGATCGCCGGGTTCACCGCGGAGTCGGTGTTCTACTTCCTCGGCGGTCGGTACCGGGCGACCTACCGGCCCCTGAACGACGCCATCATCGACGGCCGGCTCCGGGGGGTGGCGGGGATCGTGGGCTGCAACAACCCGAAGATCACCCAGGATTTCGCCCACGTGGAGATGGCGAAGGAGCTCATCAAGCACGACGTGCTGGTGGTGACCACCGGATGTGCCGCCATCGCCGATGCCAAGGCGGGCCTCCTGCGGCCGGAAGTGGCGTTCGAGCTGGCGGGCAAGGGCCTCCGGGAGATCTGTGAGGCCGTGGGGATCCCGCCGGTATTGCACCTCGGTTCGTGTGTGGACAACTCCCGGATCCTGGTCGCCCTCACCAACATGGTCCACGAGGGGGGCCTTGGGGACGACATCTCCGACATCCCCGTGGCCGGGGCGGCCCCGGAGTGGATGTCGGAGAAGGCGGTGGCCATCGGGTTCTATTTCGTGGCCTCCGGCGTGTTCACCGTACTGGGCCAACCGTTCCCGGTGACGGCCTCGGAAGCGCTCATGAAGTTCCTCGCCGAGGAGATCGAGGAGCTTGTGGGGGGGAAGTTCGCCTTCGAGCCGGATCCCATCAAGGCCGCCCACCTCATGATCGACCACATCGACCGCAAGCGCCAGGCCCTGAAGCTCCGGGAGCCGATGTATGCGTGACGCGTGACGGGTTTGGATGGAGCAGGGGGGTAGCACCGTGGCTTGACTGTGACGCAAATGAACACGGCCTGCAAAGTTATTGCAAGGTGGAGGGCGGTCGGGAGTTATGAGCAAGAGGTAAATTTGGGGAAGGGGTGCGTATGAAATATCGGGTGATTATCGAGCAAGACGAAGACGGCATGTTCATAGTGGAGTGCCCGGGCCTTCCCGGCTGTATTTCGCGGGGGAAGACCAGGTCCGAGGCCCTGGAAAACATCAAGGATGCCATAGCCGGTTACCTCGCTAGCCTGCGCAAGCACGACGAACCGATCCCTCCCCCCATCGAAGAGGAAGTGGTGGAGGTGAGTGACCCGCCTCCATCGGATTTCCAGAAGGGAAGTGGCGAAAGCCCTAAAGAAGGTTGGCTACAAAGTCGATCACCAAACCGGAAGCCACATCATCCTCCAACATATCAGGCCACCACATCGGAGGCTCACTGTGCCGGACCACAACGAGCTGGCAAAGGGCACATCGGGGGCCATCATCCGTCAGGCCGGCCTGACCCGTGGAGGAGTTCCTCGAACTCCTTTTACGTGAAAGTAGGGAGGTGTCGCAGCACGTCTGCGACGTCCGATCGGGCGAAAGGAGGGGGAGATGTGTGCCATTGTGGTGAAGAGGGGCGATGAGACCCTGGCGGAGGAGGTCGTCGAGTTCCGCTACGAGGACGGAGTATTGCGGCTGCGACGCCTATTTGCCAAAGAGATCGTCCTCGAAGGCGTGAAGAAGTTCGAGTGGCGGGAGCGGGACGACACCCTCCATATTTTGGAATAACAAAACCGCGAAACCGGACAAAAACCGGGCGGCCTAGGCCGCCCGGTTTTTGTCTTCCGCGCACCTTCTCCGGGAAATCGAGGCTATCCCCGCTCTCCCAGGGGGAGCACCGTCCGCCCGTGCACCGTGTTGATGAGGATCCCGGCGGCGGCGTACCAAGCAATCAGGGCGCAGAGGATCCCCTCGTAGCCGGCGATGGTGTGGACCAAGGGGATGAACTCCCCGACCCCGAGGAGGAAGAAAAGGATCGTCAGCGTGATGAAGATCCAGGTGATGGCCCGAGGGAGCTTGAAGGAGGCGATGGTGGCGTACGCGGTGAAGATCCCCCAGGCGAAGAGCGCCACCGCGATCCCGGCCGGGGGTACCTCGGGGACGATCTCCGCCCACCGGAGGAAGAAGAAACTCGCCAATCCCATCCAGAAGGCACCGTACGAGCTGAAGCAGGTCCCGCCGAAGATGTCCCCTCGGCGGAGGTCCCACATCCCGGCAAGGAATTGGGCCAGTCCGCCATAGAACATCGCCACCGGCATCACGATGCCCAACGTGTCGGCGGACACCCAGCCCGCGTTGACGATGTTCAGGATGAACGTGGAGAGCGCGAATCCACCTAGCCCCAGCGGGGCGGGGTTGGCGATTTTGTTCTCTGTCATTTCCGCTCCTCCTTTCTTTCAAACAGACTTTCAGAAAAGCGGGGACGGTCAGGGCCGTCCCCGCTTGGGCAATCGAGATATAGCCTAGTCTTTGTATCCCACGGCCTTCTTCAGCTCCTCCACGCACTCGGGGTTCCTGAGGGTAGTGATGTCGCCGATGGGGTCGTTCCTCACCAGGGCTTTGAGGATCCTTCGCATGATCTTCCCGGAGCGCGTCTTGGGCACGTCCTCCACGAAGTAGATGTCCGCGGGCCGGGCGGTGGGGCCGATGTGCTTGTCCACTGTCTTGATGAGCCCCCGCTTGAGATCCTCGGACGGGGTGTAGCCGGCCTTGAGCAGCACGAACGCCACCGGCACTTCGCCCTTCAGTTCGTCGGGGCGCGACACCACTGCCACTTCCGAGACGGCGGGGTGCTGGGAGAGGGCGTCCTCTACCTCCGCGGTGGCTAACCGGTGGCCAGCCACGTTCATCACGTCGTCGACGCGGCCCGTGATCCGGATGTTCTCCATTTCGTCCATGCGGGCGCCGTCCTTAGTGAAGTAGTACTTGGGCCCGTATTCGCCGAAGTAGGTGGCCTTGAATTTCTCCGGGTCACCCCACAGGCCCCGGAGCAGCGACGGCGGGAACGGGGGCTCCAACACGAGGTAGCCACCCTCACCGGCCGGGACGGGATGCCCGCCGGCGTCGAGGATCTTGGCCCGGATCCCGGGGAAGGGGCGCCCGGCCACGGTGGGGATGAATGGCCCAATGCCGGGCAGGGCCTCGACGCAGTTCGCTCCGGTCTCGGTCTGCCACCAGGTGTCGATGATGGGACAACGCTCGCCTCCGATGTGTTTGAAGTACCAAAGCCACGCCTCCTCGTTGATGGGCTCGCCCACCGTCCCCAGGATCCGGAGGGAGGAGAGGTTGTACTTCGCCGGCCACTCCTCTCCCCACTTGACGTGCATCCTGATCGCGGTGGGGGCGGTGTAGTAGACGGTGACCTTGTGCTTCTGGATCGTGGCCCACATGCGGCCGTAGTCGGGTGTGTCGGGGGCACCCTCGTACATCACCGTGGTCACCCCGTTCATCAGGGGCCCGTAGTTGATATAGGAGTGTCCGGTGATCCATCCCACGTCGGCGGTGCACCAGAAGATGTCGTCCTCGTGCAGGTTGAAGTTCCACTTTGCGGTGGTGTAGACCTGGACGGCGTAGCCGCCGGTGGTGTGCATTACGCCTTTGGGCTTCCCGGTGGTGCCGGAGGTGTAGAGGATAAAGGCGAGGTCCTCGGCGTCTATCTCCACTGGGGGACACTCGGGAGACTGCTTGGGCACGATCTCGTGGTACCACACGTCGCGGGTGGGATCCATGGGGACATCGATCCCGGCCCGCTTGACTACGATCACCTTCTCCACCTTGGTCCCCTCGATCCCCTTATCGGCGTTCTGCTTCAGGTTGATAGGCTTTCCGCGTCGCCAATAGCCGTCCGCGGTGATAAGGACCTTGGCCTCACAGTCGATCATGCGATCCCGGAGGGACTCGGGGGAAAAGGCGGAGAAGACCACGGAGTGAACGGCCCCGATCCGGACCACAGCCTGCATCGCGATCACGGCCTCGGGGATCATGGGAAGGTAGATCCCCACGCGGTCGCCCTTCTTGATCCCGAGCTCCTTAAGGGCGTTGGCCAGGCGCGAGACCTCCTCGAGGAGCTCTTTGTAGGTGAAGATGCGATTCGGCTCGTCGGTGGGCTCGGGCTCCCAGATCAGGGCAACCTTGTCGCCTTTCCCGGCCTCCACGTGCCGGTCGAGGGAGTTGTAGGAGAGGTTCAACTTCCCGCCGATGAACCAGCGGTACTTATACGGCTCCTCCTCGTAAACTGCCTCCCACCTCTTGAACCAATTGATCTCCTCGGCCCGTTTCTCCCAGAAGGCGATGGGATCGGCCCACGATTCTTCGTAGATCTTCGGGTCGGAGACCCAGGCGCGTGCCTTCATAGTATCGGTGGGCCAGAACCAGTTCTCACGTTTCGGGTCCGGCTCCACCCACTTGACGTTGGCGCTCACCTCTCACACCCTCCTTTCCGTTATTTCCGGGGTGATTTCGGGCCTCATCTTATCACAGCGGTGCTGTCCCTCAACTCGAACGGTTGGAAGGAGACGGAAGGGAATCGGCTCGTATAGTTTCTCAACCGATTGCACGAGCTGGGTTCGGCACGTGGGAGAATGCCTCCTGTACCAATTCCTTTAGGCGGTCCACGAAGTCGTCCACTGCATCTTGAGGGTTCACCTCCTCGCCCCAAAGCTGGCGCAGGTAATAGAGGTGTTCGGAGACCCAGAGGTAGAGGTCGGCTTCGGTGCGGCCGGAGAAGTAATCCAAGATCTTCGAGCGGCGAAAGGCTTCTACCAGGGGTTTATAGACGTTGTCGTACCAGGAAAGCACGGCCTCTTGAAAGGTAATTTCTCGGCCCTCCTCCTTGGCCTTGAAATAGCGGTGGACCTCGATGTGCTCGAGGAGGACGCGATATTTTCCGAGCTCGGTGAACTCGATCCTCTGGTCGGGCCGGAGTTTATCGAGCTTCGTTTGACGCAGGAACTCCGAGTACTCGGCCTTGATGAGGATCTCCACCTCGGTAACCCCCGGTTCCAAAGGTACGTTAGGGATGAACTCAGTGACCTCGGCGTCGACGAACTTGGTGCCACGCTCTTTGGCGGCCGCCACCCGGTGGTGGCCGTCCTCCACGAAGTAGATGTCCCCCACTTTGTAGAGGCGCACCGGGGGGAAGATCTCGTCCCGCGCCATCGCCTGCTTGATCCGTCTCAGCCTATCCCGATCCGCCTTGAGGGGGAGGAATGCGCGGGTGAAGTCCTGATACCGATCCACGCTCCCCACGATCTTCTCGATTTCCACCGTACAGAAACCAAGATACCGCCATCCCTCAATGTAGATCTTCCCTTTCACTAAACTGAAGGGGAGGAGGGTTTCAGACTTTCGCGGAGACGGAGTGAAGCCGTTCGCCCACTTCGGGGCGCCCAACCTCGACATCCAGGACTTTATAGCCGTAAACATGAATCACCTCCGTCTCCCGGTATCGCACCGGGGCCGTGTCCACCGTGGAGGGGTGGGTATGGCCGTGGATGAAGTAGCGGGGGCGGTACCGCGCCATGAACTTCAAGAACCCCTTGAAGCCACGGTGAGGGAGATCGTTCCCGTCGTGTATCCCCCACGGTGGCGCATGAGCCAGGAGGATATCAAGGTAGCGCCCCTTGGTCAAGCGGTTCCAGATGAGCCTCGGTTTGAGCCGGGCCATCTGGCGACGCATCTCCCACTCAGTGTACTGGCGTGAAGCCTCAGGACGGTAACGAAAACTTCCCTCCAATCCACCGATCAAGAGGCCTTTCACTTCCATTACTTTTCCGCCGACGTTGATACAACCCCGCGGCGCGTGTAACTCCTCCCCCCACTCCGTGACCAGCAAGTGGTCATGGTTCCCAAAGACATAAACGAGCGGCACATTGAGCACGGTGACGATGTACTCAAGATAATAAAATGGGAGATCGCCACAAGAAAGCACGAGCTCCACGTCCCCGAAGTTCTCTCGCAGGCGATCGCTGTAGATAACGGGGCTAACTTCGTCACTTATTAGGAGTACTCTTATGCGATTTTTCCTCTTGGCCTTCACAACTTTTTCCTCACAAAGTATAATTGTTTTTGCGAGGGATTCCCCCTCGAAAAGGCAAACCTGCTGCGAGGCAGGGGCGCAAAGCCGTCGGACCTCTTTGAGGTGGCCGGGTTGCCGAAAGGGGGTGACAGCAAGTGCGTTGGCCCCATTCGGTGGGGCTAATAATTGGAATAGTGGTCTGTGTATCGGCGATAGCTTCAGAGGTTATCGCTGCTGTCCTTTCGGTTGGGATTCAGGTTACCTGCAAGATAAACTCGGTTTCCGTTTTGGAATATCGGGGACGTGCGTATGGAGAAGAGCCCCGAATCGTTGTGCCTTTGCGGCCTAGGGTTCGGGACGCGGCCGAATTTTTCGGGGCAGAGAAGATTTCGGTCCTGAACAACAAGGAATGGATTTTATCCGTCTCCCTCGTAGAAGCGAAGGTCAGGGATGTGGCACTTGCAGGGGGAGAAATAATGTTCTTCATCGGTCAGAAGGAGACCCAGCTCGCCTCCCGCCCCATTTCGGTCGCGTCGGGGAGAAAGGGGGCCTTTTCACTGCGCCTAAAGCTTCGGGCTGTAACACCGCCTGAAGCCCGTGGCTCCACAGGGGGAAGGTGGTCCTCCTCTTCACTTTTTCATCTCAGGTTCGCCTTTGAGCCCGGAGCCTGTGAGGAGGAGGACCACCGTCTCGGACTTTTTTACGACTTCTCGGCGCATGAGCCTTTTGAGCCCGGAGAGGACGAGCGCCGAAGTGGGCTCGACGTAGATCCCCTCCGCGACAGCGAGCTCTTCCCGAGCTTCTTCGATCTCATTTTCTCCCACGGCCACGGCGGCACCGCCGCAGTCTCGTAGTGCATGGAGGATTTCCCGTCCCCGTGGTGGATCTGCGATACACACGCCTTCCGCGACGGTCGGCACGGGATCCAATCGCACCGGGGCTTCCTCCCCGAGTTCCCACGCCCGCACCACCGGCGCACAAGCCTCCGCCTGCACGACGGAAATCCTCGGCCCCCGTTCGATCCAACCGAGCTCCACCAACTCGCGAAACCCGAGGCACAGGCCGAGGAAAAGGCCCCCTCCACCCAGGGGAACCACCACGTGGTCCGGCACCTCGTACCCGAGGTCCTCGTAGAGTTCGTAAGCTAACGTCTTCAAGCCCTGGATGAAATATGGTGATTCATTGTGGGAGGCGTATACGAGATCTCCCCCTGACGCCTCATCCTTGAGGGCCCGCGTCGCCGCACTTCGGGGCCCGGGGACAAGCGTGACCGCGGCCCCGTAGGCCCTCATCTGGGCGAGCTTCTTCGGGGAGGCGTGGGCGGGGACGAAAAGGACCACCTCCATCCCCGCCCGGGCCACGTAGGCCGCCAGGGCAGCGGCGGCGTTCCCCGAGGAATCGTCGGCCACCCTCCGCACCCCGAACTCGCGCAGCACGGACACCAGAACCGTGGCCCCACGATCCTTGAATGATCCCGTAGGATTAGACCCCTCGAGTTTGAAGAGCAGTTCAACTCCGAGCCCTCGGCCGACGCGGGCCGACTCCACTATGGGGGTGCCCCCCTCGCCGAGGCTCACGGGTTCGACCCTGGGTAGAAACGGAGCATAACGCCACACCCCACGCCCACGGAGGTCCTCCGGGGAGATCTTCGGGTGCTCTTGCCGGTACCCCAGAGGAATTCCACACTGAGGGCAGACCACGGGATCTGGGATCGGGTCTCGGGTATGTTCGCAGAAGGGGCAGTAGAGCTCTCCCTTCACCCCTCCTCCCAGAGGCGCATGAACCGCAGCGCGTCGCGGTACATTGTATCGTTATTGAAGAAGAGATAGACCTCGTCCGCGGGAAGTGCGTCGAGGAACTCCTTCAGCCAGCGGAGATCCACGTCGGTGTAGGTGTAGCGGTACATCCGCTTCCCCGGCGGAGCTCCATGGAGGCGGAGATAGGAGAATTTCCCCGTGATCACCGGGGGCGATTTGAAGGGATCGGTGCAGTGCACGAGGCCGTGCTCACGGACGATTTCCTCGACGAGCGCCCTCTCCTTCTCCCAGCGTCCCCGCGGCTCCCACACAAGCATCAAATCGCCACGGTCCGAAGCCTGTAGGAACTCCCGTAGGGCGGAGACATTCTCTTCGCTCGGCCCGAAAGAGGGGGGGGTCTGGAGGAGGACGGTGTCGGCGCGGAGGGCATCCGCTATCTCAGCCGTGCCACGGAAGGCGGCGCGGGCCTCCTCACCGCGGAAGCGGGCCTTATGGGTGAGGACTTGGTAAGCCTTCACGGTAAAGACGAAGCCCGGGTTCACCGCGTCGGCGAGCTCTCTCCACTTGTGGGCCGTCGCCGGCTTGGGAAGCCTGTAGAAGGTCGAGTTTACCTCCACAGCGGGGAAATAGGCCGCATAGAGAGAGATCTTGTGCGAGTATTTCTGGCGCCACTCTGGCTCCCCGACGTCCGCCCCGTGCAAATAATTCCACCCACAACAACCTATATGAAGCCGCATCGTCATAAAAATATTACGGCTATCCCTCAAAAACGAGAAGGTCCATCATTCCGTCATCACCTCTCATCTTAACCCAAGATCAGGGGCTAACGGGCTTGAATTCCGTTTTACCCGTGTCTATCTCCTCTCGGTCCTTAGCATGGTCTTTGCCCAACTTCAGCCACACCTGGACAGGCGGCTCTCTTGTATAAAGGATAAAGGCCCTTCCCATCCTGCCCTCTGGAATGCAGTTGTGTTACAGCAAACCTCGTTATTGATGCGCAAACGAATGGAGCGTGACGAAACGGAATGTTCAAAAATTGTCTTCCTGGAAACTAAGCCCGGGGAGCATCCTTCCCGTTTCACACGGTATCCGCAATAGCACGGAAAATATAAATCCCTTTCGGCTTTGGAGATGTAGCGACAGATCTAAATTTAAACAACCATTACCCCACGAGAGGAGGCCGTTAATTTACGCTATGCAGTTTGCTGTACGCTGTACATGTTAAAGTTTCCGGACGTTTGTCCCCTCATATATGGACGCGGTGACTTCCTAATACCTTATAATCAAAGCACACTTGGACGCCGAAATTACAGTTGACAAGCTTGGGGGTGGTGATTTAACATACCGCCCAATGGATGATGGGGGCCGCGGCCAATTTAAGCGATCATCTCTTGACATACGCAATTTGCAGTGCTAGGATCGTGCCGCTTGACCCCGTAGATCCATGGGGATGGAGGTGATGTAGCAGAAAGGAGGAAAGATGCCGGGCACAAAGACCACGGGACCTCAGATGAAAGGGGGTAATGATTTGATGAACAAAGGCGTTTTTCTAGGGATAGTGGTATTGGCGGCCATGGTGTTTAGTACCGTGGCCTGGGCATTTGACGCATACTTCGCCGACTCCCAGGGGAACAAGATCACAACCATCTGGGAGGGCAGGCGCTTCTGGGTGGTGATCGACGACCGTGAACAGGGTGCCTGCCCGCCGGGCGAATTCACCGCCGATCTCGTTATCTTCGACTTCAAGACGGGTGCTTATATTGAGCAAACCCATGCTCGCTTCCTAGAGATCCCCAACCAGTCGGGGATCTATTACTGGGTGGACGATCTCGGCAACAAGATCTGGGTGCAGGTGGGCGATCGCTTCTCCTGGACGGATATCACCAACATGGAACACATCCTCGGTCTAACCTCTGATCCAAACGTAAATTGGCAAGATGGCAATTGGCTCTATGTGGACGAAGGCGTGGACACACCTGGAGATGGGTTTACTGGCAGCATAATAAACCTGCCCCAAAGTCGGAAGGTTTGGCGAGCACAAATCCCATACGCTACCGGGACAAACGATAGGCCTAGAGATGAGATAGTCTTCGATGCTAATTGGGGCCGTTTTGAAAATAACGATACGCTCGTCCTCATCGTGGCCGCCGAGCACGACGAGCGCCTCATCGACCAGGACCAGCTAAAGATCGTGGACACCGAGTCCACCATCTCGGTGGAGCCCGGGATCCTCGAGTACGGTTGCGGTGTGATGTGCAACGTCCGCGTCACCATCGTGGACAAGGACGAGAACCTCAACTCCACCGAGATCGAGTACGTCCCGTTCTTCCTCATCGTCAACCCCGGCTCCTGGACCCCGGATACAACTGATCCCCAGAAGATCCAAACGGAGTCCATCACTACCTTCTGTGCTCTGAAGAACTTCGGTGGCGTGGATGGCAATGGAGATCCTCTGTACACACCTATTCGTTGGTACAACATTTACAATACTCCGGTGACGATTGACGCGGACGGTGACGGGACCATTGAGCCCCATGAGACCTCGCGGTATATCGATTATCCCGATAATTGGCTAGTGAACACGAGCGCCGGAATCGCCCCGGTCCTTTTCTTCGCCTGGGAGACGGCGCCCGACAGTGGTGTGTTCGTCTACGACTTCGGCCTCCTGGAGGACCTCCAGCAGCTTCTGGGCTTCGCCCGCTT